>VFQP010000025.1_pt1 | contig 659358 bp, 585 predicted proteins | sample 3512351 | NCBI WGS metagenome assembly VFQP01 (sample SAMN10412372, study PRJNA504923) | tailings metagenome | isolation source: Relicate 1 Philex TSF1 revegetated site | place: Philippines: Tuba, Benguet | collected 2017-08-29
GTCATAATTAAAAGAATGTAAATTACTAACTTAAACGACAATTTGCAATGCACCCGTGTAAGCCCGTTTTTGTTACCATTGTTTTGGCCATAAGGGTAAAAAACTTGTCGTCGTCAACAAGGAGCATTTCCATAATTCAAATTGAGTTTATATTATTTGGTAAGTTTTAATTCATGGGTCTTTTTAACAATATCTTTTACTATAATATCTAGTTCTGAGGCTGAATTATGGAGTTCTTTAAGGTATTGTTTGTATTCTTGGGGCGACAAGTCTTCTTCATTAAGAAACTGCGTAAGCCCCAAAAGCCGAGCTAAAGGGGCTCTTACCACATGTGATTGGACCCAGGCTATTTCACGTAATTTCTGGTTTTGGTGCTCAATCTCCTCTAAATACTTCTTGTTGGCAGTGATATCGTGAGCCAAAATTAATTTGGCCGCACGTCCACGATAAATGATGAAGGTACTTTTTAGATCAACAATAATAATTTCACCATTCTTTTTTTGGTGTCTAAACTCTGCTTGAAAAAAGGAACGATGAGTAGTTTTGTTACGAGTCAGTACAGCTTGCAACAAAGGAATATCTTCGGGCGGTCTAATATCTTTGATAGTCATACTCAAAAATTCATCATACGAGTAGCCATAATGACGAATAGCCGCCTCATTGACATTTAAGAAAGCCAATGTTTCAACATCAAACACCCACATAGGCTGAGGACTAAAATGGAATAAATCAGCATATCGCTGCTCTGATTCTTTTAGGTTAAGGAGTATTTTATGACGTTCAATGGTATAAAGAACACTTTTACGTAGGGCTATGGGAGTTAGCTCATCCTTGAGAAGATAGTCGGCCACTCCTATCGTCAAAGACTCAATCGCAAAATCTAAGCTTGAGTATCCTGTTAGGATGATAATGGGGGTATTATTGCCCGAAGCTTCAATGGCCTCCTCAATTAACTTTTTACCAGAATGGTCGGGTAATGATAAATCTAACAGAATCACATCATATATTATATCCTTACTAGCCAACATTTCTTTGGCTTTACTAAAGGTTGGGGCCTGATAGATTTCAGAAGAGGGTAAAAATTCATGCAAGTAATCTTCAATGAGAACGAAATCTCCAAGGTTATCTTCAATGATGAGTATAGAATAGTGTAGTAGTGAACTTTGCATAAAACACACAGTAATTTAACAGCTCAAGCTTATCATATCAAACCATAAATGTTTGAGGCATTTGACTATGTTGAGAAATTGGGTTACGTCGGCTGGTTTAGTGATATAGCAGTTGGCGTGATTTTGATAGGCTCGTTTGATATCATTTTGGGAAGCAGAGGTTGAAAACATAATAACGGGAATGTGTTTTGTAGCCTCGTGGGTTTTGATAGCTCCTAATACTTCAAAACCACTCTTTAGCGGTAAGTTTATGTCTAACAAAACTAAATCGGGCAGTAAAACTTGTTCATAGTCATTTTTTTGCATCACAAAATCAAGTGCATCTCTTCCATTTTTTACAACACTGATAGCCCCTATTCCTCCCCCTTCTTCAAGCGCTTCGGTTGTGAGAACAATATCACCTTCGTTATCTTCAGCGAGTAAAATGTGTAACTTTTTCATAAAGTTTGTTTTAAAAGGGTAAAGTAAAAAGTACTTCCTTGACCTAGGGTAGACTGTACCCATATACGTCCCCCTTCATTTTCTATTATTTTTTTTACAAGCGCCAATCCAATCCCTGTACCGTTGTATTGCTCTCGTCCATGAAGACGCTGAAAAAGAATAAAAATTTTATCGAAGTAGGCTTCCTCAATACCTATCCCATTGTCTTTGATTGAAAAAAGCCAATATTCATTCTCTTCGGTGGCCTCTATTTTCACTCTTGGAGACACTCCTTTTTGATGGTATTTTAAAGCATTGCTAATCAGATTGTGAAACACCTGCATCAAGGGTACTTTATACCCCACAATAGTCGGCAAGTCTCCATACACAATGACTGCCTGGGTCTCTTCAATTGATTGTTTTTGTAGCTGAATGATTTCTTCTATTAAGTGAGAGATTGGCACCTCTTCGCGTTGTCCGAGATTTTTGCCAACCCTTGAGAAATCCAATAAGTCAAGGATAATTTGCCGCATTCGCTTGGCTCCATCCACCGCAAAGTAAATATATTGTTTGGCTTTATCATCAAGTGAGGAGCCATATTTTCTTTCCAATTGGCTCAAAAAACTTGTTACCATCCGCAAGGGTTCTTGTAAATCATGGGAAGCTACATAAGCAAACTGCTCCAATTCCGCATTGGAAACCGCAAGTTCTTTGGCTTGTTGCTCCAGTGTTTGATTAAGTTGCTGGAGATTAAACTCTGATTGTTTGCGAGTTGTAATATCTTTAAAGTATGCCGACAACCCCTTCTCAGAGGGGTAGCAACTTATTTCAATCCATTTATTAATTCGAGGATAAAAATCCTCGGAGGTATAAGTAAGGTTTTCGGCTATTGCTTTCTGAAATTGGATATGCAAAGGCGCATTTTCCATATAATCAAAAATCGATATCAGATTTTTACCTACGATATCCCCTTTTTTGATTCCTAAAATGGTTTCTGCTTGCTTGTTCCAGTAATTAACAATCCAATTTTTATCAATTGAAAAAAAACCGTCTCCGATACTATCCAAAATCATGTTTTTTTCTTCATACGACTGCTGTAGCTCTATTTGAGCCATTTTTCTTTCATGGATATCCTGAAAGCTACCTCTTATTTTTACAATTTTTTGTTCATTGTATTCACAAGTACCAATTGTCCGAACCCATGTTTTTTTTCCTGTAGCAGTTATGATAGGAGCTTCAAAGTCAAAATTAGTTCCCGTTTGTAGGCCTTTTGTGAAAACCTCAAGGGCCATGTCCCGATAATCTTCCTGATAAAATGTCAAACTATTCTCCATACTAGGTATAAACTGAGGCGTTACTTCGTGGATTTCGTATACCATTTTGGACCAATAAATAGAGCCAGTTACCAAATCAATCTCCCAACTACCTACTTTTGCTAATTCGGAGGCATTATCCAATAATGTTTGTAATTTTTTTTGTTCTGTAACATCCTTACCAATCGCGAGTATCAGCTCTTCTTCTTGTAGTTTGGTAGCTGTCCAGCTAAAGATTTTCACTTCTCCATTTTTAGCAATCAGCCTTACTTCAAAATCCTGCGTATTATAGTCTCCTTGCTGTAGGGACGTAATTTCTTGAGCCACGATCGAATGGTCGTCAGGATGTATAATCTGAAAAATTGGCTGAGAAAGAAGTTCGTCTTCCGAATAGGAAAGATAATGACTAGCCGCAGAATTGACCCTTTTGAACCATCCGTCAAAACTTACCAAAAAAATAATGACTGGAGCCGAATTAAGTATTAAATTAACTTCTTCTTCCAAGTACCTTCGGTCGAGTTGCGCTTCTAAAAAAGAGGTTAATTCATAAAAAAAAGATTGATAATAAATAGATTCATATGTTAATTTATCAAGTCCTAAAACCAGTACTCCGATAATACTTTTATTGTATAGGAGAGGTAGCCCTACAATAGTTTCAGACCTAAACTTGCCTGCATTTGAGTGAATGGGATTCCAAAGATACGATTCAATATCTTCAGATATTAATATTTTACCAGAAGCCCATACCCTACCAGAGATTCCCTCTCCAAAAAGAAAAGACTTAGGTTGAGTGTAGTCAGGGGAGTGCACTTCCCCTGCGACATTTTTATAAAAAGTAGACCTGAGCTCAATAGATTCTCTTTGGGGGGTAACTAACCAAAGTTCTCCCAAATTGACGTCACTTACTTTTATAATATGTCTTAATATCTCAGGTAAAGTAACTATGAGTCTATGCTTTTGATTAAATATCTGACTCAACTCTGCCAATATCGTCTTTTTAAATTCTTCTACTTTATAGTCTGTCACGTCTCTTTCGATACCAATCCAGTGCGTAAACTTTCCTTCGCCATTTGCTACCGGGCTCACTCGTATATTGTTCCAAAATGCTTTTCCATTTTTTTTATAATTGATGACTGTTATCTCGCAAGGTTCCCATTTTTTGAGCGATTCTCTCAGAAGATTAATGGTATTTTGGTCAGTTAGAGGCCCGTGCAAAAAACGAGGAGATTGCCCTATGGCCTCCGTAGGTGCATATCCAGTCATTTTCGAAAAGGCATCATTTACATACACGATGCGTACTCCCTGAGCTGATAGAGACTCCGCTTCAGTGATAACCACTGCATCAGATACGTGTGTTATCACCGACTCTAATAATGCCAATACGGAGTGCATTTGAGATAAAGATTTGACCTCTCTTAAATCATAACTTTCTGATTTTAGTAAGGAACTAGATAGATAAATTAGATTTTCACCCTCCCTCTTGTAAGCAGTCCAAGCAAGAAGAATAAGTGATTCATCTTTGTGTTTGCAATAATTATAAAACGGGCTTCCCACTACCTCTTTATTGGTGCTTATACTATTCAGCCAAGCGGTTGTTTTATCTTGGTCGAAATCAATCACCAAGTCAATAAACTTTTTATCCTTAAGCTCTTTTGAAGTATAGCCTAATACTTGAGAAAGTGAATCGCTAATGGACTGAAAATTACCATTAAAGTCAATGGTTGACAACGAGCCCAAAAATAGAGGGGTAAGAGTATGAGCGACTTTAATAGCCATACGGAAACTGAACCAGCTTTAAAAAGCTGTATTTGTTGTAATAAAATAAACATTTAAGGAGAACTTTTGTACCGCAGACAAAAGTTAGAGTTGAGCGAAAAGCCTTTACAATTCAACTGGGAGTTTTGAGACAGTAGCTGTGTATCATCATCGTAATATATATCATTAGGTTAAGTGAGTGTCATCAGATGAATAAAGGTGTGGATTAATCAATTATACTTTTCTTATTTATATGATGTTAATCATTTTAAAAGGAAGAAAATCCTAACTATAGGAGCTCTTTTCTTTTAAAATTCCAAGTCAAATACTCAATCTTCATTTCTTTTCTACCGCTGTCAACCGCCGCCCAAATTGCTGGTGCCTTGTAGCTGTTTAATGTTGACATACGTAGTGAGCTTGCGCCACACTACCCATTGGTGAAGGGGAAGAGCAAAAAGTATGCTAAATATGCAGTTTACGGTTACGGCAAAAAGTGACGTAACCGTCAGATTTTGCCGTAACCGTAAACTTAACTGTAGTGCAGGGGCTTGGGGATGAGACCCTAATCAGCAGAAAACCATTGCGTTAAGATACGCATTTACCTCATCATCAAAAGCTTCTAGCAGAGGGGAAGATTCTGTATAATGGATTGATATACAGTGCGTTATTTTGATTTTGTTCGAAAAGTAATGCTCTAGCGGTATTTAATAATTCTTGTTGCTTGTATTTGTTCTGAAATGATAAGCTTGGTGTAGTTTCCCATTTTATCGAAATCAATATATTTGTAGGTGGATGGAAAAACCATAGGTGAGCCATCTTCTTGATATTGTATGCTTTCAGTGGGGTTACAATAAATATCATAGACCATTTTCATTATGGTAAATGGTTTTTTAGGATTGTTATCTTTATAATATATTTTTTTTGTAATTTTTCCAAGACTATCTAAAATATTATACCCATGCTGAATGTGTTTATCATATGTTTCCTCGAAATGCTGAATGTTGCCTTTTAAAGTTAAGTTTGTTTCTGATACAATACCTGCGAAAGAGGCTTTTGTTTTAATAAGACCTCCTTCTTCATTATAAAACATTTCTAATGTGCCTTTTTGACTTCTTTGAAGATACATGTTTCCTCGTTCATTAAAAAACATTATAGTCGTATCTGTGTATTCTTCCGAATACTTACTTAACCAAGTGATTGACTCAACATTTCCTTTGATTCCTAAACTTTTGTGATTATACAACTGGCTGTAAAGTGGAAAGGTAAGCAGCTGAAGTAGAGCAAAAAATAGTATCTTCATTAGGTTTGAAATTATTGTTTTGTTTTAGTGTTTAATTCGTTTGTTAATTTTCTTTCTTCTTTCTCCTTAAATCACTCATTTGCTCATCAGCCCTTTTCTTTAAATCTTCCTTCTCTTTTTTATTAAATAATTCATCAGGTACTACATCAATAATATCTTTTGAAAAGTTAGTAAGGTCACTCGATGGGATATTTTCCTGTGAAAGCATGTCGTTCAAGCTCCCTTTATTGGTAGCAATAAAGCCCATAGCGTTTTCAAAAACTTTTGAAACCATATCTATGCTCTTTTGAAGCGTCTTGTTTTGACTTTCTAAGTCTTCGACCCTCTTTTTTAGGGTTTCCACCTCTTTTAAAAGAGCTTGTTCTTTAGGTGTTGGTTCTTCATTTTGTAGTTTATCAATCAAAATCTCAGTGATTTTAACCCCTAAAGCTTCTGCTATCTTTTCTAGTTGCTCAATGGTTAATTTGTTTCCTCTTGCTTCAAAACGGGCATAGTTTGAACGCTCAATTTGCAGTTTATCAGCTACTTCCTGTTGAGTTAGATGCTTAGACTCTCTAAGCTTTCGTATAGAGTTTGATATATCCATGTACAAAATTAGATACATTATTCTTGATTTTTGGTACGTTAAATTTGGAATTTAAGACTAATACTTTATACATTTGTATCTAATATTAATCTAAGACGTATCAATATGTGTACAAATTTAGCAAATCAAACGCCTTTACAAGCGGCTGTACAATCCTTTGAGGATAAGAACCTCACGAAATTTCAGCCTACCGCAAAGTTTTACCCATATGTGGGTATTAATCGAATACGATTTTGGCAATTAGTAGAAGGCAAAAAACGCCCTACCTATGATGAAGCCCTAAGTCTTTCAAAATACTTTGGGTTGCCTTCTGACGTACTTTTTTAACTGGGAAAGCCCTACAACCGCGCCAACGGTGTAGGGCTTAAATGTTTCACTCTTAACTACATAAAGCAAAACATGGCAAATTTACAACAAAAAAGACTGACTCAGCTTTTGAAGCAGTCTGAAAAAGGAGCAAGTGGTAAACGTTCTAAATTTGGAGCCTTTACCACTAACTTTAATTTGGTTCCGCACAAGCGATACGGGGGTGTCATTTATGCCGTATTCCGCAATTTAGGGCAAGTAGAACGATTTAGCACTGGTATCACTTGCGAACCTCAAAATTTTGATTTAAAAAGTCAAAGAACTGAGAATGACTTTAATAAAAACAAACTATTGGACTATATCCAAAGCCAGGCTAACGAACTTTATGCTCAAATGATTTTGACGGATAGAGATACAAGTTTGAAGGTAATCAAAAATGCTATTTTGGGTACGCAGTCTTATGTGATTCCCAATGTATTTGAATTACTAGACGAATACTTGGCCGATTGTGGGAAACGTGTAGGTAAAACCCATGCTCACCGAACCTATCAGCGTTATAGGCAGTCAAACGAAATTATTAAAAGTTTTGTAAGGCATCAATACAAAACCGAAAAACTCCGCTTATCTGAACTAAAACCCATTATTGCCCGACAATTAGAAACTTACATGATGGTCGAGAAGGGAAATCAGTACAGTTACTATGTGAAAGTAGGAGAATATTTTAGGCAAGTATTACACTATGCGTTACTTAATGAATATATAGATGTAAATCCTCTATCTCTTCATAAATTTACTAAAAGGCGTAAGCCCATAGAATACCTCACACCTGATGAATTGATTGCTATTTATAAGGTCAGTTTTATTCCCGAAACGTTGCAAAAAGTGCGTGATTGCTTTGTGTTTGGGGCATTGACGGGGCTTGCCTATCAAGATTTAAGGGATTTGAGCCCTCAACAAATCAAAACCCTAAATGACGGTCAAAAGATAATTATACTAGATAGGGGAAAGACTAAAAATCAGCAAGTTGCCGCTTTACGACCTGATGCCCTTGAAATACTTCATAAATATCAATTTGACCCTTATTGTAAGGCTGCAAATGTTTGCTTACCTGTATTGAGTAATCAAAAATTTAATACTCGTCTCAAAGAACTTGCCAAGGTAGCGGGTATAGAAAAAAGGGTTACTACTCACTATATGCGCCGAACTTATGCCACCCATCTAAAACGTTTGGGTGTATCTGCTGAAATGATTTCAAAATCATTGGGTAATACTTCAGTAGCTATTACAGAACATCACTATATTGATAATGACCCCGAAACGATTGTAAAGGCATTAAATGAAGCTTTCAACCGCCAACAAGCAATTTGATGGGTGTAATCTACAAAAAAGCCTTACCGACTTGGTAGGGCTTTCTATTTCAATAAAATAACCGTTTTGGGGAACGGTATTTCACTTTAAAATACGGACATAAATTTATGGCAAATTCTGGGAATAAAAAAATTTTACGGATTGATGAAATCGAAAATTATCTTTCGGATAAGTATGAAATCCGTATCAATGTCATTACAAATACTATTGAAAAACGCTTGAAAAATACGACAGAGTCCTTTGAGCCAGTCAATGAGAATGATTTAAAATACGAGCTTCTAAAAGCAGGTCATACGCGTTTTGATGGGGAACTTAAAGCTTTGCTAGGTTCGTCTGTTATCGCAAAGTATGACCCACTGAGAGAGTATTTTGAGGGCTTGCCTCCTTGGGATTCTTCGCAACCTGATTACATCCAACAATTATCAACTTACGTTAAAACCGATGACCAAAAATGGTTTGAATTGATGTTTAAAAAAATGTTGGTTCGCGTAGTTGCTCAAGCGTTGAATAAAATTCAGTTCAATAAACATTGCTTCACTTTTGTAGGAAATCAACATGATGGTAAAACGTCTTTTTTTGATTTTCTGATTCCTACCCAACTAAAGCCTTATTCACGTAGTAATTACGATTTTCACGGAGGGCGTGAGGGAAAAATATCTCTTAGTCAGAATTTTATCATCAACTTAGATGAATTAGGCCAATATGAGAAAAAAGACCTCAACAATGAGTTTAAAGCCACTTTATCGGAAGGATATGTAAAACTTCGCCCCTTGTATTCAAATAATGAGGTATCAATTCCCCGCCGTGCTTCTTTCGTAGCAACTACAAACAGCCGCGATTTTTTAACGGATGCTACGGGTTCTGTCCGTTGGATAATTTTTAATGTGTTGAGTATTCAGCATGATAACGGAGAACAAAACGGATACAACAAAAACGTTGATATTGAAAAGGTATGGTCGCAAGCTTACAGCCTGTTAAAGGACGGTTTTAAGTGTGAACTTACCCGTGATGAAATCAATCAAAACGAAATCCTGAACCGTCGTTTTTTAAGGGTAACAACTGAAATGGAATTGGTAGCTTCTCATTTTGAAAAAGCCGAAAAAGGGCAGGCAGGAGCCGAATTTTATACCCCATCCAAGATTGAAAAACTTCTTCGTGATAAAGGTTTTCCAAAGTTACTGCCTACCCAAATTGGGGCAGCTTTAAAAATGTTAGGATTCCCACAATCATCAATGTGGAATGGTGCATTGCGCTACTCCGAAAAGGGTTATTTTCTCATCGCAAAGTAAATTTTACCTACTCGGTTACTCGTTATGTTGTATAGCATTGATAATCACTATATTAATATATAAAAAACCGAGTAGATGCTATCTTACTCGTTTCTACTCGTTACTCGGTTTTTGAGTGTGACTAGGGTAAAAACCGAGTAGACAGTAATACCGAGTTTAACCTTAGTCACTCGTAAGAATAACAAATAATAAGTTGTTTATCAGATACTTAAGCTGTTTAAAGTACAGAACGAGTGACCGAGTAGGTAAAAGCAAAAAATTCTATAAACCATTTGTATAAAAAGGCTGATTGGTAAAAATTGAAAATTGAATTTAACCAAGTTTTAAGCCGCTAAAAAGAAAAGAAGAAATGATACCAAACGAAGTAATACAACGTCTAAAGACTATACCGATAACGGCCTATCTTTCGAGTAGGGGCATTGAACCTGTAAAAGAACAAAACGGGCAATTGCTTTACTATTCACCATTCAAAGACGAACATACACCTTCATTTTTTGTAAACCCTGAGAGAAATGTTTTTAAGGACTTTACGACCAACGATAAAGGAGGTGACGTAATCACCTTGGTATGTCGCTTAAAAGCCTGTAATTTCGCTAAAGCCGTTCAATTACTGGAAGAATTTGAGGGAATCACCCATTCTTTTTCTTTTAGCGGCTTAATAAAGCCCTGCAATGAAAAAAAATCAACTCTGACAGTACAGAAAGTAAAATCACTTGAAAATAGAGCCTTGATAACGTATTTGGGCAATGTACGGGGCATTCCGTTTGCCGTTGCTCATAAGTACGTAAAAGAGTGCTATTTTAAAGTCAACGACAAAAATCAGTTTGCGGTTTGCTTTGAAAATGATTTGAAGGGTTTAGAGCTACGAAACGTTTATGTACAGCTATCAACCAACCCCAAAGCGATAACTACAATTAAAGGAATAGATAATTCAACAGCGTTGATTTTTGAGGGCTTTATTGATTTTCTTTCATACATCGTTTGGCAGGGCAAAGAACCGAATTGTGATGTTATCGTTTTTAACTCCATTTCCAATATCCAAACAGCTATTTCTTTACTTAAAACGTACCAAATGGTGTATGGTTACCTTGATAACGATAATGGAGGTAAAACGGGAATGAACTCATTAATGATGGCAGGGGTAAACGTGACGGATTGCAGAGAGTTGTATAAACCCTACAAAGACGTAAACGATTATTTAACAAAGTGTTTTTTTAGGCAGTAGCTTTAACCTTGTGCGCGTGTGAATGCTCCCGTACGTATGTGAGGCAGAAAATTAGGCAAAAATGAGGGCAAAAAACCAGTCAAAAAGGCTGTTTAGGCCACCATTAAACCACCAATAACTCGAATATAAACCAGAAATAACTCAGACAAATGGAAAAGAAAAGAAGTAACCGCAACTACAATTTTATAAGTGTTAAGAAAGATAAAGTTCATTACGAACATTATGGCAAAGTAACGGAGATAGGGCTATTTTATCGTAAAGAGTGCCTTTATTGCAAGGTAAATTTTGAAGCCCGTAGGGTAGATACTGCCTTTTGTTCTCACAATTGCCAAAAGGCATATCGGCGTAGGGAGTTAAGGGACAGAAAGTAATAGCTTGGATATATTGAAGTTAGAATCAAATAGACTTTGTTGTATGGCTAACTAATATAGAACAAAGTTTATCTATTTAAATACAAAGCACCACCGGCATTTTCAATAGTAGTCTGAACTTTTCTGAAAGATAGTGAATCCAAAGTCATTTCATTATAAGGCATATGCCCTAGAATATTTAACGCTGAATCCGAATTATGTCTAATATATTTAATCGTTTTTTCCCGAACTCTAACCGTATCCTCCAATGCTTTTTTTTGTTCGGAAAGGCTGATTTTGTCTGCATCATATTTTATTGTACCTAAAAAAAATGCAAGACTACAAATAATTGGAAGTGCAACCCAAAAAGTCTCAACGCTTATATTATAGAAATTTCCATTGAATAAGGGAACTTTTCTTTTTTCTGTTGCTAATCTATTAGGCTGATTTTTTTTGTAATTTTCTACCTTTCGCTTCCAATCTGAAAAAACGCCATTAAACTCCTTTGTTGTTAAAGCATTTTCATTGGGATCTACCCATAGCACATACCAATCATAACCTTCTTCTAATAGACCTTCACTTTTTAATTCAGTTTCAATAATGAGTAATAATGGTAATCCTTTTGAATATGCCATTGCGGCTTCTATCTGATTCCAAGGTGTAGCATATTTCGTATTAGTTAACTGTCTTTCTTTCACTCCTCCTCGCTTTTCGAAGCCAGTTGAAAAAAATGTCCGTTCCAAAGCTACAATGATAGTTCCAGAACATTCATCCATAAGCTCGTTAATAGCTTTTAAAGGTGAACCTGAGGTAAATTTATTTCTACCGACTGTATTTGGAATTAGATTTTCCCTTTTTAACTTATCTTCAATAGCAGCGACAAATTTTTCTTGAGTATCATTTGCTGTCGCACCAACACTAATAAAAATGTTAAGCTGTTCCATTTTTACTTTGATTTGTTGTATTGGAGTATATTGGCTTAATTAAGTTGAACTTTGGAAGATTTAGAGTATTCTTCTTACTTTAGATACCTAACTTTTGGCATTAACTAATTTTAGGTAAAAGTTTCAAAAGAAATAAAAGTAGCAATATAACTATACCAAAGCAATGCTGTCACTATATATGAATGAAAAAGTTATCAAGTGGTAGGTAAGTAGCTATTTTAGTAAAGTAATGAGGTGTAAAATACTGACGAAGCCAATAAAGCCCTCGAATGTATATCTGTGCCTTTTAAAAAACAAGCATTTATTTATGTAAATTACTGAAAATGAGAAAATTGGGCAGAGGGGAAGAGATTCGAACTCTCGATACGGTTGCCCGTATACACACTTTCCAGGCGTGCTCCTTCAACCACTCGGACACCCCTCTGTTTGGTGGTCTTTGTTTGACCTTATTTTTGAGGTTGCAAAAATAGAAAATAGAAACACATTTTCTAATAATTCCTATCAAAAATCTCCGCTATGACGCCTATTATAGGCTCATTTCGCCTGCAAGAGGTTGGCTGAGGCGTTGGCGTATCAGGTTGTGGTCGGTTTCTTGACCAAGTATCCACATCATTTTTGTAATGGCTGCTTCGGTTGTGATGTCGCCGCCGCTTACTACGCCTATTTTATCAAACCAACTACTGGTTTGATAACGCCCCTGCATTACTCTGCCACCGTCGCATTGAGATACGTTTAACATTATTATGCCGCGTTCGGTCGCTTCTTTGAGTTCGTGCAAAAACCACGGCAGGGTAGGAGCATTGCCCGCTCCAAAAGTTTCGAGTACTACACCGCGTAGCCCTTGGATACTCAGCACAGAGCGTACTACGTTTTGAGTCATTCCTGGGAAAAGTTTCAAAATCGCCACGTTAGCATCAAGTTGTGTTTGTATGCCAAAAGGTGCTTCGGCACGATATGAAGCGATATAAGGAAGGTTGTATTCAATAGTGACACCGACTTCTGCCAATGCAGGGTAGTTTTCGGAACGAAAAGCGTTGAACTGTGAACTTTCCTTCTTTTTGGCGCGGTTACCGCGCAACAGATAGTTTTGAAAATAAATACACACTTCTGGCACGAGTGGTTGGCCGTTGGTTTGGGCGGCGGCTATCTCCAAAGCAGTAATGATGTTTTCGCGGGCATCCGTACGAGCTACTCCAATAGGCAGCTGCGCACCCGTCAAAATCACGGGCTTGTGGAGATTTTGGAGCATAAAACTCAATGCTGAGGCTGTATAGGCCATTGTATCCGTACCGTGCAGGATTACAAAACTGTCATAAAAGGCGTAATTACGTTGTATTAAGTTGGCGATTTCGGCCCATACTTCGGGGCGCATGTTGGAAGAATCCATGATTTCTTCCAAACTCGTAAAGGTGATTTCGAAATCAAGACGCTTGATTTCGGGTAGTTTATCGAGGATTTGTTCAAAGTCAAAAGGCACAAGATTGCCTTTCTCAAATACCATACCGAGAGTGCCGCCTGTATAAATAACCAATACCGAAGCACGGGGGCGATTGGGTAAGGCGGGGTTGATTTTGACTGTTTTGTAAGCTGGCAAAGTTGATGAAGTTTTTGTGACGCTGCAAAATTAGATGAAAGCTCATAAACCAACACTTTTTTCTCTCGAAACCGCTCGATGTTTACTGCCTGTAAAATACATCGAGCGGAAAGAGCATACCGCCAAAATTAATGAATCAGCGTACCGTTGCGGATTTCTTCGCTGCCTGTTTTGATAAACGTATCTCCCTCAGTTATAGGTCCAAATACTTCTACTTTGTCTTCGGTTTCTTGGCCTTTGGTGACGGATACTCGTTCAGTTTTTTTATTGATAACTTTGACCAAAAACAAACCTTCGCTCGAATTGACCAACGCCGATTTAGGGACTACAAAGGTATTATTGCTTCGCGAAAGTGCAATCGCCGCCTCGGCTACCATGCCAGGGGAGAGCTTTTTGGTAGGATTGAGGACATCGACTTCGATGCGTTCGGCGCGGAGTTTGGTGTCAAGTGCTCCCGCTCGTCGCGTGATTTTACCCGAAAAGACTTCGTTGGGAAAGGATTTGACAGTAAATTTTACTTCATCCGACAGTCTAACTAAGCTTTTATAAGCCTCAGGGATGAATAATACCAAACGCAGTTTTCGCAATTCTTGTAAGGTAAAAATCGGGAACTCTGAACCTTTGCCTGAAGGTCCTACGTAGGCTCCTAAGTTTACATTACGAGAAGTAATCACGCCGTCGAAAGGAGCACTAATCGTGAGATAGCTGACCATGATACCTGCTTCTTTATGCGAGGCTTTGATGGCATCCAGTTGCGCCAGTGATGAGGTACGTTTTGCCAAAGCAATGTCTAGGTCGTTTTTGGAAATAGTACCTGGCGTTTTGCTTGTTTCTAGCAAGCGATTGTAGGTGGCATTGTCGGCGGTATAAATAGCTTCTTGTGATTTTAGGCGTGATTCGGTGGCGGCAAGTTGTGAGCTTAGTTCGGGAGCTTCGAGGCTAACCAATAGCTGCCCTGCCCTTACTTCAGAACCAATATCGGCTTTCAATTCTTTCACAAAACCAGTGACTTTGGCGTACAAATCTACTTGTCGATAAGCCGTCAGTTCGGCGGGAAGCTGCAAGTTAGAAGCGATATTTTCGCGCTGTAACGCAAAAGTTTCGTAAGAAGGCGCTTCTACTACGGTTGAAGGGGTGTCGTTTTTGGCCTCGGGAGAAGTACAACCGTAGATAAATGTGAGCCCAGCGAGACTGCACATAATAATAAAGGTGAGATGTGATTTATGTTTCATTGTCAGGCGTTTAAGGCATTGAGATACTGGATACTTTCTTCGTCGTTGGCTTCAAGTGATACCGACTGGATGCTTGTTTTGGCTTGACCTTTGGCAAATACCAATGGTAAAATGAATAAAACAGCTATGGTAGAGGCTAATAACCCACCGATGACAGCCCGCCCAAGTGGGGCAGATTGGTCTCCTGCTTCGCCTAGGCCGCTTGCCATCGGAATCATTCCCGCTACCATTGCAAGGGTGGTCATGATAATAGGGCGCAAGCGAAGCGCGGCGGCTTCTTTGGCTGCAAGCAGTGCATTGCCGTTATGAAGGCGCAGTTGTTCGGCATTAGTAATAAGTAGCACGGCATTTGAAATCGATACCCCTACCGACATGATGATACCCATATACGATTGTAGGTTGAGCGTCGAACCCGTGCCAATGAGTAAACCTAAGGCTCCTACCAACACCGCAGGTACGGTAGCCAACACAATACCTGATACTTTGAAAGATTGGAAGTTGGCCGCCAACATCAAAAAAATCACTACAATCGCTACCACAAGACCGTTTTGCAAACTGTCCAAGGTATCGGTGAGGGTTTGGCTCATTCCAATCAAATCGACACTTAATCCACGAGGGAGTTCGCCCAATGAAGTAAGCGCCGATTGTACATCGGTGGCGGCAGTTCCTAGGTCTTTTTGGTTGAGATTGGCCGTTACAGAAAGCATCGGCAGGGCTCCGATATTATCGTTTTCGCCATAAGTGGTATCGGGCAAGATAGTGGCAACATCACTTAGCACGGGACGACTGGTGTTTTTCAATAAGGGTACCTCCGCAATTTCTTGTATACTGTTCATTTTACTTTCAGGAATTTGGACTTGTACCCCATAACTAAATCCTCCTTTTTCGTCAACCCAAACATTTTTTTCGGTATAACGTGACGACGAAGTGGAAGTCACTAAGGAGCGGTTGATATCGGTAATGTCAACTCCCAATTGGGCCGCTCTTACGCGGTCAACGTCGATTGAAATAGCGGGGTATTTTGTCGATTGTTTGAGTTGTACATCACGCAGATATGGAATGGCTTTTAGTTTATCTATTACTTTTTGGGCATATTGCTCATTGAGTTTTTTGTTACGCCCCGACAGCCGCACTTCAATCGGCGTGGGGGAGCCTTGGCTTAGGATTTTGTCGGTCAATTCAATAGGTTCAAACGAAAGCTGTACATCAGGCGAAGTTTGGGATACTTTTTGACGAATTTTTTCTTTGAGTTCATCCAAATTGGTTTTATAATGTTCGTTCAATGCTACTTGAAGCACTGCTTCGTGGGGCCCAGCCATGAATAAGTAAATGGGCGTTACAGAAAAAAGACCCGGGTGCTGCCCCACATATGCCGACGTAATAGCGACGTTTTCAGCGCCTACCACATCTTTGATATTTTGGATAAGTTTGAGGGTCTTTTCTTCGGTACGTTCGATGCGAGTACCTTCATAAGTCCGCATTCTTACTTGAAACTGATGCCCATTGATTTTGGGCAATACATCTTTCCCAATGCTTGACAGCAGGTAATAGGCCAAGCCACACGTAATGATAAAATAAGCTGCGATAATGGGGGTTTGGAAACGGAACAAACGATCGAGAAAACGTAAAAAACGCATTCTTATACGTTCAAAAAGGCTGATTTTTCCGTCTTGGTTACTGTCTTCTTGTTCTACAAGTATTTTTTTCTGATCCCAAGTATCGCTTTCTGAATTGGCAGTAGGGAAGTGGAAGCCCGCTGCTGGCTTTTTGTGGTCTTTCATAATCCAATTGGCCATTACGGGTACAAAGGTCTGTGCCAAGAAGTAGGATACAATCATACTAAAGCCAATCGCCAATGCCAATGGTAAAAACAATGAGCCTGGAATTCCTCCCATCGTGAAAGCGGGAGCAAATACTGCTAGGATACAGAAAAGAATCAGAAGTTTTGGAAAAGCAATTTCTTTACAAGCATCCCAAATAGCTAGTCGTTTCGGCTTGCCCATGTCGAGGTGTTGGTGAATATTTTCAATAGTTACGGTACTTTCATCCACCAAAATACCAATAGCCAAGGCCAAGCCACTGAGTGTCATGATATTGATGGTTTGTCCAAAAAGATTTAGAAATAATACCCCCGCAATCACCGACGTAGGAATAGTCAAAATCACAATCAAGGCCCCCCGCACATCACCCAAAAAAAGAAGTACCATTAGACCCGTCAAAATAGCGCCTATGGCGCCTTCACTGATGAGGCTTTTGACAGAATTCATGACAAAAACGGATTGGTCAAATTCATAGCTCAGATGTACATCATCGGGGAGTTGCGCTTGCATTTTGGGAATGGAGCGTTTGAGCTCTTGTACTACATCCCATGTAGAAGCATCTGCGTTTTTGGCAATACTCAAATAGACCGAGCGTTTGCCGTTGACCAAGCCATAACCCGCCGTGATGTCTGCGCCATCTTCTACGGTGGCTACATCGCGAAGATAGAGATTTTGGACACTGCCCTTAAACAACGGAATATTTTCAAAGTCTTTAACAGTACGGATGGTGGTGTTGGTAGTGGAGATATAGTTTTTGTCCCCAATTCGGACGTTGCCCGAAGGAGCAGTTTGGTTATTGAGACGGAGAGCTTCTACGAGTTGGTCGGGGGTGAGGTTGTGAGAGCGGAGTAGCACAGGGTCGGCTTTTATCACTACCGTACGAATATTGCCACCAAAAGGCGGGGCCGAAACCAAACCCGGAATATTGGTAAAAGAAGAACGAACATAGACGTTGGCTAAGTCGAGGAGTTCGTTATTGCTTCGTTTGTTACTGCTCAAAATCAACTGTCCTACGGGAAGAGTAGAGGCATCAAAACGAATGATAAAGGGGGGTTGGGAGCCACTAGGGAATATCGCCTGTGCACGGTTACTAAAAGCACTGACTTCGGCGGCGGCTTGTGCCATGTTTGTACCAGGGTAAAAGTTGATTTTCATCAACGTCAATCCCTGAATGTTTTTGGTTTCGATGTTTTTGACCCCATTTACGTACAACAGTAAGTTGATATATTGCTTCCCAAAGAAAGTCTCCATTTGGGTAGGGGTAAAGCCTCCATAAGGGTGAGCGATGTAAATAACAGGCATGTCGAGCTTCGGAAATATATCGACTTTGATAGTGCGTAGGGCGCTGATTCCGAAAAAAAACAGTGATGCTACCACCACCATAATCGTGATGGGTTTTCGCAAGGCAAAAAGTATTAACTGCATACTGGAAAGATTGAATGTGGTACTGAAACGCCTCTACAGTGAAAATACAGAAGCGATTTTAGGATGTATGGATTTAGAGATTTTTCATAAACAAGTTCAAGTCGCCCTCCGCAGCAGCTTTTAGCAACAGGGCTTGCCATACGTTGGTATAAGCGATGTCGCGGTCGGTCTCTGCTCTAATAAGCGCATACAAAGCTTGTGTCACATCTACCAAGTTGGTGAGGCCATTGTGGTAAAGCACCGTTTTTTGGCGATAGGCTTCTTCGGCAGCTTTTACCTGAACAGGCACTTCATGATAGACCGCCAAGGCATTTTTGAGCTTGGTATCTGAGAGAAGCGATTGCGCTTCAAGTTGCTGATTTATCAAGTCGTATTCTTCTTGCAGACCTTGACTGATGTGCAATTGAGATTTGATTTGTTGCGAAATCCGCGAGCGTTGAGTTAAGTTCCATGTCATACCCACACCGAGCAAGTAATTACTCCGACTCGGTTTGATACCCTCAAAAAAGTTGTGGGTAAAAGCTGTTTGGTCTTGGGCGTAGTTGCTACTAAAACCTGAGCCACGCGTCTGAAGAATACCCACCACCGTAAAAGTAGGCATGTAGAGTGTACGGAAATATTTGATTTGACCTTCACTTAGGGCAATACGGCTTTTGTAAAATGCTAAAGTAGGATGTTGCGATAAGCTAGCTGTTCCTTCTTCAGGCAATGATGCGGGAAGTTTAGTCACAAACACTGTATCCGAAACAAATGCTTGAGGTGTTACCCCCATCAGCCGTGCCAAGAGATTGGCTTGCTCTTGTTGAAAATCTACGGCTTTGATCAAAGCAATTTTGACGTTAGAAACTTCTGCATTGGCTTGTGACGAATCCACTCCTGCAATCAATTCATTTTTAGCGCGCGTTGCTACTACATTTCGGATAGTCTCTGCCCGTGTGAGATTTTTACGGTACGATTCGGTAAGGCGTTGAGCGGTGAGCAAGTTTAAATAAGCCGCAGCTACCTTAATTTGATGCTGGAAAACTTCTTGCTGTAAGTCTCTGTCGTCTCGCAAAGCTGTCGAAGAAGCTACGTTTATTTTTTCTTTGGCACGACCAAAAGCGAAAAAGTCCCAATTGACATTGGTGAGATACATAGCCCCAAATGCTGCATTCCAGTTAGTGTGAGGAAGGGGAAGACCCGATGACGCAGCTCCTAATCCTCCGAAGCCGTAAAGCGGGCCGTTTTGCCCGTTGACCGTACCATAATCCAACTGCCCCGAAAGGTTGAAATTAGGAAGTTGGTCGCGGCGAGCTTGTTCTACACTAGCTTTGGAGGCATCGGCATAGCGAGCTTTGGCCTTAATACTTCCGTAATTGGATACGGCGGTTTGGAGAGCCTCTTCAATGCTTAATTTTTTTTGTGAAAAAGTGGGTGGCGAAATCACGGTAGCTAATAAACTACCGACTAATAAGTGGTGTTTTTTGAGAATAGCCATATTTATTCTACTTATGTTTATACAGACAGGTCTGTCTACTTTAAAGTAAAAAAAGTTAGAGGAATTTTTCCACAACTTTTTTTGCACTTGCTAGCGTATGAGCGTCGCGATAAATAGAACTGCTCGTAGTACCCCCTTCCAATAAAAGGAAAACCATGTCTGCAAATAACTCATCAGACAAGGGAGAATGATGCTCAACGGCGTTTACTAATTGGCGAATATATCCCCGAATCCGATTCTTTTGAATTTGAACCAAATCAAATACGGCTGTTTCGTCGCGGCTCACTTCAGAAGTGATTTTGATGAATTGACACCCCTTAAAAGCTAAATCCTGTTGGCGTTTGATACGAAAATCAAACAAGCCCAATATTTGTTCTTTGGGTGTGCTGAGGCTTTCGATATATTTCTTCATTTCTTCAAATCGCTGAAGACCCGTTTGGTCAATATAGGTCAGCAACAAATCGGTCTTAGAATCAAAATGATTATAGAGTGTAGCCCGAGCAATGTCGGCTTCTTCGATAATTTGGTTGATTCCAGTTAGGTTGTATCCTTGTTCAAAAAACAATCTGGAAGCTACTTCCAGAATGCGGTCTTTTACGGCTGATTCTTTCATGTCACAAATGTCTATATTATTTTTTAGATAGACAAGTCTGTCTGCTTTATTGTCTAAAAAATAAAAGTTGGGTATTAATTGGTAGTCCAATATCCCCAACCCTTTTAATCTTTTACCGAATTGGCTATGTATAGGAAAGAAGAGAAAGAGCGTTTGCCGTCGTTTGCGAAGCTAGTACTTCCACCGATACTTGCATCAAATCAGCCACACGTTGAGCTATGAGTGGTACATAAGCTACCTCATTGCGCTTACCTCGGTAAGGCACCGGTGCTAAGTAGGGACTGTCTGTTTCCAAAACGATGTGCTTCATGTCAATATAAGGTAAGACTTTGTCGAGACCCCCGTTTTTAAACGTTGCGACTCCGCCAATACCCAACTTAAAACCAAGGTCAATAGCTTTTTGGGCTTCTTCAAGTGTACCTGTAAAACAATGAAAAATTCCGGTCAGACGTGAATTCCCTACTTTTTCAATAAGTTCTACAACTTCCCAGAAAGCATTACGACAGTGAATATCAATCCAAAGGTGATGTTTGATTGCTAAATCGCATTGGATTAAAAAAGCTTGTTTTTGCTGCTCTACAAAAGTTTTGTCCCAGTACAAATCCATTCCTATTTCACCAATCGCCACAAACTGTGGAACGGACGACCCGTCCGTCGAGATAGCATCTATCGAAATGGGGTGGTTTGTTGAAGTAGTCATTTTATGAAGCCAATTTTCAACAATATACAATTCTTGCTCAAAATCAGCTTTAACATAGGTAGGATGCAGCCCTATCATGGGTCGGCAGACATTAGGATATTGGGTTGCCAGCGCCATCATCCCGTCGATAGTAGTATGGTCGCAATTAGGCATCCATATTTGTGTTATACCTGATTCGAAAGCCCTTTCGAGCATTTGGGTACGGTCTTCATCAAAAGCATCGTCGTAAATATGGGCGTGGGTCTCAATCATATTTAATTTAAGCATGGGAAGTAAATAATTTTCTTAGTACTCGCGTCCTTTCCAAACGGTGGATTGGCGCGTGTAAAAGTTGATAAACATTACAAAATTCATAAAAATGTGGTAAAACCAGAAAATAGGAAGCCCTATCATAAGAGTAGGCAGTTGTAGCCAATTGATAATTCCGACCATCCAAGCCATCACCAAAAGATAATGGAGAAAAGCCAAAAGGAGGGTGGTTTTTGGAAAACAAAATCCCATTACGATCAACAAAGGCAATAAAAAGGCATTGATATAAACCCCTAAGCGCTGTTGCCACGGCAAAGACATTGCCCCAAACATCCATCTTTTGCGCTGAGTCAGCAATTGGCCAAAAGTAGCAATCGGGCGGGAAATGGTAAGCACACGCGCATCGAATAGCTGTGCAAAATAGAAACCTTTTGCTAAAATAGCATGGAAAAGAGCGTAATCTTCCGTAATAGAAAAGGTAATACCTTCATACTTCCCGACTGCCTCATAAGCTTCCCGACTGACGGCCATGTTGTTTCCCATCGCCGTAATGGGAATACCAAAAAGGGAAAAAAGGCGTATCATCGACAAATAATAAAGCCATTCAAGTCCCTGCATCAGCCCAAATATCCCTCCTTTTTTCATGGTCGTAATACCTGTAACAACTCCTACACCTGGTTCAAAATGCGCCAACATATTTTCAATCCATCCGACCGGTACTTCGATATCGGCATCCGTAAAAAATAAGTAATCGCCCGTTGCATGGTGAGCAAGTTGAGCCAATACATTGGTTTTGCCTTTCAATTGAGGAAGAGTAGATACGATAGAAATCAGCTCAAAATGAGGTTTGTCTTTGATAAAATCCTTAGTCAAAGCAGCGGTATTGTCGTCAGAGGCATCATCTCCGACCAGTACTTGCAAGTGGGATATGGGATAACTCAACGCGGCCACCGAAGTGAGACAAGCAACGATATTGGCAGATTCGTTGCGGGCCGCAATGAGAATAGATACTTTTTTCACACAATACTTTTTTTGCAAAGTTAAGAGGTATCAGTCATTTGTTGGAAAATAAAAATAATCTGAACGTAAATGTATATTTGTGGTGTTTAATGGCTAATTCAAGCGTTATGGAAACAACAGTTTATTTCAATGAATAATCAATTTGAGAAAAAAATGCAAGAGGCCAACAAGCGTACCAAAAGCTACGCCAAATACTCTGGTATGGGTATACAGATGCTGGGGACGATAGGGCTAGGGACCTATGCGGGGTATAGACTAGATGAATGGCAGGGCAATAAAATCCCCGGATGGACACTTACACTTTCTCTGGTGTCAATTGGCGCAGCTTTGTATAATTTTATTCAGCAAGTAAAAAACTAAAGACTCAGGACTTAGATTGTCAATACTTGACATGAATCTGTGAAATATCCTCCTTGTCAAAGTCTTTCCAAAAAAGGCCTAGAGAAGAGTTTAGATTATGTTGTCTTGTATATTTGAACTTAACCGATATAAAATGCTTCGTTCGATTGTTTTTACCATTTTTTTAGGAATTGTACTTTTTACAGCCGATTACATTTCTTTGGGGCAATATATTCACCCTAAAAAATGGTCTATTTTGGCTTTTTTTTTAGCGTTGGCTTTACTTCAACACCGCCTAATGGAATTTGGATTTCGGGAAAATCGTAAAAAATTCGTTCAATTTTACCTTTCTTCGCTTACTGCCCGTTTTGTGATGTGTTTAATCTTCGTTGGAGTATTTTTATATTTGAAAGTGGAAGACCCCAATGGCTTCGTTCTTACCTTTTTTGCATTTTATTTATTTTATACTTGTTTTGAAATATACGGATTGTATCGTAACTTGCGCCGCGATTTAGAAGAATAATAGTATTTGTCAATCGTTATTTGTTAATGGTCAACATGTTACGTCAATTACGTCATAAATTTGCTGCGGCAGCCCTCGCTTTATTGTCTGCTTTTTCCTTCGCGTATGCCGAAGAGCCTGCTCATAATCATGAGCATAAAGAAGAAAAATTTAACATCGGTGAGATGATTATGCACCACATCTCAGATGCTCATGAGTGGGAGTTTGCACATGGTCTTGCTATCCCTTTACCCGTGATTATTTATGACAATGGATTGAAGGTTTTTTCTTCTAGTAAGTTCTACCATTCACCTGATGCTACCCACGAAGATCACGAAAAGCACATCTATCCAAACAAAGAGCTAGGCTATGTATTGGAGCATGAGCATGTGTATCGTTTAGGGGCTGACGGTAAGGCTGATAAAGAAGCTCATGTTTTGGATTTTTCCATTACAAAAAACGTCGCCTCACTTTTGTTAAGTGCTGTTCTTTTATTCCTTATTTTTACAGCTGTAGCCAAAGGATATAATAAAAATAAAGGCAAAGCCCCTTCAGGAATTCAGTCGTTTTTAGAGCCAGTCATATTGATGATTCGCGACGACGTTGTGAAACCGGCCATCGGTCCTAAATACGAAAAGTACCTTCCTTATTTGTTGACTTTATTTTTCTTTGTCTGGATAAATAACCTATTAGGACTTCTTCCTGGAGGTGCCAACTTGACTGGTAATATTGCCGTGACGTTAGTATTGGCCGTAATTACTTTCTTAATTGTACATTTCAACGCCAACAAACATTATTTTGCCCACCTTGTCAAACCTACAGGTGTACCTTTGGCTTTGTTGCCTGTCATGGTACCAGTTGAGATTGTAGGGGTATTCATGAAGCCTTTCTCCTTGATGGTTCGTCTTTTTGCTAACATTACCGCAGGTCACATCATCATTTTGAGTTTGCTAGGGTTGATTTTTATCGCAAAAAACCTAGGTGGAGGTGGCACTGGCTGGTCTATCAGTCCATTAGTGTTGATTTTCACTTTGTTTATGAACCTCATTGAGTTGTTGGTGGCATTTTTGCAGGCTTTTATCTTTACGCTGTTGTCGTCGATGTATATCGGAAGCGCCATTGAAGAGCATCACGAAGCTGATCACGGTCACTAGGCATTTATTTAGTTTTTCTGAATTCTTTTGTTTCACTATATAATTTTTTACAATCATGTTGCTTCAAATCTTACTTCAAGCAGCTGCTGAAAGCGGTGCAGGTCTTGCAGTATTCGGTGCCGCACTAGGTGCAGGTTTAGCTGCTATCGGTGCAGGATTAGGTATCGGCCGTATCGGTGGTAGTGCTATGGAAGGTATTGCTCGTCAGCCAGAAGCTGCTGGTCGTATCCAAACTGCGATGTTGATTATCGCGGCTTTGATCGAGGCCGTTGCTCTTTTTGCTGCCGTTATTTGCTTGTTGATTTCTTTCAAGCTCTAATCGCAACAATGGTGTTTCGTACTGCTCGCATTAGGCGTCAGTACGAAACCCACCTTTTAAATTATATAGTTTTTAACAACAGGAATCATAAAATTTATACTTTTAATCATCTGTAAATTGTATTAAAATGGAATTATTGACCCCCGCAATCGGCTTACTTTTTTGGATGTTGGTGGTATTTGTCATCTTGGTGGTTATTCTACGCGTTGCCGCTTGGAAACCTATCATGAATGGCTTGAAAGAGCGTGAACATCAGATTCAGAGTGCGTTGGATTTGGCCGAAAAAACCCGCGCTGACATGACTAAGTTGCAGTCTGACAACGAAAAATTGTTGGCAGAAGCACGTGCTGAGCGTGATAGTATTTTGAAATCTGCCAAAGAAGCAGCTGATCGTATCATTGCTGAATCGAAAGAAAAAGCTACTGTTGAAGGAAAACGTATTATCGAAGATGCTCGCGAAGCAATCGACAATGAGCGTGCGGCTTTATTGGCTCAGATCAAAAAAGAAATCGTTACGGTTTCGCTTGACATCGCCGAAAAAGTACTACGCAAAGAGTTGAGTGACAAAAGTGCTCAAGAGAAATTGGTGGCAGATTTGGCTCAAGAAGCAAGACTCAATTAAGAAAGCTTGTAAGGCTTGAGTTGCTTTACGTTTTTCTCTCTAAACTTTACACTTTAAACAAATGTCAGAATCGACCGTAGCTATAAGATATGCCAAATCTCTCATTGATTTGGCACTAGAACAAAATGTAGTGGATACTGTGTATCAAGATATGCTTTTGTTTAAGCAAGTATCTGAACAAAACCGTGGATTGATGCTTGCTCTTAAAAGCCCTGTAGTACGCCATGATAAAAAAATGGCTATTCTTGAAGGCGTTTTTAAGTCAAAAGTAAGTCCGGTGTCTTACACCATTTTTTCAATCATTACTAAGAAAAATCGCGAAGCTATCATGTATAGCATTGCCGATGAGTTTGTAAAGCTGTATGATGTTCAAAAAGGCATTGTTAAAGCTTTTGTCACTTCGTCTACTCCATTAACGCCCGAACTGCGCAAGCAGTTTACGGCGATTGTGGAAGAAGCTACTGGTAAGACGGTGGAGTTGGAAGAAAAAGTAGATGATAAACTTATCGGTGGATATGTGTTGCGCGTAGGAGATCGCCAAGTGGATGTTTCGATTCGCAAACGCCTAAACGATTTGAAATTGCAGTTGCTCAACTAAGATATTTTTTATCTGCTTAAGAGTGACAGAAGCCCTCACTGCTTTGCGGTGAGGGCTTTTTATTTTTGCGTGAGCTTGAGCTGCTAAGTTTTTGAAACTTAGCAGGTCTAAATATACCCCTCACATTTCATCATAAATCGCTTCGATGGCCTCAGCCAATGCTTCATCTTTTTCGGTGACGGTATTGCCCGCATCGTGGGTCGAAAGCTCAAAAGTGACTTTGTTGTATACATTTGACCACCACGGATGATGATTCATTTGCTCGGCGATTTCGGCCACTTTGGTCATAAAAACAAAGGCCTCTTTGAAGTCTTCAAACTCATATTCCCTAACGAGTTTATTGTTTTGTTCTATCCACATAAATAATTTTGTTTTTTGTTAATAACGAACAATCTCCCGAAATAGCGCCTATGATTTTATTCTACTGTTACAGATTTTGCGAGATTACGGGGTTGGTCTACATTGCGTTTCCGCATGACAGCTATATAATATGACAACAATTGGAGTGGTATCGACGATAGTAAAGGCATTAAGATTTCGTGGGTTTGGGGGATTTCTATTACAAAATCTACCATGCTTGGGATCAAGGTATCGCCTTCCGTAACGATGGCTATTACCCGCCCTTTACGCGCTTTTACTTCTTGTATATTAGATACGATTTTTTCATAAGAACTGTCTTTGGTTGCGATAAAAACCACGGGCATATCTTCATCAATCAGGGCAATAGGGCCATGTTTCATTTCGGCGGCAGGATAGCCCTCGGCGTGGATGTACGAAATCTCTTTGAGCTTTAGAGCTCCTTCCAACGCCACTGGAAAATTGAGTCCTCTACCTAAATAAATAAAATTGCGCGCATAAGTAAAAATGTACGCGATTTCCTTGACCTTATCAGCGGCTTTAAGTACTTGCTCTACTTTGCTTGGGATGCTTTCTAACGCTACCAGAAGCTCTCTATAAAGCTCATCAGAAATACTTCCTCGTCTATGAGCCACTGCAATCGCCATCAAAGTAAGGACGGTTACTTGGGCCGTAAAAGCCTTGGTACTTGCTACGCCGATTTCGGGACCAGCATGAGTGTAGGCCCCGGCGTGTGTTTCTCGGGCAATGGAAGATCCTACTACATTGCATACCCCAAAAATAGTAGCTCCTTTGCTTTTAGCGAGCTGAATTGCTGCCAAGGTATCAGCCGTCTCTCCTGATTGAGAAATAGCCACTACGAAGTCATCTGCATGGATAATTGGATTTCTATATCGAAACTCAGAAGCGTATTCGACTTCGACCGGAATACGCGCCAATTCTTCAAAAATATATTCAGCCACAAGTCCTGCATGCCATGAAGTCCCACAGCCTACTATCACAATACGTTTGGCTTGGGCAAGCTTATCCATATACCCCTGCAAACCTCCTAATTGCAAAAGCCCTTCTTCACTCTGTAGGCGTCCTCTCATGCTATCGGCTATTGAACGGGGCTGTTCGAAAATCTCTTTGAGCATAAAGTGCTCATAACCTCCCTTTTCGATAGCTTCGAGTTCGAGTTCTAGCTTTTGGATATACGGTACTTGTCTCTCATTGTCAAGATTTACTACCTTCAATTCTCCGTTTTTGATGAGGGCAATCTGATTATCGTCTAAATAAATGACATCTTTGGTGTATTCGATGATAGGAGAAGCGTCGGAGGCGCAAAAAAACTCGCCCTCACCTACGCCAATTACCAAAGGACTACTTTTACGAGCAGCGATAAGCTGTGTAGGAGCATCTTCTGACATCACTACGATAGCGTACGCACCTACGATTTCTTGCAATGCCAATCGTACAGCTTCTTCGAGGCTACATTGGGTCTCCTGCTGAATATCTTCAATGAAATGAACCAACACCTCAGAGTCAGTTTCTGAGCTGAAGTAGTGGCCTTTTCTAAGGAGATTTTGTTTGAGTGCCGCATAATTCTCAATGATTCCATTGTGAATGATGGCGAGTTTTTTGTGAAATGAATAATGCGGGTGAGCATTGACATCGTTTGGCTCACCGTGGGTAGCCCAGCGAGTATGCCCCATACCCACAGTTGCGGTTAGGTCTTTTGGGGCAAGTTCTGCTTCAAGTGCCTTTACTTTGCCTTTTTTCTTATAAACACAAAGATCGCCATGATTGAGCAATGCGATACCTGCGCTATCATATCCTCGATATTCTAATCTTTTGAGTCCTTTAAGGATGATTGGACACGCCTCTTGATGCCCTACGTATGCCACAATTCCGCACATTTTCTTAGATTTTAAGGTGAGTCAAATAGTTGAAAAAAAATAAGGTGACTTTTTAGAAAGCCTTTTTATTATTTAGAATTAGTAGAATAATCGGCTCTATTATTAAATGCTTTATGAAAGAGAATCCCATTTTTTAAAAAATATTACCAACAGTTTTAGGAGATTAAACTTTTTTAAAAACTTGGTTTTGTACAATGATTATTCCTTTATTTTTCGAAAAATACAGAAATATTACAAAAATAAAAAGCTCGTAAGGAATTCCTTACGAGCTTTTGAAATATTTAAAAAACGAAATTATACTTATTTAGTAGTGGTATAAAATATGTAAAGTTTTACGTTTTCACGAGTAGGATTAATTGTTAATCTCTCTAGCCGATTGTTGAGATAAGGATAGTAAATCGAGAGAGGCTGAGATAGAGATACCAAAGAAGAGGTAGAACTAACTGGCATCAACAAAAGCCCCGTACTTTTCTTAAATCCAATCGATACTGCTTGTAAGTAAGTAGTTAAAACGAAATTATAATTTCGGAACTTATCATTATAAACAGAGATTTGAGGAAGAATATAAGACTGGAATGTACTTCCATCAACAGGAAGTAATAGCTCTGTACCCCCTACTGACCGTAACAAACGATTTGTTTGGTCGGTTTCGGCCATGGTAAGACCTGTAGGTAAGAAAAACCTACCTTGAGGCTGCTCTGGTACAATATTGAGCTCAGCTCTATTAATAGCGACTCTTCCGTCGGTAAACAATTTTGATAAGTGCGGAAATTCTACCTTAGTCACAATTCCCAAAGCATCTTGTACGTAATTGAGGCCTCCCATTTCGGCAGCACTCAGAGGTTTGAGAGGCTGGAGTTTAGCTACTTCGGTTCCTTGGCGATTGGCCTGTACGTGGTTAAATCTTTTTAGGAGTGGAATAGCTTGTACTTTACCTACAGTATCTCCAGTGATATGCACATACAAGTTGAGTGAAATACCAGAAGATGATGGCAAGCCCATAATCATGCTGCTATTGTTGGAAGGAACGAGCGTAAAGCCTTTAAAAGTTTGAACAAACTTAGAAGCAGAGCTTGCATCGGGCTTGCCACTTAAATCAAAAATCTGTTTCCCCAATGCATCAGGTAACTTAAATTTGAAAGTATTATTGGTGGCAGGCTTAGGATCTATGGTGAGCGTAGCTAAAGGAGTCGCTTCATAAGGCATAGTACTATTGTTATAATAGGTTTTGCCTGTAATCAGCGTATCGGTAAGGCGATGAAGATTCATCTGAAAAGGCTGCAAAGTATCACCGTAGTAATAAAAATAGGCCAAATCTAAAGTAAGCGAATCGTACACATAAGTCGTAGTACTACCATCGGCGTTGAAGTCAATTCTATTTCCAAGCTCAAAATAGGGTTGAGCCGTGACGCGGCCAAAGATAGGATCGCGATAACTCCCTAACAACAACTGCGTGGTGCTATTGGTACGAACAGAATCAAGCAAAACCGTGCTTGTTTTGACTGTAAGTGTATCTGTAAATTGCACTTCTGCAATTACCTCGGGCGGAAGCCCGATTTCCTTGGGAGCTTCGCAGGCGGTCAAAGAAATGGTGAAAACAGTGACCAGAAAGAGGGCGGCTTTAGCCTGCCAGTTCATTATATAAGTTGTAATATGCTTCTGTAAAATTTGCGTCTTCTTCGACCAGTTCCAACTTGCGTTCGGGCAATTCATCAAAAATTTTGTTTAAACTTTCACTAAAATCATCATCAGCTTTTACAACGGCGTCGGCGTAGGCACAACCAATTTTGATAAATCCTTCAAAATCAGCCGAGCGTAGATGAGCTAAGGCTTCATCACTAACGTCCATGGCCTTGGCTTTGTCCATAATTCCTTCTTCAAACTTAAAGTTGAAGGCGTTGTTATAGACGGTAAAAACACACTTTGTATCCTTAAACATAGGATCGTTTTTGTAAGTGGTTTTCAAATAAAGAGGAATGAGGGCCGTCATCCAGTCATTACAATGTACAATGTCGGGAGCCCATCCTAATTTTTTGACAGTTTCGAGCACGCCTTTACAAAAAAAGATAGCGCGTTCGTCGTTATCATCAAAAAAGTTATTGTCCTTATCTAAGAAAACGGACTTGCGATGAAAATAGTCTTCGTTGTCAATAAAATATACTTGCAATTTGGCGCTTGGGATAGAAGCTACCTTGATTACCAGAGGTTTTTCATCGTCACCGACCGAAATATTAATGCCTGACAGACGAACAACCTCATGGAGGCGGTTTTTGCGCTCATTGATGAGTCCAAAACGAGGTACTAATATTCTGATTTCCATGCCCCGCTCTTGCATAGCTTGGGGAAGTTTTCTTACGTAGTCGGCTACCTCTGTGATTTGGAGAAAGGGATTTATCTCGCTGGCTACATACAAAATCCGTAGTTTACTCATAGGCTTTGGTGAAGCTTGATAGGATTGGTTTTGAAGAAAAATTTTGCAAAATTATACAAATTTTTGCCGATATTCAATCATATTGCTTGAGAATTATTTCTTATTTAATAAACCTTGTACCTTTGATACCTTAATCTTACCAAATATATGAAAACTCCTATTGTTGAAAGTATGGCAGGTTGGGCGTCTTTGGGCTTCTTTATCCTTTGGGTGATGGAGTTTCGACGTGTATCGTTTCAAGAGAGTTATTGGTTGCTGATGTTTTGTTTATCGTGTTTATTGGGCTTTCTGCTACTTCGTAAACGGCGAAATGCCGAACCTGTACTTTCTAAATATGTACCAGAAAAAAAAGAAAGTAAGCCTAAAACGACCATAAAACCTTCCATAAAAAAGAAACAAAAATAACGGAAGAGGTCAATTTTGTAGTAATTTTAAAGAAGCCAAAGCATGTAAAAAAAGATACCATCTCCCAACCAACGATAACGCTCATGGCCTAAAAATTGAGAATAATGTTTCTTTAAAAAGTACAAACTGAGGCTCATTGAAATGACTGCTACTGAGGTCCTAATACTATAACGATGAGTGGTTAGAAATAAGATTACTAAAGCTCCAATTACTACTAAGATAGTCAGGATATTAATGATTTGGCTCACTGTATCTGTGCCCCATGCAATAGCCAAAGAATAGCCTTCCTCTATGTCAAAAGACTCGAACCATGAAAATAAAAGCAGGTTTTGGAAGGCTATAATCCCCAGTAAAACCATAAATGAAGTCTCTTCCCAGGAGGTGTGTTGTTGGGCTAAAACCGCCGACCCCCAAACTCCAATGGTATATATTATAGCAACCATCGGCTCTTTAAACAACTGAAAGGTATCGGTAGAAGAGATTTTCTGAATTACTTTTAAATACACGCTTACTAATACCATCAAGCCGATTCCAAGCATGATGACTTTGAAAGGAAGCCAGAACAAACAAATCAATCCGACCACGCCTAGTCCCATCATTATTTTGAGTAGAATAGCTTCGTGTTGAGCGTGAAATTTGTGCCGAGCTGTAGTAGGAGTATTGGTTTTGTGATTGTCAATTAAACGATCCGCTACATAAATAAAAAACACACTGATGCCTACCAATACCGTGGAAGCCCAAGAAACCTCTCCGTGACCATCGGGTAGGCGAGAGGCTATTACGTGGGTAAGCATAGCACCAGCTACTACATCTAAGCTTAGCCAGTGAATGCGGATAAGGTAATATTCAATTATGAAGAAAAAATCTTTTAACCACTTCATAGGAAGGAGTTGAGAACCAATATATTGCTTAATGATACACTAACCATAGGGCACTTTGCACTTATTCACCTCCATGACTAGTGAGACTACGCTTGATTTCGCGGATACGCTCATTGAAATTCCAGTGGTGAAAATCTACGTCAGATAGACAAGTGGCTGCCAAATAATCCATCACAGTGGGAGGATGTACTACGCGTTGTCCTGAGCGTACATCGATGTATTTGGAAGTAACCCACAGCACATTTTTCAACTGAGTTCGGCTATCATCGGTCATGAAATATTCGGTTACGATAGTATCTTCATTAAAAAAAATAAGACGCGAAGTAATCCTGACCCATTCGCTCACCATTGCTGGCCTTACGTAGGCGATTTGGTGCTGATATACTACCCAGCTTTGACCGAGTTCTCTGAAAAGTCTTCCAAAGTTAAACTCGTATAATTTGGCTACTTGATCTTCACGGGCGTTGAAATAATAATCAAAGTATTTGGCGTTGTTGAGGTGCTGAAGTGGGTCACAGTCCTGGAATCGGATAATGACACGTGATTCGGGCTCTTTAGGATATTCTTTGTCGGGAATGCGTTCAAAAAACATAATCGATTTGGATTAATTGTGATGAATAAGAAGCCATGCGCCAAACTAAAGCATGGCTCTTCTCAAACTTTACGGCATTTCAAAAGCCTTTTGTCTCCGTTGAGAAGGATTGTGGCCAGCAAATATACATCACCCCCGTCTTTTAACTTTAGTTTTTTGCGAAGTTCGTCGGTAGTAGCTGGAAAATTCCGTACAGTGAGATTTGCTTTGAGAGTAGGCAGATGCTCTCTAAGTGTCTTTGAATCAACTTTTAAAATCGCTTCAAGCTCAAAGCTACGTCCCGGAAAATCAAGGACTAATTCCGAAGAAGTATATAAATGGCTATGAGGCGCGATTTTGGAAATATTGAGCGAATGAGCGATTGATTTAAAAGCTCCGCTTTTTAAAATGGCGGCGTTGGGCTCATAAATGTAGCGAAGGGGAGGGCTCAATGATACTGGCTTGTTGGTTTCTTGTGCCCAATCAAACTCAAAATACTGATGGGCGGTATCTGATTTGAGATTGATACTTTTTACAATTATGTTTGGCGACGAAACAGAATCACTTATCTCAAATAGTAGTTCTTTGCATTCATTATCAACGGCTACTACGTGTACTGTGTGAATAAAAGGTAGCGTCTGGATGGTTTGCTTGAGATCAAGTAGCGGCGATGCCTTGAGCAATATATGCCGAGCTTTGTTTAACAATAATGGTAAATGCTTCGTAACGTCGGGATCGCAATCTACGAGACTGACGACGCGCTTTTGGTCGGCACTGCGGCGCGCTGGGTCGAGGTAAATACAGTCTACTTTTTGAGGGAATTTCTCCAAAAAATCAATAGAATTTTGATGTACGCAACGAATATTTGTGGCTTTCAAAACCGCAAAATTATGGTGAGCACGCGCTACCAAAGTTTCGTTTTGTTCAATATAAATGACAGCTTCACATTGTTTACTGAAAAAATAACTATCAATCCCCATACCACCGGTTGCGTCGATGAGGGTACCGCCTGAAATAAGAGCTGCTTTGTAGCGGGCAGTTGTCTCCGAAGAACTTTGCTCAACCGATAGCGCAGGCGGAAATACCACCTCCGGATTGGCATACCATTCAGGCAATTTGGTGCGTGATTTTTGGCGGGCTTCAATCTGTTTGATTAAGGATTCTTTGTCTTTTCCGTATTTTAGGAAGAGTGCGCTGGTATCCGTATGAAGATGCTGTTGAATAAAATCAATTTCTTCTTTTGAAAACATCGTATCTATATCCTGACTCACCAAAAGCAGGGTAGTTGGTTTATATTTGAGCTGGGCGATTTTACCAAAACAAAATCAGGTAGCTGACGGTTCGTCGGCTACCTGACTGAGAAAGAATGGGCGATTATTTTTCGCTTGATTTTTTGAAATAACTGTCAGCTTCTCGCTTATAAAAAGGTGCAAAACTAGGCGGAACTGTACGCAACAATTCCGTTTGTCGCTGCTTGTCTTTGACATACTGCTCAAAAGCAGCAGGGGGTGTGCGTGGTTGGGGCTTGGCGGTTTCGGCTTTGCGTTGGGTATCTTCTTCTTGTTGTCGCAACGCTTTTTCGGATTCCAACAAACGCGTGATTATGTCTTGTTGACGTTTGAGGAGATTAGGGTCTACGCGCTTGTTGACCAAATCGGTCTCTGTTTCGTCCATTTTCTCTATCAAATCTTTGACCTCATTGCCTACTTTTTTGCCCCCTTCAGTGCCTTTTTGAGAGTCCATCAGTTCTTTGAGCATCTGTCTGATTCGGGCTTGTTCAGCGGCCATTTGGGCAAGTTGTTCGGACATTTGTCGGCCACCCATACCTCCTCTTTGACCTTGTCCTTTCTGGATTTCGTTGATACGTTTATTGAGTTGTTGTTGCAATTCTCCTAAACTCTGACCTTGCTTTTTACCGCCCTTTTTCTTGCCTTGTCCAGGGCTACTCATTGCCATCATAGCAGCTTGCATTTGTTCCAAGGTTTGACTTAGCATGAGCGATAGATTGTTGATAGAAGTCATCGCAAATTGCTGCTTGCTAGTGGCCATGTTGAGGCGGCGCTCCCGAATATAGCGAGTACTCTCATTCATGTGAAACTTCATGTCGTTCAATTCTCGCGTTACAAACGTTTGAATTTGCATCACACGCTTCGCTAGTGCATATAGACTATCTTCAATCACCTTGGCATCATCTTGGAGTTTGAGCTGCTCTTGGGCAAGTTTAACAAAGCGAGGGTCTTGGAGATTAACTCCTCTGAAGTCTTTCATCACGCGTTCTTGGTCAAACGACAAATGAATCAGGTTTTCGAGGATATCGCGCAGGTTGTCCATGTTTTCGCTCATTTCTTCCATTTCGGCACTTTCCATCGACTCTTGCATTTGCTGAGCCATTTGGCGCATCGATTTTGCTGCTTTTTTCTGCGATTGAGAGGCGTTTTTGTTTTGCTTTTGTTCTAGTTGTTTTGAGCTATTTTCTTGCTGTTTATCAACCTCCTGCTGTTGTTCTTTGCCGGTATCCATTTCCTGCTTATTGTCCAGCTGCTCATTGAGTTTTTCGAGTTCTTCAATGTCTTTTTTTGTTTCTTCAAACTCTTTGTTTAGCTCTTCTTGCTCTTTCTTAAGTTCTTCTTGCTGAGCGTTTTTGTCTTGCTGTTCGTTTCCTTTTTGGTCTTTTTTATCTTGGTCTTTACCGTCTTTTTGATCTTTATTGTCTTGGTCTTTGCCTTTTTTATCTTGGTTGTTTTTCTGATCTTTATTTTCAGAGTCTTTACCTTTCTGTTCTTTTTCTTGTTCTTTGGCGAGTTGTTCGGTTTTTTCGGCGAGTTTTTCTTCTTTATCAGCCATTTCTTTCAAATCCTTCTGAATTTGCTCGGCTTTTTGTTGAAGCTGAAGTTGCTTAAACATCTCCAATGCCTTTTCGATTTCTTTTTGGGCATTGAATTCTTTGTTTTTAAGTTTATTCATCAACTCTTGTATTTTCTCATCCTGCTGTTGCTGTTGGAGGAGTTTTTCGAGTTGTTCATACAGCTTTTGAGTTTCGGGATCGAGCAATTCTTTCATCAATTTCTGCAATTGCTCCATTTTTTGTTTCATTTCGGGGCTTTGCTCCGCAAAACGGTCTTGTTTTTCTTGGGCAGCTTGAGCTTGCTCTTGCATGCTCTTCATGTCGTTCATGAGCTCATCGCGCTTTTTAAGCAAGTCCTCTATTTGTTTTTTGTCTTGGAAATCTAAGTCGCGGTCGGTTTTGAGACGTTGGTCTAGTTTTTCCAATTCTTTTTGCAAAGTTTTGGCTTTTTGGAGGGTCTTATTGATTTGGGATGCAGTTTTTTCCGCAGATTTTTCGGCTTCGGCCCTTACTTCTTCTTTAGATGGTACCGCAAAATCTATCATGCGTGATTTGGCTGATTTGGGCCCGTTGATACCGTCGTTGTCCCATACTTGTACATAGTATTCGATGCGATCACCGGGAGTAAGACGAAGGCTATCCACGTACCATTGGAAATAGAAAGTCTGGTTGGTAGTTGATTTATTGAAAGGAATCGCGAATCCTTTATAAACTACCTTTTTTTCGTCGGTTTTATCACCTTTGCGGCGTAAGTTGTAGAATACCCTTAGGTTTGAAAAGCCATAGTCATCGGCGATATTACCCCCAAGCATAAAGTAATTGTACAAAGTAGTGTCTTGGTAGTTTTCGAGGGTAAGGGTTGGGTATTTGTCATTGATGACGTTGAGGAAATAGCTGATTTTTTCGCGATTTCCTGATTCCTCATTTTTGAGTTTTATTTCATAATTTCCCGAGCGTCTGGCGCTTTTTTGGAACTCATATCCTCCCGTAAGCTTACTTTCGGCAGGGTATAGATTTTTGTCACCTTCAAATAGCAGTGCCATTTCTTTGGTGGCATTGGTATTAAAATCCCAACTAATAACAGTCCCTTCAGGTACCGTCAAATTTCCTACATTACTCAGCTGTTCGGCAGGTTTTCCCAAATAGGCGGGGTAGCGCAGTGTTACATCAAAAGACAATAGGCTGGGGCGTTCGGCCAAAGTGAGTTTGTAAGTGCTTGATTTATACCCCGCAGCTTCAAAATAAAACTCAATAGGGCGCTGAACATTTTTGAAGGTATACGAGTAAGAATCGGCACTTTCGGGGTCTAGCTTAAATTTGGCTTTGTTGTGCACCACATATACCGCTTCTGGAAGTGCTCCACCTGCTAGCGACAACTCTAATTTGAAGTCTTCGTTGCGAAAGGCTTTCAGATTCGGATTTTCGAGTTTGAATGTAAATGGCGCATCGGTATATTCTTTTTCAAAATGAATAATACGGTCTGAGCTGCTTGCAAAAAAGCGAGGATTGATCAAAAGCACCATTGCAATCGCTGCTAAGGGATAAGCGGCGTATTTGAGGTAGCGGCGATTTTGGTCGATTTTGATGGCATCCGAAAATCGCACAATCATCAATTGGCTTGATTTTTGCTGAATGCTGGCCTCAATGAGATCTGTTTGTATTCCAGATAAATTTCTTAGCTGAAGGGTATTGATAAGTTTATCACCAATCTCTGGGAAAAAACTGCCAATCTGAGTGGCTGCTTCTTCATCACTGATAGATTTGCGTAGGCCATATAAATGTATCAATGGAATGACTACCCACCGCACAATGGCATAACCTAAAATGCCTAAAAAACCGAAAAATAACGTGGCTCGTACCATGGAACTAAAACGCCCAAAGTACTCAAGCGTGTTGACAAAGAGATAGGCCGATAGCACAAAAGCTATGGCAAAAATGACACCTTTGACGAGTTGATTTAGATAAAATTTCCGCTTGTACTCACCAATGCGCTCCAGCAGTACGGAAAGGGTTTGGGTTCTCATATAGTAATGTTTTGGCTGGTGTTAGATAGGAATCCCACTTTTTCCAAAGTTACGTATAAAGTTAACGCAAAAATGATGCAAAAAGTAGACAACTCTTCAAAAGATTCTGATAATAACGCAAATTGAGGGATAAACTTAGTAGTTGGTAGAAGAAACATGAAATAAAGAAGATTGTTTTAGCGGCCTGCCATTTTGGGAGAATAACCTTAATATTTCGGAAGTATAGTGAGAATTAATGGTATTTTTTCTTTTAATGAAAGTATTACAAACGGCTTATTTGCTAATCCCTTAAATTTTTGATAATTATTTGGTTGTGATAACTTCAAAACAACACTACTCAAGCACAAACAAAGCTTTTCGTGCTTCTGTCTCTCTTTTATTTTTTCTTTTTAGTTTCCCTTTATTTTCTCAAAACCCTACTAATGAATCCTTGAAGCTTCAAGAGGGCGACCGAGTGGTTTTTGTGGGAAACTCACTTTTTGAGAATGATTTGCCTTTTGGGTATTTAGAATTTGCGCTTACAAGTAGGTGGCCTGCCAAAAACATCACTTTCCGAAATATCGGTTGGATTGGCGATACTGTGTGGGGGGATGCGCGCAGCTACTATACCAATCCGCCTACACCCTATGAATTGTTGATGGAACAACTCACCAAAGCCAATCCCACCGTAGTGGTCGTGGCTTATGGAGGGATTGAATCACAGGAAGGGGAAGCGGGACTTCCAAGATTTACGGAAGGCTTAAACAAATTATTGGATAAAATTCAAGAATTGGGAGCTAAGGCTGTTTTGTTGTCGCCCATTCCGCAGTTTGGGGCGCCTTCTCCCGAAAAACTAGCTCAACGCAATACAAGTCTTGAACTATATGCTTCTACAATCGCTACCACTGCTGCCAAGCGAAACGCCAAGTACGTGGATGTATTCAAACCTCTTCAAGAAATCAGTAAAAAAGAACACATCTCTGACAACAACGTGCATCTCAATGAATTAGGATATTATCACTTGGCGGTGGCTCTTGAAAAAGGGCTTGGGTATGCAGTACGTCCTCATTTGCTTGAAATCAATTTGAATAAAAATGGCGTTGAAACTACATCGCCTGTGCAAAAAGGCAGTTGGGATGCTAAACAGGGCAGTTTGAGTTTTGACGTAGAAGAGCCTATTTTGCCCTTGCCTCTTCCCACTTTGCAAAAAGATGATAAAGCATTGACCGTAAAAATAGCGGGTCTAAAAAAAGGGATTTATGCGTTGACTATTGATAGTATGCAGGTAATGGCTGCTTCGGCTAAGGAATGGGAAAAGGGGATAGTAATTAAGCATACACCTTCGCTAGAACAAGCCCAGAAATTGCGAGAGTTAATTATCCAAAAAAACGGTTTGTTTTTCCAACAATATCGCCCTTTGAATCGTACTTATATCATTGGATTTAGGAAGTACGAGCAAGGGCGTCATGTGCAAGGCTTAGAAGATTTAAACCACATTATCAGATGGATAGAAAGTCAGATTTCGTTGGTGTGCGCTCCTAAACCACATACTTATGGATTGATACTTTTGAAGTGAAAAATTGATTGATTTGATAAAAGATTTTACTGGAATGAGAAAAAATACATTGACAATATCTACCAAATTTTTAAAACTGTGTGCCAAAATCATTAGCATTCCGCTCATGTTTATGATTACCTCTTCGGTCAATCTTGATGATCGAAAAGAGAATCCCGACCCGCAAAAAGAGCTTGATTCCTTCAAAACTGCGGAAGGTTTGGAAGTGACGCTTTTTGCCGCCGAGCCGATGTTGGTGAAGCCGATTCAGATGAATTGGGACGCCGACGGGCGTTTGTGGGTAGTGAGTAGTACCACCTATCCTCATTTGAAAACGGGTGATGTCGCCAACGACAAGATTTATGTTCTTGAAGATACCGACGGCGACGGAAAAGCTGATAAATCAACCATTTTTGCGGAAGGGTTGTTGACCCCTACGGGGATTTTGCCGGGGGATGGCGGGGTGTATGTGGCTAACTCTACCGAAATCCTTTTTCTCTCTGATACCGATGGCGACGGTAAAGCCGATAAACGTAAACAAGTACTAACGGGGTTTGGAACGGGCGATACGCACCATTTGATTCATACGTTTCGGTGGGGACCCGAAAGCCAACTTTATTTTAACCAGTCGATTTATATCTATAGCCACATCGAAACGCCTTCTGGTATCAAACGACTAGAAGGGGGAGGCGTATGGCAGCTCAATCCACAGACTCTCGATTTGGATATTTATGCCCGGGGTCTTATCAATCCTTGGGGGCTGATTTTTGACCGTTGGGGGCAATCATTCCTTACCGACGGAGCGGGGGGAGAAGGTATCAATTTCGCTTTTCCGGGTGCCACTTTCGTAACCGCCCCTAAAGCTGAAAGAATCATTCGGGGATTGAATCCGGGGCAGCCCAAACATTGTGGTTTGGATATTGTATCGGGGCGACATTTGCCAGAAGCATGGGCAGGAAGCTTGATTACGAACGACTTCCGCGCCAATCGTGTCAATCGATTTAGACTAGAAGAGCAGGGTAGCGGATATGTATCTAAACAAGCCGAAGACCTACTCTGGACCGACCACGTAGCCTTTCGTCCCGTAGATATTTCGGTAGGGCCTGATGGGGCTATTTATGTGGCAGATTGGTATAACCCTATCATCCAACATGGCGAAGTGGATTTTTATGACCCTCGCCGTGACCAACAGCATGGTCGTATTTGGCGCATTACAGCCAAAAATCGCCCCTTGGTCAAAACTCCTAAACTATCGAAAGCTTCTATCGACGAACTACTGAGCGCACTCAAATCGCCCGAAGATTGGACGCGTGGACAAGCCAAACAAATACTTAAGGGACATGGTGCTGCCAAAGTAGTGCCTTCTCTCGAAAAATGGGTAGCTGGACTTAACCCGCAAGATGCTAATTATGAACATCAGTTGTTGGAAGCACTGTGGGTATATCAATCACTAGAGGTGGTCAACGAAAAACTCCTTTTGAATCTGCTCAATGCCAAAAATCATCAAGCACGGGCAGCGGCTCTTCGTGCGCTTGGATTTTGGTATAATAAAATTTCGAAGCCAGAAGCTTTGCTCACCAAAGCCGTGGCTGACCCTCACGCACAAGTACGCTTAGAAGCGGTAATTGCTTTAAGAAAACTTCCCACAGCCGAATCGGCTCGTACAGCGCTGACGGTATTGGATGCTCCAATGGACGAATTTTTGGATTTTGCTCTTTGGCAGACCGTCCGTGAACTTGAACCTGCTTGGGCCAAGCGCGTAAAAACAGAACCTTCGTTTTTGGGAGATGATAAAAAAACAGTTTATGCCCTCAAATCAGTAAATAGCCCCGAAGCTACCGCACGCTTGGCACAGCTATATGCCCAAGGCAAAGTACCAGAAAGCTACGAAAAGGATGTGATTGGAGTAATAGCTAAAAGAGGAGGAGAGATAGAAATCGAAATATTGCTTGATAAAGCAACTAAAACCCCCAATAATTCAACCATACTCGCACAACTCGCAGGACTTGAAGATGCGGCAAAACAGCGGCAAATAAAACCTACTCAAAACCTTAGTCGCATTGCTACCTTTATCAATCATTCCGACGAAGCAGTAGCCCTAAGTGCCATTCGACTGGTTGGATTGTGGAAATTGGAAGATTTGAAACCGCAACTGACGACTTTGGTACAAACGGGTGAAAAAAATATCAAGAAGACGGCATTGGCTTCATTAGCCAATATGAATCCAAATGCCAAAGCGATGCTCCTTGAAATGACCACTGCAAAAAATACACCTGAGTTGCGACTCTTGGCCGCTGCGCAATTGGTCTCTACGGATGCCAATGAAGCCGCACAAGTAGGAGTAGGGGTTTTGAGAAACTTACCTGCTGGTACTGATGTGTCTGATTTATTTCAGGCTTTTGTGGCTAACAAACAAGCCATGAAAGCATTGGGTGAAACTTTATCCAATCAAAAAATTCCTGAAGAGTTTGCCAAAGTAGGACGCCGAATAGTACAACGGCAGGTGAATGCTAACCGCCAAAAAGACGCAGAAGTCGTACTTCTCAAGCAAGGGTTGGAGGCTTCGGGAGGTACATTGCCTCCAGAACGTATGCCGCAAGAACTCAACAAGCAGGAGTTGGCATCTTTAGCCAAAACGATCAAAGAATCGGGCGACCCTGAAAAAGGTGAATTAATCTTTCGTAAAACTTCCACCAATTGCCAATCTTGTCATGCTATTGGTGGCGCTGGTGGTGCTATTGGGCCTGATTTGAGCAGTTTGGGTACTAGCTCGCCCGTAGAGACTATCATCCGTTCGATTTTAGCTCCTAACGAATCTATCAAAGAGGGTTATGACTTGAAGCGAGTCGTGAAAAAAGACGGTAGTGAAATGATGGGCTACTTAGTGAGCGAAGGGACGTCGGAGGTAGTGATTCGTGATGTGTTGGGTAAAAAAGTATCAATTCCCAAAAGCCAAATGGAACTAATGGAAAAAGTTCCGGGCTCGCTCATGCCCGCAGGCCTTACTGCCGACTTGGACAAACAAGATTTTATCAACCTTATTAGTTTTCTTTCAAAACTAGGAGAATCGGGTAAGTTTCGTGTGCCCAATACCCGCTTTGTTCGTCATTGGGAAACCGTCTTTGCCGCCAAAGAATTAACACGCAAACTCAAAGAAGAAGGCGTAAATTATGTGGCTAAAGACAATGCCAAACTGTCTTTATTGCCAGCTTACAGCAAAGTAGCAGGAGATTTGCCCTTGAACGAACTGCCGATTGTGGAAGTCAATGCGACAAAAAAATACAGTTTTGTGAAATTTGACATTGAAGTACTCAACAAAGGAAATGTGAATTTTTCTTTCAACTCAACCGATGGCGTAAGCGCATGGGCAGGGACTAAACCTTTGAAAATAGGACAATACGGGATTGTGACCGAATTGCCGCAAGGTGTACATACGATTACGTTGGCGATTGACCGTGCTACAAACTCTGCCAATTCATTAAGTATTCAGTTGCAAGAGGCCGATACTTCTCCCGCTCAAACAAGACTCATTATGCGTTAACATGATTAAATCGGTTTGGGCGTTGTTTATAATAAACAGCGCTCAAATCGATTTTCCTATACTTGCCCGATTTTGGCGACAGCGGTCACTACAATATTTTACTTCTTCCCAGACTTTTCCCATTTTTTGCGCCACACAAAAGGCCTGCCACAAACGGTACATACCTTTTGAGGTAAATTCTCTTTTTTTACATTTTTCATATTAAACAATAATGAGACCTTCTTCGGCTTTTCCAAAAGTCAGGTGCTGATTACTCATAAAGCGATAACCCGACAACCAAGCCAACAAAGCATCGAATTGGTGCTGATTATGAGGGGATTGGGCTAGATGTAGAGAAGGATGTTTTTGGATTAAAATTTTACCTAATTGCGTCATTTCGACAACTGAAAGTTTTTTGTGATAGCTATTTCCTAGCCATAATTGAGCCAATGCTTTTGGGTAAACTTCATAGGTTTGGATATTGAGAACTGAACGCAATTTTTGGGTTAATTCCATGGCGCGGGCTGTGAGTCCTCCCAAAAATAGGGGTGACATGGCTTTCAAGGCAAGGTCGCAGTGGCGATAGTGATAATTGATAAAACCCTCACGCTGAAAATACACGGCGGGTAAGGAAAGGGGCGCGTCCAAAAAAAGATTTGAAACCCAGGGGTTTTGGTGCATCCACTCAAAAATAAATGAATCCGCATCTTTTTTGAGAGCATCAAAAAAAAGGAGGCTTTGCCCATTATGATAACAAATCACAGTATTGCCAGAAGTTTTGGCACCGTAATCAATCCCCGCAAAAGTACGTATATCCAAATTGAAGCTGCTTAATTTATCCGCGTTTAGAGATTTTGTTGGCACTGATGCTACGCTGTTGAGAGCAATGAAATCGCTCTATATCAAGGGCTCGCAGAGAACGGTGCTTGGTGTTACGTCCATTCATTCGTTTACGCCACATTTCAAAACTACTACGTTTCATTGCTTGACGCATCAGCGCGATGACATCTTTCTCCGCCAACCCAAATTGGGCTTCTATGGCCTCAAAGGGAGTACGGTCTTCCCACGCCATTTGTACGATGCGGTCAAGGTCTTGCGGGGGCAAATTCATGGGTTGAGTTTACAATTAGGTGTTGTAGGATTCAACCATTTTGTAAAGAATTTGTTTCGCCAAAAATTAAGGGCTTACGCAATCAAATAGCTAATTTGTTAAAAACTAACCTTGTGAAGATTTCAAACCTTCACAAGGGGTTGACTGACAATCAACACTTTGCGTAAGCCTTAGCTCTAATTAAAAATAAGAGCAGCATTAAACCTTCGTATCACTTCTACATCAAAGCTTACGAAACAAAAAACAGCCGCTAAGGCGGTAAACAGAAAACCATGAAAAAAACACAAATGATTCGCACCCTTTTAGTAGTAGCTTTGGCTATTGGTGCTCAATTCACAACCTTTGCTCAGCGTGGTCAGATGAATCCTGAAAAACGTGCGGAGCGCGTTTTGGCAGATTTGAAACAAGCATTGACGCTTGATGATGCTACCACCAAAAAAGTCTATGATTTGGAATTGGCACGTACTCAAGAAGCCCTTAAAATCAGAGAGGCTAATGCTGGCGACCGCGAGGCAATGCGCAGTAGCATGAAAGGAGTTAATGAAAAATTTCAGACAAGCATGAAGAGTGTTTTGAGTGAAGAACAGTACAAAAAATACCAAGAATGGCAGGCCACTGAGCGCCAAAAACGCGGTCCTCGTGGAGAGGGTAATCGCCGCCGCCGTCGCTAAAAAATCTAACCACCTACTGGCGATAGGCTGGTAGGTGGTTTTTATTAAAGTTCAAAGTGCTTTAGCCATTTCTTTTCGCCTTCTCCACACCATTTTCTAAAATTGCTTCCTACAGGCTGATGATGAGGTAAGTATTTCATCAAAACCGAAAGATCGAAAGTCGAAGCAGCGACTCCTCCGCCTACGCGCTCAGTATCAGTCGCATTGCAAGCTTGCTCATAATGAATCGGAACTACCATCACGGGTTTGCCGAGATACATGGCTTCACATACCGATTCAAATCCTGCTGTGGTCACAAGGGCTTTACATTGTGACATCATTTCTAAAAACTTCACCCCGTCGAGTTTATGTAAGGTCAAATTAGGGCTGACTTTTTCTTCTGGGGGAGCATCGGGTTTGCTCCAAAAACAATGTATTTCGACATCGGGATTTTGTTGATGCCACTTTTGAATCTGCGAAAATAGAGAAGGATGATTGAGATAAACCAAAATAAAGGCCTTTTGGTCTACCGTCAACGTACGAATATCCCGACGGAGTAAAGGAGAAACCACCCAAAGCTTCTTTGAGGGCTGGTCTGGCAGCGCATCAAAAGAAAGTGCCAAACGTTTTTTTGCCCCGATGGCCGTAAACCTCGTATTAAGATTGACTAAAAAACGGTCTAATTTTTTTTGCGGGGGAAACTTAAAATCAGGATGAAAAAAAAGATACTGATGCCCGATGCAAAACGTAGGAACAGAAGGACGATAAAAGAAATTATAAAATCCGCTTAAAATCTCGTAGAAGTTGAGAATAAGGTCAGGCTGATGGCGTTGAATGGCCGTGTGTATTTGTTTCAAACTTCCCAAAAAACGCCCAACGTGCGGTAAATGATGTACTACTGTTTTTATAAAATCTACCTTGCCAGCGCCATTAAAAACGAGATTGGGGCTGCTGAAGGCTTCTACTGGGGCGTTGATTTGGTCTTGAAAAAAAGCAGGAACGGGGCGGTCTTGCGGACCTCCCACCAATACTGCTACTACCTTATGCCCAGCTTCGCGTAGTAGCTGACTCATCGAAATGGCTTGGGTCAAATGCCCACGTCCCTCACCTTGCACCAAGAAAAGTACTTTTGTCATTTAATATTTATCAAAATATGCTTTATAAAAGTAAATAACGCGCCTCTGCAATTCATGAATTTGAAATTATGTTTAGGTTACCAACCTACGTAGCCTTCGGGTGTAATGCCCTTGAGACGGAGATAGCAGATCGCTTGGCCTCGATGGTGAATGATGTGGTTTTCCATGGCATAAAAAAATTGCCATACTTGGAGCTTTCCACCGGCAAATGCCTCTTCTTTGGCAAGGCGTTCGGGAGAAACTTCACTAGCTACTTTTTCGACCCATGTATAAAATCCCTTTATTTCGTCAGCCAATTGGGTTTTGGTGATTTTGTTCCAATCTTTTTTGTTTTCATAAGGGTTTTTGATTTCTAACCGACCCGCAAACTGAAGAGAAGAAAACACAATGCAATGCACAAATTGGGTACGAAATGAGAAGGACTCGGGCGTGTATTTATAATCTAAATGCTCTTCCGGCATTTGATTAAAAACAGTAATGGTATAATCTAATGAGCGTTTCCACGCACTTGAAAATTCTTGACTAAAATTTTGAAGGTCTTTACGACTTCGCGACATTCCCACAAAAGGAATGGAGAGTAAGCTTCCTGTGAGGGTGTGAATGGCTGATTTACGGCTGATTTTCATGAATAAATTGCTTTTAGTGTTGTGATGGATGAAATAAGGCTCCATAGGGAGCCTTGTACTGATTTTTGAATATCTAATGCACTCAAATGTACAAAAAGCCTCTTATAAATCAGAAACCAGTTGTGAAACAATCATCGCTTTTTGGGATTCTTCATTTTATCTTTAATAATTGTTGCGTGTCTTCGATGCTTTTCAGCATGTTGTCGCTTACTTGTTCGATTTTGATTTTTTCTTGGGTAAGTGCTTGGATTGCCTCCTTGGAAGGAAGTTTTTTGAGCGAGTCACCTTTGTATTGATGCATCCAATTCATCATACCATCATCTGCCTTTTTGAGGTCGGTAGCAAGCATAGTAGATTGTCGCAGGGTATTTTGAAGAGAGGTATCGCTAGGGGTAATTTTAAGAAGACTGTCAGTATGAGCAATGTGCTTACTGAGGGCGCTTTGCAAAGCTATCAATTCGCCCATTTTGGGCATGACAGCATCGTGAATCATCATTACCTCTTTTTCGAGGGTGTCGATTTGTTTTTGTTCTTGGGTTTGGCAAGAAGCGATACTTATAGCCAATACTATAAGCAATGAATTGAGTTTCATTGGAATGTGGATTGCCTTGTTAGAAAAAGTTTGTTTACAAAAAGGTGTTGTCAGCGCCAGAGATACAAACTAGGCAATAGGAGGTAGGAGAGGCTTTAAAGTAAAACCTTTTTGAATAAGAGAGTAGAAAGGAAAAAAGTCCAATGACTTTTCATGAAATACTTTCTGGATTTGAAGTTCAGGTGAAAGAACTTCAAATATTTCTAGAAAGATTTTTTTTGTGCTTTCGCTTTGTTTTTGAGCCGCGTCGCGGGCGTGTTCTTGCGCTACTTTTTTGAGTTGCTTGGCCAGGTAGCATTTGCCATCGCAGTGTAGTTGGGGATTGAAGCGATTTTCGCAGAGGTTTTGGATGATGTATTCTTTGCGCAATTCAAAATCCAAATAAATAAACGGTACCACCAGCGATTTGAAACTGATAAGCATTAAAAGAAAAAGTGCTATGTACCGTTTGGATAACATTGACGAATGAATAACTCAACACACATATACTCAAACTGCTACTGAATATATCTGAAAACCACCATGCCCTGCTGGATTTGGCTAACTAGGCTTTTTCTTCTATAACGGCTTTTTTGCCATTGATTTTATTCTTAATCCATGCAATCATCTTTTTTTCTTTTTCCCAAAAGAAACTAAACTGACCAAACAAAAAACCATAAAGAAGTAGGAGCGTTTGGTAGGTTGGGAAAATGAAGATAAGATAAGTGACGGTTTTGAGCCAAAAAGGGGTAGTTTCATCATATCCTAGAAGATAAAATAACCCTTTACGGAACCATACTACGGAAGAACCTGCAAAAGTGAAGGTCAGTAAGACTGCGATTACTTGCCAAGTGTTTTTCAAGCCCCATTTGTTCTGGAGGCGGGCAAGCCAATGAGTTTGATCGGATGTTTGCATATGTATGGGATGAGCGATTGGCTTATCCTGTTTTTATTGATAATCCAAAAAGCCTAAAGTTTTACTCACAAAAAATGATATTTGTCGCAATCAAAAGGCTTTTATATAAATTACGACTAAATACTGGATTTGGTTTTTGGGACTAGTGGAAAATCTTTTTATTTAAAATTTGACTTATCTGCTGCATTACTTTTTCGGTAGCTCCACTGTTTTGGTGTACATAAGTGCGGCAAATTTCGCCTTTTTGGCGCCGCAAAGTTAAGTCATCATACAGTTCTGTGAAAGTTTTATTGAATTCTTGAGTATCTTTTACCGTAATAGCTCCGCCCAACTGCAGCAAATCTAAGGCTTCTTGGAACTTTTTAAAGTAAGGTTGACCAAAAAAAATAGGCATTCCAAACACCGCCGGCTCCATGGTATTGTGAAGTCCATCCTTAAATGCCCCTCCTACAAACACAAAATCAGCATAACGATACATCGAAGAAAGCATCCCCACCGTATCAAGAAACAAAACAGAAACTTCAGAAGAAATATGTCCTTGGGGCAAGTGCTCAAGATAAGTAGCCGAAGGTACTTGAAGTTGTTGTTGCCACTTTTTTATTTGTTCAGCATTGATTTCATGGGGTGCGATGATGACTTTGAGGGGCTTCCTAAATTGATTAATAAACGGAATAATCACTTCAAGGTCGTCTGGCCAAGCGGAGCCTACTATCATTAAGGGATTATGGCCTTTAAATTCCTTGATGAGAGGGTAGTTACGGGCTTGTGAGGCAATTTGTACGACGCGGTCGAGGCGGGTGTCACCGGCAATTATGACGTTTGGATAGTGAATCTGCCGAAGCAATTGGGCTGAGGCTTGATTTTGCACTAAAATAGTATCTAAACAAAAAAGTAGTTTTCGATAAAAACCGCCATAAGATTTAAAAAATAGCTGATTGGGACGAAAGATAGCTGAGAAAAGTAGGGCTGGAATTTGTCTTTTTTTGAGTTCGGACAAGTAATGATACCAAAATTCGTATTTAATAAACAAAGCAATATCAGGCTGGATAATATCTAAAAAACGGGAGACGTTGGCAGGGGTATCAAGTGGCAAATAGCTTACCACGTCTACTTGGTCGTAATTTTGGCGGTGTTCGTATCCCGAAGGAGAGAAAAAGGTCAGGACGAGTTTGGCGTTTGGATATAATTTTCGACAAGCTTCGATAACGGGCCTTCCTTGTTCAAATTCGCCTAATGAAGCTGAGTGAAACCAAATGCAAAGCGAAGAATGAGAAGTGGTTTTTGGAAGAAAAGCATCGCGCTTGGCTAGCGATTTCCAGATATTTTGCTGCCCTTTTACCCATTTTTGGGTTTTGGGATGAAAAAGCGCAGCTACCTGTGCTAACCCGTAAGAAAATCGAATGAAAAGGGTGTATAAAAAAGCGAACAATTTTGGAATAGGTTGTGTTTTGTTGGCAAAGCTAAAGGGGATTACGCTAAAAATGAGCTTTTATTCCTAAAAAATAACACTTATTCCTCCAGTAGGAATCATTATAAAAGAATTGACAAAATGAATTGGCATCAGATTACCAATGCTACGGCATTAGAAGAAATCAAGCAAGAGTCTTTTGAACATCCGATTTTGATTTATAAACACAGCACTCGTTGCTCTATTAGTTCGGCGACACTTGGGCGTTTGGAGCGTAATTGGAAACAAGGAGAAGTGGGTACGCTCAAACCTTATTTTTTGGATTTGATTGCCAATCGTTCCATCTCTAATCAAGTTGCGGAGGAGTTTGGAGTATGGCACGAATCTCCTCAGGCGCTTATCATTCACAAGGGCGAAAGTATCTTCGATGCTTCTCATTTTGATATTTCGTTTGAAGACATCAAAGCTCAGGTATCGGTTTTAGGGTGACAGAAGTTTTGCATAACAAACTTGGCAAGTTTGAAGATTCATAAATAAAAAACTTGCCAAGTTTGTTTCAAGATCAATCACTGCTCCATATTGGCAAAATATTCTTTGACTTTGTGGGCTTTGTCTTTTCCTACAAACTCCGCGATTTTTTCTTCTTCTGCCTCGCGAATGGCTTTTACGCTCCTAAACTCTTTGAGGAGATTGGCGGCTGTTTTTTTACCGATTCCCTCTATGTTTTCTAATTCACTCACAATCGCCGCTCTACTGCGCTTGTCGCGGTGGTAAGTGATGGCAAATCGGTGCGCTTCGTCGCGGATTTGTTGAATAAGGCGCAGCGATTCTGACTTTTTGTCGATATAAAGCGGCAGAGTATCTTCGGGAAAATAGATTTCTTCGAGGCGTTTGGCAATTCCCACGATGGGTATTTTACCATATAGTCCAATGCCTTTGAGAGCATCACAAGCGGCACTCAATTGACCTTTGCCACCGTCTATGACAATCAAATCGGGGAGGTCGGCTTGCTCTTCGAGTAAGCGTGTATAGCGCCTCGTCACCACTTCGTGCATACTCGCAAAATCGTTGGGACCCACTACGGTTTTGATGGTAAAATGTCGATAATCTTTCTTAGAAGGACGACCTTCTTTAAAACAAACCATCGCCGCTACGGGATTGGTACCTTGTATGTTGGAGTTATCGAAACATTCGATGTGTCTTGGGAGGTTTTTAAGCTGTAAATCAGCTTTGAGTTTAATCAAAACACGGTCGCGGCGATTGGTAGTGGCACTTGCTTCGATGAGCTTGCGTTCGGTTTTTTCTTTACGGAAAAAATGAACGTTTTTGAGTGCCATATCTAGTAAACTCCGTTTGTCACCAATTTTAGGAATGGTGATTTCGGCTTTAAAATCCACGTTGATGTCGACATTGGAAATGATTTCTTTGGCGTCGCTTTCAAAGGTGGTTCGCATTTCAAAAAGCACGAGTGCCAAGATTTCCTCGTCGGTTTCGTCGAGTTTTTTCTTGATTTCGAGGGTTTGGGCACCGTTGATATAGCCATTGACGATTTTGAGATAATTGACATAAGCCGCTTCTTCGTCGGAGGCAATCGCTATGACATCCACATTGCCGATTTTGGGATTCACTACCGTCGATTTGGCTTGGAAATTTTGTAAGGTTTCGAGCTTTTGTTTCCATTGGTGCGCCTTCTCAAACTCCAATTTTTCGGCAGCTTCTATCATATTTTTTTTGAAATACTGCTGTGGAATAGTGAGTTGACCTTTCAATATTTGATGAATTTGGGCGATTTCTTCTTCGTATTCTTCGCGTGATTGTTTGCCTTCGCAGGGCCCTTTGCAGCGTTTGAGGTGATATTCCATGCATACCTTAAACTTACCATCTTCGATGTTTTGGGGGGTAAGATTGAGGGAACAGGTTCGCAAAGTGTATAATTCGCGAAACATATCAAGCAGATGATACATCCCCTTTACGTTGGCAAAAGGGCCATAAAAAGTACCCGTCTTTTTCTCCACTCGCCGAGTACTTTCAACGCGCGGAAAAGACTCATGGAAGACCTTAATAAAAGGATAAGATTTATCGTCGCGCAAGAGAATATTGAAGCGCGGCTGGTATTTTTTGATGAGCTGATTTTCGAGCAATAAAGCGTCAAATTCTGTATGGACAATCGTGTATTCGATGCGCCTAATCTGACTCACCAAGCGGCGGGTTTTGCGATCGGGGTGATTTTTGATAAAATAACTACTTACCCGATTGCGAAGATTTTTGGCTTTCCCTACATAAATAATTTCTTCTTCTTCGCTAAAATAACGATAAACTCCTGGTTCAGAGGGGATTTTGGCTAGCTCGACTTTGGCGTCAAAAACAGACATATTGGTGATTACTCCTGATTTTTATCTTAAATGAATACTTCTTAAACACAAAATACCCAAAGTTTGTCCCCAATAAAAAAGCGGATTTTAGGAGATTGTGTGTTGGATTAGCGTTATAGGCTTTTTTGCCTTTTTCGCCATTTGTAGATTTCAAACCAAACAGTGGTCAAAAAACCAATCATCGAAGCGATCCCCAAGTCTTTGCTTGACAAAGGCGATAACTGGAAAAAATCGGCAAACAATGGTATATAAATCAAAGCAAACAACATCAACACGGTCAACAAAATGATGCCTAGCAGGAGGTTGTTTTTGTACTGAAAACTTGTCAGGAGTGATTCACGAAAGGAGCGATTGACCAAGGTCAAAAATACATTGGCTATTACCAAAGTCGTAAACACCATTGTACGGGTAAGGGATTCATCATAGCCTTGATGAAGGGCATATTGATAAGCCATCAAAGTACCAAAGGTAATGGAGAGTCCTTGTATGATGCTGATTGATAGCTCTTTAAGGCTTAGGAATGTATCGGTAATCGGGCGGGGTGGTTGGAGCATACTGTTTTTTTCGAGAGGTTCATTTTCATAGACAATCGAGCATGTAGGCCCCATGATGAGTTCTAAAAAAATAACGTGAACGGGCGTGAAAATAGCAGGATAGGCCCACCCCAAAATCAACGGAATAGCCACCGTCAAAATAATAGGAATATGAATAGAGATAATATACTGAATGGCTTTTTTGAGGTTGTTATAAATTTTTCGACCCATGGCTACGGCGTCCACCATTTTTCCGAAGTCATCGTCCATTAAAATCAGCGAGGAAGCTTGCTTGGCAATTTCTGAGCCGCGCTTACCCATAGCAATGCCGATGTGGGCAGCCTTGAGCGCAGGTCCATCATTGACTCCGTCGCCTGTCATACCTACTATTTGGTGTTGGGCTTTTAAAGTGTTGATAATCTTTAGTTTGGCTTCGGGAAACATACGAGTAAAAATGCTGGTTTCGGCAATCTTACGGGCTTGGGCATCGGCGTCTAGTTGCAGGAGTTCAGCCCCTGTAAGCGGAGGTGAGGAACTACGAAAATGCGCTTGCTTGGCAATAGCCGCCGTAGTGAGAGAATTGTCGCCTGTGATGATTTTGACCTGAATTCCGGCATCATAAAATTGTTTAAAAACATGCCCAATGTTGGGTTTGGGAGGGTCATAAAAACCAACTAATCCTAAAAATTTGAACGAAAAATCTTGTTGTTCTTCTGGAAAAACGTCACCCTCATAAGAGGCAATACCTACGCCTAGTACTCGGAGACCATCAGCGGCTAGTGAGGCTATTTGCTGACGACAATGTGACTGCTCCTTCTCAGAGAGCTGCGCAAGGTGGATAATTCCTTCGGGGGCTCCTTTGCAAGCAACGATACGTTGATGAGCCTCATTTTCAAAGATATGCGTCATCATAGGAGGCTTGCCCGACAGGGGATATTCATGGACGAACTTGTAAAGAGGGCGTTCGTCGACGGAGGCCAATCGTTGATAAGTTTCGTGTAGTGCCTTCTCCATGGGGTCAAAAGGTACGGGTTCACTGGCCCACATCGCGGTAGCAATAAGCCGTTGGGCCGCCGCTTGGTGCCATTGATTAGGAGCAAGAGTTTGGTCAGTTTCAAAAACATAAATCCGATGAAGCTCCATTTTGTTTTCGGTGATAGTGCCCGTTTTGTCAGTACAAATGACAGTGGCCGAACCCAACGCCTCCACCGTTTGGGTTTGTTTGACAATCACCCCTTGCTGCATCAATCGCCACGCTCCCAAAGCCATAAAAGTGGCAAATGCCACGGGAATTTCTTCGGGCAATACCGACATTGCAATGGTAAGTCCTTTGAGTAAACTTGCCAAAATATCGCGCGATTGGAAATAATTAATCCCCCAAATCAGCAGGAAAACCACTATTCCCACCGCTGCCATTTTTTTGACGAAGTTTTCGATTTGTAATTGGAGGGGTGTTTTTTCGGTTTCAATTTCTTGAAGAGATTTGCCAATTTGACCTAGCTTGGTATGGATTCCAACGGCGGTTACTTCAAATATACATTGACCTGACTGCACCAATGAGCCTCGGTATACTTCGCTATTATCAGTAGCATCAAGTTCTTTATGAATCGCAAAAGCTTCGCCTGTGAGAAGAGATTCATTGACAGAGAAGTCGTTGATTTGCTTTACTTTACCATCGGCAGGCACAAGCTCACCTTCCGAGACCACCACATAATCGCCCACGACTACGTCATCGATGGCGATTTTAGTGAGTTGATTGTTGCGAATCACATTGGCGGCGGCTTGCGAAAAGCTTTTAAGCGCTTCCAATGCTTTTTTGCTACGAGAATCTTGGTAAAACGAAATTGTGGATACCAGCACAATGGCACCTAGCATAAAAAAACCTTCGGAGGTTTCGCCCAACGAAAAATAAATGACAGTGCAAGCTACCAACAGTAAAAACATAGGCTCTGTGACTGCATCTTTAAGCGATGCCAGCCAAGCAGTGTTGGTGCTTTTCTGGAGAGAATTATCACCATTTTGTTGGCGAGCGGCGACTACTTGGTCGTCAGAAAGTCCTTCAAAAGGGTAAGGATTGGTAGCCATACTAAAATGAGTTGAAATTTAGTTTTGAGCTTGGCAACGTAATTAATAAGTTTGCTAAAGCTACAAATAATTGTGGCAATCATTAAGAATTATTCATCTACAAACATCCTCATCCTTTTTTCTACCTATGAAACAATTCTTCTTGCTATGTCTCCTACCGACTTTTGTATGGGGGCAGCTTTTTACTACCGCTGAACTCACTCGCTACCAACAACAAGCCAATCGGGTCACTATTGTGCGTGATAATTGGGGGATTCCGCATATTTATGGCAAAAGTGATGCCGACGCGGTTTTTGGTCTTTTGTATGCTCAATGTGAAGATGATTTTAAACGGGTAGAACTTAACTATATCGAAAAATTAGGCCGACTCTCGGAGCTAAATGGAGAAAAGGACCTGTACAATGATTTACAAATCAAGCTTCTTATCGATACTACTGAAGCGATAGCAGACTACCAAAAAGCGGCTCCTTGGCTCAAAAAACTATTGAATGCTTACGCCGATGGTATCAACTACTTTTTGTACAAAAATCCAAAAGTGAAACCTCGTCTTTTGACAAAATTTCAACCTTGGTATCCATTACTTTGGACCGACGGAAGTATTGGAGCTATCAGTACAGCTGACTTGACAGTGGCCGAACTCAAAAATTTTTATTCGGGTGAGGCTACGGCAGCGATTCCCGAACCCAAAGACCCAGAGTATCAAACAGGTTCTAATGGATTTGCGTTTGCACCTTCCAAAACAGCCTCAGGCAATGCCATTTTGTACATCAATCCACACGTTACGTTTTATTTTCGTCCTGAGGTACAAGTAGTAAGCGAAGAAGGATTGCATGCCTATGGAGCCGTAACATGGGGGCAATTTTTTGTTTATCAGGGTTTTAACAAGTATTGTGGTTGGATGCACACATCTTGTAATGTAGATGTAGCAGATATGTATGCCGAAAAGGTGGTTAAGAAAGGCAATACGTTTTTTTATGAATACGAGCAGAAGCTAAAGCCTGTTACGGAAAAGCAAATCACAATCAAATACTTAGACGGAACGGCCTTGAAGTCTAAAACTTTTACAACATACTATACGCACCATGGGCCGATTATGGCCAAAAGAGATGGCAAATGGGTAAGCTTACGTTCGTTTAATCGCTCTATGACGAGCTTGATACAAAGCTGGCAACGAACCAAAGCCAAGGGCTTTGATGACTACAAAAAAGTAATGGACTTGAAAGCCAATACTTCCAACAGCACGGTTTTTGCCGATTACAAGGGAAACATTGCCTATTGGCACGGAAACTACGTGCCCGTACGCGACAAAAGCATGAACTGGTCGAAAGTGATGGATGGAAGTGTGGCTGCTACCGAATGGAAAGGGCTGCATTCGGTTGATGAGACGGTGCATCTTTATAATCCTGTCAATGGATGGTTACAAAATTGCAATTCGACGCCTTATACTGCCGCAGGCGAAAATAGCCCCAAAAAATCTGATTATCCAGCCTATATGGCTCCTGACGGCGAAAACTTCCGAGGCGTAAATGCGGTGCGGGTATTGAATGCGGGATCGGGCTATACTCTCGACAAAGTCATTGAAGCGGGCTATGATACTTATTTGTCGGCTTTTGAGGTGTTGGTACCATCCCTTGTAAAAGCTTTTGACCAAAGTGTAAAACCCACAGATTCGTTATATGCGCAGTTGGCTGCGCCGATGGATATATTAAGAACGTGGGATTATCATACTTCTGAGCAATCCATAGCGGCAACTCTGGCTATCGAATGGGCGCAAAAATTGACTCCCACTATCATGCGGCTGTATATCAATGAAGGTGAAGCCGATCAAGTACAAAATACCAAACGCTTTGCGGCTTCGGCTACGCCTTCTCAGTTGATTACGCCTTTTGTTACCACCCTTAGTGAACTCAAAACGCGCTTTGGAAAATGGAATATGCCTTGGGGCGAAATCAATCGTTTTCAAAGATTGACGGGAGATATTCAGAGCAAATACGACGACAATCAGCCGAGTATTCCGGTGGGTTTTGCTTCCGCTATGTGGGGGATGCTTCCTTCTTACAATAGTCGTCCGTATGCTGGTACGCAAAAACGCTACGGAGTGAGTGGAAATAGTTTTATTTGTGCGATAGAGTTTGGCTCACGTATCAAAGCTAAGTCATTGTTGGCAGGTGGAGAAAGTAGCGACCCTGCTTCAAAACACTTCAACGACCAAGGTGAGATGTATGCCAAAGGGAAATTTAAAGAGGTATTATTTTACAAAGAGGATGTTTTGAAAAATGCAGAACGTACTTATCACCCAGGACAATAAACTTTGATAAAAATGAGTGACTTTAATCCCCAACTACTGGAGGAGCTGGTGAAGATACCGATGCCATTTGGCAAGTACAAAGGCGTGTTGTTGTGCGATTTGCCTGAGCCTTATTTGGTGTGGTTTTATAAAAATGGCTTTCCACAGGGAAAATTGGGCGTTTTGCTTGCTACTATGTACGAAATCAAACTCAATGGCTTGGAGTATTTGCTAAGACCTTTGAAAGAAAAATATCCGAAAATAAGCTAATTATTGTGCTTCTTTGGAGTTAAAGAAAAATTTTAAAGCCCTTCCAAGTATTCAAACTTTGGAAGGGCTTCTTTTTAGTACTAGAAAGAAAATTACAAGGTTTCTTTAAGCCACTTGAAAAATTCACGCTGCCAAACCTGCGCATTTTGAGCGTGCAATACCCAGTGGTTTTCGTCAGGCAATACCACAAGTCGGCTCTTGATACCTTTGAGTTGGGCGGCTTGGAAAGCTTGCAAGCTTTGTTCGAGCGGTACGCGATAGTCTTTGCCTCCTTGAAAAATCAAAATAGGAGTATCCCATTTCGCCACAAAATTGCTAGGAGAAAATTCGCGGTAAGATTTTTGGGCAGCTAGGTTTTTTGTATCCCAATAAGCACCTCCATAATCCCAATCTGGAAACCATACTTCTTCGGTACTACCATACATAGAGCGAAAATCAAAGATGCCATCGTGGGCGATAAAAGTCTTGAAGCGTTTTTGGTGCATGCCTGCCAGCATAAATGCCGAATATCCCCCATAGCTTGCTCCCACGCATCCTAAGCGATTTTTATCAACAAAAACTTCTTTGCTTACATTGTCGATAGCACTCAGATAATCTTGCATCACGATACCCCCGTGGTCTTTGCTGATTTGTTCATTCCAACGCGTACCGTGGCCTGGCATTCCACGTCGATTGGGAGCCACCACAATGTATCCTTGTGAGGCCATCAATTGAAAATTCCAACGGAAAGAGTAAAATTGCGTAAGAGGGCTTTGGGGACCACCCTGACAATAAAGCAAAGCGGGATATTTTTGTTTGGGGTCAAAATTGGGTGGATAAATTACCCATACTAGCATGTTTTTGCCATCAACGGTTTTGACAAAACGACGTTCGGTTTTGCACATACTTAGTTTGGAGTAGGTGTCGTCGTTGACATGGGTAAGTTGGGTCAATTGCCCATCCGTAAGATTGACGCTATAGAGTTCGGCAGCGTGGTTCATATCACTACGGCTCACGATGAGGGTATTACCACTTTGGCCTACGATAGCACTAACGTCGAAGTCACCTTTGGTAATCTGCGAAATCATCGGCATCATTTTAGTGAGACCCGGATAAGTCACTTTGAATAATTGCAATGTACCATTGGTAGGCGCGATAAAAAAGAGGCTACGCCCATCTTCACTCCAAGTATAGCTTTCGACATGAATATCGTCCCGTTGCGCTGTGAGGTTCATTTTGGTGGTGCCATTGCTTACGATAAGGTCTTGTTTGTCAGACTCATATCCGTCTCGTTTCATTTGTAGCCACGCCATTTGCCCATGCTGATTGAAAATAGGGTTGATGTCGTAGCCTTTGTTTTCTTCAGTGAGATTGGTGGTGGTTCCGGTCGCAATATCATAAGCATACAAGTCGGTATTGGTGCTAATGGCATAAGGTGTACCAAATTTTTTCTTAGCCACATACACTATTTTTTTACCATCAGTACTCCATACAAAATCCTCCTCACCCCCAAATGGTTTTTGAGGACAGTCATACGGCTCTCCTTGCATGAGATCTTTGGCAGGGCCTCCGTTGATGGGAGTAAGCATTACGTGTCCAAATTTCCCGTCTTCCCACTCGTCCCAGTGCCGATAATTGAGTTGGTCATAAATGAGGACATTGCTTTTGGGTAGGTCAGGATAAAAATCACTGCCACTTATTTTTTTAATCTTTACTTCTTCGCTACTGATTTTGTATTTGCCATCAGGCGATATTTTGGTGTTAGTAAGCAGACTATCAGCGTTTTTGATTTCCGTTGGTCTGCCACCATTGATTGGAAGGATATAAGTTTTACTGCTGCTTTTGTCGGTCTCGATATTGGGCGTACTAACGCTATAAACCACATATTTACCATCCTTTGAAATACCTCGCCCACTTACCCTTCCTAGCTTCCAGAGCTGTTCGGGCGTAAGGGAGGTTTGAGCTTCTGCCACTATACTGACGGCCAAAAACAACAAAAAAGAAAGTTTTTTGGAATACATATCGACTGTTTTTAGAAGATTGATAAAGCTATTTTTAAACAAAAGTACGCGTGCCCGAATAATTCTCGCGAAATTCTTTGGGAGTACACTTATGCTTTTTCTTAAAGATACGATTAAAATAAGAGAGGTTGTTGAACCCACACCTAAACGAAACCTCCGAAATAGTAAGAGTGGTATCAATAAGCAGTCGAGAAGCATGACCCAAGCGAATACCATTGAGGCTATCAATAAATGTTTTTCCCGTTCGTTTGCGCATAAATCTACTAAAGCCTACTTCTGTCATGTTGACTATCTTGGACATGTCTTCTAGCGAAATGTCTTTTTCATAATTAGCTTTCATAAACTCAAAAGCTTTTTCGATACGACGGCTGTTGTAGGCAGTATTTTCGTTGACAAAGGAAGAACTTGTAAGGATTTGGACGTGACGCGAAAGTGATAATTCATGTAGCAGAGACATCAAATCCATTACCGAATCAAATCCGCTTTTTTGTTGGAGTGCCAGAAGTCGAGGCTTAATGTGTTGAATAGTTTCCACAGGAAACGAAATACCACGGGCTGAGCGTTCGAGCATGGTTCGGATGAAACTGAGCTGATTGCGTTTTAAGAACTTATCGTCAAAAAGATCGCGGTGAAACTGAATCGTCGTTTCGTGAATTTCGCTACTGACGCATTCGTGCATAAACCACCCGTGCGGGATATTGGAACCTACCAGCACTAGTTCCAAATGAGAGATAGTCTCGATATTGTCACCCACGATTCTTCTAGCGCCTTGCCCTCCTTCGATAAAATTGAGTTCGTATTCTTCGTGATAATGAAGCGGAAAGTCAAATCTGTCTTTTATCCGGGTAAATACCATGAAGCAATCGTTGTCGGTCAGGGGTGTTATCTCATGATAAATGTTGCTCATTAGAAAGCGAAACTAAAATAAGTCAATAGCTATTTTTAATTAAAATAGTATTCAAAGTACTATAACTGCGTAAATTTAGGCTTTCTTCGTTATTAAAAGGAAGAAAAATGAATATTTTGAAATCGAAGAGATAAAATTGTATTATGAAAAACTGGAAAATGAAAGGAAACAGTTTTGCACAAAAAAACCTCTATCTCGCTTCAAGCAAGATAGAGGTGAAACATAGATTATTAAATGCAAAGGATTTGTTTCTAAATGGAGCTCAATTGCCCAAGTGAAATAAATCAATAATTAACACAAATTGTCATAAAAGTCTGAAGCCCTTGCCATAAGATATCTAAGGCCCAAGTCCTCGCCCAAGCAATATTATTCGTTTACTTTGATGACATCTTGCTCGACACCAAAAATTTTATACAAAAAGCTACTAGATAAGAAGCTTAGAAAAACAATGATTGCGATTAAAGCTGCTAATATTGAAAGAACAATTGCATTGACCAACGACATCGGGGTATTTCCTTTGGTGAGGATAATGGCATTTTTATTAGCATGATACCCACTTTCTTCCAATAAATTAAGTGTCTCACTATCTATAGTGGTTCCGTCAAATCGGCCTTGAATCGAAAAAGTAGCGTTAGTGAAATATTTATCATTTTCTAATTCCGCCGGTGTGACATGTGTATCTTTGATGACGACATAGCACTCAAGCGCATTAGCAGTTTGGGTGGTTTTGGCTTCTGCAATAGAATATACTGGGTAATATATCGCAGAGAGGGTGGTATCTCTCTTTTTAATTTTTTGTTCTGTTACATAGCCATAACTCGAAATATTCAAAGATTCACCTAGACTTTGTTTTTGATCTTCGCTCAATGTACTTACTAATGAATCGCCTAGGGCTTCAAGCCCAAATTTTCTTTCTGATTGCAAGACCTTCGAATCCGTCACGATAATATACCGAGGCAGGTCATCGATTGGTGTTTTTTTTATCTGTTCTATAGATAGCTTAGGTGGATTTTTCATGGTAAGCCCAAACTTGACGTCGGGGATAAAAAAGGAAAAAAGAGCAATTAAAGCTCCTCCAAAGAAAATCAAACGGTTGATGATTCCGGGTCTTTTACAAAAAAGAATAATTTTTAATAAAACATTTTTCATGAGTGATAATGAAATTTTTTGTAGAGGTTAAAAAATGTAATTGTTGTCTAACAAATCCTTGTAAAGTAGATAATGATTCCCTTTCCTAAGGAGAGTAGACCTTATTCGCAAATAGAAGAAAAATAAAGTTTCGTCAAAAAAAAAAGCGAATTTTTGAAAAAATAAAAGTTAAAGAACAAGAATTTAGGAAGAAAATTGACGTTTTTACAAGGGTTCTGCTGCGGCTAGCACAGCCGCAGCAATTCAAAGGAGGTTATTTATTTGACTGGTATAATTTCAAAAATGCGCACGCTATTGGCATTTATTGAAAGAGGAATGCCTTCATTAGCATTGATATTTATGGTTTGGGGATAAAGGAATATCTCGTTTAAAGTATATTTTCCTTGCGCCGACAGCCCCATAGTTTCCCAGGCGTGAGCAGGGATATTGATAGAGGTTTGAGTGCCGTTATATAAATCAAAATTGCAGACAATCAGGAGTTTTTGTTGGTCAGTATGGCGAAGATAGGTATACATCTTGGCGTCGTTGTATCCACTACTTTTTCCACCGCTGTTGGCGTATTGCAAGTCATAAAAATGTCCTTTTTGAATTGCTTCGCTGGTATGGACAAGATGCAATAAGTCGGAATAAAACTGTCGTAGTTTTTTCTGATCATCGTTGAGCTTACCGCCATCAAATTTACCTTCGTTTACCCAGGCTTGAAATTCGGGTACACCCCAATAATCAAACATGGTAGTACGACCATCTTCGCCCGAAAACCCTTCGGCTAACGTAGGATTTACCCCCACTTCTTGACCAAAATACAACATCAAAGGGCCTCCATGAAGCGTAGCCGAAACTACCATCGCAGGGATGGCATAAAAGGGATTTTTGGCAAAATATTTAGAGGCAATGCGTTGCTCGTCATGATTTTCCAAAAAGCGTAGCATTCGATTTGCAAAATCTCCTGATTCTTGTTGCCAGACGCGTGTAATATCGCCCGTGTGGCCGTGGCCTTCCATGAGGCGGCGTAGGGAGTCATATAGCCCCACTTTATCGTATAAATAGTCAAATTTACCATTGAAGAGGTAATTGCGATATTCGGCTGGATTATAGATTTCGGCAATGAACACGGTATTTGGATATACTTTTTTGACTTCGGGAATCACCCAACCCCAAAACTCAAACGGTACCATTTCGGCCATATCACATCGGAATCCGTCTACGCCTTTGGCGGCCCAATACAGTAGAATGTCACGCATCTTGAGCCAAGTGCTAGGAGTAGGCTCAAAGTGTCGAGCGCGTCCATTGAGATAATCGACACCGTAGTTGAGCTTGATTGTTTCAAACCAATCATTGATACTAGGTTTGGCCGAAAAAACATCATTTCCCGTAGCTTTTGCTGGAAACTCTTCATACTGAAAAGTGGAAATACGAGGAGGAATCGGAACGTTGTCAGGAACAATAAATTTCCGATGTGGAAGGTAATAAAAATTGTTTTGGGGATGAAAGGCTTCATTTTCATGGTCTTCCTGGCCAAAATCTTTGACGCCCTCGGGTTTCATATCTGACTTGTATTGACGAGCCACGTGATTGGGAACAAAATCAACAATGACTTTTAAATCAGCCTCGTGCGAGCGTTTGATGAGGGCTTCAAACTCGGCCATCCGATGACGCACATCTACTGCTAAGTCAGGGTCTACGTCGTAATAATCTTTGATTGCGTAAGGTGAACCCGCGATTCCTTTCACTACATATGGATTGTCTTTAGGAATACCATAGGCCGAATAATCGGTCATGGTGGCATGTTCGATTACGCCTGTATACCATGCGTGAGTGATGCCAAATTTTTTGAGCTCTTGAAGAGCCGTGGAGGTAATGTCATTGAATTTGCCGACCCCATTTTCGTCGCGAGAGCCGTAAAATTTGTTGGTGCTATTGAGATTGCCAAAAAGGCGAGTGTAGATTTGATATACAACAATTTTGTCAGATTGCGGTGAATTCATATGAGGTTTTAGTTTGGGGGATGGTTGGGCGGTGGTTAAAAGTGCCAATAAATAAAAAAAGAGCCAAATGTTGGCTTTAAGAAGATTTTTCATGCGTCATAGGTTTGAAAAAAGTAGCGACTTTTTTCAAAAATACGGCGATTAGCCCATATTTGCAAAATGTATTCACCTCCCAAACGTCGTCGCGTCTTACTGCTCAGTACGGTTCATTCTGTAATAGACCCGCGTATAATGGGCAAAATCAGACCTGTGCTTTTGCCACATTATGAGGTGTATTGTGCTTTAGTGAAAACCCATTCGGCTGACGACTCTTTATCTCTAACACCAAAATTAAACCTACATACTTTCGCTAATTTTCGTCGATTGCTATGGCGATTGGTATGGCTACATCCACAGGCACTATGGTATTTTCTAAAAATCCGCCCGCAGATTGTTCACATTTTTGTAGCCGAGCTTCTGCCTTTGGCTTTTGTATTTCGGTGGTTAGGGGCGGAGATAATTTATGAAGTACAAGAAAATCTGTACAAAAAAATTCCTTTGAAATCTTATAATCGTGGTTGGTTTTTTGAACGAATGTTTCGCTATTTTGACCAACAAGCAAGACAGTCTTTTAAGTTTGTATTTACGGAAGATGCTTATTTACAAGAATATAAAGACCTTTTACGGCCTTTTGCGATTGTTCACAATTTTGCGGAGTCGAGGTGGCTTTCATGGCCCTTGCCTCAGCCAGATTACCGCAACCCTAGTTTTTTTTATGCGGGAGTAATTAGTCTCGAACGAGGCTTCGACACGATGGTGGCAGCACTCAAAAAAGTCAGTTTGCAGTATCCCAATGTCCACCTTCGATTATTTGGGCATTTACGTATTTCGGAGGAGAGCCTTCGGAATTTGTCAGATTATGAAGCCATGCAAAACCACCTTACTTTTTACGGTTATGTTTCGCAAGAGCAAGCTTTTGAGTACGCCAAAACCTCGTTAGCCGGGATTGTTTTGTTAAAACCCGTCGGTGATTATGTGGATTCTTATCCTACTAAGCTGTTTGATTATATGGCCTTGGGACTGCCGGTGATTACCTCAGATTTGCCTTTGTTGAAAGAAGTGATAGAGGCTCATCAGTGTGGATTTTGTGTTTCGGCTTATGATGCTGATAGCCTTGCCCATGCCATGATCACGTGCATCGAAAATCCTGTTTTGATGACCCAAATAGGACAAAACGGTCGAGATGCCGTAATCCATAAATACAATTGGGAAAAAGAAGGAGCTAGTTTGTTGAATCTCTACGGAAATTGAATAAAAACAATCTATGAATCTCCCAATTGAAGCGGCTGAAAATTCAAGTTTTGACTGCTTTTTTGGTAAAAGTATTCCTACCTTCGCTTTTTCAATTATTTAGCCTAAAGCCTTATCATAGTTCACTGTCGTTTTTTAACTCATATTGATATGAAAGCTGTTTGTTTTGGTATTTGTTTTTTGATGCTAATGACCTCACGGGTTCAAGCTCAACCTGCCCCCAAACAAGCCCAGTGGTCTAAACTGTACATTGTACCCGATAAAAGAGTGATTACTCGGGGAGATGGTAAACCTTTTTTTTGGCTGGGAGATACGGCTTGGGAGTTGTTTCATCGCCTTACCAAAGAGGAAGCAGACTATTACCTCAAACGCCGAGCCGAACAAGGTTTTACGGTGATTCAGGCGGTAGCTTTGGCCGAATTTGACGGACTTACACAGCCTAACCAGTACGGGCAGCTTCCACTTAAAAACAATGACCCCGCCCAACCCAATGAGTTGTATTTTCAGCACGTCGATTATGTCATCAATAAAGCGGCTTCGCTTGGAATGATGGTAGGGCTACTGCCTACTTGGGGGGATAAATTCAATAAAAAATGGGGAATAGGCCCTGAGGTTTTTACGCCACAAAATGCAAAAATATATGGCGAATGGCTCGCTAAACGTTACAAAGGTAAGCCCGTAATTTGGATATTAGGTGGTGATCGAAGCCCAGAATCCGAAAAACATTTTGACATCATCAGATCCATGGCCGAGGGTATCAAAAGTGGAAGCGGCGGAACGCAGCTTATCACTTATCACCCTATGGGAAATAGCAATTCGGCGGGTTTTTTTCATAAAGACAACTGGCTCAATATCAATATGTATCAGTCGGGGCATTCGGCCAAAAATGCTAAAAATTATATAATGCAGCGACAAAACTACCAGCTTTTTCCCGTCAAGCCTACCCTCGATGGCGAGCCTCGCTACGAGGATCATCCGGTAGATTGGAAACCAGAGCAAGATTATTTCAATTCGCATGATGTACGTCAAGCAGCATGGTGGGCGATGTTGGCCGGTGGGTGCGGACATACCTATGGCAACCATAATGTTTGGCAGTTTTTTGACCCAAACCGTAATAAACCCATTTCTTTCGCTCGCACGCATTGGCGACGGGCGCTTGACCAAGAAGGCGCCTGGCAAATGGGATATATGAAAAAACTATACGAAGCTCATCCTTGGCAACAACTCGTACCAAACCAAGCCATTCTGAAAGGGGATAACCCCGAGAATGCGGGCTATCAAATGGCAGCTGTGGGAGAAAACAAAGATTTTTTGATAGCTTATACGCCAGTGGGGCGTGCTTTAAAGATAGATTTGGGGCAACTGACAAGTACTCAATTGGTAGCTTATTGGTACAATCCAAGAGATGGAGTTTCTACCAAAATTGGGGATTATAACAACGACGGGGTGAAGGAGTTTAAGGCACCAGTAGTTTGTCCTACTTGCGATTGGACCCTTGTCGTAGATGATGCGACCAAGCCTTGGGCGGGTTATGGTTTACCCAAAAACACCAAAAAGTAGAATTTACTAACGCATGAATTTTCCATTTTTTATAGCGCGACGCTATTTTAGTTCGAAAAAAAAGAAAAGCTTTATCAGCCTGATTTCCAACATGTCAATGTTGGGGGTGGGGGTAGGTACGATGGCTCTCGTGATTGTGATGTCGGTTTTTAATGGCATGGAAGAACTTAATCGACAGCTTTTTCGAAGTTTTGACCCTGATTTAAAAATAACTCCTACCAGTGGCAAACGATTTGTGATAGAACCTACGAAACTAAAGAAAATCAGCCAATTGGAAGGTGTAAAGTTTGTCACCCAAGTGATTGAAGACAACGCACTTGCAAGCTATGGTGGCCGCCGGGTGTTGGTAAAACTCAAGGGTGTGGATGAGACATTTTCTCAACGCAAACAGCTCGACACAGCTATGATAGAAGGGAAGCTGCTGCTAAACGATGGCGATGAACTGAAAGCGGTGGTAGGAGCAACGGTACAGCAGATTTTGGGTATCAATACCAACGATATTTTTACTCCTTTAGAACTGGCCTATCCCCGAAGTGATACTCGTACCCTCAATCTCAATTCGCCTGATGCATTTAATCAGCAGATTATCCGTGTGGGAGGTGTGTATATGTTGGAATTGCGGTTTGATGATTATGTCATTGTGCCTTTGTCGTTTGCGTCATCGCTTTTGGGATATGGTGATAAACGCTCGGCTTTGGAGATTCAACTGACGCCGACTTCCAACCCCGACCGTATCAAAGCAGTGGTGGCATCTCAACTGGGAGAAGGATTTCAAGTACAAACTCGCGATGAGCAAAATGCAGATTTGCTGAGGGCTATCCGACTCGAAAAACTTTTCGTGACTATCACGCTTGGGCTGATTATTTTGGTGGCGGCTGTCAATATTTTCTTCTCGCTTTCAATGCTCGTCATCGAGAAAAAGGACGATATTCGAATGCTATTTGCCATGGGAGCTACGGCGTCGCTTGTGAAAAAAATATTTTTGTTTGAAGGGGCTTTGGTGGCTTTTACGGGCGCTATTGTGGGGCTAGTGATGGGGGTAATTATTTGTTGGCTTCAACAAACCTACGGTTTTGTGTCAATGGGTATGATAAGCTCCTTGGTAGATGCTTATCCTGTCAAAATGCAATGGCAAGATTTTATAATAACAGCTTTTACGGTAATCCTCGTAACGATGATTGTGTCTTATGTACCTGCTAAAAGAGCTTCTTTGAGTCCTATACGCTAGTGACGTGTTTTATTCCCCCATGAATATGCTTGTCCGAATCATCTTTTGTATGTTACTTAGCTGCGAAAACAATCACAACCCATGAACCCAGCCGAACGAATTGTCGAACTTTCTGATTTGCTGAATTACTACAATCATCGTTATTATCAAGATAGTGTATCCGAAATCAGTGATTATGAATTTGATAAGTTGTTGGAAGAACTCATCCAACTCGAAAATCAATATCCTCACCTAAAACAAGCTGATTCACCTACACAGCGAGTAGGTGGAACGATTACCAAAAATTTTGAAACTGTAGTACATCGCTATCCGATGCTTTCGTTGGGTAATACCTACAACGAACAAGACCTCAGAGATTTTGACGAAAGAGTGCGAAAGGCTCTCAATGGAGAAGCATATGAATATGTGTGTGAACTCAAATTTGATGGTATTTCATTGAGCATGACTTACGAAAATGGAGTGCTCAAACGAGCGGTGACCCGTGGCGATGGTACCCGTGGAGACGATATTACGGCCAATGTCAGAACGATTAAAACCCTTCCTTTGAAGATTCGGGCCACCCAAATACCTGCCAATTTTGAGGTACGAGGAGAAGGATTTATGCCTAATAGTGTATTTGAGAAATTGAACAAAGAGCTTGAAGAGGCTGACGAAACCACCTACGCCAATCCACGCAATGCCGCATCAGGTGCTTTTAAGTTGCAGGATTCGACCGAAGTGGCACGACGTCAACTTGATTGTTATGTATATTATTTCTTAGCCGACGATGAGGTATTTGAGACTCACTCGGATAGTTTGCTAGCGCTCAAATCTTGGGGCTTCAATGTATCGCCAAGTTGGGAAAAATGCGCTACTATCGAAGATGTACTAAATTATATTCATCATTGGGAAACCAAGCGACATAGTTTGCCACTAGCTACCGACGGGATTGTCATAAAAGTAAACTCTATTGCGCAGCAGCGTGAACTTGGTTTTACGGCCAAAAGCCCCCGCTGGGCTATTGCCTACAAATACAAAGCCGAAAATAAACCAGGTGTATTGCGCTCTGTATCTTACCAAGTAGGACGTACGGGGGCGCTAACTCCCGTGGCTAATCTTGACAATTTAGAACAAAACGGCAAAGGGTTGTGGCTTTCTGGTACACGAGTTAAGCGAGCATCGCTTCATAATGCCAACGAAATAGAACGCCTTGGCCTGCTTCTCAATGATGTGGTTTTTGTGGAGAAAGGGGGAGAAATCATTCCCAAAATTACGGGTGTAGATCAAACTGCGCGTGCTACAAGACTCACTTTCCCGATTCAATTTCCCACTCATTGCCCCGAGTGTGGTACCGAGTTGGTTAGAAAAGATGGAGAAGCCAATCATTACTGTCCCAACGAACGCGGTTGTCCGCCGCAGTTGCGTGGCAAAGTAGAGCATTTTATTCACCGCAAAGCGATGAATATTGATAGCTTAGGAGAAGGAAAAATTGAACTATTGTTTGATAAAAAACTCATTCAGCAGCCCGCTGACTTATACGATTTGAGTTATGAAAAGCTGTTTGGATTAGAAAAAGTGATCGTGGATGATGAGACAGGTAAAACCAAAAGAATCGGTTTTAAAGAGAAGACTGTCGAGAATATCTTGAAAGGAATTGAGCAATCTAAGCAAGCACCTTTCAAACAAGTTTTGTTTGCGATTGGGATTCGTTTTGTGGGGGCTACGGTAGCCGAGAAGCTAGCAGCTTATTTTAAAAATATTGATGCCTTGATGAATGCCGATTTTGAAACGCTACGTCAGGTACCTGAGATTGGCGAAAAAATCGCCCAAAGCATCGTAGACTTTTTTGGCGAGCCTGCCAATCGAGAATATGTCAATCGCTTACGGGCGGCAGGCTTGAAAATGGAAACAGATGATGTTCCTATTGTGGTAGAATCCAATGCTTTGGAAGGAAAATCATTTCTTTATACAGGTACTTTTGGAAATATGACCCGGGAAGAACTGGAAAATAAAATCGAAGCCAATGGAGGCAAACTTGTAAGTGGCGTATCTGCCAAACTCAACTTCTTGATTGTGGGCGAAAAGCCGGGTGCTTCAAAAGTTGATAAAGCAACCAAATTAGGGGTAAAAATGATTTCGGGAGAGGAGTTTTTGACAATGATTAGTGGTACAAGTGGTGAATAATACTCAGTGGTGCGCGAGCACTCATGGTGAGACTAAAAATAGAATGGATATATGAATCAAAATCGTCTTATATTGAGCAGCCCTTTGCTCGAAATTATGGTGAGTCGACTTTGTCAACAAGTCATTGAAAATCACCAAGAATTCTCTGATTCAGTTTTGTTGGGACTTCAACCTAGGGGTATTTATTTTGCCGAAAGGATAGCCAATGAGCTCCGCCAAATTACGGGTTTACACATTCCATTGGGATATTTGGATGCGACTTTTTACCGAGACGATTTCCGGCGTCGTGAGCCTCTCAAACCCAATGCCACCAAAGTAAACTTTGTGATAGAGGAAAAGAAAGTAATTCTCATCGACGATGTATTGGCCACCGGCCGTATGGTACGCGCTGCGCTAGATGCTATGCAGGCATTTGGGCGCCCACGCAAGGTAGAGTTGTTGGTTTTGATAGATCGGCAGTATAATCGAGAGATTCCGGTTGAGCCAGATTATACAGGTATGAAAGTCAATACTTTAGATACGCAACGGGTATTGGTAGAATGGCGCGAGCAAGGCCACGAAGCAGACCGGATTTGGATTGTGGATTAGAAAAATAGACTAAAAAAATATGACTTTAGAACAAGCCCAGCAAGATGTAGATAAGTGGATAAAGACTTACGGCGTTAGGTATTTCAGTGAATTGACCAATATGGCTATTCTAACCGAAGAAGTAGGAGAACTTGCGCGTATCATGGCGCGTACCTACGGTGATCAGTCGTTTAAAAAATCAGATTTGGAGAAAAATCTACCAGATGAAATGGCCGATGTGCTATGGGTGTTGCTTTGTTTGGCCAATCAAACAGGAGTAAATTTAACAGAGGCGTTTGAGAAAAATCTGGCTAAAAAGACCCAAAGAGATGCCACTCGACATTTAGACAACGAAAAATTAAAATCCTAAGTTTGAGGCTGATTTTGAGTGATAACTACACACTATTTACACGAAAGTTCATAGCTGTATACCGTTTCGCGCAGGGTATTGTTGGAAGTTTTGTATTTAAGCACTGCCAAAGTTGGTACCCGCTTTAAGTTATATTGGTACGAAGCTTCTACGCTTTGGCCAGAGGTGGTGTAGTTAAGAGGGTTGCGTCGACTAGGAGCACGTCCTGTTAGTAAATTGACGAGTTGAATTCCTTGTGAAAAAGCGTAAATATTCACCTTATCGTCGAAGGTACCATATTCGGCGGCTAGGCTATCTGCTTGCATTAGAGGCGTTTTTACAAACCATTTTATGGCATTTCCTTCGGTATCGTATTCCCATTTGGACGAAATTCCTCGCCGCGACGAGAGTTCTGTAAGCCGATTGTTGGGGTTGTATTTGACAAATAAAGTATCTTCTGAACGTGCGCCAGAATTATATACTCGCTGCACTTCTATTGCTTCTAAAATATTTTTGTTGCTATAAGCCAGGTTATAAATAAAGCTTTGGTCACGAACTGCTAAATTGGTTTCTCTGAACTGCAAAATCCGACTTTTGGAGTCGTATACAAACGAGTATCTTTTGAGAAGGCGATTGTTTTGGGACATGCCATTATATTCAAATACACGCGTAAGACGGCGCAAGGAATCATACTCATAAGTTTTGAGCAAGGCATCGTTGATTCTTTCTGACATCAAAATGCAAGAAGAAAGTGCCGTAGAATCTACGTAGGTAGGATTGGTGTCGTCGTTTTTTGGGCGACAGCTTTCGGATATAAAAAAGCCAATCAACACCACTCCGCAAAGCACCCCTAAAAGATTATTAAAATTTTTTGGCATATACTCTTATTGCATTATTGCTTATATGCTAAATAATAAATCAAAAAAAATGCCAATGTTATGATTCATCTTTGGCTGGCAATTTTATGTAGAAAGAGTACCTTTAAGATGTAATTTATACCAAAAAGAAAAGGGCGAGCATCCCCTAGCAAAAAGGATGCCTAATTATATCTGAGAGAAGATATATAAAAAAACAGCTGCCTTTTTGGCAGCTGTGAATAGGTTGTATCTTATTATTTTTAATCTTCACCTTGGCGACGTATGCGACTCAATCCATTGGCATTTGAAGTCAGATTAGGGATATTGCCCATGTTGGCTTTGCTTACGCCTGAGGCTTCAACTCTGGCTGTCTGAATGTTCATTTGCTCGGCATCTAGCCAACAAGTCCCTGCCAAATTTGCCTCTAAGTTTTTGGCGCTTCCGCGCAATTCTGCTTTGGACGTTCCGGAGATATTTAAATCAAGTTTTTGGACCTCCACATTGATGATGGTTTTGGAAGCACCTGCAATGTTTACTTTGAGCGAACCAAGGTTGTTGAAATTTTCGATGCGAGATAAGGTGGCACCTGAGAAATCTATCGCCTCGATGCTAGGAACCACAATCGTTAATCCTGTTCTTTTTTGACCAGTGAGTTTGAGATTACGACGGTTTTCAACGCGCAAAGTGCCATCTTCTACTTTTACCGCTACTTCATCTAGTGATTCTTCGCTGCCGTCTGCTACTACTTTATGGGTATCGCCTTTTTTGACAGTGACCACAAAAGCGCCGTCTACTTTAATTTTGTTGAAATTAATTACCTCAAACTGTTTACTCATTTCACCTTTTTTGTCAAAAGAACGGTCAAAGGCTTCGTTGAGACCCGACTCAATATCGTCGCTAAGTTCGTCTATGTCGTTGTTGTCGCTATAGTTGTTGTCGTCGTTTCTTTGCTCTATGACAGGGCGGTCAAGACATACCAGTCCCGAATCTCTTGAAATACTCCAACGTACATTTTTGAAAAGCTCATCATTGATTTCGAGGTCGTATTCTTTTTGGGCTGTGTGGCGAACTCCCCAGAAGTGGTCATAAAAGTCTCGGCTCATTCTAAATGCTTTATCATAAGGCATATAAAGTGTCATCGTGAGGCGTTGGCCACGGAAGCGAGAAGCTTTGTTGGAGAGAGTGAAGTCTTCGTCAAACAGCAGAGAAGAATCACTTTGAGCTACATTATAAAGAATATTGGAAGCATTAAACTCGGCATCTTGGCGCGACCTACCTTGTGAGCGAAAACGGAGCTCCAATTTGGCCACATTACCTTCATAACCTTCTAAATCTAAATGAGTATTGTTGTAATTGCCGCTAGAGTTTTGAGTTTTTAAATCAATCAATATCGGGGTTTGAGGAAGCGTATAAGTCTGTACTTTCTCTACGGTGCCTTCTCTTCTGAAATTGGCTCCATATCGAAATCCAAAAATTGTACTTCCGATAATCCCCACCAAAAATAACCCAAGTAAGGTTTGCCAAACCGCCGACGAAAATTTGTTTTCTTTTGCGAGAAGGGATACGCCGAGCCATCCAATAGCTGCAAAAGGAGCACCTGCGGCAAAAAAGAGAAAAATATAGGCCATGGGTGATACTTCACCAATAAAAAAGTGAAGAGGCATAAGATCATTGTCAATATCGCCAAAATCCCAAGTTCCTAATCCCAACACCGCAAGCAGTGCTGTGATAAGTCCTAAAAGAGCACCTGACCCAATCGCTACAAGCATCAGCCCTGCGAAGATTCGTATAACAACTACCAAAAAGCGCATCAGAGGAGTCAACCCATTAAAAACAATCGCTACTGCTCGGAAAGGGAATAACAATAATTTTGTAAGGATATTTTCTTCTTTTTGTTCGGGTTGTAGTGCTTTCTTTACATTGGTTTCTATGTTTTCGAGAGTGATAGGCTGGCCTTTCATCTCCATTTTTTCGGTGAGGGTATTGGCCCGAGGCGTAATAAGCCACAAAATAATGTAGAGCAAAAACCCTGTACCAAACAATAAAATACTCAATACCCACACAAATCGGACTACCCCCAAATCCACTCCAAAGTAAGCGGCTACCCCTGCGGCTACTCCGCCTACTACTTTTTTGTCAGGATTGCGGTAAAACTTCTTGATGCTCTTGTCTTCTTCCAATGTCTCAGATCCTGGAAAAGATATCCAAAACGCGATGTACATTAAAAATGAAATTCCGCTCAAAGGACCAAAAAATTCAATGCTATCTCCTCCAAATACTCCTCCACTCAAGGCCGGTAGCCCCATGAAAAAGAGCAAGAAAAGAAGTCTTACCAAAAGAGGATCTACATTGAAATAATGCGCAATACCAGCACATACACCTCCCAAAAGCTTACGTTTGGTATCGCGAACGAGTTTGCGAGGGGCTGTAGTGGTGGAAGAAGAAGTATAAGATGAGCTGGAAGTAGACCCAACTGGTTCGTTTGAAGTTGGAATTTTGGTATTTTGTACTACTTCATTGGCCAAGTCTTCTTCTTCTTGAATAGCTTCAAAATCCGCGACAGTACCCATACTTTTGATGAGCTCCTCGACATCCTCAAGGCTAATGACCTGCTTTTCGGCGGCTTTTTGTTTGTTTAAGAATTTTTCGGCAATCCTTCCTTCAATATCAGAAATGATTTCCTTACTATCTTCGTAAGTAGAGAAGTACTTTTGGATTGAGTTTAGGTAATTTCTAAGTTTATCGTAACCGTCTTCTTCAATATAAAAAATTAGACCGGCGATATTGATGCTGATAGTCTTTTTCATGGCAAATGGATGCAGTGGCATCAGTTAACAGTTGTCCGTTTTGTTTGTCAATTAGTTGGTTGGCTGTTGCTCGCTTTTTTCTCCCAAATCATTCGTTTTCTGAACAATGGTATTCACTGAGTCCGAAAGCTCGATCCAAGTTTGTTGCATTTCGTTCAAAAACTGTTTCCCCATATCGGTCAGTATGTAGTACTTACGTGGGGGGCCAGAAGAAGATTCTACCCATTTATAATCAAGCAACCCTGAGTTTTTGAGACGGGTAAGGAGCGGATACAACGTACCCTCCACTACCATGATTTTGGCCGCGGTCAGTTCGTCGAGCATATCGGAAGCGTAGACTTCGCCCCGAGAGATGATGTGCATAATACAAAACTCTAAGATTCCTTTTCGCATTTGCACTTGAGCGTTCTCAATATTCATGCTGTTGTCATGTTTTGAAATTTTTTGATTGACGGTCATGGCTGTAAAAAGTACTGAAAACAAGAGTGAGTATAAAAGGTCAGATGTTATTTTTATAAGCTTCTCGTCCTCCTGTACTCACTCCATATTTCCTTTATTTGTTTTCAAAATGGCTGTTAATAGGTAATCGATGGTACAAAGCTAATATAAGGTACTTTGTGATGCAAGGTACTTGGCTAGATTTTTTTTCTTACTTTGAAGAACGGTCAAAAAAACAGATGAAAGGTCTTGACAAAGTATAAACAAAATAGCTTTTTTCTATCTCAATGACCTGCCCTTATCAACACTCTTTCGCGCTTTGGTGAAATAGAGATATACGTGTTTTGATTGTTACTTTTTATCGCACTCATTTTTCCTACAAAAACCTCGTAGATTTGCAGAGCTTTTACACTTCCAGAATTCTTAAATGTATGCCCATTCCAAATTTTAAAGAGATTGTCTCCGTCACCCTGATTTTGTTTTCGGTGATTGATATTTTGGGTTCTATCCCTGTTATCATTGATTTGCGTCGTAAGGCAGGCGCTATCAATGCCCGTCGAGCCACTTTTGTATCGGGTGGTTTGATGATAGCTTTCTTATATATTGGTAAAGAAATCCTCCGGCTTTTTGGGGTAGATGTCGAATCGTTTGCGGTAGCGGGAGCCTTGATTTTGTTTTTGATTGGCTTAGAGATGATTTTAGGACGTAATATCTTCAAGCATGACGCTGTTCATACCAATGCTACCTCCATTGTGCCGATTGCCTTTCCGATGATTGCGGGTGCCGGTACGATGACTACCATTTTATCGTTGAAAGCGGCTTACCAAGAAATCAACATCATCATCGGGATTCTGATTAACCTTATTTTTATTTATTTGGTCTTACGCTCTTCGGTCTGGATTGAAAAATTATTGGGAGTAGCGGGGACAGATGTTTTGCGCAAGATTTTTGGATTGATTTTGATAGCAATCTCCATCAAATTATTGAGGAGCAATATTTAAGAGTGAGTAAAATTTTGATTGTTTGATTTTAACCCTTTGTAGGTGGAAATTATCTTGGCGTCGTTAGCGGCATTGTTAGCTGGTTTTGTAGATTCTATTGTGGGTGGAGGTGGGTTGGTACAGGTTCCTGCTCTTTTTGTTTTATTTCCGAATTTTTCGGTTTCTCAAGTAATTGGAACAAACCGTTTTGCTTCATTTTTGGGCACAAGCGTGGCAGGGTATCAATATGCTCGCAAAGTAGAAGTTCCGTGGAAAGTAGTGTTGCTCACAGCTTTGGGTACTGCTTTGATGTCGTATTGGGGAGCTACGGTAGCAAGTCACATGAAAGCAGAGATATTGAAGCCAATCATACTGCTACTGATGGCTGCGATTGCGATTTATACTTATGTCAATAAGCGTTTAGGGCATGAAGAAAATCTTCCTGTATCCCTCACTCGACTCCTTGGGTATGGATTGTTGATAGGGATGACAGCTGGATTTTACAATGGATTTGTAGGACCGGGCACGGGTAGTTTATTGGTTTTTGGCTTTGTAAGTGTAGTAGGATATCAGTTTTTGAAAGCCTCTGCCATTGCCAAAATCATCAATGTAGTAGCTGATGTCTCTTCCTTGGTTTTCTTTCTATGGAAGGGGTACGTAGTGTTTGAAATTGCCTTGCCAATGATGGTCTGTAACATAGTAGGTTCGTTTTTAGGAAGTCGCATGGCTATCTTGCGCGGCAATACCTTTATAAGAATCGTATTTTTGGTGGTAGTGTTTGGTTTGATACTTCGTTTTGGGTATGATGTTGTTAAAATGCTTGGTAATTAAAAAAATGTTTTAATAAATTCAAGAAAATAGTTGAAAAGTAATAAAAAAGCGTCTATTATTGTGTCGAAATGACACATTTAATGAACCGCTATTTACATTCTACTCGTTTACTTGTTGCAATCGACTGTATTATATTCGGTTTTGATGGGGAAGAAATCAAACTATTACTGATCAAACGAAATTTTGAGCCTGAGAAAGGCAAGTGGTCGTTGATGGGGGGGTTTGTGAAAGAAGAGGAAGATTTGGAGGCAGGTGCCGAACGGATTTTGTATGAGTTGACAGGTCTTGATAATATTTACGTTGAACACCTTCAAACTTACGGCAAAGTAAATCGTGACCCTGTCGAACGCACAATATCTGTTGTATTTTTTGCTCTTATTAATATTCATGCGCACGACCAAGAGTCGGTTCGCGCTCATAATGCCCAATGGATAAGCCTTAAGAATGTTCCTCAGTTGATTTTTGATCATGATAGGATGGTCGAAAACGCCCTGGAGCGTTTGCGGTATAAGGCGGCACTTCATCCGATTGGTTTTGAACTATTGCCCGAAAAATTTACCATTCCCCAGTTACAAAAACTCTACGAAGCTATTTATGATATGCGTCTTGATCGGCGCAACTTTAGTCGTAAAATTTTATCGACGGGATTGTTGATAGATACAGGCGAAAAAAACGAAAATTCGGCTACTAAAAAAGCGATTCTTTACCGACTTGATAAGCAAAAATACGAGAGCAAATTCAATGCCTTTTGGTATTTTATGCCAGAGTCGTCGTAGGAGCCTTTTTGTGAGTGATAATTTAACTACTTAACCGTTAAAATTTGTTCAAAAGAAATGCAAAATCAATATGTGATAGGGGTTGACTACGGCACTGATTCGGTGCGGGCGTTGGTAGTCAATGCTCATACAGGCGAGAGCGTAGGAACCCACGTATTTGAATATCCACGTTGGAAACAAGGGCTTTATTGTGACCCTGCTATTTCTCAATTTAGACAGCATCCTTTGGATTATTTGGAAGGACTAGAAGCGTCAATCAAAGGAGCTTTGGCAGCGGTATCAGACGAAGTAAGGCAGCAAATTAAAGGTATATCGGTGGATACTACTGGCTCAACGCCCGTAGCAGTTGATAAAAACGGCACGCCGTTGGCTCTTTTGCCCGATTTTGCCGAAAACCCTCACGGTATGTTTATCCTTTGGAAAGACCATACTGCCAATGCTGAGGCCGAAGAAATCAATGACTTGGCGCATCATTGGGATGTAGATTATACCAAATACGTAGGAGGAATCTATTCGTCGGAATGGTATTGGGCCAAGATTTTGCGAACACTTCGTACGGATGCCGCTGTTCGCCAACACGCATTTTCGTGGGTAGAACATTGTGACTGGATTTCGGCAGTATTGACCGGAAATACTGACCCCTTATCGCTCAAGCGCTCTCGTTGTGCTGCTGGGCACAAAGCGATGTGGCACAGTGAGTTTGAGGGGCTGCCCGGAGAGGAGTTTTTAGTGAAATTAGATCCGTTGTTGGCAGGTACAAGAGACCGACTCTATACCCATACTTACACTTCTGATGAGCCTATGGGCTTTATTTCTCAAGAATGGGCTACTAAGCTGGGTTTGTCCACAAGCGTAGTGATAGGTGTCGGGGCTTTTGATGCTCATATGGGAGCGGTAGGGGCAGAGATAGAGCCTTATACTTTTGTGAGGGTGATGGGGACTTCTACTTGTGATATGTTGATTGCTCCCAATGAAGAAATTGGACATTTGCTCATCAAAGGGATTTGTGGCCAAGTAGATGGGTCGATTGTGCCTGGGATGCTAGGCATGGAAGCAGGGCAGTCGGCGTTTGGGGATGTATATGCTTGGTTTCAGAAGGTGATTGTCGAACCCGTAAAAGTGCTTTTAGGAGAAGAGGCCGCACAGACCCTTAGCACACAACTGATTCCTTATTTGTCGCAACAAGCTTCCCAACTCCCCGTAACCGAGAATGACCCGATTGCACTTGATTGGATCAATGGCCGCCGTACCCCAGACGCCAACCATACTTTGAAAGCAGCTATTTCGGGATTAAATTTAGGTACGGATGCTGTGCGAATCTTCAAAGCCTTGGTAGAAGCTACGGCCTTTGGCTCGCGGGCTATTGTCGAAAGATTTTTTAGAGAAGGAGTTTCTATCAAAAAAGTAACGGGGATAGGAGGCGTAGCTAAAAAATCACCTTTTGTGATGCAGACCCTTGCCAATGTGCTCAATATGCCCATCAAAGCGGCGAGTGCTGATCAAGCTTGTGCGCTTGGCGCGGCTATGTGCGCCGCCGTAGCAGCCGGAATTCACCCTTCTATGGAAGCAGCCCAAGAGGCAATGGGTTCGGGGTTTGATGCCGAATATCTACCTGAGATAGATAAAGTGGCGGTGTATCAAAATCTCTATCAAAAATACTTAACGTTGGGGGAATTTGTGGAGAAAAAATAGTCAGTCAATCAATTAGGGATTAAAAGGATGGGCTTATTGTGGGTGTTTTGTTTTTTGCTTTCTGGTATAGCAGTAGCTCAAAAAGTTACGTATCAGGATAATTTTGAGCAAGGATTCAATGCTGATTTTTGGTTCGTAGAAACGCTCGATAGCGCCCACAACAGTATTTATGTCGAAAATGGGCAGATGATCATGGATGTAAGTGGAGAAGCTACTATTTGGTTTAAAAACGAGCTCAATTCGCAATGGACTATGGAATTTGACCGCACGGTGTTGATGTCAGGCAAATTTAATGACAAGCTAAACAATGTTGATTTTTTTTGGCAAGCTTCTGACCCTCATCTAGGGGCAGTAATGGGTCGACAACCTCTATTGGCAAATTATGATTCCTTAAGTTTGTATTATGCTAAAATCGGAGCAGAAAACAACACCCTAACCGAATTTGGTAAGTACCAAGCAGATGGAGAGCACGTGGTGCTGCTCGAATATACCGATACTAAGCATCTTTTGGAGGCCAACAAATTATACCATTTTCGAATCTCAGTACAAGACCGCATTACGCAGTTGTATGTTAATGATTGGCTATTTTTTAGCTTTACGGATGAGGCTCCCTTACCAAAGGGGTATTTTGGATTTAGAACTACAAAATCCAGACAATCAATTGACAATTTTAAGGTAGTTCAAAAATAAAAGTTATAAGAAACAACTAGCTATTTATAAACAATCATGCTAAAACAATTTGAAGTCTGGTTTGTCACGGGAAGCCAGCATTTGTACGGAGAAGAGACGCTTCGCCAAGTAGATGAGCATTCGGCTGTAATCGCAGGGTCGCTAAACGACTCGCCCCAAATCCCCGTTCGGGTAGTATTCAAACCCGTAGTCAAAACCCCCGAAGAAATTTATGCAATATGTCAAGAGGCCAATGTAGCGCCAGGCTGTATCGGAATCATTGCTTGGATGCATACCTTTTCACCCGCTAAGATGTGGATAAGGGGGTTGAATGTACTCAAAAAACCGTTGTTGCATTTACATACTCAATACAACCGCGACATTCCTTGGGATAGCATTGATATGGACTTCATGAACCTCAATCAGTCGGCGCATGGGGATAGAGAGTTTGGATTTATCATGTCGCGGATGCGCCTCAATCGTAAAGTAGTAGTAGGCCACTGGCAGCAAGCGGATGTGATTCAACAAATCAACGTATGGAGTCGAGTAGCGGCTGCTAAGTACGAACTACAAACCATGAAAGTGGTACGTTTCGGAGATAATATGCGCCAAGTGGCCGTGACAGACGGCGATAAAGTAGCCGCTGAAATGACCTTCGGCTTTTCGGTCAATACCCACGGTGTAGGAGATTTGGTAAAGTACATCAATCAAATCTCAGAAGCTGATATTTTTACGCTCATTCAAGAATATGAAGATACGTATGAACTCATGCCTTCGCTCCACAATGGAGGACTTATGCGTCAGTCATTGATAGAAGCGGCGCGTATTGAGCTAGGTTTAAAAGCTTTCTTAGAAGAAGGCGGGTTTGCGGCTTATACCAATACTTTTGAAGACCTCCACGGAATGCGACAATTGCCCGGGATTGGTTCTCAACGTATGATGGCTGCGGGCTATGGCTATGGTGGAGAAGGAGATTGGAAAACTTCGGCCTTGGTGCGTGCCCTCAAAGTAATGGCAACGGGATTGGAAGGGGGCAATTCTTTTATGGAAGATTATACCTATCATTTCGACCCTGCTAATCCCCTCGTTTTAGGCTCGCATATGTTGGAAATTTGTCCGTCGATTGCCAAAAGTAAGGTCAAGTGTGAAGTTCACCCGCTGGGTATCGGAGGCAAAGAAGATCCCGTAAGGTTGGTTTTTGACGCCGCAGCAGGCCCGGCTCTTAACGTATCTTTGATTGACATGGGCAATCGTTTTCGCTTATTGGTCAATGAGGTGGAAGCCGTAGAAGTAACCGAAGCATTCCCCAAACTTCCAACTGCACGCGCCTTATGGAAACCTCAGCCAAGTATGGAAGTAGGCTTACAAGCTTGGATTTTGGCAGGTGGAGCGCATCACACGGCCTATAGCCAAAACCTCAGCACCGAATACATCGAAGATTTGGCTGATATGTTTGGCGTAGAGCTAGTGGTGATTGACAAAGATACCAAGATTCGTGATTTGAAGAATCAGTTGAGATACAGCGAAGTAGCCTATAAATAAGCTAACTTCAAGCAATAACATTTTCAGGAGAAACGAATTTCTTATGAGCTTATATCAATCATTGAAACAAGAATGTTACGAAGCCAATATGCAGTTGCCTAAATTGGGACTTGTATTATTTACTTTTGGCAACGTAAGCGCCGTTGATAGAGACAAGGCAGTTTTTGCTATCAAACCTAGCGGGGTTCCTTATGAACTTCTTAAAGCCGACGATATTGTTATCATGGATTATGATGCCAAGGTGGTGGAAGGAACAATGCGCCCTTCATCTGATACCAAAACCCATGCGCTGCTTTACAAAACTTGGGACGATATCGGTGGAATCACTCATACCCATAGTACTTATGCGGTAGCTTGGGCACAAGCGGGGCGCGATATCCCGATTTTTGGTACTACTCATGCCGACCATACGCATCAAGACATTCCGTGTGCGGCTGTACTTTCTGATGAAATGATTCAGGGAGATTATGAGTACGAAACGGGCAATCAAATCTTTGAAGTTTTTGAGGGAAGAGGATTGTCGCACAAAGAAGTAGAAATGGTATTGCTCCAAAACCACGGGCCGTTTACTTGGGGTAAAAATGCCGAAAAATCGGTCTACAATGCGGCGGTGTTGGAAGAAGTGGCCCGTATGGCTTACTTGACTTTGCAAATCAACCCTCATACTCCACGTATCAAAGACAGTTTACGCATGAAGCATTATGAACGCAAACATGGTAAAAATGCTTACTATGGGCAAGGATGCTGATTAATGTTAAACTAACCTAACGAAATATTCCAAACCTTACCTCTTTTACCCATTCAAACCTAGCACCCTATGACCCTTGGACTCGAAACCCTAGACTACGTAATCTTTCTCGTTTATTTTGTGATTGTTTCTAGTTATGGCTATTGGATTTACAAACACAAAGGCAAACAAACTGCCGATTCAAAAGATTTCTTTTTAGCAGAAGGCTCTCTTACTTGGTGGGCGATTGGCGCTTCTATCATTGCTTCTAACATCTCTGCGGAGCAGTTTATTGGAATGAGTGGGCAAGCCTTCCAATTGGGGATTGCCATTTCGGTATACGAACTATTGGGAGGAGTAGCGCTCATTATCGTAGCGGTTTACTTTTTACCCATGTATCTCAACAACAAAATTTATACCATGCCTCAGTTTTTGTCAAAACGCTACAATGAGCGATTGGCGACTATCATGGCTGTCTTTTGGTTGTTTTTGTACATTTTCGTTAACCTCACTTCTATTATTTATTTAGGAGCGTTGAGTCTCGAAAAAATGACGGGTTTTGCTTTTATGCCTTGTGCCATTTTTCTGACCACTTTTGCCGTCATCATTACCCTAGGTGGAATGAAAGTAATTGGATATACGGATGTTATTCAGGTGGTATGCTTAATATTTGGAGGTTTGGCTACTACTTATCTGGCGCTAGATTTGTTGTCTGTAAAAGTAGGTACAGGGGCCGGAGTATTAGAGGGTTTAGGGCTGATTCGGGAAAAAGCCGACAGTCATTTACACATGATTTTTACCCCCGGCCAATACCAAGTTCATGACGGTCGTGGGGGATTTATTGATGCCTACAATCAGCTTCCGGGTATTATGATGTTTATCATTGGAGGGCAGTGGGTCAACAACCTTAATTATTTTGGATGTAACCAATACATGACCCAACGTGCCTTAGGTGCCGACATCAATACTGCCCGTAACGGAGTGCTTTTTGCGGCATTCTTGAAAATGATGATGCCCTTTATAGTGGTATTGCCTGGGTTGGCTGCTTATGTATTGTTTCAAGAAAATGCCGATACCTCTATCGTAAATGGTATCACCCAAAATGGTATCGTCAAACCAGACAATGCCTACCCTGTATTGCTCAATCTTCTTCCTGTGGGCTTGAAAGGTCTGGCTTTTGCGGCCCTCACGGCGGCGATTGTGGCAAGTTTGGCAGGAAAAGCCAACAGTATTTCTACGATTTATGTATTAGATATTCACCAGAAGTTTTTCAACAAAAACCTCACCGAAAAACAAACCGTTTGGACGGGGCGCTTAGTGATTGTTATTGCTTTTATCATTGCTTTGTTGGTAAGTCCATTATTAGCCAACTTTGGACAGGCTTTCGAATATATTCAAGTTTATACAGGTTATATTTCTCCGGGTATTTTGAGTATCTTTTTGCTGGGCTTTTTCTGGAAAAAAGCCACGGCCAACGGCGCTTTGGCGGCAGCTGTATTGAGTATTGCACTCTCGGCATTGATTGAAAATTGGTATCCTGATTTTCCATTCCTCAATCGCATGGGAGTGGTGTTCTGGATTTGTTCGGCAGTGCATATTGCGATTAGTCTCGCCCAATCCAAAGGTAAAAATCAAGCCAATGCCTTTGAAGTACGTCCCGAATGGTTTAAAGTTACCCCTGAGTTTCGGTATGGCGCCATTGCTGTTATTGTGGCTTTTAGTTTAATTTATTGGATTTTCTGGTAAAAACCGATATTCTCAAGAAGAAAGGGGAGGAGACTCCTCTTTCTTTGTTTTAAACCGTATGCATAGCAGAAAACAACCAAAAGTGGCAACCTGTCAGTCACTATTTTTAACTGTCAATTTGTCTGAATAAAATATTGTGAGGCAATTATTGTTATTAAACTACTGACAAAAAGCTAACTTTGCGAAAATGTTGAACTTTAGGCGCGATATTGGTGACGTGTAAAGAATTGGCATTATTGAAAGGTACAAACGATAAACCACTGCGACTTTATACGACGACAGTTGCAGCTTATTATATATAAAAAAATGATAAAATTCCTCACTAAAAGTTTTACAGGGCTCTTTGGGACGAAATCGGACCGTGACTTGAAAGAACTTACTCCCTATGTAGAAAAAGTAAATGCTGAGTTTGTTAAACTTCGCAATCTTAGCAATGATGAGTTACGCAAGGCTACTGAAGAACTCAAAACGTATATCGCAGGTCAACTTAAGTCAATAGATGACCAAATCGCGTCTCTTCGCCAGCAGATTGTTGACAATGCCGAAATGGATGTTAACCAGAAGGAAGAAATTTTTAAGCAGATTGATACTTTTATCGCCGAGCGTGACAAAGAGCTTGAAAAAGTTTTGATTCAAATCTTGCCAACTGCCTTTGCAATTGTGAAAGAAACCGCGCGTCGTTTCACCGAAAATGAATCATTGGAAGTAACCGCTACCATCTTTGACCAAGAGCTTGCTAGTAAGAAAGACAACGTCAAAATCAACGGCGATAAAGCCATCTGGAGCACAACTTGGAACGTAGTAGGGCATCCTATTAAATGGAACATGGTACATTACGATGTTCAAATCATCGGGGGAACAGTGCTTCACCAAGGTAAAATCTCTGAAATGGCAACGGGTGAAGGTAAAACCCTCGTGGCTACGCTACCCGCATTCTTGAATGCATTGTCGGGGCAGGGAGTGCATGTCGTAACTGTCAACGACTACTTGGCTCGCCGCGATAGTGAGTGGAATGGACCTCTGTTTGAATTTCACGGGTTGCGCGTGGATTGTATCGACCGTCATCAGCCCAATACTTTTGCGCGTCGTCAAGCTTACCTAGCGGATATTACTTATGGAACCAACAATGAGTTTGGTTTTGACTATCTGCGTGATAATATGGCGCATACCCCCGAAGAACTTGTACAGCGTAAGCACCACTTCGCGATGGTCGATGAGGTGGACTCAGTATTGATTGATGATGCTCGTACTCCTTTGATTATCAGTGGGCCAGTGCCTCGTGGTGATGAGCAGGATTTTGCAGAATTGAAGCCTCGCGTATCGCGCATAGTGGATGCCCAAAAACGTTTGGTGACAGATTTGCTCAACGAAGCCAAGAAAAAAATTGCGGCTGGCGATAAAAAAGAAGGTGGATTGGCGTTGTTTCGTGCGCATCGCGGATTTCCCAAATACAAACCTCTCATTAAGTTTTTGAGTGAGACGGGGATGAAAACCCTCATGCAGGAAACCGAAAAAATCTATTTGGCCGAAAACCAGAAGTTGATGCCCGAGGCTGATGCCCCATTGTTTTTTACCATTGAAGAAAAAAACAATAGCGTAGAGCTTACCGAAAAAGGATTAGATTATATCACAGGAGAAGGTGAAGATCCTACTTTCTTCGTACTTCCTGATTTGTCGATTGACTTGAATGCTATCGACCAAAACCCAGATTATAATGACCAACAGAAATTGTTGCGTAAAGAAGAGGTAATCCGCGATTATTCTATCAAAACACAACGTGTGCATACGGTACAACAATTGTTGAAAGCCTATTCTTTGTTTGAGCGGGATGTGGACTATGTACTCATGGACGGTAAAGTTAAAATCGTAGATGAGCAAACAGGCCGTATCATGGAGGGGCGTCGCTGGTCAGATGGACTTCATCAAGCCGTAGAAGCCAAAGAAAATGTGAAGGTAGAAGATGCTACTCAAACCTATGCGACTGTTACGCTCCAAAACTATTTCCGTATGTACCATAAGCTATGTGGGATGACGGGTACTGCCCAAACCGAGGCTGGGGAGTTTTGGACCATTTACAAACTTGATGTAGTAAGTATTCCTACTAATATACCAGTAGTACGAAAAGACGAAGAAGATAAAGTATATCGCTCAGTACGCGAAAAATACAATGCCGTAGGAGACGAGATAGTGGAGTTAGTAGGAAAAGGGCGCCCCGTATTGGTGGGTACTACTTCGGTCGAAAACTCCGAGTTACTTAGCCGGATGCTGACCTTGCGTAAGATTCCTCACCAAGTATTGAACGCAAAACAGCACCAACGTGAGGCCGAAATAGTAGCCGAGGCTGGTAAGCCAGGCACAGTGACAATCGCAACCAACATGGCCGGTCGGGGTACCGACATAAAGCTGACACCAGAGGCAAAAGCGGCAGGTGGCTTGGCCATTGTAGGTACAGAGCGCCACGAAAGCCGCCGCGTAGACCGTCAGTTGAGAGGGCGTGCAGGTCGTCAAGGAGACCCTGGTACTTCACAGTTTTTTGTATCGCTCGAAGATGGTTTGATGCGTATGTTTGGTTCTGATCGTATTGCGGGTATCATGGACCGTATGGGGCTCGAAGAAGGCGAGGTGATTCAGCATTCGATGGTGACCAAGTCAATTGAGCGTGCACAAATCAAAGTAGAAGAAAACAACTTTGGTATTCGTAAGCGCTTGCTCGAATACGACGACGTGATGAACATGCAGCGTGAAAACATCTACAAACGTCGCCGCAATGCTTTGTTTGGAGATCGCTTGTCAATTGACATTGCTGATACGCTTTATGAAGTTTGTAACGAAATCATCACCAATACCGAAAGTAACTACGAAGAATTGGAATTGGCAGTGATTACCAACTTCGGAATTGAGCCGCCATTCCAACGTGATGAATACAATAAGTTGAAGCCAGAACAGCGAGTACAACGTTTGTACAACGCTGCCGAACAGCACTATGCCCAAAAGAATAAAGTCATTTCTGAACAAGTAGTGCCCGTACTCAAACAAATTGCTGCCGAACACGGCGGAACAGTTCAGGAGATAGTGATTCCGTTTACGGATGGTATCAAAGGTACCCAAATCGGTGTAAACTTACAGAAAGCTGTCGATACCAATGGTCGTGAGATTGTACGTGAAATGGAGAAATTTGTGGTACTTTCACTCATCGACCAAGAATGGAAAGAGCACCTCCGTGACATGGACGATTTGAAACAGTCTGTTCAGAATGCGGCCTATGAGCAAAAAGACCCATTGTTGATTTATAAGTTTGAATCAGTGGAGTTGTTTAAGCGTCTCATGACTAAAGTTAATTTTGAGACGATTAGCTTCTTGATGAAGACTTACATTCCGCAGGAAGAAGAGCCTCAACAGCCAGCCCCTCGCTCGGCACGTCGTGCCCCAGAACCCAAATTACAAACCAATCGTGTAGAGGAGGAAGAAGAAGTGGCAGGAGGGCCTAATGCTTATGCAGCTCGCCAAGTCGAAAAACAAGCCCCTGTACGCTCTATCAAAATCGCCGACCGTAACCAAAAAGTGACTGTTCAGTACCGTGACGGGCGCGTGGTGAAAGATGTGAAGTACAAAAAGGTAGAACACGAAGTGGAAAGGGGTGATTGCGTGGTGATTGCGTAAAAAAAAATAAAAAATGTGACCTTAGTTCTTTACTCACGTCTTAAGTATAGAGTTTTTCATAACGTTGAGTAAAGATTGAAAATCCGAATGGGCTTCCTGTTCGGATTTTTTTTTTGCCCTTAAACTGCTATTATTGTTGTATCGAATTTGCCCGATTTACTTCTGCCCCACAACTAACCTAGTATCCAATGAAATTTCTTGCTTTTGTAGGCTTGTTTTTAATTGCTCAATTTAACCTTTTTGCCCAAAAATATACCTTTACTCATGACGATACTTTGAGGGGGAGTATTACCCAAGAGCGTGCTTGGTGGGATTTGCAGTTTTATCATCTTAATGTCCGCATCAATCCTGCCGACAGTAGTATCAAAGGCAGTGTAAACATTCGCTACAAAGTACTTCAGCCTGCTCAAGTATTACAAGTAGATTTACAGCGACCCCTTACCATACAACGAATCACCCAAGACGGAAAAGAACTGGATTTTCGTCGTGATGGTAATGCTTTTTTTGTAACACTTCAAAAACCCCAATCTAGTGGTAATCAAGAATCTATTTTGGTGGAGTACAGTGGCAAGCCACACGTTGCTAAACGCGCTCCTTGGGACGGAGGGTTTTCGTGGAAAAAAGACAAAGAAGGCTTGCCTTTCGTCGCCACTTCTTGTCAGGGGCTAGGGGCAAGTGTATGGTGGCCTTGCAAAGACCACATGTACGATGAGCCTGATAGTATGCAAATTAGCGTGACTGTGCCCAAGCCATTGATGGATATTTCTAACGGACGTTTGCGGCGTGTAATCGACAACAATGATAATACCCGGACTTTTGAATGGTATGTTCAGAATCCAATCAACAACTACGGCGTTAATGTCAATATCGGAAATTATGTAAGCTGGACTGACACCCTAAAAGGGGAGAAAGGAACGTTAGATTTATCGTTTTATGCCTTGGCCGAAAACATAGAAAAAGCCAAAAGTCAATTTCAGCAAGTGAAGCCAATGCTGCGTGCTTTTGAGCATTGGTTTGGCCCTTATCCATTTTACGAAGATGGCTATAAATTGGTAGAAGTACCTTATTTAGGAATGGAGCATCAAAGCTCTGTAACCTATGGCAATGGGTACCAAAATGGTTATTTGGGCCGAGATTTATCCGCTACGGGTTGGGGCTTGAAATGGGATTTTATTATAATCCACGAATCGGGCCATGAATGGTATGCCAACAACATTACTTACAAAGACGTAGCTGATATGTGGATACACGAAAGTTTTACTAATTACTCCGAAAATCTATATACAGAATACTATTTTGGTAAACAAGCAGGTAGCGAATACGTGATTGGATGTAGAAAGCTAATCCGTAACGACAAACCCATTATTGGCATTTATAATGTCAATAATAGTGGGTCGGGAGATATGTACTACAAAGGCGGCAATATGCTTCATACGATTCGCCAAATGGTAGATAACGATGAAAAATGGCGTCAAATATTGAGGGGTATGAACCAATCTTTTTACCATCAAACTGTCACTACACGTCAGATTGAAGATTATATGAGTCAACAAACAGGGATGGACTTGTCGAAAATTTTTGACCAATACCTACGAGATACCAAGATTCCATTACTTGAATATAAAATCGAAAAGAAAAAGCTACTCTACCGTTGGAACAATTGCGTAGAAGGCTTTGCGATGCCAATTAAATATAAAAATGAGAAAGGAGAATGGGAAAAAATACAACCTACTTCTGACTGGAAAACCTTAAAAATAAAGAGATTAAAAGAGCTTGAAGTTGACAACAACTTTTATGTAGAGGTCAAAAAGGTGACTAGTTGATTGTCAAATTTTGAATGTAGATATCAAGCGTAAGTAGGGACGTTGTAAATCAACTCATAAAGCATACTGTTGAGATCCAGCATAAACTTAGTGCCTGCCAACAAATCGCGAAGATTGACCAAGTCACAGAGGGTTAGTTTGAGCGATAGATTGGCTTGGGGAGCTTCGATTACTTCAAAGTCATAATCATCAGATAAATTAAAAATCATGGCGTGCAAATCTACACTGTCAACTTTTCTTTTGAAGTAAAGAAAATCGGTGATTTTGAAAGCCATAATATAGCCGCTAAACTCCACGATAATCCGTGCTGTGCGGTCACATTGGTATGTAACCCCTTTGCTATTATTAAAAAGTTCTGTTTGATATGTCGCTCTGTCAATCATGACTGCAAAGATACAATATTTTGAATTGTTATTTAGAGAGAGTCAAAATAAACTTAAAAGCTTAGAGTGGGAGAGTGCCCAAAAGCATTGTTGATAATCCTTTGAAACATAAAATCCCCGAAATTTGTCAAATAGACATTTTCGGGGATTTTTATTGATGAAAGCACTAATTGATAATGCCTCAATTATGTATGCTAATAAAGTCTGTGCTTAACGGTCTGCCATCTCAACAAATGGACGTAAAGTAGCTCCAGTGTAGATTTGACGTGGGCGTCCGATAGGTTCTTTGTTGGTACGCATTTCTTTCCATTGAGCAATCCAGCCAGGTAGACGTCCCAATGCAAACATTACCGTAAACATGTTGGTAGGAATACCCAACGCCCGATAAATGATTCCTGAGTAGAAGTCTACGTTTGGATACAAGCGGCGGCTCACAAAATATTCGTCATGCAATGCTGCTTCTTCAAGTCCTTTAGCAATTTCAAGAACGGGGTCATTCACACCCAATTTGGCCAATACCTCGTCTGCTGCTTTTTTGATGATTTTGGCACGTGGGTCAAAGTTTTTGTAAACCCGGTGCCCAAATCCAAAGAGACGGAAGCCGCTTGTTTTGGCATTTTTGGCCATATCCACATATTTGGCTACATCGCCGCCGTCGGCTTTGATATCTTCGAGCATTTCGATTACTTCCTGATTGGCTCCTCCATGAAGAGGTCCCCACAAAGCACAAATCCCCGCCGAAATCGAAGAATAAAGATTGGCACGTGATGAACCTACGAGCCTTACAGTCGAAGTTGAACAGTTCTGCTCATGGTCAGCGTGGAGAATCAAAAGTTTGTTTAGAGCTTTTGATACAACAGGGTCTACGGTGTATTCTTCTACTGGTAGAGCAAACATCATGTGGAGGAAGTTTGAGCAGTAGTCGAGTTCGTTTTTAGGATAATTTACTGGATGCCCCTGTGATTTTTTGAATGACCAAGTAGCGATCGTAGGCATTTTGGCCATCAATCTGATGATGTGGGTTTCGGTGCTATCGGGTGCTTTTTCATTGTAAGAATCAGGGTAGAAAGCACTCATCGCACTTACTAGCGACGAAAGTACGCCCATAGGGTGAGCATTGACGGGAAATCCTTCAAAGATTTTTCGCATGTCTTCGTTTACCAATGTATGGGTACGAATTTCATGCTCAAAATGATCATACTGGGCTTGGGTAGGAAGTTCACCATAAATCAACAAGTAAGCTACTTCAAGGAAGGTGGCCTTTTCGGCTAATTCTTCGATTGAGTAACCACGGTAACGCAAAATCCCTTCTTCGCCGTCTAGAAATGTAATGGCGCTCTTGGTTGCTCCCGTATTTTTGTAGCCACTATCGATTGTTATATAACCCGTTGAGTCGCGCAAGGTATTGATATCAATGGCTTTTTCTTGCTCAGATCCTTCAATGGTGGGAAACTCATAGGTTTTACCTTCTAATATAAGTTGTGCTTTATCTGACATAGAGCAGTGGTAGGTTAATGAATATTGGATGGATTCGGACAAGGGTACAATTTTGCGAAAAAAAATCCATTTTCACTATATTATCCCCAACGATTTTGCTTATTTTTTCACTTATAACCAATATAAGTGATTTTAGTTTAACATCTATTCTTTAAAAATAATGCCATTTTTCATGACCATTTTTACTCTTCTAATATCACTGATTTGTTGGTCTGGGTGGCCTTCTACGGCTACCAGATCAGCCAAAAACGACGGTTGTATCTGCCCTAGTTGTGCTAAGTGAAATACCCGAGCATTGGTAGAAGTAGCAGATTTTAATACTTCAAGGGGTTTCATGCCATATTCTACCATCATTTCCATTTCGCGGGCATTGTCGCCGTGGGCAAACACACCCACGTCGCCTCCAAAACAGATGATGACGCCAGCGTCAAGGGCTTGTTTGAAAGTGAGGCGTTTGTTTTTAATACGTTCAGGCTCAGGTTCTACTCCCTTTTTCCAGCCTCTATACTGACTCACAGCATCACCAGCAGCTAGTGTTGGGCAGAGAGCTACCCCTTTTTCTTGCATCAATTTAAAAATCTCAGGAGTACCTGCATCGCCATGTTCGAGGGTTTCGCAACCTCCCATTATGGCTCGTCGCATTCCTTCGGTGCTACCTGCGTGAGCTATAGTAGGGCGGCCACTGCTGCGAGCAGTTTCTACGATGAGCTTGATTTCGTCTACTAAAAACGTAGGGCGGGCTTCGCCCATCAATCCCCAGCGGTAATCAGCGTAGATTTTGACAACATCCGCCCCTTTTCCTATTTGCCTTCTTACGGCCTGAATCAGTTTGTCATGTCCATCTGCTTCTTCTGCGCCTTGAGGTACTTCTATATCAGGGCTAAAGCCCTTGGGAGCATAGCTTCCAGTGGCAATGAGAGCCTTGGTCGCGATGAGCATTCGAGGCCCCGGAACAATCCCTTGATTGATGGCCTGCTTGAGCCCCACATCATCAAATTCGGCTCCTTCGGTCCCTAAATCCCGCACAGTTGTAAATCCTGCCTTAAGGGTGAGTTTGGCGTGGAGGGTGGCGCGGGCAGTGCGCAGAGAACGTGCTTCCCGCAGTACTTGGTCGTCCCAAGGTGTTTCATTGTAAGGATGCAAAAAAAGATGTGAATGCCCTTCAATCAAACCTGGAAGTAAAGTACACCCTTTGAGATCAATGGTTTCGAGAGAAGTATTCGATAGATTTTTAAAATCAGTAGAGGGACCTACCCTCACAATTTTTTCCTCCTGAACCAATACCCACCAACCTTCATGGATAGCAATCCCATCAAAAACACGAGCGGGTTTTAGCAAATAGGTTTTTTGGGAAAATCCTATGCTTAAATGAAAAAATAAAACTCCAAGCAATAATAGTTGAGAGCGGTATCTCATTGGGTAGTTTGTTGAGTCTACAAAAATAAGTAACTAAGACTTAAAATCTATCTATATTATTTTGGTAAAATAGTATAGATATTTTACCAAACGACCGTTTGGTAAAATCATTTTTAAGTTTTAATCTTGTAGTACAAAATATAAAATCAAGTGTGAGATGCCTATTCAAAAGGTTACAAAAGAGGAGGTGGTGAGACAGGCGTTATTGCTATTTAAAAAGCAAGGCTATCATCGTACAAGTATGGCTGATTTGGCGGCGGCTTGTGGCTTGCAAAAGGGTAGTTTTTATCACTATTTCCCTAGTAAAGATGCTTTGATGAGTGAGGTGTTAAAGCTGGTTCATAGCTATTTTAAAGAAAAAGTATTCCCGATTGCCTACGATGAATCATTGTCGCCGCGCCAACGGCTTGAGAAAATGATCTCAAAAAAAATAAAAATCGTAGCTAGTACCGAAGGTGGATGCCTGATGGGAAACATGGCTATCGAAACGGCCCTAGTCACGGACGAATTTTTGCCACAAATGCAGGTGTTTTTTGAAGAATATTTACAAGTACTCTCACATGTGTATGCCTATAAATATACTTCCGAGGAGGCGCAAAAATTGGCAGAGCAGGCGGTGGTAGAGTATGAAGGCGCGTGGATCATGGTCAAACTTACGGGTAAGAGTCGCTATTTAGAGGATGTATTACAGCGGGCAGTTTATCGTTTCGACACTCACAATTTATAATTGAATTACCAACAATTCAAAAACAATCAAATCATCATGGAAAAAGTAGCTATTCTTTCCCTATTGTGGACAAAAGCCGATGCAGTTGTGTCTTTTATGACTCATACTCCTTCTGAGGTGCTTTATGCGAAGCCTGGCGTAGATGTATGGTCGGCAGCTGAAAATGTGCAGCACTTAATTCAGTCGGCGCAGCCTTTTATACGAGTATTGGGACGGCCTGCTAGCTATTTTGTAGAGAAATGGGGGCAGGCTTCTTACACGTCGAGGTCTTATGAGGTCATGGTGAGGATTTATCAAGAAGCTTTGGGCGGGGGTGTTCAAGCCCCAAGTGCCTTTGTTCCTATCTTAGAAGGAAATGATACCGAAGAGTTAATAAAAACATTTACTTCTACTTATAAAGAATTAGAGAGGGTGTTTTTGGCGTGGTCTGAAAGTGACCTAGAAAATTGCTTGATTCCACATCCTCTGTTAGGCTCTATTACTCTTAAAGAAATGATGCTTTTTACAGTCTATCATACCGCGCACCATCTTCAAATTATGCAAAGTAGAGGTGAGCTAGTAATGTTTGGATAAGTGTCAAAATGACGTTTTTGTACATTTTGGGTAGCGAACTGGATTATTGAATGTTGTACTTTTTCTATTTTTGTTGTATTATTTAAAGAACTTTTCAGTTTTGTGAAAAATTTAATTGTATGAAACCTAGTACGTATTGAATTATCTGGTTTTAGAATTCTGTGTTTTGTACTATTTTGAGAAAAGGTTTAAATGGTGTATATGACTTTATCAAGAGGTTGTTTTTACCCTATTTTTTTATAAATCAAAACCTTACAACTTTGCAATGTCAAAAACAAACCACCTTATGAAGGTGTGACAAGATGGTACTAAAACAATAAACAAAATGAAAAAGATCACAGTACTTTCGACAATCTTAGCAGCTATGATGTTGGCCAACGCAGGAAGCGCCATGGCAGAAAGTCATCTAATCAACAAGGATGTAAAATTAGTAAAACGCGATACAAAGAAAGTTGAATTACGTATCAACCAGCCAAACGTAGGTACGTTGGACGTAGAATTGAAAGATAAAGAGGGTGTCATTGTATATGCAGGTGAAGTTAAAGGTAACGAAAATGTTACCACTCAGTTTAACCTCAATGCCTTGCCTTCTGGCACTTATTACCTCAACTGCTCAAACGACGGTTTTTGGTCTTCCCAAGAGCTTTCAATCGAAAACGGTAACGTTGAAATCAACGAAAATAGCTATAAAGAAGTAATCATTCCACAAGTAGAATCGATTGGACTTAATCGCTTCGCAGTGACTACTTCAAACAAAAACGTAGCTGACTTGGGAGTAGCTATTTTAAACCTTGCAGGTGAAGTAGTGTATGACGGTTATTTGTCAAATGCCAATCGTTTTAATCTAGGACATCTAGCTTCTGGTGAGTATGTTTTCGAATTTACGGTTGCTGACAAAATCTTCAAACAATACGTAAAAGTAAAATAATTTTCCTCTAATGTCTTTAGTCAACAAATTACTATAACTACACCATCTTGGTAATGTTGAGACACCCGTCAGTTTAGCACTGACGGGTATTTTTTTATTTTTTAATCCATAAATGCACCTGCAATAGAATGTGCCAACGAAAGCCCTAGGCTAAACAAAAGAGCCGCAAAAGCACTATTAACATCGAAGCCATCTACCAAATAGGCACACAAGTATACCAATGCAATATTGATAATAAAGTAGAATAAGCCAAGTGTGAGAATCGTGATTGGCAAGGACAAAAACTGCAAAATAGGCTTGATAAATGTATTGAGAATACCCATTACGATAGCCACGATGATGGCGGTTTGGGTAGTATCTACATAGAAGCCTTTGAGTACGCGGCTTGCTACAATCACTACCACTGTACTCACTACAAGTCGGACGATGAGGTTTAGCATATCATTTAGAAGATTTGAATGAATATTAGATGATTTAAATGGCCCTCAAAAAAATAAAAACAGAATTGAAAATCAATGATATTATAAAATAAAGATAAATCATGATTTAGTCAACCATCTCAAACTGTAGCTTGATTAGGCTAGCATAGAGCCCGTTGGGATAAGCCGTGAGCTGCTCATGTGAGCCAGATTCAAGAATAACCCCATCTTTGATGACATAGATACAATCTACATTACGGACGGTGGCTAGACGGTGTGCAATGATAATGGTTGTACGGTTTTGCATCAAGCTATCGAGTGCTTCTTGCACGAGTTTTTCTGACTCGGCATCGAGAGAGCTTGTGGCTTCGTCAAGAATCAAAATTTTGGGATCCTTTAAAATCGCCCTCGCAATCGCAATCCGTTGACGTTGTCCGCCCGAAAGTTTAATGCCCCGCTCACCTACAACGGTCTCAAATTTTTCAGGAAAGGATTCAATAAAATCTAAAGCATTAGCTTTACGCGCTGCCGATACAATTTCTGCTTCAGTGGCGGTAGGTTTGCCATAAGCGATATTTTCGTAGATTGTTCCTCCAAAAAGAATGACTTCTTGGGGTACTACGGCGATATTTTGTCGATAAGCACTGATTTCAAAGGACTGAATATCTTGACCGTCTACCAAAATTTTTCCTTTCTGAGGATGATAATATCTCATCAATAGCTGCACAATAGTAGATTTTCCGGCGCCGCTATAACCCACCAACGCGATTTTTCGACCCGCAGCTACTTCTAAGGAGATGTCTTTTAATACTGTGATGTCGGAGCGGGTAGGATAAGAAAATTGAATATTTTCAAAAGTAATATTTCCACCAATCGACACAGGAGCGAGTTGGGGACTTATTTCAACTTCTGATTTTTCATCCAAAATTTCTAACAACCGTTCAGAAGCGCCCAAAGTTTTTTGAATTTGGGCATAAATATCTCCCAAGCCTCCAATTGACCCCCCGATAAACATGGTATAAAACAAAAAGGTCATGAGTTCAGAAAGTGGCATTTCGCCCTTTTCTACCATCGTAGCGCCAAACCACACAATGCCTACAATTCCCCCAAAAAGCGCAAAAATGATAAAAGAAGCAAAACTCCCCCGAAAACGAGCTACTTTGATAGCAGCTACAATAACTTTCGAGAGGGCATTTCCGTAGCGTTGACTTTCGAGAGGTTCATTCGTAAAAGCTTTAACAACCATTACTGCCTGAAGCGTTTCTTCCACAATCACATTGGCGCGGGCAAGTTCATCTTGGGCTTTTTTTGATAATCTCCGTAAATGCCGCCCAAAAAACATCGCTATTACGATGACAACTGGAAACGTCGCTAACATAAAAACAGTAAGCTTCCAAGAAATCAATCCAATAATAACAACACCTGCACTTACCACAGCAATAGACCGAAAAAGTTCAGCTAGGGTATAAGATAGCACATCTTGGAGCGATTGTACATCAGAAGTGATACGGCTCATCAGCTCTCCTATACGAGTTTGTTCAAAAAATCCTACTGGCAGAGAGATGATTTTTTGGTACACGGTATGACGTATGGCGGCCATGGAACGCTCACTAACAAGTGAAAAAAAGTAAATACGGCCAAAGGAAAATACAGATTGAACTATTAGGATACCGATCAAGAAAATAACTACTTGATTGAGTTGATAGTTTGATTTTCCTTCAATCACTGACACAATCTCCCCAATAAGTTTGGGAAAGATAAGATTGGTAGTAGTAGAACAAATTAAAAATAAAATTCCTAATAAAAACTGAGTTTTATAAGGCCAAACAAAACGAAAAATTTTGAAGGTCTTAGAAATATTCTCTTTATTGAATTTAAGTTTTTTATTTCTTGAAGAATCTGGAGAGTTTTCTTGAGATTGGGACATTTTTTTTAGGTGTTTGGATTAAGAATAACCTTTACTCTTCTTCTTTCTGACCTTTATATTTAGAGTCTTCTAAGATTTTACGAGGGTCGGTAGTATTCATCAAGTCTGTCAATGAAGTGCTTGGTTTTTCTTGCAAATACCTGCTTACGATGCGCCATCCTACCCACCTGGCAATCCCTCCAGGACAATATTGGCTAATCTCAGGTGTAGCTGGTCGCTCGCCGATAAAACGATCTTTTTCGGCGTCGCGGGTTTGGTATAATAGTTTTCTGTCAATAAAATAAGCCCAAATATCTTCTTGAGAGGCATACACATCGGCCAATTGCTGCGTAGAATACCCAATAATGAGACTGTCGGCTGTAGCAGGAGCGATATGTTTGACAAATTCAAATCCCTTACCATACCAAATCATGTCCGCTAAGAGCGTTTGGTCTTCTTTGGCAACCTTGTTGTATTTTTCAGAAATAAAAAACAAAATCGCTGGCACAATGTATTCTTGCTGATATCGACGCAGTTGGTAATCATGCAATTGAGGGCGATACTTGGCTTTGGGGCCGCCAAAATAATCTAATCCAATTACGATTACACTGTCTGATACGTACAAATCCGTACCCATAAAACCCGTTATGGCCGTCATCACTTGAGGCACTTTAAAGGTGGGATAATTGGCCTTAATTTGTCCAAACGCCCCTTGAAGCTGGGTTTGGAGGTCAGTCAAATCTCCAAATTGCGCTTGCAATTCTTTTTGAAATTGTTGCAAATCTTGATTGTTGATATTCGCAAACAGTTGTGCTACCAACAAAGAATCAGAGGCGTTTTTAGGAAGTCCAAAGTATGCCTTTAGATAGGGGTGTTTTTTGAATAAAGCAGCCAAATCGTTGGGACTTTTGGCACCAAAAATTTCCGTTTCTAAACGCTGAATATTCACTGGAACGGTTTTTTCCGTTGGGTCTTGACAAGAACTCAATGCAAAAGAAAAAACGACTAACAAAAAAAGGTAATAATGAACTGGTTTCATGCAAAGGAGTGATAATCTACTCAAACGAAAAACGAAGAGCAAAAAGTTTGATTTTTATCCAATTTTAATCTGTACTTCGTTTAGATGACGGCACTTTCTAAGAAGCGAATCGTGCCAGCTTGGGCGTCCATTTCGGCTTCGATACCTACTGGAATTGTGAACTTTTGGCGAATATGCCCAATCATAGCTCCCGCAAAGGCAGGTTTTTGAGAAGGACGGATGTGGTCGTTCCAGAGGTCTTCGAGGGTAAGTGATCCGTAGCTACCCTCGCCAGGGTCGCATTCGGTACATTTGCCAAAAATAAAACCATTGACTTCGTCTAAGATTCCTGCCAACTTCACTTGCGTAATCATACGATCCATGCGGTAGGGAGCCTCACTTACATCTTCCGCAAAAAAAAGTGAACCTTTCCAGTCAGGTAAATAAGGCGTACCTAGTAAGTGACTCAAGACGGTAAGGTTTCCGCCCAGTAGGCGTCCACGGGCTTTACCGGGATTGATTACATCGATGCGGTCAGCTACTTGAGTGAGATTATCACCAATGACTTTTGGGTTTTTGTAAAGAACGGCTTCTCCGTTCATCAAAACTTTTCGTAAATAGCTCACCGTAAATTCATTCCAACTTACCGCCCCTACGGGACCATGAAAGGTCACAAGGCCCGTTTGACTATAAATCCCTAACAACAAAGCCGTGACATCTGAGTAACCAAGGAGTACCTTGGGGTTTTTGCGGATCATATCGTAGTCTAAAAGTGGTAAAAGGCGTGCACAACCCCACCCACCATGTACACATACGATACCTTGTACCGAACGGTCGGCAAACATTTCGTTGATATCGGCGGCGCGTTCGTCGTCTTTTCCTGCCAAGTAGCCATACCTTTCCCACATTCTTTTGCCATATTTGACCTTAAATCCTAATGCTTGCATAGATTCTGCAATGACCTCCACGGTTTGTTTGCTATAAGCAGGAGCAGCAGGGCATACCAAACCGACGGTATCGCCGGGCTTGAGGCGAGGAGGTTTGATGATTGGCTTTGCTTTTGAAAAAGCTGGCACGGTGAGTGTGGTGGTTGCGGCAAGGGTTTGGAGGAAATTTCGACGTTGCATGGAAATCAGTTTTTACATTTGTGCAATATAGTGATTTGAAAACACAAAAATGAACCTCATTCCGTTAGAGTACAAGGTATATACCAAAAGAAAATTATGTAATGATTAAACAACTTACTTATTTCTTGATAATGTTTTTGGGCATAACCACGAACCTTTTTGCTCAAAAACTCAATGGCCTGCGCTATGAAGATGCTATCTATGAAGCCAATATCAAAACAGTAGCGGTATATCCTGCTCCCGTGCAGTTGCAAGACCCCGCCCGTACTACTTATCCGCCAGTGGTGAGCTTGGATTCCAATACCCCACTCATTGCCGAGTTTGATGATCTTTCGGCGCGTTTTCGTAGTTTTCGTTATAAGGTTTTTCATTGTAATGCAGACTGGACTCCTTCCAATCTCAACGATATTGAGTTTACTTATGAATACAATGATTACCCTATCAACGACTATCAATCATCGTTCAATACCAAAGTTCCTTACTTCCACTATGTATTTGAATTACCTAAGTTGAAGCTTCCTGGAAACTACGTAGTAGCGGTATACGAAGACAAACGACCTGCCAAATTAGTATTGAGTCGGCGGTTTATGGTGTATCAGGCGCGGGTAAATGTATCGCCTCAAGTCCGACTTTCGACCGGCATAGCCGAGCAGCGCACTCACCAACAGATAGATTTTGATATCGAATACAAAGGATATGAGCTATTGTCACCACAGGATGATTTAAAAATAGTAATTCGACAAAATTTCCGTTGGGACAAAGTCCTTACAAAACTACGTCCTACCAATGTGCGGGCTTTTGATTATCGATTGGAGTACCGCCCCTTTGACTTGTCCAACAACATTCTAGGAGGCAATGAGTTTCGCTGGTTTGATACTCGCCTGTCACGAGCCGTAGGAATGAGCGTCAATGACATTGAGCAACTGCCTGACCAGACCATAGTGCGACTTCACAAAGATGCTTCTCGACTGGCGGGGGGAGCAAATTTTCAGGCGCAAGACCTCAATGGACAGTACATTGTACTCAATCGAGATGCCGCCAATAGTTCCAATGAAGCCGATTACCTCAATGTTGTATTTACGCTTCAATCTCCCTTATATCCCAACGCGCAGGTGTATGTAGGGGGAGCTTTTAATCTATGGCAGCACGACGACGCCAGCCGCATGACCTACAATAATAGCTCAGGAGCTTACGAAGCGAGTATGTATATCAAACAAGGCGTGGTAAATTACTGCTATTATGCTTTGAAAGGAGACGGCCAGATGGACGATGTTTCTTTTGAAGGGAGTTTTTCTAACACCGCCAACGATTACGAAATCTTTGTCTATCACCGCCCTCCGGCGGCTAGAGCTGACCAACTTGTAGGGTATCGATTGATTGAATATGGAAGAAGGTAAAAGATATAGTTGATTTCTGATAGATGATTTCCGATTTTTGCGGCCTACATGGTCTTCAATAGCCCCCATGGCATTTTTGTAAACTACTACTTCATGAATCTTACCCCCGAACAAACGCTCAAAGAAATTCGCCAAAAAAAACTACAACCTTTGTATTTTATCTACGGCGATGAACCTTACTACATTGAGCAATTGGCGGAGGCCATCGAAAAAGTGGCAGTTCCAGAAGCCGAAAAAGGCTTTAATCAATTTGTGCTCTTTGGCAAAGATGTTGATTTGGGAGCCATCCTAAATTATGCTCGTCGGTTTCCTTTTATGGCGGAGCGCCAGCTCGTATTGGTCAAAGAAGCCCAGCAAATCAGCGGTATCGACAACAAAGAAAAAACTACTTTGCTAGAGGACTATGCTACGCGGCCGTTGTCTTCTACGATATTGGTATTGTGTTTTCAAGGAAATTTTGACATGCGAAAGTCCTTGCCCAAGACTTTCGAAAAAAATGGCGTGCTGGTACAATGTAAAAAAATGTACGACAACAAACTCCCCGATTGGGTAGGCGAATACACGCGTAGCTTAGGAGCCAAAATCAGTATCAAGGCGATTCAGATGCTGGTCGAAAATATTGGCAATGACTTGAAACGTATTACGAGCGAAATCGACAAAATCTTACTCAATCTCTCAGCTAGTGACGAAATCACCGCCGGAGTGGTGGAAAAATATGTGGGTATCAGCAAAGAATACAACGTATTTGAGCTTCAGAAAGCACTCACTCAGCGGGATGTGATTAAAGCCAATAAAATCGCTAATTATTTCGCGACCCATACCAAAGAAAATCCCTTGCCACAGGTGTTGATTATTCTTTACAATTTTTTCAGTAAAGTATTAGTCATTCACGGTACTCAGGATAAGTCAGAAGGTAATTTGGCTTCGGTATTGGGGGTTAATCCGTTTTTTGTGAAAGATTATTTATCGGCAGCACGTCAGTATTCATTGGGGCATGTGGTCAATGCCATCAAAGCGATTCGCCATGCCGACAATGCCTCCAAAGGCATTGAATCAGGTACCGTCAATGAAGAAGCTATTTTGAAAGAACTTATCTTTCGGATTTTGCATTGACAGACTAGTCTTCGTCATTTTCGTCTTTGGGCAAGGGCAAAACTTCCGCCTTTACTTCGTCATATTCGTTAAATTGTTCGAGCTTTTTTTGGTTGGAAGGGGGAAGCTGCATATCAATATTCCAACCCATCGAAGATGCCAACTGAAACATCATGAATTGTACCTGATTATTGGCAATACGGGGTAAGTCGCTTGTAAGCGCTTTTTCGTTCATGGCTTGTTTGGCATCTACCAGCAGGTTTGTATAATCTTCGTGATTGAACCTGTTCCAAATGCCGTGCTCAATATCATAAAATTTATAATCAGTATCGATTGAAAGCACCTCTGGTTCGGGAAAATATTCTATGACCATTTTGTTGGTTTTTTCGTCAATGTGAAATCGCATCTTTGCAAAATCAAATCCTACGAGCACTTTCGCTTTGGCGATGATGAGTGCTTTTTTTGAGTTTTTGAAAAGATATAAAAACTTTTTGTCGTCTTTATAATCAAATATTTCGGTAAAATAGCCTTCAGCCATCACTACCTTAAACACCTTTTCGATGCGTTCTAGCAAAATAGTAGAAGACTGAACGAGTTGCTTATTGGCATTTTGTTTGGACTTTAAAAAATATAAAGTACCAAATCCAAGCCCACCGCCTAGGCCGAGCGTAATAAGGAAAAAAAGTAATAAAGAAAAGTCCATTGCTTGTGATGATTTTGCGAAAGTTAGATAAATTTTTCGTTTTCTAATTTGTGGAAGAAACAAAGGGTAACTTTGGCAAAATCATTGCTTCTTTAAAAAGAAAAGCGTTATTTTGAATAAATATAATTTGAAAGCATGAAACTTGTTTTTACATGGTTGCTGGCAGTGTCACTAGTGGTGGGAGTGCTAGGATGTGAGACTACAAAAGGAGATGACGAGGATGACCCCCAACCTGAGCCAGGTGTCACCAAGACCGAATTGCTGGCCGGAACCTCCACTAAATCATGGCGGGTAGAAGTAGCCAAAGTAAATGGTTTGAATGTATTGCCTTACACACTTGCGTGTGCTAAGGATGATAATTGGGTTTTTAATACCAACAAAACGTATGAGCGTAATGAAGGTGCAACCAAATGTAAACCTACTGACGAACAAGTTTATGAAAAGGGAAGTTGGGAATTTAATACCGCCGAGACGGAGCTTATTCTCAATAAAACCACAAAATATACGATAAGCAATTTTACGCGAAATACGCTAGAAATATCAACTAAAAACGTATCAGGAGAAACGGAAGAGTTGACTTTAAAAGCAAATTAATTAATACATTTTTGTTGGCTAAGTGTTGAGTAAAAGGTTTGAAGAAGCCTGATATTGAACACTTAGCTTTTTTTTATGATGATATGCCAACTCCAAAAACGCTGGTAGTGATTGCGGGCCCCACGGCAGTAGGAAAAACAAATCTGTGTGTGCGTTTGGCAAAATTTTTTGATACAGAGGTAATCTCGGCCGATTCGCGGCAGTTTTATCGAGAATTGAGCATCGGTACTGCCAAACCCACCCCCGAAGAAATGGCGGGTGTACCGCATCATTTTATAGATTCTCATTCGATTGATATTTTGTATAGTGCAGGGGCCTTTGAGCGAGATGCTTTGGCGGTGATAGATAAGATTTTTGAGACAAAAGACATTGTCATCTTGACAGGAGGCTCAGGGCTTTATATCAAAGCAGTATGTGAAGGATTGGATGATTTGCCTGAGACTCCGCTGGAGCTTCGCACCGAACTTATGCATCGACTCCAACTCGAAGGACTTGAATCGCTCCAGAGTCAGCTGCGTGAATTAGATCCAGTTTATTGTGCCCAAAACGACCTCCAAAATACGCAAAGAGTGGTGCGTGCCTTGGAAGTATGTATAATGACATCTAAACCTTTTTCGTCTTTTCGCGAGCGTCAGCCTGTAAAACGTCCCTTTCAAATCATCCCAATAGCGCTCGAAAGAGACCGGGAAGAATTGTATCAGCGCATTGATATGCGAATGGATGATATGCTTCGTAAAGGGCTTGTCGAAGAGGCCAAATCCCTACTACCGTATCGCGAGCATAATGCTCTCCAAACGGTAGGTTATAAAGAAGTTTTCGATTATTTCGACGGGCAATATGGGTTTAATGAAATGGTTAGATTGTTGAAGCGCAACTCGCGCCGCTATGCTAAGCGCCAGCTTACATGGTTTAAGCATCAAGGGAATTTTAGATGGTTTAAAGCGTCTGATTTTGAGGGGATTGTAAAGGAAGTTGATTTAATTTCAAAAAGATATAGTTAAAATTACCATAAGCTGTTGCTTTGTTAAAAATATATTACTATATTTAGATAAAATTTCACTAATAGGCAGTGAAGTTTGACAAATAAAGTACATAGGTTGAATAAGTAATTTTAAAAAAATGCACCCTTCGGTCGCGAGAAGCAACTCTACAATAGAAGTACAACTGATAGTGGATCTTCAAGCAGAGGCTACCTCTTTGGCAGAGGCTGCTTTCGCTAAAGTATACCGTTTATACAATCGGTATTTGTATGGAATTGCTTTGAAATATCTTAAAGACCCCGCTTTGGCAGAAGATGCGCTCCAAGATATTTTTTTGAAGTTTTGGACTCATCGTTATCAATTAAATACCCAGCAGTCTCTCAAAGGTTTTTTGGCGACTATGATGAAAAATCACCTTCTTAATGTTTTGAGGGATCAAAAACGCGAGATTTTGCGATACATCGAATACACCCTCGACTGGTCTGAAAGCGAAGGAACGGGGGAGGAAATCAAGCAATGGGACGAATATAGTAGCATACTTCAGCAGGGAATTTCAAAGTTGTCGCCTCAAAAAAAGAAAGTATTCGAACTAAGAATGCAAAGTGGGCTCAAAAACGAAGAAGTAGCGTTTCAAATGGGTCTCTCTATTAATACGGTTAAATTTCAATTTTCTCAAGCCCTTCATTTTCTCAGAACCTACGTTCAACACCGTATTGAAATTGTTTTATTTCCAATATTATTTTGGATAATGTTTTGATTCTCAATCTTATAGATTTTTCTTCTAAAAAAAACTTAAAATAATCTTCATTTAGTATAATACCACTCTTGTGGTTTGGTGTATAAGGAAGTAACATTTCTTACACGTCAACCTATGCAATCAGAATTAGTTGAAAAGTATTTTAATAATCAGGGCAGCGTAGAAGAGGCTGAGCTAGTACTCAAGTGGTTTGATACTGAAGAAGGACAGCGGTACTTACAGCAGCGTTTAGATGATGACTTAGCCCATAGAGAGCTTAGTGAATCAGAATCTGCTTTTGATTCGGAAGCTTTATTGGCTCGCCTTCAACAAAAAATCAATAAGCGCACGACGACTTTTTCTAATGTGCATTCGGTGTATTGGACATGGGCACGTTGGGTGGCAGCAGCTATGGTAGTATTAGCAGGAGGGTATTGGTATCAGTTTATGAAAGAGGAGATAGTTCAGACTGCCTATGGCGAAACGCGCACCGTAAAACTATCTGATAGTACGCTAATCACTCTCAATGGCAATTCAAAATTACGTTTCAAAAAACAGTGGCACAGTTTTCAGAAGCGAGAGGTGTGGATTGAAGGGGAGGGCTTTTTTCAGGTAGCTCATACTCCTAATCATCAGCATTTTTTGGTGCATTTGCCCAATAAAGTAAATGTAGAAGTACTCGGGACTGAATTTGATGTGTATGCTCGTAAAACCAAAACTCGCGTAGTACTAAATACTGGAAAGATTCAACTCACTCATTCAGAGCAAGACCACAATCCTTTGGTAATGAAGCCAGGGGATTTGTACGAGTCAAATGCTCAGGATACAAAACTTGTCACCCGTAGGGTCAACTCTGAAGTCTATTCTTCGTGGCGCAATGCTCGACTCACTTTTGACAAAATGTCGCTGGCTGACATCGCCCAACAGCTAGAAGATACCTATGGATTAGAAGTAGTAATAGAAGACAAAACGCTACTTCGTCAAGAATTTTCGGGCACAATTCCTACCCAAAATATTGATATTTTGCTAGAAGCTCTAGGACGTTTGTTTGATCTGAAAATTATTAAAAATCAAGATAAAGTCATTATCCAATCCAATCAATAGCCATTTTTCAATTAATCACCCAAAACAAAGTTAAACTCACTCAAAACCTAAAACTACACACATGATGAAACGAATTGTACACTGGCTGATGAGCTTGGGACTTGTGGGTGTTCTGTTTACAGAATCATCACATGCTCAGTTGGTAGCGTCGAATCAGCGTTACACGCCTCAAGAGAATGGGAGTACCTCCGAACGACCCAAAATGATAGCCCTTAAGACTGTACTTACTGATTTAGAAAAACGGTATAAAGTATCGTTTATTTATCGTAGTGAATTAATGGATGCTCAAATTCCGTTGGTCAATACTGGAAAAGCATCTAAAGTAGAAGATCAACTTGATAAAGTCCTAAAAAATAGTGGCCTTAAATACGAGAAAGTACGCGATAATTTCTACATTATTTTGTCAAGTGAGCAAAAGAAAGAAAAAGTGATTCGTAAGCTCAACAAAGTCGATTTCCCTGAAACCTCTCATAGCGTAAGTGAAATCAATACCACTCCTAATACATTGATGGCTTCGAAGATAACCCGTATGGGGTTCAGCATGACATCAATCGCTGACCGTACAGTCCAAGGTAAAATTACGGACCAAGAAAGTGGAGAAATGCTAGCAGGAGTAAGTGTACTTCTAAAAGGTACTAACAAAGGTACTACTACCGACGGACAGGGACGTTATCAATTGTCGGTACCTGACGGAGATGTAACCTTGGTTTTTAGCTTTATTGGGTACGCCTCCCAAGAAGTAAGAGTAACATCGGGACGTACATCTATTGATATAGCTTTGGCAGCCTCTACTTCATCTTTGAATGAAGTAGTTGTGGTAGGGTATGGTACTCAGAAAAAATCCTCATTGACGGGAGCCGTATCGTCAGTAACTCAGAAAGAACTCAAGGCTTTGCCCGTAGTAAGTGCCACGCAAGCGATGCAAGGACGTGTACCGGGGGTATCGATTACCAACAACAGCGGCCCAGGTTCTGAGCCGGTAGTAAGGATACGTGGTGTAGGTTCTATTAGCCTTAATCCCAATCCATTGTATGTGATAGATGGGGTTCCAGCAGGAGGGCTCAACAATATTGACCCCAAAGACATTGAGTCGTTGGAAGTACTTAAAGATGCAAGTGCCGCAGCTATTTATGGGTCTCGGGCAGCTAACGGGGTGGTTTTGATTACTACCAAAAAAGGCTCCAACAATGGGAAATTGAGCATCGGAATTGATTCTTATGTAGGTACTCAATCGGCTTGGCGAACCCTCGATTTACTCAACCGCGATGAATATATTCGTTATGGTACAGCGCTCTTGACCGCCGCCGGACAGCCTATTCCGGGACGATTTACGAATCTGAATGTTCCTATTTACGACGGTGCTACGCAGACTTTTGCACAGACCGATACCGACTGGCAAAAGACGATGTTTAGAAATGCCCCTATTACTGACAATCAGATATCGCTATCAGGCGGTAATTCCACCTCACGTTTTTATGCATCATTAGGGTATTTCAAACAGGAAGGGATTTTGCCTTTTACCAACTACGATCGCCAAAGTTTTCGTATTAACTCTGACCATAAGGTCAATAAGTACCTGACGATTGGACAAACCTTATTAGCAGCTACCGACTTCCGCACCCAAGAGCGAGACGGAGGTGGTCGGAGTTTGGTAATGAATATCATGAGGATGATTCCGTATTGGCCCGAACGCGACCCAACAAAAATTGGAGGGTTCAGCACAACAGCCCAAGGCTTAGACGCTACTGACCCCGAAAATCCACTTCGCGTGGCAGAACAAGAGCAGCAGTATCAAACCGACCGCGCTTTTAAGTTTTTAGGGACGATGTTTGCCGAACTTAAGTTTACCGATTGGTTGAGGTATCGCTTTACGATGGGGGGAGATTTTGCTACATCGCGTTTCAATTCGTTTTTACCTATCTACAATGACGGTAACCGTAGCCGGGTTATTGCCGACGTGAGCGAAACACGTAATCAATATTTCTCGGCGGTGTTTACAAATCAATTGACTTTTGAAAAAACGTTGGGTAAACATTACGTGAATCTAACAGCGGTGGCCGAAAAGCAACGAGCTTCTTCAAGAGGTCTGACAGCACGAGGACAACGTCCCGACAACAATATTCAGGTGATTCAGGGGGTATCTAATCCAAATGGCTCAAGTACATTGTCAGAAAACACCTTGATTTCGTACGTAGGTCGTCTCAATTACGAGTATGCTGGTAAGTATCTAATAGGAGGGTCGATTCGGAGAGATGGCTCTTCTAAGTTTGCTCCAGGGCGGAAATGGGGAACCTTCCCTGCCGTATCGGTAGGGTGGCGTATCAGCGAAGAAGAATTTATGAACTCTTTACCGATGATTTCTGAATTGAAACTTCGTGCAAGCTATGGTCAAACAGGATACAACTCTATCGGCGATTATGAATGGCAGCCATTGGTTCAAGCCAATAACACCATTTATCCTTTTGGGAATCAAAATACTAACCTAGGTTCGTACTTCAACCGATTGGGCAACAATCAGTTGAGCTGGGAGGTGACAAGTATGAGCAACGTAGGCCTAGATTTATCTCTTATGAGCAACAAAATCACTGTAAGCACCGAATACTATACTCGTCAAACAGAGGGGTTATTGTTGAGTGTACCTTTGTCTGAGTCATTAGGATATTCAGAAAGCCCCCTTGCCAACGTTGGAAGCATGAAAAACTGGGGTTTTGAACTTGCCGCAGGTTATAATTATAGTAGCAGTAACTTCAATTGGAATCTTACTGGAACTTTTGACGTGACGCGCAATAAAGTGTTGAGTTTGGCTACGCCAAGTGCTACTATCAATTCGGGGGCTAATTCTGACTTTGGTGGCAATGACATTACGCGTACCGAAGCAGGGCATCCTATTCAATCTTTCTATGGATGGCAGGTAGAAAAAATCTTCCAGAATCAAGCCGAAATCGACGCTGTGAACAAAAAAGATGCCAATGGACAGACGATTTATTACCAAAACGATAAAACCGCTCCTGGTGATATCAAATTTAGAGACCTCAATGGCGACGGTAAAGTAGACGCAAGCGACCGTACTTATTTGGGTAGCTTTATTCCTAAGTTTTCGTATGGTCTCAACTGGTCTGGTAATTTCAAAAACTTTGACTTTACCCTTTATTTTCAAGGAGTACAAGGTAATAAAGTCTATAATGGTACCAAAGTGATTGGACAAGGAATGCTTCGTTTGTTCAACTCTACTACCGATGTTTTGAATGCTTGGACGCCACAAAATACCAATACGGATGTGCCAAGAGCTGTAAGTGGCGATCCTAATCAAAACACTCGCACATCCGATCGCTTCTTGGAAGATGGTTCTTATTTACGTCTCAAAAACCTAAGCATTGGCTATACCATTCCGGCGGCTTCGCTTAGCAAACTGACCCGAAATGCTGTAAATAAGCTTAGAGTATATGTGTCAAGCCAAAACCTCTTGACCTTTACTAAATATACAGGCTATGACCCTGAAGTTTCTTCAAAAAGCTATAATTTATTGAACAATGGAATCGACTATGGTCAGTATCCACAAGCCCGTACTTTGATGTTTGGGGTAAGTTTAGGATTCTAGCCTAGTAAATTTTAGAAAAGTGTGCGGACTTAACACATTAAAAGGATTTCAATAATGATGAAAATACCAATGAAAAAAGCAATCGTGATTACTGGTATATTGGCTTTTGGGATGGCCACCAGCTGTAGCGACGAAGACTTAAACAAAGTAAACCCTAATGGGGTGACGTTTGAGACTTATTTTAACAATGAAGCCGAACTGACAGCGGGCGTAAATGCTGTCTATGCCCTAATACAGTCAAATAGCTTGGTTTCAAGAGAATGGTTTTTTACCCACGACCTTCGAGGAGATGAGATGGCTTCAGGGGGAGGACAGCTCGAAACTCCTCGTAATCAGCTCTTGATTGGGGTTCATGACCCCGCTAATGGTCTCACAAATAGTATCTGGAGAGGATGGTATCGTACTATTCACAGAGCCAATGTAATCATTGAAAAAGGCCCTACTGTAGCCAATATGCCTACCGCTACCCGTGACCGTCTCGTGGGCGAAGCTCGCTTTTTAAGAGCATGGGCTTATTACGAACTAGGGGTGTTTTTTGGAGGTGTACCTATTTATAAAGAGTTTGTAAAGTCGGTAGAAGGCTCAGCGCCTCGTTCTACTCAAAAAGAAGTATTTGATTTGGTGATTGCAGATTTGAAAGCGGCCGAATCAGGTCTCCCAGCGTCTTATGATGCCAACAATCAAGGGCGTGCTACTAAGGCGGCGGCTCAGACGCTTTTGGCACGTACCTATCTTCAAATGGGTGACTACAATAGTGCCAAAACTGAATTACAGAAAATAGTAAATTCGGGGCTTTATAAATTGGTGGACAATTACCTCGACTTGACCAATGAAGAAGGTGAGTTTAATAGTGAGTCTATTTTTGAAATAGTATATGCCCAGTCAGGAGGCGCTTACAACTGGGGCGGCGATAGTGATGGCTCGGCTGTTCAAGAAGAAACCGTACGTACGCAGGAATATTCAGCCGTAGGATGGCGAAATGTAATTCCTTCCAACAAAATGCTGAACGCTTACGAAAGGGTTTCTAAAGGAGATGCCAAAAATGATCCTCGTTATGATATGTCTTATTGGAAAGAAGGTGACAAATTCAACAACGGTGCAAGTACCATGACTGACGACCGAGTGCAAGGAAACTCTTCGGTGGTGGATGGAGTGACGCAAAAAGTAAGTTGGCGCAAGTATTCTGTCTTGTATAAAGTTGATAATGGGTTTGTGACAAGTGGTATCAATATGCGTATCATGCGTTATGCAGATGTGTTGTTGATGCTAGCCGAATGTGAAAATGAACTGGGCAATTCGGCGGCGGCTATTTCTTTGATGAATCAAGTCAGAGCACGAAAATCGGTAGCCATGCCTCCTTATCCTACCAAAAATTACCCTTGTAGCAATCAGAGCGAAGTGTTTGATGCAGTGGTGCATGAGCGTATGATAGAGCTTGCAGCCGAGCAAATTCGCAACTTCGACATTGTTCGTTGGCGCAAAAACAAAAAACAAAAAACGGAGCCTATTTCTTACTTTATTGCCAATAAGCATGAGTTGTTGCCGATTCCACAGAGTGAAATTGATAACAACCCCAAAATTGAACAAAAAGACCAAAATCCTAGCTATTAGTTTGAATGCTCCATTGATAAAGCCCCTTCGATTTGGAGGGGCTTTTTTTCATAAATTTGTGATATGACTAGACTAATTCCTTTGTTTGTGGGAGTGCTACTGAGTGGTCTTATGGGCTGCCATTCGGATGATACCCTCTTCTCGCGGCTAGATGCCTCCCAAACGGGCATTGATTTCCGAAACAATATCCAAGAAAATGACACACTCAATGTGTTTAATTTTGAATATATCTACAATGGGGGAGGTGTAGGCGTAGGCGATGTCAACAATGACGGTAAGCCCGATGTGTTTTTGGCGGGAAATATGGTAAGCAGTAAGCTCTACTTAAACGAAAGCCAAGAAGGAAAGATTCGATTTAGTGATATTACAAAAATAGCGCGTACGGAGACTGCTTACTGGTGTACGGGAGTTGCAATGATTGATATTAACCAAGACGGTTGGCTGGATATTTATGTTTCTACGGCATTTCCTCAAAAAAACAAACCTGCCCCCAACTTGCTTTTTCTAAATGAAGGAAACAACAAAGAAGGCATTCCTACTTTTCGGGAAGTGGCGGCTGAAGCAGGGCTGGCCGATTCGGCCTATGCTACCCAAGCGGCTTTTTTTGATTATGACCACGACGGTGATTTGGACGTTTATCTCTGTAACAACTCTCATGAAGATTTTAACCGAAACGAAATCATGGGACAGCGCACCGACGGTACGGGCAATAGTCAGGATAAACTACTACGTAATGATGGCTCGCTTCCAAAAAACGTAGGGGTAGCTTCGCCTAATTTTCCTCATTTCACAGATGTATCCAAAGAGGCTGGAATTCAGATAGAAGGCTGGGGGTTAGGGGTTGTGGTCAAAGATTTTAACGGAGACGGCTGGTCGGATGTGTATGTGGCAAATGATTTTCAGTCCAACGACCATCTTTATATCAACAATCGTAATGGTACATTTACTAACAAAATAGCGGATTATTTGGCGCATCAATCCCACAACTCAATGGGGGTAGATATGGCCGATTTCAACAACGACGGATTGGAGGATTTGTGTGTAGTAGATATGCTTCCTGAAGACAATCTACGGCAAAAAACGATGTTTCCGACCGTAACGCATGACAAATATGAGCAACAACTTTTGAAAGGCTATCAGCCGCAGTTTGTTAGGAATATGCTCCAACTCAACAATGGCCCCGTTGGCCTTGGCAGTGGTGCTGTGACTTTCTCTGACATTGGCTACATGGCTGGGGTGGCAGCTACTGACTGGAGTTGGGGGCCGCTTTTTGCGGATTTTAACTTGGATGGCTGGAAAGACTTGCTGATTACCAATGGCTATGTCAAAGATGTGACCGATATGGATTTTACGTCTTATGCCAATGAATATAATTTTGGTGGGAAAACGTCGAAAATCCAACAATTGCGTGAAAAAGCCAACGAGTTAGGAGAGGTTAAAAAGCCCAATTGGTTGTTTATCAATAACCAAGATTTGACGTTTACCAATAAAGCTACCCAATGGGGTTTGCCCGAAAAGACATTTAGCAATGGTACCGCCTATGCCGATTTTGATGATGATGGCGACTTAGACCTTATCATGAATAATCTTAATGACGAGACTTTTGTGTATCAAAACAATGCTCGAAGCAAAGACGCAGAATCTAAAAACAATCATTTCCTGAAAATTAAACTCCAAGGTGAAATAGGCAATCTGGAAGGAATTGGCGCTAAAATCACCCTGTGGCATCAGCAACAGCAGCAGTATGCCGAGCATACCCTCCAGCGCGGGTATTTGTCTTCGGTCGAAAATATGGAATATTTTGGTTTGGGTAATACTCCTTCCATTGATTCAGTTGAAATAAAATGGTCTTCAGGAAAGCGCCAATTATTAAAAAATGTAAGTGCAAATCAGACTTTGGTGCTTGCTGAAAAAGAGGCTAAAAATGAGGTTCGTGAACTGCTCCAGACGCCCGAAATGCCTATTTGGATAGAAGCGAGTCGATCTTTGGGTATTTCTTTTGTGCACGAAGAAAACGATTACATGGACTTTAATTACCAACCTACTTTGCCGCACCGTTATTCTCGCCAAGGCCCTAAAATTGCCGTTGGAGATGTCAACGGCGATGGGCTAGAAGATTTTTATGTGGCAGGTGCTTCGCGTCATAGTGGATATTTTTTTATACAAACTCCCCAAGGGTTTATCAAAAAAAACATGACCAATCAGCTTGCCGAAAAAAGACAAGAAGAAACGGGTGTGTTGCTTTTTGATGCTGATAATGACGGTGACAATGATTTGTATTGTGTAGTAGGAGGTAATGAGTTTGCCGATACAGATGCCTATCAAGATATGCTTTTTGTGAATGATGGTAAGGGCAATTTCAGTGCCGCATCGCAGGCACTACCCCTTACTACCGCAAGTGGCTCGTGCGTGGTAGCGGCTGATTATGACCATGATGGCGATCTGGACTTATTTGTAGGAGGAAGAGTAGTACCGCGAAAGTGGCCGCAGCCTGCGCGTAGCTATATACTGCGAAACGATACTCCCAAAGGTCAACCAGATAAATTGAAATTTACGGATGTGACCGCCCAATTGAATCCCGAACTTGCCACGATTGGTATGGTAACGACGGCCCAATGGGTAGATGTGGATAATGACCATTGGCCAGATTTGGTAGTGACGGGAGAATTTATGCCCCTTTTGATTCTCAAAAACAAACAAGGCAAATCATTACAAAAAGTAGAGCATGAGCTAAATCATCAAAAAGGATGGTATAACAGCTTGGCCGCTGCCGACTTTGACAATGACGGTGATATAGATTTTGTAGTGGGAAATTTAGGGCTGAATTCGCGGTATCGAGCTTCTGAACAGCAGCCTGTGAGGGTCAGAGCCAAGGATTTTGATAGCAATGGCAATTATGATGCGTTTTTGTCGCTCTACAACGACGGTCGAGAGTATCCCGCACATCCGCGTGGGACGATGGTGGAGCAAGTGGCGAGTCTCAAGCGAAAAGTTTTGTATTATCATAAATACGGTAAAATGGGCTTTGATGATTTGTTTTCTAAAGAAGACCAAGATGGAATGTACAAAGAAGAAGCCAATACTATGGGCTCAGTATATATTGAAAATCTAGGTAATGGACATTTCAAGGCCAAGCTTCTTCCTACGGCTGCACAAGTCGCCCCTATCAATGATATCTTACCGCTTGATTTTGATAAAGACGGCAAATTAGACATCGTAGCAGTAGGTAATTCGTACGCGCCAGAGTCACTAACAGGGCGCTATGATGCCTCTCAAGGATGGACATTGAAGGGAGATGGTCGTGGGAATTTTACCCCACTCGCCACTTCAAAATCAGGATTTTGGGTAAGGAGCGACGCCAGAACAGTAGCCAAAATCACGCTCAAAGATACTCATACGGCTCTCATCGTGGGCTCAAATGCAGATAGCTTGAAAGTTTTTAAGCCTTTGGTTGACATAAAAAAAGCGCGGTAATAGTCCGCGCTTTTGTACAATAAGCCATGAGAGGCTTATTTCATATTGGTATATACATTCTGAACATCGTCGTCTTCTTCAATGCGCTCAATGAGCTTATCTACTTCGGCAGCTTGCTCTTCGGTGAGCTCTTTAAGCTCAGTCGGGATGCGCGTAAACTCCGCCCCTTTTAGTTCATAGCCTTTTTCTTCCAAAAAGGTTTGGAGGCTTCCGTAGGCCGTAAACTCTCCGTAGATGTTGATTTCGTTGGTATCTTCGTCCAAAAATACTTCTTCGGCACCATAATCAATCAACTCAAACTCTAGCTCTTCGAGGTCGATATTGTCGGCTGAAATTTTGAATACACATTTACGGTCAAACAAGTAATCGAGCATGCCCGATGTGCCAAGCGTGCCGCCAAGTTTGTTGAAATAGCTACGCACATTGGCTACGGTACGGTTGGTGTTGTCGGTAGTGGCTTCAATCAAAATCGCAATTCCGTGCGGTCCTTTTCCCTCATATACTACCTCTTTGTAGTCTTCTTGGTCTTTAGACACGGCCCGCTTGATCGCCCTTTCTACGTTGTCTTTGGGCATATTAGCCGCTTTGGCATTTTGGATGATAGCACGTAAGCGTGAGTTGTTTTGAGGATCAGAACCTCCCGCTTTTACAGCCATTACAATATCCTTACCAATACGGGTGAAGGTTTTGGCCATCATTCCCCACCGCTTTAGTTTACTTGCTTTTCGGTATTCAAACGCGCGTCCCATATCAAATGAGTGAATCTATGTTTTAGTAAAAGGTAAATAGTCCTTTTTTTTGAAATAAAGTCTCGGCTCTATTGTCCGAACTACCTCCCTGTGATTATTGAATATTTAAAAGAATTTGATTTCGTAATATATCCTCCATTGTCTCTCTGGCTCTGATGAGGTGTGCTTTACCTTGATACACAAGTATTTCGGCGGGACGAAAGCGGCTGTTGTATTGGCTACTCATCGTAAATCCATAGGCTCCTGCGTTGAGTAGCGCGAGCACGTCGTTTTCGTGTACTTCATTGAGGGTTCTTGCTTCTGCAAAGGTATCAGTTTCGCAAATATACCCTACTACATCATAAGTTTGAGTGTGTGTACTTACTGGATTGGAGACATTTACGATATGATGATAAGAGCCATACATCATAGGCCGAATCAAGTGATTCAGTCCTGAGTTGACTCCTACAAAAGTACGATTGGGGGTGGGTTTTACTACATTGGCATTTACCAAAAGAACCCCTGATTCGCTTACCAAAAACTTACCCGGCTCAAACCAAAGCTGAAGTTTGCGGCCTAGCTTTTGGCTTAGTTGGTGAAATGCTTCGCTAAGTTGAGCCCCTAGTTCGGGCATCGCAGTGATAGGGTCCCCTTCTTTATAGGATACTTTAAAGCCGCCTCCCAAGTCGATGATTTGGAGCTTAGGGAAAGAAGCTGCAAATTCAAAAATGATGTCAGCAGCGCGTACAAAGGCTTCTGCTTCTTTGATGTCGGAGCCAGTGTGTTGGTGCAGCCCTACCACGTTCATGTCATATTGACTGACGATTTGGAGGATTTCGTCGCGTTGACGAATGTCAATTCCAAATTTTGAACCTTCATGAGCCGTCATGATTTTGGCGTTGCCACCCGCTGCCACATTGGGCTTGATTCGAATCATGCAAGGCACAGTATTGCCGTATTTTTCGCCAAATTTTTGAAGTACCGAAAGATTATCCAAATTGATAATCGCACCTGCCGCAACTGCGGTTTCTATTTCGTCAAAAGATACTCCACTTGGCGTAAAGGTAATATCGCTACCTTGGTAGCCTGCATGTAATCCTAACGCTAATTCTTGGGGAGACACCACATCAATCCCGACGCCATTTTGGCGCATCAGTTGGAGGATAGAGATATTGGTGAGGGCTTTGCAAGCAAACTTTATTTTCAAATCAACCGTCGCAAAAGCGCTACGTAGTTGATTGATTTTTTCTACAATTTTATCGGCATCATACACATAAAGAGGAGTGCCAAATTGCTGGGCAATATCCAGCACCGGAATGCTTTGTATTTCGTATTGGTTGTTATTGATTTTCACAGAGCGACTAAATTACAGAACCCCCAGACGGTTATTGGGGCGATGTTCCAGATTTTGAGGCGCAAAGATAGTCAATGGTTTCTTTTAGCGAAAAAATATAACACAACATTCCGGTGCGGTAGCTTATTTTTCTTCTTTCATCAATACCAATTTAAAGACCCCGTCTTTGAGGGCAATCTCATCTTTTTGGGATTGTTTTTTGTAGTCCCACTTTTCGGGGTCGATATCCGAATCGTAGCCTGTGGCACTTGTGATGGCTTTGTCTTCCATTTTGTTGATGATACGCCCTACGCCTCCAAAAACCGTCGAGCTAGTGCGTTCTTTCCAATAAGTACCGTCGAGGGTAGCGTTGAATTTACCTTCAAGTGTTTTTTCGGACGAAGCCGTAATTTCTATTTCGCCACCGTTTTCGCGGCGCGATTTTCCCATGTGAAATTCCATACGTGGGCTGCGGGTTTCTTCAGCATACCGTACTATGGCGATACCCTTGTATTTGCCGTCTTCGGTAAATTCTTTCATGGTTTTTTTGTTGGAACCATAATCTTCATCCACAATTTTGTATAGTCCTGGACTAGGAACTTCTTTTCCTTCTAACGAATAAAACCAAAAACGCAAAGACTTGTCGGGCTTAATGGCATTGGCGGTAATATACCATGTGGGGCCAATCCTGATACGGCGAGGAGCGGTCTTATATTCTTTGCCGTCGATTTGTACACTAAGGCTATTGTCGTTGGAAATTTGGGCAAAAGAGGAGGCTGAAATTGCCAAACCAAGTAGTGTAATAACGAGAGATTTCATGGTAAGTAATTTGGATAAAAGTGAACAATGAAAAGCAAATTTTTCAAAAAAAGATAGCAATACCTAGCTCACTTTCGTGATTTTATTTAACGGAGTGGAGTATTAAAGCCCTGATAATGGGGTAGATGATTAAGGTAAGAGGAGGCTTACACGATGCCTAGCTGGGCAAATACGGGGAAGATGACGGGCAAGGTAGGGGCTGTTCCCCAGACTAGAGAGAGCTTTTCTTCTAAATCAGGAATCGGATTAAAGCCGTTGGTTTTCTCAAATTTACGTACACTCGACCATGTATTGAGATACAAACAAAGCTGCGTGAGAGTCCAATCATATTGTTGCAGAAAAACTTTTTTTTCAACATTCCGATAAGGAAAAGGAATATCGGCGTATTCGTTTTCTATATGTTGCCGTTCAGTATCCCAAAATGCCCCCACCACGTTGCGATAAAAATCCAAAATGATAGCGTCGATTTTGGGCAAAATTTGCAATAGCTCATATCCCCACACCGAAATGATGGCATCTTTTTTGGCAACTCTTTTTACTTCGGCATTAAATGCCCCGAAATCAAACCAATGAAGCGCTTGGCCTACTGTAATGAGGTCGAAAGTAGCGTCTGCAAAGGGAGTGTATTCAGCTGGAGAAGTTTGATAATGTACATTGGGCAGTGCGATTGCCTGACTAAGTTGGGCTTGACTGAGGTCAGTGGCTTCTACTTGTTTAAAACGCTGTGCTAGTATAGAAGCCACTTGGCCGTTTCCGGTGCCACAATCCCATGCACAATCAAACTGCTTGACATAACTAAATACCCATTCATACAGAGCCGTAGGGTAAGTGGGACGATAAAGCCCATAATCATGAGCGTGCCCAGAGAAGAGGTCTTTCATAGGATAGAATTTTACAAAAACTTTATACCAAAACCTGCCCATACGGATTTTGACTCCGCATTTGTTTTTTAACTTGCATCAAAAATAATGATAACTATGAAGAAAATATCCTTTCTTTTTGCTCTTATGTTCCTGTGTGCTTTGTGTGGCTTAGCGCAGATTCAGTCAGGGCCTATGGTGGGCTATTCGGAGATGCGAGAAGTGTTACTTTGGGTACAAACCAAACAAGCTGCTAAGGTGAGGTTTATGTATTGGGAACAGGGAAACCCTGCCCAAAAACTAAGTACAGATGAGGTAACTACCGCCAAAAATACCGCTTTTGTTGCACGTCTGATAGCCGACCAAGTGCAGCCTAGCAAGAAGTATGATTATGAAGTGTGGATTGATGGCAAAAAAGCAAATGTTAGCTATCAGCTCAGTTTTCAATCGCAGACTTTATGGCAATGGCGTACCGACCCTCCTGCTTTGAAATTTGCTTTTGGAAGCTGTGCTTATATCAACGATGCTCCCTACGACCGTCCCAATGCTTACGGCGGCGAATATGAGATTTTTAAAAGTATTGCCTCCCAAAAGCCTGATTTTATGGTGTGGGGCGGCGACAATACTTACACCCGTGACCCTGATTGGAATACACGTACGGGGGTGCTTTATCGCTATACACACACCCGCTCGTTGCCAGAGCTACAGCCTTTACTAGGCTCGGTGCATCATTATGCTATTTGGGACGACCATGACTATGGCCCCAATGACGCTGACCGTAGCTTTGCACTCAAAAATGTTACTTCCGAAGCCTTCCGCCTTTTTTGGGGAAATCCTAACTATATCTTTGATGGCGCCTGCACAGGTACTTTTGAATGGAATGACGTACAGTTTTTCTTATTGGACGATCGTTGGTTTCGTAGTCCCAACAACCGTACCGACGACCGCACCTATTTTGGTGATGCTCAAATCCAATGGCTTATCGATGCACTTATCAATAGCAAAGCATCTTTTAAATTTATCGTGACGGGTGGTCAGGTAATCAATGCTGCCAATCTGTTTGAAAACTATGCGACTTATGGTGAAGAACGGGCGCGTTTTCTCCAAAAAATTGCGGATGCCAAAATTTCAGGCGTAGTATTTTTGACGGGTGACCGCCACCACACAGCTTTGCACAAGTTGGAGCGTTTTGGAACCTATCCTCTTTATGATTTTACGATTTCTCCCCTTACTTCAGGAGCTGGAAAACCCAATGATATAGAAAAAAAGGCCGCTACTTTTGTGGAAGGGACTACAGTTGAAAACACCCGAAATTTTGGCATTTTTGAAGTGACAGGCCCTGCCAAAGAAAGAGTGCTAAAAGTAAGCGTATATGATGCCAAAAACAAACCGCTTTGGACGCGTGAAATCAAAGCTAGTGAATTGAAATAAGGGTGGATTATTTACTAAAACGAATACGGACATTTTCCATAAACAAAAAATAGATGCTTACTGTTGCCTTGATTCAGACGGCACTTTATTGGGAAAACCCCACCGCCAACCTTGCAATGTTGGAGGAAAAAATAGCCGAAATTACCCAAAAAGTTGATTTGATTGTATTACCCGAAATGTTTACGACGGGTTTTTCGATGAAACCTGAGGCGCTGGCAGAACCCATGAATCTCACCACTTTCAGATGGATGCGTCAGATGGCGGCACAGTCGGGAGCGGTGGTTACGGGAAGTTATATTGTTCAAGAAAAAGGGCAATATTTCAATAGGCTGCTTTGGATGCAGCCCAATGGCGAATATGATTATTATGACAAGCGGCATTTGTTTCGGATGGGAAAAGAGCACGAGCATTATACCGAAGGGCAGCGACGTATCATCAAAGAAATCAACGGATGGCGGATTTGTCCACTGATTTGTTATGATTTACGTTTTCCAGTATGGGCTAGAAACCAAGGGCTTGTCTATGATGTGTTGCTGTACGTAGCCAATTGGCCTGCGGTGAGGCGAGACCCTTGGAATACGCTTTTGCAAGCGCGAGCTATCGAAAATTTGAGTTATGTACTAGGGGTCAATCGGGTAGGAGAAGATGGACATGGCGTGGCTCATTCGGGAGATTCGGTCGTGATTGATTTTAAGGGGGATTTGCTTACTGACCGAGATTCAGCCGAAAAAACCGTCATTTATACCTTAGACAAAGATGCTCTCGTGAGCTTTCGAGAGCGTTTCCCAGCGCATTTGGATGCCGATGCGTTTGAGATTCAGTACTAAAATTCGACTACTGAATAGGCGGCTTGATGGGGTTGACGCGTCTGGTCGCCTATTTTTGTGCGGTTTCGGTCGTCATCATGAATCACCAATAGACGATGAGCGCCTACAAGGGTTAAATCTTCCGCTTTGTGATTGAATTTTAGAGGCTGCCCTGCACGATCATAAACAAGGTTCAATTTGTTGTTTTTGAGATCGTTTTCGGTGGCCCACCACAGATAGGCACAATTGGATTGGGTGTCACTTTCCATAGAAGTAAGTACCCAAAATATTTTGCGCTGTACGTCATATTCGATGCAAGACAGGGCGAGTGGTTTGGGTAAAGAAGGGTGAAGTTCGGCAATATTAATATCGGCCATAGTTTGAAGATTGTTCTCAAATATTAAAGAGTCACCCGCCATGTGATAGGAGGCCGTCAATACTTTGGCTTTATACTTGAAGTTGTCATACTGTTTTCCTTCTTCCCGCACTCCAAAATAAAGTTTGTCTTGGGTAGCTGCTAATCCCTCAATTTTGAAATAAGGCATCCCATTTGGAAATTCGGGAGAAGTGAGCGCTTTGGAAAGGGCATTTCGTAAACTGACCGAAAATTTTTCACCTGCTACAAGGTGCACGGCTTTAGGCTGTATTTGCTGAGGATTGTTGCCGACGAGCCAGTACAAGAGGGTGTTGTAAGTATCCCACTCGTGGCTACCTTCTTTGATACGATCAAATGCCGTGGTCAAAAAGGCAACTTTACCGTTGGGCGTCAATGCAAAATCTTCGTATTTCTGAGCTGCTTTCAAAAGTGATTGTGTAAGATAAGTGGGCTTGGCAGAAAACGTGCCCATATCGGCATATGCCCAATAAAACACCGAAGCGTTGGCGCCAGGCATATCTTTGTCATTTGCCAATGTCACATTTTTGCCGTCGTACAAAATCGCCGAAGCTTCGCACCATACATCTTTGCCTCCCGCTTGTAGTCCTGCTTCAAAACAATCAATAAACCCTTCTTTGACAATCATTGCGCCTTGAGATAGTTTAGTGGCGGGACGCTGACACTGAGTGAGTACCAAACAAAAAATCGCCGAAAGAAAAATAGAGAATGAGTTTTTCATGAGAGGGAGTTGGGAGGAGGCTGTAATGCAGTGAAGGACTAGTAAATAGAAACGACTCTAGAAAAGCTGAGAAGCTTTTCTAGAGTCGTCAGCTTACATCCGAGCTTTGATGATATTCGTAAACTCGCGGGATTTGAGCGAAGCACCCCCAATCAACCCACCGTCAACGTCTGGGCAAGCAAAAAGCTCAGGGGCATTTTTTTCGTTGCAGCTACCACCGTACAAAATAGTAGTATCATCGGCTACTTGCTCGCCATACTGAGAAGCGATATGAGCGCGAAGGGCTGCGTGCATGTCTTGTGCTTGCTGTGAAGTAGCAGTAAGACCTGTACCAATGGCCCATACAGGTTCGTAGGCAATGACTACTTTCCCGAAATCTTCGGCTGATAAGTCAAAAAGAGCCGCCGTGATTTGATTTTTTACAATAGCTATAAAATCTTCATTTTGACGTTGCTCGAGCAATTCGCCACAGCAGAAGATAGGCTTGAGTCCATTGGCAAGTGCAATTTTTACTTTTTCGGCCAAAAGTTCGTCTGTTTCGCCAAAGTACTGACGACGCTCGCTGTGCCCGACAATGACATAAGGCGTACCCAAGGCAGCAAGCATTGCTGCTGAGATTTCGCCTGTGTATGCACCTGAAGCTTTGTGATGGCAGTTTTGAGCACCCAAAGAGATGCGTGATACTTCTTCCACATATTTTTGTAGTACTGGCAGATAAATGTAAGGCGTACAAAGTACTACTTCTACATCGCCGCGTACTTCGTCGCGCACCATATTTACTACTTCTGAGGTGAGAATGAGCGCTTCATCGAGCGTTTTATTCATTTTCCAGTTGCCAGCAACAATTTTTTTTCTCATTTCAATCGAGCGGTTTAAACAAAAATTGGGTTAATTTTATTTTATATTATACGGATTACAAAACTGATTTTGAAGGTAAAACTCAAAACAACAAAATTAACAGTAATTTACCGCATTTGTACTTGAAAAGTGTTGCGAAATTAGCAAGAATAAATTAATTGAAAACGGCACTTTTTTGGGTATATTTTTTGTTTTTCTAAGAAATAAGTATATCTTTACTAACAGCCTACGAATTTTTAGGGGATAAAGCTATGGCGCGACGTTATCTACAACTGGCCTTGTTATCCATGTTGCCTTTTTTCTTGTTTGCCCAGAAGGCTCGCAAAAAAGACGACAGGTTCGGATATTTTTTGTCGGGAAATTCTAAATTTACCCGAATCCCTTTCGAAATGCACGCTAATCTTATCGTTGTGCCTGTAAAGGTGAATGATTCTGATACGCTCCATTTCATTTTGGATACCGGAGTGAGCTCTGTGCTCATTACAAATCCCGACGCCATCAAAAAACAAAAACTCCATTTTACCCGTAAAGTGCAGCTGACTGGTGCGGGAGAGGGACAAGCCCTTACTGCCTCTGTGGCTATCGGCAATACCATCGAAATGAGTAAGATGAAGGCTACCCACCAAAATATGGTAGTGCTTGACGAAGATGTCCTGAAACTATCTGAATATGTGGGCGTGCCGATTGATGGCATTTTTGGGTATGATGTTTTCAACAGTTTTGTCGTAACCATTGACTTCCTGCACAGGGAGCTAGTATTGGTACGGCCTGAAATCTATAAATACCGTCGCAAACAAGGGGAGCGCTATCCTATCGTAATCGAAGACACCAAGCCTTATGCTGATGTGGTCGCATTGGTAGAAGGAGGGCGGGAGCTTCCCATCCGAGTGGTGATAGATACGGGTGCGGGACACGCCTTATTGATTGACAAAACACCTACCAACAAAATCCAACTTCCTCAGAAAGTACTTCGAGCGCAACTAGGTCGTGGCCTTAATGGGGTCATTAATGGAAGTTTGGGAAGAATTGATAAAGTACGTTTTGGTAAATATGAGTTAGAAAATGTATTGGCCTCTTTTCCAGATAGTGTGAGTTTTGGCGTGAAGCTTTCTGCACGAGACGAACGTCACGGCAACATTGGATGTGAACTGCTTCGCCGCTTCAAAGTAACTTTTAACTATGCCGACCGCTACATGATTTTGAAGCCCGTTAAGCGTCGTTTGAAAGAGACATTTGAGCATGATATGAGTGGTATGGAGGTTAGGGCCAAAGGTGATGACTTTCGCCGATATTATATTGATAAAGTCGTAGAGGATTCACCGGCATGGGAAGCAGGTTTACAAGAGGGAGATGAAGTGCTATTTATCAATAATAAATCATCTAATGATTTGATAATAAGCGAAATATATAAAATTCTTCAGAAAGGAGAAGGAAAAGAAATAAGCCTTCTTGTAAGACGAAATGGCTCAATTCAGTTTGTGAAATTTCAACTCAAACGGATGATATAATATGCTTAAGTTTCACCCCAAATTGGAAATTTGGGGTGAAACTTTTTTAAAAAGGAAATGAAATTTTTCCCATCGAGACACTCGGAACACCTTCTCTACTTCCAAAATCGGTATGTTTGCCACACAAGGCTTCATTGGCCAAAATCGCAAATAAAACAGCTTCTTTGGCATCGCCCGAAATCCCAAGCGTATCTGTACTAGCCATCGGAAAATCCGGCAGAAGTTCGCGTAATGAAGCTATCAAGGCAGGATTGTGCATCCCTCCTCCACTCAAATAAAGATGATACTGCTGATCCGGCAAACACACGCGCTGTATGGCTTCAGCAATGGTTTCGGCCGAAAATCGAGTAAGTGTAGCCATAAGATCTTCAGGAGCAAGGGAAGTGGTTTGACTACGTTGTTGAGCCAAACGCACATAATCAAGGCTAAATAGCTCTGGTCCCGTAGTTTTGGGAAAAGGCCCCGAAAAAAAAGGGTCTTTTTTTAGACATTTGAGCAGCTCAGGATGAACTTTACCACTAAGGGATACTTTGCCACCTTCATCATAGGGGCGATTAAAAAACTTACGCATAAAAGCATCAAGGAGTGTATTGCCAGGACCCGTATCAGTCACAAATACTTCTTCAGAACTAAGCGTACCGGGTAGGTACGTAAAATTGGCAATACCGCCCATGTTGAGCATGATACGGTTTTCGTCTTTTTTTGAAAAAATAAAATAATCTCCATATACCGCCAAAGGAGCACCTTCGCCACCTGCCGCACAATGTTTTTGACGAAAATCACTGACCGTAATAATTCCTGTCTTAACAGCTATGTGATCTCCGTCGCCTATTTGGAGGGTAGCATTGGGGTATTTAGAAAGTCGATGTAGGATTTGAGGGGCATGAAAGACAGTTTGCCCATGACTTGCTACAATGTCAATCTCCGAGGGAAGAATGCCCCATTTGTCTAAACAATCAAGTACGATTTTTCCGTGTAGTTGGCCTATCCAAGGGTTGAGCAAACAAAGATGCTGAAAGTCGATTTCTTTCTTAGCAAAGATTTTTCGAATTTCATCTTTGATATCTTCAGAAAATGAAACAGTTTCAAACTTCTCTAAAGTCAAATCGGTATCTACTCCGCTGCCTACGATGCGACAAAGTGCCACATCCAGACCATCCATAGAGGTACCCGACATCAGCCCGATGATTCGTTTTTCGGGCTTTTGGGCGATTTCAAAAAGTTTTGTTAGGTTTGGATTCATGGGAAAAACGATAGATATTCTTAAGGATTAAAGATAGGTATTTTTCATAACGCTAAATTTAAGTTTGACGATACACTTATGTGGAATGCAGCTGAGCAGTATCAATTTTTTGAGGCCATACTTTTTAAAACCTTTGGACTTACCATGGAGATCACAGACATAAGGTTTGTATCGGGAGGTAGTATCAATACCGCAGCACGTGTTTCGACCATCGAAAGTACATTTTTTATTAAATTCAATCACTCCGAGCACGAAGATATGTTTGAGAAAGAGGCTAAAGGTCTCGCGCTTCTCCGACAGACAAACGCTCTTTGTATTCCAGAAGTATTAGGATTTGGAAAATATAACGATAAATCATATTTAGTGTTGGAGTTTATCGAAAATGGCGGGCAGCGGCCAGATTTTTGGGAAAATTTTGGTCATTCATTATCTATTTTACATTCTCATACGGACTCTTCTTTTGGATTATCTTTTGATAATTATATTGGTTCCTTGGAACAGCAAAACCAATACTATGAAAATGGTATTGACTTTTTTGTAGAAAAACGACTTCGCCCTATGGTAGGATTGGCATTGTACAATGGATTGATTACTCCGCATCTTCGAGATTGTTTTGAGCAATTTTACCCTTTGCTTCCTAGTCTCCTACCCAACGAAAAACCGTCTTTACTCCATGGAGATTTGTGGTCTGGCAATTTCCTTCCCAATCCTTATGGGTATGTATGTCTGATTGACCCAGCTCCCTATTATGGTTTGAGAGAAGCCGAAATTGCTTTTACTCATCTATTTGGAGGTTTTGATGATGAGTTTTATGAATCCTATAATGAATCATATCGACTTACCCCCAACTTTCAAAGTCGTATCCCTCTTTATAATTTATATCCGCTCTTGGTACATGTTAATCTGTTTGGCAAAAGTTACCTACCACCTATTGAACGACTTGTGCGCCGATTTGTTGGAAGCTCGAAATAACCGCAAAATGGAAAAAATACAAGATATTAGGAATATAAAACAAATTGTACATTTCTAATATTTTTAAAATTATTTATTTATTCAAATATGACTGTAAAAATATAACTTTTCATAGTTTTGTGTAAAATCATCGTTAGGTCTTTATCTCAACCCCCCCGAAAATCATGGAGACTACTATTACACAGAGCATTGCTGTTCCAGTAGGTGTAACCCTCGACCGTTATATTATGCACAACCAAAATGCTTTTCCTTTTGCGACAGGGGAGCTATCTCAGTTGCTGAGGGATATTGGTTTGGCTGGAAAAATAATCAATCGAGAAATCAATCGTGCCGGATTGATAGATATTACGGGAGGTTTTGGAACCAACAATGTACAAGGGGAAGCCCAGCAAAAACTAGATGTAGTGGCCAATATTCGATTTATAAGGGCGCTTATCAATGGAGGTGAAGTCTGTGGGATTATTTCGGAAGAAGAAGACGAAATCATTTATACGGGCAACAATCAAAGCAAGTATGTGGTGGCAATAGACCCGCTTGATGGCTCTTCTAACATTGACGTGAATGTCTCGATTGGTACTATTTTTTCGATTTATCGAAGAGTATCTCCCTTGGGCGAAAAACCCACATTGGAGGATTTTTTGCAAGGAGGAGACAAGCAAGTAGCAGCAGGGTATATTCTTTACGGATCTTCTACGATTCTGGTTTATACAACTGGCAACGGCGTGGCAGGATTTACTTATGATTCTTCTTTGGGGGAGTTTATATTATCCCACCCCGCTATTCGTAGCCCCTTTGACGGAAAGATATTTTCTTATAATGAAGGCAACTATAATAGCTACGACAGCTTCGTGCGGGAGTATTTGATAGAATGCCGCAAACGTGGTTATGCGGCTAGATATATTGGGTCATTGGTAGCTGATTTTCATAGAAATTTGCTTAAAGGGGGGATTTATCTTTACCCTCCTACTCACAAAGACCCTAGTGGAAAACTTCGCTTGATGTACGAGTGTTTTCCTTTGGCGATGATTGCAGAGCAGGCTGGTGCCAAGGCTTCCAATGGCTATCAGAGAGTTTTGGAGGTCATACCCGAATCATTGCATCAGCGCGCTCCACTTTATATAGGTGCTGATGCAATGGTGACCGAACTTACCAATCTGATGTGAGTTGTGCTAAATGGTTAATTCGTACTTAGTTGATTCGCTTTTTGGGTTTAGAGATAATTAATAAACCTATAAAGACCAAAAAGCCATTGAGCATGAGCCGTTCGAAGCCGATTTTGTAACCGCCAAACCACGCTTCCGAGTTTTGGTTGAGGATATAAGTCAAAATAGGAGCTGCCACGCATATCACGGGTGCAAGTGTATCTTTGATGGGGCGCTTGGTATAAAGCCCAAACGCAAATAATCCCAACAAAGGCCCGTAGGTATAACCTGCTATGTCGAAAATGGCCGTAATTACTTCTTTGCTATTGAGGCGGTTGAAAAGCACAATCACAAAATAAAACAAGACCGAAAAGCCAATGTGAACCCAGTTTTTAATGCGGGCGCGTTCGGCTTCGGGTTTGTTGGCAACGTTCATAAAGTCAATACAAAAAGAAGTCGTAAGAGCCGTAAGCGCCGAATCGGAGCTAGCATAAGTAGCAGCGGTGATTCCTATCAAGAAAGTAATAGCCACAATCAGGCCAGCAGTACCTTCGTTGACCCCAAAATGATTGAGAGCAAGCATCGCATACAAATCGTCGGTTTTGGCAGGTAGAGCAATATTTTTGGTGTGGGCATAGAAATAAAGTAGCACGCCGAGGCTCATAAACATCAGGTTCACAAAAGTAAGAGTAATCGTAAACCAAAACATATTCTTTTGGGCTTCTCCGATGTTTTTACAAGTAAGATTTTTTTGCATCAAATCTTGGTCCATACCCGTCATCGTAATCGCAATAAAAGCACCTGATAGAAATTGTTTCCAAAAATATTTGTTGTCTTTAGGGTCATCAAAAAAGAAAATCCGGGAATATTCGCTATTCGAAATGGCACTGACCATACCTCCAAAAGAATAGTTCAATTCTTTGGCTACTAGATAGATAGTGAGGGCCACTGCCGTCACCAAGAAGGTAGTTTGAAGCGTATCTGTGATGATGATTGTTTTGACACCACCTTTGAAAGTATAGACCCAAATCAAGGCAATCGTAATCAATACCGATATTTCGAAAGGAATACCCAGACCATTGTACATGGCAAGCTGCAACACCTGAGCCGCCACATAGAGTCTTACGGCGGAACCTAGGGTACGAGAGAGTAAAAAGAAGGCAGAACCTGTCTTATATGACCAAAACCCAAAACGCTGTTCTAAATAAGTATAAATAGAGACAAGGTTGAGGCGATAATAAAGGGGCATAAGTACAGTACCGATAAATAGATACCCTAAAATATAACCCAGCACGACTTGGAAATAAGAGAACTGAATTTTGCCAACTGCTCCTGGAACTGAAATAAAAGTGACACCCGAGAGGGAAGTACCAATCATTCCAAAAGCGACCAAATACCAAGGGGATTGCTTATTTGCATTGAAAAAAGCATTGGTATCAGCCCCTTTTGAAGTATAAATGGAAATCAAAATCAAAATAGTAAAATAAACAATTAGAATCGTAAGGGCTATAAAAGGGCTCATAAGCTAAGAAAATGGTTAAAAACATTTTGTGTTTTGCAAACCTATAACGTTTTTTGTAAATTTGTTACAAGTGTTTATAAACTATAATATAATCTTTACCCAATGCAACTGTTTGAAATGCCCGAGATAGACGTAGTAGAAGAAATTGAAGAGAGCGTGGTCGATGCGGCTTTGTATAGTTTGTTAGTTTTCAATGACGATGTAAACACTTTCGACTGGGTCATTGAAACTTTGATGGATGTCTGCAATCATACGCCTGAACAAGCCGAACAATGTACTATCATTATTCACTATAAGGGGAAGTGCCGAGTAAAAAATGGCTCTTGGGAAGAACTTGTCCCGATGAGAGAAGAGATTTGTAGAAGGGGGATTTCGGCTGAAATTATTTCCTGATAGAAATAGTTTTATAAGTTCATAATATTATCCAATAAGTCTTTTAGGTATATTTTTAAAAAAAAAGGCATAAACTTGGTAGGCAATTATCAATAAGATGATTGCCTTTTTTTCGTATTTGTAACCATTCTAGCCCTTTTTACTATGAAAAATAAACTCAAAGATGAGCTACTTCATACTGCTCTTATGCTAAACCTAGAGCCAGGGTTGCAGGTCGAATTTGTGAGTGTGACTTCTAAAACGACGTTTTCGGTGGCAACCAATGAGGTTATATTGTGGGATTCGTTAGCACCGATGAAGGTATTTCAAAGCTCTTTGGAATATCAAATAAAAACGCAATTTCTGTCTTTTGGAGGTAAATCTTTTGAAATGGAACCTTTGAAGAGGGTAGGGGCCGGGCAGGTACTCAAAATATCTTTTACTACAAAATGGCTGGAGGAGAATGGTGTAGCACTTTATTTACAATCTTTAAGAAATTCCCCCTATGATTTTCCACCGTTTCCCTCTTTTTTTCATTCACTTCAACACCATACCTCTTTGTTTAGAGCGGGAAGTTATGTGCCTACTGCCAATAGTCTTCTGCTCAAAAGTCTATTGTTTAATTATTTAGATAGTTTTTGGGAGATTCTCAAAAACACTTCGTCATTAGAAAATGACTCACTAAAAATGGATTGGATTGTCCAAAACTACATGAGTGAATTTGGAAAGCCAATTCCTACAATTGCGGAGTTGAGTCAAGAGTTGGGTATGAGTGAAAGCAAATTTAAATATCTGTTTAAGGAACATTTTGGGATGCCATTCTATCAATTCTATCAGCAGCGACGTATGCAGCAGGCTAGCCAATGGTTGAAGTCAGGAAAATGGAATGTAGCAGAAGTAGCTCAGCGGCTAGGCTATGCCAATTCGGTGAAATTTATTACACAATTTAAGAAGAGCTTTGGACAGACACCGTTACGGTATAAAAAAAACAAAACAGTAGGTTAGGTCTCTTAATAAAGTGAATGAAATTAGTTATAGGTCTCGGAAATTTTTATTCGATTTTGTTATAAATTCCATAATTTATATCTATTTAAAACTGTATTGTGAATAAAGAAAACTCCAAGATTACGAGTGCTTTTCGCGTAGCAATTTGTATTTTTGCGAGAGAATTTTGTGTAGTCGTCTGAGTTATCTATGAATTTTCCTTCTAAACTTATTGAAGAAGCTGTTGGTGAGGTCTCTAAATTGCCTGGAATTGGTAAGAAAAGCGCTTTACGAATTGTTTTACATTTATTAAAACGTACTGAAAAAGAAACCCATGCGCTTGCAGATGCTTTAGTGGCGGTTCGGACTCAGACGCACTATTGTAAAAAGTGCCATAATATTTCTGACGGAGAGCTTTGTAGTATTTGTCTTAGCCCCAAAAGAGACCAATCTGTCATATGTGTAGTGCAAGATAGTCGAGATGTACTGGCTATCGAAAATACAGGACAATACAACGGTCTTTATCATGTTTTAGGGGGAATTATCTCTCCTCTTGAGGGAATTGGACCTAGTGACTTGAAAATAGAATCTCTTTTAGAACGACTTAGTCAAACCTCCGAAGTACGAGAGGTTATTTTGGCATTAAGCCCAACGATGGAGGGCGATACTACTTCTTTTTATCTACAAAAAAAACTAAAACCTCTTTCTCTAAAAATTTCGACTATCGCCCGGGGGATTCCGATTGGAGGAGACCTCGAATATACGGATGAAATAACACTCGGTCGAAGCATCGTAAGCCGTATTAATTATGATTAATTGGCTGATAGTATCAATTTTAGCTTTCTACTGACTCCAATTACAGGATAGTACCGGATAAAAAAATTGCCTTTATGTCAGTAGAATGTGCCGGTTGGTCTCTTCTTCATCACATAAACTCTATAGAGACTCGCCAAAGTATCAGATGAAAAACTTTGCTCATTACACCGTTGAGGACTTCGCCGCTGAACCGCTGTTTATCCAGTGGGTACAACAGCCCGACGATGTAGAGTTGAGTAATTTTTGGCAAGTATGGCTTACAAATCATCCTTACAAATCTCATGAAATAGCCCAAGCTAGGACCCTCGTCAATCAAGTATCGAATATGTACGAAGGTCTGTCCAATGGAGAAGTGCGTTCATTATGGCAGCGAGTTTTGGAATCTGTCAATGAAATCCCCGAAATAGACCCCCTAGATAAGGGAGTAAAGCCCCTTGCATCGGTTTTTTATTTGGTTCGTTGGCTCGTAGCACTTTTAGCAGGAGTGGTACTAGTAGGGCTCGTGCTTTGGAAAATTTACTTAAAATAACACTTTTTAGGAACCTCAAAGATAAATTTTAGCATAATAGTATTTAATTCTTGTTAGAAAAATACTAAAAGATACAAGAAAATATCAATCTTTGTATAGTACTCGACAGAATTAAATCTTCAAAATAGTCAATTTTAAGTCTTAAAATTCCTACTTCGGGAACGTTCCCGACAACGATTGCATAAAATAATTTTAACTAACCTTTGTGAAATTTACTAATTAACCCTAAACTCGAACAAATATTAACCTGTGATTTGTAGTACTTAAACCCGAAATAATTACATTTTAACTTCACTTAATTTATCTAAATTTTCTTAACATCATGCAGAAAATCTCTACTTTGTGTAGTGTGTGGGCTGCAACTGTGGTGCTGAGTGCATCATCAGTAATGGCGTATACGCCGCCCACCAATGGAAGTGGTGGTAGGTCTACTACTACCGTGAGTGTCGACAAGACTGTTAGTGGAAAAGTTATTTCTTCAGAAGACAGTTCGCCTTTACCAGGCGTGAGTGTGGTAGTCAAAGGTACTACTACTGGTACCAACACCGATGGAGAAGGGAGTTTTAAACTAACAGTAAAAGACAATAAAGCTGTTTTAGTATTTTCAGCGGTTGGTTTTGAAAAAAAAGAAATAGTAGTTGGCGAAAGTAGTGTTTTTAATATCACACTTACAACTGACCAAAAAACCCTGAATGAGGTAGTAGTAGTAGGATATGGTACACAGAAGAAAAGCCAAATGACAGGGGCTATTTCGCAAGTAACTGCCAAACAACTCCAAGAGATGCCTATCACCAGTATCGGTCAGGCTATGCAAGGACGTGTAGCTGGGGTTGACGTATCACAGTCGGGTTCGAGACCTGGGTCAGTACCTAAGATTTTGATTCGTGGTCGTCGGTCATTCAATGCAGGAAACGACCCGCTTTATGTAGTAGATGGAATTCCTTTGTCAGCTGGGTATGAAGATTTGAACCCAAGTGATGTAGCTTCTATGGAAGTATTGAAAGATGCTACTGCTACTGCTATCTATGGAGCCAGAGGTGCAAACGGGGTAGTGCTTGTTACAACCAAAAGAGGTGCAGTAAAAGGAAAAACGACGGTTACTTTTGATACTTATGGAGGTGTTTCAAAACCTCTTGATAAAATTCAGTTGTTTAGTGGACCTGAATTTGCGGAGTATGTTCGTGAAGCCTATCGTGCTACCAACGGTTATAAAGATGCTGCTGGAAATCCTGTACCTACAGGAGTAGCCGATGCTGCCGCCGATGCCAAAGTTGCAGTATTGGGCGGTGACCCTGCCGTAGCGAAGGGCTTAGCCGCTGGTACAAATACCGATTGGCAGGATTTGCTTTTAAGAAACGGAGCTATGCAAAACCACTCCTTGGGTGTACAAGGCGGAAATGATAGAACTCAGTTTTACATTTCAGGAGGTTATTTTCAAGATAAAGGGATTACTGCTGGATTAGATTATACCCGTATTTCATTGAGAGCTAATATCGACCATAGTGTTAATAAGTGGTTGAAAGTGGGTCTTTCATCTTATACGATGTATAGTATCAGAAATGGCGAAAACCTGAACCCTTATGGTTTTACGATTCAGCAAAACCCACTGGCGCGTCCTTATGATGACAACGGTAATATCATTTTCTCACCTACTAACGATGCCTTGTTGACCAACCCATTGGCGGAGGTGGTACCAGGGGCTCAGGTAGATAATACCAAAAAGTATCGGATCTTCAATAGTATTTATGCGGAATTTAAAATTCTAGAAGGCTTAAAGTATCGAGTGAACTTTGGCCCCGATTTTACGATTTCACGTTGGGGACGTTTTATTGGTGCTGCTACCAACGCGCGTAAGTTAGGGGATCCACAGGCTTCATCACGTAATGATTTTGGTTTCAACTGGACGTTGGAGAACATCGTAACGTACAATAAAACGTTCGCTCAAAAACATAACTTTAGCGCAACGGTGCTTCAATCTATCCAAAGAGATAATTTTGAAAGATACACAGCTGATGTACAAGGGGTTCCTGCTGAAACGCAGCAGTTTTATAACCTTGGAAACGCGGCGTCAGTGTTGGGCGTAAGTAGTGGCTTGACTCAATGGACGATTAACTCGTACATGGCTCGTATCAATTACGATTTTAATGATAAATATCTTTTGACAGCTACGATTCGCCGCGATGGTTCTAGCCGTTTTGGTGAGAATACGAAGTATGGTAACTTCCCTGGTATTGCGTTGGGATGGAATATCAGTAATGAACCTTTCCTGAAAGGTGTAAAATGGATCGACTTGTTGAAACTACGTGCTGGATGGGGTAAAGTAGGTAATCAAGGGGTGGCACCTTACCAAACACAAGGGTTGTTGACAAGAACCGCTTATGCTTGGGGAACAACTGCGGCCTTTGGATACCGTCCAAATACCATAGGAAACCCTGACTTGAAATGGGAAACTTCTGCTACAGCTAACATTGGGGTTGACTTTAGTTTCTTGAGAGGTCGTATCCAAGGTTCATTGGAGTTGTACGAAACAAATACAACCGACTTACTCTTGTCTGATCAGTTGCCAGGTTCAATTGGTTTTGGTGCGGTAACTCGTAACGTTGGTCAAACGCGTAACAAAGGGATTGAGTTAGGGTTTACTACTGTCAATGTGAATACGGCAAGTGGTTTTAAATGGACAACAGACTTCACGTTTACCAAAAATAAAGAAGAGATTATCTCACTTTACAACGGAAAAGTGGATGACTTAGGAAACCGTTGGTTTATCGGCCAACCTCTAAATTCCTATTTTGATTATAAAAAAATAGGAATTTGGCAGCTGAGCGAGAAAGAAGAAGCAGCGAAGTTCTATCCAGGCGATAAAGCGAACCCACTTGGCGCAGGTGTAGGCCAAATAAAAGTACAGGATACGAATGGAGACGGTATCATCAACGCCTTGGATAGGGTATTACTTGGCTCGGATATTCCTAACTTTAGTGCAGGATTTACAACACGCTTTTCTTACAAAGGATTTGATTTGTCAGCCTTCTTATTTGGCCGTTTTGGTAACATGATTGTAAGTGGTTTCCACCAAGATAGAAACCAATTGGCTGGTCGTTACCAACAAATCAAAGTGGATTATTGGACACCAAACAATCCAACGAATGAGTTCCCTCGTCCATTCAGTACCCAAGAATTCCCTCAATACAATACTACCTTGATTTATTTTGATGGGACATTCGTCAAATTAAGAAATGTTAACTTTGGTTACACGGTTCCACAAAGTGTTGCTAACAAATTGAAGTTAGAGTCGCTACGTCTGTACGTGAGTATTCAACAACCAAAAATCTGGTCTGAATACCGTAGCAAGTACAATGGAATTGACCCTGAAGCAACAATTACTTCGTCGGGTAATGGTACAACATCGGTTAGCTCAAACGTTGTTCCTGCCACATCTATTACAACGGTGGGTTTGAACGTTCGGTTCTAATTTAGATTTTTAAACAAAGACTTTTAAAACATTTACGACAATGAAATTGAATAATATAATAAAACCCATTAAAATCTTTGGGGTTGTGGCGTTGTTGTTGACAACACAATCATGTAAAGATTTACTGGATGAAGAAGTCATTTCGGGAATTGGTAACAACTACATGAATACCCCTAAGGGTTTTGAAGATGCTGTAAAATCGGCTTATTCTTCACTTAGGTATTACTATGGAACTCAGCAAGGGCTTACGCTTACTGAGTATGGTACTGATATTTATGCCACAGGTGCGGATGGGGGTTATAAGGGTTTTCACTTTTATGATACTCAGTTACAGCCTACGGTTGATTATTTGATCAATACTTGGGATGAATTATACCGTGGTATCAATACTTGTAATGCAGTGATTGAAAGAGCTCCTGCTGCTAGTGTTTCGGATGCTATTAAAAAACTGAGAGTAGCAGAGGCTAAGTTTTTGAGAGCGCATTACTATTATATCCTACACCAACAATTTGGCGGGGTGGATTTAAGGTTAACAGAAACACTTGCTCCTACTAAGGACACCAAAAGAGCTACTGATGCTGAAATGTATGCGGCAATTATCAAAGATTTGAATGAGGCAATTCCTGATTTGGAAGCAAAAGCCCAATCTTCAGATTATGGACGTGCTACTAAGCCTGCTGCCGAAACATTGTTGGCAAAGGTTTATTTAGCAAAAGCATACTCAGCTTCTAAAGCTTCTGACGATTTTGCCAAAGCAGCAGCCTTGTGTAAAACAGTGACTACAGCTTATGGATTTAAGCTATTAGATGATTTTGCTAGTGTTTTTGATGAAAACAATCAAGTGAATAGTGAAGTGGTCTTTGCTGTGCAATACACATCAGACCCGTTGACAAACCTTACAAACAACACTGGTGCGACCAACGGTGGTAATAACCTTCACTTATTTTTTGGAATGCAGTATGACGTGCAGCCTGGTATGAAGCGTGATGTATTCTATGGACGTCCGTTTAAGCGTCTTCGTCCTACGTCTTATTTGTTGAACACGCTTTTTGCTGACCGTGTTAATGACTCACGTTACAAAAAGACCTTTAGAGATACATGGCTTTCAAATAATCCAGGTTCGAATCTAAATCCCTCTTTTGATGACTCTAAAACCAAGCTAAACTTTGCGGCTGGCGATACTGCTATCTTTATTCCAGGCGTAGAATGGACAAAAGCGCAACGCGCTGCTAAAAAATACCAAGTATTGGTACCGAGTATGTATAATGAGGCACTTTTCCCAACATTGCAAAAATTCTTCGATACAAAACGTCCTGACTTAACGTATGAAGCAGGTAGCCGCGATTACTTTGTGTTCCGTTTGGCGGACGTGTTATTGATGCAAGCAGAAGCTTATTTGCAGTCAGGAAATAAAGCAGAAGCCGTAGCTGCATTCAACCAAGTGCGTTATCGCGCGGGTTGGCCAGGTAAAAAAGATGCGATGCTTATCAAAGAAGCAGATATGAATTTTGAACAAATTATCGAAGAGCGGGGCCGTGAGTTGGCTGGAGAGCAGACCCGCTGGTTGGATTTGAAACGTTGGGGCCTTTTGGTTGAGCGTGTTAAGTTATACAATCCTCAAGCTGCAACTAACATTAAACCGATTCACAATCTACGTCCAATCCCACAAACACAGATTGACCGTAGTGCAAAAAATGCTGAGGGAGTTTCAGTATTTGGGCAAAATACAGGGTACTAGTAGGACTCTTAAATCATAAACAAAAAAGGCGCGTTACGCGCCTTTTTTGTTTATGACTCAATTCAGTTATCGACGATTGTCTTGTCCAGCCACCATGCTTAAGTAGCTTTCATAGCGACTTAGCGCAATACTACCAGCTTCTACTGCCTCTTTGACAGCACACTTTGGCTCATCAATGTGAAGACAGTTATTGAAACGACATTCGTTCAATAAATCGCGCATTTCGGGGAAATAATGGCTAACCTCTTCTGGATCTATATTGGACAGTCCTAGCTCTTTGATACCAGGGGAGTCAATGATAAACGTAGAAGGAGCCAATTCAAACATCTCAGCAAAAGTGGTGGTATGAACCCCCTTGTTAGCAAAAGTGGACACTTCGTTGGTGCGTAAATTTAAATGAGGAGCAATTGCATTCACTAGCGTTGATTTTCCTACTCCAGAATGCCCCGACAAAACCGAAATCTTCCCCGAAAGAAGTTCTCGAAATGACTCCACGCCTTCACCTGTGACGCTCGATGTGGTAAAACAGGTATAACCTAAACCTCGATAGAGCTTAATCAAGTAGTCTTGGTATTCTTTGGTTTCTTCGTCAAACAAATCTTGTTTGTTGAAAATAACCGCACTCGGAATCCGAAACGATTCGGCAACGACTAACAAACGGTCGATGAATCCCAACGATGTACGTGGGAAGGTTAAAGTGGCTACGATAATCGCTTGGTCAACGTTGGCAGCTAATAAATGTGAATGTGCTGACTTTTGAACCGATTGCCGTGCGATGTAGTTGGCACGTGGTTCAATGTCGTTAATGATGCCCGTTTGCAACGATTCGTCCTCAATTTCCCAAAACACACGGTCACCTACGGCCACGGGATTGGTTACTTTTAAGTCCTGAAACTTAAATTTTCCCCGCAGTCGGCAGCGCCAAATTTGTGCTTCTTCATCACGAACGTCGTACCAAGAGCCTGTCGAACGAATCACCAAGCCTTTCAACGAATTTGCGTTGATTTCTTCGGTTCGTTTGGCAATGGCCGCCGCACTTTTGGTCTGAAATTTAGCGGGAGGTGCCTTTATTTTACCTGATTTTTTCAAATTACAATCGTCTAAAAATTGCTTCGATGTCTGCAATTGTCACTTTCTCTCTCCAATCGTACCCGACAGCGTGATTCCACATGTGATCAAGTTTGTACGAGACATGGGCCATGGCCGTGATTTGCTCATCCGTCCAGTCTTTCGACAATCCCTGTGGTAATGTGATGTTATGTTGCGCGACCATTTGTTTAAATTCGGCTACACCCTCGGGATAATAATCTTTCAAATGATTGAAAGCGATGCAGTTGGAGTAACAATGGCGCATTCCTAAAATCTTTGAAAGCCCATAGCTAATAGCGTGACAAATACCCACTTCAGAATAGGTCAAACTCAAGCCTCCCATCAACGACGCCACCATCAGTTTATCATCATTTTCGGGGGTTTGTCCAGCGTTTTCTCCCAAATAAATATCGCGACAAAGCTTCATCGATTGCTCGGCGTAAGCGTGCGAGTAAGCGTTGTTGAACTGCCCATTTTCTGACTCGATGCAGTGAATGTAGGTATCCATCCCCACATAAAACCACCAGTCGCGCGGAACAGTCGCAATCAACTCGGGGTCAAGTACCACTTGGTTAAAAACCGTCCATTCGCATTTTAAACCCAATTTTTTCTCAGGGCCTGTTAACACGGCCGTCATCGAAACCTCCGCGCCAGTTCCCGAAATAGTAGGAACGCCCACGTGGTAAATGCCTGGTTTTTTGATGAGGTTTAACCCTTGGTATAAGGTAGAAGAGCCTTCGTTGGTTACCATCAGCGATACGCATTTCGCGATGTCCATGATAGCGCCACCCCCGATACCAATGATACCCGAAGGAAGTCCTTTGGTGGCCAAAATCTCATCGCGTAGGGTGTCGATTTGCTCCGTTGTTGGCTCGTGTGGGTCAACATCAATGAAATAGACTGTATCTTCAGCTTGAACCGGCAAGCGACTCTCTAGTTCTTTGCCTTTAAAATAATTGTCAACAATAAACACCATATAGCCATTGTTTTCGCTACGGTGTGGGGCAATGATTTCGCCCAATTGGCTAAAACTTCCCCGTCCAAAAACGGTTTTTTCGATTCCTTTGAAATTTTTATGCATTCTAAAAATTGGTTAATACTTTAAATAGGTAATAGTTGGATGACGGTTTTATATCCAACGAACTGAAAATAATCAATAATTGCGTTACGTTGCAAAAGAGTTGTGGCGCCGTATCGCCCGCTACGATTGTTGATATAAACTTTATCATCAGTACCAAACCATAATTCGCCACCTTGTAAAGCTTTTAGACCTCCTGTTATGTTTGTATGACAAACTATTTTTCTACTAGCTGACGGATTTGGGATATTTTCGAGGATAATGTAGAGGCCGTTTTCGGTAATTATCCAAAGGTATTTGCTATGGCTATGACGTGGTTGCTGGAGTATAATTTCGGGGAGCTCTTTTATTACATTTTTAGGCAAACTGTCTTCCGTGGCATTATAAATTTTATCCCTGAAATAAATTTGCTCACCTTTCAAAACAGTCCTACTGAAGTTAGTTCGCTCAAAAGGTAATACAGAAGGGCCTAATTCCTCTAATTGTGTTGGCGTCGGTATTGGCATAATCTAGTTACAATCGGACGTACCCTTTTTCTTTTGCTTCTTCTAATTTTTCAATACCAAATTGTTTAAAAGCAGCAAGTCCATTAATCTTGGTAAGCTTACCAAAATCATTTTGGAAAAGCTCGTTGTTGTTGGCTAAAAGGAAAGTTTTGTTTGAATTGAGATAAAAAACCAAATGGTTTTCTTTTAGCAAGTCTTTTACAAAACTGGTGTCAATTACTCGATTTCTTCGTAAAAGGGTAATTAATACCTGCTCTTTACTAAAAAGAGACTCTAGCATCCATATATTGGCAGGGGCAAGTTTGGGTACGTCAACATAAACAGGGATACCTTCATAATAGGCATTGGAAGGTAAAAATGAAACTTCTCGCTCTTCAAGACCCTTGTTCTGCGAATCAATATTAACTCGAAAAGTTCTTTGTTGAGGAGAAAAAAGGATGTCTCTCACAACCCCTTCAAAAACTTGATAAGCTTTTGGTGAGCTTTTGGTAGTTTTTTGTGTTCCCAAAGTTTTCTGAGCCATTTTTTTATTGATTTAGTCAATTACTTATTTAAACAATAAATAGAACCTGAAAGTGCATAAGAAAGTAGATTGCTTAACTTTCAGGTTCTTTAGAGCATTAGCACGTATAAGCCGCCATTGCCTTACGAATAGCTTTTTCTAGGTTATTTGCAAGGGTTTCAAGCTCGGTTTGCGTCCACGTAACACGTACACCAAACGAAATGAGACGACCGATTACTTCTTGCGATTTTGGCAAATCAAGATTAGCATAATCTTGCGGAGCACCCAATACTTGAACCGCTAATTTACTCGCCGTACGCATTTCTTTGAGGTGATCCCACTGATTGATGAAATGGTACATATTCGTAAACCAATAGTTGAAACCACCCACCCCTGTGGCGTTCAGTTCGGCTACAACTGCCTGTGCGCTTTCGGTATCGGGGAGTAACAAATTCAAAAACGTAGCAGAATCTCCTTCAGCATCGGGGATGCGCGCAAAAGAAACCCCAGGGATGTTGGCCAAACGATTCATCAACCATTTTTTATGCTCATTGTTTTTCTTTACTAGGTAAGGAACTCGGCGTGTTTGTGCTACACCCACTGCGGCATGAAGCTCCGAAATACGGTAGTTGAAGCCAACAATGGGGTGTTGCTCCATTCCGCGATTGCTTCCAATATGGTCGTGGCCATGGTCAGTATAGCTGTCCGCAAATTTGTAGGCTTGCTCGTCGTTTGTCACAAATACACCTCCTTCACCGGCGGTAGCAATTTTGAAAAAATCGTATGAGTACGCCCCCGTTTTACCCCAAAGACCAGTGAAAGTTCCTTTGTAACTAGCGCCCATGGCTTGTCCTGCATCTTCAACCAAAATGAGGTTATGCTCGTTGACAACCTCCATAATGGCATCCATATCAGCCATTTGGCCACACATATGTACCAAACAAACTGCTTTAGTTTTAGGAGTAATGGCTTTACGAATTCCTTCCGCAGAGAGGCAAAGTGTTTCGTCGATTTCTGCAAAAACTGGCAAAGCACCAATCATCAAAACGGCTTCTACTGAAGCGATATAGGTAAAAGGAGGAACAATTACTTCGTCACCAGTTCCAATTCCAGCGGCTATAAGAGCTGTCTGAATAGCTGTCGAACCACTTGAGACAGCATGGGCATATTTAGCCCCTACTACTTTACAAACTTCCGCTTCCATTTCGCGGGCTTTCCAGATATTATTGCGTTGAGCGTCGTGGTTATAACGAAAGAATATTCCTGTTTCCAGTACGTCATTGATTTCTTTGCGCTCTTCGGCGCCATATAGTTCAGTTCCTGGCATGTGTTATTTTATTGACAGTTTATAGTTGACAGTATACGTATTAGAACTTGTCCCAAACGACAAGTTCTTTAGAACCACAAAGTTAGTGATTTTAATGCGTAGCCAAATAACTTTTTGCTCTATAAACGGAAGGCAACATTAGTTTTAACAGGGCGGTAATTGACGGGAGCATCTGTCAGAAAAACAAAATACAAGGCGTATTTCCCCTTCCAAAAGTGTTTTTTAGGAAGTATAACCTCAAATTGAGGAAAGTCTAAGTGATGACGGTCATTTTCCAGTTCCATGTCTAGTATCATGGTCTGGTCGTTGTTAGGATTAGTAAATTCGTTGTGACTGCAATCCAATGGACTGTCATCGTTATGAATAAATAAATATTTAAGGCCAATTTTCTTGAGTTGGGCTGCTGCATCAACAGGAGATAGAAATGTACAACGCAGGTTAATATTTTTGTTTGTTACATAGGCTCTATCTACCCGTAGTTTTATATGGGGTAATAATGGGCGATTGAGACTATCATAATAACTCTTGGGGTGGATGGGCTGCGTAATAGGGTAGTCATAAAAACGATTTTGAGCCAAGCGATGCAAAATACTAACTTCGACGCAGGTATATCCGGAATCGTTGAGGCGATAGTTTTCCATTTTGGTCAATAACTTAAGCTTTGTCCCTTCAGGGTCGCGTAGTTTGAGTGTCACATATTTGAGATTGAGTAAAATACTTAGGATACAAAAACCAATGAGCGCATAATTTTGACTGCGGGGTGATTCTTTTAAAAAATCATAGACAATCACAATAGCACAAGCCGACATAAGCATTGAATAAATCGAATAACGTTCGGAAAGAGCCGTATTAAATCCATGCTCGTAGCGCGTCAAGCTAGTCAGAAATGTCATCGCAATGCCATAGGTAAAACATAGAAATATGAAAGGATTGCGTAGGTAATAGCGCCGGTAAATGATGTACCCAAATAATCCCAGAAAAACAATTCCAGTAATTTTAGCCAATCGTGGTGAAAACGCAATACTGCCCGCAAAGGCTATTAAAAAGCGTGCTGCTTTGGGGATTTGTTCAAAGAGTTTTTCAGTGGTAGGATGTCGGTATATTTTCTCATAATTCCAGAAATAACCCGTAAAAATGATAAGCCCATAAATGGCCCAAATGGCGAGTAATTGATAGCGACGCTGAAATAAGAAGATGCAACCCATCAGTCCAAAGCTGACAAAGCCTCCACCATTGGAAAAAATGGCTAGAAAAGCAAACAAGAAGGCATAGAAATCAAAGGAGGGCTTGGTGTTTTTGAGGGCGAAATGTAGCGAAGCTAGCCCAAAAGCCACAGAAAATAAATTGGCATTTTGCATCGCAGCTAGTGTATTAGAAGCTGGGCAAATGATGATGAAGACAATGGGGAGAAAGAGCCAAGAATCGGAGGCGATATTTTTATAAAATAGACAAGCAATCAATAAAAGAGACAGGTTGCCGACAATAATCCACCACCGCAAATCAACGTACCCACTGATAGCGTATTGAAGCAACGCTACTAGCCGAGTTACCAAAATACGGTGTTCGTTGTGTTGCGAAAACAAAAGTTGAACCTTATTCCACCAAGTAGGAGCTGTTTGGAGCTGATTAAAAATCTCCATGGTGTAAATATCATCACCAGTAGGGAGATTGATAAGATTGGGGTAAATGGCAATTATAAATAAACCTACGGGAATCAGACTAAATAAAAGTCTGTACTTTTTTAAGAAAGATAACATAGAAATTAATCAAAACAAAAAAACTATCTGAGAGCTTTGTGGAATTTCTGACGAGTAAAAAACAAGGGATTAGGGGAGAGTATAGCCTTTTACTTTGAGCTGGTCGGCGTTTAGATACAATACATTAACGTCGAGTTTAATGGGAGTAAAAGGCGTATCTGTAGAATCAGTTTTGACCGCTACTATGGCATCTACTACGTCCATTCCTTTAAATACTTGCCCAAATACGGTAAATTTATCATCTAGTCTTGATAAGCCATTTTTGTTTTGAACTATGTAAAACTGACATCCCGCCGAAAGCATTTCGGGGTTGTTGTCGCGGCCTGCGCCTACGGCTCCGTATATGTGGCGGATATTTTTACGGAATTCGGGTTTTAGTAAATAAGGCGAATCCGAAAATCCGGCAGGGGTATCGGGGCAGCCTCCTTGTGCCACAAAATTGTTGATGACCCGATTGAAAGTCAGGGTGTCCCAATAGTTTTGTTTAGCGAGCTTAATGAAGCTAGCTTTGTGATTGGGAGTTTCGTCATAGAGCCAAAAGAGAATCTCGCCCATGTTGGTTTTGATTTGACCTACAGCATAGGTTTTTTCTTTGTAGTTTGAGCTAACAAGTACAGCAGCAAGGGCGAGCAATAAAAGAGTTTTATGCATAGGGTTTTTCTAACAAGATGAAGTTGTCAAAAATAGTAAAAACATATTTAAATCAAAATAGACTATTCTTCTTCACCTGCGCCTTTGGTAAGCTCTGCTTGAAGGGTTTGTGCACCACTAAGCACAATAGGGGCATTAGGCTTTGACGAAAAAATGACTTCTACAAATCCATCTTGTGAAACTCCCGCTTTTACTTCTATAGGTTTGTAAATGCCCTGCGCAGTCTTGATGAAAACATGGGCCGTCTCGCCAGTACGTACCAAGGCCATCTCAGGTACTGTATCCGCTTGGCGGGGCGAAGATTCCAACTGGGCATTGATATATTGCCCAGAAATAACACGCCCCCCTTGTATGGTAGCATACACATCTACGGTACGGCTTGTAGGGTCAAAGTAATTGCCTATAGAAGTAATCGTTCCCGAACCACCCTGAAACACGATTTTTTGCCCTATCTTGATTTGGGGAAAGTCTTTTTCGAATACTTTCAGTACAAGGCGAGCATTCACTTGATTTGCAATTTCAAAAAGTGCTTCTCCTGCTCCGACTGATGCTCCTATGTTAACTTTGGTTAGTTTTACGACACCATTTATCGGAGAACGTAACGCGATGCTGCGAACGATTTGGTTGGTTTTGAGGCTATGTGGGTCAAGGCCAATAAGTTGTAGCTTGGCCTCTAAACCTTGTTTGCTTGCTTCCAATACTCGTACCTCAGATTCGGCTTGTTGAAGTTTTCGTTTGGCTCCTACATCTTCTTGAGTGAGGGTCGTTTGGCGTTGGCGTTCTTGTTCGGCAAATAGAAGTTGTCCTACAGTTTTCCAATAATCTTCCTGTAATTGAATAAGTTCGAGGCTTTCAATGGTCGCAAGTGTACTACCTTTTGTGACTTGACTTCCTGCTAAAACATGAATGCTACGTACAGTTCCCATCAATGGGAAACTCACCGAGGCGGCCTGCTGAGGGGGGACTTCGACGACTCCGTTGAGTACGATAGCATCATATACCGTACGGATTTGAGAACTTCCTAATGTAATCCCAAAACTTTTTTCTTGCTCAGGCGTAAGACGAAGTTCTGAACTATTGGCAGAAGGTTCTTCAGTTTGGCTAGTGTCGGGTTTGGTACAGCTTAGTCCCAAAAGACAAATGAAGATAGGTAGGAGCGTATTTTTGGTGCTTGCCCAAATCATTTTAGGAGAGGGTATGAATTGAGAGGAAATTTTCATGGTATTTTTATATTAAATCATTTCTTAAGTTGAATCATACTTTTAGGAGAAAACTCACTCTATTCCGAGCCATTTTTCCAGTTCAATGAGCTTTTGGCTAAAACGAAGCTGTTCGTTTAAGTACGCTTCACGGATTTGCCATGCTTGTCGGGTATTCTGAAAAAATTCGATGTATTCAATATCTCCTAGTCGAAATTGTTTGTAGGCTGTTTGTATCAGCAAATCAGCTTGTGGCAAAGCCGATTGTTCATAATATTGGAGGGTGTTTTGAATTTGATTGAGCACTTGTCGTAGCACTTTGATTTGCGTTTCTGTCTGAAAAGTGATCGCTTTGAGTTGATTTTGAGAGGCTTGCTCATTGAGATGAGCAGCTTCTATGCGTGCTTTTTGAGGTTTGGTATAGAGAGGAATGCCAATACCTCCCGACACATAACTAAATCCTAACCTCCCCTCGATGGATTGGTTGGCTACTCCCATGCGCCAATCGGGCTTGAGCTGGGCGCGTTCGAGATCGATATAATTACGGCTTAGCTGGCTTTCAGCTTCGGCCAAGGCTACGTAAAGATTATTCCCTTCCACCACCGAAGCATAGCGTTGCAAACTCAAAGTAGTGTCTATTTGTAAGGGTTCATCTGAGTAAACCCACGCTTGTAGATTGAGGTAAGAAGTTTGAAGTTCTTGTTTTAAAATGACCTCCCGATTTTGAACTTCTCGTAGATTGGTAAGAGACGCTACTTTTTCTAATTGGCTTCCTTCGCCTGTCTGGTATCTTACATTCGTAGCTTCTACGGCTTTTTGATAAAGACTATCTTGCGCCTGTAAAAGATGTTGGAGACGATACAAATACAGTAGTTGATAGTATTGTTGTTTGATGTTGAAAATAAGCTCGTTACGCTGAATTTGTTGCTGTTTTTTTACAACATTTACTTGTTGATTCAAAACTTTTTCACGGCTTCGATACACCCCAAAAGGTTCAAAACTCTGAACCGCATTGAGGGTATAATCAAAGGGACGTGCTTGAACTTGACCAGCGAGTAAATCAACCGATACCTTAGGAATGGCCCATGCGGAGCCTACCAGGGCCTGTTGCGATTCTAAATTGAGTTGAGCGGTTTTGAGGGAGAGGTTTTGTTGAGTGGCCCGTTCTATCACTTGGTTGAGCGAAAGGGGTGGGGATGTTTGGGCGTTGGCGATTCCTATTGTTACCAACAATACCACTATCGTAAGCCCTATTTTGGGAGAGGAACTATCTTTTTTTACCGAAAACAATGCATATAATACCGGCAATACTACCAAAGTAAGTAAGGTGGCTGACAAGATACCACCTATCACTACCGTGGCCAACGGGCGCTGAACTTCGGCTCCGCCTGAGTTGGAAATAGCCATCGGCAAGAAGCCCAACGATGCCACGGTAGCGGTAATAAGTACAGGCCGAAAACGTACTTCTACGGTTTTGATGATTCGGTCATATACATCAGTAATACCCTGCTTCTCTAAATCATTTAGATAACTTATCAATACAATCCCATTCAATACCGCCACGCCAAACAAAGCAATAAATCCTACGCCTGCCGAGATACTAAAGGGCATATCGCGTAGCCAAAGTGCAAAAATGCCTCCAATGGCCGACATCGGTACGGCCGTGAAAATAAGCAACGACTCTTTGAGGGAATGGAAGGTAAAATACAGTAAAGCAAAAATTAAAAATAAGGCCAAAGGTACCGCAAAACTAAGGCGATCTTTGGCACGTTGAAGGTTTTCGAAGGCTCCACCGTAAGTGTAAAAATAACCCGATGGTAAAGCCACTTTTTTCTCAATTTGAAGTTTTACATCCTTGACTACACTTTCAACATCCCGATTGAGTACACCTATACCAATGGTAATACGGCGGCGGGTTTCCTCGTGCGAAATCTGCGCTGGTGCTTTACGAAAATCTATCAAAGCTACCTCTGCCAAAGGCACCGTTCCGCCTGAAGGGAGGGGTACAAGCAATTGTCGTACGTTTTCGATGTCTTTTCGATGAAGCGAATCCAAGCGTACCACGAGATCGAAACGGCGTTCTTCTTCATATACTGTACCCGTGGTTTCGCCCGCAAAGCCTGCTCTGATGAGTCGATTAAGATCAGCAATATTGAGACCATATTGGGCGATTTTGGCGCGGTTGTAAGCGATACTGATTTGCGGCAAACCTACGATTTGCTCGACGCGTACACTCGCTACTCCTTCCACTTTTTCGATGATTTTGGCGGCGGCATTGGCGCGTTCGTATAGCACTTCCAAATCATTTCCAAACAATTTGACGACCACATCCGACCGCACTCCCGTAATCATCTCATTGAAGCGCATCTGAATAGGCTGTGTCATTTCGACGCTAGTACCGGGAAGCTCTTTGGCCAATACATCTGCCATCTTTTCGGACATTTCTTGGCGATTCTTCGCATTTTTCCATTCCGAAATATCTTTCATGTTTATCATCTGATCTACCATTTCGATGGGCATGGGGTCGGTGGGGATTTCAGAAGCACCCACTCGTCCTACAATCTGCTGGATTTCGGGAAAGTGTTTTTTCAAAATTTGATGAGCTTTATTGGCCGCGTGTATGGTTTCGGTGAGTGAAGTGCCCGAGGCCGTGCGGAAGTCAATGGCAAGGTCTCCTTCATCAAGCGTAGGAACAAATTCCCCACCAAGCTGAGAAAATACCAAAAGGGCGATGGCAAAAAGAGCTCCGGTGATTCCTAAGGTAGTTTTTTTCCAACGAAGTGACCAACGAATCATGGGCTCGTAGCGGCGATAAAGCCAGTGCAGTACTCGTTCCGAAAAAGTCCAATGTTTGTGTAGATTTCGACCCATTACCAACGATGACATCATTGGTACGTAAGTCAATGACAAAATAAAAGCACCTAAAATGGCAAAACCAACCGTCAGCGCCATAGGCTTAAACATTTTTCCTTCGATACCTACGAGCGATAAAATGGGTAAATACACCATCAAAATGATGATTTCGCCAAAAGCTGCTGAGGTCCGAATGCGCTTGGCAGTTTCGTACACCATATTGTCACGTTCGGCGGGGTCATCTACATTATTTTGTTTGTTTTCTTCGTACCATACCTGAAAACGGTGTACAATAGCTTCTACAATAATCACCGCCCCATCCACAATCACTCCAAAATCAATGGCTCCTAGCGACATTAGATTGGCAGATATGTCGAAGGTATTCATCATTCCGATGGTAAACAGCATCGCTAGCGGAATCACCGAAGCCGCTACTAAACCCGCCCGTAAGCTTCCCATGAGCATCACCAAAACTACAATCACGATAAGCCCGCCAAGGAGTAGATTTTCCGTGACGGTAGTGATGGTCTTGTTGATGAGTTTGGTACGTTCGATAAACGGCACAATCTCAATGCCTTCGGGCAGGGTTTTTTGAATACGTGCTACTCGTTCTTTGACGGCATTGACAGTATTGGCTGAGTTGGCACCTTTGAGCATCAGCACGATACCGCCTACGGCCTCGCCTTCCCCATTTCTGACGAGAGCCCCAAATCGATTGGCATGGCCAAAGCTCACTGAGGCAACATCGCGTACCAGTAATGGAATTCCATTGTTGTTCTTAACCACAATTTGCTCAATATCGGTTAGGCTTTTTACTACGCCTTCGCCTCTGATAAATTGAGCCTGCCCGACCCGCTCAATGTAGCTGCCTCCCGTATTGGCGTTGTTGTTTTGAAGAGCGGTATAAAGTTCTGGTAGCGTGGTATTGTGAGCGCGAAGACGTTCGGGGTTGACACTTACTTCGTATTGTTTGACAAAGCCGCCAAAACTACTGATTTCAATAACGCCTTCTATACCAGCTAATTGGCGTTTTACAATCCAATCCTGGATAGTCCTTAGCTCGGTAAGGTCGTAGCGCTCATGAAAGCCTTCTTTGGTAGCAAGCGTATATTGATAGATTTCGCCGAGGCCCGTCGTGAGAGGGGCAATCATTGGTTTGCCAAACTCCGTGGGGATTTCGGCTTCTACCATTTTGAGTTGCTCAGATACCCATTGCTTGCCTCTTACAATGTCAATGTCATCTTTGAAAACAACCGTCACTACCGAAAGCCCTAATTTAGAAACGGAACGAATTTCGGTTACATCCGGGATATTGGCCAGCGATAGCTCAATAGGCGTGGTCACAAATTGCTCTACTTCTTGGGCCGCCAAAGTGGGCGTCAGGGTGAGGATTTGCACTTGATTGGTGGTAATGTCGGGTACGGCATCTATCGGTAAACGTGATAAAGAATAACCACCCCAAATGATGAGCGTAAGTATCGCCAACCCAATAATTAGTTTGTTTTTGATACTATAATGAATCAATGAATCAATCATGATTGATTTTGGATAAATAAAATGAGAAAAGAAGGAATATCAATAAGAAGATGCCGCCGCAAGAAGCATCAGATGGGCACACTTATCCCATGAAGAAAAAGAGACTAAGCTCGGGGTGGACAAATAAGCGCCTTGAAAGAGAGAAAGGCGTAAGAATTAAGCCACTGAAAGTTGGTTTCTTTAGAAAAGAAAACGGGAAGATTACTTTCAAAAGATAAGATAGCCATAGGAAGAACAAAAAGGCCCGCCATGCCATTAACATCCATGCTAGGAAGATGATGTTTGGTTTGTTTGGTATGTGTGGAGTCGGCAGAGTAATGCATCCACAAAAACTCCCAAAAACTGAGCGGCGTAGGGGTGTCTTGCTTGTGCTCTTTGAAGTGGGCCCATACTTCGGGAGAATGCAGGAGGTCGGTCGCCGTCCGAGGAAGGAGACTTTGCACCAGCACGATACACGCCAAACAGTATGCCACCAAAACTTTCATGGAAGAATGAAGTTATCAATCAAAAATACATTGAATCATACCAACAATCCTCAAAATTGGTTCGGCTTTGGCAAAATTTAGAATTAGAATAGATAATGGTTAGATTAACTGTTTGAAATATAGATACTTACTTTTTTTATTTTAAAAGGATGATACCTATCATTTGAAATTGTAGTCTTAGAGATGTTACTTTGTAAGTGTTTTATTTAAACTCAATCTAAATAGTTTGGGTTTTCCAGTAGAAATTATTTTTAGGATATACTGGAATAATAAACCTATCGAGAAGAAATACCTAATAACTTATGAAAACCATTGCTGATTTAAAGATAGGAGAGAAGGCTTTTGTGAAAGAATTTCAACAGGTCGATTTGTCGTTGAAATTACTTGAGATGGGATGTTTGCCAGGAAGTGAAGTAATGCTTGATTTTATTGCTCCCTTGGGCGACCCTCTTGGTATCCAAGTTAATGGCTATTGTTTGGCCATGCGTAAAGAAGAAGCAGCAACGGTTTTGGTAGAAGAAAGCATCTGACTATTTTGAAAAAGACACCTATCATTGCCCTTATTGGGAATCCCAATAGTGGCAAATCTTCGTTATTTAATCAGCTTACTGGCTTACGCCAAAAAGTAGGGAATTTCCCAAGTGTAACGGTCGAGAAAAAATCGGGGCCGTTGATGCTGGAAGGACAAACCGAAGCCACGGTTGTTGACTTACCCGGACTATATAGCCTTTATCCTAAAGCCCTTGATGAGCAAGTAGTGATTGATATTTTGGCTAATCCCCACCACGAAGACTATCCTGATGTGGTGGTAGTAGTAGCTGATGCATCAAACCTCAAGCGCAACTTGCTGATTTTTACGCAGGTAGCTGATCTGGGGCTGCCAGTAGTATTGGCGTTGAATATGCTAGACGTAGCAGAAGATAAAAACCTGCAAGTCAATGCCGTAAAGTTGGCAATGAAGCTAAACGTACCCGTAGTAAGAATCAACGCCCGCGTAGGCGAAGGGCTTGATAATCTCAAAAAGGCTATTGTCCAAACCTTAGAAAAACCCAAGAATCTTCAGAAATATTATTTTGATCCCGCAGAGCAGTTTCCTGAGTTGATTAATGAAGTAAAGAAAAGCAGCCAATTAGCCAATAATTATTTGGCGCTTCATTATGTACAACAACACGATATTTTTTCATTTTTATCAACCGAAAAACGTGTCGGATTCGACAAATTGATAGAGAAGTATGATTTCAAAGAAAGTGGCTTTCAAGCCGCCGAAACCATGCATCGCTATGCTGTGATTGATGGATTGGTCAAAGAGTCTGTAAAAACGACCGACAATTTTCTGGTAAAACCCCTATGGACCCAAAGATTAGATAATATATTGCTACATCCATTTTGGGGATACGCCGTCTTTTTTTTGGTGTTGTTAACGATTTTTCAAGCCGTATTTACGCTGGCTTCGTATCCAATGGATATGATTGATGCCGGAATAGCTTCCTTCAATGATTGGCTCAAAGAAACCTTACCACCGGGTCTTTTTACTGATTTGCTTACGGATGGCCTCGTGGCGGGAATTGGAGGCGTCGTGATTTTTATTCCTCAAATCGCCTTTTTGTTTTTGTTGGTAGCTCTTTTAGAAGAGTCGGGCTATATGGCAAGAGTGATGGTGATCATGGATAAACTCATGAGGCGTTTTGGGCTGAATGGCAAAAGTGTTGTGCCGCTGATTTCGGGCGTGGCGTGTGCGGTTCCGGCCATTATGTCGGCCCGCAGTATCGGTAATCGTAAAGAGCGTTTGCTTACCATTTTGGTCACGCCTTTGATGAGCTGTTCGGCGCGTTTACCTATTTTTACCATTTTGATAGCCTTGGTCGTACCTGCTACGCCAGTTTTGGGCTTTTTTACGCTACAAGGTCTTACATTGATGGGTTTGTATTTGTTGGGGTTGTTGAGTGCTTTATTGTCGGCGTGGGTTATTAAAGGCTGGGTTGCCAATACCGAGAAAGGATATTTTGTGATGGAAATGCCCACTTATAAAGTACCACGTTGGTATCATGTAGGCTTGGCAGTGTGGGATAGTGTAAAATCATTTGTGACAGAGGCCGGAAAAATCATCGTAGCTATTTCGATTATCTTGTGGGTATTGGCTACTTATGGCCCTGGCGATAGCATAGAAAAAGCAGAAGAGCAAGTAAAACAAGAAAATCCAATGCTGCAAGGAACGGAATTGGACAATGCGATTGCGGCTCAAAAACTTGAAAACTCCTATGCTGGGCATTTTGGGAAATTTATCGAACCCGCCATAGCGCCTCTTGGATATGACTGGAAAATAGGTATCGCTTTACTGGCTTCTTTTGCGGCACGTGAGGTGTTTGTGGGGACGATGAGTACTATTTATAGCATTGGGAGTGAGGCCGATGAAGACAACGGCACCATCAAAGCCCGAATGCGGGCCGAGATTAATCCTAAAACTGGTAAGCCGATGTACACTCCTGCCTTGGCTTTTTCGCTGTTGATTTTTTACGTATTTGCCATGATGTGCATGAGTACGATTGCTACGGTATATCGCGAAACGCATGGCTGGAAATGGCCCCTCATTCAGTTGGCATATATGACAGTTTTAGCGTACGGGTTGGCATTTTTGACGTATCAACTACTGAGTTAAAGCGCCCGTAGGGATAGGCTTTATGTCTATCCCCCATACTTTACGTCTATCCCTTGTACTTTACGTCTATCTCTTGTACTATCAATCTTGGGCTCCGCTCTTGGATAGGAAGAGAAGGTCTATCCCTCGTACATTTTTATTTTAAAAATAAATCTCCTGAGCTACTCGATAAGTATTGCAATGGGCTTCTACAATGTCGGCCAAACGTGGTGAATAACCGCCCCCCATCGAAACCACCACGGGGACGTTGCGTTGGCGACATTGCTCAAATACAAATTGGTCGCGTTGGCGACAGCCATTGATAGAGACCTTAAGATGTCCCAATTTATCAGTCTCTAAAATGTCAACTCCTGAAATATAAAAAGCAAAATCTGGGTTTTGTTGGTCAAATAGGTTCGGTAAAGTAGTGGTTAATAGGTCTAAGTAAGTTTGGTCGTCGGTGCCGGTCAGCAATTCAATATCAAGGTCAGAGGTTTCTTTGTGCAAAGGATAATTGTCTTTGCCGTGCATCGAAAAAGTAAACACACGCTCCTCGTTTTGGAAAATAGCCGCCGTGCCATTGCCTTGATGCACGTCCAAATCAATCACTAAAATCTTTCGAGCTTGTTTGGTTTCTAACAAATAATGAGCGGCGATAGCTACATCATTGAGTAAGCAAAAACCTTCTCCTCGATCGGCAAAAGCATGGTGAGTCCCGCCAGCTACATTCATCGAAATTCCGTATTTTTGGGCAAAATGTGTACACTTGATAGTACCTTGAGCGATGCGCGTTTCGCGTTTGATAAGCTCCGACGAAAGCGGAAATCCAATCCGACGAATCATTTTATCAGAAATCCTTAGATACTTTAAGTCTTCCCAGTATGTTTGTGTGTGAACTCCCAAAATCCAGCGTTCGTCCAAATCAGCAGGCTCAAAAAAATGTTCTTTACTACAAGTTCCTTCATACATAAGCTGTTCGGGAATGAGTTCGTATTTGAGCATCGGAAAGCGGTGTGGTTCGCCATTAGGACCTTTGGGAAGAGGATGACAATATAAAGGAGCGTAGGCGATTTTGAGCATGAAAACAATAAAATGATTTTGAGGGAAATTTCGTTATAGTAAAACACACATTTTAATTAACACTTGAAGACGATGAAAGTTAAGTTTTTGAACCTTTTTTTAGGGCTAGTAGTAGCCATATTGAGTTTTTCTTGCACGCCCGACCCCTTGCAAGATTTGAGCCTAGAAGATTCGCAAGTTTTTATTACGAACTACGACAAAAATGCCAAGTTTAACAATTATGCTACTTTTAGCTTGGCTGACAGCGTATTTGTAATTCAAAACGACCGTTCGGGCGTATCTACCTCTGCTTTTGATTTTAGGGTATTGAGTAGAGTGGCCGAAAATATGACCAAGCGGGGCTACAATCGTATTTTGAAAGATGCCAAACCAGATTTGGGTGTCAATGTGATGCGCATTAGCGAAACGCAGACGGGGCTTGTGGCCAACTACAACCCTTGGAACAGCTATTGGGGATATGGGGGAGGTTTTTATTATCCACCTACCTATTCTTACTACCAATCTACGGAGACCTATTGGTATGTCGAAATCATTGATCTTAAAAATGCAGGGACGAGCCAACAAGCGACCGTAATCTGGAATGGGCAGATTAGAGGCAATGGTATATTTGACGAAAATGCCCTATTTTCGATTATAGATAGCATCTTTGCCCAATCGACTTATATAAAACGCAATTGATTTTTTGATTAACCACACTCGCTAAAACAGCATTCTAAAAAATGAGGAAAATATTTTGTTTGATTATAGCGGCAGGTTTCTTTATCGAGGCCTCTGCGCAACAAGTAATCACCCGCGACCAGCTCTATAAGCGCGAGTCGCCCTATGAACGCTATACTACTTATCGAATTTCGGTGACAGGCGGACTAGGACTTCCTATGGGGAGCTTTGGGGATTATATGGAAAAATCTACTTTACGGAATTATTCTATTTTGATGGATTTCGTTTTTCCTAAAAACAATCTATCCGTAGGCGTTTCGCTAGGGTCACAATACTTCAAAAATCGCCTACCTCGGCAGGTGTATAATTTTGATAGCCAGGACGTATCGGCGGTACAAACCCGTACTTTGTCGGCCATTCCGCTGGTAGTGACGGGAAGCTATCATATTGGCAAAGTTAATGCGCCCATTCGCCCTTATGTGCAAGTGGGAGTAGGCGGGGCATTTGCTGAATTAGCAAATTATTATGGTACTATCCCGACTGGCGACAATGGCTTTAGGTTTGTGGCACAAGCAGGGGCTGGTATCAGGGCCTTGTTTAATAAAAATGGAAAATTTGGTTTAGAAGCGGGAGCTACCTATCAGCATTTACCTTTTGAGGTAGCTAGCGAAGGAATCAAAGATGCTTCATCGTTTAATGTTCGTGCAGGCTTGTTTTACCGTTGGTGGTAATGGTCTAGTTAAAGTACTAATAAAGCAAATCCCCCTTATCTTCAAAAGTAAGGGGGATTTGCTTTAGGCTTCAATCGTGATTTCGTGGGTAATCTGAGCCAGTGGCTCAAACTGCGCCGTAGCGGAGCAGTATTTTTCCATCGAAAGCTTCACGGCTCTTTCTACTTTGGCAGGGTCCAAATTTCCTTTGAAAAAATAATGGATTTTGACCTTACGAAAGGGCGAGCGCTCAGTGTCGTCTTCTTTGACACGTTCGCCTTCTACCGATATGCGAAAATCAAGGATTTCTTGACGTTGTTTTTTCAAAACCAGCACTACATCAATCGCCGAGCAACTTCCCAAGCCCATCAGTAGCAGTTCCATTGGGCGTACACCTGCGTTTTGTCCACCTATATTGGGAGAAGCATCCGTGTGTACAATGGCCTCAGAGGAGCCTCGGGCTTCGAAATGAAACCCATCATCTACGCGCACTAGTTCTACTTTCATATTTTAAGCTTCTTGTTCTTCGATGATGTTGATTTTGAGGATTTTGTTGCCCTGACGAATCGCATCAATCACCTCCAAGCCTTCTACTACTTTACCAAAGCAGGTATGTTTGCGGTCGAGATGGGCGGTATTGTTGCGGCTATGGCAGATAAAAAACTGAGAACCCCCAGTATCACGGCCGGCGTGAGCCATCGAAAGTACACCACGGTCGTGGTATTGATTACCGCCGGTAAGTTCACACTTGATATGATAGCCTGGGCCACCACGGCCAGTACCTTGAGGGCAGCCTCCTTGAATTACGAAATCAGGAATAACGCGGTGAAAAGTAAGGCCGTCGTAGAAGCCGCTTTTTGATAAATTGACAAAATTGGCGACGGTGTTAGGGGCATCCTTTTCGTAAAATTCAATCAGCATAGTCCCTTTTTCGGTAATCATTTCTGCTTTAAGCATATTCCAAATAGTTTGATTGTTTTTCTTATTAATTGATTAATGAATCAAATAACCAAATCTTGATTTACTTAGTTCGGCAAAGGTAGGGCTTCTGATTTATTGAAGCAAAGCTTACTTTAAATGCCTTTGCAAAGGATGATTTTTATTATTTTTTTGCCCAAGTCCAAAAACTATTTTTGTACAAAACAGTTCCCTTGATATGGCAAATCACGAAGTTATTATCATCGGCGCCGGTGTATCGGGTCTGACCTGCGCCAAGTATTTGAAAGATTACGGAATCCAGTCGCTGGTTTTAGAAGCCTCGGATGCCGTAGGGGGAAGAGTAAAAACAGACTCTGTAGACGGATTTTTGTTAGATCGAGGTTTCCAAATTCTGTTGACAGCCTACCCCGAAGCCCAACGAATCCTTGACTATGAGGCTCTTCGTCTGCAAGCATTTCGGTCGGGGGCACAGATTCGTCTCAACCATAGTTTTGAAGTCATGAGCGATCCTTTCAAAGAACCGCTTCAATTGTTCAAAACATTGTTTGCACCAGTGGGCACTTTTGGCGATAAGCTCAAAGTACTCCAGCTATCCAATGAAGTGAGTAAAGAACCAACGGATGCTTTTTTTGAAGAAATCGCTACTGATACCTTGTCTTATTTGAGGCAATATGGGTGGAGCGAAACCATGATTACCAATTTTTTTAAACCTTTTTTTGGAGGTGTTTTTTTGGAAAACAAGTTAGAAACGGCAAGCAATTTTTTTCGGTTTATTTTCAAACAATTTTACACAGGATCGGCTGTGCTGCCTTCGCTCGGGATTCAGGCTATTCCTCAGCAAATCGCCAACAAATTGCCAAAAGAAGCCATAAGACTTAACAGCAAAGTGGCGAGCATTGACAAAAAAACGGTTCATCTTGTCAGTGGAGAATCACTGACTGCCAACCATATAGTAGTAGCTACTGATGTATGCCAAGCCGATAAGCTTCTCAGTCGAAGTATCTGTCGTGAATACAATGTCACCACTTGCACGTATTTTGAGGCAAATACTTCTCCCCTGAAAGAAAAAATGCTGGCTCTCAACCCCAATCGACTGTCAGTAGTACACCATATGTGTGTGCCTAGCGATATCTCTCCCAGCTATGCGCCTGTCGGTAAATCTTTGATTTCGGTAAGCACGCAGGGTTTAGATTTGTTTGACGAAAAAAAACTCACTGCCCAAATTAGAGCAGAGCTAACCGAATGGTTTGGCGACGAAGTGGAGGGTTGGCGGCATTTACGAACATATCATATACCCCAAGCGCTCATGAAATTTACGGTCGATGCCTCAAAAACCAGTTTAAGATTGAGCGAAAATCTCTACGAATGCGGTGATCACGTGGCGTATCCTTCCCTCAATGCTGCAATGGCTACTGGGCGGCAGGTAGCTGACTTAATAGCAGGAATCTAAACCTATATTTCCACAGAAATCTCACAAAATTTTTAGTTTAAGAGATTTTTGTGGGGAGTAAAATTTATTTTTTGAAAAGAAATTGAGCCATCTGAAATCCTGATTGGAAAGCTCCTTCTACATTTCCCATTCCAAAGGAATCCCCGCCAATCAAAAGCGAGCCCGAAATATCTAGCGCCAAATAGGGTGCTGCGTATCGCTTTTCGGCCAAACTATACCTCCAGCGGTGTACTTGTATTGTTTCTATAAAAGATGGCGCAATCCACTGCTCTAGCATAGCTATCAATTCTTTACCTACGTTGTCTAAGTCTGCTTCGAGATTTTGTCGACTAAAATCAGGACTTGCATGAATCGTAATAGAAGGGTGCGAAGTGATCCCTTTTTGAAAATTGTCGGCTACCCAAGCTATGGCACCTCCGTCAAATTTCAACACACCTGGACTGGGAATCGAGCTATTGTTGTACAGTGAAGCCATTACCGCAATGCAAGGTGCATATTGAATAGAGGCTAAAGCCAAATGGTGCTCTGGTGAAAGAGCAATATCACTATGAGCAAGTAAGTCGAGAGCTTGAGGAACTGGCATGGTTAAAATAATACGATTGGCGGTATAAGTGTTTCCATTTTCGGTATTTACTATCCACTCTGCTTCACTTTTTGTCAATCTTATCACTTTTTCGTTGGTCAAAACGCTCAAGTTCTGAGCCATGTATTTGGCAATGCTATTCATGCCTTCAATCCCTATGTAGCGAGGGTGCTGAAAGGTAATATCTGTGGTTGGTGTACTGATTAAATTCCATTCTTTGACGATTCCAGCTTGTTGCCAATCGGCAATATGCTGTTGAAATTCGGGAGTACGGGCCGTAAAATATTGAGCACCGTGGTCGGCACGAGAAGAAGACAGACGGCGCGTAGCAAGCCTACCGCCTACGCCACGGCCTTTGTCGAGCACGGTAACTTGCCAAGCGTGGCGGTGGAGTAGGGTGGCGGCGGTAAGTCCCGTCATTCCTGCCCCAATAACAATACAAGAAGGCATTTATTTACTTTTTTTAAAACGGTTTGTAATTACAAACTGAGAAGTAAGAACAAAGTTTTAAAAAAGAGGTAAAAGCAAAGAGCTATCTCCAATAGCTTGGCCTTTTATTAGTAGCGCCTATATGGCGGCAATCTGAGCAGGCAATACTTCCAGTGGTGTACCACGGAATCACCGAACCAGGTACTGGAAATTCAATCAAAACCAAAAAAGGAGCTTCCTTGGCCTGTTTGATGATTTCGTGCGTGGGAAGGGTATCAATCGGTGCACATACTTGATCTGCTAGGGTATTACGTCCCAAGTTTTCGGTAATAAAAATGCGTTGTTGAGTGGGAGTAGTGGCGTTGAAAAAACCAAAAACTATTTCCTCCGAATCAGTAAGGCAGGTAATGTTGCCCGTAACTTGGGAGGGTTGAGGGTCAAAAAGCCCTCCAGTCGATTCGTTGGTTTTGGCGATAGCGGTCCAATATTCAAATTCTTCCTGTGAAAGCCCGTATTGAGTTACCAAAATACTGTATTTGCGGGCGAGCTTGCCACTGAGGGCCGTTACTTCCGTAATCGGGACGTCCTGTATCACATCCTGTGAGAGATTAATAGACGAGCCCAGCGTAATTTTGGTTGACTTTCGAGTGGGCCAACAAAGCTCAATTTGTTCAGACCGAGGTATGATTTCATTGTTTATGATTTCATAACCCGAGAACAACGGTGCGCGATATTCCCAAGTTTCTTCAAAATTCCAACGATAAAAACGGGTATTATTCGAGGGGTCGTGGGTGTTTATGTTAATCTTAACGCCTTCATTATTAGTTAATAAACGGTACGTGATACTGTCGATTGCGGGTGTTTTAATCACGGGTACATAGGCAGAACGGTATTCTTTGCCATTCGTAGTTTTGATAAAAAGCCTAAACTGTTCGTTGGGAGCATAAGATGCGGCTCCTAATTGGTATTTTCCGGGCTGATATTCCCTAAAATTGAAGCTACTACCTTTGTCCCCTTCCACCCTAACAATGGCACGTTGCTCCATGTTGGGTGCCTCTTTTTCTCCTATGTTTTGGGTTCTACTTAGTTGAATTTCACTTATGGCCGAAGGCGATAGATTCAAAGAACCTTCTACTACTAAGTAGCTTTGAGCTTGTTTGATTTCGGGAGGATTGTAAGGCAGCACACAGCCGTAAATCAAGCCTATTAACAACAATACAACGAAGGTGCCTAGAAATGGGAGGTATGGTTTCATGGTTTTGCGGACTTATGGTTTATAAGACCACTTCTGTAAGAAAATACCTAACTAAAATCGTAATTTTTTGGAAAACTCATTTGTTTTCAAGGGCTTTCATAGCGGCTTTTTTGAGCGTATCAAAGTCATGGGTATTGATTTCTCGTATCCAAGTTGCTGTATCGGTAGGTAAAAAATCAAAGTTAGTTTTACGAGCAAGTGTACCATAGATGGTAAGTGAAGCCAAAAGGCTTCCTTTCAAACTAGGGTGGAAATTATCCTGTCCATAAAGTGAGAGTTGAGGTTCGAGTTGCCAAGCATATTTCCAAGCCAATCCCGCCGGACAGAGCAATAAATTTATTTTTTGGGCAGCTTGCGTATAAGACTGAATGACGTTTTCTAAGTCAAAAGAACGTGCTAAAGAAGGCCAGACCATATACAAAGCCATTTTGACGTTGTTTTTTTTGCAAATTTCGGCTAAGCGAGTAGCATAATCTGTCAATAAAACTTGTGATTCGGGCAAGGCTGAAGGCCCTTGCTGCGCTACCACAAAATCGAAAGTTTGGCTTTCAATGGCTCGCTGCACTTTACCTTCTTTCCAATGGTCTTCCAGCGAATAGTTTGGATATAAAAAAGTGGTGTATTGGAGCTGCACACCGTCATGTTTGGCTAGTTCTTGCACTATCTGAGGTAGGTCGTTGGTGTAAGTAAGACTATTGCCAACAAACAAAACTTTGAGCGTAGGAGATTGACTAAGCACCTGAAGGTGATAAAATAAAATACTTAGCAATAAGCATATTCTCATGGTATGGCTAGAAATCATAGACCAAAAAGTTGAAGGTGATGGAAAGGTAAATTACGTTTTTTAGAAATATAAAAAAAGCCTTCCAACCTTCTCCAATTATTCCAAATGTACATCTTTGAAGAGCAACATCTCTTTAAGGCGTTCTTCTTTGTCAGGATCAAAGCCGCAAGAAGTCGTAAATTCTTTGGGATTGTGATAGGTTCCAAACAACATATCCCACCAAACGATATCGCCGTAATTATGGGTGTGTTTGTTGTATTCGTGATGGATGCGATGCATTTCGGGGCGTTGAAAAATATAACCTATCCATTGAGGTGTTTTGACATTGGTATGATAAAAAAACTCCCCTAACGCGGTACACAAGGTATAAATACCGCCCGCTTCTACATTAAGCCCTAACAGAGAATAGACTAACAAGCTCCCGATGATAGAATTGACGGTCATTTCGAGTGGATGCTTGTAAAATGACGTAATGACTTCAATTCTTTGGGGGCTATGATGGATTTGGTGAAAATGTTTCCATAAAAAATCGATGGTATGTCTCCAGCGATGCCACCAATAAAAAACGAAAGTGGCAATAAAGTAGGCTATGATTCCTCCAAAGATGTTGCCCACATAAGTAGATAAATGAAATACTGAAAAAGCGGATAACCATTTTTCCCAAGTCCAACCCGCTATCAGTACTACGAGTAATTGAACAAAATTAATTGCTAATACCCGGATAGTCCACGTAGGGACTTGAGGGAGCTTCCATCCTGGAATGAGTTTTTCGATGAGAAAACATATTCCAAAAACTGCAAAAATGATAGATAATATCATGGAGATAAGGAGTTTGGTATACCCAAAATTCTCCCTAATACATTTTTTATAAATTGATATTGGTCAATTTATTTAGCCCAAATTTGTACTTGGTAAGAAGCAAAATTTAAAAAAGAGGCAAAATGAGGTGGGATTGTACAAAAAAGCGCGAACCTAAGTTCGCGCTTAATAATATGACTACTATAATACTGATTTTAGACGATTTGAGCCTCACGGTGGATGATTGCTTCACGATCAGGGCCTGTAGAAATAAAACTGATTGGCAATTGGAGCTCTGCTTCCAAAAAGTTAATATAAGCAGCCAACTCAGTAGGCAGTTCGTCGTAAGTATGTAAGTTTTCGAGCGAAGTAGCCCAGCCTTTCATGGTTTTATAGATAGGCGTTACATCATTGTGACAAAGGTCATAAGGGAAGCGGTCAGTGAGCGTTCCGTCGGGCATTTGATAATGAGTACAAATCTTGATTTCATCAAAAATATTCAAGACATCGACCTTCATCATCACGAGCTGCGTAACACCATTGATCATGATAGCATATTTAAGGGCAGGCAAATCTAGCCATCCGCAGCGGCGAGGCCGCCCCGTAGTAGAGCCAAACTCGCGACCTTCTTGACGCATACGCTCGCCTTCTTCGTCAAACAGCTCTGTAGGAAAAGGGCCACTACCCACGCGTGTACAGTAAGCTTTGAAAATACCATAGACTTCGCCAATGCGACGAGGAGAAAGTCCCAAGCCTGTACAAGCACCCGCAGTGGTAGTATTGGAGCTGGTCACAAATGGATAAGAACCGAAATCGATATCTAATAATGAGCCTTGCGCACCTTCGGCCAGCACTGTTTCTCCTGCTTCTAAAGATTCATTGACGAGGTATTCGGTGTCTACAAAATTGTATTGTTTCAAAAATTCGGTAGCTTCAAAAAACGTCGCTTCTGCTTCTGCTAAGGCCGCTTCATAGTCGTATTTATAGAAATCCAAAACAACTTTGTGCTGATTGACAAGGCGCTCATATTTTTCTTTGAATCCAGGCGATACGATATCGCCCATGCGTAGGCCTTGGCGTGCTACTTTATCTTGGTAAGCAGGGCCAATTCCACGCAAAGTAGAGCCTATTTTAGCATCACCTTTCGATTGTTCGTAGGCAGCATCAAGCAAGCGGTGAGTGGGGATAATGATCGCTGCTTTTTTGGAGATAAAAAGATTCTGCTGGAGTGGAAGATTATATTTAGCCAATCCGTCGATTTCTTTTTTCAAAACAATAGGGTCAAGTACAAGACCATTGCCGATGATATTTTTGATTTCTGGCCTAAAAATACCAGAAGGAATCTGGTGGAGTACGTGTTTGAAACCATCAAATTCGAGTGTATGACCTGCATTAGGGCCGCCCTGAAATCTTGCAACCACTTGGTATTGTGGTGCTAATACATCCACAATTTTCCCTTTTCCTTCGTCGCCCCATTGGAGGCCGAGTAGTACGTCAACTTTCATTAGAACTTGTAAGCCCCCAACCCCTTGGGGGAGTTTATGATTTGGTGAAAGACGTGCCGTGGGGTTTCGGTACATAGGCACGTATGAGTATGAGGTAACGAGAACAAATAGGGAATTATTCTATTTCTACTCTTTTAGGTCTTTCTAGCGCTGCTTTGGTTTTATTTTCGCAGTTTTCACGGGTACAATTGCCGTAAAAAATAAGAGAATGGTGCAAAACGTTGAATTTCAATAAATCACCCACCATGTTTTGGATATTCTGGACGCGCGGGTCACAAAACTCCATCACTTGATGACAATCCATACAAATGAGGTGGTCGTGCTGACGGTATCCATAGGCTTTTTCGTACTGTGCTAGGTTTTTGCCAAATTGGTGTTTTGTTACCAAGTCGCAATCTACCAACACATCAAGCGTGTTATAAACAGTAGCTCTACTGACGCGATACTTTTTGTTTTTCATTGATATATACAACTCATCTACATCGAAGTGGTCTTCGCGAGTGTATATTTCTTCCAATATAGCAAAACGTTCGGGTGTTTTGCGAAGACCTTTACGCTCCAAATAAGCCGTGAGGATACGCTTGGCCGCTTCTAAATTTTCGTGTTTGGCTTGGGGCATTGCTTTTTGAGTTAAAAGTTAAAAGTCGAGAGTCATAAGGTAATGAGGGCATAAAAAGCTAAATTTTATCCATAAAAGTACCTATTGACTCATAACAATTAACGGTGGCGAAAAATCGCGATTAACTTCTACAAAAGTACTAATTTTCAATCAAATCGCGCGACTTTAAACACGCCATCTACTTTTTCTAATTTTTGCATGAGTTGTTCTAGGTGGCGTGTATCATACACATAGAGTTTGATGATAGCTTCAAAAATGCCTTCTTCGGTCTCCACCGCAATCGAGCGGATGTTGATATGGAGCTCATTCGAAATAATGCGCGTGAGGTCATTGACAAGCCCTACACGGTCGGTACCTTCGATGCGCAAACCTGCCAAAAAGGCTAACTTTTGTTGAGAAGTCCATTTTGCTTTGATGACTCGGTTGCCGTGATTAGATAGCAATTCGGGCGCATTGGGGCATGTGGTTCGGTGAATTTTAATACCTTCGTTGACGGTCACAAACCCAAATACATCGTCGCCCGGAATAGGGTTACAGCATTTGGCGAGGATATAGTCGATTTTGTCCATGTCTTCCCCAATCAGCAGTGCATCCGCATCGGCGCGTTCGCCGTGCATTCTTTTGAGTTCTTTTGTGAACTGCTTGCCGTCTTGAAGTTGATCAGTATTGATTTTGGCCTGAATATTGATTTTGGCCTCTTTCTCATTTTTAAACTTCTTGATTTCGTCGGCATTGATATAGCCCTTTCCAAAGCGATAATACAAATCGCTGGGAGTTTTGCAATTAAAATAAGCCCTGAGCTGATTGATAAGCTCATGAGTAACATCAAGGTGAAGAATCTTACATTTTTTCTCAATGATGTTGCGGCCATCGGTTACATATTGTTTGTTTTCTTCCTTAATAAGCTCTTTGATACGGGCTTTTGCTTTGGAAGTCACCACAAATTTGAGCCAATCTTCGCTTGGTTTTTGACGCTTGGCCGTGATAATTTCGACTTGGTCTCCATTATTGAGAGGCTGACTGATAGGTACAAGCGAATTGTTGACTTTGGCAGCGATACAGCGTGCCCCTACTTCAGAGTGAATATCAAAAGCAAAGTCAAGGGCCGTGGCACCGCGCTGCAATACGCGAAGCTCGCCTTTGGGAGTAAACACAAAGACCTCCTCAGCAAAAAGGTTGCTACGAAAATCGTCCAAAAACTCCAAAGCCGCCGTTTTATTATCTTTGGTAGCTTCCAGCATTTCGCGTACTTGATTGATCCATTGGTCAATCCCTTGGCCAGTTTTGGTATCGTTACCTTTGTATTTCCAGTGAGCTGCTACGCCTTTTTCGGCAATTTCATCCATTCGTTTAGAACGGATTTGTACTTCTACCCACTGTCCTTTGTCGGTACCTTCGGGGCGGTACATTACAGTAATGTGCAGTGATTCGTAGCCGTTGGCGCGTGGCGTAGCAAGCCAATCTTTGAGGCGGTCGATATTGGGAGTATAGTGGTCAGTAACGATAGAGTAAGCATGCCAACAGTCCGATTTCTCTTCTTTGGGATCATCTTTTGAATTCATAATGACCCGCACCGCAAACAAATCATAAATCTCTTCAAATGGCTTCTTTTGCTTACGCATTTTATTCCAAATGGAGTAGATAGATTTGGGACGGCCTTTGATGGCAAAATCATAACCTTGCTCTCTCAAATCATCTTCGATTGGTTCAATAAACTTCGCAATAAACCTGTCACGTGCTGTTTTGGTAGCCCGCAGTTTATGCTTGATTTCTTCGTAACCTTCAGGTTCGGTATATTTGAGGTATAGGTCTTCAAGGTCCGTCTTGATAGAATGAAGCCCCAAACGGTGAGCCAAAGGTGCATAAATAAAAATCGTCTCGGATGCGATTTTGAGCTGCTTGTCGCGAGCCATACTATCGAGGGTGCGCATGTTGTGCAGGCGGTCGGCGAGCTTAATCATGATGACCCTGATGTCGTCAGAAAGTGTCAGCAACATTTTCCGAAAGTTTTCGGCTTGCTGCGACGTTCCAAATTCAAACTGTCCTGAAATTTTGGTAAGACCATCGATGATTTGTGCCACTTTAGGACCAAATTGACGTTCGATGTCTTGCAGGGTAAAATCCGTGTCTTCTACTACATCATGTAGGAGGGCACAAATAATGGAGGTAGTGCCAAGTCCAATTTCTTCTACGCAAATCTGCGCAACGGCAATCGGGTGGTAAATGTAAGGTTCGCCGGATTTGCGGCGCATGTCTTTGTGGGCTTCTACTGACAGATTGAAAGCTTTTTTAATGAGTTTTGCATCATTGTCTTTCAAAAAGGGTTTGGCCGCGCGGAGCAATCTGCGGTATCTTTTCAATATTTCTGACCGCTCAAGCTCCAAATCAATCTCTACTTCGATGGGCATATTTTTGTTGTTTCGGTCTGCCGAATTTGCTGTACTCAATACGACTAAAGTAGGTAAAGATAATAAATTTTACAATTTTTTAATGATTATAGGACATGAAAAAAAAAGCATATAAGGGGGCAAGTGTTTGATATACAATAAGGTATAGCAGAGCGTGGATACATTCCAATTTAAAGAAAGTATGAAAAGTTAAAATTTTTTTTGGCTTTTATAAAATTGTGTATAATTTTGCAGCCCGAAATAAGTGGTAAAAATAGTATCAAAAAGCCACATTTCGGAAATGCCTAAATACACGCTGCGGGCGTGGTGGAATTGGTAGACATACCAGACTTAGGATCTGGCGCCGCAAGGCATGGGGGTTCGAGTCCCTCCGCCCGTACCTTTGCTGACTGATCTCTTTAATAGAGAAATGTCAAAAAGCTAAACCCTCAAACTCGTCATAGTTTGAGGGTTTTTTTAATAATTAACCACTCACAAATCATCTGTTTGATATTATCACAGATTATTAATAACTGCAACAATGGAGGTTCTGTTAGAAAAAAGTACGCCTACCAACGCCACCCTAACCGTAAAATTGGCGAAGGAAGATTATCAACCCAAAGTAGAAAAAACACTCAAAGATTATAGCAAACGTGTCAATTTGAAGGGCTTCCGTCCAGGCAAAGTGCCTACGCAGGTCATCAAAAGGATGTATGGAAAAAGCATCGTTATTGATGAAGTGAATCAGCTTCTCAGTGATACGGTCAACGACTATATCCGTGACAACAAACTTCAAGTGGTAGGAGATCCTCAAATCGACCAAGCTAAGACAGCTACGATTGATTGGGATGCTCAAAGTGAATTTGAATTTGCGTATGAATTGGGTTTAGCTTCGGATTTTGAAGTAAGCCTATCGAATCTTCCTGCGGTATCAACTTATACCATCGAGGCAGGTGAGAAAGAATTGAATGATACAATCGAAAACCTTCGTACTCAGTTTGCCGGACAAATCAATCCCGAAACTTCAGAAGAAGGAGATATGCTTTATGGAGAATTAAAGCAGGGAGATTTTTCGACCAAAACAGCCATCCCTTCTAAACAAATCAAAGAAGAAGCGCAGGCAAAATTTGTAGGCCTTGCCAAAGGTGATGTGATTACGTTTGATATTCGTGATACTTTTGTGGATGACAAAGCTGTGGCGCATCTTACAGGTTTGAAAGACGAAGCTGCTGCCGAATTAAGCGGAGATTTCGAATTCACGATTGAGGACATTACTCGCCAAGCACCTTCCGAAATCAACCAAGAGTTTTTTGATAAAGTATTGGGAGTAGGCAAAGCAGATTCGGAAGACGCCTTCCGTAGCCAAGTAGCTGAAATTATCCAACGCAACTACGCCCGTGAAGCAGATGCCCTGTTGCGTCGTGATATCGACCAAGCGTTGTTGGATAATATCAACATTGATCTTCCAGAAGCATTTTTGAAAGATTGGCTTTTCAAAGTAAACGAAGGCAAATTTACGTCTGAGCAAATTGACGCCGATTATCCTCAATTTACTAAATCGTTGAAATTGTCGTTGATTAAAAATAAAATCGCCGAGCAAATCGACGTTAAAGTTGATTCTGAGGAGGTTGTTGCTCGTGCCGAAGATATGGTACGTGAGCAGTTTGGTTTCTATGGCAATGACATGGGTGCCGAAATGAACGATACCATCCGCAAAATCGCGATGAACTATTTGACTTCCGAAAAAGAAAATAACTACTCTAAGATGTATAACTTGGTGTTTGACGACCGCATTTTTGAGGTACTCAAAGGGCAGTTGACACTTGATGCCAAAACCATCGATGTAGACCAGTTTCAGGAGATTGTGAAGAGCTTGAGCCAAGATTAGTTGACAAAGCTTATTTTTGCAAATGAGGCTACCAAACACTTGGTAGCCTCATTTGCGTTTTAGGAGGCTAAATGTCTGAATATTATGGAAAAGCTAATCGGACTTATTCGGCTGCTGTGGCCTGAAGTCACCGCTGATTTTGAATATTCTTTGCGGCAGGTTTTGGTGAGAGAAGAGTTACCTAAAAAACAGCTCGTTTTAAAAGAAGGCCAAGTGGCGCACAAAATGTATTTTATTGAAAAAGGCTGCGTGAGAGGGTATTATCTGAAAGAAGGGCAAGAGGTGAATTCTTGGTTTATGAAAGAAGGTGACTTTGTGATTTCTATCGTTAGTTTTTATACCAAATTACCTTCCGAAGAAATCATCGAAACTTTAGAAGAGAGCTTGCTATGGGCTATTTCGCGCCAAAATCTTGAGCGTCTTTATCTTCAATATCCCGCCTTCAATTTGGTAGGAAGGTTGCTGACCGAGAAGTATTATGTACTGAGCGAACAGCGTACCCAAAGCCTAAGGAAAAAAACGGCCGATGAGCGTTATAGAAACCTCCTCGCTGCTTTTCCCGATATAAGCAATCGCGTACCCCTCAAGTATATCGCTTCTTACTTGGGGATTAGCCCCGAAACCCTCAGTAGATTGAGGGCCAAGAAATGGTAAAATAGGAAATACCTTACAGGATAGCATATATGATACTTCTGATAATATTTGATCCTTCGTACTGAATTTATCCTCCATCAGAAATCCTCTGATGGAGGGTTTCCTATTTCCGCACCATCACCACCACTCCCGACGCCCATGAGAGCTTGACTAGCTGAAATCGCGTGTCATTATCAAGGGTTTGGAGGAGGGTGGTTACTTTATCGGCGTGGCCTTCGGGCCAATTGGGCTGGGGAAGCATATCGTCAATGATATAAAAACCGCCTTTTTTTACCAACAAAAGTGCTTCTTCTAAATGGTTGTATTTGCCCGGCCAAGTGTCGGCAAATACCAAATCGAAATGATTGGGTGGGAGAGTGGTAAGAACCTCTTCTCCGGGCCGACAAATCAACTGCAAGCGTGTATCATGTCCCAAATGACGGGTGGCGATTTCGATAAGTTGCGCATCAAACTCCACCGAAATAAGCGTCGAATTTTCATCCATACCTTCTAAGAGCCAAGCCGTGGCGCGGCCAGCCCCTGTTCCGATTTCGAGAAAGTGACCATTGGGCTTGCTTGCTACGAGAGTACGCAGTAGTGCACCCGTGAGGTTGTCGGAGGGCTGTCCAAAATTGTGTTGGGTGGCGTCTGCGTCAATCGCCGAAACTACCGAAGGAATGGAAGAAATTGAATGGTCGTTCATGCTTTTTGCTTAAATAGTATTACAAAATTGGCTGAAAAAAAGAAGAGAATCGGCAATGTGTTTTTCCCAATAAGGCCATTCGTGGCCTCCCTCAAACTCGTAATATTGATGCGAAATCTGATGCGTTTGTAGGGCTTGATGAAGGACGCGATTAGCGTCGAGCAGGACGTCGCTGTGTCCACAATCAAACTGAAAGGGAGATAAGTGATGGCGATGCGCTAAAATAGTATCTAGCACCGAATCAGTGATTGTGGCGGAGGTCTGAAGCCCGTCAAAATCTTTGACAAAATGTTGGAGTTGGTTGAATTCAGTAATGGAAGAGTGCCCTGAAAAAGCCCGAAACAGATTTGAATATTTAGCGCCTAAGCGCAATGCCCCGTATCCTCCCATTGATAGACCCGTGACGAATAAAGGCAGCGTGCGGCCTACTATTTCTTCTTCCACTATTTTGGGGACATCTTCTACAATCCACTTTTCATAGTCTTCGCTTAGATGTGGTACATAGCCACTTCCATCGCCAAAAAGCCCATCAGAAGGCATGACTAGAATCATGGGAGGGATTTTGTCTTCTTTGATAAGTTGTAGCGCTGTATGATGTACGCCGCCTTTGAGTGTCCAAGCCCAATGACTGCCATAGACGCCGTGCAAGAGAATGACCATGCCTTTTAGTTCTGAAAAGGGAACAGGGGGCACAAAAACACTGATGTCGGCGCGTTTTTGGAGGGCATTGCTTTTGACGGTGATGAGCCGTAAATAATCGCGTTCAAAACGTGGATCTGAGAGCTCAACGGTGAAAAAGGAGGCCATAGCTTTAGCAAAATTGACCTCAATTAAACCTAAATAATTTGTTTTTGGTAATGATTAAGGGTGAGGCATTAAAAGAAGCTTTGACGCTGGGTATCACTATTGTTGGTATTTTTTGGATTTTATAAAAGAATAGTTTTAAAAATAACTCATTGTTAAAATTTTAATTGGTAATCGTGTATTTTGCATAATAATAAAATATCACTTCTCAACATTCTATTCTTCTTTTTGAACCCTAATTGCTGAAGCCTATGTTCAGAAAATCTATCCACATTATTGTTGTGTTAGGGCTGCTTTTACAAATTACCGAAACTCACGCCCAACGAAAACCTTCTTACAAACAAGCCGAAATATTGTGGGATACTTGGGGCGTACCTCATATTTATGCCAAAAACCACGAGAGCCTTTTTTATGCTTATGGCTGGGCGCAGTCCAAAAATCACGGAAATCTTATTTTACAGCTCTATGGCCAAGGACGAGGAAAAGGCGCGGAATACTGGGGAGAAAAGTATGTTTCGGCTGACCGTTGGGTGATTTTAAATAGTGTATATGAAAGAGCTCAAGAATGGTACAAGGCCCAAAAACCTGCCATGCGCAAAAATCTTGACGCTTTTGCCCAAGGTGTCAACGACTATGCTACCCAAAATCCTGATAAAATCAGCGAGGAAGCCAAGCGTGTACTTCCGATTGATGCCGTAGATTTGATTGCGCACTCTCATCGGGTCACTCACTTTGTATTTTTGGCTTCGGATGCACGATTGGCCGCTGCCGAAAGAGTGCAAGGTGATAAAAACGGCTCAAATGCTTGGGCCGTAGGTCCTTCTAAATCAGCAACGGGCAATACCCTTTTATTGACCAACCCTCACCTTCCTTGGCGAGATTTGTATATGTATTTTGAGGCGCAATTGGTGGCACCGGGGGTCAATACTTACGGCATTAGCCGAATGGGATTTCCAGTACTAACTATGGCATTCAATGCCACTGGAGGCTATGCCCAAACGGTCAATACCAACGACGGGCAAGATTTTTATGAACTCACGCTTGCCGAAGGGGGGTATCGCTGGGATGGCAAAGTGAAGGCTTTTGAGACAAAAGAAAAAAGCTTAAAAATCCGACAAACTGACGGACGTTTGAAAGAAGAAAAAATAGCAGTAAAGCATTCGATTCATGGGCCAGTAGTGAGCGAAAAAGGAGGGAAGGCGATTGCGATGAGGGTAGCAGGACTTCAACAATCTGGAATGATAGAACAATACTGGGACATGGCCAAGGCCAAAGATTTGGAGGAGTTTGAGGCGGTGGTGAGTAGGTTACAGATTCCGATGTACACTTTGATGTTTGCTGACAATAAAGGCAATATTTTCAATCTTTTTAATGCTGAAGTACCTAAGCGCCCCGTGGGTGATTGGAAGTATTGGTCAGGAGTAGTAAGGGGAGACACCTCCAGTACACTTTGGACCCAAACGCATCCCTATCAAGATTTGCCAAAAGTAAAAAATCCCCCTACAGGTTGGCTTCAAAATACCAATGAGCCGCCGTGGACAGCTACCGTGCCGATGGTCAACAATTACAAAGATTTTCCGGCTTATATGGCACCGCCGCCGCAAATGTCATTTAGGACGCAAAGCTCGGTCAGAATGCTTTCGACGGCTTCTAAGATTACCTTAGATGATTTTGTGGAAATGAAACTCTCTACCAAAATGGAACTTGCCGACCGTATTGTGGGGGATTTGGTGGCTTTGGCACAAGCGGAGGGTAGCACCGAAGCCAAAGAAGTGGTAGCAGTATTGGCGGCGTGGGATCACCGTACCGACAATGAAAGCAAAGGCGCATTTTTGTTTGACCGCTTTGTACGAAAATGGGTAGGAGGAAATGAAAAGCTTAATTCGCTCGGTACGGCCTCTACTTTGTTTGCTAAGCCTTGGGATTTGAATCAACCTTATGGTACCCCCAGCGGAATCGCTGACGCTAAAGCAGCACTTACGGCACTTTTGGACGCCGCCAAAGAAGTAAAAGCCACTCATGGACGCTTAGATGTTGCATGGGGAGAGGTGTTCAGATTTAGAATCAATGATGTGGATTTGCCAGGTAATGGGGGCCCAGGGCCTATGGGAGTATTTCGAACTATGACTTTAGGGCCTACTACGGATGGCAAATTTGTGCCCGTACATGGAGATACTTACGTCGCAGCTATTGAGTTTTCAAAGCCCTTAAAAGCCAAAATCCTTACCAGCTATGGCAATGCTACCCAGCCTGATTCCAAACATCAAACCGATCAGTTACCGCTTTTATCCGAAAAGAAAATGCGGTCTATTTGGTTTAGTCGAAAAGAAGCTGAGCAGCATTTAGAAGAAAAAACGGTATTTGAGTAAGTCGAAGCAATCACCGCACTAGCGGTACCCAAATCGTCATTTCAGACGGGCCTCGATTGCTCCAAGCATAGTAGGGGATGAGTTTAAGTGGGATGGTTTTCTTTTGTTTGGAAAGAGGGCGATACAGCGTTTTGTCCCATTGTTGGTCGTTGATACGCACTCCCGTTGTTTCTAAAGCAGTAATAGGCGCATTGTCTAAAGTGGTAGGAGTAGGTTTGAAGGTAGCAGTACTTGGAATCGCTACGTCAAAAACACGCGCTCCTGAGGGCATATCGTTTGATTCTAAACAATAAACCATCGGGCCTCGTTTGACAGCCACTTGATTGCGGGTTTCTTCTACAAGAGGATTAGATTCCAAGAGCTCAGTCGGCATGGCCATATTCCAAGTGATGATATCGCCTTTTTTCCATTTACGATTGATATTGACATAGCCTTTGTCGGTGGTATAAGCAGTAGCTTTACCATTGATAAATAGCTTGGCTTCTGAGCACCAGCTTGGCAGGCGAAGCCGGAGCGAAAAATCGTCAGCAGGCAGTTGCTCTACCGTAATTTTGACATTACCATCCCAAGGGTAGTTGCTTTCTTGTTGCAGGCTTACAGCTTGCCCATTTTTGAGGGTTGTTTGTAAATGACTGCTCCCAAAAAGATTACACCAGACGGCATTATCGCTGAGGCTATAAGCATAGTCACTTACTTCGGTGATAGTACGGACGGTATTGGGAGGGCAGCAGTTAGAGATTCGGATATAAGGAATTCGCCCGCCCATCCAGCGGAGTTGATAGGGGAAATCGTTGGAAGCGGCCAGGGGATTGGTGTAAAAAAATTTATTTCCCGACAAACTTATGCCAGACAATACGCTATTGTATAAAGCCAACTCTACGACATCGGTATAGCGAGCATCGCCTGTAAGCGCAAACATCCGCCAATTGAAAAGGACATTGCCGATATTGGCACAGGTTTCGTTGTGGGCACTGACGTTGGGCAATTGATAATCGCGTCCAAAAGCTTGGTGGGTTTTTTGGACGTCGTTGGGCTTATAAGAAGTCCCGTAAGGCGAAACTCCGTCGAAAAGGGCACCACAAGCGCCTGTGACATACATTTTGCGCTGGGTGAGATTGTCCCATATCAGATTGAGCGAGCGCATGAGAGAATCTTCGCCTGTTTCGGCATATACATCAGCTACTCCTGCATAAAGGTAGGTGGCCCGTACAGCATGACCCATCGCCACTGTTTGTTGACGAAATGGAATGCGGTCTTGATTGTCGTCGGTACCTTCGGTAGTACCTTTGATGTTGACAAGGTATTTTACCAAATCAAGGTAGCGTTTTTCGTTGGTAGTGCGATACAACTCAGTCAAACCCATGTAGTGGGAGGGGCATATGGCGTTGCGGGCTTGCTCTGGCGTGGCAACTTTATAAAATCCAATAAGAAAATCAGCGGCTTTTTTTGCTACGTTGAGCAGGGAGGTTTTGCCCGTAGCACGGTGATGCACGCAAGCGGCGGTCATCAAATGTCCAAAATTATAAGCTTCAAAACTGAGCTTGTCGTCAAACATCTTTGTTTGCCCCGATTTTTTTTGTTCGATGATAGCTTTGGTATAAACGTAGCCATCTTCGCGTTGGGCTTTGGCCATTACTTCGATGGCTTTGTCCATAATAGCGTCTAGTTCGGGGGCTTTGGTGGTGGCGTATAAGCTTGCTACGGCTTCAAAGGTTTTATAAAAGTCGCCATCGTGGAAAGAGGGTCCTTTGAAATTGCCTTGTTCGAGACCTGCTGCAATCTCGAAATTTCGAAACGAATGACTGATGTTAGGGTCGGTGTAGGTTTTCCAAAGTTGGGGAACCATGGTTTCTTTACAAACCCGAAAACGGTCGGCCCAGAAGCCTCCCGTCCAACGCACATCGGCGAGGTTGGGGGTGTAAAGTTTGGCGTAGGGACTTTGGCTGGTATTGACCAACCCTTTGTTTTGAGCTTCTACAAAAAATGTAAAAACCCAAAAAAGGAAAACGATTAAAATGTTTTTTGTCATGTCAATGCTATTTTATGGGTGGGATAGTGTCTATTTAAATTTTTGATAATCAGATAAATAAAAGTGTAAGTTGCTATTTGGATGTCTGTTTGGTTTTCTTGGGTGGTGGCGGTACAAAAGCGAGCGTACTTTTTCCTATTTCTTTGGAAGTGGCAACGGCTATGCCTCGTTGGTCGTCTTTATTGACCGCACAATAAAAATGATAAACCACTCCTTTGTGCTTGATGACGTACGATTTATGGGCATACATACTGTCGTAAGGTTCGGAAGGATTGATAAGGTCGGGGCCGTCCCAATCAGTCCAGTTTACCATGTCATACGAACAAGCAAAACGATTGTAAGCGTCTTTGCGCTCATTCCAGAATGCTCCAAAATAAAACATCACCCATAAATCGCCCATTTTTTGGAGTACACCATCACCCGTGATGCCCGAGTGATGATTCAGTACAGTCTCAGATTGGAAACGTTTCCATGTCTTCATATCGTTGGAAACAGCCATGCCGATGCGCTCAATTTCCCGATATTTGGGGTTGTTGTTGCTACTGTCGCCGTTGGCATTGTAGTACATCACAAAAGGATAACCCGTCGTCTTTTTCTTATCCCAGACTACCGTGCTTTTGTATTGTTTTTTGTTTTCCCACCACCTTACATCGGTATCGTAGGGAGAAAGTACTGCTTTGGGGAGTCGTTGCCATTCTACCAATTTGGTCGGGTTTTGGTCGCTGTAAGCCATTCCAATGGAGAGTTTGCCTGCCTCATAGCCTCGGCTATTACCCCCACAATATGGCATCCAATACTTACCTTGGTATTTTAGGAGATTGTACTTTCCTCCCCATTTGGTGTTTTGAAGGGCTACATAACCCGCTTTTTGGTTGTTATCCCATTGTAGAGTATCAGCCGAAAAAGACATGATTTTGCCGAGTGTTTCCCAATCAAGCAGGTTTTTGCTTTTGGCAAGCCAAGTTTCATAACCTCGCCCATCAAACACCAAATAAGTCATGAACCATTGTTTGTTTTTGCGAAATACCGTGGGGCAATCTAGTTTTTTTGAATTGTCAGAGGGAATCATTACCAAGCCGTACTTATGCGGGGTTTTTATTTCATCGTATACTTCTTGCATTTTTTGGGGAGAGACGGTAGGGTTTTGAGACCATATTTTGCCCGTACAAATAATGAACACTAGAAATAAAAACTTACGATAAAACATGAGGATAATGCGTTAATTTGAAAATGTGTCTTTGACTTCTTCTACGGGATGGCGGCGCCAATAATTGGCCAGAATAGAACCCGAAATATTCATCCACGGGCTAAAAACCGTGGCAGGTAGCCCTACCGTACCGAGTTTGCCCATACTTCCGGCCAATCCTGATGCCATGCCTCCGTTTTGAAGTCCTACTTCAAAAGCAACAGTGCGCGAAGAATTAACATCCAATCCAAATAAACGACTCAGCCAATAACCAAAAAAATAACCTGCGGCATTGTGAATCACCGAACAAATAAAGAGCAAAAAGCCTACTTTAAGGAGGTTTTCGCGACCAGCGGCTGTGGTCACTGTGGTAAAATAAATAATACCAAACATCGAAAAATAAGGCATCAAATCATCTAGCTTGGAAAAACGACGGCTTAGAAAATAATAGCCCATCCCGACCAGAAATGCCCCCGCAAAAAATCCTAAAATTTCGAGTGACTGTAATGCTGCTTGGGAAGTGATATGGGCTTTGAAAAAATCCCACAGCCCGACGGGCAGCGCCAAAAGCCAAAGCCCAGAAATCAAAGCAACGCGTGTTACCTTGTACCATTGGGGACGTGTGGCCGTGGTAAGAAAATCGTATAACAAGGCTGCCCCGATAGGGACAATGATTATCTTGATGATTTCCATCATCATATCCACAAAATGAACTTCAATCAATGTTCCGGCCAGCAATTTCATCAGCAGAGGTGTAAGAAAAGGAGCCACTAGCGTAGCCATTGCTGTTACGATTACTGACAATACCAAATTGGCTTTGGCCAAATAGACCATCACATTGGAAGCTAATCCGCTCGAACATGAACCAATCAGGATAATGCCAGCGGCGATTTCTGGTTCAAAATCAAAGACTTTGGTAAGAAGCAAACCCATCAGAGGCATGACCGAAAAATGGCATAAAAGCCCAATCACCACGCCTTTGCCTGTGGTAGCCAAACTCGAAAAATCGCGCACACTCATGTGGATGCCCATCCCAAACATTACTGTTTGTATGATGATGAGAATGAGCCATTTGTTGCGTAAATCAAAGTCTCCCCATTTGGTAAAAGCCGCTGGATAAATCATCCCAGCCACTACCGCCGCCATAATCCATGCGGTATATTGATAGCCTTTGAGAGCGGGGATTGCCCCCAAGCCCAACGCAATACACACCGCTAGCCCCAGGGCCGAAGGCTGCCACAAAGAAGGCGTAGAAGTGAAGATTCCCCATAAAAGGATTACCAAAGCTACAGCACTACCGTATAAAGCTATTTTTGATAATTTTTTCATAACAAAGTCGCTAGATATTCCATCGCAATGGGAGGGCTTGCCAAAATAGGTACTTTCTTTTCTGTGTCAGAGAGCGTATCTACCACTCGTGCCATTGAGGCTTGAGCTAGTACAATTACATCTACTTCATTGCTCAATTCTTTCAGTGCCGCCGCGACCATTTGGTCGTGTAGGGTAGGGTTGCCGCCCATGAGTGCGTCAAAGGCTCCTTCGCACAAAACTGATTTAATTTCAATAGATTTACCAGCCACCGCCGCACGACGTTTTACTAGGTCAGAAGTAGGCGCAAGGGTGGTAGGAAGGGTTGCAATTACGCCTATTTTTTTGCCTATTGATACGGCTTTGTCAGCCATCGGTTGGTCTACGCGAAGCACTGGAACTTGGGTCAAGGTAGCGGCAGTTTCGACGGCCGCGCCAATGGAGGAGCAAGTAAACATGATGAAATCGGCACCTGCACTTTCAGCCGAATTTGCGTAATTGACCACGCGACGGGCTGTATCGGGTTGTAATTCTCCCCGCGTGATGACTTGTTTGATAAGACTATCATCCACAATATTAAAGACATTGATATGAGGTAAGTATTGTGCACAAAGCTGCTGAAAAACAGGGACTAAAGTGGCTGATGTATGAACTAATCCAAGTGTTTTTTTCATGAATAATAAAATAGTTTATATGATGTTTAACCGACTCCTCTAACCAATTCATAATAGTTTTCTGGACCCACCTGACCCCCTTTAAAAATGATTTGTTTTTGATGCAACGCAGAGTGAGGCGCATGGGCTACGCATACAGGTGCGCCGGGCGTAAGTGGCGCTATCATTTCTACTGCTTCGATTTCCATAGCGCGTGCAGCATAGCTAGACGTGTCACCTCCTGCTACAACGATACGCTCAATGGCTGAGGAAGCCAGAATTTCTTTGGCTATTATACCCAAAGCCCTGCCAAAAAGCTGACCTGTACGGGATTGAATTTGAGTGGGGCTAAAACCTTGTTGTATAAAAATATCGTTTGCTTCTTTGATACGAGGGTCGAGATTGCTACTGCTCGAATGAATGATGATACTGCGACCTGCTTGGGCGTAAGTAAGTGCTTGTTCAATGGTAGTGTTTAAAACCGAATCGTCGTTGGGATGCGCCGCAATAGTTGTAGTATCTAAGCCAATACTCACAAACCCGTGGCGTTCGGCCCACGCAATTTGCTGGGCAGAGACGGGAGAGCAACTGCCCGAAATCACCAAAATTGCTGCCTGAGGTTCTAATTTATTCCACTGCGTACGCTTGCTTAAAATACCTTCTGTTTGCCAATAACTCCCCAATGCCATTTCAATTCCCGAAGAACCTACTGAGAATAACGCTTGATTTTTAGATTTTTGACATTGGTCTATCAATTGACCAATGATTGGTAAATGTTGTTCGTAAAGGGCATCAAATAGTACATTATCATAGCCTTGTTGGAGGAGTTGTGCTAGCTTCTCGACGGCATTTGCTTGGGCGATTTGAAGAATATCCAATAAGCCCGTTTTTCGGGTGGTTTGTTGGGCCAAATGCAATCTTAAATCACTTTCGGTAGCGGGAGTCACGGGATGAACACGCATGGAAGGGTGGCGGTCGAGGCGATGAATGACGCCTTGGCTACCAATACCCATACGAGCAAAAAGATTTCCGAAAGTACAATAACGCCCCAACGAAGGTGCCGCTACCAGAATCGGAACCCATTCACTTTCAAAAACTTCGGCTCCTATTTCTAAGGCTTTTCCGATGCTACCAATCGTAGGCGAAGAATCGAAAGTAGAACATACTTTGTAATGAATGTGTCGGGAATTAAGTTTTTGTAGTGCTTCAAACACGGGGCGTAGTTGTTGCTCCATTGCTTGGGGTGACAGCGAGCGCGACAACCCCGCTACTCCAATAGCCTGTAAATCTTCGTATTGGGCGAGTTGAGCAAGCGTAGGAGGTTCGATAAAAAGCACCGTACGTGCTCCTGCGCGGCTCATGAATTCTAGGGCGTCGGTCGAACCCGTGAAATCATCTCCGTAATAGGCCAATAATAAAGAGCTGTTTGTCAATGACATTTAAGAAAATACACAAATCACCAAGGCGATTCGCTTGAGGGTTTGGTTGGTGATAAACGAGACAAATGCTAAAATCAATTTGACATAAACGAAAGTGACTTTCCAAATTTGGCAACAGACTTAGCAAACTCAGGATAAAGTGCAGCAGTTTGTTGTATTGATAAGCCCTTGACTGCTCCTTCCCACGCTTGATTGATGGCAATCACTCCTCCTTTGGGGCCGTCAGGATGCGCCATAATACCGCCGCCAGCCATGTATAGCAAATCCACAGTTTGGGTACGGCGGTAGGTTTCGGGAGCTTGCCCGCCCCATTGTCCCGACGATACTACGGGCAGTACTTCGTAGCCACCAAGTAGGGGCTGACGACAAGCTTCGATGGAGCGTACCACGGAGTCGTCGCTTTCCCAAAATTTGTTTTGGATACCATTGACATGGAGCTGATCTACTCCCACCAAACGCCATAGCTTTTGGTAAGCCCTAAAGTCTATTCCCAAAAGCGGATGACGGGTCATCATTCCCCAGCCATTGCGGTGGGCATGAATAGGCAATACGCCTTGGTCGCAGATTTTCTTGGTACCCGCCAAACCTACGCTATTGATGCTCACCATAGCACAAGTCGCTCCTGCTTCTATCAAATATTCGTAGCGGCGAAGCATACTATCTATTTCCTCGCTGAGGTTGAAAGCATACATTACTTTTTTGCCCGTGGCATCGGCATGGCGATTGATGATTTCCATAACTGCATCTACGCGGGCTTCAAAAGAAGAATTGGCCGATGCAGATTGGAGTTCATCATCCTTGATAAAATCAATCCCCGCCTCTGCTAGGATTTTGACAAGTGCGGCGGTATCGTTGGGAGAAAGCCCAATGCTAGGTTTGATAATGGTGCCTATGAGAGGTCGCTGATACACATGAGTGAGATTCCGACAACCTTCTATGCCAAAACGTGGGCCTACAAAATGCCGAGCAAAAGAGTCAGGAATATCAATATCCATGAGTTTGAGCCCTGTAAATTGGGTCAACTCGTATAAATTGCCTTGTAAAGTCGAAATCATAACGGGCAGATTATACCCAAAGTTTTCGACCGACCAAGAGACTTTGATTTCGGCACGGTGGTACACAGGATAACCTTCTGCACCGGGCAAGGAAGGATGATAGGCAGGCTCAAGTAAATTTATGGCCTCTACTTTGGCGGCAAAACGCGCTTTCAAAGCCTCAGTTTCGCCCGGAATTGCCACAAAAGTGCCGCTGGATTGTTCACCCGCAAGCACTTGTGCCGCTTTTTCAACATCAAATGGCGTTTCTATAAAATAGGTAGCAATAATTCTTTCCATTCGCTGAAAATCAGTCGGGATGATTCATTTTGGTTGAATACTAAAGTGCGAACACTAAACTGTTCTAATAATCTTATTTCGCGCTAATTCTACTATTTCATGGTAGACTTTCCAAGTTTGTTATCAACGATTTAAGCAACTTGGAAAGTCTCTAAAGTTTGACGCGTTGTTTTAGGTTTAGACTATCCAAGTTTGTTTTTATTTCGTTATCAAACTTGGATAGTCTTCATCTAGTAGCCTGCGTTTTGAGTGATTTTGCTATTTTGATCTCTTACTACATTGGGGATAGGAATCAGCAATTTAGCTTGTGTCACGGCTTTGCCTTTGCTCGGCAATACAGTAAGTGCGCGATTGGTTCTTTTTAGGTCAAACCAACGGTGAAATTCAAAAGCCAATTCAACGCGGCGTTCGTGTTCGGTGGCTAGCTCAATGCTATTGTATTTGGAAGGGTAGGCAGCGGTACCGTATTCAGGCAAACCTATCCTTTTGCGCACTAGATTTAAGTATTGAGCATCGCCAGTTGCTTCGGTCAACATCAACAACACATCGGCATAGCGTAGTACCATAAAGTTGTTGTTGGCGGCGATGCGTTGCCCAATGATGGGGGCGGTTTTGTCTTGCCATTTTTTAGGAAATTTGACTTTGGTAAATACGCCTTTTGCATCCGTAAAGCCTGTATCAATAGAGGCTACGCGGCGGCTATCTCCTGTCTCATATTCGGTCCAAACATCATCCACTACTTGATTCATACCACTTCCGTAGAAGCCAAGCGCGTTGGAGTTGGGAAAAAAGCCCAAATAATAATCACTGAAAGGAGCCGTAGAAGAGCCGCCTAAAAACTGAATTTCGAAGATAGACTCTTTGGTGTTTTTGTTTTTAGGATCCCAAAGCGAAGCATAGTTGGGAAGCAATTGGTACTGCCCACTATTGACTACTTCTTTGAGGGTATTGGCGGCGTTGGTTTTATCGCCCATGGTCAAATAGACTTTTCCGAGCAGCGATTGAGCCGCTCCTTTGGAAGCTTTTCCTACGCCAGCTGCGGAAGCTAGGGGGAGTTTATCAGCTGCAAACTGTAAATCTTTGACAATCTGAGCATATACTTCAGAGGCTGGTGAACGCAATACACCGTAACTTTCGGCGGCGGTAATAGGAGTAGTTACGAGCGGCAAATCTCCCCAAATCTGCACCATATTGAAGTAATAAAGTGCCCGTAAAAACATCATTTCTCCTTTGATTTTGTCTTTGCTAGCCGCGTCTAATTCGCTTGTTTCTACTTTACTAATCACGATGTTGATATTGTAAAGTGACCGATAAAAATCTTGCCAAAACTGATACACCATGGTATTGGCAGGCGCAAGGGTATAATCCCTGAATTGCCACTTATCGGCCATATTTCCCGAAATATTCAGAATCGTCACGTTATCGCCCATGAGTTCGCCCATGTATGAGATAGGTCCTTCGGGATTGTAAATGGTATAAAGCGTAGCGTAGGCGGCATTGGATGCCAAGTCAAAATCAGCTTTGGTTTTGAAAAATGTCTCAGCATTTGGATTGGAAACAGGGGCAAGTTTGAGAAAAGAATCGCTACAGCTGCTCATCACTACACCAGTGAGGCAGGCGGCCAGTATATGTTTAAACTTCTTCATTGCTTTGTTGGTTTTATTTGATTAAAAATCAGCTTTGATACCTACCGTAATCACGCGAGGCAGTGGATATGAACCATAATCTACCCCCTGAAACGCACCCGGCACGGGAGCATTTCCACTTGTATAAGAGCCAGAAGTCTCCATGCTGCTGCTGTAAGTAGTGGTGCCGTAGGTGGTATTTTCGGGGTCGTAGCCGTCTTTGTATTTGGTTAGGATAAATACGTTTTCGGCATTGACATATACCCGCGCCGATTTGCAAGCAATTTTGTTTAATAATTTGCTCGGAATCGCGTACGACAAGCGGATGTTTTTCATACGTAAGAAAGAGGCATCTTCTACCCAATAGGACGAAAATTGCTTTTGCAAACCTTTGTAGCTGACATTGGGTTTGAAATGAATCCCATCGCCGGGGTCACTTTCTGAGCGCCAGTAGTTGTACATACTCGCATAAAAATTACGGCCATTGTCCCAAGTGCCTAAATAGCGAATATTGTTGTTGGCGATTTCGCCACCGTAAGAGCCTTGTAGCATAAACGAAAACTCAAAACCTTTGTAAGACAGGGTGTTGGTCATACCTGCGATGAAATCGGGCTGATTGTTTCCGATGATGGTACGGTCGGCGTCGGTGATTTTTCCATCGCCATTTACATCTCTTACTTTAGGGTCGCCGGGGGTAGTGCTTGCGTGGTGAGGATAGGCATCGATTTCGGCTTGGTTTTTAAACACACCGTCGAAGATATAGCCATAAAAATTAGACACGGGTTGCCCTACTTCGGTTCTGACGGTCACGACATTATCCACGTATTGGATAGGGGCATTGCCGGGACCCAACTGCAATACTTTGTTGCTATTGCGAGAGAAGTTGAAGTCTGTTGTCCAGTTGAAATTTCCAACTACGTTTTTGGAAGTAATATTAAGTTCAATACCACGGTTGCGCATTTGCCCGATATTGGTCAACTGCGACGAAAAGCCGGTGATGTCGGGTACAGGCACAAACAATAGCATGTCGCGGGTCAGAGAGTTGTAGTACTCGATTGAACCAGAAAGGCGGTTGTTGAGTACCCCCAAATCCAGACCGATATTGAACATATTGGTTTTTTCCCATTTTAAGTTAGGATTGGCAATGTTGCTGACTCTTAGGCCATTTGACATGGTGCTGCCGTACACATAATTGGAGGCTGCCAAAAGGCTAATCGCACCATAGTTGGGGATTTGGTTGTTGCCTGTTACGCCGTAGCTTACTCTTAATTTCAAGTTATTGATGCTCTTGATGTTGCTCATAAAAGCTTCATCCGAAATGAGCCAACCTGCTGATACCGAAGGAAAATACCCCCATTTGTTGTTGTCGCCGAAGCGCGACATACCATCGCGACGAATAGCTGCAGTCAAAAAATAACGGCTATTGTAGTTGTATTGCAAACGAGCAATATAAGATAGCAAAGACCATTCGCTAGCGGTGGTGTTACCAGCTGTGACGGTTCCGGCGTTCAGGGTATGTACCAAATCATTCGGGAAATTGTTGGCGGCTACGTACATCGTTTCGTCGCGTTGTTTTTGCGAAGTATAGCCTACAAGTCCCGTAAAGGAGTGGTCACCGATTTGTTTGTCGTAAGTCAAAGTGTTTTCACTCAGCCAATTGAGCATGTAGCTGTTGCCTGCGTTGGCTTGAGCCGCGAGCACTGCCGAGTAGCCGTATTTTTGTTTATCATTCCAATAAAAATGATTGCGAGTATTGAAGAGATTGGCACTCAGACTAGTGCGGAATTTTAGATTCTTCAAAATATTGTATTCCAAATAAGCCGAGCCTAAGGTATTGAATGATTTGGTGCCTTTGTCTACTTCGCGGGTCAATGAGTACGGATGCCAAAGGTTCATATCGCCAAAGGCCGTAAAACGAAACCAAGTAGAGTTGGGGTCACGGTAGCCGAGGTTGCCATTTTCGTTATAAACTGGAAAATGAGGGTTGCTTTGAAGGCCAAGGCTAATCACGTCACTTTTTCCTTTGGTTCCTTCAGTGCGGTCAAAAATCGTCGTTACTCCCAAATTAAGTCCTACTGTAAGGCGGTCGGTTACGGCAGTTTTGATATTTGAGCGTAGCGCCAATCGTTTGTAGTAATTCATGTCTAGCACGGCAGTTTGGTCTAAATACGCCCCCGAAAACATATACTGGGTTTTCTCGGTACCACCTGACACAGAGATTTGACCATTGTAAGAAGGTGCGCCTCTAAACATTACATCTTGCCAGTTGGTACCTGTGCCAAACTGCTGAGGATTGGTCAGAAAATCTTCGGGGATTTTGAGCAACGTAGGACGAAGGGCGTTGCCATCGGTGGCTTTACCACCTGCATCAATCCACGCGTTGTTTTTGGCGTCGATGTAGGTTCGGATAAATTGTTGCGCGTCCATCATCTTGATTTGGCGAGTCACTTTTTGTGAACCATATTCAAAGTTGGCGCTGACGTTGGTTTTGCCTGCTTTTCCTAATTTGGTAGTAACAATGATAACCCCACTCGAACCTCTTGACCCATAAATCGCCGCTGATGAAGCATCTTTTAATACTTCTACCGACTCAATGTCCTGAGGGTTAATCATATTTAGGTTGAAGTTTTCCAACGGAACGCCATCTACTACCAGAAGAGGGTTTGTGCCAGCGGTGATAGAGCTCACACCCCGAATCTTGATAAAAGGGGAAGACCCTGGGGCACCTTGCGCTTGCGAAATATTTACACCTGCTACTTGCCCCGCTAGCGACTGTGCCACATTGCTGAAAGAACGGTCTTGAAATTGCTTATTGTTGATAGACGCTACTGCCCCCGTCACCGCTCTTTTGCTTTGAGTACCATACCCTACGACCACTACTTCATTAAGAATTTTGTTGGAGGGCATCAGGGTCACATCAATCACCGAACGTTTATTGATTGCGATTTCTTGCGATTCGTAGCTTACCGAACTAAATACCAAAATGGCATCTTCTGGAGCAGGAAGGCTATAAAGTCCATCTTGATTGGAAATAGTACCCGTAGTCGTGGATTTGAGTACGACTGATACCCCCGGAACAGGTTTCCCTGCTTCATCTAGTATTTTTCCTTTGACAGAAATTACTTTCGATTGACCAAAAACCTGAACAAAACAAAATGAAAGAAAAATAAAACAAAAGTACTTCAAGTACTTGGGTGGTAGAAAGGGTTTCATAGGGCGTAAGTTTGACGTGATAAAATACAAGTTTTTAGCTAAAAAATGCTGAACTATGGTAGGCAAAGCTAGAAAATGCCCTATTGATAGCTGTCCTGAACCGTCCTGATAAACGAAAGTAAACGAAAGTATGATTTTCGAATTCCGAAATTCCAAATATTAGATATGTTCAATTTTGGTTATTTGTATAATCTGAGGTAAAAGTTTTATTTTTTTTGAAAAATATCGCTTATGACGTTTTTGGGTGAGTAAATGATAATACAAAATATTGAAATAGTTTAATTTTGAACTCTGTGGTGCTACCTTGCTTTTAAGAATAATTTTAGGTAAAATTTTTTTGTTTTGTTTCTTTTTGTTTCTTTTGTTTGAAATTTAGTTTCGATAATCATAATTGAATGATGCTTTGGTAAAAGCCTACAAAAAAGACAACAGTTATAAATAAAGGGTTAAACAAAAGAGAGTTGCAATAGCAACTTGTGAATCAACAACAAAGCTGTCGAGGATTACGAATCAGTCTTAAGAATAAAGATTAGGGAGAAATAGATTGAAGAGCCTAAAACATCCTTTTTTGTTTTCTTATTATTTCTTTTCTTTGAAGAGAATGTGACTTTTAAAATATCAAAAAAGAAAACCAATGCTTCCTAATCAAAGAAGAGAAAAAATACTAGACCTGCTGCATGAAGACGGGTCGGCCAAAGTAGCTGACTTGGCCTTATTGTTTAAAGTTACGGAAGTAACCATTCGGCAAGATTTAGAAAAATTAGAAAAAGAAGGAATACTTGTGCGCGAGCATGGTGGTGCCTATCTCAAAAGCGTTAAAGACCAAGTACAGTCGTTTTCGTTGGTACATCAAGAAAACATGGACAAAAAAGAGAGTATTGCCGCTACGTGTTTGGACTACATCGACAACGGAGATACTATCATCCTTGATTCGGGTAGTACTACCACCGAAATTGCCAAAAAAATCAGAGGTAATCGTCGATTGACGGTCATCACCAATGCCATGAACATTGGGTTGATGCTAGGAGCAGAACAAAACATTGAGGTGATATTGACGGGTGGAGAGTTTAAGCCACCGACCTTGTCGTTGACAGGGCAAAAAGCAGCTGATTTTTTCAAAGGAATCCACGTACAAAAATTGTTTTTGGCGACGGCAGGTATTTCCCTCAAAGCAGGATTGACTTACCCGAGTATCAGCGACTTAGTGGTAAAAAAAGCAATGATTGATGCCGCCGAAACTACCTATCTCGTGGCTGATTCTACCAAAATCGGCAAAAGTGCTTTCGCAAGTTTGGGGGCACTGTCGCTTATCAGCTATTTGATTACTGATAGTGGTATTGAAAACAATCACTTGCAATTGTTTAAACAAAACGACATCGAAGTTATCATTGCTAAATAATCTCGCAACCAAAAGAACATGAACATAAAGGGACTTGAGTCCTGATTTTTTGACTATATGACAAGTATTGGAATTATTATCGGAAACCGGGATTTCTTTCCAGATAAGTTGGTAGCAGAGGCTCGCATTGATTGCATTGAGTTGTGTAAAAAGCTCAACATCAAACCTATTTTATTGAGCGATGCCGACACTAAGCTAGGGGGAGTCGAGACGTTTGGTGATGCTCAAAAATGTGCCACTCTCTTCAAAGCCCATGCCGAAGAAATCATGGGGGTTTTGGTGGTGTTACCCAATTTTGGGGATGAAAAAGGCGTAGCCGATACCCTCAAATTGTCGGGGCTTAATGTGCCAGTTTTGATTCAAGCCTACCCCGACGACCTCGACAAACTCGACGTAGCGCGCCGCCGCGATGCGTGGTGTGGCAAAATCTCGGTTTGTAATAATCTCTACCAATACGGTATCAAATACTCCCTTACCGAAAAGCACGTCATTCGTCTTACCGAAAGTAGTTTTGAAAAAGAGTTGCTAGATTTTGTGGCTGTTTGCAGGGTAGTGCGTGGTCTTCGCAATGTACGTATCGGAGCTGTGGGCGCGCGTCCAGGGGCATTTAATACGGTGCGTTACAGCGAAAAAATTTTACAACGCAATGGTATTTCGGTTACTACTATCGATTTATCGGCGATTTTGGGAAATGCCAATCGCCTCAAAGATACCGATGAGGTGGTCAAGCAGCGTATCGACAAAATCCGTGGTTATGCTTCAGTAGGGCGCACGCCCGACAGTCGCTTATTGCAGATGGCCAAACTCGACATTGCCCTCACCGATTTTATGGAGGAGTTTGCTTTGGATGCAACGGCGATTCAGTGCTGGACTAGTTTGCAGCAAAACTACGGCTGTAATGTATGTACTAGCATGAGTATCATGAGCGAAAATATGCTACCAAGTGCTTGTGAAGTAGATGTGACGGGCACCTTGAGTATGTATGCCATGCAGCTAGCATCGGGTTCGCCGAGTGCCTTGGTCGATTGGAACAACAACTACGCCAACGACGAAGAAAAATGCGTGCTCTTCCACTGTGGTAACTGGGCTAAGTCGTTTTTGCCCGACATCGAAATCAGTACGGCGCCTATTTTAGGAACTTCGGTAGGAGAAGAAAATACCTACGGCGCATTGGCCGGGCGTACCCCTGCGATGCCGCTTACCTATGGCCGTATCAGTACCGACGACCCCAAAGGCATCATAAAAGCTTACATAGGTGAAGGAATGTTGACCGATGACGAACTTCGCACTTTTGGAAATCGAGCGGTGGCAAAAATTCCTGATTTACAAGGATTAATGAAGTATGTGTGTCGCAATGGCTTTGAGCACCACGTAGTGATGAATGCTTCCAAAACGGCCCATATTTTGAAAGAAGCCTTTGAAAACTACATGGGTTGGGAAGTATATCACCATTAGTGCCCAATAAATATAGAAGATGAATTTAGAACTAAAATCTAGGGAATACCGCCGCAAAATCCTGAAGTATATTCTGAAGGCCAAGGCGGGGCATACGGGTGGGTCGTTGTCGTGTATTGATATACTAAATGTGCTTTATAATGAAGTACTGAATGTAAATCCTGCCAATGCGGATGCCTTCGACCGTGACCGATATATCCAGAGTAAGGGGCACTGTGTGGAAGCGTTATATGTGGTATTGGCCGACAAAGGCTTTTTTCCTGAATCTGATTTAGAAACACTGTGCCAATATCAGTCGCATTATATCGGACACCCTACGCGCAAAATCAAAGGCGTGGAGCAAAACACCGGCGCATTGGGGCATGGCTTGCCTATCAGTGCAGGCGTGGCTTTGGCGGCCAAAATGGATAGTTTGTCTTATCGCGTTTTTACGCTTTTGGGCGATGGTGAGCTGCCCGAAGGCTCCAATTGGGAGGCGGCGTTGTCGGCGGCGCATTACAAGTTAGATAATCTGTGTGCTATCGTTGACCTTAATGGTCTCCAAATCACCGCTCCTACTACCGAAGTATGTAATACCGAACCCCTCGACAAAAAATTTGAAAGCTTTGGGTGGGCCGTACGCCACGTAGATGGTCATGATATTGAGGCATTGAGAGCGGCGTTTGGGGCTTTGCCTTTTGAAAAGGAGAAGCCCAGTGTCATCATCGCACATACTGTGAAAGGCAAAGGCGTGAGTTTTATGGAAAATGAATTGAAATGGCACCACGGCGTCCCGACCGAAGCGCAATACAAACTGGCAATGGCAGAGCTTGAAAGCCCTCTAGCCCCTGAAGGGGGGATATGATTATCTACTACTTAATTTTAGTTCAAGTATTTTGTTAAATGTTTGATTTTCAGTAAGAAATTAAAATAAAAATGGGCAACGAAATGATAGATGTTCCCTTGGCAGGGACGGCGATTGCCAATCAAGAGGTATTTGCTGAAACGCTTCAGTCTTTGGCCGCGCTTGACAAGCAGGTCGTAGTAGTAACAAGCGACTCGCGAGGTTCGGGAAAACTGGTACCCTTTGGTAAAAAATACCCTGCTCAAATAGTAGAAGTAGGAATAGCCGAGCAAAACCTCGTAGGAATGGCGGCAGGATTAGCTTCTACCGGGAAAAAGGTATTTGCGGTTTCGCCTGCGTGCTTTCTGACGGCGAGGGCATTGGAACAAATCAAAAATGATGTGGCATATTCCAACAACCCTGTCAAACTCGTGGGTATTAGCGCAGGAGTAAGTTATGGCGCTTTGGGTTCGACTCACCATAGTCTTCATGATTTTGCGGTGCTAAGAGCCATTCACAATATTACAATCATTGCCCCAGCCGATGGTTTTGAAACAGCGCAAGCCGTAAAACAAGTAGCGGCGCTTTCACAACCTTTTTATTTACGTTTTGGTAAAAAACCAATGCCTCTGCTCGACATGGAAGATGCGATTCCTTTCGAAATCGGAAAGGGTAGGGTAGTAAGAGAAGGCGACGACATCGCACTCATTGCCACGGGCGAGACCGTCTATCCAGCCCTGCAAGCAGCGCATAAGTTGGCTAGTGAATACAATATGGAAGCGACGGTTATCAGTATGCATACTATCAAACCTTTGGATGAGGATTTGTTGGCTCAAGTGGCGCAAAAATGTAAAGCCATTTTGACCATAGAAGAACACAGTGTCTATGGCGGCTTGGGAGAAGCTTGTGCAGCATGGCTTTTAAAGAATAGATATCATAAAGCTTTTGACCTTATGGGTATTCCTGACGAATACACTGTGACGGGCTCCCAAACCGAAATCTTTAACCATTATGGTATTTCCGAAGAAGGCATTACTCATAGAGCTTTAGCATTATTGCGAGTTTAACCAACCTCAGTAAGATTAGATACCTTTCCCTAAACCACTATTCCTAAAATCAATGAGGCTATTCGTTTATGTTTTTTTGTTGTTTTCCATTAGGCACTTATACGCCCAACCTTCCGAAAAACTTCGGGTACTGATACTGACCGACATCGAAAATGAACCCGATGATACCCAATCGATGGTGAGGTTTTTGACTTACAGCAATCAGTGGGATATTGAGGGCATTGTGGCTACGACTTCTATTCACCAACTCGACCGTACTGCTCCAGAGAGTATTCGGAAGATTGTGAATGCCTACGACAAAGTACGGAGCAATTTATTATTACACGAAAAAGGTTTTCCTGAAACTGCTTTTTTGCTGGGTATCATTAAATCGGGTTATCCCAAATGCGGTATGGAAGCCGTAGGCGAAGGGAAAGATTCCGAAGGCTCCGAATGGATTATCAAACAAGCCGACAAAAACGACCCTCGACCGCTTTGGATTCCAGTTTGGGGTGGGGCCAATTGTTTGGCGCAAGCCCTTTGGAAAGTCAAAATGACCCGTACACCTGATGAAGTGGCAAGATTTGTGTCAAAACTTCGGGTTTATACCATTTCAGACCAAGACGATAGTGGCCCTTGGATTCGCAAAAATTTCCCACAGTTGTTTTATATCGCAAGTCCCGGTTTTCATGCCAATGGTGCCTATCATTATGCTACTTGGTCGGGGATCAGTGGCGATAAGTTTCACGGACGATTTTCGGGTGCTAATTTCGGTATCGTTGACAATCCTTGGCTAGAGCAACACATCCGCAAAAATCACGGGCCGTTGGGAGAAGAATATCCAGCCGTGAAGTTTTTGATGGAAGGAGATACGCCTACTTTTTTGTACCTCATTCCCAATGGCTTGGGCGACTCTGAGCATCCTGACTATGGAAGCTGGGGAGGGCGTTATGAGTTTTATACACCTCGTACTCAAAAGTGGTTTTATGAACCCGAAACCCGCCCTCTTTGGGCGGATGCCGTAGATGAAGTCATGGGTATGGATGGTAGCTACCAAACCAGCAACAAAGCCACGATTTGGCGTTGGCGTGAGGCATTTCAGCACGATTTTGCCGCAAGGATGGATTGGTGTGTAAAGTCTTACAAAGAGGCCAATCACCCGCCCGTTGCCAAACTTTCTCATGCTCATCTTCTGAAAGTAAAAAGTGGCGAAAAAGTACAACTGAGTGCTAAAGGCAGCACCGACCCTGACGGCAATATCCTCAAATACGATTGGATATATTATGCCGAACCTGGTACTTATGGCAATAAAAACGGAATTCAAATCAATGATAAAACCAAAGCTGAGGCTTGGTTTGTGGCGCCTAAAGTAACTCAGCCGGAGACTATTCACATAGTGTTGGCGGTATCCGACAATGGTACGCCTTCTTTGACTCGTTATCAGCGGGTGATTGCGACAGTTTTTCCCTAAAAGTGTATCGACAATGATTAATTATCTGTGGCAATTGAAAAATAATAGCGGGATTGTTTTTAGCCTTGCTTTTTGTCTCTTGTTTTTTGGGAGCTGTTCAAACAAAAATACATCGGAGACTCCGAAGAAAATGGCTATTATCATTTCGACGCTCAACAACCCTTGGTTCGTGTTTTTGGCCGATAATGCCGCCGCCAAAGCCAAAGAACTTGGCTATGAAACCAAAATTTTTGATTCACAAAATAACACGGCTCTAGAATCTGACCATTTTGAAAATGCGTTGGTATCGGGTTACAATGCTATTCTTTTTAACCCAACTGACGCCGAAGGCTCGGTAGTCAATGTTCAGAAAGCCAAAGCAGCGGGCGTGCCCGTATTTTGTATGGATCGGGAAGTCAATTCGGTCGATGCCGCCACTTCCCAAATCTTATCAGATAGTTATTCGGGCTGTGTGTCGTTGGCTAAGTATTTTGTGAAACAAATGAATAAAAAAGGCAATTATGTAGAACTCCTCGGATTGGTGGGCGACAACAATACTTGGGCGCGTTCGCAAGGGTTCCATAGTGTGGTTGACAATTATGCTGGACTGAAAATGGTGGCACAGCAAAGTGCTGATTTTGACCGTAACAAGGCCATGGAAGTCTTGGAGTCTATCATGCAAGCTCACCCCAATATTGATGCGGTCTTTTGTGGCAACGATGCCATGGCTATGGGTGCTTATCAAGCACTTGCAGCAGCAGGAAAGGCCGATAAGGTCAAGGTTTTTGGGTTTGACGGAGCTGCCGACGTGGTAGATGCCATCAAAGACGGAAAAATTGCCGCTACCGGGATGCAATTTCCCAAAGTAATGGCTCAAACAGCTGCTATTTATGCCGACCAATATTTGAAAGGGAAAAAAGATTTTCCTCAAAAACTGCCCGTTGCAGTCGAATTAGTAACCAAAGAAAACATTGAAGATTATGCCGCATTCGGAAAAAAAGAATAATCTGACCATAAAGTATCTGCTAGGGATGGGTGTCGTTTTGTTTTTGGGGTATCATTCTGTTTATTTCAAAAAATTGGATGAAGTCAGAAGTGCGGCCAATAAGAAGTTTGACGCGGCAGCCTATGCTCAGAAATTTTTTACCTCAACCCTCACCCCACAGCTTGCCAATGCCTCAGGGATTCAGGAGTTGATTCAACTATTGACGATTTCTAAAGACGAAGCTTTTGAAAAATATGCCTATGCTACGGCAGTAGGAAGTATCAAATACTTTTTAGTGAAAGGTACGGGGATTATTACCGCTATCAACGAAGATGAAATAAGCCTTCAAATGGGCAATCAATCGCTGACTTTGGCTACGGAGTTTATTTATGGCAATGCCATTCGTGATGTTACAGGTTTGTTTGACATTACGTCTTTTACCAATACTGCCGATATCAATAATGTATCGGCTGAGTTGAATAAAATTGTAAAAAACAAGGTAATTCCTCCTTTCAGGGCAAAAGCCAAAGTGGGTGATAAGGTGGCTTTTACAGGAGTGATGGAGCTAAACAGCGCTCGCCTCAATCTTGATAATATCGAAGTAATTCCTATTTCTATTCAGTAGTATTCTATTCCCAAAATCGACCTCATTGTGCTTGTTGCAGACAACATAACCAAAAAGTTTTCGGGTGTTACGGCGCTAGACCGTGTGTGTCTCGAACTCCACGAAGGCAAAGTAAATGCCATTTTGGGAGAAAACGGGGCCGGCAAATCTACCTTGATGAAAATCTTGTCGGGAGTAGATAATGATTACGAAGGGCAGATTGTGTGGCACGCTCAGCCTATCCGCTTTCAAAATCCCAAAGAGGCGCAACAGGCTGGAATCGCTATCATTCACCAAGAACTCAACCTGATACCTTACCTGAGTATTACGGAAAATATCTTTTTGGGTCAAGAAATCCTGACTAAATGGGGAACGCTTCATAAACAAAAAATGCGCGATCAAGCCACGGTTTTGCTCCAAAAACTTAGGCTGGATATAGACCCCGCTACTCCTGTTCAGGAACTAAAAGTAGGACAGCAACAGCTAGTTGAGATTGCCAAAGCGTTGCTATTAGAGCCAAAGGTCATCATCATGGATGAGCCTACCTCCGCCATTACCGACCAGGAGGTCGAGACCCTCTTTGGCATCATCGAAGAGCTAAGGGCTGACAATAAGACCATTGCGTATATCTCCCACAAACTCGATGAACTGTTTCGCATTGCTGATCGCTACATTGTATTGCGCGATGGTAAATCTATCGAATCAGGAAATATTCAGGGAATGACTCATGACCAATTGATTCAGAAAATGGTAGGTCGCGAAATCTTCATCCCACCGCCAAAAATTATTTTGAATAACCAAGAAAGTGTACTGGAAATCAATGGTTTATCTTTGAAAAAGCCTAATCATAAAGAGAGTTTTATTTTATCAGATATTTCTTTTCATCTCAAAAAAGGCGAAGTGTTGGGAGTCTTTGGGCTGATGGGGGCAGGCCGTACCGAACTCCTCGAAACGATTTTTGGGCTACATCACGCGCAGGCTACGGGGCAGATACATCTCAACGGAGAGCCACTTCATCTTAAATCATCCGTAGAGGCAGTGAAGGCAGGTTTGGCCTTGGTACCCGAAGATAGAAAAAGGGACGGTATCGTGCCTGGAATGACCGTGAGCCAAAATATAAGCTTGGCTTCTTTGGGGGAGCGGGTCGAAAAAAATGGGTTTTTGAGTAACCAAGCCGAATCCCAATTGGCCGAAAAATACATTCAAGAACTAGGCGTAAAAACCTCATCGGCGCAGCAACTTATCAAAAATTTAAGCGGCGGAAATCAACAAAAGGTGATTTTGGGGAAATGGCTTGCCACGCATCCCAAGGTATTGCTGCTCGACGAGCCTACCCGTGGAATAGATATTCATGCTAAAAGTGAGATTTATAAACTGATATTGAAATTGGCGGCCTCGGGTTTGGGAATTATGATGGTTTCTTCCGAATTACCCGAAATTTTTGCGGTTTCAGACCGCGTACTGGTATTGGCCGAAGGCAAGCTAACACTAGAGATTTTGACCCAAAATGCCACCGAAGATATATTATTGAAAGCCGCCATTCCCAAAGTTTTATAGAATTGAAGGAGACTATTATTTATATAATTTGAATCGGAAAGAACCATAATCAGGACACTTAACCACAACGGAGAAAACAAACAACCCTGGGTGGCCCCGTTGTGCTTTAGCACTTAAAAGAAATGCAAACAACCCTTGATTCACAAAAAAAACTTTTGTCTAAACTTCAACCTCTGATAGCCCTTTTTGTGCTGTGTTTGGTGATAGGCTTACTATCTGACAAATTTTTTACCGTTTCCAATTTCTGGAATGTACTACGCCAGATTTCAGTAAATATCTGTATTTCAACGGGTATGACCCTCGTGGTGCTTATGGCAGGGATTGATTTGTCGGTAGGGTCAGTACTGGCATTGAGTGGGGCGGTCACCGCTGGTTTATACAAATCAGGCATTGAGTTTCCTACCCAAAATCTTTTTGTAGGTTTCACACTTTTGGGAGGCATTTTAGCGGGCATCGTAGTAGGTGGGTTATTGGGATTTTTCAATGGTATGGCTATTACGCGTTTCAAAGTACCTCCTTTTGTAGCTACTTTGGCCATGCTGACCGTGGCGCGTGGTCTGACCATGCTCTGGACACAGGGATTTCCCATCAGTGGATTGGGCAAAGACTTTGCTTTTTTCGGTACAGGCTGGTTTTTGGGTGTTCCTGTGCCAGTTTGGATAAGTGCCTTAGTGGTGGGTTTAGCGATTTTACTTTCCAACAAAACCAAAATCGGGCGTTATATCTATGCCATTGGAGGCAATGAAAATGCGGCGCGATTGTCGGGAATTAATATCAATCGGGTCAAAGTGATTGTGTACACATTGGCGGGTATGTTGGCGGCAGTAGGAGGTTTGATGGTAACTTCGCGTCTTGATTCTGCACAGCCCAACGCCGGTACAGGCTACGAACTTGACTCTATTGCGGCAGTGGTGATTGGTGGCACTTCGTTGTCGGGAGGAAAGGGCAGTATCGGCGGGACCGTCTTGGGGGCTATCATCATTGGAGTGCTAAACAATGGCTTGGTATTGCTTAATGTATCGCCTTTTTGGCAACAAGTAGTCAAAGGACTGGTGATTTTGATAGCGGTTGTTATCGACAAAGCCAATACCAAAAACCACTGATTTTAGGCTGTTTTTTTCTAACGCAAAAGACTTATTTAACACAAGTACTTAAAGTAAATGCGCAAAGTTAAACTAGCTTATAACTGTTTGTTAGTTGCTGATTATCAGTAATTAAAAATTAACGGTGCGTAAGCACTTACTGCATTGTTAGCTAAGTTTTTTAAGTTTTTTCCGTCGATTGGCGCAAATTTAAAGTTGCAGAAAAACGCAGATAGGAGACGGTATAAAGCCCTTTTTTAGCGAAAATCTGCGTTTGTATTGTTCAGCGGATTTCTGCGGGTAAAAACAAAACTTTTTACTTAACAATGTACTTACACTCAACCGCACATAAATTTCTAAATGTCTTTTATTTTAGCCATCGACCAAGGTACAAGTAGTACCAAAACCCTCGTTTTTGATGCACAAGGGCAAGTGGTATCACGGGCTTCTGAACCCTTAAAAACCCACTATTTTGGAGAGGGCTTCGCTGAGCAAGACCCCGAAGGTATTTTCCAAAATGTAATATCGTCGGTCAAAAAATGTTTGGCTGACTTTCAAGCCAAAGGGCACTCGTTGACCTCCATCGCCGCCGTAGGAATCTCTAACCAACGCGAAACCTTCATCTTGTGGGATGAGCAAGGCAAGTCTTTGCACAACGCCGTCATTTGGCAATGTAAGCGCTCGGTAAAGATATGTGACCAACTCCGTGAAAGAGGCTTAGGGGCTATCATCAACGAAAAAACGGGCTTGCTCATTGACCCTTATTTTTCGGGTTCTAAGCTCATTTGGCTTCAACAAAATCAGCCCGAAATCCGTGAGGCTATTCAAGCAGGTAAGGCGTATTTTGGGACGGTGGATACTTGGCTTTTGTATAGATTGACAAAAGGTGAAAAATACTTGACCGATTACACCAATGCTTCTCGTACCTTGTTTTTCAATCTTTCTACTTTGGATTGGGATGCCGATTTGCTGAGAGAGTTTGGATTGAGGGGTATCCAATTGCCTCAACCTCAGCCTTCTTCCTATGCTTTTGGGGAGTCAAATTTTGAAGGACTTTTTCCAAAACCCGTCCCTATCATGGGTATGATTGGCGATTCGCACGCAGCCGCTTTTGGAGAGGGATGTTTTGCAGAAGGAACCGCTAAGGCTACTTTAGGTACAGGCTGTTCGATTTTGATGAATGTAGGAAATAAGCGGAAACCATCGGCCAATGGCATGGTTTCTACGATTTGTTGGAGTACGGCCGAGCGCGTCGATTATGCCTTAGAAGGGGTGATTGTGACGTGCGGAGCTACGATCGAATGGCTCAAAAATGAATGGGGAATCTTTGAAGACAGCAAAGATACCGAAGCAATGGCAAGGAGTGTAGAGCACAACAATGGCGTCTATCTAGTGCCAGCTTTCAGTGGTTTAGGTGCGCCACATTGGGACATGAAGCGAAAGGCTTCTATTACGGGGCTTACGTTTGGTGCTACCAAAAATCATCTGGTAAGAGCCGCTTTAGAATCCATCCCTTATCAAATCAAAGATATTATTGGGGCTATGGAGGCCGACGCGGGCTTAGAATTGAAAGAATTGATGGTAGATGGCGGTATGACTTCCAATGGTTTTGTGCTACAATTTTTGGCCGATTTGCTGGGAAAACCCGTCGTGAAGATAAATATGCCCGATGTATCGGCCTTGGGGGCAGCGTATTTGGCAGGATTGGCGTGTGGACTATTTACTAACATTGCACATCTCCAAAGTCTAAAAAAAGAAGTAGAAACCATAGTGCCATGCGTAGATAATAGAGCAGTGATGTCTTATTATGAAGGATGGCAAGAAACGGTTCATTATTATGAAAAATAAATCCTTGGTTCAGCTTATCTCAATTGACTGCTATTCGGCAACTCCTAAGTACCTCCAAATCGCCAATTCGATTATGGAGATTATTGGGCGGGGCGAATTGGAAAAAGATGAAATCCTCCCTTCTATCAATGAGCTGAGTTTTGAGTCGGATATATCCAGAGATACTGCCGAAAAAGGCTATAAATACCTCAAAAAAATCGGGATATTAGATTCCGTGCCAGGGAAAGGGTATTTTGTAAAAAGTACTGCTACCCCTTCTCAACTAAAAATTTTTTTGTTGGTCAACAAAATTAATGCTCACAAAAAAATCATTTATGATTCGTTGGTAGCCTCCTTAGGCGAACGAGTGATGATTGATTTTTATGTTTACAACAACGACTATAATTACTTCAAAAAGCTCGTTCAGACCAATAGCCACGATTATTCGCATTATGTCATTATTCCTCATTTTATGGAAGGAGGAGAGAAGGCACACGAAGTAATCAATGCCAGTATTCCAGCCGAAAAGCTTATCATCGTCGATAAGCCTATCGTAGGCCTCAAAGGACAATATGGTGCTGTGTATCAGAATTTTAAAATGGATATTTATAAGGCGTTAGAGGAAGCACTTCCTCGCCTTTCCAATTATCATACGATCAAAATTGTTTTTCCTAAAGATTCGCACCATCCCAAAGAGATAGTGGAAGGCTTGCGGCTTTTTTGCCAGCAATATTCGTTTGAAATGCAAGTGATTCCCAACATTCTCAATGAACCTATCTGCGAAGGCGAAGTCTATATCAGTATCACCGAAAATGATTTGATTGGTTTGGTAGAAAAACTGTTGGCTACTTCTCTGAAGGTAGGTAAAGACGTCGGGATTATTTCATACAACGAAACTCCCTTAAAGAAGATAATTTTGGAGGGGATTACGACTATATCGGCTGATTTTGAACTTATGGGACAAAAAACAGCACAACTTATCCAAGAAAATTTGAAGGAGCAAGTACACGTGCCATTCTACTTAAAGTTACGGGCTTCTTTGTAAAATGAGCAGCTAAAATCCGTGGTGATAAAGCAAAAAGGCGAACAAGTACAACCACAGAATATCCACAAAATGCCAGTAAATGGAGATGAGCTTAAACTTGAGCTGATTGGGAGGATTTACACTAAACACAAAGGCGTCTACATAGGTGATATTTTTGAGGGAGTGAAATACCAGCCAGCATAATGTCGTGATACCTAGCGCAATGTGTAGAATATGAAGACCTGAGAGCAAATAAATAAAACCCACAGAAGGATTACGCAGAGTCGAAATTCCTGCTTCAATGAGCTGGTACCAGCCCCAAAACTGTAGAATTACAAATAATAACCCAAGCGATAAAGTAGCTCCTAGGTATAATCGAAATTGTGGATAGCGGTCGGAGTGGAAACTTCGATTGGCCAAGTGCAAAGTAAAACTACTGACCATGATAGCCAATGTACTCACCCAAAAAAGCCTTGGCAAAGGTACATCAGTCCAATAAGCTCCGTTGGCTTTTCGAACCACATATGCTGCCAAAAGGATAGTAAATACCAAAACACTGCTGCCTATGCCTATCCAAAGCATAAAATTGAAAGGTTCGCGCCTTTTTGTGAGCGGATTTTGTTTTTTTACGGTGTTCATCGAAGTTTTTCTTACGCTTACTTTTCAATGGGCGAACGCAAACAATTAATTCACTTGATGAAATATGCTTGTTGATGAATGAGCAAATTGGGTAGGTAATCGCCCTCTCAAGTGTACTGATTTACAGGCATTCTCCTTGCCAAACAGTGGAAGAAGGGAAATTGTTCTGTAAATGTATTGGTTTGTCAAAAATACCATAAATTGTTGAACCCGAACCAGTCATGCTTGCATAAATTGCTCCGTATTCGTACATTTTTTCTTTGATTTGGGCTAAAATAGGATATTTTGGAAAAAGCCCAGCCTCAAAATCATTCTTTATACTATGACGCCATTCTTGCATTGGGCGTTGCAATGTTTCTAACAAATTTACTTCGGGCGATTGAGGCTTTACACCGGCATAAGCTTCAGCGGTAGAAATAGCGAAATTGGGGTAAACCAGTACGATGGATTTGCCTTTCAGATTCAATGAAATATCTACAAATTGGTCGCCTTTTTCGTAGCAATATTGTGGCCGATTTTGAATAAAAAAAGCGCAATCACTTCCGAGTTGGCGGGCATATTGCTCTAATTGAGCTGTTGACAAGCTACAGTTGCCAATTTCGTTAAGCATGTTGAGCATAAACGCCGCATCCGAAGAGCCTCCTCCCATGCCGGCTCCTATGGGTACGATTTTGAGCAAGTGAGTAGCCAAAGGAGGCAACTCAAAATCTTGTTTTAGAAGATGATAAGCCTTCACACATAGGTTTTTGGTAGGGTCGCCAGGGATGGCAATTCCCGAAGAACTAAAGCTAAAATCAGCTGCTGGAATCGCCTCCAATACATCAGCCCATCCTACGGGATAAAAACACGACTCTAGATTGTGGAACCCGTCGGCTCGTTTTTCGGTGATGTGTAAGCCAATATTGATTTTGGCATTAGGGAATGTAATCATCTTTTTAACCTCCAATCACCTCCCATACCGCCTCTACCACAAAGTAAATGACGTGTAAAGACGAGGCAATGATTAAACTATAAGCGGAAATATTGAACAGAGGCGTACTGAGTTTTTTGAGATAACTAAAACCAACCGCCATGATAAACAACAAAGCGACCATAACGTGCCCTAAAAAGCGCCCATGAAAAAAGGACCAGCCATCGTACTTGATACCTGCCCCGAAAACAGCTAAGAAACTGAGCGTAAAAACGGCGTTCAAAAAAACTTGATATAAACCGGTCGATGAAAAGCCCTTTCCCCACAACATATCCCAAACGGTGAGGATGCTATCTTTGATTTTGATGAAAAAACCTCCAAAAAAAGTGAGGGTAGGCAATAACCCAAAAATATAAATAAGACTTCCTATGTATTTGAAACTCGTGTAGTTGCCGAGGTTGAGGTTGTTTTCGAAGTCGATATGCTTATACCAAAAAGTAGCATAAAACGTCAGAAAATAGGCGTATCGAGTGGCATGGTCGTCGTTGAATTCGCCCGGAAATGTAATTAAATCCCAGAGATTGAAATTGATGAAATTTTCGATGCCTTTATAAGTAGCTTGGTGATTGAGCGGAAAAAAGTCAAGATTATGAAGAAAAAACTTGTGCTCATAGTGTTTGTTTTCGATGAATTTGTAGCTCCCCAAAAAGAAAACAATGGAGACAAAGGCTACTAAACTAATCACGACGTCGGCTTTGGCGGGGCTTGATTTCCAACGCATAAGCAGCACTACTAATACCACCAACGGAATAAAAGGCAAAAAAGTGGTTTTGGTAAGCAATGCAAGTCCTGTCACTATGGCCAGAAAAATCTCAGTTTGGCTAGTGGGATTGTTGACATAAAGATAAATCAAGTAGAAAATGCCCGTTCCCATCAAAAATGCCATGGTGTCGTTGGAGACATAAAGCGAATAAGCCAAAAAGGTAGGATTGAAGGCTGCTATCAAAAAAGCTAAGTTTCTTACCAAAACATCAGCCACTAGTTTTTGGTGTAATTTATAAATCAAATACAGATTAAAGGTGCCAATCAGGAGTGATAAAAGCTGCGTAAGTTTCAACGACACGGGGTCGTCAAACCAATAAAATGGTAGGGCTACCAAATAATAAAAGGGGGGATGAGTGGCCAAAAACAATTCACGGATGCGAGGCAATCGATGAAACTCTTTGATAAACCGCAGTACCTCGTGATGCTGATCGGGATTGGAGGCATTCATGACCAAAAAGACCATGATTCGGAGTACACACCCTGCTATTAATAAATGAAAAAGGGTTTTTTCGCGAGAAAAATAACGAAGCATAATTGCTGATTTGGCAAAGATGAAAAGGAGCGGTTGTTTCTTAATGATACTTCCGCTCCTTTCGACAATATGAAATTAAAGTAGAATGCAGGTCTAAACGTTTGATTAGTACAGCATTCTGAACTTAATGGTTTCTTCCATTTCTTTGATTTCTTGGATAAAGCCTTCGGCATAGCTGCGGGCTACATCCATGATAACATACCCAATTTGTTCGTTGGTCTTGAGGTATTGTCCGGTGATATTGACATTATAACGCGCAAAGATATTGTTGAGCTTTGCCAAAATACCCGGTACATTGCGGTGAACGTGCAACAAGCGGTGCGAGCCTTTGAGGAGCGGCAACTGCACTTCAGGGAAGTTGACGCTGCCCGTAGTGCTACCGTTGTTGATGTATTCGAGTAGGCGCTCGGGTACATAGTGACCGATACCTTCTTGGGCTTCTTCAGTACTACCGCCAATGTGCGGCGTCAGAATCACATTCGGGAAGCCGCGCAACTCACTTTCAAAAGTCTCTTTGTTGGTTTTGGGTTCATACGGAAACACATCCACGCCCGCTCCCGATACTTTACCACTTTTGAGGGCTTCTACGAGGGCTTCTACATCCACTACATGGCCGCGAGCAAGATTGAGAAATACCACGCCGTCTTTCATCAACTCAAACTCCCGCTTTCCTATTACATTCTTGTTGTCTTTGCGACCGTCGATGTGAAGGCTCAAAACATCGGAAATTTGCAAAAGTTCATCGAGAGACTTGAGTTTTTTGGCATTTCCGATGGGCATTTTGTCTACCACATCATAAAAATACACTTCCATTCCCAAGGCTTCTCCAATCACCGACAGCTGCGTGCCGATATGGCCGTAGCCTACCAAGCCTAGCTTTTTGCCGCGCACTTCGAAGCTATTGTTGGCCGACTTATCCCATTTACCAGCGTGCATCCCGCTGCTTTTCGGGAATACATTCCGAATGAGCATAATCATCTCACCCACCGCCAATTCTACCACTGAGCGAGTATTGCTATAAGGAGCATTGAAGACCGCAACACCATTTTCGGTGGCAGTTTTCAAATCGATTTGGTTGGTACCGATACAAAAAGCTCCAATGGCAATCAACCGAGGCGCATTTTCAAGAACTCTACGCGTCACCATTGTTTTGGAACGGATTCCCAAGATGGTCACGTCTTTGATTTTTTCGATGAGTTCCTCTTCATCCATCGCTCCTTTCACAAATTCCACATTAAAGCCTTCATCTTCAAAAGCTTGGCGTGCTACTGGGTGCACATTTTCGAGGAGCAATACCTTGATACGACTTTTGGGGTAAGATTGTGAACGAGGAAGATTTTTCAAAAACAGAAAATCATCCAGCGAAGGAACCACGTGGTCGGCTACTTTGGTGACATTGGCGCGTTCGACATTTTCGGTGAAGGCATAAAAATGCTGTGCTACTCCTGATTCGCGCAGCTCGTAGTCGGTGTAGCCATCACCGATAGCGCACACATCACCTTCTAGCTGTAGTGATTGAAGAAGCTTCACTTTGCCCTTGTCTTGCGAGAGCACGTTGTCGTCGTCTATGCCGATGATATTTCCTTCTTCATCAAAACGAAAAGTATTGGCATACACATTTTCTTCTTTGAGGCCAAGCTCCGTAACGATAGGCACAATAAACTCTTTGAAACCACTTGATACAATCAAAATGGTATCGGCATAATCTTTCAAAAAAGCGCGGTTGCGAATGAAAGAGTCGGATATTTTGGTGCGTAAAAAATCAACGAGCGTGTCGATATGAGAGCGATTGGCTTGCAAAAGGCTCACGCGATGACGCAACCCTTCGGCAAACGACATCTCGCCGTTCATGCCTTTTTCGGTCAAGTCTCTGATTTGTTGCACAATTTTTTCGCGGTTGGGATTGCCTGCAAGGGCAATATTTGCCAACTCGTCTAAGCCCTCAACTTGCGTAAAAGTGCTGTCGAAGTCAATGACATAGTAGGTCTGTTCAAGCGTGTTGGTAAGCATTTGTGGGTTACGATAATTATAAACTAATATAAAGATTCTGGAGTTTGCCCAATAAAACGGGGAGGTCTTGTTGTATAGTATTGTAGATAGTATGCGACGAAATGCCAAAATATTCGTGAGATAGTTTATTCCTCATCGCTCTCATTAGTCGCCATTCTATTTCAGGATGAGCCGTTCTAAAAGATTCAGAGATATTAGCGGTGGCTTCCCCAATGATTTCAAATCGTCGATAGATTGCATCTTGTACTAATAAGTTCTGGCTGAATTCAAAATCAGACTGGTTATCTATATAACTAAAAATCAATTCTATACTTTCAATTATATCTCCCAAATAGACTTTATCATCTCTCATATCAACCGGATTAAATCTTTGAAAATGTAAGATTTCAATGAATTTTTGATGGCTTGAAATTCTACAATGTCAATTTTTCGTTGGGTTAACTGCTGCAAGTCTTCTTCCATCTGCAACACTTCAAAAAAGGTCATCCCTTCTTTTTCAATTAACAAATCAATGTCACTTTCTGCATTTTGTTCTCCACGCGCAAACGAACCAAATAAAGCTGCTTTGGTAACTTTTTTTTGCTGTAAATAAGCACGTATCGAATCAAAAAAGACAAAAGGTATGTGCATGTGTTTTTAAGTTTAGTGCAAATTTACCGTTCCTTTTTGGCATTTTTGCAATGTTATCTAAAATTGGATAGACGACCTTAGGTTTTCAACCTCAAAAACAGCCAAAACTGACAAAATGAGCATGAAAATTCTTCATACTGCCGATTGGCATTTGGGCAAACAACTTCATAAATACAGTCTCGAAGAAGACCAGCGGCTTTTTTTGGAATGGCTTTCTGATACTATTCAGCAGCGTAGCATTGATTTGCTGTTGATTTCGGGGGATATTTTTGATACCGCCCATCCTTCCAATTTAGCTTTGACTCAGTATTATGGCTTCCTGAAAAAATTGATTGGGACGGATTGTCAAGTGATTGTGACAGGCGGAAATCACGACTCGCCTGGGGTACTCAATGCACCCCGCGAATTGCTTAAGTTTTTGAATATCAAGGTGGTGGGGAGTGCCTTGGAAAGTCTTAACGATGAGCTTTTGCATATCCATACCCCCAAAGGAGAAGTAGTAGTGGCTGCGGTTCCTTACCTGCGTGAAGCCGACCTTCGAAAATCGGTCAGTGGGGAAGGGTACGAAGATCGCTTGTCGGCCTTGCGGCAAGGAATACGCGGGCATTATGAAAAGCTAATAGACCTCAAAACAAGTCAGTTCAAAAGCCTCCCTTCTATTGCGATGGGGCATTTGTATGTCAATGGAGCTTCGGTGTCAGAAAGCGAGCGCGATATCCACGTTATTGGGGGGGAAGCTGCTTTTTCGGCGGAGTTTTTTCCTGAAGGGTTTGACTACGTAGCCTTGGGGCATATTCATCGGCCGCAACGCATGGGCGGCTCAGATATGATTCGTTATTCAGGCTCGCCGATTGCCCTTAGTTTCAGTGAGCGTAATGATACCAAATATGTCCTAGAATTGACTCTCGACAACGCTCAGATTACCAAAGTAGAGGCTGTGGCCGTGCCCACCTTTCGAGAGTTGCGGTGCTTCAATGGTACGCTTGACGAAGTAGAGGCGGCCTTGAAAATGTATTCCTTTTCAGCTTCTTTGTCGTCGTATGTGGAAGTACATGTGACAGAGCCTTTTGCCGACCCTCAAAAAGAAATGTATTTCAATTATCTGTTGCAGGAGTTTGATAAAGCTCCTTTTCAGATTATTAAGCCGCGTTTGTCATTTGAAAACCGCACTCGGGGCGCTGATGAGCTTTTCATGACGGGTACGTCTATTCAAGACCTAACCCCCAAAGACGTATTTTTGAAGCATCTGGTGGCCGAAAACTTAGACCAAGAAACCCAAAGCTTGTTGGTAGAAGCTTTTGAAGAAATGTGGCGAGAAATGAATGAGCACGATTGAGGGTCGATTTAAGTTGGAAAATTTATTAACTTGTTGATAATCATTGTTTTTGGTGATTGATAATTATAAGCACTATGGGATAGTGTTAATCAAACAATTTGAAAATGACAGGTAAGTGTCTGATAGTCAGTAGGAATTTTTAAGCGATTTGCTGTAGCAATTACCTCATTTTCAAGTTTTCAAATTTAGCTATTGAATGAAAATACTCCGTACCCGTTTCAAAAATATCAATTCGTTTTATGGTGAGCCTTGCTGCGTCGATTTTTCCGTAAATCCGTTGGCTATTTCGGGCTTGTTTATCATTTCGGGGCCTACAGGTGCCGGAAAATCTACTTTACTCGACATTATTACCTTGGCTTTGTACAACGAAATTCCGCGTTTTGGGGGAATTTCAAAGACCGAAATCGAAAAGCTAGGCTCTATTGTAAATCTGAAAGCTGCCGACGAACCCAAGGCCGAAGCCTACGCCGAAGTAGAATACGAAGTAAAAGGACGGCAGTATCGGTCGCGGTGGAGTATTGCCCGTAATCGTAATGGCAATTGGAATAATTATCAAATGGAAATTGCCGAATTGCCTTCTGGTAATTTGCTGGATATTAAAGGTTTGTCTAATTTTCCTAAAAAAAATGAAGAGCTTATAGGGCTGAATTATGGTCAATTTGTAAAGTCAATAGTGTTGGCGCAGGGGAGTTTTGCCGAATTTCTAAAAGCCAAAGCTCATGACCGTGCCAAACTTCTTGAAGATATTACGGGGCAACATATTTATCGGCAGCTAGGTAGTACAGCTTTTCAGAAAGATAAAGAATGGAAGGAAAAACTCGAACTAAAAGAAAAAGAGCTTCAACTCGTCTCGATGCTTTCGGAGGATGAAGTAGCGCAATTTGAAAAAGCATGGGGAATTGCCGAAACGCAGCGAAAACAGGCCGATGATGATTTGAAATTTTGGGAAAAAGAAAAAAATACACTATTGCGCTGCTTTGAGCTTCAACAAAAACTCGAAAAAGCCGAGACTGAAAAAAAAGCCCTAGCGCAACAAAAAGAAGCATTTGAACTACAAGCGCAGCGACTTCAACAACACGAACAAGTAAGTGAATGGGTGGGCGACCTAGCTACGCTCAAAGCGCAAAAAAATCAAGTGGTAAGTTTGGAAGCAAGATTACAAAATACTAATCACCAAATTGCCCTTCAACAAAAAAGCATTGCTGAGACGCTGACCCAAACCCAAGCTCTGATTCAGCAGGAAGTGACAATCGAGAATTTGGTAGAAAAACTGACTGAATTTGAAAGTGAGATTTTAAATTTAGAAAAAGAAATAGAAAATCTAAATGTTGAAATCCGACCTGTATTTGGTACTATCAAACAAAATGCTGCGGGGGCTTCGCATCCTTGGGTGAAAGGATTAATGCTCGAAAAACTTGATGATACTTATGAAAGCCTTCGGCAGAAAAGCCTTGAAAATCAAAAAGAATTGAGCCTTTTTGCGGCAAATTTTGATGCAAAAGACGAACTTGCTCGCCTCGGTACTCAAGAAAAAACATTGATTGAACTATCTGCAAAGCTAGGCTATCGCCACGAGCTAATGATACGAGGGCAAGAACAAAAAAATATACTCACAGAAAATACGCAGTACCTTAACGAAAATAAACCAAAGGCTGAACAACTGCAACAGGCCCTCCAACAAGCAGAACTCAAACTAAAACAGCTACAACAGAAAAAAGAAAAAGAGCAGCAGAAGTTTAATTTAGAAGACCTTCGCAATGCCCTTCAAAATGGAGAAGAGTGCCCCCTTTGCGGTTCTACGCATCATCCGTATGTTCATGCCTATGTCAATGCTTTGTCGGAGGTTCAGGTGGAATTGGATTTATTAGAAAAAAAATACCGAGATATAGATTCTCAATATAAAAACCTAGCCACTGAAATCAACAAAGCGGAGGTTTTAAAGGCAAAAGCTGAGGGGGATTTGGGCAAGTTGCGCGAGGCTTACAAAGACGCCAATACCGAATGTGAGAAGTTGCTGGAAGGAATGGCTTTGCCTCCTAAAACAACCCTTGAACAATTGACAGAGGTAAAAAAACAACTGCAAGAGCGTCAGCTAGTTGTTGATAATTGGATGAAAATCAAAGAGTTGGAGGATGTGATTCAACGCTTGTTGCTTCAATATTCGCAATTGTTTGAGTTGCGTATCAAAAAAATAGACAAAGAGCAACAAAAACAAAAACGCTATGCAGGAAGAGACGTGAGGAAAGATAGTCAGTATTTGAAAGAAACTTTTTCTCAAGCACAGACTACGTTGCTGATTGCTCAGAAACAACAGTCTGAGATTAAAGAAGCCCTCAAAACTGAGACTGAAACTATGAGTGGTCTGGAAGTTTCGTTGACCCAACAATTACAAGCCAAAGGCATAGAAAGTATTGTGGTTGCTAATGAGCTATTATTGTCAAGCCAAGAAGTAGAAAAGCTTAAAAATACCCGTAAACAACTGGAAGACAAAGATAAAGAACTTTCAATAAATCATAAGTCTTGGGCTGAGGAGCTGCTGCAAACAGTGCAAATGCGTCAAACTGCTTTTTCGGACGAAGAAGTCGATTTTAAACTAAAGTCTTGTCTTGACCTACGCAATCAGTATTTGAAAGAATCATCAGAAATATCAGCTAGTTTAAATAACCATGCCCAACAAAAATTAAAATTTGCAGGACTGCAAACTGAGCTTGAACAACTACGACAGCAACGACGTAAATGGGATTTGCTCAATCGATATATTGGTGATAGTACTGGAAACAGATTCAGCAACTTTGCCCAAAATCTAACCCTTTCCAATCTCATCGGTTTGGCCAATCAGCGTCTACGTCACCTTTCAGACCGTTATATCTTAGACAAACCCAAAGAAGATACCGACAGCCTTTTTGTAATAGACACTTATCAGGGCAATGCCCAACGGGCCGTCAATACGCTTTCGGGTGGCGAAACCTTCACGCTGAGTTTGGCGTTGGCGTTGGCATTATCAGATTTGGCATCACAAAATGTAAGCATTGAAAGCCTTTTTATTGATGAAGGATTCGGAACACTCGACCCCGATTCGCTTGATATGGCTTTGGGGATGCTTGAACGCTTGCAGTCCGAAAGCCAAAAAACGATTGGTATCATTTCGCACGTGGAAGCCCTCAAAGAACGGATAGGAACCCAAATCCGCCTTTTTAAGAATGCCAATGGACTTAGTACCATGGAAATTGTGGGTTGAAAAACACGCATAGATGTTGTATATTGTGCCAAACCTAATCGATTTACTATTTCGGACAGTTTTACCTTCATGCGTTTTTGGGCTTTTTTGTTACGGGTTACCATTAGCTTTAGTTCCATTATTTTGTGGGGGCAAAGTACTGTGTGGTCACAGTCTTCCAACGAATTTTCAATTCCTCAATTAAGTTTTCCTTTATCCGACCCTCTAAACGAAACGAAGATTTTGCCGCAATTAAACCTGACCAAAAACAATTTTGGAAAAGAATTGCTGGCTTTGCCCCCCTCCATGCAGATCGCTATTACAGGAAGCAAAAGGCCGATGAATCTCATCACTTGTCAGGCATTTGACCGTCATACACGCCTTCCTGTAAAAGCAATTTTTAAAATCACGACTGATGCAGGCGAATTTTTTGAAGGAATTAGTTCTGAAACAAATCTATTTCGGTTTGCTATAAGCAAAGGTTCTATGCTTCGGGTAGAGGTGATTGCAGAAGGGTACACAAAAGCCCTAGAAGATGAAAATATAGAATTAGGAGAAGACAATCGGAGTTTCAACTGTACGGCCAATCTCATGAAAGAAACTTTGGTAACGAAGGTAGAAGATATTAAGAATCATACACAAAATATAGCTCAAGAAAGCCACGAAATTAGCAACGCCACTGTCTTAAACCCGACGCTGATTCCTGTAGAAACCATTCCGAATACCGATTCTAAAAAAGAGGAAAACTCTTTTAGCAATCTCAATCTCGTAGTAGGCAAGCATATCAACTTAGAAAAGATATATTTTGACCAAAGTAGCTACGTCTTAAAACCCGAATCATATCCACAGTTGGATGAATTGACGGAAGTTTTGAAGCAAAACACCGCACTGAAGATAGAAATCAGTGGACACACCGATCGTATAGGTGACGCGCGGCTCAACCTTGCTTTGTCCGAAAATCGCGCTCGTGTCGTATTTAATTACCTGCTAGAAAAAGGGATTGATGCCAAACGACTAAAATACCGAGGCTATGGTCAAACCCGCCCTTTGACAACCCACCTCAAAGAGGAAGAACGAAAGAAAAATCGACGGGTAGAAGTAGTGATTTTGGAAAACTAAAGATTATTAGAGCTTTATTGGAATACAAAATGGTTTTGTACTAGAAACAAAGTTTTGTTAATTTTGTTCTCTAATGAGAACAAAAAAATGGAAAAGTTGTTTTTATTTCAAAACAGTATTTTGCAAAATACCCCTGTTGAATTTAAGAGGTATCTGTATGAGCAAGTTCCCTTTGAGAGTCGTTTGGTGGGGATTAGAGGTATCCGAGGTGTAGGCAAAACAACCCTGCTTTTGCAATACCTCAAAACCCAGTCATTAGCTACTTCCCTGTATATCACAGCCGATCACCCTTGGTTTTACCAGCATTCTCTGCTCGAAACTGCCGAAGAATGGCATAAGCAGGGAGGGCGGCTGTTGGTCATTGATGAGATACACAAATACGCTAATTGGTCGGCAGAGTTAAAAAATATCTATGATGGTTTCCCTGCCATGCGGGTTTTATTTACAGCTTCTTCGGCCTTAGATATTTACCGAGGTGAGGCCGATTTGAGTCGGAGAGCTTTGAGTTTTACCCTTCACGGGATGTCTTTTCGTGAATACTTGTCGCTATATCAAGTTGCTGATTTTCCGGCTTTTTCGCTCCAACACTTACTCACTAATCACCAAATGTTAGCCATACAAATCATGGAACGATTGGAAAGCCCATTGGTTTATTTCAAAAAATACCTACAGACAGGCTATCTTCCTTTGGGTATTCAAACCACCTCTGCTCAGGAATATAGCACTCGCACTTTTCGTTTGATTGATGCCGTACTCGGATTTGATTTGGCCTTTTTACATGACTATTCAGCTTCTCACCAATCCAAAATCCGTCGTTTGTTAGGAATTTTGGCCGATGCAGTTCCTTATATCCCCAATATTCAAGAGTTAGCCACCACTTTACAAGTAAGTCGTAATACAGTATTGATGTGGCTACAACATCTAGAGCAGGGGGCTATTATTCGCAATATCCATAAAGAAGGACATGGGACATCTATGCTACAGAAACCCGATAAAGTTGTACTAGAAAACACCAATTTTAATTATGTATTGGGGCAAAATCCCAACGAAGGTACTTTGCGAGAAACATTCATCGCTAATCAATTGAGTAACGCGGGACATCATTTATTTTTGGCCGACCAAGGAGATTTTATAGTAAACAACCAATTTATCTTGGAAGTGGGAGGAAAAAACAAAAAAAAGAAGCAAATCATCGGCTTATCCGATGCTTGGGTAGTCAAAGACAACATTGAGATGGGCTATACCAACGTAGTACCAATGTGGTTGTTTGGATTTTTGTATTAAAAACTGACCGTGCGGAGTAACGAAAAACAATAGAGTGGTAAAACTGTACTTTCAGTTTTACCACTCTATTGTTTTGAACTCAATTTAGTCGAAACAAGTACATCAGTCAAAAATGCCAATAAAAAGCAAATACAAGATACTGCTTAATATTCAGCACTTAATGAATAAGTCTGAAGAGTCGATTCCAACGAATTTTGTTGAGAACTGATTTGGGATTAGGATCTATCGACATCCAAATAAAGACCGCTTTGCCTACAATATGGTCGGCGGGTACAAATCCCCAAAAACGAGAATCTGCCGATTCGTAGCGGTTGTCGCCCATCATAAAATAGTAATCTTGCTTGAAAGTATAGCTTGTAATGGCTTTGCCATCAATGCTTATTTTTCCATTCGCAATCACTACTTTATCGGCGTCGTTATGATCAAAATACTTAATTACATTAGCGTACTTAGCGACATTGGCCGAGTCAAGCTGGATTGTGAGTCCTTCTTTGGGCACTTGTACTGGCCCCCAATAGTCCAGATTTTGTTTGGCCGTTACCGGAAAAAGCCCATTTTCGGTACTTGTAGAGGTATAGGGGCTTTCGTGGGTTACACTTTTGATAAAACTATGTTTTTTCAGCCCATCCACGATTTGCGGGGTTGTACGGATTTGATAAACGTACTTGCTCGTAGTAATAGAGTCGGCTGGATAAGCACTATAGGCTTGAATATCTTCATTTTCAAAAAAACGGTCATCCAACAAATCATTGGATTCTAAACGGTAAAAGAATTGAGCTCTTGGAGGAATTTCGGCTTCTTTCCCGTTGACATATACTACTGCTTTTTTGATTTCAATCACATCTCCTGCCACTCCGATACAACGTTTGATGAAGTTGGTACGCAAGTCCACTGGAAAAGCCTTGTAGCCACCATTTCCTTGAAGCGGGTCTTCGAAAGGCTCGTCGGGGTCACCGGGATAATTGAATACCACTACGTCGTTGCGCTTCACATCCGAAAAGCCTGGTAGGCGATACATCGGAAGCTGAATCAAAGTAGAGAAAGAAGGAATATTGGTTCCCCAGATGGTTTGATGTGTAAGAGGGACTTGCAGAGGAGTGCCGGGTGTGCGAGCCCCATAATGAAGTTTACTTACAAACAGGAAATCGCCAATCAACAGGCTTTTTTCCATCGAAGAAGAAGGAATGGTATAGGCTTCTAAGAATAGCCAACGAATAAGTGTAGCTGCTACTACGGCAAATACAATCGAATCGAGCCACTCTCTAAAGGCCGACTTTTTAGGTTTGGGTTTTGACATAAATAAAATTCTTTTTTACAACGAATAACAAATAGCGAATTATCCTTCTCCAAGCATATCGTCCATACCAAAAACGCCTTGACGGGTAGAGAGCCATTCGGCGGCTACTACGGCACCTAGGGCAAATCCTTGACGACTATGGGCTACGTGCTGAATTTCGATACTATCTACTTCAGAATCATACCGAATGATGTGGGTTCCAGGAACTTCACCTTCGCGCAAAGATACAATTGGGATTTGATTTTCGGCAACTTCGGATTGGTTAATCCACTCGGTTTTGGTAGGCAGACTTTCAATAAGCCCTTCAGCTAGCGTAATGGCCGTGCCACTAGGAGCATCAAGTTTGTGAATATGGTGAATTTCGGTCGTCTGAACATTGTACTGCGGATAATTGCCGATGAGGCGGGCGAGGTATTTGTTCAAACGAAAAAAAAGATTGACGCCAATGCTGTAATTAGAAGCATAAAAAAAGGCAGCCTTATGTTGGAGGCAAAGCTCTTCGATCTCAGGGCGATGATGTAGCCATCCCGTAGTCCCACATACGGTAGGAAGCCCTTTGCTCATACACCATTTTAGGTTTTCATAAGCGGCTTCTGGAGCACTAAATTCAATGACGGCATCGACATTTTCGCGATTAAATGTATGTAATTCGTGGCGATTGGAGACATCAATTCTACCCACGATTTGGTGACCACGGCTCAGGGCGATTTGTTCAATCACTTTTCCCATTTTGCCATAGCCAAGCAGAAGAATATTCATTATAAACGTACTAAAAAGATGATGATAAAATATGTGATAGCTTCCTATCTAAACCAAATACCAGTGGTAATTTACTTAATCCCAATCACTAATTTTGCGCCTACAACCCCACCCGTAAATTGATTGTAACTAGCATCGGGCTGAAAACGTAGCGATATATCTTCTGACATATCGAAGGTTTTGAGGTGGGCGGCTACGTTGGCTTCTACTACGTTGAGTGCCCATACGGCCGTCAAAAGAATATAATTGAGATCTCTGTAGCGCCGATAAAATTCTTTTCCTTGGGTAATTCTATCAAGTGTTAAGGTACGGGTTATTTTCTGACCTCGCAGATATACCTCTGCTTCTGTGCGTAGCTGAGCTCCTGTTTCGGGATTGTAACTGGCAACATAAGGACCTAAAAAATCCTTATAACGTATGTCATAATATTTGATAAAGAATATCACCGTTCCGAAACCTGCATACACAAAGGGCATTTTCCAATACTGCTTGTTATAAGCTTGACCAAGCCCGGGAGCTACCAATGAATACAATGCAGCCTTGCGAGGACTGTGCTTAGTAGTAGATTTTGGCGTTTCAGCTTTGGCTACGGCACTTTTGAGGGTTTTTGTTTGGAGCGTATCTGGGCGTATCGTATCTGCTACCGCCGCTATTTTGGAGAGTCGTTTTGCCAAAGAATCGGTAGTGATTTGCTGTGCCTTCACCCCCAATGCTCCTATCCCTAACCACAACAAACCTATGATGATACCTAGCTTTTTCAAGACTCAAATTTTAGCACTTTTAAGATACGGTCTAGCTCATCTTGTGAGGTAAAGGGGATTTTGATTTCTCCTTTTTGTTTGTCATCGGTTTTGATTGACACTTTGGCTCCAAAATAAGACGAAAGTTTAAACTGTAACGAACGAATCTCCTGTTTCAATGCAGTGGGGCGGCGATCTTTACTATTAGTGTCTTCGTTGTTGAGTTTGAGTGCTTGTACTGCTTCTTCTACCTTACGAACCGACCATGCCTCTTCGATAGTTTTACGGAAGATTTTGAGTTGTACTTCAGGGTTTTCGATATTGATAATCGCTCGTGCGTGCCCCATTGTGATTTGGTCATCCCGCAAAGATGCCTGTATCATTGGAGGGAGTTTCAAGAGGCGAATGTAGTTGTTGACCGTAGTTCGATTTTTACCTACCCGTTCTCCCAATTCTTCTTGTTTGAGTCCACAGTCTGAAATCAATCGCTGATAACTTAGCGCAATCTCTATGGCGTTAAGGTTTTCACGTTGGATGTTTTCAATAAGGGCCATTTCCAGCATTTGCTGGTCGTTGGCGGTACGGATATAAGTAGGAATATGAGTAAGGCCGGCGAGCTTCGATGCTTGAAGACGGCGCTCTCCCGAAATTAACTGATAGCGGTCACGCCCAATCTGACGTACCGTAATGGGCTGAATAATGCCCTGAACACGAATCGATTCGGCTAGTTCGTTGAGGGCATCTTCATCAAAACGAGTACGGGGCTGATAGGGATTGGTATCTATCTGCTCGACGTGAATCTCGGTCATCATGCTCACGTTTTCGTAAGGAGAAGGGCGAGTAGAGCGATTTACGTTGTCGCTATCATGGAGCAATGCCCCTAAGCCTCGTCCCAAACCAGTCATTTTTTTTGGAGCAACTTTTCCGATATTTTCCATGTCATATTGAATGTTTATAGATTGTGGAAATTTTAGAGCTATCTAAAATTCTTCTATCTCAACTACTGAAAATCATTTTTAAAAAATCGGCTATTAGCCAAAAAGCCTACTTCAAACTAGTGGCTTTTTCGGGCGATTTGTTCGTCTTGTTCAAGCAGCCCGTTTTTGCTCAAAATCTCCCGAGCCAAATTGAGATAACTAATCGCCCCTTTGCTGTCGGAGTCTTGGGCGATGGTAGGTACACCATAGCTAGGAGATTCGCTCAGGCGTACATTGCGCGGGATGATGGTATTGAATACCATGTGTTTAAAATGAGCCGTTACTTCGTTTACTACTTGATTGGATAGACGAACCCGCATATCGTACATGGTAAGTAAAATACCCTCAATAGCTAGGTTGGTATTGAGACGTGTCTGAATAATCTTGATGGTATTAAGGAGTTTTCCAAGACCTTCCAACGCAAAATATTCACACTGTACAGGCACAATCACCGAGTCGGCGGCGGTGAGGCTGTTGATGGTAATCAAGCCCAAAGAAGGCGAGCAGTCAATCACCACAAAGTCATAATCATCTTTGATAGGGCGTAATGCTTCCTTCATTTTCTCTTCGCGATTTTTGAGATTGATCATCTCAATCTCCGCACCTACCAAGTCGATGTGGGAAGGAAGCAAATACAAATTCTCAAAAGTAGTTTCTACGATGGCATCTTGAGGAATCACCCCCTCTACCATACATTCATAGATACTGTACTCAATTTCTTTGGGGTTGAAACCCAATCCTGAGGTTGAATTTGCCTGAGGGTCAGCGTCTACAATTAAAGTTTTATAGTCCAATACTGCCAAACTTGCCGCTAAGTTGATTGCAGTGGTTGTCTTTCCAACGCCGCCTTTTTGATTGGCTATAGCTATGATTTTGCCCATTGTTGTTAGGTTTATCGCCTTCAAATATCCGTCTTTATTCGGAATAACCCAAAATGTTCCACGTAAAATTTGTTAAATGTTTCACGAAACTTTAATAAATACCAAATCCTAACCAAGTTAGATAGAAACCACAAGACCTATATCTGACTATTTATCAAAACAAAAGAGGAGATTTTGCGGTAATATTCCTTACTTTTATTGTACTAAACTCTTAATTATACTTCTTTATTCCTCTTTTTAAGAAATGATTAAATTTTTGATTAATAGGCATATGCTTCCACTCATCTTCTTAAAACCACATTGTGAGGCTGAAATATTTAAGGGATTAAATGAGTATCTATTGGTTGAAAAATGAAACTACTTATGAATAAGCGAACTTTTCTTAAAACCTCATCCGTTCTGATTACTGGAAGTATGCTATCCAATCTCATGGCCTGTAAAGAAAAGGCCACTCCTCGTACCAATTGGGCTGGGAATCTCACCTACAGCACCGACAATTTATATACTCCCCAAAGCGTGAGTGAGCTTCAAGAGCTTATCAAAAAATGTAAAAAAGTGCGAGGCCTTGGCACTAAGCACTGCTTCAACACCATAGCGGATAGCCCCGAAAACCAAATTTCTACGGCAGCTTTCAACAAAATCTTATCGCTTGATAAAGACAATCATACTGTCACCGTAGAAGCGGGTATCAAGTACGGTGAGCTTTGTAAATATCTAGATGATAATGGCTATGCTCTGCACAATTTGGCCTCTTTGCCTCATATTTCGGTAGCTGGTGCGTGCGCTACTTCTACGCATGGCTCGGGGCTGCGAAATGGGAGCTTGGCCACGGGAGTGGTTGCCCTAGAAATGGTAAACGGCAAAGGCGAAATCGTGAATCTTTCGCGTGACAAAGACGGGGATGAATTTTTTGGCGCAGTAGTAGGCTTAGGAGCATTGGGAATTGTCACCAAAATGACCCTTGCCTTGCAACCTACTTTTAAGATGAAGCAAGTCGTATACCAAAATATGCCTATGAGTGCGCTTGAGAAGGATTTTGAGCAGATAATGTCGAGTGGATACAGCGTGAGTTTGTTTACGGATTGGACCCGTCAAAACATCAGCGAAGTATGGATTAAAAGCAAAGTCGAAGAGATGAAAGAAGTAGCTCCCGAATTTTTTGGCGCTACCTTGGCTACTAAGCATCTTCACCCTATCGAAGCGCTAGATGCCGTAAACTGTACCGAACAAATGGGGGTAGAAGGGCCGTGGTACGAGCGGATGCCTCATTTTAAAATGGGATTTACACCAAGCAGTGGCAAAGAGTTGCAATCTGAATATTTTGTGGCTTTTGAACACGCTCATGCCGGATTGCTTGCTATCGAAAAATTGCACGAAAAAGTCTCGCCTCATTTGTTGATTACGGAGATTAGAGCCATTGCTGAAGATGATTTATGGATGAGTCCTTTTTACAAAAAAACATGCGTGGCTTTTCACTTTACTTGGAAGCAAGAGGTAGAAGAAGTAACCCAATTGCTCCCTCTTATTGAAGAAGCTTTGGCACCCTATGAGCCTCGGCCTCACTGGGGAAAACTCTTTCGCCTCAAACCCTCGGTGCTTCAATCTCGCATCCAAAAACTAACCGATTTTAAAAATCTGATGGCTAAACATGACCCCGAAGGAAAATTTAGGAATGAATTTATAGACCTCAATCTTTTTGAAGAAAGTCAGGCTTAAAAAGAAAGCGTCTTGCCCGTTTGAGCAAGACGCTTTCTTTTTTCACTTTCAATTATATTGTCAGGAGACCTATACCGCGAAGCTTTCGCCACAGCCACATGTACGAGTAGCGTTGGGATTCACAAACTGAAACCCTTTGCCATTGAGCCCGTCTGAGAAGTCTAATACAGTCCCTGCCAAATAAAGAATACTTTTTTTGTCAACGACGATTTTAATGCCTTTGTCTTCAAACTCCATATCAGTGGGTAGTTTTGAACTGTCAAACTCAAGGTTGTACATCAACCCTGAGCACCCTCCACCTACCACACCTACCCGAATATGGTTTTCGTCCGTTTTGCCTTCTACTTGGCGAAGTTCCAAAATTTTGTCTTTGGCTTTGTCAGTTACCGTTACCATTGCGATGAGTTATATTTTAATGTTTATAGCTGATAGTGTTCAAAACTATGAGTGAATAAACGGATGTTTTGTTTCAATAAATAGCTATCCTTAAAACCAAACCCTTCTTTCAAAAGTTTCATTATGGGAGTCAGCTGGCTTGGTTTTTTCGGAAGAGAGACTGAGTTAGAAAACAAATCGTACCTTTGTCGGTTAGAAAACTTAGGAGAATATATCTACAAAAGCATGTCTGTCAAATATTATCATCTCAAGGTAAAAGAAGTAATCAAGGAAACGCCAGAAGCAGTTACCATTTCGTTTTGGCATCCTTTAAGTGAAATGATTAAGTACCATCCGGGGCAGTTTCTGACGTTGATTGTGAGTCCAGAAGGACAAAAAGTAAGGCGTTCGTATTCGATGTGTAGTTCACCTCATATGGATACTGCTCCGGCCGTAACGGTAAAGCGAGTGCCCGGAGGGCTGGTGTCTAATTGGTTGATTGACCACATCAAAGAAGGAGATTTTATAGAAGTAATGGAACCCATGGGGCATTTTATGGTGCAGCCTGATGCTCGCAATGCCCGTACGATAGTATTGATAGGAGCGGGTAGTGGGATTACGCCGCTGATTTCGATGGCTAAGTCTATTCTGAAAGTGGAAGCCGACAGCAGAGTGATTTTATTGTATGGTAATCGCCACGAAAACAGTATCATATTTAAGGACAAATTGGAAGAATTAGTAACCCAATTTGCGGGGCGTTTTGAAATAAAACATATATTGAGCCAACCGTTGGGAGAATGGCAAGGCGCGGCAGGCCGTTTGAACCAATCCCAAATTCTGAAATTTTTGGAGGGAATCTCTGATTTAAAACCAAACCAAGCCGAATATTATCTATGTGGTCCTGAAGGTTTGATGGAGGAAGCCAAGAGTGCTTTAGCGATTTTGAAAGTAAATCCTGATTTGATTCATAAAGAAAGTTTTATCACCTCTCATACTACCCACGGAGAGGTGACAGAGCAAGAGGATGATGGCAGTCTCAAGACCCAAGAAGTGACCGTGTTGTACGAAGGCTCCGAATATAAATTTACGGTAGAGCCTCATCAAACAGTGTTGGAGGCCGCTTTGGAGTTGGATATAGATTTGCCCTATTCGTGCCAAGCAGGAATGTGTACGGCTTGTATGGGTAAGTGTATCTCTGGTAAGGTTCATTTGGATGAAGACGACGGGCTTACTAAGTCGGAGTTGGCGGCTGGGTACATTCTCACTTGTGTGGCGCACCCTCTTTCAAAAGATGTGGTGATAGAAATAGAATAAGTCAATGTCATAGGTTGGCACTTTTTTTGTCTTTTTTTGATTGAACGATTCAAGCATATACCATGGAAATTGTAATACGCCCTTATGAGTTGAGTGACCGCACTATTTTGGAAGAGATTTTTATGTTGAATACCCCAAAATATTTTGCCCCCGAAGAACTCGGCGATTTCTTAGAATATTTAGACTTATTTGGCGATGACTATGTAGTAGCTGCAATTGATGGACAAATTGTGGGCGGTGGTGGCTACTGGATTCGTGAGTCTGATCAGCAAGGAGGCCTGTCATGGGCTTTTTTACATCCTGATTCTCAGGGTACTGGCGTAGGAAAAGCCTTGGCGGTTTATCGTATTGACAAAATCAAAGCTTCGGGAAAAGCCAAGACCATCATGGTCGAGACCTCACAACATTCGTTTGGTTTTTACGAAAAATTTGGCTTTAAACTAGTGGGGCAGGAGTCAGATTATTGGGCTCCGGGTATAGATTTGTATTCGGCAGTATTAGATTTATAGAGAATATTAAGTCGTAGAGTATCCCTATGAGGGGTATTCTACGGCTGCGCCTGTTTCGCGATAGGTTTTGGGTTCAAAGAGTCGTCGGATACCTTCTTGCAAAAAACCAATACCGTAGCCAAACAATTGTACAAAGGCCGCACAAACACTCAAGACTCCTACTTGCACACTGCCAGATTGGCGGGTCGCATCTATAAAAAGCAGGCTTACATACAAGGCCAAGAAGCCAATTCCAGCATACAAAAGCCAAGGGTGAATCAATCCTAGGAAAGGAATACTCACGCAGCCAAGGGTGAAAAGCAACGGAAAAGCATGTACTAGTTTTAATTCTTTGGGATAAAACCGACCAATATTGATACGAGCGCGTCCGAAAAATTTCAATTGGCGAAAAAAAGCTCCAAATCCTGTACGGCGTTTGTGATAAATAAAAGCTTCTGGAATCAACGCCGACTTGAAACCAAGTGTAAGAGCCGATATGCTGAAAATAATATCCTCGCCCATGCGGCTGATTTGAAATCCTCCTGTACGTTTCCAAACCTCGCGCGATAGACCCATGTTGAAACTTCTGGGATGAAAAGTACCACCAAGATTGTTTTTTTTACCTCTGATTCCTCCCGTTGTAAAGAGAGATGTCATCGAATAACTGATGGCTTTTTGGATAGGGGTAAAACTTGGATGGTCGGTGTCGGGGCCACCGTATAGGTCTACATACTGAGTGTTGAGTCGGGTATCGACGATTTCGAGATAGTTGGATTCTAATAAAGCATCTGAATCCAGCAAAATGAAGTAATCTCCTTTGGCGCGTTCAAATCCATAGTTTCTGGCAAAACCTTGCCCGCCATTTTCCTTGTAGAAATAATAAATTTCCAGTGTTTTTGCAAAAGAAGTCACTACTTGGTCGCATTTGATGCGTGAACCATCTTCTACAATAATGACCTCAAAGTTTTTGAAAGTCTGCTGTGCTAGGCAATTCAGTAGCTCAGCTAACTCATCGGGACGGTTATAAACAGGAATAATGATGCTGTATTTGCGCATGATTTGCTTTGATTTCGGCAGCAAGTTAGTATTTTTACCCCGAACGACATCTATGAGATACCATGACAAACGACGATTACTTATCTTCTAGAAAAATCCTGAGCTGGGCCGAAGAAGACCGCCCACGCGAAAAATTGATGTTGAAAGGCAAAGCGGCGCTTTCTGATGCAGAGTTGATTGCGATTTTGATTGGGTCGGGTACGGTGGAGTTGTCGGCGGTAGATTTGGCCAAAGTAATTTTGCAAAAAGCAGGCAATAACCTAAACGAATTGGCTAAACTTTCTCTCAAAGATTTAACTAAAATACGGGGCATTGGCGAAGCCAAAGGGATTACGATAATGGCGGCGCTGGAATTGGGGCGCCGTCGCAAAGAAAGTGAAGTAGTACGTAAACCTCGCATCACAAGTTCGAGAGATTGCTATGAGCAGCTTCGGCCTTATTTGCTGGATTTGTCGCACGAAGAGTTTTGGGTATTGCTCCTCAATCGCGCCAATGAAATCATTCGGCCCGTGCAGATAAGCCAAGGGGGAGTGTCGGGTACAGTGGCTGATTCTAAAATTATTTTTAAAGCAGCGATTGAGCATTTGGCGAGTGGGATGATATTGGCTCATAATCACCCCTCGGGCAATCTACGCCCTAGTGAGGCCGACAAAGACCTTACAAGGCGTATATGTGCTGCGGGCAAGCTGCTTGATATTCCAGTGTTAGACCATTTGATATTTGCGGATACTGGCTATTTTAGTTTTATGGATGAAGGACTACTCTAAAACCCTTGTTTTGGATAATACTTTTTCCGCCCCCAAAAGCAACAAACCTAACTACCTTCCCTTTTTAATTTACCTTTCTTCATGTCGGATCAACTTAAAAAACAAATTACTCTTTTTAGCCTTACGATGATTGCTGTGGGGTCGAGCATTGGCTCAGGGATATTCCGGACGCCTTCGGAGATTGCGGGCTATTTGCCCACTACAGGATGGATGCTTGCGGTGTGGGTGGCAGGCGGTTTGGTGGCTTTGTGTGGTGCTTTGACCTTCGCAGAGATTGCTTCTATTTTTCCAAAAGCGGGTGGGTTTTATGTGTTTTTGAAGGAAGCTTTTGGCGAGCTTCCCGCTTTTTTATACAGTTGGTCGATGTTATTGGTTATTAACACAGGCTCTTTGGCAGCACTTACTTTGGTTTTTACTTCTTACCTCAATGAGCTGATTCCCATGTCTGAGTCCATACAGCTTGTGGTGGCCGTTGGCACTATTGCTTTGTTGACCCTCATGAATGTACTGGGAGTGAAGTGGGGAGGGGTATTTGCGTCAGTTTTTACCTTGGCCAAACTGATAGGGATTGCAGTGGTGGTAGTGATAGGACTCATAGCGGGTGTAAATGCGGTGGATATTACTGATTTTTCGTGGAGTAGCAATGCCGAAAATTTACCGCTGGTATCGTCTTTTGGTTTGGCGTTGATTGGGGTGGCGTTTTCGTATGGTGGTTATCAACATGCCACTTTTATTGCGGCGGAGGTCAAAGATGCCAATCGGCTAGTACCACGTGCCATGCTGTTGGGAATCGGAATTGTGTGTTTGGCGTATTTGAGTGTCAATTTTGCTTATTTGAAACTCATTCCTATCGAACAAATCGCTGCTTCAAAAGGCGTAGCTTCCGAAGCAGTAGGAAGTGTATGGGGATGGGGCGCGAAGTTTATTTCTTTTTTGATTGTATTGTCGGTCTTGGGTACGATTGGTATTTATATTCTGACGGCACCCCGTATTTACTTTGCTATGGCCCAAGATGGCCTGTTTTTTAAACAATTTGCCGAGATTCATCCGCGTTATCAGACTCCTTTTTGGGCAATTATTTTCCAGTCTTTTTGGACAATCCTGCTGCTTGTTTTTTGGAAAACATTCTCCAATCTTATCACTTATGTAGTGTTTGTGGATACTGCTTTTTTCTTCCTGACGGCGGCTACCATTTTTAAATTTAGGAAACAAGGGTTAGCGCGCAATTATAGCACCTTAGCTTATCCTGTTACACCTTTGATTTTCATGGGTTTATCGGCATTTGTGGTAGTCAATACCCTCATCGAAAAGCCCGAACAAGCCTTGGCGGGATTATTCTTTTTGGGATTAGGAGGCTTGGCTTTTTTGTATTTTAAAAGAAAAAGAGATACACAATCATGATGATGACCCAAACTTTAATCACCCTTTTTGAAAGAGACCTAAACAAGCTCAAAGAGGAGCTTTGGGCTTATCAATCTGAAGAAAATATTTGGAAAGTAGAAGGCAATATCGCCAATTCGGCAGGCAACTTGGTACTGCATCTGATTGGAAATTTGAATACTTATATCGGGGCCGAAATAGGCAAAACGGGCTATGTACGTAATCGACCTTTGGAGTTTAGTGACAAGAATGTGCCAAGAACCAAACTACTCAAAGATATTGATGATACTATTCAAGTAATTAAAGACGCTCTTCCAAGATTATCGACAGAGGATTTTGAAGCAGAGTATCCGATTTTGGTCTTTGACAAAAAAACTTCAACCGAATATTTCCTTACTCATTTGGTAGCACATTTGGCGTATCACTTAGGACAAGTAAATTATCATCGACGCTTATTGGATGAAGGGTAAAAGCAGGATAGACCTTCCAAGTTTTTGAAACTTGGAAGGTCTATCCTAGCACAATAATTTGGCCTAAGTTGTACTCCTTTTTCTACTGCTTGATGATTTTTTGTTGTAAAATCCCCTCGTTTGTTTCAATAGAAAGAATGTAAGTTCCTGTATTCAAGTGTTTTAAATTGAGGTTGGTCTCCTGAAAAGGTACCTGATAAGATTGTGGTAAGAGCACTTTTCCGTTGATATCAATCAATCGTAAAGAGTGAGCTTGAAGCTTGGAGGGGAGTTTGATTCGCACCTCATCCACGGCGGGATTAGGATATACTTCTAAAGCCTCCGTAGTGGTAATCGGGGCGCTCAAAACAGGTATCACTTTAAATGACCGCTCTGCCGTAGCAATAGGATAGAAAGGACGCTCAGGATTGGTATAAGCTTTGATTGTTACGGTACCTGCCCCAGTCATAGTTAGCTTATTTCCATTGATTTGAGCGGGCCCAGAAACCACCACAAAAGATACAGCGTCGCCGTTGGAAGCTGTAGCGCGAAGATCAAAGGGACCTTCATATTCAAATTTATCGGCAATCGCCGTAAAATTGATTGTGGGCAATTGGCGAGTACCTTGTGACACCCAAAGCGGCCAAGTGGCATTGTTGAGGATTGTTGTAGGGCTGGTTTTACCCGTAATTTTGTCCGCTTCTACACCTGCTACGGCTACTGTTTGCGTAGTTCCACTTCCTTTAGTAGTAAATACCACTCGGTCATCAAGTCGAGAGTAGTCAGGGTAGCCGATGGTATTGTTGTTGGCAATGGCATTGACATTACCTTTTTCTAAATCCACGCCTAAAATACCGTACTCATTACTGGGTTCATATATATAATCGAAGGCCAAAATAGCCGTTGAGTTTTTGGCGAAAGCAGGATTACCGATGCTCTCTCCCGCATCTAGGTTATTGAACAGTTTTTGGATGTTGCCATCGGCAAAATCTTGTTTGACCGCGTCCCAAACCCTAATAAAACCCACATCCCAGTAATTGATAGAGGTGGCGTTGGAAGTATTGAGTTGATTGAATGCATCATAAACGAGGTATTCGCCGGATGCATCCCATTCCAAACCATCAGCATACTTGACATCCCCCGTACTTACACCACTGGTATAGGTAGGATTGTAGAGTTTGAATCTGACCCATTTTTTGAGGTCAAAACTATAAACATAAATCGTCTTGTCGGCTTGGTTGGTGAGAGCGGCAAGTTTGCGTCCATCTTTCGAGATGGCGACTTTGTTCCAGATAGTTTCGTCCGAAATCAATGATTCTTCGGCTGTTCCGGTTAAGCTAATGGCGCGTATACGGCGGTCGTTGTTGACCACGTAGGCATATTTCCCGTCGTCGGTTACGCTAGGGCGATTGATGATAGGGCGGGTTGATTTTACGGTGATATTTCCGCCAGTGGTTGAAGTCGAATATAATTTTTGATCAGAACCATACACAAGCAAGAAGTCTTGGCCAGTGTTGGTGGGTAAAGTAGTGGGTTTCTGTGGTGTTTGGGTATTGGATTCGGTAATCCCCACTTGATCAAAGGCATTTCGGGCGGCAGTTGTTTCCGAGGAGTTTGCTCCAAAAAGGTCAGTAGTGGCTTTGATGACGGCTATTCTTAAATCAATGAATTTGGAAAATCGGGTGAGATAAGTGGTCATTGCTCGGAAATACACTTTTTCTGCTTTGTCTTTGCCCACGTTGGCATTATTCGCAAATAAAAAAAACGCGTGATTGGGAATCCCGCTATTAATGTGAACGCCACCGTTGTCTTTGGTTGTATTTACGTACTGACTCATGGTGCGAGGCTGATAGCCGTTGGTGTTGATACCACTCTGGTTGGGGTTTGATAAATCGCGCAAAGCACCAGAAGGGAAGCTGCTTTTTTTGACTACCGATTCGCCGATTGTCCAATTGGTACGGTCTACCAACACTCCAAATATATCGGCTATTGATTCATTAATAGCACCTGACTGACCTTGATATTCTAATTTGGCGGTATTTTCAATGACACCGTGGGTCATCTCGTGAGCCGCTACGTCGAGTCCACCGGCTAGGGGGCTAAAGGCGGTCGAGCCATTGCCGTAGGCCATGATGCCGCCATTCCAGAAGGCATTGTCCATGTCTTTGCCGTCTTCGTCACGCATATTAATGACCGAAATCACCGTGCCGCCTTTGCCATCGAGCGAGTTTCGTTTGTGAACTTGATTGAAATAATTGTAAGCTATGCCAGCATTGTGATGAGCCGATACCGCCAGAGGCGACCAAGTATTGTTGGAGGAAGTAACTTGCCAAAGTGAGATATCGTCAGCTTTTGAGTTGCGAGCGTCTACTGTCCAGATGCCTCCAATAGGGTCATCGGGGATTTTAGAGAGGCTATTGTTGAACATAGGCTTAGTCGCATCCAACAAAAAATAAGTGGTACCTTTCAAATAAGCATTGACTGTTTGATTTACCCCATTCAAGTCACGAGCCGTAGCCTTGACAGGGCCATCCAAAGCACATGTATGGTTGGTTTTGGAGAGTATTTCGCCCGTATGGGCATCCACAAAATAGTTCCAACGTTCGATAAAGTTGGGGCGAACTACCATGTGCCAAGCCAAATGAGCCACTTGAGGGGAGGTTTCGGGATGGTAAACTACCAGCTCGGTTTCAGCGATTTGTTTTTTCAAAATGCTCAATTCGCCTTTACTTAGTTCTCGTACAATTGTTTCTTGTTTTAGGTCGGCAAGGGCATACTGAGTCGCATCTTGTAGAGAGAGAGTAGGGGTGATTTTACTTAAAATAGGTGATTTGAAATGTTGTCCATTTATACTCGTAAACTGGTTGTTTTGAAGATGAAGAATCAGCTCCCCACCGTAGACGGGTACACCTTGGTGATGCTGTTGGAGACGGATATGGGTCTGTTTTAATTCATCTTCTTCGATAGTAGTTATGTCCAATTCTTCTTCAGGGCGCTGTAGCTGGAGCAGTGGCTTTAGTTGTGAAACATACCCAAGAGCAGCCAAAGAGAGTGCGGCTCTTCCTTTGGTATTTGTATTGATAGCTTGACGATATTCGATAAAAACAGCCACCCCAGAGGAGTCTCTTACGACCTTAGCCAATAGCGGTCGTGGCGAAACAGAAGCTACCCGTGCCGATTTTTTTAGGGCGCGTTGTCCGTCAATTTGTGTGGTATTTTTGAGAGAGGAAGGTAGTTCCTGCGGAGTGCCTTTGCGAGGTTTTTGTTCAGTGAAATTGGTCTGAGCCCATGAGCAAAATTGCAATGACACTAAGCATACAGTAAAATATAATTTCATGGTTTCGAAGTTTTGGACAAGAAAGGTATTATATATTTTGCTAAGAAGAGAGTAGCTTTTATTTAAAGGGAAAACTTTTTATTTAAGAGGGAGATTTTACTCATGGCTTTTTTGGAGAGAATGAGGGAGTCTAAATAATGCTTAAGAACGCTTTGATTGTCAGAAGGTTATTTTACAGGATAGATTATGTATTATGGTTTTTATACGATTTGTGCTAAAAAACCGTTAGGCAAAAGTAAAAATTGTATAATTCTAACGTATTTTTACATCTCCCCAATAAAATTACAAAGACTATCCTATGAACATGAACCGCAGAGAAGCATTGTCGAGAGTAGCCCTTTTGATGGGTGGGACTCTTTCTGCCCCGTCTCTAATGGCTTTTGGTGCAGAGCCGAATCTTTCCCCCAAAATGGGTGCTGATTTCAGCCTTACTTCTGCTCAACGCGCTTTAGTGGCAGAAGTAGCAGAGCACATTATTCCCCGTACCTCTACTCCTGGAGCCAAAGACGCCGAAGTTGGTCCTTTTATCGAGCTAATGCTAAAAGATTGTTATCGTGCGCAAGAGCAGCAAAATTTTTTGGAAGGCTTGGCCGATTTGGACGAAAAAGCTACCAAAGCTCATGGCAAAAAATTCTTAGATACTACTTCGGCTGAGCAAGTGGCTATCTTGAAGCAAGTAGAAAAAGAAACCATCGAAATGATGAAAAATGCCAACGTGCAGCAAGTCAAAGTAGGTGATAATGTAGACAAAGAAGTAGTAGATTCTAAAAAAATCAAAGGCACGCCTTTCTGGCGTTTGATAAAAGAATTGACCTTGTTTGGGTATTTTACTTCTGAAAAAGGTGCTACACAAGCACTTGATTATGTACCTATTCCGGGAAAATACGAAGGGTGTATTCCGCTCAAACCGGGTCAAAAAGCATATGCTTTGTAAAATAGGTAGATTTTGACAAAAACATTAACCAATTAACCTAAGATGTATCTAAATATTGATGCTCAAAAAGAACTGACCTACGATGCTATAGTGGTAGGTTCAGGCATAAGTGGCGGATGGGCAGCCAAAGAATTGACAGAAAGAGGCTTGAAAGTGTTGTGTTTGGAGCGCGGACGAGACATCAAGCACGTAGAAGGCTACGAAACAGCCATGAAAGCTCCGTGGGAGTTTGCGCACCGTGGGCGTCCTACGATTCAGGCCGCAGAGGAGTATTGGGCAGGGATTCGGACTGGCTATACTGTCAATGAAGAACACCGTTATTTGTTTGAAAACGATAGCAAAAACCCTTATCTCGAAACCCGCCCTTTTGACTGGATTCGAGCGTATCATACGGGAGGCCGTTCTCTTTTGTGGGGACGCCAGAGTTATCGTTGGAATGAGGAAGACTTCATGGCCAATGCCAAGGAAGGGATTTCTATTGATTGGCCAATTCGCTACAAAGATTTGGCTCCTTGGTACGATTATGTAGAGCGCTTTGCCGGAATTAGCGGTTCTAAAGATGGACTTTCGGTATTGCCTGATGGCCAATTCCTTCCTCCGATGGAGCTTAATTGTGTCGAAAAACACGTAAAATCGGAAGTAATGAAAAAAATGGGGCGGGTGATTACCGTAGGTCGAGTGGCCCACCTTACCAAACCCCAAGGTGTTCATACAGCGCTAGGGCGTGCTTCTTGCCAATACCGCAATATGTGTATGCGGGGTTGCCCATTTGGAGCGTATTTTAGTACGCAGGCAGCTACCCTGCCAGCGGCGATGAAAACTAAGCGCCTGACTTTGGTCAATGATAAAATAGTATCAGAGGTAATTTATGATGAGAAAAAAGGTAGAGCTACAGGTGTGCGTACTATCGATCAAAATACCCTCGAAGTCAAAGAATATTATGCCAAAATCATCTTCCTAAATGCGTCGGCGATTCCTTCGGCTTCTATTCTAATGAATTCCAAATCGAGCCGTTTTCCCAATGGCCTTGGCAATGATAGCGACCAACTAGGCCGCAATATTATGGATCACCACTTAGGCGTGGGAGCTTCGGGGACATTTGAAGGATTTAATGACCAGTATTATTTTGGCCGTCGTCCCAATGGTGTGTATATCCCACGTTATCGGAACTGGGGCAAAGACAAGCGTGACTATGTCCGTGGGTTTGGGTATCAAGGAGGTGCAGGTCGCTCAGGCTGGGGACGTGGTACTGGTATGGAAGGCTTCGGAGCTTCTTTCAAAGAAGAAATGAGTCAAGTGGGTGGCTGGACAATGGGTATCGGAGGTTTTGGGGAGGTATTGCCCAACGAAAACAACCGCTTTACACTGCACCCTACCAAAAAAGATAAATGGGGAATGCCTATTGTGGTATTTGATGCAGCTTATGGCCAGAATGAGCTCAAAATGCGCGTAGATATGAAAAACGACGCCGCCGAAATGCTCGAAGCTGCGGGTATCAAAAATATCAGCACTTACGACAATACGAAGGCTAATCTAGGAATTGGTATTCACGAAATGGGAACAGCCCGCATGGGAAAAGATCCCAAAACGTCGGTACTCAATGCCCATAACCAAGTCCATACTTGCAAAAACGTCTTTATGACCGATGGCGCTGCGATGACTTCAGCTTCATGTGTCAATCCTTCATTGACTTATATGGCGCTCACGGCTCGTGCGGCAGCTTTTGCAGTAGATCAATTGAAGAAAAAGAGCCTCTGATTTTTGGACGTTCAGGCATTTGTTTCCATCAAAAAAGCGGCTTTTTAGCCGCTTTTTTGATGGAAGTAGTTTTACTTTTGTTTGACCAAAGTGTATTTCAACTCGCCAAAATCTACCCACCCGCAGGTTTCGTTGGCTTTGTCGTATTCAACACACTTAAGATTGAAAACCAATAAAGTATCGCCTTGAAATTTAAAACCCATCCAGTTTTTTTTGTCTTTAGTAGCACTTAGGCTGAGTTGATCTACTTGCATACCCGGACCTATGTAGTCGATAGCCGCTTCATAAAATTGAAAATCTTCTAAGCCATTCACTTGCCCATTGTTTTTAAATATTACTTTTTGGCCATCGGGTAGAATATAAGCACCTTTAAAGAGTATTTCTTCTAAAATAAGTGGATTGCCTGCTTCGTCAGGGTTTATATGAGGGGTAATTTTGACAAAGCCTTTTTCGCCAATGCTGATTTTGGTAGGGGATACGATTGTAATGTTATTGTACAACTGCGTAAGCGAATCTTCAACGGATTCATAAAGCTGGTATTGATTGCCATTTTTGACTACTCTCATTTCGGGGCTGCCTTCATGGAAATTCCAAATCAGAGAAGTAGGTTGAAGAGTCCGCTCAGGAATGATGACCATGCAATCTTCACTCCCTTCTTGAGATTTTTGAGGAGATTTATGTTGCTGAATATCTTTGAGATAACTTTCGCTCAACCAATATCCCGCAAATGAGAGTGTAGTGTCAATTTTTTTGAAATCCGTACTAGAGATAGTTGCATCTTGTTTTTCGTTGAAAGTACAACCCCCCAAAAACAAAACAAATGTTAAAAATAAAATATATTTCATGGATATATGAGTTGAGTAAGTATGGTGTCAAACATACATCGACTTTATGATATATCCAATGTCGATTTATTTTGGGGTTAGCCTGAGTGACTGTCCCTGAAAATGAAGCACGCGGGAGGCATTGCTTCCCGCGTGGCTTTACTCACTTAATTTATCTAAAAAAAATCTTTGAATGCAGGACTAAATCCTGAATATATATCAGCTAGGATAATGTCTTTTAGTAAAGATGATGAAACAACCACCAAATAATTTTGGCTAGACTTACAGAAGCATAGAAAAACTAAAATGGGTGGTTGAGTGCCTTAAAAGTAGATAATCAGAGTGAGATAGAGAAACAAAAAAATACAAATGACCTCTTTTAGTAGCTAAATCGGGATATTTGAGGGTTGAATGGGGATGTGTTTGATTATTTGCCGAGCCATTCTTTAAAGCTGCTGATTCGGTCGCCACTCACAAAAACTTCATGCTTGCATGAAGGTACTAGCTCTATTTTTAGTTTACTTCCTGTGTACATATGCACAAGTTTTATGCTAGATAAACCTATCAAAAACGAACGATTGATTCTAAAAAACGCATGAGGGTCTAGGAGCTGCATGAGTTTATCGAGGCTATAATCAAGAGCGAAGCGTTGACCTGAATGAGTGATGAGGAAAGTGCCTTTGTCTTCAAATTGAAAATAAGCTATTTCTGTCGTTTTGATGATGAGCAGTTTTGTACCTACTGTGACCATGAAGCGGTCTCTGTAGGTAGAAGAAGCGTTTTTTTCGAAAAACTCCAGCATTTCGTTGAAACGAGGAGTAGGAGTAGTGGCGCTTCCCCATATTCGTTCAAACTTCTGTAAAGCAGCGGCTAGTTCGTCGGCATCAATGGGCTTGAGCAAATAGTCTATGCTGTTTACTTTAAATGCCTTCAGCATGTATTCATTGAAGGCGGTAGTGAATATAATAGGGGTAGTCAGGTTCAAAATTTCGATGATTCGAAAACCAAGGTCGTCTTCGAGATGGATATCCAAAAAAATCAGGTCTGGTTTTGGATTGGCGGTATTCCTAAACCAACTCACGGTTTCCATAACGGATGGAAGTATTGCTAAAACTCTGATCGAGGAGTCGTATTTGAGTAGTAGATTTTCTAAGCGAGAGGCTGTGAGTTTTTCGTCTTCTACAATCAATACATTCATGAGAGTAAGGGGATACGTACTTCAAAAAAACTTTCTGTTTTCTCAATCATAACGGGGAGTGAGGTTAATAGTTTATACCGATTGACAATATTGTGTAATCCTACCCCCGTGGAGGTTTCGGGCTGTAGCCTGAGCTGTAGAGGGTTTTTGACTACGATATAGCCATTTTCTAAAAAAATATCGACTACTAGAGGCATCATTTCCGACATTCGATTGTGCTTTACGGCATTTTCAATCAGCAACTGTAGCGTCAAAGGAGCAATATAGCATTGAGTGGCTTCTTCGGTTGAGATAGAGACATTGACTTGGAGTTTTTTATCGAAACGTGTAAGAAGCAAAAAAACGTAAATTTCAATAAAATCAAGTTCTGATTTTAAGCTAATGTATTCATGTTCGTTTTGTTCTAAAATATAACGATAAGCTTTTGAAAGGCGATTGACAAAAGTTACTGACAAATCTGAATTGGTTTCAATTAATGAAGATAAAATACTGAAGTTATTAAATAAAAAATGCGGGCTTACCTGATTTTTTAGTGCCGAAAATTGGGCGCGAATATTTTCTTTTTCGAGGCGTTCGGCTTCGATTTGGATATTTTGAAGTTGGCGATAGGTACGGCGATTTGAGGTAAAGTAAAACGCCGAGAGCAAAGCCATAAACGTTAGTCCATTGTTGGACTTTCTTTTTTGGTCTCGGGTATAAAAATGAGATAGTGTATTTTCGATAGATTGTTTTTGTATAATACCAAACTGCTTTTCAAGGGCGGCTTCAGAGGTAGTCCATAGTATCCTAAAAACAATATTGAACAATACAGCCAAGCCACATGCCATCAAAAAAGTAGCTATTTGGGTGGGAGTCTTTAAATCAAGAAGAAAATTACGCCCAAACCACCCAAATAGCTGTTGCTGAACCCATTCGATTACGATAATCCACAGATAAAAAAATAGAAAAATAACACTAAATTCCATCGTCCATAGAGGCATTCGGAGTATCCATGAGACTTGCTCTAAATCATGGATATTGACATATAGGCGCAGTGGGAAATAAATCACCGATATGTTCAATGCTAGTTGGGCCTTTTGGCGTAACGAAAGATGGTCAGTATGGTTTGATTTTATCACAACCCTAATATAGGATAAGGCAGGCTGATTGCCAAATCATTGTGATTGAGTGACCTTTTTAGAAGGTTGAATGACTTCAACTCCCACGCCACGCTTATTCTTGGATTTTGACAGTGGGCCAGTTTTTGTCTGCTTTTATGATATAATTTGCACGGTCTTTTTGCCATAATCCAAATACCTTCTTGTTATAATTGAGATACAACTTGCCGTCCAATACTGTCCATGCTTCCGGGTCAGTGGGGGCTTTGTGGCCATCGGCGGTGCCATAGGCACAGTAGCCACCATATTGAGGCGCATATTTTTCGGGATTGGCTTTGAAATCATTCATGTTTTCTGCACTTGAAAAAAGCCACTTACCTCCTTTCCACAAATAAGTAAATTGTGGTTGTCCTTTTACGGGAGCCGATTGCTTAAAATAAGCCACTGCATCATAGCCGTTGATGGCAATACTATCTTTCACAAAGATTTCGGATTTTTGCGCTTTTAGGCTTACCAAAGCCCATACTGAGAGGCAGAAAATAAAAACAAGTCGTTTCATAATGTCTATTTTGTTAAATTTTAAAACCTCAGCAAAAGTCCGCATCTGTGACGATACCGAATGTCGGCTTCCTGACCAAGAGCCAATATTTTCTATTAGCTTTGTGTTCTCTATGCTTTCATTATTCACAAATCAAGTAAGTATGAAAAAAACGTTTGCCTTTTTATTTTTAACTTTTTATGGCTTAGTAGCCGTCGCTCAAAACGAAGACTATCCTCATGTGGTGAGTGTGCAGTCGGGGGTAAGTCTTTTTTCGCCGTTTAGAGGTACTATTACTTCTTCGCAGGAATCGTCCGATACTACATTTTCCTTCTCTTCGGGTAGTGCAAGCAATTTCCCCCAACTCAATGTTGCTTACGATTATGGAGTCAATCATTGGTTTTCGATTGGTGGGGCCATTAGTTACAACAAGACCACCCTTGATTTGAAAGACCTGAAGTCGAGTGAGCAAAACTACGGAAACGTCAAATTAGGTGTTTCCCGCATGACTCTCGGAGCGAGAGCATTGTTTCATTACGGCAATGCCGGACGTGTAGATATGTATTCGGGTTTCAGATTAGGAATCGGGATTTGGTCAGTAAAGGTCAATTCGAGCGCTTTGGATGATAAAATAGACGAAGTTTTTAAAGAAGCTGGTGGCGGAGGTATTTGGCGTTCGCTTCTTGGGAGTCGTTTAGGAGGAAGTTTTGTGATGCCTCAAGTGCAAGTGATTTTGTTTGGATTGCGTGGGTATGTTACCGAAAACATCGGCATTAATGGCGAGCTCTCGGTCGGTAGCCCTTATTTTGCTTCTATTGGTATCAATTACCGTTTTGGAGGGGGATATTGATAGTCAGTCTCACCTTGGCAACGCTCCAAGCGTTGCCAAGGTTTTAAAGTATCAAAGAAAGATTTAGTCTTGAAGAGCAAACACGATAGGCATGTTGAATTTTACTCTTACCGCTCGCCCTGATTGTTTGCCGGGTTTCCATTTTGGCATGAGTTTCAAAACCCTAGATGCCTCCTCGTCGCACCCAAAACCAATTCCTCTCTCTATAGTGATGTTTGATAGCGAACCGTCAGGTTCGACTGTAAAACTCATAAACACTTTTCCTTGTATATTGCTTCGCTGAGCCATAGGCGGGTACTTAAGGTTTTTGATGAGAAAATTTCGTAAGCCTTCCAGTCCTCCTACAAACTCCGGTTGTACTTCTATGGGGCCAGTCCATATAGGCTCTTCTGCTTTGACTTCGGCAGGTTGGGTTTTTGTGTCAGGGATATTTTCGGGAGGTGCCACAATTTCTGTGATTTCATCCCCCGTACCTTCCACAGTTTCTTGCCCCGGTGCCGCATGTTCAAATTCAGACACTGGAGGAGGTAGTTCTTCTTCTTGGACTTTCTGATCTTGCTTTACTTCTGGCATCAAACTTTTGATGGTCGTTTGTTTAGGAGCCTCAATGGGCTTTTCGGGAAGAGGAATGGGTTTTTCTTTTGGTGGCGGGTCTAGGTGTACGTTTTCAAGCTCAATAGTACGTTTAAACATGTCAGCTTCTTCGGGTTTGAGTTGGTTATAAACCGTCGGCAAAATAAACATCATCAAAAAAATGCCAACTCCAATCAATACCGAATTTCGTAAAGTGACGGGATACGCTTTGCGTAGGTCGTAAGCGCCATAGGCGCGATGCCGATTCATAAAAATGATGTCGTCAAAAGACATAGCTTCGCTCAGCTCGATAGTGGTCGAGAGGGGAGATAAGGGTGTTTCCATTGCTGTGAGTGTGTTGGGTTTAAGTAAGAATGATAATTTTTGAAGTGTTGGTAAATGTGCTGATTTTCAATTGTTTGAATGGATGAGTAGACTAAAATTTGATAAGCACTATAGATTACATATGAAAATTAAAATTGCTCCAAGAAAAAAATGAGCGTCGCTAAGTAAAAAATCGCTGATATGTTAATTTAGGTGAGCTAAAGAGAGCCTAGAAGAAAGATTTTAGCAGACCTAAACTTGCTATAAGAAGGAGTCTAAGAAAGTTTTTGAAGTGAGGTTCCTAGTAAAAAGGGCTGTTAATAGGAGTTTAAAACCACAATAATCTCAAGCCCTAAGTCTAAAAGACTAAGGTGAAGAGCATACATAAAAGCCAGTAAACTAACTAAATAGGGACTGTGAGTCGATGAGGAGGACGATTAAAAACCCAAGTCCCAATCGAGTAAGCCATTCCACAAACCCCTACCATCCACATGATTCCCCATGAGCTGATAAATGACCATTCGCCTTGATTCATTCCCGACAAAAAGGCCATCAGCATCATAAAAAGACTTATACCCAAAATGAGGGCATTGCGTAAGGCCATCGGATAAGATTGACGTAAGTCATAGGCACCATAAGCTTTGTTACGAAACTCAAAAACGATGTCGTCTAGGGTAGCGGTTTGCAGTTGTTCCTCGCTCATTGCTACATCTTGACGGTAGGTTTCGCGGAGGTATTTGACCGCCTTAGAATTGGCTTCTTGCGTGATTTTTTCCAAAGCTAAGTCAAAATTATATCCTTTCCAGAGGTACTCCTCTGCTTCACAGGCAAGGTGATCGAGGAGTTCAGCCAAAAGAGCATCGTTGGTATTGTGACGAATCAGATGATCTTGTAAGAGGCCTAATTGATGAGAAGTCAGTTTTTTCATTTCAAGAGTCTTTTAGGAATAAAACAAAAAGGAACCATGCCGCGTGAAAATGGGCTTTTAACCCACTGATAGACCTTGTTGAGGTTGTAGAAGAGATTGCATAGCTTCTACAAAGCGTTCAAACTCAGAAACTTTTTGGACGGCCGAAGCACTCCCACTAGGAGTAAGAGAATAATACTTTCGTAGCCGCCCATCTACTTCTACCGACTCAGTAAGTAGAAATCCTTCTTGCTCAAGTTTATGAAGTACAGGATATAACGCCCCGAAAGTCAGCATTATTTCACCATTTGTACGGTCTTTAACTGATTGGGTAATTTCGTATCCATACATCCGCCCTCTTTCTGCCAAAAGCTTAAGGACAATTGTTTTGAGGGTACCGCGCAAAAATTCGTTATTACTTGCTTCCATATTTATTGAGATTCTAATTTATGCGAACAAATATATATAAGATTTTTATATATCAAAAAAGAAGGTCACAATTTTTTTTAAATTTATAAAACCCCTAAAATTTTTGCATCAATTTGGATATATTGAGCGTTATGAATAGAAAAGAGACCAAGGCGGCATTTTGATAGCTTGAAATAGAGTGTAAGTTTTTGATAAACAGTGTTTTTTAAATATTTTACTTGTAATTGTTTCTAAAATTAGCATACTAATCTCATGAAAAATAAAATACTTTGGGCAGGTGTAGTGGCATTGCTTGGAGGGCTTTTGAGTCAGTCCTGTAAAACTACTCCTGATCCTAACGAACAAAGTACCCTGACTCTATCTTTTGTGCCACGGGTAGGCACTCAAACGCTAGAAGTCGGAACAGGTAAGTACAAAAATGCCGTAGGTGAGGAGTTTACGGTAACCTCATTCAATTATTTTATCAGTAATATTTCTCTCAAAAAAGCTGATGGCACTACATTCACGATTCCTCAAGATTCGAGTTATTTTCTTATCAAAGCGACCAATCTTGCTTCTCAAAAAGTGACATTGCGCGGAATTCCAACGGGAGATTATACGGAATTAAGATTTGTGATAGGAGTAGATAGTTTACGGAGTACGATGGATATCAGTCGTCGCAAAGGAGTACTTGACCCAGGAGATGCTACCCACGACGGCGACGGAATGTACTGGTCTTGGAATTCGGGCTATATTTTTATGAAATTGGAGGGGACTTCGCCAAGTGTAACGCCAGATGCTGCTGGTAATCAGAAATTTAGATACCATATCGGAGGTTTCGGTGGGTACAATGCCAAAACTTTCAATAATATTCGTCCTGTGGCCTTATCTTTAGGAAGTACAGCTGCCAAAGTAGGCCCTACTCAACAGCCTACTATCGAAATAGAGGCAGACATTGCCAAAGTTTTTGATGGAAAAGAAAAAATTAGTTTAGCCCAGTATCCTACCATTATGGTATCAGACTACTCTACTACTGTGGCCAACAATTACGTGTCAATGTTTAGGGTATTGAATGTAAAAGACTAAAAGCGTATGAAAAATACGTGGATGATTTTGTTTTCGCTGGGGCTTTTTGGGTGGGCATCGTGTAGCCGTAGTACCGATGCACCTACTCCCGAGCCTCAGCCAGAGCAATTGGAAATGCCTATTCCAGCTTATTTTCCCAAAATGGTATACAATCTATCTTCTAATCCAATCACTTATGATGGATTTCAGTTGGGTAGGTCGCTTTTTTATGACGGGATATTGTCGCGCAATGGCACCATCGCTTGCGGTACGTGTCATCAGCAGGCGGTAGCTTTTACGCATCATGGACATGATTTGAGTCATGGTATTGACGATAAAATCGGGATGCGAAATGCGCCTCCCATTCAGAATATGGCATGGGAAAAAACATTTTTCTGGGATGGTGGTGTGCATGAGTTGGATTTGTTTTCAATCGCCCCTATCGAAAATCCGGTAGAAATGGACGAAAAACTTCCCAATGTCTTGCAAAAATTGCGCGACAGTAAAAATCCAGATTATCCGCAGTTGTTTAAGAAAGCCTTTGGAACCCCTGAAATTACGACCGAGCGTTTTACCAAAGCTTTGTCACAATTTATGGTATTTTTGGTTTCTAATAATTCCCGTTATGACTTGTATTTGCGCGGTACGACCAATGCCCTCACCGCTACTGAAAAGGAAGGTTTAGCGATTTTTAGACAAAAATGTGGCACCTGCCATGAGGGCGAGTTATTTACGGATCAATCTTTTAGAAACAATGGCTTAAGCATCGACCGTTCTACCGATGAAGGGCGTTTTAGAATTACACAAAATCCAGAAGACAGATACAAATTTAAAGTGCCAAGCCTCCGAAATATTGGCTACACTTCCCCTTACATGCACGACGGGCGCTTTGCTACTCTCGAACAAGTACTTGACCACTACGCTCAAAATGTAAAGCAGACTCCTAATTTAGACCCGCTCCTTCAACAAAACGCCCAGCTTGGTATCTCACTTACTTCCGAAGAAAAGCAAAAGATAATTGCCTTTCTCCGAACCCTTTCGGATGAGCAATTTGTAAAAGACTACCGCTTTGCTGACCCTGGATTTGGGAAGGCATTTTAGAAAAGACGGAAAATTATGTGACTTTTGTCATACAACTGTATAAGAGGAGATTTATCTTTGCAGTCGTATTTATTATATCACATGAACGGTAGAAGGGTCATAGCGTACTTTTTATTAACACTTATCAGTTTCAAAATACTGATAGTGCCGTTTGTGTATCTTGACTTTGAGCTTCGTAAAGACTTCATTATCAAAAACCTGTGCGAAAATCGCTTCAAACCTCAGCTTCATTGCGATGGGAAGTGCTACTTAGCCAAACAGCTTCACAAAGTAGCCGAAGGTCATGCGCGCGAAGAAGCCCAAAAACAAGATGATGCCTTCAAAAAAATCATACAAGATGTATTTGATGAAGTGATTCTGACGATTTCATCAGTATCTGTAAGTTATTTTGAGCGAATTGATAATGCTCATTATCAGCCTAATCCTACGACCGATTTTACCTCTTCGCTGCTCCGCCCACCTGCATTTGTTTTGTAATGTTTTTTAGTTACACAAAGCAACTAATTGAAAATCAGTGTGAATTGGTTTTCTTATGGGGCTTGTGTTCAAAACAATTTTAATTCATTCAAAGCAAATATTCCATTTTAAATGAAAAAGTCATTCTTATTTTCAACGCTTATGGCGTTGGCAGTCTCTTTTGTGTTGGTATCGTGTAGCAAAGAAGAAGAAATCGGTCCTAATGATAAAAATTCTGTTATCCTTGAATTTGATAATTATGTAGGTAACGAAAAGCTTGTGTTAGATACCAAAACTTACAAAAACGCGGCCAACGAAGATTTTACCGTCACAACGCTCAACTATTTTGTGAGCAATATCGCCCTCAAAAAAGCAGACGGTACTGAGGTGAAGTTTCCTAACCAGTATTTCTTAGTTCGTCAGGCCGATACCAAATCATTGAATATCACTTTGAAAGATGTACCAGCGGGCGATTATACTTCTATCAGCTACGTTATTGGGGTAGATAGCCTCAAAAGCACTTCAGATGTGTCGCAGCGTACGGGTGCGCTTGACCCCGCTTCTTATGGTACAGACAACATGTACTGGTCGTGGAATTCGGGATATATTTTCTTCAAATTGGAAGGGAATTCGTCGGTAGCGACTACGCCTACCAAAAAGTTCCAATTCCATGTCGGTGGTTTTGGCGGGATGAATTCAGTCACTGCCAACAATCTCCGTACGGTTTCTGTGTCTTTTGGGACAACTTCGGCTCAAGTTCGTAAAAACGTAGCCCCCACTGTGCATCTCATCACGGACGTACTTCAGACATTTAGCCAAGGGGTGAGTATTGCCAAAACAAGCGTGGTGATGAACCCGGCGGCCTCAAAACCTATCGTGGACGGTTATACCAAGATGTTTAAAGTAGATCATGTCCACAACGACAAAATGTAATCTCATCAACAGCTCGCGTTGGCGCCTTGTGGCGGTGTCGTTGAGTTTTATTGGATGGCTTGCTTCTTGCTCTATTTTGGGGGGAGAGGCAAGCCCCGAACCCCTTTTCTCGGTACCTCAGGGTTTTCCCGAACCTAGTTATGACCTTAGCAAAAATCCCCCCACCAACGATGGGGTGGCTTTGGGGAAAAAGCTTTTTTATGACGGAATCCTCTCGCGTGATGGTAGCATTTCGTGCGGCGAATGTCATAATCAAAGTCACGCATTTACGCATCACGGGCATGGTTTTAGTCACGGAATAGACGACCAAGAAGGAACACGTAATGCCCAACCGCTGGTCAATTTGGCATGGCAAGATTCGTTTTTTTGGGATGGTGGGGTCTTTGACTTGGATTTGTTTTCGATTGCACCGATTGAAAATCCCCTTGAGATGGACGAAAAAATCGGGAATGTGCTTCAAAAACTGCGGACTCACAAAGACTATCCCCGTCTTTTCAAAAAAGCCTATGGTACCGACGAAATCACCACGGAACGTTTTCTGAAGGCATTGTCTCAATTTTTGCTAACACTCGTTTCTGCCAATTCTAAATATGATCAATACTTGGCAGGCAAAGCGCAATTGGCTCCCGATGAAGCTGCTGGTTTACAGCTTTTTAAAGAAAAAGGCTGTGCTACTTGTCATAGTGGAATGCTCTTTACCGATCACAGTTTTCGGAGTAATGGACTCTTACCCGAATACACCGATGACTTAGGACGCTATCGAATCACCGAAAATCCGCAAGATAAAAACAAATTTAAAGTACCTACTTTGCGCAACATCGAGGTCACTTATCCCTACATGCACGACGGTCGTTTTTTGAATTTGGAAGGGGTATTGGAGCATTATGCAGGTGGTGTAAAACAAACTGATAATCTAGACCCACTTTTAAAACAAAACGGGCGTCTTGGAATCGCAATGACAAAAGAAGAACAACAAAAAATCATTGCTTTTCTTAAAACATTGACCGACAAAGATTTTCTAACCAATCCACGCTTTGCTGCACCATGAGAAATTTAGTTTATACTTTCTTGCTGAGTCTATTGGGAATACTGCCCTCTCACGCCTGTGATGTATGCGGCTGTGGCAATGGCGGTTCTTTTTTTGGTATTTTGCCCCAATCACACATGCGCTTTGCGGGGGTGCGTTATCGTATCAAAAACTATGAATCTCATCTTAATAGTACTTTTTTTCGCGCTCGTGAAAACTTTCAAACGGCCGAATTGTGGGCGCGTTTTTATCCTTTCAAACGGACACAGCTGATGGTGTTTGTACCTTATAGTTTGAATACCCAAACACTTTACCGTACCGAGACCCCGCAGAGAATCAATGGGCTAGGGGATGTGTCGGCCTTGTTTCATTACAATATTGTCAATACATTTTGGGATTCTACATCCCATAAAGTGGATCAAACCCTGCTCATTGGGGGAGGAGTGAAAGCTCCTACGGGTAAGTTTCGATATGTAGAAGATGGTAGTGAGGTGGCCAATGCCAATTTTCAATTGGGTACGGGCAGTGTCGATTTTGTCTTGAATGCTATCTACAACCTACGTTACCAAAATTGGGGTGCCAACGTAGATGTATCTTATAAAATCAATACGACCAATCCCAATCAATACCGTTTTGCTAACCGTACGAGTGGATCGATTTCGGTATTTCGGACGGTGTCGTTGTCGTCACTTACTTTGATGCCTAATGTAGGAGTGTATGCGGAGCGTTTTGGATATGATACCAAAAACGGCACTAAAAATACTTTTACGGGAGGAGTTCTTTCTACTGCCAATGTAGGATTTGAGTTGTATTATAAAAAGATTTCGGCAGGTGTTACATATCAAACGCCTCTTTATCAGCATCTTTCGGATGGAGATTTAAAACTGAAAAATACAACTACGACTCACATTACTTTTCTATTTTAAGAAAGAGAATCGACATCATTGTGAGGTTTGTTACCCTCATTTCACACCAAAACATTGCTAAATTAAATTAGTATCAGTTTCAGGAGTTAGGTAGGGCTTGGTACAGTTGCTGTTACTCTAAAGTTTTGAGGGATTTATTGGCTTTCGCAAACTCCCACCGAAAAAGGAAATCCTTTTTTTGGGAAAAATGACAAAAAGTGTGGTGGGATTGTTTCGGAAATGCCCCAATGGAAGCCCTGAGCCGAAAGAGATGGAGTGCTAAAAATGACCCCTGAAAAATTAGGCGTGTTGTGGTTGATTTTGTATTTTACGGGCTGTTTAGCAAGTACTTATGCGCCCTAAAATATGGACTTAAACCGACCCTACTCTGAAGGAGAAACCCTCAAAGACCTCAATGGCCAAGACTTTAAACTCTTTGGCCTCGACTACACCGAGCTGGTATATGTAGCGGCCCGTGGCAAAACCTTTACCATGGGCGATAATAACTCAGGCTATGAAAACGAAGCCGAAACCCAAATCACCTTTGACCGTGATTATTTTATCGGGCGGTTTGCGGTTACGCAGGAGTTGTACCAAAAAGTAACGGGACAAATCTCTTCCCGTTTTAAAGGCAACTATCGTCCAGTGGAAGGCCTATCATGGAACGAGATCACCAAGGATTTTTTACCGAAACTCAATCATCAACTACAGGTATTGGGCTTTCAGGGGCTTTTTGCTCTCCTCTCCGAAGCCCAATGGGAATACGCCGCAGCTGGTGGGCAAGCTTGGGATAAGCCCCAACTGGATTATGCGGGCTCTAACAACCTCCACGACGTAGGCTGGTTTACCGATAATTCGGGTGATAAATCTACGTTCCCCGTTGGCTTGAAAGAACCCAATGCCCTGGGTTTGTACGATATGAGCGGCAACGTTTGGGAATGGTGCCAAGACGATTATCAATTCAAATTGGCAGATTTACCAAAAAATGGCCTACCCACTCCCAACCAACAAGGTGTAACCAAAGTGCTTCGGGGCGGCGGCTTTTTCGGCAACCGCTTCAACTGCCGTATTCGCCGCCGCAGCTACGACGCCCCCGGCTACCGCTTCAACGGCAACGGTTTTCGGTTGGTTTTTTTCCTCCCTTCAGACCGAAACGAATCTACGAAGCGTGAGGAGGGACGACTAAACAAATAAGCCTCCAATTGTCATGCCGACGAAACAAGTGAGTCTCTATTTGTCATGTCAACGAAACAAATAATCTTCTATTTGTCATGCCGACGAAGGAGGCATCTAAATACCGCAGAATTAGAAGCATCTAAATACCCTGAAACTAGCCATTTTTTAGATTAGCATGAACGAATTAACCTCCTTTTTAGACGCTCAAGGATTTACAAAAGCAGCGAAAATCGAAACGCTGAAAGTAACCCTTTCTCCCGTCAAACATGAAGATACTAATGTTGACATTCCAAGCCCTGATAAACGGTATTATTGGGATGGGAAGGCATTTGGGCTGCATATCAGCAGTATAGAATTAAAAGCCAATGAGTGGATTCAGCTGATTGACTTGTTAGAAATTAACAGTGACTTTGTTCAGATTTTGTCAATCGTCAATACCAACCTCGAAGGTTTTTATCCCAATCTTTTACCTAATCTCACTTTTGTAAACCTTTCTCAGAATAAAAAGTTAAATCATATTAATCTAGCAAATTGCAGCCAACTAACCACTTTTAAGGCTTCACATTGTCCTAAGCTTACTCAAGTGGAACTAAATGGAAAGTTTGAGCAATTAAACAATATTGACATTTCTTTTTGCGGCGAACTAGCAAAACTACGATTACCTAACACCCTAAACTCTTTACGTTTTCTTAATGTATCAAATGGTAATCTAAACGAGCTTCGAATTCCTAAACAAGCCCAATGATTAGCCTGCTTGATTGCACAGAATAATCATATAAAAACATTCACTTTCGATTCCGCCGTACCTCAACTCAGCATTTTAGATATAAGCAACAATCCCCTAACAAGTTTACCACAACGTTTAGCTTCGGCCAAGAATTCATTAGAAGCACTTGACTTATCAAGACTTCCGATTGGTTTGAACGAAATAAAATTTTTTAAAAATTTTGAAATATTATATGAAGTAAATTTAACAAATACTTCTATTGATCGTGATTACCCTTCGGAAGTAAAAGTAGGTTGGCGAGCAGTAAAAACATTATTTAATAACCTTCAAGTACCGTTCAATCACGTAAAAGTATTGCTGTTAGGAAATACAAACATAGGTAAATCAAACTTGCTCTACTACTGGAAAAATAATAAACATAATGCTAATTCATCTAATCTGAGTACTCATGGCATTGATTATCAACAAATAAAAAAATTAATCAAAGATACTGATAAACAGCCTATCACATTGCACGTTTGGGACTTTGGCGGCCAAGAGTATTTTCATGCTACTCATAAATTGTTTTTTTCAGGCGGCGCTATCAATTTATTGCTTTGGGCAAGCTCTGAAAACGAGGAACTAAGAGAAGGACAATTGGATAAATGTTTTGAATTATATTATTGGCTACGATGTATAGAACAATTAGGTTTTGATATTGACAACCAAATTAAGTCAGATGCCATTGTCGTTGAAAATAAAATCGATAAAAAAGGCTACCAAATCACTCCTATTAACCAAACTCAATATCAAGTTAAATATGGAAATAAATTAAGTTTACATTATCATGCCATGGCATTGATGCCTGATAAAAAACCTCAAAATCTCCCAAAACGTTTGGGCGGATTAAATGAACTTTTACTCGAAATAATAAACACCAAACCTTTAATGCGCCCCCAAAGGTACGAATACGTTTACAGTTTAATAAAATCTGAAAATGAAGCGATTGTCAAAACAGATGAGTTATTCTATGGCTCTATAAATCAAGAAGATACAATTTTACTTCAAGTCTTTCACAACATGGGCTTGTTATTGTATTTCAAAGACATAACACCCCACTTGATTTTCGCAAAACCAAAAGTTTTTTTAGACTTTGTTTATAAAAATATTTTATCTGATGTAAGCAAATGGAAATTATCTGAAGATGAAATAAGGCACACGCTTCATCGCAGTCAATTTACGGTCTTTCTCAATTACGAAGACCTTATTAAAATTCTATTATCATTTGACTTAATTTTCACCATACCCAGTGAACCCAATACGTTCTTTATTCCTCAATACCTACCCGAACAAGATGGAAATCGAAAAAGAGAAGAAAGAGAGTTTAATAGCTATCCTTCAATTATTATTGAATCAGATTCTTATTTGATGAATTTGGTAATGTTAAAAATTTATGGAAAATTTGGATGCGCCGTTGAAGTAAAGAAAGGAAGCTATCTTTTTTGGAATAATGCAATAATCATTGATTTAGATAACGGCAATAAATTACTAATAAAATTTGACAGAGAGCAGCAACAATTAAATTTGTTTGAAAAGAAAAATGTCAACACTATGGATATTCTCAAGCAAGTTGTTGACTTTGTTATTTCAATCCCTGAAAAAAATAGAAATTTGCAAGATTGGAATAGTGACTATTTTCAGATATATTTAAGCAACGAAAAAGGTCTCAAAGTGAATTTTCGAAATTTAAAAGAAAATCACGATTTAAGGAATCAATTTTGTAAAGATTACAATGGACAAACGGTACATATTCCAGCATTCCAAAGATTTTTAACCCCCCAAAAAACAACTATGAGTATCACAAAAGGAGCCGTTTATCATGAATTAGTTCAAAAATTGAAAGAACAAAAGGTCGTCATTTTTGTCGGAACAGGCGTATCGGCTTACACAACTCAAAACGAACCATTATCAAAGTGGCGCGGCTTGCTTGAAAATGGGGTAGAATATTGTAAAGATGTAGCCAACTGCGATGATAATTGGGTAAGAAGAAAAAGAGAAGCAATTGATTCTAACGAACTAGAAGAATGGTTGAGTGTTGCTGAACACATTACAAATAAATTAAAAGGTGTACATCAGTTCAAAACTTGGCTAAGAAACAAAGTAGGAACGCTTCCCAATAACCGCCCAGAATTAATCAATAAAATTGGCGAGTTAGATACCCAAATTTATACTACCAACTATGACAAGTTACTGAACGAAAACTTGAAGCGTGGGATTATCTCCAATAAGGATGCTGATAAAATTCAAGACGTCGTAAATGGTAACAGAAATGAAATAGTCCACCTTCATGGTTACTATGACGATGCGGATACGGTCATTTTAGGCAATATTTCTTATAATGACCTGAAACATGATGAATTTTTTCAAGCCATTGAAAAAGCTATTTCCTTAAGTAAATACATACTCTTTATTGGCTTTGGAGCAGGGCTTGATGACCCTAACTTTGGACCACTATTTGAATGGTCGAAAAAGGTAATAAATTCGGAACATCATCATTATAGGCTAATCTTGGAAAAGGATAAAGGAAATATACCATTAGACCGCAACATTCAAAACCTTGTTTATGGAAGTGACTATGATGATATTTATACTTTTATGTGTGAGTTGGTAAAGGATGTACGTTGATAAGCTTTTTCATAGTCAAGAGTGTTCTATTCTGACTCTGAAAATAAGAAGGTTTTTGTTCCAACTACCTACATAAGCCAGCTTACGCGACGACATAGAGATTGATGCCCACCAACGTGGGCTACAAAGCGAATGTTTAATTTGATGCGTAATTAAGGAATCATTAGATACAAGAATATCACAAGTGAAAAATGACAAAAAGTGTGGTGGTATTATTTCGGAAATGTCAAGTAATAAATAGAGAGTGTGTAGCTTTGTGAAGGCATACATCATACTCAGTGATTTATAGTTTATACAACCACAACCAAACCAATCTATGCGTAGAAGAGATTTTTTTAAAAATGGTTCCTTGGCTGCTTTTGGGACTCAGCTATTCAATCCTTGGGGAGCGGGTGATGCCATTGCCAAAAAGAAAGGCAAGGTCAAAAATATCATATTTATGGTAAGCGATGGCATGAGTATCGGCACCCTCAACATGGCGGATTTGATGCTACAGCGTCATCACGGGCGTGGGAGTCATTGGCTACAACTCATGCGCGATAATCGCGTCAAAAGAGCACTTATGGATACCGCTTCGGCGAGCTCTCTAGTGACCGACTCGGCGGCGGCGAGTTCGTCGTGGGGTGGGGGAGTGAGAGTAAAAAATGGAGTGCTCAACATGGGCCCCAATGGCGAAGAATACCGGCCTATTTTGCAGAAATTCAAAGAAGCTCGCAAGGCTGTGGGCTGTGTTACTACGGTGCCTATTACACATGCGACACCGGCGGGTTTTTCGGTAAATTCCAAAAGCCGTAGCATGGACCCTATTGCGGTGCAGTACTTATCGTTGAAGTTTGATGTAATGATGGGCGGAGGAACGGATGTGTTCTCGAAAGAAAATCGGGCTGATAAACGCGACTTGCTGCAAGATTTCCGAACCGCCGGCTATCAAGTAGCACTTACGCGTCAAGAAATGCTAGGACTAAATGCAGAGAAGCCTATTTTGGGAGTATTTCACAACGACGGACTGCCGTATGCCCTTGACCGTGCCAATTCAGAAGAACTCAAAGCAAAAGTGCCTACCTTGGCCGAGATGACCCAAAAGGCCATCGAAATCATGCAAAAAAATCCCAATGGCTTTGTACTACAGATAGAATCTGGTAAGGTAGATTGGGCGGCTCATGCCAACGACATTGGTGGCTTAATTGGGGAGCAAATCCAGTTTGATGATGCGCTCAAAGTAGCGATAGATTTTGCCGAAAAAGATAAAAATACGCTCGTAGTCCTTACTACTGACCACGGCAATGCCAGCCCTGCGCTTTTGTCGGGTTCTAAAGCCAATGCCAATTTTGATAAAATCGTGACTTTCAAGCACACCAACGAGTGGATATTGAATGGTATTGACAAAAATTTTACGCCTGCGCAGATTATTGAGCGCATCGAAGCGGCGCAGGGAATTGTGATAAAACCTGAGGAGGCGCTAACGATTTTGAGTAATTATTATTTGCTCGGTGAAGACGGCGTTTATAATGCCCGTAAATTACCTTTTCAAAAATTGGCCCAAATCCAAACGCCCTTTACTTCCATAGGATGGGCTGGCACCGACCATACGGCAGAGTTTGTGGAGTTGTCGATGTTTGGGCCAGGTAGTGAGCTACTCAATCCTTTTGTAAAGAATATTGACTTGCATAATTTTATGCTTGATTTGACCGAAGTAAAAGCATAAAGTTTTTAACCCTGCCAACGTTCAAAACGTTGGCAGGGTTGGCGAGGTATTCAACGCAGGCACTGTTTCAAACAGTGCCTGCGTTAACCGTTAGACAGCCTTGTTAACCGTCAAGTAGTTGTTAATCTTCATCAACTTATGAACATACAGCGCAAGCTTTTTACACTTCACTCATGGTTTGGCCTCATTACGGGCTTTTTTTTATTGCTATTGGGGTTAAGTGGGTCTATACTGGTTTTTAAAGAGGAACTTGAACCGTGGATGTATGGTCATATTACCGATGTCGTACCAGCGGGCGAGCCTTTGCCGCTTGACAGTCTATATCGAATTATTACTCAAAAATACCCCAATCTAGACGGTATTGCGTGGTTGAATCCTGCGGCACCTCCCAATCACTCCTATCAATTTCGGCTTTATCTAAACGATACACGCTTGATTTCCTATGATTTAGGAGCCATTAACATCAATCAATATACAGGGCAAATCATCAGACACGGACGCAGCGACGACCTTGAGGTGGGTTGGATTGAATGGATTTTTCAATTCCATTTTTCGTTCCACTTAGGGATGCCTGGTGCTGCTTTGACAGCTATTTTTGGCCTAACAATGTTAGTGTCTATCCTGACGGGAGTGGTGGTTTATCGTAAATTTATCTGGAAAGTGTTGACTTTTAGACAACGTTTCAACCCCAAAAACTGGCGTACTATTTCTTCTGACTTACACCGTATGGTGGGGGTTTGGTCGTTGGTTTTTAATGTAATTATTTTCTTTACGGGTTTTTGGCTCAACTTATTTGCTTTTGAAAAGAAAACGTGGGACAACGAAGTTGCGCCTACTCCTGCCAACTCCCTTGCCAAAGTTTCGTTACAAAACTTATACGACGAAGCACTCATCAAAGCTCCTGAGTTGACGCCAAGCTATGTTTATCTACCCACGCAGCCTCATCGTAAGTTTAACGTAAGAGGGAGTTATGAAAACGAAAACCCTTTGTTTTCGGCCAAAAATTCTATTCAATTTGATGCTTATACGGGCGAATTTTTAGGCATAACTCGGTACTCAGATTTATCGACTTGGAAAAAAATTGAAGCTACTTTTCATCCGCTGCACGTTGGGAATTTTGGCGGGATTTTCCTGAAAATTGTATATATTGTGATTGGCCTTACGCCTGGACTATTGTCAGTGACAGGGTTTTTGCTTTGGTGGCGTCGAAAAAGAAAAGTAAATAAACACAAAATACTCAAGCCTGCTCTATGAAACTTCCGCTTGAAACTACTAAATCTACTACCTGCCCTCATTGTGGGAAGGCTTTTGGTTGTCAGGCTTCGTTGGGGGTGAGTTGTCCCTGTTTTCAGGTGCAGTTGAGTGAAGAACTAAGGGGGTTTCTTGCCCAAAAATACCTCAATCAATGCCTTTGCAATGATTGTTTGGTGGCTTTGGGAGGAATATTGATTACTTCAGAAAAAGATTAAACTTCTATTGTTCAAAATTGTCTATGCTACAGATAGTTGCGAATGAGTAAATTGCGTTATATTCACAGGTTTTACAGATAACGGTTTTTGACTGATGAATACTTTCAAGTTTTACATTGGAGTTTTGGGAGTGGTGGTGACTTCGGCGGTGATGGTTAGCTCATGTCAGCAGAAGGCAGAAGAGCAAGTACTTGAAGAAGGTTCTTTCAAACTGATTCAAACGCAGATATTTGATAAGTCATGTGCTACTTCGGGCTGCCATGCCTCTGAGCAAGACGCCGCTTTTAGGCAGCATGGGCTTGTACTTGCAGGTATAAGTTCATATGACAATCTGATCAATAAATTCCCCAAAAATACCGCTGCTAAGACCGATTCGATGCGGCTCGTGATGCCTGGCAATGTGTCTAAGAGTTTTTTGTTTACCAAAATCAATTGTAGCGCCGCTTCGCTGTTGGCTAGTAAACAATACGGAAATCCCATGCCGCTCGGGGCCAATGGACTTTCGGTGGGTGAAATCGAGTTTGTTCGTAAATGGATTGAAGCGGGAGCACCTCGGGCGGGTGGTTCGGTAGATGCATCCCTCATTACCAATTCGGTGCCGCTGTGTGGTTCTAATTTTGGAAGTACTTTTACAGCCCTAGAGCCCCCCAAATCTAATGAGGGTATTCAGCTACATTTGGAGCCTTTTGAAGTTTCTAACACTTACGAACGCGAAATTTTTGTTCGTAAACCTGTCGGAAATACATCGGAGCTATATATCAATCGCATCCAATCGCGGATGCGTCCCGGTAGCCATCATTTTATATTGTATGATTTTAAAAACCTCAACAACCTACCCACTGTAGGGCAAGTGAGAGATTTGCGCAATGCCGACGGAACTAGCAATCTATTGACGTTTTTGAGTATGCAAAATCACGTGTTTTGGGCAGGTACCCAAACCCAAGAGCATGATTATACTTTTCCAGAAGGGATAGCATTGCGGATTCCTGCCAATTATTCTTTTGATTTCAACTCGCATTATGTCAACAAAACCGCCGGAAAAATTCCGGGAGAGGTATATGTCAATTTGTACAAAATGCCTAAGGAGCAGGTGAAAATTGTAGCCAATTCAATCAATATGGGTAATGAGGATTTTCGTTTAGCTCCTAATCAGGTGACGATTGCTACCAAAACGTTTAAGTTTTCGAAACCTACCAAAGTGTTGATGCTTACGTCACATACGCACAAATTAGGGGAGAAGTTTGTGATTAAAATTGCGGGAGGTGCGCGTAATGGCGAAATCGTATATGAAAGTACCGATTGGGAACATCCTCTTATCAAAACCTTCAATGTGCCGCTCGAATTCAAAGCAGGGGAGGGCCTTACTTCCGAAATCACCTACAACAACAATACCTCCAAAATTGTCAGATTTGGCCTGACTAGCGAAGACGAAATGGGGATTATTTTTGGATATTATTACGAACAATAATATCGTTGGCTGTTGCATCGTTGCATTTCAACGATGTTACCGACCAAATTTCAACGTTGTTCCTACTCGGAAAATGGTTCGGTAATATTTGTAATTTTCAAAAACTGCCACAGCTTCTACTCTAAAAAATGGAAAACTGGGAATCAGTCCATCGAGACCGTAACCTACTTCCATATATTGAGAAATGGTAGGAGTGGCTAAATAATGAACCATAAGGTTTTCTTTCAAACCAGCCAATCGAATAAGTGGAATGCGAGTCAGCAATAAGCGTCGCGATTCGTTGACGATGTGTGCTTCAAAAAACCTTTGGGAGGTACTGTAGGTATAGTACGGCAGACCACGAAAAGTGGAGAAAGCGTCGCCAAATTGCACAAAAGTCTGATTGCCTGCAAAATGTTTGTAATCCATAAAGTATGGGTTGCGATTGTTGAGAAAAGCCCCCGCCGATACAGAATAATGTAGCTCACTTCTTACACCCGTTTTGATATCTTGGCGGAGCGTAAGCTCCAAGAAATCAAAATCTGAAATGCTATTTCCTATATCAGGAATCCCCTTGACATAGTGCAAGACTACCGACGGATTTCTGTTGTTGAGATAGCGTTTACGACCATTATAAATACGATATTGTTGGCCTGGTCTCCATGTTAAAGAAAGGTCTAGAGTGAGGGCGCGGTGCGGCTCAAAACGATAGTACAAAGCGGAAGCCGTAGAGCGATTGGCATATTCTTGATTGAAGGGAGCATTGGGCGAAAATGCAAATTGATTCCAACGTATCCATGAGCGAGCATTTTCGAGGTTTTCGAGTTCGTATCGCTGCCCATATTCGACAAAACCATTAAGTGAAAAAACATCGGCCAGACGTGAGTAATAGAAGGAAAGTCGACCAAAATCTTTTTCATAGATTTTCATAAAATTGTTTTCAAAAAACAAAGTCGCGGTGGTGTTGGCATTGGCATTGATTGGATTGTTGGCATTGAACTGTGATACATACCTCCCGCCAGATAGCGAAATTCCACGTCGCCGTCCAGTCCACCCCGTAGCTATTGTACCCGATACTACTTCTCGGCCAAACGCATATCGTGCCAAAGGTTTAATATAAATAGAGTTGTCGCGATTGAGCTGTCTTTTGAAATTAAAATTGCTCTCCAATACATAGCCGTCTACGGTGTTATATGTAGCATTTTGAGGATGAAGAGGGCCTTGATAATCAAGCGTCCATTTTTTAGATAGTCTAAAAGAACGCCCTGTCATGAGTGAAAGAAAATCGACCTTAGAAGAGTCTCTCTTGGCTTTTGTACTATCGGCCTTGATTTTGATTTCTTTTACAATGCGAATACTGTCCGAATGTTTATAGCTTTTGGTTTCAATTTCGGTCAGAGGAATCGTCCGTAGTTCGTTCCAATAAGTATCGGTGCGGCGATGTGCCATCGAATCTACTACAATCGAGTCATTCCTAACTACATTAATGTCTTCTTTTTGAGCCTTGCGTTCACGTTTTTCTTGCTTTTCATATTCTTTCATGAGCTTACGCATTTGTTTGGTCGAAACCTCTTTTTGCTGGGCAGCAAGGTCGCTGAGTTTTTTGGAACGAAGGTCTTTTTTTGACAAATCGTTATCAGGCTTCTCAAATTTTTCGTCCACGATGGTGGGAGGAGCTTTGAAAGAAGGGTTGATTTTGAGGTTTTTATAATTAAGCGACACCACGTATTTGAACTCACCCGAAAAGCCCATCATAGAGCCTCCAAAACGAATCTGTACATTGGTGGGCATCCATACATCTTGTACAAGACTTGAGACTTGTTTGAGGTCAACATCAAAACTCTGGACGGTAGTTTGGAGATTCAGGCTGTGAATAGCCCAAGTGTTTTCGATGATATAAATCTGTCCTTTGAATACTCCCTCACCATACGAGCGTGGTATCACTTTTATCTTGTTGACCTCCAAATCCCCTTCTCGGAATGAACCTTCATACTCAAATTTATAATACCCAAAGGCTTTGGGAGAAAGAGGCGAAACGGCATCGCCCACGGTAGGGTCATAAAAACTCGCAAGTACAAATGCATTGGGGCTTGGAGCGCTGTTGTCGAGGCTATTACGGGTCGATACTACGCGCTGACGATAATTGTTGGGCTGTTGGAAAGTGATTTCGTTGACACTTTCATTCAATATCGGACGACCTTCTTCGATGCCTTCTTTTTTGAGGGCTTTTTCCGCCAAAAAAGGGATATTGGTAATCACGCCTGTAGATTTGATGTAGGCACGTGCGTTGTACGATTGTACTTGTAAGGCATGAAAACGCGCTGAGGCTATGGCTCGCCGCATGATTGTATAGGCAGGGTCTTCGGAGTTGGAGCCAATTTTTACTTCGTTGAGATTAAGAGCTTGTTCCTCTAATACTACATCGAGGTTTTGGGAATCTGTCCCTATTTCTATGGTTTTTACCAAAGCTTTAAAACCCAAATATTGAAAAATGATTTCATACTTTCCCTTATCCAAGACAAGTTCGTAGCGACCTTCGGCATTGGCCATCGTTCCGAGGTTTGTCCCTTTAACCACCACCGCAGCGTAGGGCAAAGGTTCACCTTTAGAAGTTTTGATAACACCTTTGATTCCCCCTCCGAAAGAAGAAAAACTAAGAATAGATAGAAGAAATAATAGAAAAAATGATTTCATGAATAGGAGTTAAGTACAAACAAAGATGTAAAGCCTGATGTTTATCAACGAAATAGCCTTCAAAAAGTTACAAAATTTTGAGTGCTTATTTACTACTCTATTGAGGAATAGCAAACCTGCTTCCCATAAATACGTACAAAATCACAATAGCAATACTAAAACTTAGAAATAAAATAAAAAAGGCGTGCCAATTAGCTTGATTGGGGCTTACCCAAGCAATTATTTTTTGACGATGCACACTTGCTATATGCACTCCTAAAGAAAACACCCCCACGAAATAGTAAGGAACAAAGTAGTATTTCTGAGGGGCCGACAATACTACTGCTGCTGCAAAATGAAAGTCAGTCTCACCATGCCATATCAGTCGTTGAACCATGATTGCACTGAGGTGCTGTAAAATAAACAAAGCAAAAACCACACCCGAATAGATTTTGCAACGGTCGAGAAAAGTGAGGGTGTTTTTAGTTCGTAAATGTTTTATTTGTAAAATGCCACTAATCACCTGAAATCCTATGCATATAAGCAACAATACCTCAACGGGTGGAAAGCGATACACTCGCCTAAAAAGCTCCATAAAGTGGCGGTGAGATTCGATACCAAACCATGCCATAAGATGATTATACAAATGAAAAACGGCAAATAGAGCAATCACTATGCCACTGACGCGGTGAAAAGAAATGAGTTTCATAGACTAAAAAAGAATGATTTAAACGCAAAATTGTAGTCTAGCGCCTCATTTTTCGTTAACTTAAGTTAAGAAGCAAAAACCTTGGCAACGTCATTAACGCTGGCAACGTTCCAAAGGTTGCCAGCGTTAGTTTATAGTCAAAAACCTTGGCAATGTTCCAAAGGTTGCCAGCGTTGATATTTATTCATCAAAAAAATCTTCTTCGAGGGCCTCACAAAACTGAAAATAATCTTGGTGGACTTTGGTAGGATAATCTCGGCAATAGGCCAACAAATCGCGTTGCCATTGGGTATCGTGTGCAAAATCGATGAGTTCGTCGGCGATAGAAGAGCCTTGCCGCCCTGCACTGCGCAATTGCCCCGAAGCTGTAATCGTACCTATGGTAGAGATAAGGGAGAGAAAAGATTCAAGCTCGCCATCCCAATAATGAAAATCAAACTTGTCTTGTTCGGGTTGAAGTTCTTTCAATACAAATGATTGAGAATCATTTACAATCGGATTAAGTAAAGTGGGAAGCACATTGTTGACTCTGCTCTGAATTCCTACAATACGATGCGCTTCGCTGTGCCAATGAGGCTGAGGCAGTTGAATATAAGGTGTTAGCGTAGAATGCCGTGCTTCTTTGAGGTCAAGTAGATATAGCTTCTCTTTGGTATTTTCTACCAATACTACATATCGCTCAAGTCCTAGACTAGCGGTACCTGTGACACGTACACCTACATCGCAAATCCGCTCATAAAAAGGCGTAGGATGCTGACTATGCCAAGACTCCAAAAGTCTTCTGACTTTGGTGTTTTGTTCCTCAGAGATTGGCAGTACTTTTTCATAGTCTACGTTTAAGAGGCGGCTATTATCACTTTTGATAGTGCGTTCTTTGATAAGGTCGCGGCGGCGGCGTTTTTCAAGATTTTCTAAAAACTCTTTGAGCATGCCTTCTGCACTTCGCCGCTCGATGTCAATCGGTTTACCCATCGAAAGTGTTGTAGTATAGCTTTTTAGGAAGGTTTTGAGAAGGGATTGCGACTCGGAAGGCTCCATGTCGAGTTCTTCGGCTGCCAGCAAAATACTCACTAGCATACGGCTGATTTCCCAAGTTGCTGGTAGCAGCAAGGCATCATCGAAGTCATTGATGTCGAAGTATACTAGCCGATTCTCGGCTTTGTAGGTCCCAAAGTTTTGAAGATGTAAGTCACCACACCCCCACACGCGCGTATGGTCGGTTGTACTAAAATGTTGAATAAAATCGTGATAAAAAATAGACGAAGTAGCCCTGAAAAAGCGGTACACTCCTTCGGTCATGCGGTAGTATTTTTGTTCTAAAAGCAACTTGTTGCGGCCTAAGTTGCCTTGTTTGATTTGAGCAATGACTGGCATATTGTTTTCGGGCTAGCAATTCGGCTGATGATTCTTTAATATTTGTCGTGAATTTCGGTCAAGATCCGTTCAACCTCTTTGCGGATTTCGGCAGTTTTTTGAATAAAGTTGTTATTCATAAGACTAAAAATCAAGACTTTTCCTTTTTTAGTTTTCAAAAAGCCGCTTAAAGAATAAACGTTGGATAATGACCCTGTTTTGGCAAATATAAACGGCTCGCGCGATTTATATTGATTTTTGATAGTGCCTGCTTTACCTCCAATTGGCAATAATCCAAACAAGCGCTCTTGGTCGGGGACTTTGGTTTGTATTTTTTGTAAAAGCTTAATAATCGAACGCGGTGTAAAAAGATTATACCGCGATAGCCCTGAGCCGTCTTCCCAGATAGGTTCGTCGGGGAGGTCGGTTAGCAATTGTGTTTTTACGAAATCGATACTTTGTTTGGTCTCAAAGCCAAGATTGTTGGAGTCGAGTTTGGCAGCACACATAAGCATGATTTGTTCGGCAAACATATTGTCACTGACTTGGAGCATACGTCTATAAAGGGTATCAATCGGTAAACTATAAAGTGTCGAATAATGGCCTCCTAGAGAGGTTTTGGGAAGTAAATGGATTTCTTTTTTAAGAGTATCGGCCAACAATTGCGCTGCCATAAGCGGAGAAGTACGGTAGGGGACATCTTCGGTGAAAGAGCCACTAGGCCAGCCAGTTGAAAAAAATCTATTGTTGAATTCATCACGAGAAAGATTGAATTTTTCGGTCCAGCCCGCCGTGCGCAAGCTGTCTTTGAAGACGCGTGGGCTGACAGTATGATTTGTAAATCTGACGATGTTGCCATAAAGGGGCAAAGCCGAAATCTCGCATTGATAGTATTCATCATAGTCCCCCCACGTCCAGCCAGCACCAAAGCGTTTGCCGGTGTAGTTGTGAGGGTAGAAAAACAACTTCCCATGCCAATTTTTTAGGAAGTCAAGCACTTTGCTAGAAGGCATATCGGGATGTAATAAAGATGGATCACCTATTCCCCAAAATATCAGAGAATCGCCTTTAGTGACGTAGCGAAGAGCTGGAATTGAATCGCCAAGTAAAGACAAACCTGCATAAAAAGTAAAAAGTTTGGTATTGGAGGCTGGCGTAAAATAACGGTCGGCTTGGTACTCAGCTACTAGGGTTTGCTGCTCTATATCGTACAGTGCAAATCCGGTATGATTTTGACGAAAAATAGCCGAATTGGCAACTAAATCTCGCCATTTATTGGTTTCGGCGACTTGGGGAGGTGTTTGCTTTTTTTTAGGTTGAGATGTAGCACAGCTTGAGAATAAAAGACAACAGTAAAAAGTAAAAAGATAAGTTTGTAGATGACGTAGCATAGCAAAAAGATTGTGGAGACGGTAAGGTGGTTGATTGGGGCAAAGTTTTCACTTTGTGAAAGTTTTTCATACAAATTACTCAAAACTTTTTTGATTGGTGGCCGTTTATAGTGGTAAGTTCCATTATTTTTGACTCGAAAGCTACAGCGGCTCAACATTTACCATTTAAAGCATGACTTTTCAACCCTTTTTAGAAGCAATTTCCAAACAAGTAGAAAATACCACTTACGGCCAACAGCCAGCCGAATTGTACGAACCTATTCGTTATATTATGTCATTGGGAGGCAAGCGTTTACGTCCTCTTTTGACGGTTTTGTCCACAAATTTGTTTGTAGATGATTGGCAAAAATCCCTCAAACCTGCCGTGGCAGTAGAGGTATTTCATAATTTTACCCTCATGCACGACGACATCATGGATCAAGCCCCTTTGCGTCGAGGTAAGCCTACGGTCCATGAAAAATGGAATGCCAATACCGCAATTTTGTCGGGCGATGTGATGCTCGTCAATGCTTATGAACTTTTACTTCATGTAGATGCTCACCATTTACCACTAGTGATTCGACGATTCAATCGTACAGCGGCGGAGGTATGTGAAGGGCAGCAATGGGACATGAATTTTGAAACCCGTCGCGATGTGTCGCAAGAGGAATATATTGAGATGATTCGCCTCAAAACTTCCGTTTTATTGGGATTTGCGATGGAGCTAGGGGGAATCGTTGCTGGTGCCGATGAGACTACAACTCAACTTCTGTACAATGTAGGCGTCAATATGGGATTAGGTTTTCAATTGAAAGATGATTTGCTAGATGTATATGGCGATCCCGAAAAATTTGGAAAGCAAGTAGGTGGGGACATCATCGCCAACAAAAAAACCTTTATGTTGATAGAAGCCCTGCTTTTGGCCGAAGGCGATACCAAACATCAACTAGACTACTGGCTGAGTCTTCCCCAAGGTACGTATGATACCGCCACCAAAGTAGCGGCCGTAACGGAAATTTACTCAAAACTAGGAATTGATAAAATTGCCGAAGCCAAAGCCGAGGAGTATTTTGCCAAAGGTTTTGAAGCCTTAGCAAGTCTCAGTGTTTCTATCGAACGCAAAAAACCGTTGCTTGATTTTGCCGCGTTTTTGGTGGGGCGTGAGAGCTAACCATTGGCTACAAATTTTATTTTTTGATGGGGCGGTAAGCCTTTACCGTTCCTTCTACTACCGTACATTCACCTTCGGGGCTTAAATATACTTTATTGAAAACAACCTTTGATGGTTTGGTCACATGCTGCTCCCATATCCCTACCACGGCTTTGGAGTCATTTACAGTAGAAACAATAGCAGTATGTTTAGGCCCCCTTTTAAAATATCTGCCATCTTTCAGTGTAAAAATATGATTGGTAAATTGTAAGATATCACCAGTTCTAATGGTACTTATGTCAATAGGACTTCCCCAGGCATATAGGTCTTCGCCTAGTCCACCTTCATTATGGTATTTGTAGTTGTTTTCGATTAATGCCATCTCTACAAATTCCCAGCAACTGCCTTCTTTTTTGCCTTTAGGCATCACGACCTTGGTGCCGTTTTTGCTGCTTCCATACATTTCTAAATCGTTGAAAATGTCAGTTGTATCCATGATTTATAAAATTTAAGCGATGGTTGATTTTGTTTGAAATTAGTTATGTTTTACTTTTTTAAAGCTAAAAAAACTGCTTAATACGAAATAGAAATATTTAATAGTCAGAATCTTATTAGTGAAGATAAGTGGTTTAAGCGTTTTTTAGTGAGTTGCGCTTTTCAAAGAGTTGTTTATTTAGCAAACGGTCATTTATTTTAGAACACACACATGGCAATGTTGTAAGTAAACGTTAGAAAGTCCAGCCATGTTTCTTTATAAAAATAAAACCTTCCAATGAAATCTAATCTATCACGTCGCGATGCAATCAAAGCACTGGGAGCTTCAGCGGCAACTGTTTCTACTGTGATAACAAACGACACTATGGCCGCCGAACCCACTAAACTAAAAGGTAATATCAAACACTCCGTAAGTCGCTGGTGCTATGGTTCTATTCCTTTTGAGGAGCTTTGCCAAGCTGCTAAAGAAATTGGGATTGAGTCTATTGAGCTTACAGGGCCGAAAGAGTGGCCTATCATGAAAAATTACGGCCTTACTTCGGCGATGGGCTGGGCTGATCCTTGGCCCGAAAAAACAGGCTTGACGAGTTTTCTCAACAACCCTAAAAATCATGATGCCATCTACAAATGCTACGAAGAGCTCCTTCCACAAGCCAAAGAATATGGTATCAAAAATGTGATTTGTTTTTCAGGAAACCGCAACGGTCTAGGAGATTATCAAGGGCTTCTCAATTGCCAAAAAGGTGTCAAACGTCTTATTCCGTTGGCCGAAAAATACGATGTTACGCTTACAATGGAGTTGTTGAGTTCGCGTGCTAGCCACCCTGATTATCAGTGCGACAATATTGAGTGGGGGGCGGTGCTTTGCGAAATGGTAGGGTCCGAGAAATTTAAAATGCTTTATGATATCTATCATATGCAAAGTATGAGTGGTGACCACATTCGCAATATCCAACGGTATGGAAAATACATCAGCCACTATCACACGGGCGGGCATCCTGGTCGTAACGAAATCGACGAAACACAAGAGATTTATTATCCTGCCATCATGCGGGCGATTGTGGCATCAGGCTACAAAGGATACGTAGGTCAAGAATATGTACCCAAGGCCAAAGACAAAGCAGGAATGATAGAGTCGTTGAGAAAATGTGTTTTGATATGTGACGTGTAGGAGACTTCCTACTATACATATAACAGAGCCGTTGGAGTATGAAGCCTTCAACGGCTCTTATGTTATGAAGTATTCTTAGTAAAGTATAAAGTCGGAGACTTTATACCGTCTTCGCACCGACAGGATGTCGGTACGAGCGAAAGCTAGCCCCAAACTGTAATTTGGGGCAAAAAAGGGATTGCGTCTCCGACGCAAAGCCTATAAACTGAATAATGAGAAAATAGCATTAGGAATATTCTACCCATTAGCTCTATGGATACGTCCTATCATTCAGAACCTTAGTTGTTATGAAATATTCTTATTAGAGTCGGAGACTTTATACCGTCTTCGCACCGACAGGATGTCGGTACGAGCGCAAGCTAGCCCCAAACTGTAATTTGGGGCAAAAAAGGTACTGCGTCTCGACGCAAAGCCTATAAACTGAATAATGAGAAAATAGCATTAGAAATATTCTACCCATTAGCTCTATGGATACGTCCTATCATTCAGAACCTTAGTTGTTATGAAATATTCTTATTAGAGTCGGAGACTTTATACCGTCTTCGCACCGACAGGATGTCGGTACGAGCGCAAGCTAGCCCCAAACTGTAATTTGGGGCAAAAAAGGTACTGCGTCTCGACGCAAAGCCTATAAACTGAATAATGAGAAAATAGCATTAGAAATATTCTACCCATTAGCTCTATGGATACGTCCTATCATTCAGAACCTTAGTTGTTATGAAATATTCTTATTAGAGTCGGAGAACTTTATACCATCTTCGCACCGACAGGATGTCGGTACGAGCGAAAGCTAGCCCCAAACTGTAATTTGGGGCAAAAAAGGGATTGCGTCTCCGACGCAAAGTAAGCAGACGAAGGCATGATAAAATAATGTACATACGTTCCAACGGTTAGCACTTCAGAAGCGTCCTATTTTTCAGAACCTTAACTGATTATTTTATGAAAAACTTTTTTGCTTTTTTACTATTGTTGGGCGTATTGGGTAGTTGTAAAAGCGATGACCTAAGCCAAGATTCTAATGAGCTAGAAGGAGTGTACCGCACTAATGCTTTTTTAGACCCCTTATGCATTGCCATCACTGACGAAAATCAGCTTCCCCGTCTTGATATTGTCAAGAAAAATAATGGCACTTTCGACTTGACACGTACCAATTTTATTCCCCAACCTGCTACCCAAAAGCTTTCAGGCTTTACTACTAAAGAAGTGAAAGACGGGCTAGAATTGTATTATGAAAATACCAAAGTGGGTACCTATGTAGTAGGGAAATGGTATGATGATAAAAAAGACAAAGAAGTATCATCTAAAGTGTTGATGGTGAGTTATTCGAACCAAAGTAAAAGTGAGTTTTTCTTTTATGCAGGTGTAAAAAAATAAGTCCAAATTCTAGGGCTACGCTTGTTGCATTTGTGAAATCATTTTTAATAAATCGGCGCGGTGGGAAGCTTTCTTGATAAAGACTGGCAGGCGGCTTATCATAGAACTGTTTTTCTTGATAGTATTGCGTGGACTAATGCCTCGTTCGCGAAGTTTTGCTTCTACAAATTGACGCAGTAAGGCCAAATGTTCGTAATTGTAAGCCCAAAACAACTCCCCCCGAAACTCTCGCTGAAGCCATAAATCTAACCCAAACACCGGGTCGGTCATGCGGCCTTGGTGGAGAGAGTGATAAGTGATATGGGCGTCATATTCGCATTGGTCGCCACATTTGTCACATTTCGTGGCTAATTTTTTCCAAGTTCCTTTCCAAGAAGCCGAGCGTCTTAAAGGATGATAGCATTCTCGACACTTGACCGACACAAAAGCCGTAGCAGCTCCATACCAATGGGCAGGGGTTTCTACATGAAAACAAGAGGTACAGCGAAGGCGAAAGGTACTTGGTGCCAAATCAGTAGTAATGACGGCTCGACTGTGGCATTGCGGGCATGATACTATATACGACGTAGCTAAGTCATACAAGCTGGCGCCTGTATCAGCAAATCGAAGATTATCGAGTTTTTTCATGTTTTTTCAACCATTGATCTAATACTGGAATACACCTTAAATTGGCTTTGACTTGATAGCTGTCAAGTGGCGTGTCTAGCGCGGCGCGCATTTTACGCACGGCAGGGGCATAATCCGCACCCATACCTTCAAATTTAGCAATGGTTTCTAAGACATCTTCCGTTTCGCTGTAAAACTGACCGTCGTAAAAAGTGTGCGTACGTCTCATGCCATCTTCAAAATCTTTTGCCATTTCTAAGATTCCTATTTCGAGGGGTTTTACAAAAAGATTTTTGTTGTCCACCTCATTGTCGGCCATAAACGAAAACACTTGGGGAGCCCACGGAGTAGCCAACCGCTCCACGAGGTATTCTTGCCATTGAGGGTTGGATTTGATTTTGGCGAGAGCGGCATTTCTTACGTCGGGGTCGTGGTATTTAGTGGTAAATACCAAAATCGTAATGAGCGAAGTTTGAGCGTTGTTTTGGGCAATTTCGCTCAAAAATTGCTGCTTTTGCTTGTTGTCGGCCTCTATTCGCGCTTTGCTTTGCTGGGCTACTTGAATGGGAATATTGACGAACCATTCTCCAATCATGGCAAGGCAGCTCAATACACTGAGGAGAACGACTGCTTTGATGGGCCATTGCCATAAAGTACTGGAAAGAGAAGTCCGTAAGGAGGGATTGAGTAAGACAAGAGTGGTCCAAAATACGGGAGGCAACAACCACACTACGGTATGTTTTCCCAACATACGCACCACCCAAGGCGCACCACCTCCATTGCCCATTGCTCCAAAAAAACTGAGTATAAGAATGGATAAAATACCTGTGATTACCAGTATGCTACGCACTGTGTTTTTTTCGGCTATCCAATCAAACCCTCCTTTCCAAAACACCATTGCCCCTGCTATGCAAAGACCAATGGCCACACCTGCATATGAAAACATAAGGGCAAAGGCATGACCTACGCCATAGTCGCCTCCTGGAATGGGCTTACCAGCCATCGACGCTAGACTTAAATAACACAAGAATGAGATGAGTAAGGCGAGGTTGCCGAAGAGAGACATTTTATAGGATTGGCTGTAAGAGTTTTTTCGAAACAGATTTGGAATACAAAATTGAATAAAAGCCTATTCTTATTCCAAACAAATGAAGCCAAGCGTATATAGAGAAGGTTGAGGCGTTTGGTTTGGTGATTAGAGCGTTCTGAAAAACCCTGGCAACGTAAACCCCGGCAACGTTCAAAACGTTGCCGGGGTTGTAGGGGCGGTTCAAAACGTTGCCGGGGTTAGGCGTGTACTATTTCAAGCCTCCTACCATGTCTTCGGGGCGTACCCATTCGTCAAATTGCTCAGAAGTCATGTGGGTGAAGTCTAAACCTTTGAGTTCCATTTCAAGGGCCGCTTGTTTGAGCGTAATACCACGCTTATGGGCATCTTGGGCAATCGCCGCCGCATTGTAATACCCGATTTTAGGGTTAAGGGCCGTTACTAGCATCAAAGAATTGTTGACGTGTTTGCGGATATTTTCGGTCAATGGTTCAATACCTATGGCGCATTTGTCATTGAAAGCCACGCATACATCCCCAATCAAGCGTGCAGAATGCAAGAAGTTGTAAATCATGACGGGTTTGAATACGTTCAATTCAAAATGACCATTCGATCCACCGATGTTGATAGCTACGTCGTTGCCCATTACTTGCGCCGCTACCATCGTCATAGCTTCACACTGAGTAGGGTTTACTTTGCCCGGCATGATAGAGCTACCAGGTTCGTTGTCAGGAATGTAGATTTCGCCAATACCCGCACGCGGCCCTGACGACAACATCCGAATATCGTTACCGATTTTCATGAGGCTTACGGCTACTGTTTTGAGAGCGCCGTGGGCTTCTACGATGGCATCGTGGGCGGCGAGTGCTTCAAACTTATTTTCAGCCGTTACAAAAGGCAAACCCGTCAAAGCAGCGATATGCGCAGCTACGTTTTCTGAATACCCTTTGGGAGTATTGATACCTGTACCTACGGCGGTTCCGCCCAAGGCCAGTTCTGACAAGTGCGCAAGCGTATTTTTGATGGCTTTTAGCCCATGATTAAGCTGCGATACATAGCCCGAAAACTCTTGACCAAGCGTAAGGGGCGTAGCGTCCATGAAGTGCGTACGTCCAATTTTCACCACATCTTTGAAGGCTTCAGATTTGGCTTGAAGGGTATCGCGGAGTTTTTCGATGCCAGGGATGGTGATTTCGGTCAATATCTGATACGCTGCAATGTGCATTGCAGTAGGGAAGGTATCATTAGATGACTGCGACTTGTTGACATCGTCGTTGGGGTTCAAATATTTTTTTTCATCTAGCAAAGACCCTCCGTTGATGACGTGGGCGCGGTAAGCAATCACCTCATTACAGTTCATGTTGGACTGAGTACCCGAGCCTGTTTGCCATACTACGAGTGGGAATTGGTCGTTGAGTTTGCCTTCTAAAATTTCATCACATACTTGGCCGATGAGATTTTTTTTGTCTTCTGGAAGAACTCCCGCTTCAAAATTAGTAATCGCAGCGGCTTTTTTGAGATACGCAAACGCCCGAATGATTTCTTTGGGCATTTTGTTGATGTCCTGAGCGATAGGAAAATTCATAATAGAGCGTTGGGTTTGCGCTCCCCAGTACACATGAGCGGGGACTTCTACTTTGCCCATGGTATCTTTTTCTATGCGGTATTCCATTATATTGGTTGATTGATGACGCGAATGAGGCGTCGTGTTTAAACGAATGTATTGACGCTGCAAAAGTAAACACAAAAGCTTAAATGGCTTTTGATAGAAATCATTATCTGTTCTTTTTTAATAAAAACATAGATTTTTAGTAGACCAAGAAGGAGGGTAAGAAATAACAAACCCCCTTAGAAAAGCATTGGAGAGTTTCTAAGGGGGAGGCTAGCATTGACAACTATTTATACATCAACTTTTCCCATGAGTGGGTCGCTCATGCTAGGCTTGCCAGTTTCGACACGGCCCGCAAAACGCTGTTCAAAATTAGAATATCCGTCTATTTTTACGCTAAAGTCATACCAACCAAAGCTAGACTTGAGGTCAAGAGCTATGGATAGAATACCGTTTTTGTCCACGGTTTTGGTTTGCTTGCTGCCTTTGTAGGCGTGTTCGGCCACCTCTACTTTTAGTTTATGTTGAGGGTCGAGGTTACGGAGTTTGATAGTCAGATTGCCGGTCAATTGTTTGCTTTTGGGAGCGGTACGTTCATACTCGCACACAATCTCCACTTGTGGGTCATTGGCATTGCCACTAAATTCTCTGAAATAACCATTGGGGCCATAGACTCGTAGGTGATACTGGTCATTTTCAAAGTTTTGGAGCGGGTAGCTATCTATCAGAGAGTCGCCTGGCAATACAGCATAAGACCATGCTTTGAGGTCTTCGTTGTGGTATTTTCCTGGGGCATATACATTGAAAGGAGAACCCGCTGCTTTTTCACCAAATACTTCGTTATGAGCGGTCATTTTCAATTGAAAAGATTTTTTGTCGGCGCTCAATTTTCCTTCTGTATAAAGCTGATAAGGAAGGGGAGAGGCAGGTTTAATACCTGCTTCTTGTTTAGCCAAGAGAGGCGAGTTCAGAGGCTCACTTTTGATTTGCTCAATCTCCTGAGACGAAAGTTGCTTAAAATTGGCAGGAGGATTTTTGAACTTGGCTTGGTGTACGCTTTGGATGAAAGCATTTTTATCGACCGAAGTAGGCAGTTTTATATCTTCTCCATTGTAAGGTCTGAAGGCCGAAGTCAAGTCACCGCACACGGCTCGTCGCCATGCACTAATATTACTTTCTTTGATAGGCTTCTTGGTTTTGTTGGTTAGGAAATGTTCCATAAACTGCAACACCGACGTGTGATCGAGTACTTGAGAGTTGACATAACCACCTTTACTCCAAGGCGACACTACGAGCATAGGTACTCTATATCCAAGGCCAATTGAGCCTGCTCGCGAATCTTTGGGGGTACGTTTGTCGGCGACTTCTTGTTCCATGCGTACATGCTCAACACTGCTGTCTATTCCTTTAGAGACATTGCCGGTCTCAGGGCGATAAGGGTCAGGAGCTACAAAAGGGGGTACATGGTCGAAGTATCCGTCATTTTCATCATAGGTGACGATAAAAATAGTTTTTTTCCATACCTCAGGATTTTTGGTAAGAATATCCATCACTTCCGAAATATACCAAGCACCGTACCAAGGAGCACCAGGGTGGTCGGAGAAGTTTTCGGGGGCTACTACCCAAGAAATGGTCGGTAAGTTGCCACTGTTGACATCGGCTCTAAACTGATGCAACACATCGCCTTTGGGTACCGACATTTCGCGTTCGGTGTCTCCGTCTTTGTATTTTAGAGTTGTAATTTTATGATAATCGGGGTCGTTGATGTTGGTTGTAAACGCTTTTTGGTGCAGATTTTTTTCGCGTTGAGAGAGTTTTTTAAAATTTTCTTGGGTCCAGAGCTCTCGGTCTTTTTTTGCGATTTCGAGCATTCTCTGTTTGTTGGCAAGCGTTTTTTTTGCCGTTTCAGTTTCGGTACCTGTGGCAGGCAAAGTTTTGATTTTTTCTTCTAATTCGGCAATTTCCGTGGGCAGTACCTGAACTTGTTTTGCCAAAAACTTTTGATATGCCTGCGAGAACCGGACATGATACTGTGAAAACCACTCGATAGGGTTATCCGTAAAATTGGCTAGCCATTCTTCTTGCTCACCCGTAAATCCGACAGGTAGACTAAGTTCGTTTTGATAAATTCGCCACGAAATGTTGTTGTCTTCTAAACGTTCGGGAAAAGTAGTCCAACTAGCGAGGTCATCATAATCTACGTCGGAGTTTCGGACGTTGGCTTTTGATTCAATAGTGGGTTTTTCGCGGACTGTACCCGTCCAGAGATAGAGTCGGTTGGGGGTGGTACCAGTCAAAGAAGAACAAAAATGCTGGTCACATACCGTAAAAGCATCTGCTAAAGCATAATAAAAAGGAAGGTCTTCTCGGTTGAAATACCCCAACGTAAGGGGCATATGAGCGTATTCTTTACGGCCAGAGCGCTTGCTGTATAGCCAGCGATCGTATTTGCCGTCGTTGCGGGCATCTACTTGATCCACCCACGAATGAGGCAGCGAGCTCATCCAAGTTACTTTAGTATTTTTTATATCAAGGCGGAAAGGGGCGTAGGTTTCACCGTTGGGGTTGGTTTGTAACCAAACGGGGTTTTTATTCGGCAAACTTATCGCACGGGGGTCATTAAAGCCCCTAACACCTTTGAGTGTACCAAAACAGTGGTCAAAAGAGCGATTTTCTTGCATCAGCACTACAATGTGCTCAGCATCGAGATAGGTACTGCCTTGGGCAGGGTTGATTTCTAGGGCTTTTTGAATAGAGGCAGGCAACATGCCCCAGAGGCTTGCTCCACTGGAGAGCAAAGCTGCTTTTTTGAGAAACTCTCTTCTGGTATCCATAAAAAGGTATTGTTGTAATTGGGCTTTGATAAATATACTACGAACAAAATTGACATTAGGACTATTGTGCAAAATTGACTGCAAAACAATACCTATTCCTCATCAAAAGGTTTTATCAAATTGTTAAAAATAGCGTTCTATTTATAAGCCCTAGGTTGGGGTTTGGTTTGTTGTACGGCATCAAATTTAAGGTTTCTTCCTTAAAAAGCTTAATGCTAAGTGATTGAAGTTTTTTGGTTTGTCCATGTTGGAGAGATGTCCTGCACCTTTGATAATACGTTTTTGAGAATAAGGTACTTGGGCTTCTAAAATTTTGGCAATACGGTGCATACTTTCCTCGTCTTTTTCGCCTACGAGGATGAGCAAAGGACTTTGGATTTTGGATAATAATTGCAAAGTACTGGGACTGCCAAAGTCAGGATTGATGCGGGGATTGATAAAGTGATCGCCGTGATAATCGGCAATGATTTCACTCAGGTTGATGATAGCTCTATCATCGGCAGTGTAAAGGCGAGTAAGCGGAGATCGGAGCCATACCGCTTGCTCTTCGTCGTGCCAGCCGCGATGAGAGGCTAAATCCACAATCTGATTTAGAGTAGCATTGAAATCAGCAGTATAGTCAGCAAAACCGTCTAATGTAGTGTCTACAGAGATGATTTTTAGGACTCTGTCGGGGTATTTGGCTGCAAAATTCAAGGCGATATTGCCACCCATACCCTGACCTACCAAATGAGCTTTTTCTACTTTGAGATAATCGAGCAGTGCTTTTAGATCTTCGGTAGGGTCGTGGGGGTCGTGTGCGCGACCCGACTGCCCATAGCCGCGCACATCGTACCTTATAGCTTTAAATTTCTTGGAAAAAACCGACCATTGGGCATCCCAAACGCGAGTATCGAGGGCGATACTGTGAATAAAAACCAAAGCTTCTCCGCGCCCTGCTACTTCGTAGTATAGCTTAGTGCCATTAACGGCTGCTATGTAAGAAGAGTTTTGTGCACGAACTGTCCAGGTGAGAAGCAGACAAAAACTTAGCAACGTGGATAGACGCATGGAAATTCAGAGTTTGAGATGAATAGTGATGAATCAATAGCTTTTAATATCTATCATCATAATCATCGAAGTCGCCGGCACCCGAGCCATAGTAGCCGTCTTCATCTTGGTGTTTTTTCTTACCCAAACCTTTGTAGAAAAGGGCTTTTTTGAGAATTGATATTTGTCCTGTATGGTATAAGTCGTGTTGTAAAATACCGTGAAGCATGGTATAATAATCGTACTGACGCCCCGGAACGATTTCTTCCAAAAACTCGTCATCTTCTCTTTTTTCGAGCTCGGCAATGAGTTCTTCTTGGCTAAGGCTAAGTTCCATTTGCAGGGCTTCCCACTCAAACTCGTCAAAGATGGGGAAAGTCTTCCAATCACGAGCTTTAGTAACTTCGTATTCGCCGTCACCTTGTAGGCGTTTTACAACAAAAATGCGCCAAGTAGTCATATGGTACACCAACTCGGCAATGCAGTGGGTATTGGGCATGATTTTTTCGGCAGCCATTTCCCACGACACATCGCTCAATACCTCTACCACAGAGGGGCCATGCCATGCTTCTTCGCTTTCGTAAATAAGGTTAAATTGGTCAATAATGCGTAATAACTCTTCTTTTGCGTCCATTTGTGAATATATTTCGTACACGTCTGCGTAGGCACTCAATGTACTTATGCCTTTGTATGTAACTATTGAATTTTAAAAATGATTAAACGAAAAGCAAAGTTACTCAAATCTTATTATTTCTGTGTTTAAAAGTACACTTTACCATAAGAATCCTGAGACGGTTGGCTATGCGATACTTGGGCACACTTAGCGAGGTTCTTAAAACAAAAAATTACGTTTTTGAACCCATTGATAATATCCTCATCACTTTTCCCATAAAAAATACCAATCGAACTACTACTTTTGCAACAATTTTGAACCCTCCAGAGAGAAGTAAACTCTTATGGAGTGTTCAGGTATCAACATCTAACTTCATGTTTCATGTCTCGTAATTTCAAAATAGGATTATTCGTAACGGTCTGTGTGGTAGCGACTACTTTTAGTTTTTATTTTTGGCAGGTGGCCAAGACGCCCAATTTTCAAGCAGAAAAAGAAAAAGATTTTGCGCTTTTGATACCAGTGGGAGGCACTTATGAAAGTCTTTTAGATACTCTCAAAAAAAATGATGTACTCAACAATGAGATGTCTTTTCGGTTTTTGGCTAAATTTTTGGATTTACCCGAAAGAGTAAAACCCGGGCGCTACCTTTTGACCCGCAAAATGGGCAACTGGGAGGCAATCCAAAAACTCAGAAATGGACGCCAAGATGCGGTGCGGCTGACTTTTAACAATATCCGCCTCAAATCCGATTTGATACAGCGCATCGGCAACAAATTTGCTTTTGGCCCCGATTCGCTGCAAGTCTTGCTCGACGACCCACAAGTATGCCAGAAATACGGCTTTGATACCGCCAATGTAGTGAGCATGTTTTTGCCCAATACCTACGAAATTTATTGGACTACCAATGCCTCCAAGTTTTTGGACAGAATGTATGACGAATACCAAAAATACTGGAATTCAGAACGCACAGCCAAAGCGAAGGCTATCGGGCTAACACCCATCCAAGTTTCGATTTTGGCGTCGATTGTGGAAGAAGAACAGGGACGTAAAAAAGACGAAAGACCCCGTGTGGCGGGTTTGTACATGAATCGACTCAATTCGTCGATGCCTCTTCAAGCAGATCCTACCATTAAGTTTGCCCTCAAAAATTTTGAGATTAAACGGATTCTTAACGCGCAACTTTTGGTAAAATCTCCTTACAATACTTATACCAACGTGGGACTGCCGCCCGGACCTATTCGTGTGGCAGATTTGAATTCAATCGACGCTGTTTTGAATTACGAAAAACACGATTATACTTACATGTGTGCCAGTGCTGATTTTTCGGGCTATCATATGTTTGCCAGCAATTATGAAGACCACCTCAAAAACGCTCGCTTGTATCAAGAGGCACTGAATCGATTGAATATCAAAAAATAAGAAATACAGTGTTTGATAATGAAGGAATAAATGCAGAGAAATGCTAAACTTTGATTGTCAGTTGTGCACATTGATTTCGGGTTGTTTAAATATTTAACTAAAGGTATGTTTGTTTACGAAGTAAAAGGAACCCGAGTAAGGTATGCCGATACCGACCAAATGGGATACGTATATTATGGAAACTATGGACGATTTTATGAAATAGGAAGGGTAGAGGCTTTGAGGAGTATCGGGTTTTCGTATCGTGATATGGAGCAGAGTGGCACCATGATGCCCGTATATGAAAACTATTCGCGTTATCTTCAGCCTGCACGCTATGATGATGAGCTTACGATTAAGGTTTTGATTCCTGAGTTGCCCGCAGCACGGGTGGTATTTCGATACGAAATTCGAAATCAAGACAATGTCTTATTGAATACTGGAGAAACTACACTTGTGTTTTTGAGCCGTGATACCAACCGTCCAACGCGAGCACCTAAAGGGCTTCTCGAACGACTTGCGCCGTATTTTTCTTGAAATACATGAATAAATCATCGGGAATGAATGCTTCAAAACTGGTCAACATCTAAATACCGCCAACTTCGTCGTAGCTATGCATGGTTACACCAAAAGCGATTTTTTTCGGAAACAGTCTCTTTGGCAGACATAGGTACTATTTTATTGGAAAAAATCTTGCTCTATGATATCGATCAAAGGGCCACTGCGGTAGCTTACAATTTTACATTGGCGGTATTCCCTGCGATTCTGTTTTTATTTACGTTGATTCCTTACTTCCCTATTCCCGACATGCAAGTTCAAATCATGAGCTTTATGCACGATGCCATGCCGGGGGCATTGTACGAGTTTGCAGCAGCTACGATTTACGATATTATCAGCCGTAAGCAAACTGGTATATTGTCTTTTGGTTTTATTTTTGCTCTTATTACAGCCACAAATGGCATGGGAGCCCTCATGACAGCCTTCAATATGGCAGATCGTACTTCCGAAAACCGAGGATTTTTCAAGACCAAAGGCATTTCGATCATGCTTACAGTACTGCTTTCGTCGGTTTTGTTTTTGGCAGTAATCGTGATTATAGGGGGAGGATTTGTGGTAGATTGGCTCCACGATACCGTACTATTAGGAGATGATTTTACCGTTTTTTTGGTAGATGTTTTGCGGTATGGAGTTATGTTTGCTGCCTTTACATTGGCCGTGGCAATTATATACCGTTTTGCGCCCAAAATCAACCACGGTTGGCGTTTTTTTAATTTGGGGGCATTGATTGCATCCCTCCTAATTATCATTGCGACCTACGGTTTTTCTTTCTATTTGTCAAACTTTAGTAGCTACAATAAGTTATATGGGTCTATCGGTACCATCATTGCGATGATGATTTGGTTTTATTTGGTAGCATTGCTACTTATTTTCGGTTTTGAGCTTAATTTAAGTATTTGGCGAGCCAAACACCAAAAAAAACGTAATAAAACAACTTAAAAAAAAATGCCGTATACAACTTGATACGGCATTTATGCACTACCCTAACCCATAAATAATGAAAAATATTTTTTACACCAGATTTTAAACGTTTACCAGAGAAAATCGTGCCAAATTAGCCAGTTGAGATAGGTAAGGCTTGATATTTGGTATGTTAAATTACAACTATTTGATTATTAGTGATTTGTTGAGTGTATTTCTCTGATTTTAAAAGTTTTAAAGCATATTTGGCACGATTTTGTGATGCTCAATAGGTTGCTCAGTTTTGACCGTTAACTAAAAAGACAGGGAGAGGTGCAAATCAATCGCTATTAATATTTTAGATTTACTTAATAAATGTTCCCAAAATCTGTATTAAAATATTATTACTGAGGCAATTTTGCCTAACGATTAGCATGAAACCGGAAGTTACCGTAATATGTACCTGTTATAATCACGAGAATTTTGTGAGAGAGAGTTTGTTGTCTGTGATTAACCAAACGTATGAGGCTATTCAGCTGATTGTCATTGACAATGCAAGTACAGATGATTCGAGGAGGGTGATACAGCAGGTAGTGGATAAGCACCCCCGCATTGTATTTATACGTAATACTTACAATATTGGCCTTTGTCGGGCTTTCAATCAAGGTTTGGAGCAAGCTTCTGGCAAATATGTCATTGATTTGGCTGCCGACGACATCATGCTCCCCGAACGTATTCAAAAACAAGTAGATGTTTTTGAGACACTTAATAAAGAATACGCGGTGGTGTTTTCCAACGCGGCTTATATCGACTCGACAGGCAAGAAGTTTGGGTATCATTATGCGCTTGGCGCACATGGTGGTGCTGAGGGACAAGTACCTACGGGCGATGTATACAAAGAGATTTTGCGCCGTTATTTTATTTGTACGCCTACCATCATGATGCGTAAGTCAGTATTGATGAAACTTGGCGGATATGATGAAAATCTTAGTTACGAAGATTTTGATTTTTTTGTTCGTTCAGCGCATGATTACAAATATCATTACATAGATGAAGTCTTGACTCACAAACGTGTCTTGAATGGGTCTTTGGCAACTCAATTTTATAGAGTCGGCAATCCGATGCTTAAGTCAAGCTGGGAAGTCTGCAACAAAGCTTATGATTTGAGCCGTTCGCAAGAGGAATATGATATTTTGGCAAATCGGATTCGTGAGTTTATCAAGAAATGTTTTGTAGCCGAAGACGCCGAGCAAGCGGCGGCTTTTCGCAAACTTCTTAATTATATAGAAGACCCCGGTTGGGAAACCGAGCTATTGGTGTGGCTTTGTCGTCTTCGCCTTCCTGTCAATTGGCTTTATCAGTATTATGCCAAATGGCGCAATCAACGCAATCTTCAACTTATGCAGCAGGGCGTTCCGTTTGTACAATTGGAGCGTTAGAAAAATATCAATAAGCTGCTGATTATCAACATAAATGCCAATTATTGCTGTTTAGGAGATACCAATTCAGGTAACTGTTAATGGTATTGATTATCAGAAATATCACATTTGTGCTCTTTTGATTTTACTTGATTACTTCGGGGCTGTGTAAAATTAGTTTTTATTATTTTTACTATCTAGTTGTTTGTTAATTATTTGATTCACAGATTCTTGTGTTTAATGCTTGACGTTTAACGAAAAATAGTTAACGAATAACGGCTTGTTAGTTTGTACGAATTGTTTGTACTTTCATTTTTAAATTACTGGATTTTAAATTTCTGAATAATCAAATGCCCGCAGAGTTTCTGAAAATACACCCTCAAACCCCCGAACCGCGTAAGATACAGCAAGTAATCAATATCCTACGCGACGGCGGTATTGTTATTTATCCTACGGATACGGTCTATGCGATGGGGTGCGATATTCACAATGCGCGAGCAGTTGAGCGCTTGGCCCGTATCAAAGGCATCAAACCCCAGAAAAATGACTTTTCGTTTATTTGTTTTGATTTGAGCCATATTGCAGATTACGCCAGAGTAAGCAACAACGCCTTCAAACTCATGAAAAGACTCTTACCAGGGCCTTTTACGTTTGTTTTGGAAGCAAGCAATCGCGTCCCCAAAGTATTGGCAAACCGCAAAACTGTAGGGATTCGTATTCCTGATCATCCCATTACTCGCCAAATCGTTTATGAACTTGATCATCCTATCATTACGACTTCTATCAAGGACGAAGATGATTTTATGGAATATCCTACCGACCCCGAAATCATTTTTGAGCGCTTTCAGCACCAAGTCGACATTGTAATCGATGGCGGTTTTGGGGGCTTGATACCTTCTACGGTTATAGACGCCACCAACGACGATTTTGAGGTGATTCGTGAAGGAGCAGGCGAATTTACGATTTAATACCAACATCCAACTTCATTTATTCAATTGAAATATATTAGACCTTTATACTTTTCCAATCTTTTTTGGGGTGTTTTGATGGGACTCAGTGCGGTATTTTTATTGGCACAAGCAGCACCTTTTTTGTTTGGAATCGCCAAACTTATGACGGCTATTTTTGCTTTCTTGGCGTTGTTGGATGTTTTATTACTTTTTCGTACCAAAGAAGGAGTTTTTGTGAAAAGAGATGTGTCAGACCGGCTATCGAATGGAGATAACAATCCCGTGTCGATTTATCTCGAAAACCGCTACCCTTTCAAAACCCGCTGGGAAATAGTAGACGAAATTCCTTTTCAATTTCAGAGGAGAGATGTACTTTTTGAGGCTGAACTTTCTTCCAACGAAACCCAGTTGCTACGTTATGAGCTGCGCCCCACCAAGCGCGGTGAATATAGTTTTGGGGCAGTCAATGCTTTTATCAAGACACCCTTGGGATTGGTGAAACGTCGGTATCAATCTTCCCAAAACAAAACTGTCGCAGTCTATCCTTCTTATCTTCAGATGCGGCAGTATGAATTGATGGCGATTTCGAACCGACTCACGGAGCTGGGTATCAAGCGAATTCGGCGTTTGGGTCATAGTATGGAGTTTGAACAGATACGTCCCTATGTAAAAGGAGATGATGTACGAACTGTAAACTGGAAAGCTACCGCCCGTCGAAATGAGCTCATGGTCAATGCCTTCCAAGATGAGCGCTCACAAGCGGTGTATTGTTTGATAGACAAAGGGCGGGTCATGAAGTCGCCTTTTGAAGAAATGACCTTACTCGACTACGCCATCAACGCTACGCTTGTGTTGAGCAATATCGCCCTAATCAAACAAGACAAAGCGGGCCTTATTACGTTTTCGGAAGTAATAGGGCAAATATTGCCCGCAGAGCGGAAGGCAGGGCAGATGCAGAAAATACTCGAAGTGCTTTATAAACAAAAGACCCGCTACTTGGAGAGCGATTATGAAATTTTATATGCGCATGTAAAAAAACACATCCGCCAGCGGAGTTTGTTGTTGCTTTTTACCAATTTCGAAACCCTCAGTGCTATGCGAAGACAGCTGCCTTTTTTGCGGCAGTTGGCCAAAACACATTTATTGATTGTGGTGTTTTTTGAAAATACTGAGACGTCTTCTTTACTCAAAAACCCTGCTGACAATACCGAAGATATTTACCTCAAAACCATAGCCGAAAGGTTTTACTACGAAAAACGGCGCATCGTCAAAGAACTCGAACTGTACGGGATTCAGGCCATTTTGACCGCTCCTAAAGACCTCAATGCCAATACCGTCAACAAATACCTTGAATTGAAAGCAAAAGGAATGGTGTGAGCGTGTTTGGGGCTTGTTATCCTTGAAAGGTCTGCGTAATTTTAGGATAAAAATCAACAAACCTAAACTTTATGAAACAATTTCGCCTTCTGCTGACTGGATTTGTCCTATTTTTCTCATTGGTTGAGGGAAGGGGGCAGGCTTTTAATAATCTACCTGTCACTACCCAAAAACCCCCCTTACATGGAAAACATTGGATGGCTATCACCGGTAAGCCTCTCGCTGCTACGGCGGGTGCGATGACCTTTACCAAAGGTGGCAATGCCATCGACGCGGCTTGTGCAATGCTCGCAGCGACCTGTACTATGTGGGATGTATTGAGCTGGGGTGGTGAAACACAGGCTCTTATCTATAATCCCAAAACCAAGAAAGTCATTGCTATCAATGCCCACGGAGTAGCACCTACGGGAGCTACGCCTGAGTTTTTTACCAACAAAGGCATGAAATACCCGCCGGAGTATGGCCCCTTGGCGGCTGTGACGCCCGGTACGCCAGGAGGATTGATGACCATGCTTGCTGAGTATGGCACGATGTCGCTTAAGGATGTATTGGCTCCAGCCATGCAAATGGCGGCGGGTTATCCTATCGAAGCACAAACGGCCAATTCTATCGAAAAAGGCAAAGACCTTATCAAACAATGGCCCTATTCTAAAAAAGTGTTTTTGCCACATCTTGGAGCCTCACGTGAAGCACCTGATGCGGGCGAGATTTTTGTCCAAAAAGATTTGTTGGCTACATTGACCAAATTGGTCAATGCCGAGCAGCAAGCGCTCGCCAAAGGCAAGTCACGCAAAGATGCGATTTATGCAGCCAATGACTTGTTTTATAAAGGCGAAATCGCCAAAGAATTTTCGAGAGGTTGTCGTGAGCAGGGTGGCTTGATTACGGAGGAAGATTTGGCCAACTGGAAAGTCAAAATCGAAGAACCTATGATGACTACTTATCGCGGCATTGAGGTTTATAAACTTCAGCAGTGGACCCAAGGGCCAGCTATGTTGCAAGCACTCAATATTCTCGAAAACTTTGACTTGAAAAGCATGGGTTACAATTCGACGCGCTATATTCATACCCTGTATCAAGCAATGAACTTGGCCTTTGCCGACCGTGATTTTTATTATGGTGACCCTGCTTTTGCACCCGAAGAACCTATGAAAGGATTGCTTTCGAAAGAATACGCCAAAGAACGCAGCAAACTCATCAAGTTTGACATGAACGATCCCAAAATAGGCCCGGGCGACCCTTATCCTTTTGAAGGAAAGGCGAACCCTTATCTTGATATGTTGAAAAATTGGGGAAGTGCCAGCTTAAACGCCCCCAAAAACAACGCTACTTTGGATGAGAAATTTCAGGAAAGTTTTACCGCAGGTACTACTTCTATCGAAGCCGCCGATGAAGAAGGCTGGGTGGTTTCGGTGACACCAAGTGGCGGGTGGGTGCCGGCTTGTATTGCAGGCAATACAGGTATCGGAATGAGCCAACGAATGCAGGCTTTTGTGCTTGACCCCAAAGAAAACCCCTATAATGTAGTGGCGCCTGGAAAGCGCCCTCGCGTCACACTTACGCCAAGCCTCGCCCTTAAAAATGGAAAACCTTACTTAGCATTTGCCAAGCAAGCAGGCGATGAACAAGACCAATTATTGTTACAGTTTTTTCTGAACATGGTTGAGTTTGACATGACTGTGCAAGAATCTTGTGAAGCACCAAGTTTCAAAACACAGCAAATGTATTCAAGTTTTGGAAAACACGAACGTATCAATGGCGGCCTTACGCTCAACGAAGCCATGCCTGCCTGGACTCGGAAAGAACTAGGACGAATGGGCTATAAAATCAATTATCAGGAGCGTACGAGTGGCCCTATCAATGCCATTTATTTTGATTGGACACACAATAGTTTCTGGGGAGGCTCTAGCAATCACGGTGAAGACTACGGGATTGGATGGTAATAATTTACACTTTAGGTTCTTTTTAACGCACTTCGGCTTTTAAATAAAGCGATTGGCGTAAGGGGAAATTTGTATGGTGGGAGTTAGTATTACATTTGTGACGTTACCATCATACAATTTCCTGCCAGCCATGCTCAAACGCTATACGCTACATTCTCTTTTTTGTGTGTTTTCGTGGTCATCTTTCTACTCGACTACCCTCTTCGCTCAAACCTTCAAAATCAATGGGACCGTCAAAGGCAGTTCTCAAAAACCCCTCGAAGGGGCCGTGGTGTCACTTGTTACGGCCAAAGACTCAGCTTTTGTGAAAGCTGCCGTCACCGAAACCGACGGGCAGTTTGAATTTATAGGTATAAAATCTAGTGTTTATCTGCTGATGGTAAATCACTTGGGTTATCAAAAAAGCCTGAGTACCCCTTTTGAAGTAGATAAGACAGACGTGAATTGGCCTACCATAGTGCTGCAAGAAGCCAACAAAAATCTGGCGGAGGTAACGGTAAAAGGAAAAAAGCCTTTTGTGGAAACCAAAATTGACCGTACCGTGGTCAATGTAGATGCTCTGATTAGCAATGCTGGAACAAATGCCTTGGAAGTACTCGAAAAATCGCCTGGAGTAGCAGTGGACCAAAACGGCGGCATCAGGCTCAAAGGCAAATCGGGCGTGGTAGTATTTGTGGATGATAAACCTACTTATTTGTCGGCCGATGATTTGGCCAATTATCTCAAATCGCTTCCGGCGGGCTCGGTCGAAACCATCGAAATCATGCCGAATCCTCCCGCTAAATATGATGCCGCAGGCAATGCGGGGGTAATTAATATCAGATTGAAAAAAAATGTGCTGCGAGGCTTTAATGGAGGTCTTAGCTTGAGCTATGGTCAGGGTGTGTATCGACGTACCAACAATAGCCTCAATTTTAATTATCGGGTCAATCAATTCAATTTCTTTTCTAGTCTTAGCGTCAATCAAAACAATAGTTATCAAGACCTTACCATTTGGCGGCGCTATTATGATGCGGCAGGGAAGTTTAATTCGGCCTTTACCCAAAATTCCTACATTCAGCGTAACAATGGCGGCAATTCTGTAAAAGCAGGCTTTGATTATTATGCTTCCAAAAAATCCACTTTTGGATTGGTACTCAATGGCTTTTATAATCCTTCTAGTAACACTGTCACAAACAAAGCCCAAGTTTTGGATGCTAAAAATGAAGTAACAAGTTTTGTAGAAGCACTCAGCCCCACCGACCGAATCTGGAAAAATGGTAGTATCAACCTCAATTTTGCCCATAAGTTTGATAGTACTGGCAAGGAACTATCGACCAATATCGACTATATTCACTACCAATCTACCAGCGACCAAACACTCACCAATACCATTTTGGATGCTAAAAATCAGTTTGTGAGTAGGTCGATTTTGGTTTCGTATTTGCCTACCACTATCGACATTGGTACGGCTAAGGTAGATTATGTACACCCTACTTCGGATGGAGGAAGGTTTGAAACAGGCGTAAAAACGAGTATTATTGGTACAGGAAATATCGCTGATTTTTTTGACATTCTGGACGGTAAACCATCGCCCAATTATGAGTTTACCAACAATTTTAATTACAACGAAAATATCAATGCCTCTTACGTCAATTATTCAAGAAATTGGAAACAATGGTCTTTGCAAGCTGGATTGCGATTTGAGAATACAATTATCAAAGGACATCAATTAGGAAATAAACAGACCAAAGACTCTACTTTTACCCGAAAATACAATAGTTTTTTCCCGACTTTGTACCTTCAATATCGCTTAGATAGTACCAATACACACCAAATGGGCTTCTCTTTCGGTCGGCGTATCGACCGTCCCAATTATCAGGATATGAATCCATTTTCTTATCCTCTGGATCGCTTTACGTATTATGGTGGGAACCCTTTTCTGCAACCTACTTTTTCTTACAATTTTGAGCTATCTCATACTTTCAAAAACAAGATTACGACTACTTTACAATACAGTATTGCCAAAAATGTAATTTCGGAAACCAATGAGCAACGAGGCACCATTTACTACAGCCGTCCCGGAAATTTTGGGCAGCGGATTTCTTACGGAATTTCAGTAAATGGAAGTTTTCAGTTGGCGAAATGGTGGACCCTCAACGTTTACACAGAATACATCAATAATGGCTTCAAAGCTACTTTGTATGGTCAGCGTCTTGACGACTCACGGTTTTATTGGGCAGTGATTCCTACCAATCAAATCCAAATCAATGGCTCGTGGTCGGCGGAGTTGGCAAGTTCTTATCAGAGTACTTTTTTGCTAGGTCAATTGCTCATTTATCCGATTGGGTCAGTAAGGGCAGGGGTAGCCAAAAAAATATTGAAAAATCAAGGTGCGCTTAAACTCAATGTGAGCGATATTTTTTATACCAACCAAATCAAAGGTGACATCCGCAATATCGCCAATGCCTCGGCCAATTGGTTTAGCTATCTTGATTCGCGAGTTGTGACACTGTCGTTTTCGTACCGCTTCAACAAAGGTAAAACCTTAAATTTGCGCCAAACCGGCGGCTCTGAAAACGAAAAAAGTAGGGTAAGAAGCTAGTTGATTTTGAGGGTTTTGTATTGTAAAAGATGAGCTATCGCAAACAAAATCCCTATCACTAGCAACCCGGCTGCGTAGGTAAAGGGAATAGAGGAAAGAAGAGTGAAGTGGGGTAGGGTGGGCGAGTATTGAGGTGCGATCGAATGAGACGGCTTCCACGTATAAATACTAGCTACCATAAACAAAACCAACACTGCCGCTACAGCATACCACGCTTTGGAGGGAATGATAGGGGCATATACTTTAGGTGCAATGGCCCTTTCCATGACTTTTTTGGTAAAATCATGCGACGGATGAGCGAGCGTATGGGCTTGCAGCAGGGCTTTGAGATTGCTTTCTATAAGCACAGATTGAGCTGCTTCAGCTTCAATTTTTTGCATCACTTTTTCCGTAAAACGCTCAGAAGGCGCCTCTAAACCAGCCGTTTTTAACCAATTTTTTAATGAGTCCTCTTCGTTCATAATAAAGCCGTTTAAACGTTTTACTTTCAACAATTACTAGGGCTTGGCCCAAATTATATCGTTTGGCTATTGCTTGCCCCAAACTATCATTTGGGGCAAAATGGTCTTGCGCCTCCGCCGTAAATCTCGACTACTAGCTTGCTCCAAACTATCATTTGGGGCAAAATGGTCTTGCGCCTCCGCCGTAAATCTCGACTACTAGCTTGCTCCAAACTATCATTTGGGGCAAAATGGTCTTGCGCCTCCGCCGTAAATCTCGACTACTAGCTTGCCCCAAACTATCATTTGGGGCAAAAATGGTCTTGCGTCTCCGACGCAAATATGAGCTTACCCCAAACTACCATTTGGTGGCAAAAACGGTACAGCGTCTCCGCCGCAAATCTCGACTACCTATAAAGTTTTTATAACAAAAATCGTAACCATTGTTCCAACTTTTTTCGGGCGCGAAACAATCGAATTTTTATATTTTCGGCGGTGAGGCCAGTGATTTCTTGAATTTCTTTGACCGAATTTTCTTCTAAATAATATAACGTCACTAGTAAGGCTTCTATTTTGGGTAATCGCTGAATGGCTTCCCGTACGTAACGTTGCTGCTCATTGGCTTCGAGCGACGACGACAGTGGGTCGGGTGCGTACGTATCGGCGATTTCTTCGGTGATAGGTGCCGTATCTATGGTATTTTCTTGTATCTGCGCCAAAGCAGTGCGGTATGCAATGGTATAAAGCCAAGTCGAAAACTTAGATTTTCCTTCAAAAGTATGAAGCTGACGATAGGCTTTTACAAAACTCTCTTGGGCTATGTCTTCGGCATCCGCTTCATTGTCGCTGATTTTGAGGGCAATCGTATACACCATGTGTTTATATCTATCCACCAAAAAAGCAAAGGCTGTCGTGTTGCCTTTCAATACTTTGTCGATATAAAATAAATCATGATGTTTCATTCTATCTCATAAGAGTGATGTTTTTGACTATTGGTTACAAAATATTTTTCAAGTTTTTTGTAACCAACTACTTCAATCTCCCCTCCAATGTGATGTAAACCAATCAATTTTTTCAATCATGGATGAGATATTGCGAGATTGTATTGTATCACTTACGGCGATAGGGGCGATATTCGGGATACTCTACGTGCTGTTGCTGACCCGTCACCGCGAGCGGATGTCGTTGATGGAACGAGGTCTATCTCCTGCCGAATTTAGCAATAAAAAAGGAATTCTTTCGGCTACGCTTCGTTATGGACTGCTTTTGATCGGCATTGGGGTGGGTATTTTGTTTGGCAATTTTGTCGAAATTGAATTTGGTGTTCCACGCCAAGGAGCATTCATTGCTATGATGTTTATATTTGGAGGAGTGGGCTTGATAATCAGCTTTTTGATTGAAAGAAAAATCAATAAGTAAATTTGCTATACTATAAGTCTCCTCAAATCCCACGCCTTTAGGCTAGGGTCTAAAAGTAATAAGAGCATTTTGAGGCTTTAGCCCTGAATTTTTATATCAAGATATTGTAAATCAAGCTTAAAGTCCCGAAAGATAAAGCCTCTCTATTTTTCCCAACCTAAAGTTGGAGGCTGCGTAGGGTTTAAGAAAATTACAAAGTTTAGTTTAAGTAAATCTAATTTTTAAATAACACAGCAATGAAAACTATCTTTTTGACGGCTTTTTTTGTAGCCGCCACCCTCTTTGGCTATGCCCAAACTTCCCTTTTTCAAACGATTCAGAAGCAAGACAGTTTGCTGTTTGGAATCACCTTCAACACTTGCGATTTGGCTCCACTTGAATATTTGGTAAGCGAAAATTTTGAATTTTATCACGACAAAGGTGGAATTACCAACGGTAAAAGAGAGTTTATTAATAGTTTTAAAAATGGTCTTTGTGCGCATCCTGAAAGGTACCAATCGCGTCGGGCGTTGGTTAAAGGAAGCATGGAAGTGTATCCACTCGAAAAAAATGGCGTGCTTTACGGCGCGATTCAAGTGGGGCGGCATCGGTTTTATGAAAACATAAAAGGACAGCCCGAGCGATTCGCGAGCATTGCCCGTTTTACGCATTTGTGGCTGCTCGAAGAAGGGCAGTGGCGGTTGGGACGGGGGCTTAGCTATGACCATCAGACGATTGATGCGGCTGATAATGAGCAAGTTGTTTTTGAAAGTGATGTCGCCGTAGAAAAATGGCTCGCAGATGCCCACATCCCTGCGCTAGGATTGGGCATCATCCGAGAGGGTCAATTAAAGGAAATCAAAGTGTATGGAAATTTGAAAAAAGAGGTGCCTGCTCCTTACAATGCACTTTTCAATGTAGCTTCGTTGACCAAACCCGTCGTAGCGATGCTTACTTTACGCTTGGTAAGTGCGGGTCAATGGAATTTGGACGAGCCGCTGTTTCATTATTGGATAGACCCAGATTTGAAAAACGACCCGCGCCACCAAAAACTAACCACCCGTCATGTATTGACGCACCAAACTGGTTTCCCGAATTGGCGTTGGAACAATCCTGACCAAAAACTGGCCTTTGGCAGCGACCCCGGTACCAAATACGGTTATTCGGGCGAAGGGTTTGAGTATTTACGCAAAGCCTTGGAGAAAAAGTTTAAAAAGCCCTTAGATGTACTTGCCAAGGAGACTTTGCTGATTCCCACGGGTATGAATGATACCCAATTTTACTGGAATAGCACCGTCGATGAAGCGCGTTTTGCGGTGGGTCACAATCTACAAGGAGAAACCTATAAAATCAATAAAAATACCTATGCCAATGCCGCCGATGATTTGCTGACGACGGTAGAGGATTATGGTAAATTTTTGGTGTCGGTCATGAATGCTAAAGGTTTGAGTAAAGAAATTTTCAACGAAATGGTGAGTCATCAAGTAAAAACCAAAGAACACAAGTACTTTGGTTTGGGGTGGGAAATTTATGACTTTGGTGATGGCCAATATGCCTTATCCCACGGCGGAGCCGACGAAGGCGTAAGAACCCAAGTGTTTTTGTTGCCTAAATCCAAAGAGGCGGTGATTATTTTTACCAACGTCGACGACGGGCATAAACTTTATGGGCCTTTGCTCAAAATGTATTTGGGAAAGTATGGTGAGCAAATTATAGATATTGAAACGAAGGGCAAGTAAGTACCAACAATTGTTTTTATCACTTAACTTTGCCTCAAAACAACGCCTCTCCCATGATTACGATTCAGAATGATTTTCTTTTGGTAAAGATTAATCCCAAAGGTGCTGAGCTTACTAGCTTATTTTTGAAAGCGGCCCAACTTGATTTTATGTGGGAAGGAAACCCAGCCTTTTGGGGAAAGCATTCGCCCGTACTTTTTCCAATCGTGGGAGGGCTCAAAAACAATACCTATTACTTCAATCAGCAGGCGTATCAGTTGCCGAGGCATGGTTTTGCACGGGACAAGGTCTTTACGGTAGAGCAGCAAGAAAATGATTCGGTTACTTTTATAGTTACCCATGATGAAAGTACGTTGGTGGTTTATCCTTTTGAGTTTGCTTTTCGGATTCGGTATGTTTTAAGAGACAATAGTTTGAGTGTGAGTTATTTGGTTGAAAATGCAGGACAAGATACGATGTGGTTTTCGGTAGGAGGACATCCCGCTTTCAAAGTCCCTTTGACCGAAGGTGCTAGTTATGAGGATTATTCGTTGTGTTTTGACGAAAGGGAAGATTTGGCAAGATGGCCTCTTACTTCGGAGGGGTTGATACAAACCGAGCCTGTGTTGTTGGCCTCACAAACGACCGATTTGTTTTTATCAAAAGCGTTGTTTTATGAAGATGCGCTTGTGTTTAAAAATTACCGTTCCCAAAGTGTATTGTTGTACTCCCCCAAATCTCCGCATTCACTTCGATTTGATTTTGCAGGCTTTCCTTATTTGGGGATTTGGGCTGCCAAAGACGCTGATTTTGTGTGTATTGAGCCGTGGTGTGGTATTGCAGATTCCGTAGCTCACACACAAGACATCACTCAAAAAGAAGGTATCATAGCACTATCTTCTGAGGAAAGTTTTGAAAGAACTTGGAAGGTTACTTTGGAGTAGGAGATTCTAATACCTATTGATGTTTGCGATAGGAGCTGTCTTTAGAAAGTCGGAGACTTTATGCCGTTTGCGTCCTGACATGATGTCGGGACGAGGGGTATATAGTTAAATATTTTTCCAGTCGTTTTCTTGCTTTGTAGCATTAACTATATCTTCTATCACAATGATTTCTCCCTTTTGGATATATTTATCTAATTGCTTTAAATCTGAATCGGAAGCAAGAAAAAGATTATATTGGTCGCCAAAATCATTTAGATTGAGCAAATTAGCATGTATTGGCTTTAATATTTTAATCAATTCATCAAATTGATGCTGTAGAAATCTGCCTTTGGGATCATAATCCCCATAACCGTTTGTAGCATCTAAAAATCTTTCTTCTAAAGTTTCATAATTTGTCCAAGATAGATTGGTATTATCAAGGTTTAGTAGAATATGATTTTTAAGGTCGTTTTCGTTATATTCTCCACTCCAATCAACAGGTACAATCTTTTTGAATTTTGTAGCAACCTCAATTAGTATTAAAAGCCCATCTAAAGAACCTACAGGCTCATTCTCAAAATCTTTAAAAAGACGGTAAAGCTTCGAAAGTTTTTTATATGCTTCTTCTTTTTCAGTGATTAATAAACTTATTACATCTGCGAATTCTTGATATTGCTCCTTCAAAATGATTTTAGCCATATTATCAATATCTTCCGTTAGAATAAATTGATTGTTTTTTGAGGATATATTAGGGGTCGTACTACTAAGAATATGCTTTTTCTTTTTAGGAGAGAAAAGTAGCCACAAAAAGAATACCATTAGTACTGTAATAAATAAATAGGTCATCTTACTAAAATGATTAAGTTGGATTTATACTCCTCAAACCATTGATGTTTGTAGCGGTAAGTAGTCTTTAGAAAGTCGGAGACTTTATGCCGTTTGCGTCCCGACATCATGTCGGGACGAGTGATAGATATTCCCTTCGTGTCGGCAAACTTATGACCAAACGTCACTTTTTAACTTGCCTTTTCTTCCAATAGCCCCTTCAATACTTGCCATACATTTTCGGCTACTATTTTGGCACCTTCGGCATTGGGGTGGATACCATCTTTTTGGTTGAGTTTGACTTCACCTCCTACATTTTCAAGCAAAAAAGGAATCAGTGCTACCTCGTTTCTTTGCGCTAATTCGGTATAAATGACTTTGAACTCATCGGCGTATTTTTTGCCCATGCTAGGAGGTACTTGCATTCCTGCCAAGATGATTTTGGCATCGGGATATTTGGCTTTTACTTTGTCAATCATCGCTTGGAGATTTTTACGGGTTTCGGTAGCTGGAATGCCACGTAAGCCGTCGTTGCCGCCAAGTTCTAAAATAAAGATGTCAACGGGGTTTTTGAGTACCCAATCTAAGCGGCTATTGCCTCCTGAGGTAGTCTCTCCACTTAATCCTGCATTGATGATTTTGTAAGGCAAATGGAGTGAATCCAAGCGGTTTTGTAGTTGTGAAGGATACGATTCGGTAGGTTCGAGGCCATAGCCTGCGGTGAGGCTATTGCCAAAAATCAATATATTTTTGGTTTTCTGGGATGAGGTCTCTGCCTTATTTTGGGATGGAGTGCTGTTATTTTCGGTATTTTTTTCTCCATTACCACAACCTAACATAATCATCACCAAAAAATAAAGCAAGGATATTGAAACTATTTTGGACATAATGTATTTTGTTTATCAGTAAGTTGATACCTTGTAAAGTAGGTAATTGACAATCATAAGAGTCGAAAATTGGTGACGAATCGCCTAATTCCCAAATTTAAGAGGTAACTCTTTCGCATTGACAAAATAAAACCAAAAAACGTTCATGGCAAATATACTCCAACTTCAGCAAGTCAGTAAGGTTTATCGCAGCGGAAATCGAGATTTGAAAGTGTTAGACGAGGTCAACTTTTCGGTAGAAACAGGTTCGATATTGTCGATTGTGGGACCTTCGGGAAGCGGTAAAACCACCTTGTTGGGCTTGTGTGCAGGTTTGGATAGAGCGAGTGCAGGGAGTGTAGAACTCAACGGAATCAGGCTCAACAACCTCAACGAAGACCAATTGGCCGATGTCCGTAATCGCTACGTAGGTTTTATTTTTCAAAACTTTCAGTTGTTGCCTACCCTTACGGCTCTCGAAAATGTAATGGTCCCGCTCGAATTGCGGGGTGAAAAAAACGTTAAAAGTCGAGCACTAGACTTGTTAGACAAAGTAGGTTTGGCTGATCGTGGGCATCATTATCCTACGCAGCTCAGTGGAGGCGAACAGCAGCGGGTATCGTTGGCGCGGGCTTTTTCTAACCAACCCCAAATTCTTTTTGCGGACGAACCCACCGGGAATCTTGACGCCGAAACGAGTGAGAAGGTAGAGAAACTACTTTTTGACTTAAACAAAGAAGCCGGAACGACCTTGGTGCTTGTAACTCACAATCTTGAGCTAGCCGCTAAGACTCAGCGCATTGTACGTATTAAAGGTGGGAAGGTCGCGTCTGATGTTGTTGTTTCTTAAAATAAAAGACTTGCTAAGTTTTTAAAACTTGGCAAGTCTGAATCAAATTTAAAGTCTGCACAAAACCTAACATGAATTCAAAAACAAACTTCAGTTGGCTACTCAAAATGGCTTGGCGCGATAGCCGCCGCAATTATTCTCGATTGTTGCTTTTTATTTCTTCTATCGTTTTGGGTATTGCGGCGTTGGTAGCGATTTATTCATTGGGTTATAATCTCCAAGAAAATATCGATGGGCAAGCCGCCGAACTCCTCGGTGCCGACCTTGAACTATCCGACAATACACCTCCTGCTCCCAAAATAGCGGCGTTGATTGATTCATTAGGCGGGCAGCAGTCAGAAGAACGGAGTTTTGCGTCGATGATTTATTTCCCTAAAAGTGCAGGTACACGACTGGCGCAAGTGAGGGCTTTGGAGGGCGATTTTCCTTATTATGGCCAACTCGAAACTACGCCTACAACGGCGGCCAAAAGCTTTAGAAATCAAAAAGCCGCCCTTGTTGATCAGACTTTGATGCTTCAGTACCAGGCTCAAGTGGGTGATTCTATCAAGGTAGGAGAGGTAACTTTTTTGATTGCGGGTATCCTTACCAAGGCCCCCGGCCAAACGGGCATTGCTGCTACTGTAGCGCCTTCGGTTTATATTCCGTTGTCATATCTTACTCAAACAGGTCTTGCCCAAAAAGGAAGCCGGATCGTGTATCGGTATTATTTTAAGTTTGCCCCTAAAACCAATATCGAACAACTTGTCAAAAAAATCGAGCCTACGCTCGAAGCCGAAAATTATAATTTCCGAACCGTAGAAAGCCAAAAACAAGATACGGGTCGTACATTCCGGGACTTGACGCGCTTTTTGAGTTTGGTAGGTTTTATTGCGTTGTTGTTGGGATGCGTGGGAGTGGCGAGTGCCATTCATATTTACATCCGCGAAAAAATCAGTTCGATAGCCATTTTGCGCTGTTTGGGAGTGAAGGCATCACAGGCTTTTTTGATTTACTTGATTCAAATTTCGGGAATAGGGCTTCTTGGTTCCCTACTTGGTGCCGGTTTGGGAGCGATTATTCAGCAATTTTTGCCTGCTGTTTTGCAAGACTTTTTGCCCTTTGAATTAGAGACCTCTCTTTCGTGGGTATCGATTGGACAAGGGATTTTGTTGGGCGTGATTATTTCCAATCTTTTTGCGCTTTTGTCGCTTATCTCCATTCGTACTATTTCTCCCCTGAATGTATTACGTGAATCTTTTGAAAACGTCACATTGAGCAAAGACCCGCTTAAATGGGTCATATATGCCCTCATTTTGCTTTTTGTGTTTGGGTTTACGTGGCTTCAAATGAAAAAATGGACCGATGCTTTGGCCTTTACTATAGGAGTAACCTTTGCTTTTTTGTTGTTGACCGCAATGGCAACATTGTTGATGTGGGCTGTTCGGCGATTTTTTCCCTCAGCTTGGGGGTATTTGGCAAGACAAGGTCTGGCAAATTTGTACCGTCCCAACAATCAAACCATTATTTTGGTGGTATCGATAGGACTAGGGACGATGTTTATTTGTACCCTTATTTTTATCCAAACGATTTTGCTCGACCGTATCAAACTCTCTACTGACGGCGACCAGCCCAATATGGTGCTTTTTGATATTCAAAGTCCTCAAAAAACAGCCGTTACAGCATTGTTGAAACAACAGCAACTGCCCGTTTTGCAGTCGGTTCCGATTGTGACGATGCGTTTGGAACAACTCAACGGACAAACTTCTATCGAAGCTTTAAAAGACACCACTACCCGCCGCTGGCGGGGCCTTTTTAGCCGCGAATACCGCGTTACCTTCCGCGATTCGCTCATTTCGAGTGAAAAAATAGTGAAGGGCAAATGGGTAGATGAAGTCAAGGATTTTAGTGCAGCAGTGCCGATTTCGATAGAAGATGGCTATGCCGAGCGTAACGCCATAGATATAGGCGATACCCTTACTTTCAACGTGCAAGGTACGATTTTGACCACCGTCGTAGCGAGCTATAGAGATATAGATTGGGGTGGTGTACAGACCAACTTTTTGGTGTTGTTTCCCAAAGGCGTATTAGAAGAAGCCCCTCAGTTTCACGTGCTATTGACCCACGTACCCAACAATGAGGTATCGGCGCGTTTTCAACAGACCGTGGTGCAGCAATTTCCCAATGTATCGATGGTTGATTTAGGATTGATTCTTACCGTGTTGGACGAAATATCTACCAAAATCAGCTTTGTGATTCGTTTTATGGCGGGTTTTAGTATCCTTACGGGGCTGATTGTGCTGATAGCATCGGTGCTTATTTCTAAATACCAACGGATTCGGGAAAGTATTCTTTTACGGACATTGGGAGCAAGCCGTCGGCAGATTTTAGTGATTACGGCTTTGGAATATTTTTTCTTGGGAACTTTGGCAGCCAGTACGGGGATTCTGTTGGCGGTAGCTGGTAGCTGGGCCTTGGCTTACTTTAGTTTTGAAACGCCTTTCACTCCTCAATTTTTGCCAATACTTATTGTGTTTTTGGTTGTAACATCCATTACGGTCATTATCGGAATCATTAATAGTTGGGGGATTTTGTCGCGCTCGCCATTGGAGGTGCTGCGCCAAGATGGGTAAGGAGGTTTTTATTTTTTATGATGTAATATTCCTCTTTATTTTCTTATCCTCAATCTCTTAAGTATATATTCTCCGATTTGTTGACCTTGTTTTTGTCCGTTTTCGATAGCGGGGCGATAGTGAATGCCACCATATAAGCGACTAATGGCCGCTTCTTCGGCAGCTTGGTTGAACGATTGAAATTGACGCTTTGGCAGCCCGTAAGGGACTTCGGTCGCATCCAAAAACGCAATATTATCGCCAAACCATGCTGTAAGTACTACCGCCACCGCCGACGAAATGACACTGTGGCCGCTCGTATATTCGGGAAAAGGCGGTGTTTGCAGCAAAGGCCGCCATTTTTCGTCGATGTAGGCGTTGATATAAGTCTCAGGGCGAATGACATTAGAACGGTATTTTTCGTCCCAACAACTGATAAAACCTTCGAACAAGGCTATCGAAGTAAGTGTATAGGCGGCGCTACTTTTGTGCATATCGGCCTGCTTTTGGGTAGCTACTTGTCCCGCAATTGACAACCAATGTCCGCCAGGAGAGAGCTTTTTTGTGCCAAAATTAAGGTGGCCTTGGGTATTGAGAAAGAAAGGATTACAATCCCAAAAGCTGGCAATGAGGGTTTGTTCGGGGGTTAAATTTATTCCCGTTTGCTGCACTTCTTTGGCCAATTTATAAAAATCACTGCTAGGTTGCGTATTGAAAGGTGGATTGGGTAGGGGTTTGAATTGAGCCGCTGAATCCAGAACTAGCGTTCGGATACGATTCCAATATGGTTCAATAGCCGCCATATAACCCGGAGGAGTAGGCAACCACGCCCCCACACGTTTGATAGGCGCATATCGACGCATGGCACGAGTGGCTTTGTAGTTGTCTTGCGAGCTCCAAGCCAGAATATGCTCAGCGACTTGGCGGCCATAAGCACGAGATGCTTCTACGAGGGTGCTATTGTAGCCTTTTTGCTGGAAACTCAGCCAGATTTTAGCGACTCTTTCATCAAACATTTGTTCTGAAAAAATCATACTACGTCCCGTCACTAAAAATGCTTCAAGCGCTGCTATGGCAGGATTGAGGGCTTTAGGTGGAGCCGGCACGGCAGAAAGCTGACGAAGTTGCCCAGCGAGTGATAGGTAGCTTGTTGAAGGAGTAGTAGCTATGAGGGCTTCGTAAGCTGCCACATGGGCGTACATATATACCCGTGAGGCTACTGGGGGACTAAGAATATCCGTCACAATTACATCTGTAAGGTGTAGATGTGCCTCATGAAAGGTAGCAGTTTCGAAAGCAGTATCTTGTGCCTTAATGTTGGAAAGGCGAAAGCACATTATCAAAAATATAAACAGGGCTTTGGGCCAAGGTATGGTAAGCATGGGAAATATTACTTAATTTCAAAAATCTTTAGCTTGTCATTATTTTGACCAATTATTAGCCTTTGCGAACCCTTTGCTGTTTTGATAAAAGTGGCATAGCGAGTATCTCCGTTGGCCCAAAGGCCACTTTGAGCAGGAAGTAGAGGCCTAAAATCTCCTTTATCGTTGCCTTTCATCAGAAGTCCAAAACTAGCATCACATGGACCCATTTGTACGCGATATGGGTGAAAATTGCCAATGAATAACAAATCTTTATGATTGTCGTGGTCAAAATCTTCGTATAAAATACTGCTAATCCGTGAAAATTGTGCTTCGATGGGAAAGGCTTTGAAGGTAAACTTCCCTTTTTCATTGATAAAAATGCCCGATGACAATTGCCTACATTTTACGGTGTTGGCAGAAGAGAGTTGCTTGGTAGAATAAATATCTTCTATCGTAGCATTGGCATAAAGGTGATAACGGTTGAATTTTTTGCGTAGTGGCGTAACTTGATCCAGCAACTCGTCGCGGGAGGCGGCAGGATAGCTTTTGCCTTGGATAAAATAACTCCAAATAGGATCAATGACACCATCGTCGTTGATGTCGGCAGCAACGATACTCATGGGTTCTTTGTTTGATGCCTTAAACTGATTGTTGAGTCCTGCATTGCCAGCTACAATGTCTATGTCGCCATCGTTGTCAATGTCAGTCGCCAACAAGGAAGCCCACATTCCTTCGGTATTGGCTAGACCACTATTAGAGGAGATGTCGGTAAGTTTGCCATTTTTATTTTGAAAAATACAAACGGGCATCCAATCTCCTGCGATTATCAACTCTGGATATTTGTCATTGTTGAGGTCACTCCAAATGGCACTTTGCACCATTCCAATGAGGCGTAGCGAAGGGGCGATTTGGTCCGTAATATCCGTAAATACAGGAGCATTGCTGCCTTTTTTGGTATCATTTCTTAATAAAAAACTAACCGAAGGTAAAGGGAAAAAACCTGCTTTTCCGCGTCCTCCCACAAAAAGGTCCAGGTCGCCGTCTTGGTCAAAATCTGCGGCTGCCACTGCCATTTTGCTATCGTTCATGACTGGAATGGCCGCACTCGTCCGCTGAAAATTCCCTTTGCCGTCGTTGAGATAGAGGCGATCTTGGTACTCAGGAGAGCCAGATTCGTATTCGTTGCCACCACTCACTACGTATAGGTCGAGGTCTTGGTCGCCGTCTGCGTCAAAAAACAAGGCATTTACATCTTCACTTGCCGCGTCGGGTTTCCAAGCTTGTTGCGGACTACGTTGAAAATTTCCGTCGGGACGCTGTAGCCACAGCTCGCCCATTCGTTCTACTGCCCCTCCCAAGAAAATATCTTCCAAGCCGTCGCCATTTACATCTCCTTTGGCCAAGGCAGGTCCCAAACGCGAAAGTTGGTAAGGAATAAGCACTTCTACTTTAAAATCAATAAAGTCGTTTTCAATATGTTTGAAAGGAAGTACATGGTCCGCATTTAGTTCTGTAAAAAGACCTTCGTTAGTTGAAATCGTCAAGGCAGAAGTTTCGGTGGCGGATTGTTGAGTTATTTCAATGGATTGATTAGCAGGTACATTTTGCAAAAAAGAGCCTTTGCCATTGGGCCAATAGACGGTTATTGATTTAGCCACTGAATGAGTGCCTAGCCCAAAACAAAGTAAAGGTTCTACCGAACCTTGGTAGCCTCTTACGGGGTACATTTCTTGGTATTGTTTGCCCTCAGAAGTTTCTATGATGACTTTTGTGCCCAAGGCCATCGTGTTACGTTCTGCTCCTTTAAGCTTGATTTTTAGGAAATTGTTTTTTTGTTGTTGGGTTTCGTTTTGATTTTGGTAAATAGAAACCGCTTCATTTTGATTACAAACCACTAAATCCAAATCGCCGTCTCCGTCAAAATCAGCGTAAGCTGCTGCCGTCGAAACCGACGGATTAGTGATGCCCCACTCTTGGTTTTTTGGGGAGAATGTTAAGTCACGATTGTTCCGAAATACATAATTGACGAGACGATTGGAAGGCATTTTTTTGACCAAATCGTAGGTCTGAAAATCGAGAATACCCCGAGATGCATAGTTGAGTTTGGCTTCGGCAACGGTATATTTCATAAAATCCATGTCCGTAAAATCGCGCAAATAGCCATTGGATACAAACAAATCTTTCCAACCGTCGTTGTCAAAATCGGCCAATAGACCTGCCCAACTCCAGTCGGTATTAGAAATGCCGGCTAATTGGCCTATTTCTGAAAATGCAGGAGCGCTTTTTGCCGGGTTTTCATCTACTTCTTTGGCTCTATTCCCAAGGTTCAGTTGGAGCATATTGCGCATATTTTGATGATAATAGCCGCTGTCTATTAGGAGTTTGTATTGGTCATATTCATCAGGCCCTTTGAGCATTTTCTGGCGTTGATTGTCTTCAGGAAGCATATCAAGCGTGAGTACGTCGGGGAGTAGGTCGTTGTTGTAATCGGCAATATCGACCCCCATCGAAAATTTGGAAATGTGTGCCATACTGCTTCTTAACGACTCTTTGAAGGTGCCATTTTTTTGATTAAGATAAAGGCAGTCTTGCTCGGTATAATCGCTGGTAGAGTAAATATCGGGCCACCCGTCGTGATTGACATCCGAGACTACTACCCCAAGGCCAAAATTGAGGGGATTGTTGATAATACCCGCTTTCAAAGTCACATCCACAAACTTACCGTCTTCATTTTTTAGCAAACGATTACCAAAACGCATGTCAGGAGTAGAGCGAGTAGTACGGGTATTGAGCAGAGGGTTGTAAGTATGATTGGAATGATTGAGTACAAACACATCCAAATCACCGTCAAGGTCATAATCTAAAAAAGCAGCTTGGGTACTTTGTGTCCCAGGCAAGTCTAGCCCAAACTCACGTGCACTTTCTTTGAATACAGGTACACCATTTTGTAAACCTTGATTGATAAAAAGCTCGTTGACGAGTTTTTCGGCAGGGAATTTACCCGAATGACAAACATAGATGTCGAGCAATCCATCACCATTGATATCCACGACACACACGCCTGTGCCCCAAGTACCATTGCCTCCTACGCCCGCAGCTACTGTAATATCTTCAAATTGGAGGTTTTTGCGGTTGAGATAAAGCTTATGAGAAACGGTATTGCCCGAAAAAAACAAATCAGGTAAGCCATCATTATCAAAATCTCCTACTCCGACCCCATTACCATTGTAAAGATATTCATACCTGAAAATGTGGAGAGAGTCATTTTCTGTAATGGTATTGATGAAATTAACGCCTGTGTGAGTAGGAGAGAGGAGTTTAAAAAGTGGCACTGAATTTTGAGGCTGCTGCTTAGGAGCATCAACTGGAGCCGGTAAAAATTTCCAATCAGACGATGAGTCGGAAGGTAGAAGTCTAAGGGAAAGCAAGAAAACTATTCCAACAGAGCTGAGTAAATATCGATTGAATCCAGTCATAATTGCCAGTAAAATGTTTATTCCCAAGTTTTGTTTTCATCCCCCTCTTCATAAGGCACATATACCAGAAGCAACGTAAGCATTTCTTGGTCGCTTCGCATATCGCCATTTGAAAGCACAAGCTTTGGCGGCTTAAAAGGATTAGCGGGGTTTTCGGCGGTATTGTCGTAGGTGCCGTCTATATGGATGACTGTGCCACGTTTGAGAATGACGGGTTGTTGATAACGGTAAAGTTCTTGCCATCTAAAATCCCAATTGGGAATATGTACAAGCGGAATGGTATCTCTTGAAAGATTCATGGCGTAGGCTTTAAATTCGGCTCCGATTTGGTGCATGTGAGGCCAAATGTAAAGCAGTGAAATATCTTCATTGCGATTGGTCACTTGAAGATGATGCGTAGATTTGTCGTTGGCAAAAATCATAAGGGGTGGGTCAATATCTTTTTGTCCGATGCCTCCCGAGCCCAAACTAATCACTTTGACGGTGCGTTTGATAGGCTCAGTTTTGAAGAAGAAATTGACGCCGTTAAAACTTTCTGCGTCTTTGCCCGATGGACCGAAATGAATCGTAAGCAAAATTACACCGCGACGAGGCATTTTCCAGCCTACTCCCGCTGAATACGATTCATAAAAAGACCCTGGAATCCAGCCGCCATAGTACACCATTTTCTTTTTGTAGGGGAGCCATTGGTCGTAAGTATATTTTTCGTCAGTGCCAAGGTTTATTTGAGAGACTGTATTATGAAGGTCTATGGTAGGGTCTTCCACCGGGTGGACGGCGTAGTTGGCATGGTGAATGATTTTTTTGTTGTTTGATACAAACTCCACTGCTTCTACATTGGCTTCGGCGGGTAACTCAAAAGGAATCTTAAATACCATAAATCGCTCCTCCCCGTCACCTTTTTGGAGGTAAGCTTTATCCATTTTGAGGGTCAAATCAGGCTTACGGTGATAAGCTGTACCAGCATCCGTACGATCGAGGAGCTTTTTCTCTGCATCAAGGTTGATTTTTCCTTTAGGCATGTCAGTGTCAATCCACGATATAACCGCCTGTATCTGAGCGTCACTCAATTGTCTTTTGTTGGCAAAATGAGTGTATTGATCATTGGCACGCCAAGGAGGCATATAGCCAGATGTGATTACTTTTTTGATGAAATCAGAACGTTTGCTGATGTCTTCATAAGTAATCAGATTGAAAGGTGCCGCTTCTCCAGGACGGTGACAACCCGCGCAATTGGCATGAAAGATAGGTTGGATATCTTGGTAAAAAGTGATTTTTTGAGCAAAAGAAGATAAGCTAGAAAGACCTATTAGTAAGACTTTATAAAAAGAACTGTACATGTTTGACTCCCAAAATCGCATAGTAAAAGTAGTTTTTGTACTTACAAAAATACGATAACTCACTACAATGATTAATTTGAAAATAGAATAATATTAGAAATACAAAAGGCGCTAGTAATGATAGAATAGATTTTCTGTGGAGATTTTTATGTATAATAGCTAAAAGTAAATTGAAAGAAAAAAATTCCGAGATAAAGCTATCTCGGAATTTCGACTACTTACCAAAGTTCAACTCTAACGTTTAAGATTATTGTTGATCCCACCATACGCGGCCAGTAGCATCTTGAGGGTCACGGCCCCATCCTGTGATGGCTGCCATAGCATCATAAGCGCTTTTCTTGTTGGTATAGTTAGGGTCTGTTGTGTTCAATAAGCCAAGTGGTGCGCGGCGTGGGAGGCCCAATACAGCCCCATTTGAGCGCATATCAGGCAAAGCCAAAACCGAAGTTGAGTTGGGGAAACCTGTTCTTTTCCATACAGCCCAGCCTTCATTTACTTTATTGAAGTAATTGATATAAGCTTGGCTAGCGATTTGTTCGATGGCTTTTGCCGAATTGAAAGCTACTTCTGGGCGAGCCAAGTAAGCATCGATTTCACCTGCTGTAAGCGCAGTATAGTTTTCGATTTTACTTCCTTTGGCTACTTCATCAAACCAAGTGATAGAAGATCTTACCCCTGCTTCATACCAATCTTTAGCAGACTCGGTAGTGATAGTGCGAGCCGCCAACTCTGCCCGCATGAAGCAAAAATCAGCGTAAGTAATCACAGGCAAATAAGAAAGACCATCTCCTACACCATTTCCGCTGTTGAAAGCAGGCTGAAACAAGCGAGGTTGAATGTTTGAAAGGGTATCAACCGATACTTGCTGACCTGATACCGTAACAGTACGAGGTGTGTAGAACGCGCGGCGATTGACGGCTGTTTGCGCTTCGTCAGGACTAGTGAAGCTTCCTACGTAGCGGCGAGCGTTTTCTTTCGTACCAGCTGGCAATAATTTAGCATTGATTAACGCATCGATGTTTGTTTGTGAATAGCGGTTAGGTGTAAAGAACGCATCCAAACGTGGGTCTTTGGTATTCCACATAAAGTCTACCAAAGGTTTAGAGGCTCTAAAACCATCAGGGTTCCAGTTTCCACCGCTAGTAAAATCAAAACGACCTACAAATACCCATCCGTCAGCGTTTGAAGTCATCAAGTCGGCAGGAGTAGCTAGTGCTTCTTGAGCAATAGTACGAGCCTTCGCAGCATCACGTTTGATAAGACGAGTAGCGATTTTCAAACGGAGTGCATTAGCTGCTTTTACCCATTTGGTAGCACTTCCTGCATAATACTGATCGTAAGCAGCAGGGTTGATTTGAGCTACTGATTGGGTAGTTTTGAGGACAGTAACAGCCTCTTTCAAATCAGCATCCAACTTGTTGAAAAGCTCTTGTTGGGTGTCATATTTAGGAGTGAGGGTTCCACCATAGCGAGCTTGGAATGCATCAGAGTAAGGAATGCTCCCATAGATATCACTTACATAAAAAGCGTAGTAAGAACGCAAAACACGCGCCATACGAACCATGTGAACGTATTTAGGTTGTTCAGCTTCTGGCAGACGCTCTACGAGTTTCTCTAAGTCATAAAGTGCATCGCCTACGCCACCATAAAAACGACCGTAGCGCTGAGAGAAGTTATCGACGTTGGATGTGAAGGCTAGCTCGTTACCGTTGGCACCCGTATTGTACTGCATCCAAGGCATGATACGGCGATAAGTATCATAATAAGCCTCGAAGTCTTGAGAGTGCAAGCTAATCGTTGCGTTGAGCAACTGATTTTCTGGCGGTACGGTTGAGAGTGCATCGGGATCTTTGTTGATGTCTACAAAGCTTTGCTTATCGCAAGAGGTACTCACAAATCCCGCTACCAACAAACCAAGGATTGTTTTATATGACCATTTCATAATTATCTGTCTTTAAAAAATGTTTTGAAAAATCAGCAAAGGCTGAGAATTAGAAACCTGCGTTAAGTGTTACACCAATGTTACGAGAGAATGGCAAGCCGCCGTATTCGGCAAATTCACCTGGGCGATTAGATTTCAAACCTTCAGGGTTGATACCATCAGGTGCAGTGCGGTACAAGTAGCCTAAGTTACGACCTACTACGCTTACACGAAGTGATTGGAACTTGATTTTGTTAACGAATTTGGCAGGTACATCATAACCAACTGAGATTTCACGCATTGATACCCAAGAGTTTTCGAAAGTAGAGTATTCGCGAATACCTGATGACCACTGTGTAAGGTTTTCGTAGTAGTTACGAGCAGGGATAGGAGTAAGGTATCCTTTTTGTACTGCTTCTGCGTAGCTCATACCACCTAAGTCAATGGTTTGGCCATCCTTAGTTACCTTGAAACCATCAGCTAGTACACCTTCTGGAATGATACCGTCATCACGACGTACACCTTGAGCATCCGTAAATTCTACACCACCTAGTTCTTTGTTACGGCCAAACAAGCTACGTGCAAAGTTTCCAGACTGTGAACCGTATTGGTGCGTAGCTGAAGCCATCATACCACCGATTTTTGAGTCAACTTGGAGCGTTAAATTGAAATTTTTGTAAGAAACATTGTTAACGTTGCTCAACAACATTTTTTCCATGATACTACCGATTTCTTTTTCACCTTGACCATAAGCACCACTACGCATAAAACCAAGATAACCTCCCGAACCGCCACTTACTGAACCAATTACGCGTTGTCCATTGCTTGGGTGAGATACCGGATTTCCGCTAGCATCTTTTCTTTGATAGGTCGCAAAAGCATAAGATGTAACGATAGTTCCGTAATCTTTACCTACGCGAGCCACGGAGGCCATATCAGCACCAAAAGCTAGGTCTAATTGATAGTTACTAACACCTTCAGTTAGTTCAAGGATTTTGTTGCGGTTACGAGTAATGTTCAATGAAGTATTCCAACGCACATCTTTAGATTTGATAGGAGTAGCAGTAATCATCAACTCAATCCCTTTGTTTTGGATTTTACCAGCATTGATAATACGGCTGCTTACACCTGCTTCTGAAGATACAGGGATACTCAAGATTTCGTTGGTAGTAAGTTTGTTATATACCGTGAAATCGATACCAATTCGGTTGTTGAGGAAACGAGCATCAAACCCTAGTTCCCACTCACGGGCTAGACGGTTGCGTAGCGCATAGTTAGGAAGAGTATTGTCGCGGAATCCTGAGCGTTGAACTGATCCTGTAGGGAAGTTGTAAACACCACTTGGATTATAAATACCAGTACGGTTGAGAGACCATGGATCAGTATCAGCACCAGTATAGCCAAGGCTAGCACGAAGCTTACCAAAGCTCAACCAAGTAGGCAAGTTTTTGAGACTTTCAGTCACGATATAAGAAAGACCTACCGAAGGATAGTAGTATGAATAATCCCCGCTACCGTCAGCATAAGTCAAGGTAGATGAGAAGTCCATACGATTACTGAAGTTGAAAGTCAAGTAATCTTTGAAAGTCAAGTCTCCATACAAGTATACCGCATCCGTACGTTTAGCTGCAATAGGGCTAGTGGCAATTTCGACGCGAGTACGGGCGTTGGCAAGCGAGTAAATTTCTGGCAAGCGAAGTCCGCCTTCTGTCCAAGTGCGATAGTTACGACCACCTAGTAGACGGTTGGTTTCAGCACCAGCAGCAACGTTAAATTGGAAATTGTCTCCAATATTACGGTTAGCGCTCAACACCGCTTGCAAGCGATATTGTGAGTCGTCTTGGGTACGTGTTTGATAAAAATCGTTACCAGAAAAACGAGGGCCGTCTCCACGGTTTTTGGTTTCTGCTTTGATCAATTGGTTTTGTACGTTTCCACGTACCAAAAGATTTAACCAAGGAGCAAGGTTGGCATTAAGGTCGATGTTGGTACGGAATACTTTCTCGTTTTGAAGCTCATCTCTTTCAAATGTTTCCCAGAAGAAAGAAGTAATGTTGTATGGGTCATTGACCCCTTGGCGACGACCACCCGCAGTTGGATCAACGTAGTTGTTAGCCCAATAATTGATATCGAAGCTACGAGGACGTCCAAATACAAGACGGAATACAGGGTTGAAGTTACCTCCTTGACGAGCAGGGTTCGTTAGATTGTTGTCAGTATAGTCAACGGTTGCATCCAACGTGAAGATTTTACCAATTTTTTGGGTAGCTCTCAAGTTGAAGTTGTTACGACTTAGCTCTGTTCCTGAAGGCATGATAGTGCTGTTGTCGAGGCGAGAATAAGCCGCCCGGAAAGTAGTAGTTTCGGTACCACCTTCAATGGCCACGTTGTGGTTGGTATATTTACCAGTTTGGAAGAAATCAAGCGGATTGTTGGCAACGTATGGTACCATGCGTCCGTCCAAATCACGCACCATTTGTCCTTGCATACGAGGGCCATAAGAGTAGCTCCATGCACCACCTACGCGATCGATTTCGTCAACTCCGTCAGCGCCTTTGGGGAATGTAGGATTGATACCAGCTCCAAATTGGTTTTGAAGGTCTAAGAAACGATATGCTTTTTCAAAAGAAGAAGTATGGTTGTAAGTAACACCAAGTCCTTTTTGAACACGTCCTTTTTTAGTTTGGATTACGATTACACCATTCAAAGCTTCCGAACCATAAAGCGCACTTGCACCAGAACCTTTTAAAACGGTCATCGATTCGATGTTGTCAGAGTTGATGTTTTTCATGATGTTACCCATATCTTGCGCAGCACCCCATGAGTCAGCACCAGAAGTACCAGGACGAATCAACACCCCGTCAATCACGAAAAGAGGCTGAGTATTACCGCCTAAAGAGGCGTTACCACGGATACGAATACGTGAAGAAGACATAGGACCACCAGTACCTTGGTCGATGTGTACCCCAGCTACTTTACCTTGAAGTGAGTTGACGACGTTGGCGTTGTTGGCACGGATAAGGTCTTGGCCTTTCACTTCTTGCACTGCATATGCAAGTTTGCGTGTTTCTTGTTTTACCCCAAAGCCAGTTACGACTACTTCGTTAAGTGTTTTTGTGTCTTCATCAAGTACTATTGTCAAAGAGGTACTATTGCCTATCTCTTTTTCTTGTTTCAAAAAGCCTACATAGGAAAAAATCAAGGTGGCATTGGTACCAACATTGATTCTAAAGTTGCCATACTGATCTGTGATGGCGCCATTGCGAGAGCCTTTTTCAATAACACTTACGCCCGGAATTGGCTCGCTCTTAGCATCGCGTACAGTACCTGTAACGGTACGGTTGCTCTGCGAAAAGGCTGATATACAGCCAATCAAAAGCAACATGCACACAAGTAGCGTTTTTTTCATAAATGATGGATTGTTTATAAGGATTAGTAAAAAAAAATAGGAAAAAATAGTTGATGAAACGAATTTTTGGGAAACTTGTACAATTATTTTACAATAATAAATAGATTATGAATGTTGGACAAGAAATTTAATAAAAAAATATTTTTAAAATAGATTCATTTGTAAAAAAAATTAATATTACATTTATGAATCCAACCATAAGTATTTATTTGGCATATTAATCTTATAGAAGTATTATGTTTGATTCCACTACATCGTCTGAGGCCGATATTTTCCCTAAAACGTCAGTAGTTGATTATAAAAAAAGTCAACATCGACGTCGTATTCTCACTGAGCTTTATCGTTCAGGTACATGTTCTATCGCCGAAATGGCGCGGGTAATCCATAGTAGTGTGCCTTCGGTCACGAGTATCGTGGAAGAAATGGTCGAAGAAAAGTGGATTGTACCCGTAGGAACGGGCGTTACCAAACAAGGGCGTAAGCCGGTATTGTTTAGCCTAAGTACGGAGCGCTTTTATATAGTCGTATTAGATGTAAGTACGCACGACACCAAAGTGCTGATTATGAATCTCAAAAATGAGGTAGTACTTAGGCACGATTTTAATCTAAAACTTGAAGATTCTCCGCAGTTTCTCAATCATCTAATCGGCGTCACAGAACAGGTATTGAAAGAGTCTGGAATCCAGTATAGTGATTTTATGGCAATGGGTGTAGCCGTAGCGGGACTTGTGGATACTCGTAAAGGGTTTAACTTTACCTATCGTAGCCTCAATCAAAGTGAGAATTCTTTTGGAACGATGCTTGAGAGGCATTTCAAATTTCCAGTGTATGTGATCAATGATACCAAAGCTACTACGTTGGGTGAGCACCGTTTTGGACTAGCGCAAGGCAAAGACCACGTATTGGCTATTTATATTGATTGGGGGGTAGGCTTGGGAGTAATTCTTAATGGAGAAGTGTTTCAGGGAGCGTCGGGTTTTGCGGGAGAGCTAGGGCATATTCAAGTAGTACCCAATGGGGAGCTATGCCATTGTGGCAAGGTGGGCTGTTTGGACACCATTACTTCTGCGGCTTCTCTCATAAGACGTATCAAAAAAGGACTAGGTGAAGGACGAATCTCTAGGTTGTCGGTGATTGAGACGGACAAAATCGACGCTGAAACTATCATTGACGCTGCTTGGCAGGGTGATTCGTTTGCAATAGATATTCTTCATGAAATCGGAATGGAGCTGGGCAAAGGACTCTCGATTGCGATTCATCTCTTCAATCCTGAAATTATCATTGTAGATGGAATTGTGGCCAAAGCGGGGGCGTTTATTACAAACCCCATCGAGCAGGCTATCAATAAATATTGTCTTACAGACTTTAGAAACAACCTTAGCGTCGTAATATCGCAGCTAGGTCAAGAAGCCAAATGGCTTGGTACTCAGGCTTATGTGGTAGAAAAAGTAATTGATTTCTCTTAAATTAAAACTTTCGCATCCCAGATGTGAGATATAGCAAGATAGGCGGCTTTGACAGAGCTGCCTTTTTATTTTGGTAGGAGCTAAAGCAACATAAGTTGAGCCAATAGATAATCCGCGATCAGCACTGCTATGCAGCTATTAGTAACAGCCGCAGTAGAAGCTTGTCCTACTTCTAAGGCTCCGCCTCTTGTAAAGTACCCTTTGAAAGAAGAGATAGAAGTAATCAGAAATGCAAATACAACCGATTTGATAAGGGCAAAAGGAATGTTGAATGTGCGGAAATCGTACCGTAGTCCAGTGACGTAATCTTCGGGAGAGATGACATTGGTAGCCACTCCCGCTAAATACCCGCCTAAAATAGAAAGAAAGCCTGATAAAATAACGAGCATTGGAAAAGTCACTATCGCGGCTACTATTTTGGGAAGTACCAGATACGAAACCGAATTGATCCCCATTACTTCGAGTGCGTCGATTTGCTCTGTAATACGCATTGTGCCAAGTCCACCAGCGATGTGGGAGCCTACTTTACCTGACAATACTACGCACGTAATCGTAGGAGCAAATTCTAAAATGCTACTGTCACGTACAATGAGCGAAATAATGTAGTTAGGAACAAAAGGGCTAACGAGGTTGTCGGCGGTTTGTACGCAAGTCACTGCTCCGAGAAAGGTGGCAACAATCGAGACAATAAAAACGGAATTGATACCGATTTCAATGCACTCTTCTAGTACTAACTTTACGTAAACTTTAAACTTTTCACGGTTACGGAAAAGGTTACCTAAAAAAATAAAATAACTTCCTAACGTTTTCATAGCAAAAAAATTTAGACGATAAGCGCTGCCTCTTGGATGAAGCTGCACTTATCGCCTAACATATCAAGTGCATGTAATTAATCCTTGATGAAAGGATAATCTTCTTGTAAATATATATCTGTATAAATCTCAGAAGCATCAGGCCAAGGAGATTCTTCGGCAAACTTCACGGATTCTTCTACTTGTTGTTTCACCTTTGCGTCGATAGCCGCGATTTCTTCTTCCGTGGCAATACCATTGGCGAGGATTTTCTCCTTGATAGTCTCAATAGGGTCACGTCTTTTGTATTCTTCTACCTCTTCTTTGGTACGGTATTTTTGGGGGTCAGACATTGAGTGACCTCTATAGCGGTAGGTTTTGAATTCTAAAAACGTAGGGCCTTCTCCGTTGCGGGCGCGTTCGGCGGCGCGACTTACTGCTTCATGTACGGCTTCTACGTCCATACCATCTACAGGCTCAGAGGGCATATCGTAAGCTTCGCCTATGGTGTAGAGGTCAGTCACATTAGAAGTACGAGTCACGGAAGTACCCATGGCGTATCCATTGTTTTCAACCACAAAAATGACCGGTAGTTTCCAAGTCATGGCCATATTGAAGGCCTCGTGCAAGGCGCCTTGGCGTACAGCTCCGTCGCCAAAAAGACAAATACAAAGGTTTTTTGTTTTGTTGTACTTCTCTGCAAATGCAATTCCCGCACCCAATGGAATTTGGGCGCCTACAATACCGTGGCCTCCTACAAAATTTCTTTCTTTGTCGAAGATGTGCATTGAGCCTCCTTTGCCTTTGGTTGTACCTGTGGCTTTTCCATAAAGCTCAGCCATGATTGCCTTGGGGTCAGTGCCCAATGCCAATGGAATTCCGTGATCACGGTAAGCCGTAATCCATTTGTCATCTTTGGTAAGGGCAGTGACCCCTCCCGACGAACAAGCCTCTTGGCCAATATAAAGGTGACAAAATCCGCGTATTTTTTGTTGACCGTAGAGTTGACCTGCTTTTTCTTCAAATTTACGTTGAAGGAGCATAGACTCATACCAGTACATATATCTTTCTTTGGGGTGAGTAGTTTTGGCTGGTGCCGCTTTGGTTTTGGTTGCCATAGTGTTAAATTCGATTTGTGACGTTGGGCTTGGGAGAAGGGGCATTCATTCTTTCTCTCATAATTGACCCCTATCCAAAGTCTAATGTTTTTATCTTTGCCCCGCGAAAATAAGCATAAAACCAATCAATGCCACAGCTATACCTAGAAAAACTCCAATTGTCGTTTTTTAAGAACTATGAAGAGGGGACTTTTGAGTTTTCTCCGCGTCTCAATTGCTTCGTAGGGGAAAACGGTAGCGGAAAAACCAATTTATTAGATGCGATTTATTGGTTAGGACTTACCAAAAGCGCTTTTCAGGTACAGGATGTTTTGAGTATTCAGCACCATGCCGATTTTTTGATGGTAGATGGTACCTTTAGAAAAGGGACTAAAACAATTCAGATTACCTGTAGCTTACAGCGTGGACAGCGAAAAGTAATACTTTCAGACAAAAAGCCCTATGAGCGTATCAGTGATCATATAGGGGAGTTTCCTATCGTATTAGTAGCTCCAAACGACACTGATCTTGTGAGAGAAGGGAGTGAAGAGCGCCGCCGTTTTTTTGATGGGGTGTTGTCGCAACTTGATTCTTTTTATTTGCAAGATTTATTACAGTATAACAAAACCCTTGCACAACGTAACAGTATTCTTAAACTTTTTGCGGAGCGACAGCAATTTGACGATGTATTGTTGGATACCTATGATGAAGCACTTGTAGGCCTTGCCAATCGTATTTATGAACGCCGTCAGCGGTTTTTGGTGGAGTTTGAGCCGCTAGTGCAGCGATACTATGCGTTTTTGGGGGAGAGCCGCGAAGCTATTACAATCAAATACGAATCGGAAGTCGAAGATCTAAGTTTTCGAGAAAAATTCCGGCAACATCGGCATCGAGATTTGCAGCTACAGCGTACCCTGATGGGCATTCATAAAGACGATTTTTTGTTTGAAATGGATGAGGTAGCTCTGCGAAAGTTTGGCTCTCAAGGCCAGCAAAAGTCATTTGTATTGGCCTTGAAATTGGCTCAATTCGACTGTATTGCGGTCGAAAAAGAGATGAAGCCTTTACTCTTGCTTGATGATATTTTTGACAAATTGGATGACCGACGTATTCAGAAGCTCATTCAACTGATAGAAGAAAATACCTTTGGACAAGTTTTTTTGACCGATGCTCGCCCTGAGCGGACGGAGCAATTATTGAAAGATTTGAAAGGAGGAGCTAAGTTTTTCAGGATAGATTTCATTCGATAAGAAAATGTTTATTTTTCCCAAAAGAGGAAAACTAAAATGTAGATTTTTTGCCGTAATTCTTCTATTATTGCTAATGACTCCTCATTTATGAAAAACACACCTCGACTCTATGGAAGAATCCGATTTGTTGGCAATCAATAAAGGATATAAGGCAGAACTAAGAATAAAAAAACAGGTTGTGGAGGAGTGTCTAAAATTTGAGTATCCTCCTAGAGAAGACCTGAAAGTTGAATTGGCTAAAAGTACAGCGATTTCCTTTGTTTGGATGGCTCGAACGCGTACACCTTCAAATCCAAAATATCAAATTGAGTCTTTGTACAAAGATCATTACTTCCTTTTACATCTTAAAGATGAATCTATCAGATTAACGGCGCGCACTTACGACTACCAAGGGCTGTGGCAACGACTCAAGTCATTGATATTAAAAATCAATCCAAAATGGAACCCTGACGAAGCTGACGATACAGTGGGAGATGCTTTAAAAGTATTGGTGACAAAGGTCAAATCAAAAAATGATTTTAGTTTATATAGCTCCTTGCCCAGCTACCTGGGCGCTATTTGTATGAATCTTTGCTTTGCTCATTATCGAGAAGAGAAAAAAAAGACCAATCCCTTAAAAACTTTACCCAAAGAGTATGCGCCTGCTGCGGTTACGGAGGAGCAGTTGATAATGCTCGCCGAGGTGAATCAAGTAGTAGCGGCTGACTTTTTAGGCTTAGATGAAGGATGCAAAAAGCTATTGCTGAGTCATTATGGCTGGGATCAAGAAAAAGTAGCCACTCTCAAAGATGCCTCAAACGATGAGTTGAAAACGAATGCTCAGACGCTTATTCAAGTTTCAAGTAAGGATGAGAAACCTAAAACACTTGTTCAATTGACTAACGGAAAGGAGAAAGAAACAACCATACGGCAACGAAAAAATCGTTGCTTGACCGCACTATCGCTAAAGAGTATTCCGACAGTGGTTGAAATATTAAACAACTATGATCAAGGAATAGAAATTAAAAAAATGTTGGAGCAACGACTACGGGATAAAATCGCGAAATGAACGAAAATGATGTAAATGCTTGGCAACGCTACCTCAGCGGAACTTCTTCGGAAGAAGAGAAAAAAACTATTGAGAGCAGACTGGAAGCGGAGCCTTTGTATAAAGATCAATTGCTAGCATTTATGTTAGTACAGGATTCATTGGCAGTTTTGGGGCATGAGGCGGCTATTGAGGCAGAGCTAGACCAAAAAAGGAAAGCTTATCGTGAAGAAGAACTTCATTATGAGCGACGTAAAGAGGAGCATACACCTTTTGAGGCCGTGTTTGAGAAAATAACGAAGCGCAACTTATGGACTGTGCTGGGCGGGGTCGCTTGTGTATTGGTGATTGTGGTCTCTACTTTGTGGTGGCCTAATGAGCCTACGATAGCTCGGATTAAGGTGCAACAAGAAGGAATATCTTTTTATGAGAAAGATTCTCTGACGCTCGCTTTTTATAAGCGAAATGGACTTTTTGGGAACTCCAAGCCCGAATACCAATGGCAAGGAGATACATTAAAATTATATGCATTGGAACCAACTGCCGGCTGGGAAATAAGGGCCATAGAAGAGAAAAATACGTATCTGTTATATTCTAAAAATGTGAAGTATAAAATCAAAGAAGGACAACTTACACCTACTCAACTTTTACCATACCATGATTAAGATACTGTGGCTTTGTCTTGTTGGACTGTTAGTTAATTTGTCGTGTGTCTATGCCCAACTTTGCGGGTGTGACGAAGTCCTAAGAAATGCTAAATCAAGATTTAGCGAGGAGTATAGTTTGGAAGATGCTAAAAACGTAATTAAATCATATACTAGTCTATTTGATAATACCCCTATTATCTATCCTGATTCTCTCCCTTGTCATGGGGTGATTTATGCGCAAATGTGTCGCGATGAGAAAAGGTACATTTTTTATAAACCTGCGTTTATGACAAAGGTTAAAGCAGGGAAGATAGATGGTAGTGAAGAGTTCTTGATTTGTCATGAAATAGCTCACCATGCGATAGGGCATACCTATGAGAAATACACACTAGGCAATAATGCAGAAATCAATAAAGCGTTGGGTGAATCTATAAAAAGATATAAGATTGTTTTGAAATTTAGCAGTGGTAAACACGAAACAGTACAACTTAATCGCTTTAAAATCCACGAGTTCGAAGCGGATGCTTTGGCAGTTTGGATGGTTTATAAAAGGATGAATAAAAAGCCTAATGCAGATGCGATTTTCAATAACATAATTAAAGCCATAGAAACTCAAATGAAAGTATCGATAAATCAATATAGTAATGAAAGTGGCGATTACCCAAGTTTTCTTTTACGAAAGCTAGTTGTGAAAGAGGTAATCAAAAACTTTTATCAATTCTCTGATGATAAGTTTAAGGCAGTTTCTGTTAACAAAAACGTTCGACAAGATTTACAAAAAACGGTTGTGGATTATTATTCCTTTTATATTACGACGGCATCAGATTCAGTAAAAAGACATTTTACAGAGACCGAGCAGGTGCTTTGGAAAGAATTCAATAGAGCAATCTACGTAGAGCCGGTAGTTGGCTGGCAAGTACAAATGCCTCAATTTCGGAGAAATGGTATTGGTATCCCAGCTTCCATAGCTCAAGGAATTACGGCTGGCGTGCGTCTAGGCATTGGGCAATGGGAAAGAAAAGGTCGTATAGAAACAGATATACTTTGGAGTACCAATCATTTTAAGACATTAGACAAAATAGATAATACTACCCGAGATATTGAGGAGTTTCGTATCCAACAAATACAAATTCAGCCTCGATATGTTGTGGGCAACTTTAAATCAAAAGGTGAGTATCGCTCTTCTGGTATGCAGCTTGGGATAGGCCCTTCGTTGCAGATACCTTTTGGCTTCAAATATAAAACTAACGTAACAAGCTCTCCTCAACAACCCACCTTGAAACCCTCTGTTGGTGGTGCAGTAGGAGCCGGGTATTGGGTGGGACGTTATCGTATATGGGGGAGTTATTGTTATCAACCATTACGATTTAAAGAATCGAAACCACAAGATATTGATGCGGTTCAACACGGTCTTAGGATAGATGTTTCATTTCGTTTCTGACAAAACTATGAATCTACGTATTTATCTCTTGATTTGGATATGTTTGGGATTGGTGGGATGTGAGCTGGGTTTTATGGAGAGTAGCCAGAAACCTCTTTACCTTGGTGTCAACGATAACGTGACTTCTATTCGCCGCTTTGGCACGTGTAGCATCTTGTATAAGATGACAGATTTTACTAGTAATATTGACCAGCAATCTCAACTTACAGCTCTTAGGAATGCTGCTGGCCTGTGGAACAAAACACATGGGTATTTGGAATTGAAAGAGGTCGTCAATCAAGTTCCCGCTATCACGGTTACATTTACAGATTCTCCCATTTTTCCTAGTATTGAATCAGACAAAGGACTGATTTCCCAAAACTTGGATGCACTTAGCGTAATTCGACGTGACCCTGCTAATAATGGTTGTACTATTTTGTTGCGTCGATCATTTCCTTGGACTACATCTGTTTTGCAAAGAGTGCTGGTGTATCAAATAGGCGTAGCACTGGGTTTTAAGGATAGTGAAGACCTGCAATCGGCGATGTCGCTCTCTAACCAATATGAACAGATTAGGTTGAGTGAATCGGATAGTATTGCCCTAACTACTCTCTACAATCAGCCATGTGATGAATGGACAAAGCTAGAAACTAGAATTCTCCCCTCCGCTTCTGAACTAATAAGAGTCAAAACCTATTTCGATAACCATACAAAAGGGTACTGCATCGTAGATATGTTGAGTGGACGAAACAAAGTGTTTGAGTTTGACCCTTCGTTAGCGACTAATAACTGGGCCGAACGGACAGCCTTTCCAGGTTTGGTGACTACTTCTACCAATTTGGCGCTGGTTTCGTTTACGGTTGGTACTCGAATGTTTGCGGGTAATTTGTATAGCACCCAAATAGGTAAATTTTGGGAGTACATCCCTGCTGTTGGTAATGGAACAGATAGTTGGAAACCCATAGCCGATTGTCCCCTCATAGGGGCAGATACATATGCGGTGGGGTTGGGCAATAAAGGGTATCTCATATCAAAACTAAACAGAGATGATGCTTGGAGTGTATGGACATATGACCCTACCACCAACAAATGGGCACAAGAATCGACGCTTGCACTTACCAATTCAGGGATACTAACGCGAATATCTGATTCAGTGTCATTTTCGATTGGCAAGTCCGCTTATATTATAACACAGAATACTTGTTGGCGTTTTCGTCCTGAGATAGCTTCTGCTCCTTGGCAAAAAATCACTCCTCTAGGGGCAAATGGTAGTTTTAGTGGATTCTCAAGTCGAGGATATGGGTTTTTGGCCCGAGGTTTTTCAACCCAACTTTGGCGGTTTAGTGAGGCAGATAGTTGGCAGTTATGCAAGTCCCTCCCTGAGAGTAGAGGTGCTCCCTACTTGCTATTTTCGATACAAAAGCGAGTATTCTTTTTTTGGAATACCGAGCTTTCTTATCGTTACAATCCGTGACCTGATTTGAAAATGTAACGTTTTTGTGCTGCTGCATGAAAGGACGAACCAAAATGGATTTGTCCCATGCAACAAGCACAACAACCCCCCGTTTTTGCGGCAATACTTGCCCGCATTTTATTTCCAAACAACAGCCTTGTTCGATTTGTTCGTCTTCGTACACCCGACGAATTACGATGGTACCAGCATCAGTATTTTTCTCAGAGTGGTAGCCAGCCTTCTTTGGAATATTTGTTTCAGGCACGAGTTTACGTAGCCGTGTATCAAGGGCAAATTATTGGAGGCTTTGTCATCAATGCAGATGCCCCTTTGCGCTATTTAGAGCCGTTTAGTGAGGTACATTTGAAGGGTTTTGAAGAAAAGTTTGGATTTCGTGAGTCAGATACGGCAGAGATTAGCTGCATCTGGCTCGAACCTACCAAAAAGAAAGCGAGTGCTCGGTTACAAGTATATGCGGCCTCGTTGTGGATGGCGCTATGGGCTGGCAAAAAAAATGTGTTAGGAGGAGCTAAGTACGAATCTATCATTAATCTGTATCGTCAAGTGCTTGACATTGACATTTTTGCTGGCACTGTCACTGACCAATCAGGAGAGGTATTTACTTCTTTTTTGTGTTATCAAACGCGTTGGAATGTAGTGCGTAACACTTTTCGATGGATATACCGAGAGATGACTGGAAAAGCCATCAAAACCAAAGAAAAAAAGCACGAACTTTTGCTAAAAAAACAATAACTTCAAGCTTTCTTCCCACTTAGAAAAACTTTATGGAAACTCTACTGAAAACACATGTTCAAACTCAACGTGCGGTGTCGCCTGAAGGGCTCGCGCACAACTTTGGCATTACCCGAGGTGATTCCTCATTGCATCCTACTACCCCCAATCGTCCTATTCAAACTTTAGTAGTCGATGATCACGCAGCGATTGTAAATATTCTTAAACTGGCGTTTACGAGTGAGCCTACCTTCCAAGTGGTAGGTGGGGTACAGAGTGTAAATGAGGCACTTAAAATGCTTTCTTCTACTGACTTGCTGATTACCGATTTGCAATTTGGACATGCCACAAGTGGTATTGACTTAATCAGAGAAGCTAAAGAAATCAACCCCAAAATATTGATTGTGGTTTATTCGGGACTTGATTCTGCCGATATTATCCGTGAAGTTGTCAATTTAGGTGTGAATGCTTATATATTAAAGCCATATGACGAAGCTGAAGTAGTGAAAGCATCTCAGGCGGTTTTGGAAGGAAAAATTTATTATAGTCCTGAGCTCACGCCTATATTGGCAAAAAACAAAGAAATGGCCCATAAATCTGAGAAATTGAAACTATTGACTGAGCGAGAAATCGACGTTATGGTTTGTTTGGCCGAAGATTTGACAACCAAAGCAATTGCGAGTAAATTGAATATTGCAGCTCCTACGGTAGCGGTGCATCGCCAGAGTGCTATACGTAAGCTAGAGGTAAATGGAGTGATAGGGCTTATTCATTATTGCTATGAATTTGGCCTTCTCAAACCTGGTCAATGAGGAAGGGTGATTTCAACTTTGAGGCCAATCTCTTCGCTCGTCCGAACTGCCAACGTCCCTCCTAAACGAGTGATGTGGTCGTACATTTTGGGAAAGGATGTAGAGGAGCTGACATGCTCTTTTAGTCCTATTCCGTTGTCGATAGCTATGATACTACTCGAATAATCGGTAATACGAATACGGATACTTGCTTCCGAAGCTTCAGAGTGCTTGAGGATATTATTGATTAGTTCGAGACAAAGCTGATAAATTTCTAAGGCGTGTTTATTGCCTAATAATGTTTCGCTTCCAGAAACAGACAAATAAAAAACAGTCTGTTTCTGGATTCTATTGAAACGTTCGATGAGCTGAGTCAAGGCCCCAAAAAGTCCTTCTTTTTCAAGAATTTTGGGCGAGTATCCATACGACAATTCTCGGATTTGGTTGTAAGTTTCTTGAACTAAATCCATGCTTTCAACGAGCCATTTTTGTTCTATATTACCTTGCAATTCCCCTTGAAGCGTTTTGAGGGTGGAGCGCAGAGCCAGCAAAGTATTACCTAGGCGATTATGGAGGTCATTTGATACCCGTTGCATTTCTTCTTTTTTCCCTTTTAGTTCTGCTTCTTCAATCGCTTGATGTCGATTTTGTTGTTCGAGTTGGGCTTGCTCTTCAACGGCTTGTCGCTTAGCTCGCTCAGCTCGGACGGTATAGGCGACGCCAAGCGATAACAACAAAATTTCGATTAAAGACCCAATATTGATAGCATAACGAGTAAGTAAACTTTCATACACCCTAAAAAACCCAGCTCGTTGGGCACTTTGCACCATAGTACCTATATAAATAGAAGCAATCGCTAGTAAATAAAACCAAGCTGTTTTGTTTCCTTGCCAAACCGAACGGATAGCTGTCGTAAGTACGACTAAGCCAACTACCAATGCCTGGAGGCTCATTAGTTGATTTTGGCCAGCACTGTTATAAAAAAAGGTGGTCAAACCTAACAATAGACAAAACGCTTGGGTGGCACGAATAATGGTACGAAGACGGGGGTTAGTCTCAGAGACTTGGGTAGCATAATTGTAAAAATCTAGGAACAACAACAACGAAATGGTGCTGAAAATATAAGCAGCATAAGTTGTAAAAAAGATAGAATCATACCAAAGGTAGCGAGGCCCTAACCCAAAACCCCGCGCTAGTTCAAAGCCTAAATAAGTAAGCAGATAAGCGGAGAGCTTGGCGAAACCTTTCTCTTTGGTCACCAATGCCAACACCAAATGGTAGAGTAGCACTACCAGCAATATACCTATATATCCTCCCCAAATGAAGCTCACGGTTTGATTGGCATTAAAAAAGGCATCGTTTTGCCAAATAGCCAGTGGAAAAAGTGCTTGCCCTGAATAAGGCTGAAATCGCATATATACGCGTTTGGTCTCTTTTGGGCGAATGGATAGGTCAAAAATGTACCCAAAATAATCAAATTGTCGGCCCTTTTTTCCTAAATAATCTCCTGCTTTAGTATGTAAAATAGGTGTATTGGTATCTAGTATGTACAAGTCTACAAAAGCCATGTTTCCAAAACCCACTTCAAGGAGCCATCGATATGGATGAGTGGTTGTGTCGTAATTGGTGACATCGAACCTCGCCCAATAAGCTGACTGTGAGAATCCAAAATTGGGAACAGAAGAATTGTTTTTTACAAATTTCCCTAAGCTATCGGCCTTTATTATCTCCTTCAGTGACATTCCTTCTTTTGTCGACTCTCTCAAAAACCAAGTTTGGCTACCAATCACCTGCCGTTGGGAGGAAGAATGGAGGGTAATTTGGGCATAGAGATTATTTCCTAAAGCGAAGATTAAGAGTACAATAAGGTGTTTTTTCATTTTGGATGTTACAAAACCCAAAAGTAATGATTTGGTCGGGAATCATATATCATAATTTTTATAATAAAATTTATGATATACATCTAATAATACTTATTAGACGAATAATAAAAACTATGATGGCGTAGTAAATGGATATTTAAGACCTTTGTGAAGTCAAATAAGAAGACGTTAGAAAGTGAAATAAGAAATTTGCTTGTAACAAGCAATAATGTTTAAATCATGACAAATGGAGAGCGAAAACCATTTAAAAAAACGAAACAAATTTAAAAAGCCTTATAAATGGATAAATTTAAAACAACTAAAAAAATGAAAAAAAACTTCTTAACAGCGATTCTAGTATTGTTTTCTTTAACTTTTTGTTTTTCACAAGATATTATTACAAAAAAAACGAGTGAAGATATTCAGGCTAAAGTAACTGAAATAACAACAACTGAAATAAAATACAAAAAATTTGATAATTTAAACGGTCCAGTATTCACAATATTGAAGTCAGATGTATTGATGATCCGCTACCAAAATGGCTCTAAAGATATTTTTACAGAATCTCAAAAGGCAAACACCAGTACCAATATGGATAATAATGCTTCAATCGATATGAGAATAAAAGGAAGAGAGGATGCAATCACCAATTACAAGGGAAAAAATTCAGGTGCTGGCTGGACTGGCGCGACAACGATTCTATTTAGCCCTTTAGTTGGTTTAATTCCGGCAGTAGCTTGTTCATCATCAGAACCTTCTGATAATAATTTGAATTATCAAAGTTCACAGTTGATGAAAAGCCATGAATACAATCAAGCTTATAGACAACAGGCTCATAAGATTAAAAAGAAAAAAATATGGACTAGATATGGTATTAGCTCAGGACTTTGGTTGGTTTTGATTTTGGCCATTGGTGCATAAAAATAGAGAAATTTGATTTTATACTGACCCTTACCCAAAAGTGATGATTTTGGGCTTAAATCAAAATTGGTATTTCTATTGATATTCTTCTTTAGTTGATAATATGACTGTTTTGAATCATCATTTTTGGGTTTGTATTTTATCAAATATAGATTTTGTCTTCTTAAATGGGGTTAAAAACAATTTTGGAATACGAGATGATACTAGAAAACACAATAATAATAAAAATGAAAAGAATAATTTTTGGAACTTTTATAGGGTGTCACATTGACATCATTGCTTGCTCTGAAAGCTGCTAGTTATGAACCTAGAAGTTCAACAGCAGAAGTTGGCCAAATTCAAGGGTATTATATTTTTGTAAACTCTAAACCAGTAAAAGAATACAAATATATTGGCACAGTAAAGTCCTCTATGACATGGGGTAGCGGGCAGTTTCAAGATGTTCGTGACAAACTTATAAGGAAAGCAAAAAAAGAATATCCTGATGGTGATGGTCTTATTTTTAATTTTTATGATGGGAGAACAGATAAATGCAATGTAATAAAAATAAAATAAATGAATAAGCCGAATCCATTTTATAAAGTAGGCATCATATTAATCTCCCCCATTATGAAAAGAAACTTATTACTCTTAATGACGATTGTAGTAGCAGTCAATTTGTTGTTTTCTTCGTGCCAAAAGAAAAAAGGCTGTACAGACCCAAATGCATTGAATAGAGATCTTGTAGCTGAAGTAAATGACGGAAGCTGTAAATATTCAAATGCTACTTTTTATGCAAGTGCAGGCTTTTTTAATGGTATTCCTATCGTTAAAATTGATGTAACTGTTAACGGACGTGATATTGGAACTATTTCTGCGATATATTCATCTGCTCCAGGGAATTGTTCGGCACAAGGAACAGTCGCGTATCAATTTTTAGATGGTAACAAAATTGACTGGAACACGACTGTATATCTCGCCTCGGGAGCAACAGTTTCTGGATCGGGACAAGTGTCTCCCTCTAGCGTTTCTGACTGTATCAAAGTTAATGTGACAAGGTAAGAAAAACTTCAGTATCACAAAAACTACAACCCGTTTGTGGTTTTTGTGGTAGATTATATCGGATATTTTTAGAATCAAACGAGTTTATTTTAAAATTAACCCTCATTCCGATGAAACGCTTTCATGTTTATACGATTTTCTATGCCCTTCCGATACTTTTCCTTTTTTAGCTGTGCAAGTTCAGAAAAGCTCACTTCAAAAGGATGGCAGCTTTATAGAAATGGAGATTATTCAAAAGCAGAGTCTAAATTTATAAAAGCACTTAACAAACAAACTCTAATCAGTACATTGGAAGGAATGGTATTTGTTAAGTATAAATACAGAGATGCTGAAAATTATATTAAAAAAGTATATGATAGAAGTAAACAAGCTTATCGATGTATAACTATGGTTGTTTTACAAATTTGAATGGAAATTTGGTGAATGCCATGAAGCTGTTATATGAATTAGGAAATCAAAGAGATTTTGAAACTTATCGACAACTTGCATATAACTCTAATGAGTTATCCTCTTTTTCAAAATGAAATTATTAGCAGCTTGGTAGAATTGTCAGCATTTCACAGCATTGGCCGAAAAAGTACTTTTGGGAAGATTTTACGAAGTCCTCATTACTCCTTACGAAGCATTCAATTATTTTAAAAATTTACGAATTTTTGAAAAATTATATAAATGAAAAAGCTGTTGATGTTTTTATTCTTTGTAGGAATAGGCTATTTTGACGGGTATACACAAACCGCCAAAGCTCCAGCCAAGAAGACCACTATAACAAAACCCAAATCCTCCGGCAATGGTACAGGCAGTAGTGCTACTAAATTGCCCGGTGGTTCTAATAAGACCGCCGCGGGGTCAACCTCAGGAAGTAATGGACGACGTAATGCTACCAAACTACCTGCTGGCGGTTCTACTAAAACTGCGACGGGGGCAACCTCAGGAAGCAATGCTACCAAACTACCTGCTGGCGGTTCTACTAAAACTGCGGCAGGTTCAGCCTCAAGTGATAATGTTGGAAGCAACGCCACCAAATTGCCCGCTGGTGGTACTACCACTTCACCCACACAACAACCTCGTAGCAATAGTTATTCATCCACTCCCCAAAGAAGTTCCTCTAATCGAAGCAGTTCTTCGTATAGTTCTTCTTCCAGACGTTCGACTGGGTATGGTTTTAGTCAAGGAAATCACCTCCTCAACATTGGTTTAGGTTTGGGTTATAATGGCTACTATTCTAGGGCGTTACCTATCGGAGCTTCTTACGAATATGGCATCCACCCTGATATTAGTGTAGGGGCACAGTTAGACTTTGCTTGGGCTTCGTATTATAGTTCTTATTACTACTACAACAGCTACTACCGTCGCTATTGGGCTACTTATATCGGTGCACGAGGGTCTTACCACTTCAATCGAATACTCAGCTTAGATTCTAACAAATTTGATCTGTATGCAGGTGCAGGAATCGGTTATAGAAACTATTCCGGCTACTACTATTACTACAGCCCCATACATATCAATTTTTTTGCAGGAGGGAAGCTCTATTTTTCTAAGTCAGTCGGCGGGTTTTTAGAACTGGGCTACACCGGTTTGTCTTATACCAAGATTGGGGTGTCTATTAAACTTTAATTTAAATTCATTATGAACGATTTTAAAAAACCCAAATTTGTTCTAATCATCCTAGCAGGGCTTGTGGGGATTTGGCATCTCACTACAGCCATGACTTCCAAAATCAGCATTGCAGGCCCTTTTATGGCAAAACCAGTCGAAGGCTACACTTGGATAGGAGCAGATAACGCTGAATCTCGATTTTTCTGGCAAAATACCGATGTGAAATGGCAGGCAGGTACACCTCATCCCGAATTTAAAGTCGAAACCACAGAAATTGTAGGTATCTGGGATCCTATGCCTGGCTATGAATTTATAGATAAAACCCGAGGGTTACAAACCGTCTGGAAATCAGGGCTACTGCATCCGGACTATATGGCGTGGTCTGACAAAACCGAGGGGCAATGGTCGCCTGTTACCGGCTATAAATTTATTTATGATGGGGATACTTTTACCGAAACCGTTTGGAATCCCAACCATCGTTATCAGGAATTGAAAGTGATTTCTTTAGCCGACCAAGACAAGTATGCTCCTTTTCCGGGCTATCAATTTATAAAACCCAACGAAAGCCTCGAAGTAGTTTGGGTGCCTGGCACAATCAATTATGAGAACCCTAAACAAATCGCTGGCCAGCAAGAAGGAAGCTGGGTTACTAATTCCCGCCCTTTGCCACCACGCTACCGTTCGGGGGGGCTTACTCCGGGCGAAGCATTTGTCGTAGGGGCTTTTGTGGGAGGAGCAGTAGGATATGGAGTTGGTCGCAGGCATTATTACAGACCTTATTGGTATTAGTCTACTCCATATTTGATACCAAACTCCAAAAAGTTGGCGTTCAATCTAGCATTGATTCAGGTCCAGCCGTTGGATATAACATATCAGAAAAATTTTAATGAAACAACTACTCGTATTGCTGGTTTTATTCACGTTTTTGGGCTGCTCCAAAAACGGTGAACCCGGAGCTTAAAGTTGGCCGGAACTACTTGGGTCGCCGTGTATTCTACGAATTCAACGACGGGAGAGATACTTTACAATCGCTACCGATTTACAACTGATAAGGATGGGGTAGATGAATTTTACTACCAAGTATCTAAAATTATCAGTAGCGTTGATGTTACCTATAAATACAATCCACCAAATCTCTTGCTTACTCATGATGGCTATACTTGGCAAAGTGAAGTTGTAGGGAATAAGATTAAACGAAATCAGCTTGAATATATCAGGCAGTAGGTAAATATTACTCTGGCCAACAAAAATTTATGAAAACCGCTCTTCTATTTATAACGCTGCTGATTATCTTGACGGGTTGTCAGAATGACGGTCCACTCTCTACTAACAAACGTATTGCCCGCAGCTGGCAGAATGAGTCCTCTACGGTGGTGTCAGTAGCAACTGGCATATCCGTAGTAACGTATAGCCGACTAACCTCTGCCTATAAGGCTTGGATGAATTTGGCTTAGGATGGTACCTATACAGGTTATCTTGATAACGACGTCACCACTGGGACATGGCAGTTAGGGGATAATCAATTGAAAATCACAGTACCCAATTCTTCTATCCCAGTATATGAGGTAGAAAAGGTTTCTGCGAAAAATTTGACGTTACTTTCTGTGGTACCGGCCAATCCCCAAGACCCTAACCAACAAGCATTTCTATCTTTATTACAATGGAGATACGGGGTTGACATATCGCAAGGTGTGCGGCTTACGATTGAATATTCGGCTCGGTAAGGATCGAGCAGCGTCATTGTTGGCGTAATAGGTTATCCAAAGTAAAACAGAAGTAAAAGTTGTAAATAGTTTACAGTCAATAATTTGTGTATTCACCTATCCAACATCTATTAATTGATGATTTCAAGCAATAACACCCCCCAATTTTGCCTCAATCTAGTTTTTGAATTGTCACTAAAAAGTAGACATAGGCCTAATACTGTAAATCACTCAAAAACTCATTTAATGTTGGAACTGGCATTTACTCTTATTTCACTAAATTGAGTTTATGAACGATTTGTTTTAACTCCCAAACGATTTGTTCTTGAATGTATTCATCGTGGGGTTGGCCATCACCGAGCAATTGGGCCAATTTTAATCGGTCGCTAGGTGGTGGTAAATGTTGTCTACTTAACTAAGCTAACTCGTTAATTGATAGTGGAATATTGGAATTTAAGGAGGCTTTCCTCTGCTTTTTAATTGTAAGATAAATATAAAAACAAATAACAAATTCATCACACTTTCTGCGCGGGATTACCAAATACCCTGCCGCCCGCAGGTACATTTTCCACTACTACTGAGCCTGCTCCTACGCTGGCACCTTGCCCGATTTTAACGCCTGCAATCAAGGTTGCCCCTGCCCCAATGAAGGCGTCGTTGTCGATAACAACCCCGCTTCCAATGACGCTTCCCGCGCCGATGTTTACATAATCTCCAATGGTAGCTCCGTGGTCTACTATAGCCCCCGACTGAATGAGGTTGTGATGACCAATGCTTGCTTTTACATTGATCACGGCGCGAGCTGCAATAAGATTGCCATGACCTATTTCGGCTAAAGTCGAAACGACCGCTGTGTCATGAATGGCGTTGACGGGCATGATGTGACGGCGTTCGTTGAGCATTTCGACCAAGTTGCGTCGTAAAGTACGCTCTTCGACGGCCACAAAAGCTTCACATTTTTTACCAATCAACTTCAAAAAACCGTCATCATCAGTACTACCTAATACGAGGTATTGGTCTATTTCGGTATTGTGTAAAGAGGTATTGTCGTCGAGAAGTCCGTAGACCACTACATTGTTTCTTTGAAAAATATCTAACGCGACTAAGCCTAAGCCAGTGGCACCAAAAATTAATACGGGATTTTCCATTCAATAATCAGATTTATGAGACATTTATCTAATGTCTCTTTTAAGTAAATGTTTAATCATGTTTTGGTCGCTAAAGTTCCTGATATAGGTAGTGTTATCAAAATGTTATTAGCTATTTTAAAAATTAGCAAAACGATAAATCCTTGAAAATGAATAAGTAAAAGGAATGTATTTTTTTTGATAGCATGAAAAATACAACACATTTTCGGACAATCGTTATTTCAGATTTGCACTTGGGTACGGGCGGTTCCAAGGCCAAAGAAGTAACCAATTTTCTCAAACACTATAAGTGTCGCAAACTAATTCTGAACGGTGACATCATCGACGGCTGGCAGCTTAAGAAATATGGCGCTTGGAAAAAGAAGCATACCGCTTTTTTTAAGACTGTATTGAAGATGATGGACGAATATGATACCAAGGTAATTTATTTGCGTGGTAATCATGATGATTTTATGGATCAAATCATGCCTCTCAAATTAGGCAAACAGTTTCAGATTCGGAAAGATTACGTTCTCAAATCAAAAGACAAGCGGTTTTATGTCACGCATGGGGATGTATTTGATAGTATTACTACCAATATGAAATGGATAGCGTATCTGGGGGATATGGGTTATACATTTTTGTTGTGGGTCAATAAGTTATACAATCACTATCGTACTTGGCGAGGGTTGCCCTACTATTCATTGTCGCAGGTGGTAAAGCAGCGTGTAAAAGCAGCTGTGAGCTATATCTCAGATTTTGAGGAGAAACTGACTGAGCTAGCCAAATCTCGTAACTGCGACGGGGTAATATGTGGGCATATTCACCAGCCAGCAATTCGACAAATTGGAGACTTGATATATATGAACTCTGGTGATTGGGTAGAATCGCTGAGTGCATTGGTAGAAGATGAGGAAGGGGAATGGCACTTGGTGTATTACAACGAACAAGAAGTAAAAGAAGTAGCTGAGCCTACGATTTCGGAGTTTTTTGGGAGGAAAGAAAGACTTGCTCAGGTGAGTTGAGCAGGGAGGTTATGCAAAAAAAGCCTACGCTTGTTACAAACGTAGGCCGAGTCAGTATGATTTAATCTATTTTTTTTCAGGGAATGGGATAACCAGCTTTTCACCACGTTCGGCAAAATTTTTAGTCTTTTTGTTCGCAGCCATCAACTGTTGCACTGAGATTCCATATTTATCGGCTACTACGCGCAAAATATCCCCAGGCCCTACAGTATGAATGGCTTGTACGCGTATTTTGATGCGCGTTACGCCCGACTTTACATCTTTGCTTTCATCTTGGATGCTAGGATTAAGTCCCTTAAGGGTAGTGCTTTTGATATTATAGCGATTAGCAATACCATAAAAAGTCTCTCCTGCTTGTACCGTATGGGTAATTTCAACGCCTCCTGGATCCACTACTACTTTTTTTGGCTCTTCTACTGGTTTGGTTTCAGTAGGCTTTTTTGTTTCTTCTTCGAGCTCAGGTCTTGGGGTTTTGGTAGCCAATTCTTCTTCTTTTGGAGGCGGAGGCAGCGTTTCGGACGAAGCCTCCTCTGAGGCTTGGCTAGTAGCAGGAGGCTGAGCGAGCTGACCGTCATTGTTAGGAATGGGCTGCAATTCCCGACCTGTGGTATCGAGTGGTGTATTGAGTATCTGATCTACATCGGCGGCATCGTCGGCGATGTATTCATAACCTACGTACAACAATCCTGCAATCATCACTACTAAGACGCCTAACGAGAGGTAGGGCAATTTCGAAGATTCTTCGGGACGACGATTTCTATTTTCGTTTTCTGACATTTTCTTTTAAATGAAATTTACAATGATGCGTTGAGTAAGATTTTTATTATTATATAAAGATATTACTCAGATTGTTTTAATGAAATAAACAAAAATTTATGCCCGGTATTTTTGGGCTTCCGCACTCATTTCTTCGACTTTGACTTTGAGAGATTCTTTGTAGGCAAATAAAGTGTCTGCTACTTTCTCATCGGACGATCCGATGATTTGGGCGGCCAGAATGCCGGCGTTGCGGGCGCCATTGAGTGCTACCGTGGCTACGGGTACACCAGAGGGCATTTGCAATATAGACAATACCGAATCCCAGCCGTCAATAGAATTGCTACTTTTGACTGGTACTCCAATGACCGGCAAGGTCGTAAGTGATGCCACCATTCCAGGCAAATGAGCTGCGCCACCTGCTCCTGCAATGATGACCTTTAATCCTCTCAAACGGGCGCTTTTTCCATATTCGACCATTTTTTCGGGAGTACGGTGGGCTGAAACTATATCAATCTCGTAATTGATTCCAAATTCTTTTAAAATGTCGGCAGCTTCTTGCATGACTTTTAGGTCAGAGATACTACCCATGATGATTCCTACCATACTCGTACTATCGGGATTTGTGCTATTATACGGCGTTTAGGCTAGTTTGTCAAGTTTGGCACCGTATATATTTTGTTTTTTGCTAACTTTGCAACGCAAAAATAGTATTTTTCTAATGACTAACGAATTAGAACAAACCATAATTCAATTAACAACGCCTTTTTATGCAATATTAATTGGATTGGAGGCACTTCTGAGCCATTGGCAACATCGCCATTTTTATACGTGGCGCGATACTTTTACCAATTTTCTTTTGATGCTTTTCAATGGAGGAATTGATTTGGCTTTTCGAGCAGTATATGTAGTGATTTTGGCTTGGTTTTATCAATACCACTTTACCGAAATTACCAACGTGTATGCTTATTGGTTATTGCTGTTTTTGGCCGAAGATTTTGTGTTTTACTTGTTGCACGTAGTAGACCATTATAGTAGGTTTTTTTGGGCGGTGCATGTCACGCATCATTCATCTGAGTTTTTTAACTTGACTACAGGTTTTCGTTCTTCAGTATTTCAGCCGTTGTATCGGTTTGTTTATTTCATTCCATTGGTATTGGTAGGTTTCAAGCCAGCCGATATTATATTGATGTACTCTATTACTCAGACTTACGGGATTATTGTACATACCAATTACGTGGGGAAATTGGGCTGGTTAGGATATATTTTTGTGACCCCCTCGCATCATCGCGTACACCATGCTTCCAATACCCGCTATCTCGACAAAAACATGGGTATGTGTCTTATCATCTGGGATCGTATTTTTGGTACTTTTCAAGAAGAATTAGAAGAAGAACCCGTACGGTATGGTCTTACTAAGTCATTGGAAGATACTAGTTTGACGAATACCATTTTTCATGAATGGAAAGCTATCTTCAAAGACTTAGGACGAAAAGTAAGCTGGAAAACCAAGCTAAAATACGTATTTAGCCCTCCCGGATGGTCGCACGATGGTAGCACCATGACCAGCAATCAGCTACGAGAAGCTGAAAAGCAATCAAAGTTTAAGCCCGAAGAGATGACTCACGGATGATGAGCGATGAAGGTAGTATCAGGTTTTCAAAGGGTAAAGTACGGTCTTTGATTTCTCCCAAAAAAATGCGAGAAGCTTCTGCCCCAATCTGCTTGCCAGGACGCCTGACGGTGCTAAGTGGGGGCGAAATATAAGCCGAAATAGGGGAGTCATCAAAACCAACAATAGCTACTTGCCTAGGTACTTCAAATCCTTGCTCGCGTATTACATACATAGCACCAATCGCCACTTGATCGTTGACCCCAAAAATTCCATCTGGAGGAGAAGGGAGTTCCATAAAACGTTGGGTGGGAATGACAGCACTATCGACTTTGAAATTGGTATTGGCGATTAGGTCTTCATTGATAGGCAGCTGATACTTTATGAGGCAGTCCAAATATCCATTGAATCGCTGCTCCGTCACCGCCAGACCGTGAGGGCCTTTTAAATGGGCAATTCGTTGGCAGCCCATTTTCACTAGGTGTTCGGTGGCGGCAAATGCACCGTAATAGTCGTCAATGGTGACTCTACTGGCCTCAAATCCCCCATATTCACGGTCAATAAAAACCAACGGAACTTTGCGCTGAATGATACTTTCGAGGTGCTCGTAGTGGCCAGAGTCGTAGGTTTCTTGCGAAATCGAAAGAAAAATCCCTTCTACTCGATTGGCTAGGAGCTTTTCTACGTATTCTTTTTCTAGAAGATAACTCTCGTTGGTGACACAGATATTCATCAAGTAACCTTGGGGCTGTAGTATTGACTGTAACCCGTCGATGATGGCGGTTTCGTGCTGGTGGTTGAGCGTTGGAACAATCACGCCCAGCGTACCTGTGCGCTTGTTGAGTAAGCTAAGCGACACCGAATTGCGCTGATAACCTACCTTTTGCGCGTATTCTTGTAAGTTTTTGCGGGTATCTTCATTAATAAGAGGGTGATTGTTTAATGCCCTAGAAACCGTTGAAGGAGAGCATTTAAACTTACGAGCAATGTCTTTGATCGTGACAGGGCGGTCAGATGAAGGTGTTTTCATGAGCTTATAATAGAAGCCCTAAATTAAGTATTTGGTGATTAAAAATAAAGAGCGGTGTGAGCCGCTCTTTATTTTTAGAATTTCAAGGTAGTAGGCAAGTATTTCGCTGCCAAATCTTCGTAATAAGGACGAAGCTCTTTCCAGTTGGGAGGAGTGGGAGCTTTCGAATATAAGTCGTATGGGTTAAACAATTTTACCCATTTGAAGTATTCGTGATCGTGAGCATCCATGAGGTGATTGTAAGCTTGCTCGCGGTGCTGTGCATAAAATGAGTGATAGCGAATCATGTAAAGCGCTGACTCTGGCAAATAATCTTTTACCATTTGATAAAGATACTCGTCGTGGCCCCACGACATGTGTACGTTGCGCAGGCCGCAATTAGGCTCATACACACCGTATTGGGTGTTGTATCTTTCATCTTTTGAGTCAGGATTGGCATCAAAAAATTCGGGATAAACGATTCGATCAGAGTGCTTGCAGCCCACAGGGAAAGTATCTCCCACAACCGCCCATTGTGGCTCACCAAAGAGACAAAGCACTTTGCCCATGTCATGTAGCAAGCCCGTCAACACAAACCAATCAGGATGGCCATCGGCACGGATAGCTTCTGAGGTTTGGAGAAGGTGCTGAAGCTGGTCAAGCTCAATATCTGGATCTGAGTCATCGACAAGGGTGTTTAAGAACTGGAAAGCGTCCCATACGGGCATTTCTTTTTTATCAAATTTTAAGAATTCCTGTTCTTTTTCCATCACAAAATCATAAGTTTGATATTTGTGATTGAGGCGATAAAACTCCGTAACAGTATCACGGCCCGGTTGGTCGTAGTTACGAAATTCTTCTTTGGCTTTCGCTTGCGCTATGCTATCAGGGTCGGGATAACGTTTAAGAAGGTCATCTTCCCATTCATCTAAACTTGATAAGGGTGCAATTTCGGCATTGCTATAAGACGTGGTGCTCATTTGAGTATGTTAGAGTAAATAATATCTTGAAGAATGTTTGTGACTGAGCAAATATACATTATTAATATTTGAAGAAATAAAGACAGAAATAAGAAAAACTAATGCAAACGTTTGAAAAAAAATATTAAAACTTACAGAAAATGAAGAAGGAATTTAAGTAGAGTAAGTTATCAAAAAATCACTCGTGAGACTTGGAGGGATATTGTCTTTTAAAAATAATCTTTTTTCAATCATCAACTATCAGAATATGCTTACCAACGTCGAACATTTAGGGATTGCTGTCAAGAGTATTACGGCTTCCGACGAATTATTTTCCAAGCTTTTTAACATAGCCCCCTACAAACACGAAGCTGTAGAAGCAGAGGGAGTTACGACTTCTTTTTTTAGGGTTAATCAAACCAAAATAGAGCTTCTAGAAGCTACCAATCCTGATAGTCCTATTGCTAAGTTTATCGAAAAAAAAGGAGAGGGTATCCATCATGTCGCTTTTGAAGTAGATGATATCGTAAGTGAAATGCAGCGGCTTAAAGAAGAAGGCTTTGTGCTTCTTAATGAGGCCCCCAAGCAAGGTGCTGACAATAAGCTAGTTTGCTTCTTGCATCCCAAAGGTACGAATGGAGTTTTGATAGAACTCTGCCAAGAAAAGAAATAGTATCTCAATTATATTTAGCTGCTCATGCGTTCAAAACTGATTATTTATTTAGGGATTGTCGTTGTCGAAATAGCTTGTAGTTATGCAGGGTTTAGAGAAGGCGTGTATGTTTTTAAGCCGCTTATTATGCTTTCGTTGTTGTTTTGGAGGCGCGATTATTTGAAGACTCATCCTTGGTTGTGGGTAGGAATGTGGTTTGGACTGGGAGGGGATGTGTTTTTGATGTTTGGGGGAGCCAATATGTTTATGGCGGGTTTGGGTTCTTTTCTTGTGATGCAGGTTTTTTATATCGTGGCTTTTCAAAAGACTCCTTCCTCCGCAGGTAAGCAGTATTTAAAGGTCAATTGGTGGAAACTGGCTTTACCTTTTGCGCTGTATGGGCTTATTTTTTTGACAATTTTGCATACTCCTATGGTTTTATCTCCTAAAAATCAAGGATTGTGGATACCCGTAGTAGCGTATTCTATTTGTTTGTGTAGTATGGGAGTGGCGGCAGCTTTTCGATTTAAGTCCGTATCTTCTACCAGTTTTAATTGGGTTTTAGTGGGGGCGATATTGTTTATCTTATCTGATTCGGGCATCGCACTCAACAAATTTTTATCTCCTTTTGAAGCGTCTACTTTGTTTGTGATGAGTACCTATGCCGCCGCGCAATGGTTGATAGTATGGGGTATTTCTAAGAAATAAAATCGTGACGTATAGCTTGCCCCAAATTATGATTTGGGGCAAAAAAGGTATTTCGTGTCTGATGCAAAAAATGACAAAGCATCCCTATTTTCCTATCAATACATCCAAGTCCGACACAGCTATTAGATACGACATTTTAGCGGCATACACATCTGCTTCAGCCTTCGCTACCAGCACTTTGGTTGATAACAAATCCGTTTTGAGATTCATACCAGCGGCCTGTTTGTCAGTCTGTAATTTCAGTTCTTCTTGACGATACTTTAAGGCTTTTTCGGCGACCTCAATCAAAGATTTACTTTGGAGAGCTTTACGGTAGGCTTTGTCGATTTCGTACGAAAGCTGCTGTTTGGTATAATCTATGTTTTCTTGGGCTTGTTTGAGTTGAAAGGCGCGTTGTTTTTGGGTTTGTTTGTTGGCATACAAGTCTTGGATATTCCATTTTAAATTGATACCCACAAACGGGTTGTTGGCGGGTGCTAAAGGGTTGCCACTTTGGAAGGCATAGCCTGCAATCAAACCCAAATCTGGCCGCTCGCTCAATTTGGCCGCTTTGATGCCCAATTCTGCTTTGTTTTTAGAAAGATTGGCAAGTTGTAGATCAGGATTAGCAGAAAGTTCGGTTTTGAGTTCTTCCACGTTGGGCAGCCCAACGAGCAGCGGGAGTGAGCTTTCTAAGTTGAAGTTTTCGCTTTCCAATCCCGCCAATTTAGCAATATCGGATTTATAGTTTTGAATCTGAAAATTCAATTTCAAGATGTTTTGCTCTTCGTCGGCGATATTGGCAAGTAAGCCTACTTTGTTGACATCAAGCGTTTTGCCTGCCTCCAAAGCGTTTTCGACATCTTTCATTCGGGTATGAGCTAGCTCAAGTTTGGCTTGGGCTTCTTCTAGTTGTTTTTGGGCAATGAGTGTCCCAAAATACAGTTGCTCAATGCCATGCTTGATTTGTAAAGTGATTTTTTGCTTTTCTTTTTCACTTACCACCGTTTCTAATTTACTAGCTTCGATGCCCGTTTTGATTTTTGCTTGTTGCGAAAGAGGTTGATAAGCACTCACTCCGATGTTGTAATTACTTTTTTTACCAACCGTAAAACTTTCATCTTGGTTGGGCAAAAGTACTTGATTGGTGGCACTAAGAGGGATAGTGCCGATGGTTCCCGCAGGGATTGTGATTTCGGCTAAGTTGAAATTATACTGATACGTACTACTGAGATTTACCGCAGGTAAGCGTTTGATTTCGTCTTCTTTGACTTTGGCTTTGCGCTCCTCAATCTGCCATTGTTTGATGGCTAGGCCACGGTTGGATTTAAGGGCAACATCCGTCAATTGCTCTAACGAATAAGTAGTTTGTGCCCAAGAATTTTGTATGGATAGAATACCACACATCAACAAGGGTACGGTGAATATTTTTAGATTTTTCATTTTCGTAATTTTTAAGTCCTGCTAGAGGTAACTCTTAACATTTCTGAATTTTTAAACTGCCGAATTCTCCAATTCAGCCTTCGATAAAATGTCTTTTTTGTCTTTGGCCTTGACCCAGCCGATATAAAGTACCGGAACTGTGATGAGTGCCATAATCATGCTCCAAACTACTCCAAAGGCCAACACGCTTGCGAGAGGCGCCCACATAGGAGATTGGGAGATAATCATGGGAAGTACACCGATTGCCGCAGCCATTGCTGTCAGAAATATAGGGCGGAGACGACGCTTGCCACTTTCTACGGCTGCCGTTTGGATATCCATACCATGTCGCATGAGTTCGTTGGTGTGGTCAACGAGAATGATAGCATTACGAACCACAATCCCCGACAACGAAATCAACCCAATAAAAGCAGTAAAACTAAAGTTGTTGCCAGTGACGGCTAAACCTAAAATAGCACCGAATAAGCTCAAGGGAATCGTAAGCATGACGATGGTGGACTCTTTTAGGTTTTTGAATTGAAACAACAAAATGAAGAATATTAGTACCAAACTCACCACAAGGGCGGTAATCATTTGAGAAAGAGTCTCTTGTTTGTTGGCATATTCGCCTCCGTACTCAATATGATAGCCATTGGGCAAGGAGAGCTTTTCAATCTGCGGTTTGATTTGATTCAAAAGTTCGGCTGGCAAAACCCCATGCGCTACCTCCGACTGCACCGTAAGTGTACGAACGCCGTTGCGGTGCATGATTTTGCCTGTTTGCCACTGAGGTACCACATCTACTATTTGGCGGAGAGGTACATTACTTCCCGTAATCGGTGATTTTAGGTATATTCTTTGGAGGTCGTCCGTATTTTGGCGGTTGGCGTCGTCTAAGCGCAGCACGATATTGACGGCATTGTTGCCTTCATAAATGTTTGAAATAGCGGCCCCGCTAAAACCTGTGTAAACCGTCTGCGAAATACTTGTTGTGGTAAATCCTAAGCGACTAGCTTCGGGTTTGAGATTGAGCGAGAGACCATAATAGTCTTCTCCAAAATCATTGCGGACTTGTTGGCTACCGTGGGCATTTTTGACGATAGAAGTTACTTGTTCACTGATTTCTTTCAAACGAGCCAAGTCGTCACCGACAATTCTGACTTCTAAAGGTGCTTTGAGCGGTGAGCCTTGTTGCATGAGTTTTACAAAAGTATTGCCCTCTGGTATAGTAGCTTCTACTTTTTGACTCAACTCTTCGGCCAGTGTTTCGGCGGTTTTTTCGTCAGTGGTGTTTACCAAAATCTGAGCGTAGTTGGTAGTAGGAAACTCAGGCGAAAAATTGTAGTAAAATCTAGGAGAAGCAGTACCCGTAAAGGTGGCATAAGAAACGACCCTTTTGTCATTTTTGAGGAGTGCTTCTGCTTTTTTAATGGCTTCATTGGTTTTGGCCAATTTAGTACCCGTGGGCATCCATACTTCTACGATAAATTGATTTCGTTCGGCGGCGGGAAAAAACAACTGCCGCACTCCACCTTTGAACAATAAACCTGCCAATAGAATAGAAGCAAAACTAGTGATGATGGTGGTTTTGGGGTATTTTACGCACCAATCAATGAGGCGATTATAACCTTCTTGCATGAAGTCGAGCAGTGACTTTCTTTTCTTTTTGTCTTGATTGTCAGCTTGATGTAAACCTTTTTTGATAAAAAGATAACATAACATGGGCGTAAGCAACATAGCTACTATGAAAGAAGAAAGCAATGCAATGGCCACCGTAATAGGTAAGGCAAAAATAAATTCGCCAACGCTACCATTGAGCAAAATCATCGGCATAAACGACGCCACAATGGTAATCGTAGCTACCAATACTGGCATGACTAGGTCGTTGGCACTGCGCCAAGCGGCTGTCCAGCGGTCTATGCCTTCGTCCAGAAGCTCCACGTAGTTGTCGGCAATCACGATGGCATCATCCACGACCATGCCCAATACCAAAATCAACGCCGCCAATGATACTTGATGAAGCTCGATACCAATGCCGTGCATGAGGGCGAAAGTGACGGCTACCGTCACAGGAATAGCCGTAGCAGCTACTGCCGCAATGCGGAAAGGCAACAGTAAAATCACCACTACAATAACTGATATAATGGCCAAAAAGAACTCTTTAATGAAGTGCGAAATATTTTCTTGTACCAAATGTGGCTGATTCACAATCGTCGTAATCTTGACGTGAGAAGGAATGACTTTTTGAGCTTGCTCGATTTTGGCATTGACTTCGTCACCAAATTTGACGATGTTGTTGCCTTCTTGCATCTGAATAGCCAACAAAATCGCTGAGTTTCCATTGACTGTAATAATGCTTTGAGGCTCGGTATAATCACGTTTGAACTTAGCTACGTCACCCAATTTTACGACCGAACCCGTTTGAGAAGTTCCCACAATCTGATCGGCTAAATCAGCTTCCGTATTATAATAACCTTTGGTATAAAGTGAGGTTTGGTTGTTTTGGGTTTTGATGTCGCCAGTGGGGTTTATCTTGTTTTGCGATTGCAAAAGGGTTACTACTTGCTGTAAACTGATGCCATATTGTGATAGCTTTTCTGAATTGGACGACACCACAATTTCTTCTTTTTGTTCACCAATGCGTTTCACTTTGGAAGTGGCAGGAATCGTCCGAAGATAATCTTCCAATTTTTGAGCGTAGCTTTTGAGTTCACTTGGGCTTGCAGTGGGGCTTTCCAAAGCGATTACCATCGCTTCTGTATCGCCAAAGTCCGAATTGACAATAGGCCCTCTGACGCCTTCTGGTAGATCTAGCTGCTTGGCTACAAGAAGTTGGTTACGGAGTTTGCTCCAAAAAATATCGGGCTGTTTGACTCTCTCGGTAAGTTCTACATTGATGACTACCACGCCATCTTTGGTGGTAGAGTAGGTTTTGGCTTTGTTTACTTCTTCGTATTGAAATAGATATTGCTCTAATTTTTTGGTGACTTGGTCTTCTACTTGCGAAGAGTTGGCACCGGGATAATACGCCACCACGAGCCCTGTGCGAATAGTGATTTTTGGGTCTTCGCGGCGGGGCATATTCAACAAAGATTGAATCCCAATCACAAACAACAATAACAATACTGAAATTGTGACTTGTTTATATTTTAAGGATGCTTGTATGATATTCATCGTCTTGCTTATTTAATCGTGACCAAAGAGCCATCGGTGATTTTGTTTTGACCAGCGGTTACTACTACGTCGCCGGTATTGAGTCCTTTAATAATCTCAACTTTGTTTTCAATCATTTTTCCGATACTTACTTCTCGTTTGAAAGCCTTGTTGACTGATTTGTCTACGACATACACGTAGGTTTGGTTGTTAATGTCGCGGCTGATACTTTCGACGGGCAAAAGCACCATTTCTGAAGTGGCGTTTACTTTGATTTTGGCTTCGGCTATCATGCCTGGGCGAATGCTTTGACCGGGATTTTCGACTTCGATTTTGATGGTAAAAGCCCTCGAAGTCACATCAGCGGCAGAGCCTACTTCTATCACACGACCCGAAAATGTTTTGTCTAAAGCTGAGATAGTAATATCGGCGCGCTGTCCGATTTTGATAAAATGAAGTTCACCTTCAGGAATATACGCCAACACTTTGACGCGACTAATGTCTGAGATAACAAAGCAAGGGATACCCGTACCAACAATTTCGCCCACTTCGGTCAATTTTTTCATCAATACCCCATTGATAGGAGCGTATAGTTTGGTGTCACTTTCGTTTTTTTGATGAAGTTGCTGTTGTAGTTTGGCTTGTTGTAGTGAAAAATTTACTTTCGAAAAATCACTCTCTGTGACACTTCCCTTGTCATGCAGGAGCTTGAGACGATTAAATTCGTCGGTTACGGCATTGGCTTGAACATCCGATAACTGCTTGGCAATGTTGTAGTTGGTAGGGTCTAAACTTGCTACCAATTGCCCTTTTTTAATGGTTTGTCCTTCGCGGGCTGCGATAAAGTTTACTTTGCCTGCCACCAAAAAACCAAGACGTACGGTGGTATTTCCTTCAATATTTCCACTGACCGAAATGTCGCTATTGATAGCGGAGGTGTGCACTTCTTCTACACTTACGGGAGTGGTTGTGGCAGTGGCGAGAGCTTTTTGTTCTGGCTGATTCTGATTGCAAGCGGCGAGCATTAACACTACGCTTGGCAATACATAGAGAATGGGATTTTTCATCTGTCTATTGATTTAAAAAATATTGTTCTTGAAATGAGATATTTTGAATTCCTAAAAAATGTAGCTCCGTCTCGGCTTCAAAACGGAGTTCGGGGGTAGCAGATAGGATTGCTTCTACCACCACACTCGTGTTGGAATTGATAATCGCTTCTAACACTTCGCGGACGAGATAGTGCTTATCGCTGTAAGTAGGTTGCTGAAAAAACACGACCAATCGGTGAGGGAAATGTTTTTGCAGAATCTCTATTTCTGGTTGGAAATGATAGTTGGTGGATTGGATACAGTAAACCAAAGACACAAACTCCACTTCCTCGGCAGTGAGCTTGTGCTTGAGTGTAGGAAAGAGCGAAGCCATTCCTGTTTCGTCAGCAACGATGATTTGGTGAATATGGGCTTGGTCCAACATTTGCGTTTTGTTTTGATGCTGCAAAGTTGGGGTGCCTGTGATTCTGGATTTTTAAGATAGATTAAAAAATGAAGAGATGCAGGAATTTTTTTCAATCCTAACACTTAAATCTGTCCTCTGATGACACTGAGGGTTTGTTGGGTAATGCCCAGATAAGAGGCAATATGACCTAAAGGCGCCCTCAACAGAATGTTGGGGTACTCTTTGAGCATACGCTCATAGCGCTCTTTGGCAGATTGGAATTTGATGGTATTGATGATGTCAGAAAATTTTTTGACGGCTTCGTACAGAAGCAGTTTTTCTACTTCTTTGATTTCGGGAAATTGGTGAAGCTTGTTAAAATCGTCGTAGCGAAAAGTGGTGATTACCGAACTTTCAATCAGCTCGTAACCATAAATGGAAAGGCTGCCGTGAAAAATACATTCAATCGGTAAAATGAAAGCACCTTCAGCCACAAAAGTATGCGTAATGTCTTTGTCGTCTTTGGTATAAAAAGACCTCAACAAACCTGCCTGTACATAATACACCCGATGCGACATTTCGCCTGGCATCAGCAAGGTATGCCCTTTAGGATAGGCTTTTGTTTTGCTGTTTGCATGGAGCCATTCCCCAATAGAGTCCGAGTATATCCCTTGTTGTTTTAGATAAGTAGTGAGTTCCACGTCGATTGCTTAGGTGAAGTAAAAGTAGGAAATTATTCTAGTTTTTGGGCGAGAAAAGGTTGTAGAAATCATTATTCAAAAACTCTTTTTCGTATTGAAGAAGAGCTTGGTAAGGATCATCGCCTAGGTCTAACAATACACCAAAAGCAGGTTCGGTTTTGTAGCCTTGTTGTTTTAAGTCGATGATTTGTTGTCTAAACTTTTCACCCTTTTGACAAAGAAGATAGTGTTCAATGCACATATGTCGGTAGCCCATTTGCTGCGTAGTAGGGATATTTTGCCCAAAAATCTCGACCGGAAATTCTTCTAAATCAAATTGTGCCACCACTGCTTGGTGACCTCTGATGATAGTTTCGTAGAGTTTGAATCCAGTTTGATTGCCTAATTTTTGGGTCAGGATATGGATAAAATTAGCTTTATCGTCCCAGCAACAAATAATATCCAAATCACTTGATGCAATATCGATTCCAATCGGAATAGTACCTACCAAAATGGGAGAAAATGCTTTCAAAATCTCCATTACTTTATAATGGTTGAGAAGTTGAAATACTTGTTTTTGCTTTTCATTCCCAGTTTTTAGGTAAGAAATATCAAGAAAATGAAGTTGCATTATTATGAGATGTGCTAAAATTTACTCAAAAAATTGAGCGTGAAAATTCATCATAAATATTTCATCGGTAGCCCGTGTAACAGCTGTATAAAGCCAACGCACAAACTCCTTGTTGACTTGGTCTTCGGGTAAAAAACCTTGATTGACAAAAACCGATTTCCATTGCCCTCCTTGGGATTTGTGGCAGGTAAGAGCATAAGCAAATTTTACTTGTAAGGCATTGAGATACACGTCTTGGCGGATAGCTTCGTTGCGGGCTTTTTTGGTTTTGAGATACATATAATCCTCCAATACAGCCTCATACAACCGCCTGTTTTCTTCCTGAGTGAGCGAAGGGCTAGGCGAATGCAATGTGTCCAAAAAAATCTTGGCTTCAAAAGGCGGCTGTTCTTCATAATCGAGGAGCTGAAGCTCTACTGTCGCAAACCGAAAGCCATGTACTTCTTCTTCCTTGCGGATGCGTTTTACTTCCACAAAATCTCCATTGGCCAAAAAACCAGCGGGCGACTCTTCGTCGAGGACGGTATAATTGTTGCGAACAATCATCAACAAATCTCCCACTTCAAGTTCTTCTTCGGCGGCGTTGATTTGACGCCTTACAAACTGATTGAGCTGTACCGCTTCGCGATTAGAACGGGTGATGATAGTGACATTTTCGCGGCCGTGTTTTTCGTAAGCATAGCGTAGACCGTCTTCGAGGCGGTCGCTCGGCATTTTATAAAAATCCCTCAATCCTTTAGTTTGAAGTTTGATGTCAAGTTTTTCGAGCGGTAGGGTATCTCTGAGACTAGTGGCATTGCGCAGGATGCCGGAGTGTTGGCCTTGGCGCGTCACTTCAGTGAGCTCTTGCTCATACACGCTGAGATAAAAAGTACTTTCAAGGTACGATTTGTCGAGGGCAGGGCTTAGTTCTTTATTGATAGGAGGTAGCTGAGCCACATCTCCCACGATGAGGAGTTTATTGCCAATGCCTTCAAACACATACTCAATCAAATCATACAGAAGGCCATGCGAGCCAAATTCGGCTTCGTCCGAAATCATGGAAGCTTCGTCAACGATAAAAAGCGTATCGCGGTGTTTGTTGGATTGTCGCTCAAAATGCAGCGTACCCGTATAAGCATCCGCTACTTGACGGTAGATTTTTTTATGGATAGTCAGGGCTTTTTTCTTGGAGTAATTGCTCATGACCTTGGCAGCACGCCCGGTAGGAGCCAAAAGCACCGTTTTGTAGCCAAATTTGGTGATAACTTTGATAACGGTACTGATGAGGGTTGTTTTACCCGTTCCGGCATATCCCTTGAGCAAAAAACAGTCGCGTACATCTTCGTTTTCTAAAAACTCGGCAATTTTTGTAAAAAAATGCTGCTGACCCGAAGTAGGCTCATGGGGGAAGGCTTTTTGCACCAAAGCAGCGGAAGTCAAAGGCGGTGTCTCTTTCATGTACTCAAAACTACAGTAGGAATGCAAATTTCGCAACCATGATAAATTATTCCTTTTTTTTTATTTTCATTTTTTAAGAAAAAATTATACTTTCATAGTCTCTTTAAGCGAAATGTTCCCTAAAATACCAAAAGACTAATGTGAGATAAAATGGATAATGTGTTGATAGAGAGGGTATTCTTGATGACTAGCTACAACTAATTCCTAACTTTAATTTTTATAACGAATGAAAATCAAGAATGTATTAAAAGACAAAACCCGCAATGCTATTTTCTCAGTGAAGTCAGACGCTACTGTATTGGAAGCATTGCAGCAGATGGCCGAAAAAAACATTGGGGCGGTGTTGGTCATAGATGAAGGTCAGTTAGTCGGTATTTTTTCAGAAAGAGATTATGCCCGCAAAGTGATTTTGTTGGGGAGAAGTTCGAATCAAACTCTCATCAAAGATGTAATGACCTCCAAGCTTATCACGGTTTCTTCTGAGCAAAAATTGGAAGAAGCTATGATTATCATGTCAGAGAAGCACATTCGCCACTTGCCGATTGTGGATGAAGGGGAGCTAATAGGCATTATCTCTATCAACGACGTGGTAACGAGTATTATCAAAGACCAAAAAGCTCGTATCGAATCATTAGAAAGTTACATATCGGGAAGTCCATATTGATATATGATTATATTTGCAGTTGGGAAGTAATGTAAAAGGAAGGTGGCCTTGTGCTAACATGCTGATATAGTGTGAACTACTGCTGCCGACCTTTCAAACAAACAACTTGACTGTAACTTTGGAAAAGGCGAGAGAAGAAGTAAAACGCCTCTATGGCAATCGACTTCGCATAAGAGTATGCGGTATATGCATCGAAAACAATAAAATTTTGATGCTTAATCACCGTGGAATCGGCAACACCGATACCTTTTGGTGTCCTCCAGGAGGAGGAATCGATTTTGAAGAAACTACTCCCGATGCGCTCAAAAGAGAATTTAAAGAAGAAACGGGGCTTGATGTTGAAATTGGTTCTTTGATGTTTGTAAACGAATTTATGCATCCACCGCTGCATGCTTTAGAGCTTTTTTTTGAAGTAAAAGTAATAGGAGGGCAGCAGCTTCTTGGTTCGGATCCAGAGATGACTACCGACGCCCAAATCATCCAAGAATTACGTTGGATGAATTTTGAAGATATAAAAAAGTACCCATCTCATGAGGTGCATACACTTTTCAAATATTGCAACCGTTTATCTGATATTTACCTTTTAAAAGGCTACCTCAACGAACTCAATACCTTGACGGAAGTAGTTCACAACTAACGATTCACTTAGGATTTTTAAGACGGATGCTTATTACACAGACCGCGATTACTCCATTGTTGGAGATTAAAGATGAAAGATTTGACCCCGAAAAATGCGCGGAGTATGAATTAATGTTGGAAGTAAATACCGAAAGGCTTCGTTTCATGGTGTTTGACGGCGGCCAAAAACGGGTATTGTGTTTAGAAGATTATCTCATGTCAGGGATTGGTCGAGAACCAAATCAATCGGCTTGGCTGTCGGATTTGTTTCAGCAGCATCGTCTTTTGGGGAACAATCTCTGGAAAAGTGTGAGTGTTTCTTTCAATACGCCTCATTTTACGCTTATACCGGATGAGTACTTTCGAAAAGAATATATTGGCTCCTATCTAGAACTGTTGAGAGGAGAGACTCTTGAGCATGAGCAGGTAGTACACCGTGAAGTAAGGCACTTAGGCGCCCGCAATGTGTTTGCTGTTCAGAAATCTATCAGCGAATTTATGCTCAACACTTATACCTTGCATAAGCCTATTTTTCTGCATCAGACGCATGCCTTGATTGAGGGAACGATCATACAGTCGAAGCTCGAAAAAGATAGAAGTGTGATGAGTCTTCACTTCGAAGATGAATATCTGACAGTGACTATTGCTAAAAATAGCCGCCTGCTTTTTTGCAACAAGTTTGCCTACAAAGTCGCCTCTGATATGGGGTATTTTGTGATGTTTGTGTTAGATTCACTAGGTTTAAGAGCCGATGATTTATCCGCTTTTCTCTATGGTGAGATAACCCCTTTCTCAGAAGATTACCAACTGCTCCAAAAATTTTTATCACATATTTCGTTCGGTAATATTCCACCAAAAATTATGCTAGGAGAAGCTTTTGAAGATTTGCCCGAGCATCGTTATTTTAGTTTATACAACATCTATTTCGCAACTTTATGAAAAAACGTATCGCATTGTTTCCAGGCTCGTTTGACCCTTTTACCAAAGGCCACGAAGATATAGTGTTGAGAGGGCTCAACTTGTTTGATGAAATCATCGTAGGGATTGGGCACAATTCAAACAAAAAGCGCTACTTTCCCTTAGAAACAATGAAGGCGTTGATTGACGAAACTTTTGCGAAATACCCACAAATCAGTACCGCCACTTATGATGACTTGACAGCCAACATGGCTCGTCAATTAGGAGCGCGATTTTTACTGAGAGGTTTACGAAATACGACCGATTTTGAGTACGAAAATAGCATATCGCAGGTAAATAGGCACGTTTATGAAGAAGTAGAGACGATTTTTCTTATTACATCCCCACATTTAGCTCCAATTAGCTCCACTATCATCCGAGAGCTTCATCGCTATGGTCACGATGTAGACGAATTTTTGCCTTACAAACTTTCCAAGGCTACCATTTCGGTTTGATTTTTTTTGGGTTTTTGGCTGCTTCTGGGTCATATTGTACGAAGATATTAATCCACAGCAATCGACCCCATCTGAAAAAAAGCGGCTGAGACAAAATCAAAATTGGAATCAAAACTCCCAATACATACAAAACATTGAACTGAAGCCAAAGTACAAAGCATACAAAAACAACGGAAATTAGTAAAGTATAAAGCGCATAGCTGCCATACATACCGCCGAAGTAAAACCCTGGCTCTCTTTCAAATGACTCTCCGCATACTTCGCAGTTGGTATGCATTTTATCAAAGTCTTTCCACCGAAAAGACTGATTACTCTTGAAAAAATTGCCTTCTTGACAGCGAGGGCACTTATTGTGGAGAATACTGTATAACTTGGATCCTTTGAGCATATCTAAAGAAAGATTGGCTCCAAAGGTAATATATTTTGACCATACAAAACCTATTCCAATGCGCTTATAGAAGATGAGAGTTTAAAAGCCCTTTTTCTACCAATCGTGCAAAAACCGTGGAATGAATAGAGTCTTTGATGTGGCTCCATTCGCGCTGATTATGGGTATTGCTTCCTACAAATGATACCAGTCCTTCGGTAGTTAGGCGTTCGGCAAGTTGGCGAGTAGCAAGGTGATTACTTTGCCAAGAGTTGAGATTGAGTTGAAACAATACCCCTCGTCTGTGCAAATCAATTACTAGATCGAAATTTTGTTGTAAATAATGATAACGCTCTGGATGAGCTAATACGGGTACTAAGTTGCGTTTTTGGATGAGTTCGATAGCTTCGTACAAAAATGAAGGTCTGCCTACAATGCTTGTTTCTAGCAGCAAGTAAGTATCTTGAATTGCAAGAAGAGGTTGGCCTTGCTCGAGCATATGAACCAAAGAGACATCAAGGTAGTATTCGGCAGCCATGTCGATTTCGACCGAGATACATTTGCGAATAAGCTCACTACGCAGTCGATTGCGGCTATTACGGATATTTTCGATACTGTTTTCGTAAAACTCTCCCATGATGTGAGGAGTGGCGATAATTTTGCGCAATCCTTGAGAGGCCATTTCTTGGATGAGAGCCACGCTTTCTTCCAAGCTTTGGGGACCATTATCAAGCAACGGTAAAATATGAGCATGCATATCTACCGCAAAAGGCGGAAAACGAGTAGATGCTTGAGAGGTACGATTTCGTTTTAGAAAAGAAAAAGGCATGGTGGTTTACAATTCGCTTCCAGATACATTTCGTTATATGAAATTATCTTTTCATGAATTGTGCCAAAGTAATAGGCATACAAAAATAATTGTTAACCATTAGAAAATCAGAATATTGATACCTATTGGTTTAATAAAGCTACCTATCGAAAAAAAATTAAATCAAATTGGTATATAAATTGCTTAAGAAGCTATTTGGTCAAAATAACCTTTAAAAGTGGGTAATTGAAGGTCTTTTTCGGAGACAATAGGGTTAGTGATTTGCCAATCGATGTTTAAATCAGGGTCGTTCCAGATAATCCCTCCCTCTGAAGCTTTGTTGTAAACGTTGGTGCATTTATAGATAAAAATTGAATCTTCTAATGCCACAAATCCGTGAGCAAACCCTTCTGGCACATAAAATAAATTGTTGAGTTCGGCAGAAAGCTCAACCGTTTCGTATTTGCCAAAGGTAGGGGAGTCGGGACGAATATCGACGGCCACGTCAAGTACCCTTCCTGATACTACTCGTACGAGTTTTCCTTGAGCAAATGGCTCGCGTTGAAAGTGCAATCCTCTTACAACGCCTTTTTTGGAGAAAGATTGATTGTCTTGAACAAAATGAGTAGGGATTCCTTTCGCCTCAAAAGTTTCTTTATTGAAAGTCTCAAAAAAAGACCCTCTTTCATCTTTATAAACCGCTGGTATAATTTCTATCAGGCCTTCGATTGATTTTTTAATAACTTGCATAGGGGTGAGTAAATTGAAAACAAAGGCAAAATTAGCTAAATTGGACGAATGTCGAAAAAAAGAATATACTGGATTTGTCAAATAGGGGGATGGTCGGCTCTTATGTTCTACGAATTGCTCTACTACGCATTCGAAGACGAGCTTACGCTCAAGATGTTTTTTATTGCCATCGCCAATATTTTGGTGTGCATATTGCTCACTCACTTTTATCGCCTGATTGTAAAAGAACAGAACTGGGTTAGTTTGCCTTTATATAGACTAGTTCCTCGGGTTATTTTCTCAGGATTTTTGTTAGGATTTATCATGACTTTGATGAATTATCCTATTGATATACAGACTCTTAGAGAGATATTTCATAGCCAATTATTTATTTTCTTTGGTCATTTGTTGTCGTGGAGCAAGAGTATGTTTATGTGGGTGCTGAGCTATACGATTTATCATTATGTAGAAAACATGCGGGCTACCGAAATTGAGAAGATTTTGCTCAAGACCTCTGTCAAAGAAACTGAAGCCAAGATACTTCGCTCTCAGCTCAACCCTCATTTTGTATTTAATGCCCTTAATTCTATTAGAGCCCTTATTTCGGAAAATCCGGCCAAAGCACAGCAAGGAATAACACAGCTGTCTAATATTTTGCGCAATTCGCTACTAGCTGATCGGCGCAAAACCGTTGAGCTACGCGAAGAACTAAAAACGGTAGAAGATTATCTGAGTCTAGAAAAAGTGCGCTACGAAGACCGACTTACTACCGATTTTCATATTGATCCCAAAACTCTATATTTACAAGTGCCTCCTATGATGCTCCAGACCTTGGTCGAAAATGCAATCAAACATGGAGTCCAAAAAGCCGTAAATGGGGGTTTTGTTCAGGTGACTACTTTTTTAGAAAACGATCACGTACATATTCATATTCGAAATACGGGAACGCTCATCAAAAAAGACAACGATTTAGAAAAACACAAGGAAGCAAGCGGGTTTGGCCTTGAAAATACTGAGCGTCGCTTACATTTGTTGTATGGAGAAGATTCGGCGGGGTTTAGGATTTTTCAGGAATCGGAAGAAGTGGTAAGAGCTGAGGTGATTATTCCAATTCAAACCGAAGGGGTATTTAGGAGTATCCCCTCAACAAAGAAAGCGGCTAAAAGTATATAAAATAGGCCTGCCGTAGCCTAAAAGTTCAAAATATGATAAACCACAAATCATTTGCTAATGAAAGCCCTGATTATTGATGATGAAAGGTTGGCTCGAAACGAGTTACGCCGATTGTTAGAGAATTTTCCAAAGATTGAAATTGTAGGCGAAGCGGCTAATGCCGACGAAGCAAAAAAGCTAGTAGAAGAGCAACGCCCCGATTTATTGTTTTTAGATATTCAGATGCCTGGTAAAAACGGGTTTGAATTGTTGGAATCGTTGGATGATGATACAATTCCAGAAGTAATTTTTACAACAGCCTATGATGAGTATGCTCTCAAGGCTTTTGAATACAATGCGCTAGATTATATCCTGAAACCTATTGATTTACCTCGATTGAGCGAAGCAGTACATCGGGTATTTGATGAGTTCGACAGAAAGAACGAAACTGAGACTTTGACCGAACGTAAAATTTTGGGAGAAAACGACCAAGTTTTTATCAAAGACGGTGAAAGATGCTGGTTTGTAAAACTCGGTAAAGTAAGGCTGTTTGAATCGATGGGTAATTATGTACGTCTTCATTTTGACGACCAAAAACCACTCGTTCTTAAGTCATTGAATGCTTTGGAGGAGCGTCTCGACCCCGTTTCTTTTTTTAGAGCTAACCGTAAACATATCATCAATTTGCAGTGGATTGACAAAATCGAACCTTGGTTTTCAGGGGGGCTTTTGGTGACTTTGCGCGGAAGCGGTGAAAAAATAGAAATCTCTCGCCGCCAAGCCATTAGATTTAAAGATATGCTGAGTTTATAAATAATAAAGGGCTGTTGGATTTTCCAACAGCCCTTTATTATTGAAGGGTTTATTTTTTATCCCACCACACTTTTGAAGTGTAGGAGTTGCCGTTTGAGAGGCGTTTTACGGCTTCATCATAATTAGGCTTGTTGAGTAATGTCTCTCTAGATGAGTAAATAGCTCTCCTCGGAATCTGCCCATTGGTAGAGCCTAAGTTGGGGCCTGGTTTGAGCGCGGGATAGCCCATGCGGCGCCATTCGATAAAGGCCTCGTAAGAGCGTCCAAACAACTGAATCCACTTTTGCGTACCAATTTTTTCTAGCTTTTGTTCTTTGCTCAATCCCGTAAAAGAAAGCTGTTCCTGAAAATCTGCTGGGATAGTAGTGACATTATAGGGGTTTTGAGCCAATGCGGCTTTGAGACCATCTTGATAAAATTTCTCGGCTTGATCGGTAGTAGCACCCCATCCTTCTAGGGCAGCCTCGGCTTTGTAAAAACTAACATCTGAAAAAGACATCGCTAAACAGGCAATAGCGGGACTATAAGCTTTGTTGAAAAAGGTAGTTTGGGAAGCCGTAGAATAATCATCCTTGATAACAGCCTTTAGCAAATCATCAGTAAGGGCTACACCAATGCCTTTGTAGGCAGGAGCACCGGCTTTTACTGAATTAACACTAGGCTGAGCCAAACGTGGGAGCCGTGGGTCTTTGGTCGAAACAAGTTGAGTCACCAAGGCCGACGCTAGGTATTTGAGGTCGGGGCTACCAGCAAGCCAATGATTGAGTACAGGGTGTACATTACCGTTAGTGGCATCATTGAAGGTAGGAACGGCAGCATTGTCGGCATTACTTTCCATCAGCGGTTGGCCCATGGCCTCAGTTACGGTTTTTTGAGCCAATGCTGCATCCGCATACCTAATCCGCATCCCAAGACGTAGTTTAAGGGAATTGCCGTATTTTTTCCATTGAGCGATATTGCCTTTGAAATAAAAATCAGCGCTGCCGTAGCTTTCATCAGTAGGAGTGAGCTGGCCAATAGCCGCATCTAAATCTTGAATTAGTTTTTTATAAATAGACTCTTGCGTGTCAAATTTAGGTTGGTTGTTGACGGCTTCTACACCCAATGCGGTTTCGGAAAATGGAACATCACCAAAAAGATCAGTGAGACGTTGCCATATCGAAATCTCTACAATCCGCGCAATGGCCAATTTGGTGCGGGCTTTAGGATCAGATTCACGACCTTTGAGTATTTGATTCCGTACTTGTGATAGATTTCTGATAAGTGCGTAGTGATCATTCCAAAGGTTATCGTCGGTTTGTTGAATATACCTTGAACTAGATATTAAAACGCCCCCTGCCCAATGTTGTATCCATGAGCCAAACTGATTGTTAGGGTATTCGTAACCTTCCGAAAATGCCGCATCTTTTTGGGCTTTTGATAAAATCAGCCCCGGATCAATGGTAGATAGGGTAGTAGGGGGTGTATTGATTTTTTCAAAATCTTCGGTACAGCTTTGTGCCATAAGGAGGCTTCCCAACACCACGAGCGATTTGATTTTTATATGTTTCATAAAATGTATGTCTTAAAAAGGTAAAGAGTTGATTAGAGTTCTAAATTCAAGCTTACACCAAAATACCGCAACAAAGGCAGTGAAGTAGATTCAAGCCCCAACGAAGAATTGTTGACATTGAAGGAAGAAGCTTCGGGTGCATAGCCGTCGGTTTTGCGTTGGAAATAAAACAAGTTACGACCATATACACCCGCGCGGATGTTGCGGAAAGGTGTTTTGCTGATAAACTTAGAAGGTAATTGATAATTGAAAGTAAGTTCTCTAAACATTACATAGCTTGCATCATTCAGCATTTCTTCAGAGACTACGTTATCTTTATCTGGTGCAATGACGTTCCAATAATCCTGCGCTCTTACTTGTTTGGTGTTGGTTTGACCAGTGCTTGTCCAAGTTCCGTCGGCATTTTTCTGAGCTACTACTCCCTCTGCTACGTAAGTTCCGTCGCGTCCAGGTAGTGTTTTTTTGATTGTACCATATACCAGTTCTTCGCGAAGGCTTTGTGAAAATATTTTACCACCTTGGCTGATGTCAATCAAACCTGAAAGCGCAAAGCCTTTGTAGCGCAACACATTATTGAAACCGCCAATCCAATTGGGCAAAGCGCTTCCAATTTCATATAAAGATTTGGCGTTGGTTTTGAGCGGTAAGCCTGTAGTAGGGTCGATGAGGCGATTGCCTTTGTCGTCACGAAGCCACTGAAAGCCATTGCCGATGATAGTTCCGAAAGGCTTGCCAGGGGTAGCAATGACTTGTACGTTGCGATCATCGCCCAAAAGGAAAGTAGAGACTCCTTCAGCCAACTCAACCACCTTGTTTCGGTTGCGGGAAAAATTGAAAGTCGCATCCCACGAAAACCCAGATTCGGTGCGCACAGGTGTACCCGTAATCGATAGCTCTATACCATGATTGCGGATTTCGCCTGCATTGATACGTCGTGAACTAAATGTACTCGAAGGCGGCAATGGAATATTGAGGATTTGGTTTTTGGTGCTAGCATCGTAATAAGCAAAACTAAGACCAAGGCGGTTTTTGAAGAAACGAGCTTCAAGACCCAATTCAATGGATGTAGTCAACTCATTTTTTAGATTAGGGTCAGGAATTACCGATGTAAACGAGCCTAATGGCTGTCCACCATGAGGGTTTTGGTCCAGTGAGTAGTTACCTGTCAATTGATAAGGGCTTCCTGAGCTTCCCGCTTGTGCCCACGAAGCACGTACTTTTAAGAAACTGAGGGTACTATTTTGTAAATTGAAGGCATCCGTAACTACTAAGCTGCTGCTAATGGCAGGGTAAAAAAACGAATTGTTGGCTGGTGAGAGTGTAGACGACCAGTCGTTTCGAGCAGAGAAATCAACAAATAAATAGTCTCTGAATCCTACTGAACCTGCTCCATATACGGAGTTGATGGAAGACTCCGAAAGGTTGAAAATATAAGAATTGAGCAGGGTATTGTTGATAGAATATAAATTAGGTGCAATAAATTCCGTACCAGTATTTCCTGTAGTACGAGCTGAAAATTTCTGATGATTGGCTCCTAGATTAAGCGATAACGAGAAATCTTTTGACAATTGAGGTGTAAGCGACAACAACACGTCACTGTTGTCTTCTCGTACGCGAGTCACTTCTTCTATGATGTCGCCGTTGCGGTTTTGGCTTTGGTAAGTTCCTTTTTCACGATACCGAAAACGCTGGTCAGTATAAAAGTCGGTACCTGTTTTGGCCGTCAATCGAATCCAGTTATTGAATTGATAACTCAGTTTAATCAATCCAATAAGCCTCTGACGGTCGTCAGAGTTGCGGGTATGGTCACGAGTCCAGTAAGGGTTGGCCGTGGAAGAGTTGGTAGCATATGTTTTTTCCAAACCCGGATAAATAATGCTTCCGTAGCCAAGTTGTTTTGTGATATCTTCGGCTGTCCATGCTGATTGTTCTAAGACACTCATGGGCATGGAGCGGGGCTGGCTTATCCATAAATATGCAGGGTTGTCGGCGGCATCCGATACTGTAGGACGATTGTTGCCTCGTTGACCAATATAGTTAGCTTTAACGTCCAAGTCTAATTTGGGCGTAATTTTGGCAAGGGTACGAAGGTTGATATTGTTACGATTAAGGGTATTGCCAGGAGTGTAGCCGTCGATTTTGGTATTGCCAAACGACAAACGATAGTTGACATTGTCGTTGCCCCCTTCAACGCTAATATTGTTGGCCATTTGTTTTTCTTTATTGAAAAACGTTTGGAAAGTATTGGGCTGAGGAGTCAGACTTAAGATATTACCCCATTGGTCTTCGTATTGCTGCCCTTCCATTTTAGCACCCCAACTTGAACGGGTGAAGCGGTCGCGTCCACCACTCATTTTGGGCATGCCTTGGATATTGGCTGCTTGAGCTGCTGCCCAAGTATATATTTTCCCGTCGTTGCCCCGAAAGTGCGTAAAAGTTCCGTCGAGCCCTTGTCCGTACTCGTCCTGAAAGTCTGGCAATACGAGGGCATCTCCTACCGAATAATCAATACCATATTTGACTCCAATCCCTTTGCGAGATTTACCAGATTTGGTGGTAATCAAAATCACTCCGTTACTACCTCTTTGTCCATAAAGTGCGGCAGCATTAGGGCCTTTTAAGACCGACATGGTTTCGATATCTTCTGGATTAAATGGTGGCGAACTTCAGCGCTTCGCGCTTTTCCGGCAGCGTTTCGCCATAGGCCCGCGTCTGCACGATGCCGGAGTGCAGGTAGAGATTATGCGGCATCACCGTGGCGCCGAGGATGCCGAGCGCCAGGTAGAGCATTTCGGGGTTGGTGACGATCTCGGTGGTCGGCGCGAACCCGCGGATCACCTCGCCCCAGTTCGGGTCCGCCAGCGCGATCTGCACCGCAAAACAGACCGCGATGACGCCGAGCAGGGTGATCACCAGCGCTTCGACCCAGCGGAAGCCGAGCCGCTGCAGGTAGAGGATCAGGAACACGTCGAGCGCCGTGATGATGACGCCGATCTCGAGCGGGATGCCGAACAGCAGGTTCAAGCCGATTGCCGTGCCGATCACCTCGGCGATGTCGGTGGCGATGATGGCGATTTCGGCCATCAGCCACAGCACCCAGGCCACCGGACGGGGGAAGGCGTCGCGACAGGCCTGCGCCAGGTCGCGGCCCGAGCCGATGGCAAGGCGGGCGCAAAGCGATTGCAGCACGATCGCCATGATGTTGGAGATCAGCGCGACGACCAGCAGCGTGTAGCCGAAGCGCGAGCCGCCTGCGAGCGAGGTGGCCCAGTTGCCCGGGTCCATATAGCCCACGGCGACCAGGTAACCCGGCCCGATAAAGGCAAAAGCGCGCCGCCAGAAGCTGCCCGAGCGGGCGACGGGAATGCTGCGATGCACATCGGTGAGCGACGCATCGCCGCGGTCGCGGCGCCAGCCGGGAAACACCTCGTTCGAACCGATATCCATCGTCCTGCCTTCAGGTGCGGTCGGTCCGGGAGCGGGCTCGACATCCACAACATTAGTTGCGAATGGTTCTTAATAGCATCTAACGCGCGCCGATTGTCAACAGCGTCCCTGGCCGATTGCTTTTGAAAGCGGTTTCTTTCACCTTGGGCCAAATGCCGAACGGCGAACCAATCGCCTCGGACGGGGGACTTTCACCTATGCCTGCCTTTCGACTGATCGACGCCAAGCTGCCGGATTTCGGTGTTCCCGCCACCCGCCCCGAGCTTGACCGTTCCGTTTATCTCGCCCGCTTCTCGGCCCTTGGCCGTGCCCGCCGCGCTGCCGGGCTCGACGCGCTGGTGGTCTATGCCGATCGCGAGCATGCCGCGAACATGAGCTACATCACCGGGTTCGATCCGCGCTTCGAGGAAGCCCTGCTGCTGATCACTCCCGACACCACCCCGACGCTGCTGGCCGGCCCGGAGAATCTCGGCCGTGCCGCCAATGCCGCGATCGAAGTCGAGGCGCGGCTCTATCCGCCGTTCGGGCTGCTGGGGCAGGACCGCACCAAGACTCCCGCCCTCGACGAGGTGCTGCGCAACGCCGGCATCGCCGCCAACCAGCGCGTCGGCGTGCTGGGCTGGAAGTATTTCGGCCCCGATGAGGCGTCCAAGCCCGAGGCCTGGCTCGAGACCCCGTCCTATATCGTCGACACGCTGCGCCAGATCGTCGGCGCCGACGGCCGGGTGGTGAATGCCAATGCGTTGTTGATGCACGCGGTGACCGGTCTGCGCGCCGTCAACGAGATCGTGCAGATCGCCCAGTTCGAGTTCGGCGCCGTCGCCTGCTCGGAAGCCGTCAAGGCGGTGATCGCCAATGTCCGGCCGGGCATGAGCGAGTTCGACGCGGTGCAGCAGATGCGCCTCGGCGTGCTGCCGCACTCGTGCCACACCATGTTTTCGTCGGGCGACAAGCTGGTCGGGCTCAACAGCCCGTCGGGCAAGCGGCTCGAAAAGGGCGACCCGATGACCTCGGCGGTCGGCTACTGGGGCGGCCTGTCGAGCCGCATGGGCTGGCTGGTCGAGGACGAGGCGGAACTGCCCGCCAACGTGCGCGATTATGTCGACCGTCTCGCCGGGCCGTACTTTGCCTGCGCGGCCGAATGGTATGAAACCATCGGCATCGGGGTCACCGGCGGCGAGCTCGACGCCCTGGCGCGCCGTCACCTCGATACGCCCTTCTTCAAGCTGGTGCTCAACCCCGGGCACCTGATTCACCTCGACGAGTGGATGAATACCCAGGTCTATCCGGGCTCCAAGCAGGTGTTCCTGTCGGGCCAGGCCGTGCAGTGCGACATCATCCCGGCGGCCGGCCCGCCATACTATGGCGCCAATATCGAGGATGGTATCGCGCTGCTCGACGAAGCGGGCAGGGCCGAGCTGAAGGCCGATTTCCCTGATGTCTGGGGGCGCATCGAGGCGCGCCGGGCCTTCATGGGCGACGTGCTCGGCATTCGCCTCAAACCCGAGGTGCTGCCGCTCTCCAACCTGGCCGGAGCGATGCCGCCATACTGGTTGTCGCCAAGCCGCATCGTTTCCAAAGCGTGATGTGATCGCGCGCGCTCACTTGCCAATCTGGTGCGCGCCGATTATCTCGTTTGGGATCGACATTTGGCTGACTTCCGGCCGTATGCCCCCGCTCTCGGTCAGGCGCACGATAGGACTTCCAAAATTCGACTGACCGGGCAGGATGATCGCATGTCGTTCTGCCCACCACATCACTGCGAAGAGGGACTCCCCCGATGGAAAAGGGCACCGTCAAATTTTACAACGATCAGAAGGGCTATGGTTTCATCCAGCCCGATAGCGGCGCGAAGGACGTGTTCGTGCACGCCACCGCTCTGCAGCGCGCTGGCCTGACCGGCCTGAGCGAAGGCCAGAAGGTCTCGTTCGAGACCGGCGAAGACCGCCGCACCGGCAAGATCGCCGTCACCGAGATCTCGGCCGCCTGATCTGGCGTAGGTTTGCGATGAGAGGCCGGGCCCCGCAAGGTGCCCGGCCTCTCTCTTTTCAGGCCCGCGCCCACGGGGTGTAGCTGCCGACGCTCCACAGGTGCCCTTCGGGATCGAGGCAGGCAAAGCCGCGCCCACCATAGCTCTCGGTGCGGATCTCCCGCACGATCTCGGCCCCGTTGGCCCTGGCCTTTTCGTAGGTCCCGTCCACATCATCGACGATCACGTAGGGGCTCTGCGTCGTGCCGCCCAGCTTGTCGGGCGTCGAGATGGCGCGACCGAACTCGGTATGCGGATGGGGCGAGCCCAGCATGATCATGCCGTCGCCCAGCCGCAGTTCGGCATGCGAGATGCCGCCATTGCCGTCGCCGTTGATCTCGTGTCGAGTGAAACCGAAGGTCTCGCACAGCCAGTCGATCATGGCGGGTGCGTCCTCGTAGGTCAGGCAGGGGATTACTGTCGAAGCCATCGCTCAATCTCCATCGTAGCAAGCGAGCATCGCCCGTCGCTCCGTGTCCGGTCTTGGAGATTTGTTACCTTGGTGGCGCCAGCACGCTCCCGTCCGGCAGGCTGGCGCGCAGCAGCGCGGTGGGGGATTGGCCGCTCATCGCGCGGAACTCGCCGTTGAAATGCGATTGGTCGGCATAACCGCAGGCATAGGCGAGGTCGGCCAGCGACCGAACTTCGCCGGAGCGCAAGGCGGCGAGGGCCGTCTCGAACCGCAGCAGCCGCGCCACCGTCTTCGGCGCCATGCCGACCTCACGCCGAAACAGCGTACTGAGGTGCTTGCGGCTGACTTCGAGTTTACCTGCAAGCGCCGCAATATCGAGGCGTCCTCCGGCCGCGACCAGTTGCGCATAGCCGGCCTCGACCAGCGGGGTCAGCTCCGCACCATGGTCGAGCCGATCAAGGAGGTAGCGCTCGATGATGGCGAAGCGCTGCGGCCAGTCGGCCGCGTGCGCCAGCCGCTCCTCGAGCCCACGGAACGCCGCGCCGAGCACGGCATCGGCCGGCACCACCAGTCCGGCAATCTCATTGAGGTCGAGGCCCAGGATGCGCCTCGCCCCCAATGGGGTGAAGTTGACCTGCATGCAGAAGGCGTGACCGGGCGAGCCCACCAGCGTCGGCTGGTTGGTCAGCCCGGCGATGAACCCTTGTCCCAGCCGCACGCGCTCGCCGCCATCGTCGCCGAAGACGCTGAAGTGATGTTCGAACACCAGGATCAGCGGGATGCCGGAAAAAGGCAGCTCGCGCCGCACCAGCGGTGCGCCGCCGGTTTCGACATAGCCCTCGAGCTCGATGACATGGGGCCGCAACGGCGCGGCTGGCAGCTTCCGCCACAGCGTCCAGCGACCATGTTCCGAGCTGTGATCGACCCTGTCGATGTCGACGTCCATCCGGCAACTCTAGCGCTTCGGCCGGCCCGGCAAAACCTTACTTCTTGCCGCTGCCTGCCTCGCCCCAGGTGATCAGCCGGGCGCTGCGATGGCCGGTGAGATAGATCCACAGCCAGCTGATCGCCACCGAGATGCGGTTCTTGAGCCCGATCAGGAAGTAGATATGGGCGAGGCCCCAGGTCCACCAGCCGATCCAGCCGGTGAGCTGGATCCAGCCGAAATCGATCAGCGCGGCGCTTTTGCCCACCGTGGCGATATCGCCCAGGTGCTTGTAGCGGAATGGCGCGATGGCCTTGCCCTCGAGCCGGGCGCGGATCACCGACGCCACGTACTTGCCGCCTTGCTTGGCCGCATCGCCGATTCCCGGCACCGGCTTGCCGTTCGGTGCCGATATCGTAACCGTGTCGCCGATGGCGAAGATGTTCGGGCTGCCGGGCACCGTGAGGTCCGGCTCGACCTTGATCCGTCCGGCGCGGTCCGCCTCGACATCGAGCCATCTGGCCGCCGGCGAGGCCAGCACGCCCGCCGCCCAGATGATGGTGTTGGCCCGCAGCACTTGCCCGGCGAAGCTGACGCTGTCGAGCGTGACCTCGGTAACGGGCTGGCCCAGCATCACTTCGACGCCGAGCTTTTCCAGAGCCGACTTGGCATAGGCCGAGAGGTTCTCGCGGAAATTGGCCAGGACCCGTGGCCCGGCTTCGATCAGGACGACGCGGGCTTCTTCGGGCCGGATCGAGCGGAACTCGTGCTTCAGCGTGGTACGCGCCAGTTCGATCACCGCGCCGGCCAGTTCCACACCGGTCGGGCCGGCGCCGATGATGGCAAAAGTCAGCAGCGCCTTGCGCTTTTCGGGATCGTCCTCGCGTTCGGCCGCCTCGAACGCCAGCAGCAGCCGGCGCCGCATCGCGGTGGCATCCTCCAGCGTCTTGAGCCCCGGTGCGAAGGGCTCCCAGTCGTCATGGCCGAAATAGGCATGCCGCGCGCCGGTGGCGATGATCAGGCTGTCGAAGGGAACCCGCCCACCATCCTCGAGCTCCACCAGTTGCGCCGCCTTGTCGATGCCGGTGACGTTGCCGAGCAGCGTGGTCACTTCCGGCCGATGCTTGACCAGCATGCGGATCGGCCAGGCGATTTCCGATGGGCTGAGTGCGGTCGTCGCCACCTGGTAGAGCAGCGGCTGGAACAGGTGGTGGTTGCGCCGGTCGATGACGGTGATGTCGAGATCGGCGCCCTTGAGCTTCTGGATCGCGGCCAGCCCGCCAAACCCGCCGCCGATCACGACGACCCGATGCCGTTGAGCCGAGTTGGTCATTTCCAAACCCCACTTGCAGTGCCCGCACTGCATGTAGGTCTTTGATCCGCAATGCTCAATGAACGGCGGGCGCGCCGGGTGCAGCCCTCGCATGCGTCCAGGGCACGGGGAGCGGAGGGAGCCTTGCACGATCATGCATGGGTAAGGCTCCCTCCGGCCGGCGCTCTTCGCGCCATGCCCCCGCCGCGAACCGGCGGGGGAGTTTGCTAGGCCGCCGAACCGTCGAAATCGCGGCGGGCCGCCTCGATGCTTTGCTGGTTGCGCACGGCGAACGAGCCGAGCGGCCGAACGCTGGCGGCGAAATCGCGACCCAGTTCCGTCAGTTCGTACTCGACCCTTGGCGGAATGGTGGCGAAGGCGGCACGCACCGCGAAGCCGTGGCGCTGCAGATTGCGCAGCGTCTGTGTCAGTTGCTTCTGCGAGATGCCGTCGACCGCGCGCGAGATCTCGTTGAACCGCAGCTTGCCGTCCCGCATCACCGACAGCACGTCAACGGTCCAACGGGCACCGGCGAGATCGAGCAGGTCGTGTACAATCTCAAACTGGCTGGCCATGTCATAATACCCTGTAGTTGTTGTGGTCCGCCCGGCCGCCGCATGCGGCCGGGCTTGGTCGTTACTCGCCCATTGCGTGGGCACGTTCCTCCGCCGTCATCGGCTTGGCAGCCTGGGGACGACGCAGCAGGAAGACGATCGGGAGCGACACGAAGGTCAGGATCATCATCAGGTGGAAGTCATCGAGGAAGGCGAGCATCGCCGCCTGCTGGGTGATCATCCCGTGGATGGTGCCGACCACATTGGCAAAGCCGCCATAGGCCGCCGCGAAGTCGCGCAGCGGGCCGGAGTCGAGCGTGATCCGTTCTGCCAGCTCGCCATAGTTCACCACCTGCATCTGCGCCAGGATCGTCGTCACCACCGAGATGCCGACACCCTGGCCGACATTGCGGATCAGGCTGAACATCGCCGTGGCGTCGACGCGGTACCTGGCATTGATGGTGGCGAAAGCCAGCGAGTTGAGCGGCACGAACACAAAGCCCATGCCAATACCCTGCAGGAAGCCCGACAGCAGGATCGGGCCCGAACCCATGACGATATCGAACTCGGTCATCATGTAGAGCGAGTAGCCCATCAGCAGCGTGCCGCCGACGACCAGCAGGCGCGGGTCGTATTTCGACACCAGCCGGCCCACCACGATCATCGACACCATGGTGCCGATGCCGCGTGGCCCCATCAGTAGGCCCGTCTCGATGACCGGAAAGCCCATCAGGTTCTGCAGCATCGGCGGCAGCAGGGCGAGGCCCGAGAACAGCGTGATGCCGGTGATGAAGATGAGGACCAGCCCGGTGACGAGGTTCCTGTCCTTGAACATTCCCATGTCCATGAACGGGTTCTCGGCGGTGAGGCAATGGACGATGAACACCCACAGGCCCGAGATGGCGAGCAGCAGGTAGAGCCAGATTTCGGTCGAGTCGAACCAGCCCACGCCCTGGCCACGGTCGAGCAGCATCTGCAGCGATGCCACGGCCAGCGCCAGCATGCCGAAGCCGAAGAAGTCGAACTTGCGGATCTTGATCGCCGTGTTCGGCATCAGCGCCGCCAGCATGAAGAAGGCGACGATACCGACCGGCAGGTTGACGAGGAACACCGCGCGCCAGTTGAACGTCTCGGTCAGCCAGCCGCCCAGCGTCGGCCCGATGATCGGCCCGAACATGATGCCGGCGCCGAAGATCGCCATGGCCTGCCCGAGCTGTTCGCGCGGGTTGATGTCCATCATCGTCGCCTGCGCCAGCGGCACCAGCATGGCGCCGCACACGCCCTGGATGACGCGGAACGCCACCATCTGCGCAAGGTTGGTGGCGATGCCGCAGAGCAGCGAGGCGGCAGTGAACCCCACCACGGCGAACAGCAGCAGGTTGCGCCGGCCGAAGCGGTCGGAGAACCAGCCGGTCAAGGGCGTCGCGATGGCCGCGGCGACGATGTAGGAGGTCAGCACCCAGTTGATTTCGTCCTGCGACGCGCCCAGGCTGGCGCGCATATGGGGCAGGGCGACGTTGGCGATCGTGGTGTCGAGCACCTGCATGATCACCGCCACCATGATGGCGGCGGTGAGCAGGCCCTTGTTCTTGACGACGACCGTGGGGGCCGAGACAGCGGCAGCGGCGGCCATTTTACAGCGCCTTCTGGCCTTCGGCAGCCTGGGCCCCGGCGGGCTTGGTGTCGACGTTGACGGTGGCGCTCATGCCGGCGCGGAACAGGTCGGTGCCGGTGTCGCACGCGATGTTGACCGGGATGCGCTGCGTGACCTTCACCCAGTTGCCGGTGGCGTTCTGCGCCGGGATCAGGGCGAATTCCGCACCGGTCGCGGCGCCGATCGAGGCCACCTTGCATTCGATCGCCAGCCCCGGATAGGCATCGACCTTCACTTCCGCCGGCATGCCGACGGCGAGGGTGGTCAGCTGCGTTTCCTTGAAATTGGCTTCGACCCAGGTATCGCCGGTCTCGACCAGCGTCGCGATGGTCGAGCCGGTATTGATGAACTGGCCCACATTGAGGCTTGCCACCTGGCTGACGATACCGTCCGCCGGCGCCACCACCGTGCTCTTGTCGAGGTTGCGCTGCGCATTGTCGCGCGCCGCGAGGGCCGCGCGCACCGCCGGATGATCATCGGTTTTGATTTCCGGGTTGCCGCCGAGCGCTGCCGTGGCATTGGCCACGTCCTGCTGCTCGAGCGCGACGTTGCTCTGCGCCTGCTGCAGGGCCAGCCGCGAGTCATCGAGCGCGGATTCGGCCGAAATGCCCTGCTTCTGCAGGTTCGAGGCGCGATCCCATTCCTTCTGCCGGATGGCGAGGGTGGCGTTGGCGGCCTCGAGCTTGGCGTTGGCGATGGAGTAGGCGACGCGCAGCTGCTCGACATTTACCCGCGCCGTGGCCAGAGCCGCGTCGGACTGGCTGAGCGCGATGCGATAGGGCTCGGGGTCGATGGCGAACAGCGTATCGCCGGCCTTCACCGACTGGTTGTCCTTGACCGCCACGGAGACGATGCGGCCCGCCACGTCGGACGAGAGCGACACCTTGGGCTGCTGCACATAGGCGTTGTCGGTTTCCACATAGCGTCCACCGGTCAGCCAGAAATAGCCACCGCCTGCCGCCAGCACCACCGGCACCGCCAGCATGATGGCGAGCCGCCGGCCCGAACGCTTCTTCTTGGCCGGCGCCTCGGGCGCGGCCGCAGCCGCAGCTTCCGGCTTGGTGGCTTCAACGGCGGGCGTGGTGACGGGCTTGGCTTCGCCGGGGGCGGGGGGAGTGACGCGGGCGTTCATAATCAGACTTCCTCGAGATCGGCCGTCTGGCCGGAAAGGTTTTCGCGCATCCTGGAAAGCGCGGTGATCACGGTCTGCCGTTCGTCGGGGGTGACGCCCTCGAGTGCGGCCTCATACATGGACAACCCGACCTTGCGGGCCGTGGTGAAGATTTCTTCGCCCTCGGCGGTCAGACGGGCGAGTTTGGCCCGGCTGTCGGTCGGGTCGGGGTAGCGATCGATCAGGCCGCGCTTTTCCAGCCGGTCGAGCACCCCGGAGATGGTCATCGGGTCGGTGTCGGCCGCGGTTGCCAGCCCCACCTGGGTAATTCCGTCGTTGAGCGCGATCTGCGCCAACACGCGCCATTGCGGCAGCGTGATGCCATGCACCTTCGCTTCTTCCTCGAAGCGGCGCTTCATCAGCCGGGCGACTTCGTGGATCAGGTAGCCCATCGGGGCCTGGTGTTTGTAGCTCAGGTTCGATTTCATAAGTGCACATATAATAAGTGCACATACGACGTCAACGCGCGGGACTATTAGAAACCAAGCTAAATCTGCATGGCTGGCATTTTCGCCTCGCATGCCCTATCTCCCCGCCATGACCAACGAGCTCGCAACCGCCCGCCGTTTCTCGGTGGCCCCGATGATGGACTGGACCGACCGTCACTGTCGGGTCCTGCATCGGCTGCTGACGTCGCACGCGCTGCTGTTCACCGAGATGGTGACCAGTGCGGCGGTGGTGCATGGGCCGCGTGAGCGGTTGCTGGGCTTCGATCAGGTCGAGCAGCCCGTGGCGCTGCAGCTCGGCGGTTCCGACCCCAGGGAGCTGGCCGAGGCGACCCGCATCGCCACCGGCTTCGGCTACCGCGAGATCAACCTCAACGTCGGCTGCCCATCCGATCGCGTGCAATCGGGCCGCTTCGGCGCCTGCCTGATGGCCGAGCCGGAGCTCGTCGCCGAGTGCGTCCGCGCCATGCGCGATGCCACTGATCTGCCGGTGACGGTGAAGTGCCGCATCGGCATCGACGACCAGGACACCGAGGAGAGCCTAGACCGCTTCGCCGATGCCATGGTCGGCGCCGGGGTCGATGCGCTCTACGTGCACGCCCGCAAGGCCTGGCTCAAGGGCCTGAGCCCCAAGGAAAATCGCGAGATCCCGCCGCTCGATTACCCGCGCGTGCACCGCCTTGCCGAGCGCCTCAGGCCGCTGCCGGTGATGATCAATGGCGGCATCAAGACCATCAAGGATGCCGAAGCCCACATGGTGCACATGTCCGGCGTCATGCTGGGTCGCGTCGCCTATCACGAGCCGATGCTGCTGACCCTAGTCGACGAACGCTTCTTCGGCGCGCCGAAAAAGACCGTCGAGCTGCGCGACGTCATGCTGGCCATGTCCGATTACGCCGAGCGCGAGATCGGCAAGGGCGCACGGCTCAACAATATCACCCGCCACATGCTCGGCCTCGCCAACGCCCGCGCCGGCGCCCGCACCTTCCGCCAGATCCTCAGCGTCGACGCAGCACGGAAGGGCGCGGGGCCTGAGGTGATCATGCGGGCGTTCGACGCGCTCGAACCGGAACTGCAACTGGCAGTGTAACGCCCTTCATCCCGGGAGGGTGGAGCGCCCGGATTCCTTACTTGTGCGCTGCCCAGAAATCCGCCTGCAATTGCGCGGCTTCCTCCGCCAGCAGCGGGCCGACGATCTCGGTCGGTCGCTGTCCGGCCTCGAACACGATGTGGCAGGGCAGGTCGAGCGTCGGGTTTTCCTCGTGCGCGCCGGTCTGCGCCTTGAGGTCGCGCTCTGTCTGGCCGAACACCACCCGGCCGATGCCGGCCCAGTAGATGGCCCCCGAGCACATCGCGCAGGGCTCGGCCGAGGTGTAGAGCGTGCAGTCCTGCAACTCGTCGAGGCTGAGGTTCGTGGCAGCCCACGAGGCCAGCAGCTTTTCGGCGTGCGCGGTGCGGTCGCCGCCTTCCGAGCTGTAGCCATTGCCCTGTTCGCGCAGCACCTTGCCTTGCTTGTCGGCAAGCAGCGCGCCGAACGGATGGTCGCCGCCATCGCGCGAGCGTTTGGCGACGGCAAAGGATTGGCGCAGCAGGGCTTCGTCGTAAGGGCGAGCAGGCATCTGGGTCTCCGTGATCTGGGGAGACTATGCCTCAGTGCCGCTCAGTCGACCAGTTCGAGCGCGTTGCCGCTTACCGCATAGCGGGTGAGGGTGCCGAGGAAGGTCATGCCGAGGAGGCTCGTTTCCAACGCTCCCTGTTCGGCGATAAAGGCCCGCACATTGTTGCGCACGATCCCGCCCACCTCGACCTGGTCGAGCGTCACTGCCGCCGCCTTGCCGGTGCCGTTGGCGGTGGAGACCGAGATGTCATAGCGCAGCGTGTCGGTGGCGTAGCCCGCTTTCTGGGCGTCGTCATGGGTCAGCACCACAGCGCTGGCGCCGGTGTCGAAGATGGTCCGGATGTCGGAACCATTGATCGTCGCATTGATCTGGAAATGCCCGTCGCGTCCGCCGCGGAACGTCGCGCTGCCGCGCTCGCCATCCACCACCGCGATTCCCGGCATCAGCTCGCCGAATACCCGCGACGCCACCAGCGTCAGGTCGTCACGATAGGTATAGCCGACCAGCACCACGCCGAAGATGCCGGCCCACAGCACCAGGTTGCCGAACAGCTCGGAGAATTTGTAGCGGCGTGAGAACAGCCCGCCGGCAATGAAGATCAGGATCGCCACCAGCGGCAGCAACTGCCCGAGCTGATCCTGCGTGAGCCCAACCAGCGTCCCCGCGTCAGCGCTGACCAGAAGCGCCAATCCGACGGCGATGACGAGGGCGAAACCGATGAACAGCATGCAAATCCCTTAGCTGATGCCACCCACGATAATGGGAAGCCTCAGGCACAATTCAAGCACCGCGCCAGCCGGAGAACAGTGAACTCTCTGCGACCAGCCCGTCGCCGACGACATCGAGGAAGGCCCTGACTCGCGCCGTCTTCCTCAGGTCAGCATGGGTGACGATCCATAGCTCGCGTGTCAACTCGATGACCGGCCCGGTGCCGGCCCGGACGAGGCCCGGCTCGATGTCGCCAAGGTAGCAGGGCAGCACCGCATAACCGATTCCGGCCTTGGCGGCGGTGAACTGGTTGATCAGGCTGTTGGCGCGGTAGACGATATGGCGCGGCTCGATCTTCTCGCCCAGCCAGTCGGCCGCGGCGATGCCGGTCACCTCGGCGCCCCAGCCGATGAAGTCGCGCCCCGCAGTGTCGTCCAGGGGGCCAAGGGCCGGGGCACCATAAATGGCCCAGGCAATATCGGCGAGCTTGCGTCCGAACAGGTCCGGCTCCTTGGGCCGCGTCACCCTGAGCGCGATATCGGCCTCGCGCCGGCTGAGGCTCAGCACCCGGTTGTCGACCACGAGCTCCACCACGATCCCCGGATGCGCCGCGCGGAATCGCGCCAACTGGCCGGTCAGCACGCTATAGGCCAGCGTCTCCGAGGAGGTGACGCGCAGCGCGCCGGTGAGGCGCTGGTCTCGCCCGCCGACCTCGCGGCTCAGCGCATCGGCTTCCGTCTCCACCCGCTCGGCGGTCGTGGCAACACGTTCGCCCTCGCTCGTTGCCTGGTAGATGCCTGCCGGCAGCCGCTCGAACAGCCGCACCCCGAGTTTTTCCTCCAGCGCATTGAGCCGGCGGAAGGCCGTGGAATGGTTGACGCCGAGCGCCGTTGCGCCTCCGCCGAGGGTGCCCGCTCGAGCAATGGCGAGCACCAGCTTCAGGTCGTTCCAGTTTTCCATCGTCGATACATAACATTCCACCGGCTTGCATTCATGCAAATCTCGACGGCGAAATCGCAGTTCGCCTTTCGGTTCTGCCGAGACTAGCTCTTCGCCATCACCAACCGGAGAGACTGAAATGCAGCTCTACTATCACCCCTATGGTTGCTCGCTGGCCCCGGCCATCGTCGCCGCCGAGGCCGGCATCGCGCTCGACCTCGTCTATGTCGACATCATCGGCGAACCGCACAGGCTGGCCGACGGCACCGTCTACAGTCAGATCAATACCCGCAACTACGTGCCGCTGCTGGGGCTCGATGACGGCACGGAGGTCAGCGAGGCCGGCATTATCCTGCAATATCTCGCGGACCTTGAGCCGGCCGCCGGGTTGGCCCCTGCCAATGGCACGACGGAGCGGCGCGAGCTCAACCAATGGCTGACCTTCCTCGGCACCGAGTTGCACAAGACCTATTCGCCGTGGTTGTTCCACCCCGAGGTCGGCGAGGTGGCTCAGGCCTATGCCCGCCGGCGCGTGGCCGCACGCTACGCCATTGTCGAGCAGCAGCTTGTCGGCCGCACGTGGCTGCTGGGCGAGACCTTCAGCGTCGCCGACGCCTATCTGTTCGTGATGGTCAACTGGGCGGCGGCAGCCAGGACCCCGCTGGCCGACTTTCCCAACATCCGCGCCTGGTTCGAGCGGATGAAGGCCCGCCCGCAGGTGCGGGCCGCCATCAAGCAGCATTCCGTCACCCCGGCGGCGGTCGCTGCGTAGCTCCCCTCCTGGCGGACGCGGTAGCGCCGCGGGGAGGGAGGCAGGGCCGGAGCCGCGCCCCCTCGCCGGGGGCGACTAAACGAACACCAGCAGTACGGTCAGTACGGCGATCTCGATCAGCGCCTGCAGTGCGCCGATCAGGTCGCCGGTCTGCCCGCCGATCAGCCTGCGGCAGGTCCAGACCCAGGCCGCGGCGAGGCCGGCTGTCGCGGCCAGCGACAGGATCACCGCCACCACGCTGGTGAATGGCGCCGCCAGCACGAAGGCCAGCAGCACGGCAAACCCCATGCCACCGAGGAAGGCGCGTCGCGACACCCGCCCGACCGAAGCCGAGGCGCCGCCTTCCCTCGCATTGGGCAGGGCCACGCTCACCCACAGCGAGGCCGTGCGCCCGATCACCGTCGATGTCAGCCAGATCGCTCCGGCGGCCAACGGGTTGTATGCCGCCACCGCACCGATCGCCGTCACCCTGAACAGCAGGTACAGCCCGATCGCCGCGACGCCATAGGTGCCGTGCCGGCTGTCCTTCATGATCTCGAGCCGTCGCTCGATGGTCGCCCCGCCGATCAGTCCGTCGGCACTGTCGGCCAGGGCATCGTCCGCCATCGCACCGGTCGCAACCAGCATCGCAGCGACTCCCAGCGTTGCCGCGAAATAGCTCGGCACCCCGAGCCAGGCCGCGAGCATCATCAGCAGCGCCGGCAGGAAGCCGATGACGACGCTGGTGAAGCTGAGGCCTACCGCGATCCGGTTGAGGTTGGGCTTCTCGAACGGGCTGTCGCCGGTCGGTAGCCGTGAGAAGAACCTGAGCCCCATGATCAGATCGTCGGCCAGGCGCCAGCCATAAGCCTCGGGCTGCGGCGGCTGCGGCTCGGCGCCCGGGCGATGATTGTCCTGCCGCGGAGGCGGGCGGGGCGCGTCGTCGCTCACTTGCGGTTCCCTTGCCATGGGTCGATGCTCGCTTGTCCTTCAGCCGAGGGGGCAATGCAAGATGAGTGTCACTGCGTTCGAGCTGGTGTCCCATTGGCGGATCGCCGCTCCGCTGGATCGCGTCTGGGCCGAGATCGTCGATGTCGACGCCTGGCCATCCTGGTGGCGGGCCGTCCGCAAGGTGGAGCGGCTTCGTGACGGTGACACCGAGGGGATCGGCGCCGTTCGGCGGATCACCTGGGCGACGGCGCTGCCTTACACCATCACCTTCGATGTCGAGTCGACCCGCAGCGAGCCGATGTATCAGCTCGAAGGGCGAGCCACCGGCGAGCTGAACGGCGTCGGCATCTGGACGCTCACCAGCGATGGCGACATCACCACCGTGCGCTACGACTGGCGGGTCGATCTCGGCAAGGCCTGGATGCGGGCTTTCGCGCCGATCCTGCGTCCGGCCTTTGCCTGGAACCACAACGTGCTGATGGGCTGGGGCGAGGCCGACCTCAAAACCCGCCTTGGCCTCGGCTGATCCCGATCGCGCTGGACTTTTGGGGCCGGACTCGCCCATGAGTGGCGTCCCCCAAGCCGGAGCTGCAATTGCCTTCCCCGTTTGCCGATATCATCGACCTGCTGCACATCGCGCCGTCGGGCGACGAAAGCGCGGTCGCCGCCATCCGCCAGCGCGATCGCCAGCTCACCAAGCCGCCCGGTTCGCTTGGCGAGCTCGAGCAGCTGGTTGAGTTTCTCGGCCGCTGGCAGGGGAAGGCCAAGCCCACGCTCGACAACCCGATGGTGGCCATTTTTGCCGCCAATCACGGCGTCACCGATCAGGGCGTCTCGGCCTTTCCGCGCGAAGTGACGGCGCAGATGGTGGCCAATTTCACCGCCGGCGGTGCCGCCATCAGCCAGATCTGCGCGTTGCACGAGCTGAACCTGCGCGTCTTCGAGCTGGCGCTGGAGCTGCCCACCGGGGACATCACCCGCACCGCCGCGATGGACGATCGCATGTGCGCCGCCACTGTCGCCTACGGTATGGAGGCGGTGGCCGGTAAGCCCGATCTTCTCGCCATCGGCGAGATGGGGATCGGCAACACCACCGTCGCCGCCGCCATCTATGCCGCGCTGTTCGGCGGTACCGGCGCCGACTGGGTCGGCCGCGGCACCGGCGTCGATGACGCCGGGCTCAAGCGCAAGGCCGATGCCGTCGATCGCGCCCTGGCGCTGCATCAGGACGCCCTGGGCGACCCGCTTGCCATCCTCGCCCGCCTCGGCGGCCGCGAGATTGCCGCCATGCTCGGCGCCATCATTTCCACCCGCCAGCAGAAGATCCCGGTGATCGTCGATGGCTTCGTCGCCACATCGGCTGCGGCCATCGCGCAGGCGGTGAACCCCGATGCGATCGAGCACTGCATCTTCGGCCACCTCTCGGGCGAGCACGCCCACGCTCGGGCGCTGGAAGCCATGGGCAAGCGCCCCCTGCTCAATCTCGGCATGCGGCTGGGGGAGGGGAGCGGCGCCGCGCTCGCCGCCGTGCTTGCCAAGACGGCGCTCCACCTCCACAACAACATGGCCACCTTCGGCAGCGCCGGGGTCAGCGACAAGGGCTGACCGGGGCGGCAAAGAGCGGACCGGGGTCAGCGACGAGGAGATCCAGGCGATGACGAAGGCCGGTGCGGAGGCGACCATCGACCTCGCCACTGGCCATCTCGTCAGCCTGCTGCGGCGCAATACGGCAGACCTGGTCACCGGTCTCCACCTCATCGGGTCCATCGCCGATGGCGACTTTCGTCCGGCGATGAGCGATCTCGATTTCGTCGCCGTGCTGTCGCGCCCGCTGACCGACGAGGACGCCGAGGCACTGGTGCTGCTGCATCGCAGCTACCGCACCGATCCGACGCTGCCGAGCCTCGACGGCATCTGGCTGACCGAAGCCGAGCTCAGCGCCGGCCCCGACGCCATCGGCGATGGCCCGACCTCGCAGCAGGGCGATTTCCTTGTCGCCGCGCGCGGCAACCGCAACCCGGTCACCTGGCACGCGCTGCCCAGCGCAGTGACCCTGATCGGGGAACTCGATCGCGGCACGCTCTGGCATGACGACGACCGGCTGGTGAGTTGGGTCCGAGACAATGCCGCCGCCTACTGGCGCCGCTGGCTGGCGCGGGCCCCCGGGATCTCGCCCGCCATGCTCGGACGTGCCGCGCCGATGTGGGGTGTCCTTGGCATCAGCCGGCTGGCCTATACCAGGGCCACGGGCGAGATCGCCTCGAAGTCCGCTGCCGGCGAATGGGCGCTGACGGCGTTCGACCCGCATTGGCGGCTGATCCTCGAGGAGGCGCTGGCGTATCGCCGCGGCGCGCCGTCGAGATACCTGAACCCGTTCGCCCGCCGGCGCGATGCCCTCGCCTTCGTCGCGATGGCGATCGGCGAGGTCGTCGGCTAGCTAGAGCCCCCGCTCGCGCGCCACTTCCTCCGCCGACCGCGCGCATACGTCCACGGCCTGTGCCAGCTGTTCCGGCGTCGCGATCAGCGGCGGCGCCATCTCCAGCGCCGTGCCGATGGCCGAGGCGAGAATGCCGTGGTCGCTCATCCGGCGGACGATCGCCGCCACCGTATCGTCGTGAAGGCCGCCTTGGTTGCCTTGTCGGCCGCGAAGTCGACGCACCACCACATGCCCAGCCCGCGCACCTGCCCGACGATCCGGTGGTTGCCCAGCGCCGCCGTTAGCTCGGCGCCGAAGCGCGCGCCGTTGCGTCCGCCGGCCTCCACCAGTCCGTCACGCTCCTTGATGCGGATGGCCGCGTTGGCGGCGGCCGCCATGCTGGCGTGGCCGGCAAAGGTGTGGACGTGCCGGAACAGCGGGATCGCATCGGCGATCTCGTCGCGGGTGATCACCGCGCCGATCGGCCCATAGCCGGCGCTCAGCGCCTTGGCCATGGTCATGATGTCGGGCTCGAGCCCGAAATGCTCGCTGGCGAACCAGGTGCCGGTGCGGCCGAACCCGGTGATCACCTCATCGACGATCAGCAGCACGCCATACTTGTCGCAGATCTCGCGCACCCGATCCCAGTAGCGCTGCGGCGGTACCTGCACGCCATGCGCCTGCATCACCGGCTCGCCGATGAAGGCCGAGACGCTTTCCGGTCCCTGCAACTGGATCTCGCGTTCGAGATAGGTGGCGCACAGCTCGGCATACTCGTCCTCCGGCATGCCGAACGGGTTGCGATAGCGCGTCGGGTTGGGGATGAAGCTGTGACCGGGCACCCGCGGCTCGAACACGTCGCGTACCGCCAGCCAGTCCGTCACCGACAACGCCCCCATGCTGGCGCCGTGATAGGCATTCCAGCGCGAGATCGTCTTGTAGGCGCGGGGCTTCCTGCCGCTTTCGCGCTGGTACTGCTTGGCGAGCTTGAGCGCCGTCTCCACCGATTCCGAGCCGCCGCTGGTAAAGGCCGAGCGCTTCAGCCGCCCGGGCGCCAGCTCGGCGAGCTTCCCCGCGAGGCGCAGCGTCGGCTCGGCGAAATGGCTGGTGGTGCCGATATAGTGCACCGCGCTCATCTGCTCGAACACCGCTGTCGCGATCTCGCGGTTGCCGTAACCCAGCGAGTTGGCGCGCGTATGCGAGCCCATCATGTCGAGCCGCGTGACCCCGTGATTGTCGGTCAGCGCAATGCCGTCGGCCGCCACATAGATGGTCGGGCCCTGTTCGCGCACCACGCGCTGGTCGGCAACGGGAAAGATGCAGTTCTCGAACGCGAGCCGGGTGAGCTCGTCGGTATTGGGCGTGGCGGACATCGTGTGGTCTGGGCTCCCTTTGCCGGGAGTATGCCGCCGAGCGGCCGCCAAGGCCATTGCCAGAAGGTACCGCTTGCGCCGGGGTCAGCTGGCTTCCGAGTAGATCTGCAGCCGCGGCTTCTTTTCCACCACTGGCGCCAGCGCATCCATGACCCGGGCCCGCGGGAAGGTGGCGATCACCTCGGTGCCGAAGCGCAGTTTCGAGAACAGGTCGAACCGCCCCTGGTGCAGTTCCATGATCTTCTGCACGATCGGCAGGCCGAGGCCGGCACCCTGTTCCGCCGATTTTTGCGCCAGCGAGCCCTGGCCGAACGAACTCAGCACCGTCTCGATCTCGTTCTCGGGAATCCCCGGGCCGTTGTCGCGCACGCTCAGCAATTGCCCGCCATCGCCCGAACGCGTCACCATCAGGTGCACCTTGCCCGATTGCGGCGTGAACTTGATTGCGTTGGAGAGCAGGTTCAACACCACCTGGCGAATGGCCCGCTCGTCGCCCCAGAGCTTTGGCAGGTTGTGCGCATAGCTGACGCTGAGCTCGATGCTCTTGGCCTTGGCGCGGATTTCCACCATGCGCCGGCAATCCTCGGCGATATCGATCAGCGATACGGCCTCTTCGTTGAGGTCGTACTTGCCCGCTTCGATGCGGCTGAGATCCAGCAACTCGTTGATCAGGTTGAGCAGGTGCTGGCCGGACGAATGGATGTCGCCCGCATATTCCTTGTACTGCGGCACGTTATGCGCCCCGAGCAGCTCGGACTGCAGCACCTCGGAAAAGCCGATAATGGCGTTGAGCGGCGTGCGCAGCTCATGGCTCATCGTCGCGAGGAACTGCGACTTGGCGATGTTGGCCTGTTCGGCATGCCGCCGCGCCTCATCGCTCATCTCGCGCGCTTCCTCGAGCTCGTTGATCAGCGCGTCCTTTTCCGCCTGATGCTCGATCGTCTCCAGTTCCGACGCATAGAGCTGCTTGGCGAGGTAGACGAAGAACAGTTCGCCCCCCACCACCACGGCGGCCAGCGCCCAGTTGAGCGTGCCGCCTGCGGTCATCAGGCTGATCGTCACCGTCGCCGCGGCGGGCAGGGTGCTCATCAGCGTCGCGCCGGGCAGGGTGCGCGTCGAGACGGCGTTGGCGGCGATACCGACCAGCGTGATGGCGAACATCGCCACCAGCAGCGCCACGCTGTCGACCGCCACCAGCGTGAACAACGCAAGCAACGCCCAGGAGATGCCGTTCACCAGCTCGGCGGCGATGAACGTCGCGGTCCAGCGTCCGGCGTTGAACTTGGCAGGATCCTCGGTCTTGAACTGGCGGCAGAACCAGGCGACCACCAGGTTGGCGACGATCACCGCGGCGGCCCACGCCGCCGCCGCCAGCGGCGAGACCCACAGGCTGGCGAACAACGCCAGGATCAGCACCAGCGCCGGAACGGCCAGCAGCCCGCCGAGCCGCGAGCTGGCATATTCGTCGAGCAGTTCGAAATCGAAGGAGGCGCGGGTGCCCGAACTGGAGGTGAGGCGCTGTCGCGCGTCGAACACCGCCCGCTGCGAGTTGCGCCGAAGCTCGCGACCCATCTGGGCGCGCACGTCCTCATCGTGCATCGCGGGCTTGAGCGGCATTTACTCGGTACTCAACAACTACACACTACGAACAGGAAACGCGTTCGTTACGCTTGTGCAAAAACCCTATGCGCCGCATGGTTAAGTTTGGGTGAAGCGGGGGACCTCCAAATGCGGAAGCCCCGTAATGACAAGCAGTTGCAACCGATGCTGCATCGGGCCATGCCGGCCTGGGCCAATGGCCGTCGCAACCCCTTGCCGCGCCGTCGCCGGACGCGCGGCAGCACCTGGGTGGTGGTTCTCTTCGCCATCGGCCTGTTCGCGCTTTACGCGCTGTTTCCCGATCCGCCGTTCTCGCTCGATGGCCCACCGCTCAGCGGCACGGTGGAGCGTGTGGTGGATGGCGACACCATCGACGTGGCCGGCCAGCGCATCCGGCTGCCGGGGCTCGATGCCCCGGAGTGGAACCAGACCTGTCGCACCGCCGATGGCGGCGCCTGGGAGTGCGGCGCCGCCGCGGCGCGCCGGATGCGCGAACTGACGCGCGGCCGCGTGCTCTCCTGTCATCAGGAAGGTCACGATCGCTACGGGCGGCTGCTGGCAGTGTGCCGCGACGACAAGGTCGACATCGCCCAGGCCTTGGTCGCCGATGGTTTCGCAACCGCCACAAGCCGTTATGCTGCTGCTGAGGCAGAGGCGCGGCGGGCCCGGCGCGGCATCTGGCAGGGACAGTTCGATACCCCGGCGGAGTGGCGTCGGCGCGAGGCCGAGGGCACTGCGGCGGAGGCCGGAAATCCGAGCCGCTTCGAGCGTTTTGTCAGCTGGCTCTGGGGCCTTCTATCCAGTTGACAGGCGCAAGATATTTGCGTTGTATGGCCGCCTTATCCGACCATCTTTGCGTTATCGCGCTGATTTCCTCACAGTCACGCAATCTGATTTCTAGGGGGCTGCCATAGCTTTGGACAAGATCGACCGCAAGATTCTGGCGCTCCTGCAGAAGGACGCGACAACGCCGGTTGCTGAAATCGGCCGCAAGGTAGGGTTGTCGACGACGCCATGCTGGCGCCGCATCCAGAAGATGGAAGAAGACGGGATCATCAAGGGCCGCGTCGCGGTGCTCGACCCGGCCAAGATCAATGCCGGCGTCACGGTGTTCGTGTCGATCCGCACCAATGAGCACAACGATGCCTGGATGCGCAAATTCGCCGGCGTGGTGGAGGATTTCACCGAGGTGGTCGAGTTCTATCGCATGAGCGGTGAAGTCGATTACCTGCTGCGCGTCGTGGTGCCGGACATCGCCGCCTATGACTCGTTCTACAAGAAGCTGATTTCCAAGATCAATCTGACCGACGTCAGCTCGTCCTTCGCCATGGGCCAGATCAAGTACACCACCGCCTTGCCGCTCGAGTTCGCCATCGTTTCGGACGACGACAAGTAACATGGCGATTACCCGCGACAGGCTGCGCCAGCTCGTCGGGCTGGTGGAGCCGCCTGTGTCGCTCAGCGCTGCCCGCATCGAAGAGCACGACGGCTACGAGGTCGAACACCTGGCCCTCAAGCTCGGTGACACGGAAGTGCGCGGCATCCTGACCCGGCCGTTGAGGGCCGAGGGCAGGCTGCCCGCCATTCTTTACGGCCACTCGCATGGCGGGCGTTACGATATCGGCGCCGACGAACTGCTCGAGGGGCGTGAGTATCTGCTCGATCCGCTCGGCCCGGTGTTCGCCCGCGCCGGCTATGTCACGCTGGCGATCGACATGCCGGTCTTCGGCGAGCGCGCCACGCTCACCGAAAGCGCGACGGCAAAGGCGCTGCTCTGGTACGGCAAGGGGCTGTTCGGGCAGATGCTGTGCGATCACTCGGCGGCGCTGACTTACCTGGCCTCGCGTCCGGATGTCGATGCGACGCGGATCGGCGCGTTCGGCATCTCGATGGGGTGCACGCTGAGCTATTGGCTCGCCGCCATGGATGAGCGCATCAAGGCCGTGGCGCACCTCTGCTGTTTCGCCGACCTGCGCAAGATGATCGAGCTTGGCAATCACGATGGCCACGGCGTCTATCTGATCGTCCCCGGCCTGTTGAACGAGGCCGATGCCGGTGCCATCGGGGCGCTGGTTGCGCCCCGGCCGCAGCTCATCTGCATCGGCGAGGCCGATGGGCTCACGCCACCGGCAGCGGTTGCCCTGGCCTGGGAAGAAACCAGCGCCGCTTACGCCGCCGTGCCGGATCGCCTGCAACTGGTGTCCGAACCCGGGGTCAAGCACCAGGAAACGCCGCGCATGCGTGAGGCGGCGCTGGCCTTCTTCGCACGCTACCTCTAGCTGGCCTCTGTCCGGCTAGTCGCGCCCGGCGATCCCCAACGCGCCGTCGGCATGGGTGACGAAGCGGACACCGTGGCGTGTGAAAGCCTCGCGGATCGCCTCGACATTCTCGTCACGGACGGCCCGTGGACCGGGCAATTCGACACGACGGACGGTCGAGAACGACACCCCGGATGCCTCGGCAAGTTCGAGCGCCGTCCAGCCCAGATAGGCCCGGGCGGCGCGGATCTGCGCATGCGACAGGATGGTGGTCGGCGTTTCCGCCGGCGCTGGATGCATCTGCGAATGCTGTGTCATGGAGAGGACGCCCCGCGCTGCGGATTCGTCCGTTCAGTCGCCTCGCGGCCGTTCTGCACGAAAGTGCCTGGTTGCATATCGATAATAGTCATTTCCCCCACATCAGAACGCCAAGCCCCCGGCGCCTGAAGTCATGCTGTTGCCGTCACTTCACATGTTTGTCGGCGGAGTCCGGACCGGACGGGTCCGATCACAGTCACATTTCGCCGATGAGCAAAATCGCTCAATCTGTGCGGCATATTAGTACGAAAAGAACAAAAACTGCTCTGTGCATATAGTTGCTGCAACTGAATGCGACGCGTAACCAGATCCACGGCGCCAGAAAATGTAACTTGAGCCGGACTGTCAATGATCAATTGACCGGTGCTGGAGGGCCCGCCCCGGAGTTTGGCGGCCGATGACGCGACCGTGAACAGTGTTCGCGCCACGGTTCGACTTTTCCACCGGCCGGTCTATTGTGCTGTGCGGGACTGGGCGAAAACGCCCGTCCGGCACCAAGGGTGCAGGTCCTGGAGGGGGCGACAGATGCGGGAGGAATTCGATCACATCGTGATCGGAGGCGGGGCGTCGGGCTGCGTTGCGGCTGCCCGGCTGGTGACCGATGGCGGGCGACGGGTGCTGCTGCTCGAGGCGGGCCATTCGCACCACCATCCGCTGCTGGACATGCCCCCCGGCATCTTCAAGCTGATCAACGGCTCGAAATACATGACCTACCACCACACGGTGCCCCAGCAGCACCTGAACGGTCGTGTCCACGATATCCCGCAAGGCAATGTCCTGGGCGGTGGCACCTCGGTCAACGCTCAGGTCTATATGCGCGGCCGGCCGTCGGATTATGACGAGTGGGACCAGTTGCTGCGTGGCAGCAATGACGGCGCGGCCTGGGACTGGGCCACCGTGCTGCAGCATTTTCGCCGGATCGAAGGCAATAACCGGCTGAGCAACGACTTCCACGGCAATGATGGCCCGCTCCTGGTCTCCGACCCCGGCCATGTCGATGACGTATCGCGCTGGTTCGTGCAGAGCGTGCAGCTCAAGGGCGAGCCGTTCACTAATGATTTCAACGGCGTGACCCAGCGTGGCGTCGGCTTCTACCAGTTCATGAACCGCAAGGGGAAGCGCTCGAGCGCCGCCTATGCCTACATCGAACCACTGAAAGACGACCCGCGCCTCACCGTCCGGCTGCGTGCCGCGGTACAGCGGATCAACATCGAGAACGGCCGAGCCGTCAGCGTCACCTATCGCGATGCGGCGGGGGCAGAGCATACGGCCCACTCGTCGGGCGATATCGTCTTGAGTTCGGGGGCGCTGGTGACGCCCAAGCTGCTGATGCTTTCCGGTATCGGCCCGGCCGAACAGCTCGACAGCCACGGCATCAGGACGCTGGTCGATCTGCCCGGCGTCGGCCGCAACCTGATCGATCACCCCGAGGTGCCGGTAATCTCCGTCGCCAATGGCCCTTACGGCTATTTCAGGCAGGGCGTCGGTTGGCGCATGCTGAAGAACGGCCTCAACTTCAAGCTGTTCGGCAACGGCCCGATCCTGTCCGCCGGCTTCGAGGCTGGCGCCTTCATCAACCCGGTCGACCGCGATGCACCGCCCTCCATCCAGGCCTTCTGCGTCCCCATTGTCTATCTCGACCGTGACCTGCTCAAAGTGTTCGACGATACCTATGGCGTCACCATCACCACCGTGCTGGTGAAGCCCAAGTCGCGCGGCTATGTCGAACTCCGTTCGGCCAACCCGGCCGATATGCCGCTGGTCTCGCCGCACTTGCTGCAGCACCCCGACGACATGCAGATGATGGTCGAGGGCCAGCGCTTCTTCCGCGACGTCCTGCTGAGCGGCCCGCTGGGCAAGCGCATCGAAAAAGTCATTGCGCCGCCGGGGCCCGATCTCAGCGACGCAGCGATGGCCGAGCACTGCCGCCGCTTCGTCAAGACCAACTACCACCCGGCCAGCACCGCCAGGATGGGCGCCGACGGCGATCCGATGGCGGTGCTCGACGCCCGCCTGCGGGTTCGTGGCGTCGACAACCTTCGCGTCTCCGACATGTCGGCGGTGCCCAACATCAATGCCGGCAACACCACGGCGCCGGCCATGATGCTCGGTGACCGGTGCGCCGATTTCATCCTCGGCCTCGATCGGCCGGCCGCAGCCCCAATGCATCGAGAGGAAATGCAATGATCTTCGACCTGTTTCGTCTGGAAGGCAAAGTTGCGCTGGTCACCGGCGCCACGCGAGGCATCGGCCTGGGCATCGTCGAGGCGCTGAGCGACGCCGGCGCCCATGTCATCCTCTCCTCGCGGGTGCCCAAGCCGGAGGTGGTGCAGCAGTTCAAGGATCAGGGCCGCAAGGTCGACTACCTGCAGGGCGGTGTGCAGGACCCGGCCGTGCCGGCGCAACTGGTGGCCGAAGCGGTGAGGATCGGCGGCGGCAGGCTCGATATCCTGGTCAACAATGCCGGCGTCGCCCAGCACGGCGAAACCCACAACTTCCCCGAGGAGCAGTATCGCCGGCTGATGGATATCAACCTCGACAGCGTGTTCCGCGCTTGCCAGGCGGCGCTCGGTCCGATGCGCGCCCAGAAGAGCGGCGTGATGCTCAATATCGGCTCGATCTCCGGCCTCATCTCGAACATTCCGCAGCCGCAGGCCGCTTACAACGCCTCCAAGGCCGCGGTGCACATGCTGACCAAAAGCCTCGCCTCCGACTATGCCGAAGACGGCATCCGCGTGAACGCCATCGCCCCCGGCTACATCACCACCGACATGACCAGCGGCGGGCTCGCCGACCCGGTCTGGGGGCCTGTCTGGCGCGACATGACGCCGATGAAGCGCGCCGGTTCGGCCATCGATATCGGCGCTGCCGCGCTGTATCTGTGCTCACCGGCGTCCGGCTACGTCACCGGCGAAGTGCTGGTGGTGGATGGCGGTTATACGGTTCGCTAAGGCGAAACGGTTCGGCGAGGGATTACCCCCCCGTCACGTTCATGTGCCGGCTCAGCGCCGGCGCCGCGTGATCACGGTCGAGCACGAAGTCGTGCCCCTTGGGCTTGAGCAGCATGGCCCGGTCGAGCGCTGCGTCGAGGGCGTTCGGCCCGTCCTCGCGGATCGCGGCGCGCAGATCGACCATGTCGTCCTGTCCCAGGCACATATAGAGCTGGCCGGTTGCAGTCAGTCGCACCCGGTTGCAGCTTTCGCAGAAATTGTGGCTCATCGGGGTGATGAAACCCACCAGCCCGCCGGTCTCGAGGACATAGTCGTAGCGCGCCGGCCCACCGGTGCGATGTCCGGTCGGCTCGAGCGTGTATTTCGCCTTGAGCCGTTCGCGCATCTCCCGGAGCGGCAGGTAAGTGTCCACCCGGTCGATCCCGACCTCGCCCAACGGCATGCCTTCGATCAGTGTCAGGCCGAAGCCGCGGCCATGCGCCCAATGCAGCATCGGCTCGATCTCGTCTTCGTTGACGCCGCGCATCGCCACCATGTTGATCTTGATCTTGAGCCCCGCATCCGCGGCGGCATCGATGCCGTCCAGCACATCGGCGATCCGTCCGCGGCGGGTGATCTCGGTGAAGCGCCGCTCATCGAGCGTGTCGAGCGACACATTGAGCCGCTTCACTCCGGCGCGCGCCAGGCCCTCGGCATGGCGTCGCAACTGGCTGCCATTGGTGGTCAGCGTCAGCTCTTCGAGGCCGTGGCCGATATGCCCGCCGATCTTCTGCACCAGTTCCATGATGTCGCGCCTGACCAGCGGCTCGCCGCCGGTGAGACGAACCTTCTTCACCCCACGGGTGATGAAGGTGTTCACGATGGTGTCGATTTCCTCAAAGCTCAGCACATCCTTCTTGGGCAGAAAGGTCATGTGCTCGGACATGCAGTAGACGCAGCGGAAATCGCAACGATCGGTCACCGAGACCCTGAGATAGCTGATCCGTCGCCCGTAGCGATCGACGAGAGGGCGCTGCGCACCGGTAGGCACGAGGTTCGGCTGTTCGAGAAGCGTCAGGGACATTCCCCTTTCTACTCCACTGCCGCCCGCACCGCAAAACAAGAAAGGGCCGGCTCATCGAGCCGACCCTTCCGAAATTCGACAATGGCTCCTGGCCTTACTGGTTCACCACCACCAGGGCGCCGACCCGAACGCGCTCGTAGAGGTCGGTGACGTCCTCGTTGGTGAGCCGGATACAGCCGGACGAGACCGCCTGGCCAATGGTCCACGGCTCGGACGTGCCATGGATGCGGTAGAGCGTCGAACCGATATAGAGCGCGCGGGCGCCGAGCGGATTGTCCGGACCGCCGGGCATGTAGGCCGGCAGATCGGGAACGCGCTTGCGCATGGCCGCCGGCGGCGTCCAACCCGGCCACTCGGCGACACGGGTGATGCGGTGCTGGCCCGACCAGCGGAAGCCGTCGCGGCCGACGCCGATGCCGTATCTCAGCGCCTTGCCGTCGTCGAGCACGAGGTAGAGGCGCCGCTCCGACGTCTCGACGACGATCGTGCCCGGCTTGTACTTGGTGCTGTAGCTGACGATCTCCTTGGGGATGGCCTTGCCCCGCTTGGAACTCGTCTTGATCGCGCCTGCGTCCGACCAGGTGTCGGTAACGGGGTCGTAGACACGCTTTGCCGCCGTGGCCGGTGCGGCCAGCGACAAAGAAAGGATCGCCGACAAAAGAGCGGCGACCACTACCTTGGTCATGGAAATGTTCTTCAAACTGCGCCTCTTGACGTAATCGACCCTGATTCTGAGCCAGTCTCGGATGCTTGGTAAACTGTTCCTAACAAGCAGTGAATGGCCTTGCCACGATTCGGACAAACTCGGGACACCAGAGCCACATTGTGTTGCCTTGATGCGACATTTCCATTCACCTCTGCGTGAGAAAAGCCAGGTTGACAGGGCCTGCCACCTCTCCTAGGTCCGGCCGAACCGGGGAGGGCACTGATGAGCGACGAGCAGAAGTACCGCGCTGCCGAGGCGGCGATGGCGGAAGTGACCAGCGGCATGCGGTTGGGTCTCGGCACCGGTTCGACCGCAAAGCACTTCGTGGATATCGTCGGCCGCGCCGTGCAGAACGGCCTCGATGTCATCTGCGTCCCGACCTCCGAAGTCACGGCCGCGCAGGCGCTGAGCCTCGGCATCCCGCTCACCAACCTCGAGACCACACCCGAGCTCGATCTCACCGTGGACGGGGCAGATGAACTCGGCCCGGGGCTGGCATTGATCAAGGGCGGTGGCGGGGCCTTGCTGCGCGAGAAGATCGTCGCCGCTGCATCGAGGCGCATGATCGTCATCGCCGACCAGAGCAAGAAGGTCGAGATGCTGGGCCGCTTTCCCCTGCCGATCGAAGTCAACCATTTCGGGCTTGGCGTCACCACTGCGGCCATCGCCGCCGTGATGGCCGATTTCAACGCCGAGGGCGGGCTGCGCCGGCGTCTCAAGGCCGATGCGACGCCGTTCGTCACCGATGGCGGCCACGCCATCCTCGACGCTTTTTTTGGCCGTATTCCTCAGCCAGAAGCGCTGGCCAGGGCCTTGGCCGATATCCCGGGTGTGGTGGAGCACGGATTGTTCATCGGGCTTTGCCAGCGGGCTTACGTGGCCGGCCCGGCCGGTATCGACGTTCTGGACGGCTGAGAGCCGCTCGGATAGAGGCTAAGGGAGCTTCCAGGAAAGTTCAGAAACTTTCCGGGTTGGAGGCGCGACAATCAAGGGCTGGGGTGGTCGGGCGTTGCAACGAAACGGCGACCAGCACCAGCAGGGGAAACACACAACCAGATGGGCACCAAGCTGATGACGTCCACCTTCAAACGCGCGCCGATGCTTGTCGCGGCATTGCTGTCGCTGATCCTGTCGAGCTTTGTCGCGTTGCCCGCGATGAGCCAGGAAGCCTCGGAAATCTCGCCCGAGCACCTGGCGCTGGCCCGCAAATATGTCGATCTCACCGACACCGGCGGCCTCTACGAGGCGACCATCGTTCAGGCCGGCATCAACACCTATAAGCAATTGCTGCCGCAGAACCCGGAAATCGCCCAGCCGCTCAATGATGCGATCGAGAAGGTGATCTCCACCTACAAGGGCCGCAAGGGCGAGCTGTTCGACCAGTTCGCCCGCGTCTATGCGCTCTCCTTCACTCAGGATGAGCTGCAGCAGATCGTCGATTTCTATTCGACCCCGACCGGTACCAAGCTGGCCAAGTCGAATGCGGCGATGAGCGGTACCATCAGCCGCATCATGGATGTGTACACCGCCAACCTGAACACCGAGTTCTTCTCCGCGGTGCGCGCCGAGCTGAAGGCCAAGGGTATCGACAGCTGACCTTTCGCACCCTATCTGCTTGCAGGCCCCGCCATCGCGCGGGGCCTTTTTCTTTCGAGGCAGGCCGGGGTAGGCAATGAGCGACAGTTACGATCTTGTGGTGATCGGCGCCGGGTCGGGCGGGGTGCGGGCGGCGCGGATCGCCGCGACCTATGGCGCGAAAGTCGCCATCATCGAGGAATACCGCGTCGGCGGCACCTGCGTGATCCGCGGCTGCGTCCCTAAAAAACTGTTCGTCTACGCCTCGCGTTACAAGGATCTGTTCGAGATCGCGCCCAGCTTCGGCTGGGATGTCGGCACGCCGAGCTTCGACTGGGCCACGCTGGTGGCCAACAAGGACAAGGAAATCGCCCGCCTCGAGGCCGCCTATATCGCCGGCCTCGAAAAGCCGGGTGCCGAGATCATCCGGGACCGTGCAACCGTCACCGGTCCCAACACCGTCAAGCTGCAGAAATCCGGTCGTGAGCTCACCGCCAGGACCATCCTGATCGCCACCGGCGCCCGTCCCTTTATCCCGGATATCCCGGGCAAGGAACTCGGCATCAGCTCCAACGAGGCGTTTCACCTCGAGACCCTGCCGCACTCCATCCTCATCGAGGGGGGCGGCTTCATCTCGGTGGAATTCGCCACGATCTTCTCGGGCCTCGGCGTTCACACCACCATCGTCTATCGCGGTGATCGGCTGCTGCGCGGCTTCGACGAGGACCTGCGGGTCGGGCTCGAGGCCGGCCTCGTGGCGCGCGGCGTCAAGATCATCCACCAGACCAACGTGCTCGGCCTGCGCCGGACCGGCACGGACATCACCGTGAGCTTCTCCGATGGGGTCGACGCGCCGTTCGGCGCGGTGATGTTCGCCACCGGTCGCTCGCCCAACACCGCCGGCCTGGGTCTCGAAGCCGCGGGGGTCGAGCTCGCCTGGGATGGTGCCGTGGTGGTCGACGCCTATTCGCGTTCCAGCATCGCCTCGATCTACGCTGTCGGCGACGTCACCAACCGCGCTCAGCTGACCCCGGTCGCCATCCGCGAGGGACACGCCTTTGCCGATACGGTGTTTGGCGACAAGCCCACCGCGGTCGATCACTCGCTGATCGGCGAGGCGGTTTTCGCCGAACCCGAGGTCGGTACTGTCGGGCTCGCCGAGCATGACGCCGCCACGCAGGGCGACATCGATGTTTACGTCACCCGCTTCCGTCCGATGATCAACACGCTATCGCTGAAGTCCGACCGCATGATGATGAAGCTGATCACCAGGCCGGACGGCGGCCAGGTGCTGGGTGTCCACATCCTAGGTCCCGGCGCCGCCGAGATCATTCAGATGGCGGCGATTCCGCTCGGCATGCAGGCGACCAAGGCCGATTTCGACCGCGCCATGGCCATGCATCCGACAGCGGCGGAAGAACTGGTGACCTTCAAGAAGCCCAGTTACGTCTATCGCAACGGCCAAAAGCAGTAGCTGCCGCCGGCTTCACATCGCCCCAATCCCCTGCTATTCCGCCCCGCCGACCGGGAGATCACGCCTATGCCGACGACTTGGACGCCACAGAGCTGGAGACAGAAGCCGATTTCGCAGGTGCCGGTCTATCCGGATCCGGCCAAGCTGGAGGCGGCCGAGGCGCAGCTGCGCAAGTTCCCGCCGCTGGTGTTCGCTGGCGAGGCCCGCGAGCTCAAGCACCAATTGGCCGAAGTCGCCGAGGGCAGGGCCTTCCTGCTGCAGGGCGGTGACTGCGCCGAGAGCTTCGCCGAACACGGTGCCGACCACATCCGCGATTTCTTCCGTGTCTTCCTGCAGATGGCGGTGGTGCTGACCCACGGCGCGTCCAAGCCCGTCGTCAAGGTGGGCCGCATTGCCGGCCAGTTCGCCAAGCCCCGCTCGTCTGACACCGAAACCATCGATGGCGTGACGCTGCCCAGCTATCGCGGCGACATCATCAACGATATCGGCTTCACCGAGGCCGCCCGGGTGCCCGATCCGGAGCGCCTGCTGCTCGCCTATCGCCAATCGGCCGCGACCCTCAACCTGCTGCGCGCCTTCGCATCGGGCGGCTATGCCGACCTTACCCGCGTCCACGAGTGGACCATGGGCTTCATGAAGGGCTCGAACGCCTATCCGCGCTTCGAGGAGCTGGCCCAGAAGATCGATGACGCCATCGACTTCATGCGGGCCCTCGGGCTGACGCCCGACAACACTCCGTCGCTGCGCGAGACCAAGTTCTACACCTCGCATGAGGCGCTGCTGCTCGGCTTCGAGGAGGCGCTGACCCGCCGGGACTCGATCACCGGCGACTATTACGCCACCTCCGGCCATATGCTGTGGATCGGCGACCGCACGCGGCAGGCCGATGCCGCGCATGTCGAGTACTTCTCAGGCATCCGTAATCCGGTCGGCGTAAAGTGCGGCCCCAGCCTCGCCGCCGACGACCTGCTGCGCATCATCGACAAGCTGAACCCCAGCAACGAAGCCGGTCGCATCACCCTGATCGGCCGTTTCGGCTCCGACAAGATCGCCGACCACCTGCCGCGCCTCATCGAGACGGTGAAAGCCGAGGGCAGGGTAGTGGTCTGGTGCTCCGATCCGATGCACGGCAATACCATCAAGGCCTCGAATGGTTACAAGACCCGGCCGTTCGATCGCGTCCTCGGCGAAGTGAAGAGCTTTTTCGAGATTCACCGCACCATGGGAACCTATGCCGGCGGCATCCATATCGAGATGACAGGCGACGACGTGACCGAGTGTACTGGCGGCGGTGTCGCGGCCATTACCGAGGCGGGGCTGCAGGATCGCTATCACACCTATTGCGACCCGCGCCTCAACGCCAGCCAGGCGCTGGAACTGGCCTTCCTCGTCGCCGAGGAACTGCGTTCGCAGCGGCCGGCGCGGAGCGAAAGAATCGTTGCGGCGGAGTGAACCAATCCGCCGCGACCCGCGTTGCTGCCCTGCAGGAGGCCGTCGGCACGGCCGGGTGACAATTGCGCCGCGCGCGCCAACTTGGTGATTGATGCCACGTTCGTTCTTCCCGCGTGCGGACGCCGCGACCAAGGCCAGGCTGGATCGCGATCCGGTCATGCTCCTCGCCAACAGCTTCGACTGGTCTGCCACCGAGCTTGGCCCCATCGCCGACTGGCCGGTGGCGCTGCGCTCCGCCGCCCGGCTGATCATGACCTCCGCCGCGCCCATGGCACTGCTGATCGGGCCGAACGGGGTGATGCTCTACAATGCTGCCTATGCGCCGATCGCGGGCGGCCGGCACCCGAGCGCCTTGGGCAGTTCGGTGCTGCAGAGCTGGCCGGAAGTGGCCGAGTTCAACCGCGATGTGATGCGACGAGTGCTGGCCGGGGAGGCGCTGGTCTTCAACAGCCAGCCGTTTGTGTTCCATCGCAATGGAGCGCCTGAACAGGTCTGGCTCAACCTCGACTACTCGCCAGTGTTGGACGAGGACGGCAGCGGTCTCGCCGTCCTCGCCATCGTCCAGGAAACCACCATGGGCGTGGTGGCCGAGCAGGCCCTGGAGGAGAGCCGCGAGAAACTCGACCTGGCGCTCACCGCCTCCGGCATGGTTGGCACCTGGGATTGGAACATCTCTGAGAACACTGTCACCGCCGATGACCGCTTCGCCGCGCTCTATGGCGTGACGCCCGGCGCGGCCGCCGTTGGGCTGCCGATCGAGACGTTCCTTTCCGGCATCCATCCCGACGATCGTCAGCGGGTCATTTCCGAGATCGGTGACGCGCTGAAAAGCCCGGGGCCGGTCCGCTTCGAGTACCGGCTCAGCGCTCACGACAACGCTCCCGAACGCTGGGTCGTCGCCTCCGGCCGCGTCATCACCGACGCCGGTGGCAAGGCAGTGCGGCTGCCCGGCGTGGTGGTCGACGTCACCGAAGAGCGCCGGGTTGCCGAACAGCTGGTCGAGAGCGAGCTGCGCTTTCGCACCCTCGCCGACACCATGCCGCAAATGGTCTGGTCGGCGCTGCCCGACGGCTTTCACGACTATTACAACGCGCGCTGGTACGAATTTACCGGCGTGCCGCCGGGGTCGACCGATGGCGAGGGCTGGAACGGCATGTTCCATCCTGACGATCAGGAACGCGCCTGGACGGCCTGGCGTCACTCTCTCGCCAGCGGCGATCCGTACCGGATCGAGTACCGACTGAAGCATCATGGCGGCGCCTATCGCTGGGTGCTGGGCCAGGCCCTGCCGATCCGTGATGCTTCCGGCCGCATCACCCGCTGGTTCGGCACCTGCACCGACATTCACGAGGAACGGCTGGCGCAGGAGGAGCGCGAGATCATCGCGCAGGAGCTCAGCCACCGCATCAAGAACATCTTTGCGGTCATCGGCGGCATTGTCAGTCTAGCGGCGCGTTCGCAGCCCGAGGCCAAGGATTTCGCCGAACGCCTGCGCGGCCGCATTCTGGCGCTCGGGCGGGCCCACGACTTCGTTCGACCGCACTCGCGCGAATCCGTTCCGCGCAGCAACCCCGCTTCGCTTCAGGCGCTGGTTCGGTCGCTGCTGCAGCCCTATCGCGACGGGGACGACGAGCGCGTCAGCTTCGCCGGCGACGATGCGGTGATCGATGACGGCGCCGCCACTCCACTGGCGCTGCTGTTCCACGAACTGGCGACCAATGCCGCCAAGTACGGCGCTCTGTCGCAGCAGGGCGGCCGCATCGAGATCGCCAGTCAGATCAGGGGCGATGATTATCTGCTGCATTGGCGCGAGATCGGCGGTCCGGCTCCAGCGCCGGCAGAGGCCGGGTTCGGGTCGCGGTTGATCTCGCTGAGCGTGGAAGGGCAGTTGCGCGGCAAACTCGAGCGCCGCTATGGCGAAGCCGGGCTGGAGGTCGAACTCATCATTCCGCTGGCCTCATTGAGCCGGCGGGCGGCCCTCAGGCCAGCGCCGGAGTTCCGGCAGCCGAACCAAACAGCCTGAGTCGACGGGGCGGTTGAACCGCGTTCTCGGTGCTGCGGCGCACGGCGACGGCAAACTCCACCGCCTGTCGCAGCTCGTTATTGTCCACCGGCTTTGGGATGACCCCGATCGTGCCGGGAACGCCATTTCCCAGCTGCGCCGGGTTGGCGGTCATGTAGACCACGGTGATGCCGCGGGCTGCGAGTGCACGACCGACTTCGACGCCGGTTGCGCCATCGACGAGGTTGAGATCAACGAAGGCCAGTTCCGCCTCGTCGGCCAGCGCCAATGCCTGGCGGCTGTCCGAGGCGATACCGACCGGCTCATGGCCAAGGTCGAACAGCAGATTCTCAAATTCCGTGGCGACGAAAATCTCGTCCTCCACCACCAAGACCTTGCAACTCATAGGCGTATTCCGAAGTCGGTTTATCTCTCGTGGTCCCAACTCACTGCCTTGCCGAAGGTTGCAGCCGAGTTCTGCATGCCTCCCTTGTTGTGGTGGAAAACCCGACAATGCTTATCAAATTGTAGACATGGGCAAGCTTGTCGCCCGATCCGTTGCAGTTTGCCAGTCCATTTAGCGGAACATTAACCCTAACCGGGCATGAATAGCTCGTACGCGTTTGTTTGCGGAGCTTCCAATGTCCATCCGTCTGGCCACCAGTCTTGCCGTTCTCGCTGCCGCAATCGGCGGCCCGGCCCTGGCCGCTGATTGGGGCGAGGACTGGTCGCCCGAAGAGGTCTATCGCGGCGCCTACTCGACCGAGCCCAAGGACTGGACCGAGATGGGCGACGAGAACGACGGCATCCATATCGAGACCGGTCTGCGCTACTGGTATTCCTGGGGCAGCCAGAGCCTCGGCCTCGGGCCGATGACGTTCGAGGAAAGCGACAACGCCCATTCGGTCGAAGCCCATATCCGCGTCGAGGACGACGCGACCCGGACCTACGCCAAGGGCTGGGCCGGCTATACCGCAGCGATCAATGGTGAGTATTCCGATCCCTACGGCAGCGCTCCCGTCGTCGATGGCACGCTCGGCTATGGTGGTGCCGACTTCGGCTGGAACGCTTTCGGCGATGGCAAGGGCAGTGGGGTCGGCGGCTTTGTCGGCTACAACTACTGGAACAATTCCCCCCGCACCAACCGCGTGAACTACACCACCGCGACCGGTGCCGGTGACATCGACTGGGACGATCAGACCGGCGTGTGGTCGCTGCCCGGCGCCAGCGTCGATGACAAGTACGAGCTGCACATGCTGCGGCTCGGCCTCAGCGGCAAGGCCGAGATCAACCAGTTTCTCGACATCACTGCCGAAGTGGCGGCGGTGCCCTTCGCCACCATCAATGGCGTGATGGGTGGCCACGCCGGCAGCTCCAGCGGCGACCTGGGGCCATACCCGGGCTGCCCGCAGGGCGCCGCCCCGTGTCTCTACGAGTTCAACGGTTCGCCGACCAACATCAGCGGCTGGGGCTATGGCGCCATGGGCGAGGTGATGGTCGGCTTCACGCCGGTCGAGAACCTCACCATGCGGCTGGGTGGGCGTGCCTGGTATGTCGAGGGCACATACGACGCCACCTGGCGCCAGGTTATCGTGTCCGCGCCGAACGAATTGCCCGATGTCGGCGATCCGCCGGCGCCGCCGAACCCGCCCTACAGCGCGCCTGGCCTCAGCCAGGCAAACGTGATCTCCACCGAGAACCCGTTCTCGCTGCTTCGCTACGGCCTGCTTGCCGAGCTGACCTACTCGTTCTGATCGCCTGCCGCATGACCGGCTGTCCGCTTGCCCCGACCGGGGTGAGCGGATAAGTCTTGCCGCGTTTTCAAACGGCTCGGATTTCGCACGTGACCGATCGTCTCCGCATTGCCCTGGCGCAGCTCAATCCGACGGTTGGCGCCATCGCGCAGAACCTTGCTCTCGCCAAGTCGACGCTGGCCGAGGCCGCGGGGCAGGGCGCCGACATCCTGTTGTTCTCCGAACTGTTTCTCACTGGCTACTTTCCCGACGACCTGTTGTTCAAGCCGCGCTTCATCGCTGACGCGATGGCCGCCGCCGAGGATTTTGCCCGCGCTACCGCCGGCACCAGCGTCAGCGCCATCATGCCTACGGTCTGGCGCGAGGGCGGCAAGCTGTTCAACGCGGTGATCGTCTGCGAGGCCGGCGAGATCACCGCCCGCCGCTACAAGCGCGAACTGCCCAACGACGATATCTTCTACGAGAAGCGCTATTTCGAGCGCGCCGACCTGCAGGAGCCGGTGACCATCAAGGGGGTGTCGATCGGCATCCCGATCTGTGAGGACATCTGGCACCCCGACGTTTGCGCCCACCTGGTCGACCAGGGGGCGCGCCTGCTGCTCTGCCCCAACGGTTCACCCTATTGGCGCAACAAGCAGGCCACCCGCTACAAGCTGGTGACCGATCGCGTTGCCGAAGACAACGTACCGCTGCTCTATCTCAACCAGGTCGGCGGCCAGGACGAGCTCGTCTATGACGGCGCCAGCTTCGGCATCGAGCCGGGCGGTCGCCTCGTCGTGCAGGCCAAGAGCTTCGAGCCCGAGATTCTGCTGTCGAACTGGGCCCGTACGCCGGACGGCTGGCGCTGCACCGATCCGCACGTCACCCCGCTCTCGAGCGTCGACGAGGCGCCCTGGCGCGCCTGCGTGCTCGGCCTGCGCGACTACGTCAAAAAGAACGGCTTCAAGTCGGTGGTCTTGGGCCTCTCGGGCGGCATCGACAGTGCGGTGGTGGCAGCCATGGCCGTCGATGCCATCGGCGCCGAGAATGTCCACTGCCTGATGCTCCCCTACCGCTACACCTCCGAGGAGAGCCTGGCCGACGCACGCGACTGCGCCCAGCGGCTTGGCGTGCGCTACGATGTCGTCTCGATCGGCGATCCGGTCGAGGCCGCGCTCGCCGAACTGCAGCCGGTCTTCGGCAACCGCCCGCAGGACCTGACCGAAGAGAACATCCAGTCGCGCATGCGCGGCGTCTATCTGATGGCGGTTTCCAACAAGCTCGGCTCGCTTCTGCTCACCACCGGCAACAAGTCGGAAATGGCGGTCGGTTACGCCACCATCTATGGCGACATGAATGGCGGCTTCAACCCGATCAAGGACATGCTGAAGATGCGTGTCTACGAGCTGGCCGACTGGCGCAACAAGCACCGCCCGGCCGATTGCCTCGGCCCCGACGGGCTGGTGATCACCCAGAACATCATCGACAAGGCCCCCTCGGCCGAGCTTCGCCCCAACCAGACCGATCAGGACTCGCTGCCGCCTTACCCGATCCTCGACGAGATCCTCGTCGGGCTGGTCGAGCTCGAACTCAGCGTCGCCGATGTGGTGGCAAGGGGCGATGGCCGCTTCGATCGGGTGCTGGTCAAGCGCATCGAGAAACTGCTGAACATCGCCGAGTACAAGCGTCGCCAGTCCGCCCCGGGGGTAAAGATCTCCCGCAAGGCCTTCGGCCTCGGCCGTCGTTACCCGATCACCAACGGCTACCGCGACGAGAACCTGATCGCCGAGCCGATCGGCCGGCTGGATAGCAAGGGCCTGGAATGAGGGACGACTGCTTGCCGGACGGCCCCTTCTCATCCTCTCCCATGACGGGGGAGGTGCCGCATCGCGTGTCTGGCACGAGCGAGCCACAGCCTCGAGTCTTCACCTTCCCCTTCACGCGGGAGGCCGGGAGGGGGCCCTCTGCCTCGGCCAGCGCCCCATGACCATGACCACCGTTCGCTATGCCCCGTCCCCTACCGGCCGGCTGCACCTGGGCAATGCCCGCCCGGCGCTGATCAACTGGCTGTTCGCCAAATCGACTGGCGGCCGCTACATCCTCCGCCTCGACGACACCGACACCGCGCGTTCCACCGAGGCTTTCGCCGAGGGCATCCACGCCGACCTGAACTGGCTCGGCATCGTCCCCGACCTCAAGGTCCGTCAGTCCGATCGCACCGCGCTCTATGACGCGGCCCGCGACAAGCTCATCGCTGCCGGTCGCCTCTATCCGGCCTATGAGACCGAGGAGGAGCTCGACAGCAAGCGCGCCCGGGCCCGCCTGCTTGGCCGCCCTCCGATCTACGACCGTGCCGCGCTGCAGCTCACCGGGGAGCAGAAGGCGAAGTATGAAGCCGAAGGCCGCAAGCCGCACTGGCGCTTCAGGCTCGACGGCCGCCCGGTCGCCTTCAACGACCTGATCAAGGGGCCGCAGACCGTCAACACCGCCTCGATGTCCGATCCGGTGCTGATCCGCGCCGACGGCTCCTACCTCTACACGCTGCCCTCGGTGGTCGATGATATCGAGCTGGGCATCACGCACGTGGTGCGCGGCGAGGACCATGTCAGCAATACCGGCACGCAGATCGAGATCTTCGAGGCGCTGGATGGTCCCGTGCCGGCCTTCGCTCACCATAACCTGCTCACCGGCGCCGACGGTGAGGGCCTCTCCAAGCGTCTCGGTTCGCTCTCGCTGGCGGAGTTGCGTGAGGCCGGATACGAGCCGATGGCGGTCGCCATGGCGGCCGTGCTGACCGGCACCAGCCTGCCGCTCGAGCCCTATGCCGACCTCGCCGCGCTCGGGCAGGTGTTCCGCCTCGATGCCGTATCGCATGGTTCGGCTCGCTTCGATCCAGCCGAACTCGCGAGCCTCAATGCCCGCATTCTGCACCAGATGGGGTACGAGGCGGCCAAACCGCGCCTCGAGGCACTTGGTCTGGCCTCGGAGCCGCTATGGCTTGCCCTGCGCGGCAATCTCGCGGTGTTCTCCGATATTGCCGACCTCGCCACTCTGATCTCCGGCCCGGTGACCCCGGTGATCGCCGACGAGGACCGTGACTTCTTGGGGCGGGCCCGCGATCTGCTCCCCGCCGAACCCTGGGACGAAACCACCTGGTCCAACTGGACCCAGGACCTCAAGGTCGCAACCGGCCGCAAGGGCAGGGCGCTGTTTCACCCGCTGCGACTGGCCCTGACCGGCCGCGAGCAGGGGCCGGAACTCAAGTCCCTGCTGCCTCTTCTGGGGCGTACGGGGTGTCTGGCCCGACTACCCTGACGCGCTTGTCGCCGAACCGAACGATCCGCGTTGGCTGATTGGCCACGGCCGGCGCCGCCACGGCGACCGGGATCGGCGTTTCCCCCGGAGCGGCCGGACGGCGGCGCGGCAGCGGTACATCGACGAATGTCGCCATTGCCACCTGGGTCACCGGCGCGCTGACCGTCGGAGAGATCCGCCGGCCGTCGCGTAGCGGCAATGGGAAGGTCGCGCCGCGGAATGTCACCATGGCGCGGGTTCCGCCGGTCGGTAACTCTGCCAGCGTGATCGCACCCTGGTCCTGGGTCGATGTGCACTTGCTGGCGGTGTCGAAGTCGGTGCGGAATTTGAAGGCATTGGGCAGCGACGAGTAGGGCTCGCCCCACTCGTTGACCATCTGTTCGGGCTCCTGGCCCGGATTGTCGTAATAGTAGAGGTCGACGTCGAGGCCCGGGCATTGCGCCCGGCAGGATTGGGCATCGTTGGCCACGTAGTCGACCAGCGTCGAATAGCTGATCGGCCACCAGAAGCCATCGGTCTTGCGCACGCACAGCGTTCGCACCGTGTGGTAGTTGCCGTAGGGGTTGAACTCTTCGCCGCGGATGCCGCCTTCGCCGTCACCGCCGCCGTCGGTGAACACGCCGAACAGCCGCTCGAACAGGTTGCCGCGGTCGCCGCGCTGCACCTCGACGCGCGAGCGCCCGTCGCAGTCGAAGCGCGCCATTTCCTGCAGGATCGCCTCGCGCTGCTGCGCCACGGCCTCGCCGGTGCTGACGCTCTGCGACAGGTTCTGCACGTCCTCGCGTCCGCGCAGCACGTCGCGGGCCAGCGCACGGCATTCGGGCGAAAGCCGCCGTCCCGCCTTGGCGTCATCGTTGCAGCCCTGCCGCACATAGGCGCTCTCTGAGCGCTGCACTTCGCGCTGCAATCGCTTCAGTTCGCCACCCTGGGAACGCTGAAAATCCGAGTTGCGCTCCAGCGAGCGCAGCGTCGACTGCAGTCGGGCGCAGTTGTTTGCCTGGGCGTGCGCGGTCGACACATCGATCAGCAACCCGGCCCAGGCCGTGAACAGCAGGACGGCGAAGCGGATGAAGAAGGTCGCGGCGCTGGAGCTATGGCTGGGCATTCGTTCGAGCCGGATGGTGTGGCCCTCCATTGGAGCGCTTTCGGGAAAGTCACAGACCCCCACCCCGAAAGCACGAGAAACCAGAGACTTGGAGCATTTCGTCGCCTCATGGAAGCGGTGAAAAACGCTCTAGTCAGCCAATATGCCTAAAGCGAGACGCCTGTGCGAGATTCGTCAGCGGCATTTCGCACAGACCAGCGTCGGTTAGCGCCTCCCGACCAGCCTCGCAACGGCCGGTATGGGCGATAACACAGCCGTGACCGTTGGGGGTGGCATTCGGCTGGCCCGGGCCGACTGCCCCGGGGGCATAGGAGGGGCGCTCCTCGCGTCACGGCTGGCCGCAGAAGCCGCGCGCAACTCCGCGAATAGGGCGACACAAGGGCCGACAACCGCGCTTTCGGTGCTTTTCTGCAGTCGCCAGGCGCGGGTTCTGTGCTTAGGTGCTGCATCGCGCCTTGTCGCTGGAGTACCACCTTGCAAGCTCGTATCGCTTTTGCCGCCCTCGCCGGGATGATCGTTCTTTCCGCTGCCCCGGTAGCATTGGCCCAGACCCCTGCCGATCTCACCAAATTCAGCGAGACTTGCCTCACTGCCGAAGCCTTCCTGCTCGGCCAGGTGCCCGAAGGCGTCGACTCGTCGCTGGTTCTCACTCCGTTGTGTGGCTGCCTCGCCGGCGCCTTCAAGGACATGCCGCAGAAGGATGTCGACATTCTCGCGGCCGACCTGCGCGGCGAGGGCACCGATGAGGCGCACGCCGCCCACGGCAGCTACGAGAAGGTCACCGAACTGGCGCGGGAGGGCCTCACCGCCTGCTTCGCCAGCCCCGAGGTGACGGCCGCCATGCAGGCCGCGATGCCGCCGGCCCCTGCGCCCGCCGACCCGGCGGCGCCGGCTGATCCGGCGGCTCCCGCAACGCCGCAATAACCCATCGAACAAGGGGCGCCGCGGCGCCCCTTGCTTTTTGTCGGCGCTGCGGTCAAATTGCGCGCCATGAAAACCTGCACCGCGAACTGCATTACCGGCTGCATTATTATCCGCTAAGCATTGCTGGCGGCGCGGTTTTCTTCATCCTCTGAGCTCTAGTCCGAAGAACCCGTCCGCGAGCGCGTGGAGCGTTGTCAGGAAAAGCCTGTCCCCGCGAAGGCGGAATTGCGGACTTTTCCACCTCGACAGCGCGACCACTCAAGACCGATCGTGCACGAGGAACTCTGACTTTGGGCGAGACCACATTGAAGCTCCACAACACGCTGACCCGGGCGAAGGAGGACTTTGTCCCCATCGATCCCAGCAATGTCCGCATGTATGTGTGCGGGCCGACGGTCTACGATTATGCCCATATCGGCAATGCCCGCCCGGTGATCGTCTTCGATCTGCTTTACCGGTTGCTGCGCCACGTCTATGGCGCCGACCACGTCACCTATGCCCGCAACATCACCGACGTCGACGACAAGATCAACGCCCGCGCGGTGCGCGATTACCCCGGTCTGCCGCTCAACGAGGCGATCCGCAGGGTCACCGAGAAGACCGCCAATCAGTACTTCAAGGATGTGGCGGCGCTCGGCACGCTCGAGCCCGATCATCAGCCGCGCGCCACCGACTTCATCCCCGAGATGCAGGCGCTGATCGGAACGCTGATCGGCAGTCGTCACGCCTACGAGGCGGCCGGCGAGGTGCTGTTCGATGTCGGCTCGATGCCCGATTACGGCAAGCTCAGCGGCCGGAACCTCGACGACAACCTGGCCGGCGCGCGCATTGCCGTCGAGGCGCACAAGAAGAACCCTGCCGATTTCGTGCTCTGGAAACAGTCGAGCCCCGAGGAGCCAGGCTGGGAGAGTCCCTGGGGCAGGGGGCGCCCGGGCTGGCATATCGAGTGCTCGGCCATGAGCGAGCGCTATCTCGGGCAGGTCTTCGATATTCATGCCGGTGGCCTCGACCTGATCTTCCCGCACCACGAGAACGAGATCGCCCAGTCGCGCTGCGCGCACGGCACGCCAGTCATGGCCAACTATTGGCTGCATAACGGCTTCCTGCAGGTCGAGGGCCAGAAGATGTCGAAATCGCTCGGCAACTTCGTCACCATCGCCGAACTGCTCGAGACCGAGAAGTTCGGCGGTCGCAAATGGCCGGGCGAAGTGCTGCGCCTCGCCATGCTGATGACCCACTATCGCGAGCCGATCGACTTCTCGGTAAAGCGGCTGGAGGAGGCGGAACAGAAACTGCGCGACTGGCAGCGGTCGGCCAAGGCAAAGCCCGGAACGCCGCCGGAGCCCTCGGTCATTGCCGAGCTTGCCGACGACCTCAACTTCCACCGCGCCGCGGTGGCGCTGGACGTCATCGCCCGCAAAGCCAACCGCGGCACCGAAACCGCCGCCAACTGCCTCGCCGCCACCCTCGAATTTCTCGGCTTCACCGTCGACGGCCTGCTGAAGGTTGCCGCTGCCGACGCTCCCGAAGGCGTCGAGCAGGCCGTCGCCGCCCGTCTCGCCGCCCTCAACGCCAAGGATTTCGCAAAGGCTGACACCATCCGGGCCCAATTGCTGACACAGGGTGTCCAACTGATGGACTACAAGGATGAGACCGGCCAACGCCAGACCAGGTGGGAGGTAGTGAGGTGACCCAGGATCGCAACGCGCACTCGAACTTTCCCTCTCCCCTTGAGGGAGAGGGTGCCTCGCGCAGCGAGGCGGGTGAGGGGCAGTACCATCGCCGTCACGATGAGTGGCGCACCGGCCTGACGCCGACGTTGCGCCTGCGCGCAAAAACGATGCGAACCAACGCCACTGAAGCCGAAGCGCTGATGTGGAAACTCCTCCGCGACCGACGTTTTGTTGGCTTCAAGTTTCGACGGCAGTTGCCGATCGGCCGCTTCATCGTGGATTTCGTCTGCCCATCGGCCATGCTCATCGTGGAACTCGACGGAAGCCAGCACGCCGAGGACAAGCGTGATTTGGCGCGCGACGCCTGGCTGACGTCACGCGGTTATCGAGTCCTGCGCATCTGGAACAGCGATCTTTTTACCGACCGATCGGTCGTGCTCGATGCGATCTGGCATGCGCTGCATCCGGCCCCTCACCCGCCCTTCGGGCACCCTCTCCCTCAAGGGGAGAGGGGCGATGTGGCACAACCGAGCCGCAACCTTCCTCCTAACCCAGAGGGAGAGGGTGCCTCGCGCAGCGAGGCGGGTGAGGGGCAGTTCAGCAGGGATAACCGCCAATGATCATCGACCACGTCGGCCTCAAGGTCGCCGATTTCACCCTCTCGCGCGGCTTCTACACCGCTGCGCTCGGTGCGCTCGGTATCAAGCTGCTTGCCGAGTTCGAGTATGACGGCGTGAAGTCCGCGGGATACGGCGTCGATCGCCCGACTTTCTGGCTCGGCAGCGGCAAGATGCAGCGCGGCGGCGATACCCATGTCGCCTTCGTCGCCGCGAGCCGAGCCGCCGTCGAGGCGTTCTACACCGTAGCGCTTGCCGCAGGCGGTCGTGACAACGGCCCGCCTGGCCTGCGCCCGCACTATTCGCCTGATTACTACGCCGCCTTCGTACTCGACCCCGACGGAAACAACATCGAGGCCGCCTATGTCGGCCCGGAGGGAGGACGCCCATGAGCGCTTTGGATCACGTAGCCATTTCGACCGCCGACTACCCGACCTCGCTGGCTTTCTACGAGAAGGCCTTGGCGCCGCTGGGCATCAAGACGCACATGAAATTTGAGGGCGAGGAGGGCAATGTCGCCGGGCTCGGCTCCGAACAGCCCTTCCTGTGGATCGGCGATGGCGGCGCGCTCACCGGCGGCCGCGTCCATATGGCCTTCAGTGCCCCCAATCGCGCCGCAGTGGACGCCTTCTATGCCGCCGCGATTGCTGCCGGCGGCAAGGACAACGGCCCGCCGGGACTGCGTCCGCACTATCACGCCACCTACTATGCCGCCTTCGTCTTCGATCCGGACGGGCACAATATCGAAGCCGTGTGTCATGCCCCCGAGTGAGGCGCCTTTCACTGGTGGTTGCCAGTGCGGCGCAGTGCGCTTCGCCGTCGGCCGGCTCGGCCGCGGCTCGATCTGTCATTGCCGTATGTGCCAGAAGGCCTTCGGGGCCTTTTTCGGCCCGCTGGTCACTGCGTTCGATGTCAGATGGACCCGCGGCGCACCGAAATATTTCGACAGTTCGGACAAGGTCAAACGCGGCTTCTGCGCCGAGTGCGGTACGCCGCTGACCTACGAAGAGCTCGCCCGGCCGCCCGACCAGCAGGTGGAGATCGCCATCGGCGCCTTCGATGATCCCACCGTCGCCGCGCCGGTGATCCAGGTCAACATGACCGACAAGCTGCCGTTCTTCGATGCTCTGGCCACGTTGCCGGTTCGTACCGAGTACTCGGTCGGCTGGCACGAATTCATGGCGAGCCTGGTCAGCCACCAGCACCCTGACCACGACACGGCCGAATGGCCCCCCAAACAGGGTTTTCCAGCGTGACTCTGCGCACCTACTATCCTGAGATCGAGCCCTATGCGTCGGGTCGCCTCGATGTCGGCGATGGCCATCAGGTCTATTGGGAGCGCGTCGGCACGCCTGGCGCCAAGCCGGCGGTGTTCCTGCATGGCGGTCCCGGTGGCGGCCTGAGCCCCAACCAGCGGCGGGTCTTCGACCCCGCCCGTTATGATGTCCTGCTGTTCGACCAGCGTGGCTGCGGCAAGTCACGGCCCTTCGCCGAGCTCGAACACAACACCACCTGGGATCTGGTGGCCGACATCGAGCGCCTCAGGCAGATGGTCGGTGTCGACCGGTGGTTGGTGTTCGGCGGGTCCTGGGGCTCATCGCTGGCGCTGGCCTATGCCCAGAAACACCCCGACCGTGTCACCGAACTGGTGCTGCGCGGCATCTTCACCCTGCGTCGCTGGGAGTTGCTCTGGTACTATCAGCACGGCGCGTCGCTGCTCTTTCCCGACAAATGGGAGCGCTTCGTCGCCCCGATCCCGCCGGCGGAACGGCACGACATGATCGCCGCCTATCGCCGCCGTCTCACCAGCCCTGATCGCGACATCCGGCTCGGGGCCGCGCGCGAATGGGCGCGCTGGGAGGGCGAGACCATCACTCTGCTGCCCGACCGCGACGTCAGCGACGCCTTCTACGGCGAGGAATACGCGCTCGCTTTCGCCCGCATCGAGAACCACTATTTCGTCCATGCCGGCTGGATGGATGAGGGCCAGTTGATCCGCGACGCCGGCAGGCTCCGCGACATCCCCGGTGTCATCGTGCAGGGCCGCTACGATATCGCCTGCCCGCCGCAGACGGCCTGGGATCTGCACCAGGCCTGGCCCGAGGCCGAGTTCATCATGGTCGAAGGGCAGGGGCACGCTTTGAGCCAGCCCGGCATCCTCAATCAACTGATCGAAGCGACGGATCGCTTCGCAGGAGGTGGAATGTGAGTGACGACAGCTATCGCTTCCGCGACTATTCGGGCGGCTGCCAGTGCGGCGCCGTGCGCTGGCACGCCACCGAGTTGCGGGACAACCCGCATTTCTGCCACTGCCGCATGTGCCAGAAGGCCAGCGGCAACGTGTTCATCGATCTTGTCGGCATTCGCCACGAGCATCTGACCTGGACGCGCGGCAAGCCCAGCGAGTTCAACAGCTCCGACGCGGCGGCCCGCGGTTTTTGCAGCAATTGCGGCACCCCGCTCTATTATCGCTCGCTGGGCGGTCCGCATGTCTCGATGACCATCGGCTCGTTCGACCAGCCGCACCGCATCCCGATCCTTTACGAGATGGGGCTCGAAGGCCGTCATCCGGGTTTGCGGCCCGTCCCGGGAGCCGAGCAGATCGGCACCACCGAGGAGGGCGATGGCGTCGAGGCCGTGGCGCGGGTCCGTGCCTCCAACCACCAGCACCCCGATCATGATACCACCGACTGGGTGGTCCATCATGTCTGAGGTCCGGCTTTCCGGCGGTTGCCAGTGCGGCGCGGTGCGTTTCAGGGTCGATCAGCAGCCCGAGAACGTCCATGTCTGCCATTGCCGCATGTGCCAGAAGGCCGTCGGCGGGCCGTTCGCCGTCATCTGCCCGGTCGACAAGGTGAACTTCCACGTCACCCGCGGCGCCATCAGCTGGTTCAAGAGCTCGGAACTCGCCAATCGCGGCTTCTGCCGGGATTGCGGCACTCCGCTGATCTTCGACTATCCCTGGGCGCCGGATATCGGCGTGCTCTCAGGTGCCTTCGACCAGCCCGACCGCGTGCCGCCGGTGATCCAGTATGGCAACGAAAGCCGCGTCGGCTGGTACGCCCATATCGGTGAGTTGCCCGGCAACACCCCGACCTATTCGGTCGATCCCGAAGGCCGCCTCGCCCGAATTAGTGCCTCGAACCGACAGCATCCCGACCACGACACGGCCGAATGGCCGCCCCGTAACTGAGTAATTCGTCATGACTGCCCAAGCTAAGGAACGGCTCTACCTCTTCGACACCACGCTGCGCGATGGCGCGCAGACGGCGGGTATCGAGTTCTCGCTCGAGGACAAGATCTCCGTCACTGCCCTGCTCGAGCGGCTCGGTGTCGACTATATCGAGGGCGGCTATCCCGGCGCCAATGTCATCGACGACCAGTTCTTCACCGAGAGCCGGACCCGCGATGCGGTCTTCACCGCCTTCGGCATGACCAAGCGGGTGGGGCGTTCGGTCGGCAACGATCCCGGGGTGCAGGCAACGCTGAACGCCGTCTCCGACGCCGCCTGCTTCGTCGGCAAATCCTCGTCGCACCAGGTCAAAGTTGCCCTCGGCATCACGCTCGAGGAAAATCTCGACAATCTGCGTGAGACCGTCGAGGCCACGGTCGCCGCCGGCAAGGAAGCGCTGGTCGATTGCGAGCATTTCTTCGATGGCTACAAGTCCGACCCCGACTATGCCCTCAGCTTCATCCGCACTGCGCTCGATGCCGGCGCGCGCTGGGTAGTGCTCTGCGACACCAATGGCGGGACCATGCCATCGGAAGTCGCCGCCATCGTCGCGGCGGTTACCCAGGTGGTCCCCGGTGATCACCTCGGCATTCACGCTCATGACGATACCGGCCAGGCGGTCGCCAATACGCTGGCCGCCGTCGCCGCCGGCGTCCGCCAGATCCAGGGCACGCTCAACGGCATCGGCGAGCGCTGCGGCAACGCCAACCTCATCACCCTGATCCCGACGCTGGCGCTGAAGCCCGGCTTTGCCGATCGCTTCGAGATCGGCGTCAGCAGTGAGCAACTGGCCGACCTCACCTCGATCTCGCGCGCCTTCGACGATCTGCTCAACCGTGCCCCGGCCCGGCAGTCGCCCTATGTCGGCACCTCGGCCTTCGCCACCAAGGCGGGCATCCACGCCTCCGCCTTGGCCAAGGATTTCTCGACCTACGAGCACGTGCCGCCGGAACTGGTGGGCAATGAACGCAACATCATGGTCAGCCAGCAGGCCGGCAAGTCCAACCTGCTTGCCGCGCTGAAGCGCCATGGCATCGAGCTCGGCAAGGACGATCCGCGCCTCGAGCGGCTGCTCCGCACCGTCAAGGAACGCGAAGCCCGCGGCTATTCCTACGATGGTGCCGACGCCTCGTTCTTCATTCTCGCCCACGGCGTGCTCGGCACGCTGCCCGAGTTCTTCGACGTCGAGAGCTACCGCACCAGCGTCGAGCGCCGCCACAACGCGCGCGGCGAACAGGTCGTCGTCACCGAGGCAGTGGTGAAGATCCGCATCGGTGACCAGCTGCTGATGTCGGTTGCTGAAGGCAACGGCCCGGTCAATGCGCTCGACCTTGCGATGCGCAAGGACCTGGGCGTGTTCTCGACCCGCATCGCCGATCTCGAACTGGTCGATTTCAAGGTGCGTATTCTCGACGGCGGCACGGGCGCGGTCACCCGTGTACTGGTCGAGAGCCGCGACGGCACCGGCGAGCGCTGGTACACCATCGGGGTCAACACCAACATCATCGACGCCTCATTTGAGGCGCTTTACGAGTCGATTACCTATAAGTTGATGAAATCAGAGGCAGCCTGAGACGCCGGAGCGGTAGGGGCAGGGTGCCCACGTTCTTCCGGAGGCCCCGCTGAGCCGGACCGACGACCGCCGTACTTTGCTGCTCGCCCTTGGTGCCGCCGGGGTGACGCTGGCTGTTGTTCTCGGCATCATCGGCCTGCCCGCCGTCAATGCCTGCTCGGCCGATCCGCGCGGCGTGGTCAGTTGTCTCCGCGACATGGCCGAACGCAAGTTCGACCTGCCCGGCCGAAGCCCGGGGCAGCTCGCCGAAGCAACGCCCCCGGACCTTGCCGTACCGCCGCCCCGCGTGATTGCCCCGGCCGAATCTCCCACCGCATCCGGCGGACCGCTGGAAGCGCCGTCGATGGTTTCGCCGGAAACGCCGCCGGAGAGCGCCCCGAATTCGGAACCGGTGGCGGAGCCCGCGGCCATGATCGAAGCAGCGCCGGCGCCCGCACCGGAGGGGCCGCTTCCCACCGATGCCGAGCCGTTCATCCCGGAGCCGCCGGCACCTGCTGCACCTGAAGTGGCCACGGCGCCCGTGGCCGAGTCTCGGGCGGCCGGGCCCCAGCTCTCGTCGGTCGATGACTCTGCGTTGACCTGGACCGCCCCGCCGCTGGCAGAGGATGGCCCCGAGCAGGCCAAGCAGGCAGAGCAGCCTTGGGCTCGCGATGTACCGACCGCTGCAGCCGCAGCGTCGGTCGAACCGGCAAAGGCTGAACCGGTAAAGGCCCCCGAGCCGGACCTTCCCCCGGCCGCCGCCGAGCCCGCCGCGCCCCAGGACAGCGCCTTGCCGCCGCCGCCGCTGGTGCTGGCCAATGCCGAGCCGGCCACCGCCGAGCCGCCGGCGCCAACTATCGCGGCGCCGGTCGTCCTGGCCCCCACCATTGACGCCATCGAGCTCGATGGGGGCAGCAGTTACGTTTCCGGGTCCGGGCCCGCCGGCGCCCTGATGCGCCTCTACGCCGATGGCCAGCTGATCGGCGAAAGCCCGGTGGAAGAGGGCAGGTGGCTTGTCGAGGGCAGCAACCTGCTCGACACCCCTCGCCGGGAGTTGCGGGTCGAGGCCATCGAACCGGACACCGGCAAGCTGCTGGGCGTTGCTGCCATCACGGTCGAGATCGAACTGCCCGATGGTGGAGCGCCACCTGACGAGCGCCCTGAGCAGACCCCGGACCTTGGCAGCGGCGTCGCTCCTGCGCCGCTACCGAATCCGCATGCCACCTCGCCGGCTCCACCGCTCGCGCCGATCCAGCCGTCGATCGCGGACCCGTCCGACGGTTCGGCAGTTGCCGCGAACCAGCCTGCCATTCCGCCCATTCCGCTGGCGGAGCCGGCCGATCAACCGGTGTTCGGGGATGAACCCGGGGGCGACGAGCCCGAGCTGCTGCGGGAGCCCGAGCTCGCCGCTGTTGCTCAGGAACCGCTGCCGCCTTTGGCCGGCGTGCTGCCGCGCGGCGAGTCGGCGTCGGTCCAGATCCTCGGCCCCTCCAGCTTGCGGCCGACCACCCTGCCACCGGCAGAGGACGACGACGATGGCGCATCGACGCTCACCCTTCCGGCACCGCAGGAGCCCGCGCTGATGGCCCGGTTCACTTCGACAGTGGCCAAGCCAGGCCAACCGGTCACCATCCTGCGGCTGCTGCCTTTCGGCGACCCTGACGAAGGCCGCTACAATGTCGGCAAGGCCATCATCCGGCGCGGCGATACGCTCTGGAGCATCGCCCGTCGCTACTATGGTCGCGGCATCCACTACCGGACGATCTTTCACGCCAATCGCGAGCTGATCCGACGTCCTTCGCGCATCTTTCCCGGCCAGATCTTCGACCTGCCGCTGGTGACCGACGACTGAGCCGCTTGCCCCCGCAATCCCTGACAGGGTTCCGCCGCGATTCCGGTTCAACTGCCCAGTCAGGCAGGTGGTTTCGCCTTGCCTTGGCGAGGCCGATCTTTTATCGCTGAATGACGATGAACCCGATGCATGACGACGACATCGCCAATGTGATGCGGGCCCTCGGACACCCTGTCCGGCTCAACATCCTGCGCATTCTCGCCGCCCAGCGTGCGGGCGATTGCTGCTGCACCGATGTCACGCAGAACCTGTCGCTGGCTCAGTCCACCGTCAGCCAGCACATCAAGGTGCTGCTCGACGCGGGGCTGGTCGAGCGTCACCCCAAGGGCACGCGCAACTGCTACTCGTTGCGCGCCGATCGCCTGGCCGATTTCGGCATCGCCTGCAGCGGATTGTTCACCGGCCTCACCGATCACCCGGTCAAAGAGCTCGCCTGATGTCTTCCGCCGATGCGGCACCCAAGCGCCCCACCGTCAGCGCGGAGGAGGGTGGCCTGCTTGCCACTGTTCGAAACCTCTGGGGCTATATGTGGCCCGAGGGGCGACCCGACCTGAAGTGGCGCGTCATCCTCGCCATCGGCGCCCTGCTGGTGTCGAAGGTCGCGACCACGCTGATCCCCTTCGTCTACAAGTGGATCATCGACAGCCTCGACGGCAGCACGCCCGATAGCGCCCTGATCCTCGGCCTCGCCGTGCCGATCGTGCTCGTCGTCGCGTTCGGCGTCGGCAACATCATCGATGCCGGCTTCCAGCAACTGCGCGATGTGCTGTTCGCCTCGGTCGGCCAGCACGCGGTGCGCAAGCTTGCGCTCCAGACCTTCGAGCACCTGCACAAGCTGTCGCTGCGCTTTCACCTCGCCCGCCGCACCGGCGGCCTGAGCCGGGTCATCGAGCGCGGCACCAAGGGCATCGAGACCATCGTTCGCTTCACGATGCTCAACACCGCCCCGACACTGGTCGAGTTCGTCATCACCGGCGTCATCTTCATCGTCATGTTCGGCGTCAGCTATCTGAGCGTTCTGGTGGTGACCGTCTGGCTTTATCTGTGGTTCACCATCAAGGCCTCGAACTGGCGCATCGCCATCCGTCGCGACATGAACGACAGCGACACCGATGCCAACGGCAAGGCCATCGACAGCCTGCTCAACTTCGAGACGGTGAAATACTTCGCCAACGAGAAGATGGAGGCCCAGCGCTTCGATGCCTCGATGGAGAAATATGAACGGTCTGCCGTCCGTATCTGGACCTCGCTCGGTTTCCTCAATTTCGGCCAGGCACTGATCTTCTATGCCGGTACGGTGATCATCCTGATCATGGCAGTGCTCGGGGTGATGAATCGCACGCTGACGCTGGGCGATTTCGTGCTGCTCAACACCTTCCTGATGCAGATCTACCGGCCGCTCAATTTCATCGGCTTCGTCTATCGCGAAATCCGCCAGGGCCTCACCGACATCGAAGAGATGTTCAAGCTGCTCGATCGCGCTCCCGAGATCCAGAACAAGCCCAACGCCAGGCCGTTGGATGTCACCGGCCCGGTGGTGAAGTTCGAGGATGTGAAGTTTCACTACGACGCCGATCGCCCGATCCTGAAGGGCATCAGCTTCGAGGTCCCGGCTGGCAAGACCATCGCCGTTGTTGGCCCCTCGGGTGCCGGAAAGTCCACGATCTCGCGGCTGCTGTACCGCTTCTACGATGTCATCGAGGGCAAGATCACCATCGACGGTCAGGACCTGCGCGACGTCACGCAGGAAAGCCTGCGCGCGGCCATTGGCATGGTGCCGCAGGATACCGTGCTGTTCAACGACACCATCGCCTACAACATCCGCTACGGCCGCCCCGATGCCTCCGATGCGGAGGTCAGGAAGGCGGCGGAACTGGCGCAGATCGGCCATTTCATCGAGAGCCTGCCCAAAGGCTACGACACCCCGGTCGGCGAGCGTGGCCTCAAGCTGTCGGGCGGCGAGAAACAGCGCGTCGCCATCGCCCGCACCATCCTGAAGGGACCGCCGATCCTGATACTCGACGAGGCGACCTCGGCGCTCGATAGCAAGACCGAGGAAGACATCAAGTCTGCCCTCGACGTGGTCTCGGCCAACCGCACCACCCTGGTCATCGCTCACCGGCTCTCGACCGTCGTCAATGCCGACGAGATCATCGTCTTGCGCGACGGCCAGATCGCCGAGCGCGGTACCCACCATCGCCTGCTGGCCAAGCAGGGGCTCTATGCCCAGATGTGGAGCCGCCAGCGCGAGGCGAGCGAAGCCGAGGAGCGCATGCAGCGCGTCGCCAACGACCCCGAAGGCTTCGTCAAACGCGGCCTGCCGGCAGCGGAGTAGGGCAGTGGGGGTCGAGGTCCGCAAGGCGACCGACTCCGAGCGCCCGACCATCGAGCGGCTGATCCAGCTTTATCTCTACGACATGGCATCCGAGCACCCGTGGCCGCTCGAGCCCGATGGCCGTTACGCCTACGATTTTCTCGATCGCTTCTGGCAGCATCCATACCTGCTCTACGCGGACGGAGACCTTGCCGGCTTCGCGCTCGTCATCCGCGGTTGCCCGATCACCGGACGCGCCGATTGCTGGTTCATGGCCGAGTTCTTCGTGCTTCGCTCCTATCGCCGCCGAGGCCTTGGCGCTGAGGCGGCTCGGCAGGCGTTCGGCCGCCACCCCGGACCCTGGCATGTGGCGGTTCTGCAGTCGAACCAGCCGGCGCTGGCGTTCTGGAGCAGAGTGCTATCCGTCTACCACCCGATCGTCACGCCGACGCCGTTCGACGGTGACGACTGGCTGGTGCATGAGTTCGGCGCGTGACTCGCGTCTCTCGCTCCGGTTTGTGAGGCGGAGAAAGCAGGCCTTGGACCAGCCTTGACTGGTCGCGTGGCAGGGTGGGGGTAAGCCAACGCCCCTGGCGTGGTGTAGGCCGCCCTTGACCAATCCTCTGCGTCCGACCATCACAGTTGCATGCCAACCGCTACCACGCCCACCCGCAACGCCTCGCTCGATGCCCTGCGCGTCTTGAGTCTGCTCGGCATCGTCTCCCTGCACGTCGCGGGAGGAGGCTTTGCCGGTATGAAACCGATCGGCTTCGTTGTCGACGAACTGAGCCGTTTCGCCGTCCCGGTCTTCTTCATCCTCTCGGCCTATTTCTGGAAAGCCGAGGAACTGGCGTCGCCACTTCGCCTCACCCGTCGGCTCGCCTGGCGAGTGCTGGTGCCGTTCGTGCTGTGGGTGGCCATTACCATGCTCTGGCGCATGGTGACCCAGCCGGGCTACCAGCCCGACCTCTCGCCCGCCAGCCTGGTCTTTATCGCCTGGACGGGCGAGCCCGCCTTCCATCTGTGGTTTCTTCCCGCACTGGTCGTCGGCGCTGCGCTGGTGGCAACCTCGGGCAAGTATTTCGGCTGGGTCTTCACGCTTGGCCTGGCGCTGTTTCTCTTCGTCCTTGGCACCACGCTGGGCTCCTATGCGCGGCTGCTGTCGGGGGAAAGCTTCCCCTTCTGGCTGGATCGGAATGGCCTGCTGTTCGCCCCGATCTTTCTCGTCGTGGGGGTGCTGTTGCGGCGTTACCGCGACCGCATAGCGGCGCTCTCCATCCCTGCGGTCCTGGCGGCCGCGGCCTTGTTTGCTGCCCTGCAGGTCGTCGAGGGCTACTTCGTCGTCGGCCGCTATCCGATGGGCCATGACTATTCGCTCGCCACTCTTGGCTATGGCACCGCCGTCGCCATCCTGTTCATGCGTCTCGAGCTGCGCGGTTCGTGGTGGTCGCTGCTGGGCCGCGCCACCTTCACCGCCTACCTCGTCCATTTGCTGATCCTGGGCCTGATCGTCGACCACGTGACCCGCTACTCGCCATTGGTGATCATCCTCACCTTCACGGCCTCCCTGGTTATCGGCGTTGTGTGGCAAGCGGCGGTCGCCGCCCTGCGTCGAAAGCGTGTCGGCGGCGCCGCCACTCAACGCGGTACGAGTTGAGACAGCCAAGCAAAAAGGCCCGGATCGCTCCGGGCCTTTGATTACTTATTGTCTGTCGTCGACCTACTCGGCGGCCTGGCGGCTCACCACCGTAACGCCGTCCTGCTCGGTTTCGACGAGGCCCGAACCTTCGGTCTTGATGAACCGCTTCGAGCTGTCGATGTCGGCCGGGATCTCGACCGTCTCGCCTTCCGGAGTGACGGCGGTGTGCTTGCGGCCACCGAAGATCGCCCGGAACGGCCAGGCGATGGCACTGCCGATCGCCACGAACATCGAGCCGACCAGCCGGCCGATCCAGCCGTTCTTGATCACGCTCGGGGCAGTGATCATCACCGGAACCATCACCAGCGTCAGCGCCGTCGACACGAACAGGCCGGACACCAGGGCGGCCGACAGGTGGGTGAACCACGAACCGGCAAGACCGCCCCAGACGATCTCGCGCCGGATGAAGTCGAACTCGACGTTCACCGCCATCGGGATCACGCCCAGCGCCGTCACCGTTGCGGTGAGCAGCACCGGCCGCACGCGCTGCGCCGCGGTGATCAGCATTGCCTTGGTCGGCTCCACTCCGTCACCACGGTTGTAGTGGTTGTAGGTGTCGATCAGCACGATACCGTTCTTCACCACGATACCTGCCAGCGCCACGATGCCGAGGCCGGTCATGATCGCCGAGAAGCTCATCCCGGTGATCGTCATGCCCAGCATCACGCCGGCCAGCGACATCACCACGGTCGAGAGCGTCACCAGCACCTGGTAGAAGCTGTTATATTCGAGCAGCAGCACCAGGAAGATGATGAACAGCGCGGCCGCCAGTGCCTGCATGATGAAGGCATTGGTATCGCCGATCTGCTCGTCGGCCCCGCCGAACGCCACTTTGGTGGTCGACGGGAAGCCTTGCCCGGCCACCCACTCCTTGAGCTGGGCGACCTTGGCATCGGTAGCCACGCCCGGCGTCAGGTTGGCGGCCACGTTCATCACGTAGAGGCCGTTCTTGCGGCTGATATTGGCAACCTTCGGTACCGCTTCGCGCTTGATGAAGTTCGATACCGGCACCAGACCCTGGGCCGTGACGATCCGCAACGAGTCGAGGCTGTCGAAGCTGCGCTCGTCGAGCGGCAGGCGGACGCGGATATCCAGTTCGTCGTCCGCGTCATCGGGCCGGTACGAGCCGAGCTTCACGCCCGAGGTCACCAACTGCACGTAGGGGCTGAGCTCGCGCACGCCGATGCCGTACTTGGCAGCTGCCACGCGATCGATCGTCACTTCCCAGTCGATGCCGGGGGAGGGACGCCCATCTTCCACGTCGATGGTATCGCCGAGATCGTTCTCCACATAGTTGCGGAGCTTGGTCACCACCGGCGTCAGGTCGGCATAGTTGGAGCTCTCGACCGTCAGGTTGATCGCCTTGCCGGCCGGCGGCCCGTTTTCCTGCGCGGCGATCTGCACCTGCAGGCCCGAGATGTCCTTCACCCGATCGCGGATGTTCTGGAAGATCTCCTCGGCCTTGACGCGCTCGTTCCACGGCTGCAGCTGCAGGTTGAACTGCCCGATCGTGTCCGGCGGACCGCCGCTCGACATCCCGCCGCCACCGCCCGAGAAGGTCATGATCGAGTCCTGGACGCCCTGCACCTGCAGGATCTGGTTCTCGACCTCCACCAGCATGTTGCGGATTTCGATAGGCGAGTAGTTGCCGCGGGCGATCACGTTGACCGTGCCGAACTCGGCTTCGGAGGCCGGGAAGGCCTCCATGCCGGTCGGATTGGCGATATAGGCATAGAACATGAAGCCGACGACGGTGAAGCCCGCCAAGAGCGTCAGGATCGGGTGTCGCACCAGGTGCTGCAGGGTGCGCACGTACACGCCGGTCGCGCCCTTCACCTTCTTCACGTCGAACTTGTCGGGGTACATGACGACGTCCGCGGCTTCCTTGGCCTTGGGGTCGACATGGCTCGAGGCGATGATCGCGCCGATCACCGGCATGAACACCAGCGCCGAGAGCAGCGAGGCGCACATCACCACGATCACGATGATCGGCAGGTAGCTCATGAACTTGCCGATAATGCCCGGCCAGAACAGCAGCGGGATGAACGCGCCCAGCGTCGTGAAGGTGGCCGAAACCACCGGCACGAACATCTTGCGCGCCGCGAGGATGAACGCCTCCTTCTTGGAGACGCCTTCCTGCAGCTTTCGTTCGGCGTACTCCACCACCACGATAGGATCGTCGACGAGCACACCCACGGCCAGCACTAGGCCGAACATGATCATCATGTTGATGGTCATGCCGAGCATCTGCACCACGAGGAACGCGATCATGAACGAGATCGGGATCGAGGTGCCGATCATCAGGGCAGGGCGCACGCCGAGGGTGGCGACGCAGGTGACCATCACCAGCGCCACCGCGGTCAGCACCGCGGCTTCGAGCGAGCGGAACAGGTTCTTGGTGGAATCTGCCTGATCGACGAGGAAGCTGTGCTGGATCCCCGACGGCCAGTCCTTGGTGAACTCGGTGGTGACCGAGCGGACCTTGTCGGAGATGTCGATGACGTTGGTGCCGAGCTTCTTGATCACGCCCAGCGTGATCGCCTGCTGGCCGTTGACGTGCGCGTACTCGGTCGCATCCTTGAAGGTGCGCGTAACGGTCGCCACGTCGCCGAAGGTCACGACATTGTCGCCGTCCGCCTTGATCGGCAACGAATAGACGTCCTGTGCCGTGGTGATCAGGCCCGGCACTTCGACGTTGAACGAACCCTGTCCGGTATCGAGCGTGCCGCCCGGCACCACCATGTTGTTCTTGGCCAGCGCGTCGAGCAACTGCCCGGCGGTGAGGTTATAGGCCTCCAGCCGGTTCATATCGATGGTCACCGCCAGCATCTCGTCGCGCGAGCCGGAAATGCTCACGCTCTGCACTGTCGGAATGGCCTCGAGCTCTTCCTTGAGGTCCTTGGCGCGCTGCACCAGGGTGCGCTCGGGCACGTCGCCATACAGCGCCACCGAGATCGACGGCATGTCGGTGAACGAGATTTCCGTCACCGACGGCACCGTCGCGTCATCCGGCAGATCGCCGGCGACGCCGTCGAGCTTGGCGCGGATGTCGGCCAGTGCCTTGTCGGCATCGGCGTTGACGTCGAACTCGAGGAACACCGAGGCGTGGCCGGTCGACGAGGTCGACGTGTAGTTCTTCAGCCCGTCAATATCCTTGACGCGGTCTTCGATCGGCTTGGCCAGGAGGCGCTCCGCGTCACGCGGCGAGACGCCGGTCTGGCTGGTCGACACGTAGAAATACGGGATGTCGATGGCCGGGAAGCTTTCCTTGGGCAACGACACATACGCGCTGAAACCGGCGAGGAGCAGCAGCGCCATCACCGTCAACACGACCCGCGGCATGCGCAGGACGCGTTCGAGGAAATTCATCATCAGTGCACCCCTTCAGCGGCGGCTTCGGCCTCTACCGAATCCGGCTTGCCCGTAACGTTGGTTGCGTTGACCTTCTGACCCGGCACGACATATTCCTGGCCCATCGTGATCACGTCGACCGACGGGGGCAGGCCCGTGACCCAGACGCCCTGACGAGAGTCCGAGATGATCGTCACGGGATAGAACTCGACGACGCTGTCCTTCACCGAGCGCACGCCGAGCGTGCCCTCGTCATTCAGCGTGAGTACCGATTGCGGCAACAGGTGCGCCGGCACCGTGCCCATGGTGACCGTGGCGGTCGCGGTGATGCCCGACAGCACCTTGCCGTCGGCGTTCGGGATCTCGATCTCGATCGGGAACGAACGGGTCGCGTCGTCGGCTAGCGAGGCGATGTAGCTCACCTTGCCTTCGGCGGTCTGGCCGGTCACCGTTTCGACCTTGGCCACGAGGCCCAGTTCCGCCCGCGCGATGCGGGCTTCCGGAACATTGGCGATGAACAGCATCGGGTCGAGTTCCACCACCGTGGCGCACGGTTGGCCCGGGCTCAGCACGCTGCCGACCGTCGCCACCGGATCCTGCACGATCCCGCCGACCTTGGTCGTCACCTTGGCCCGGTCATATTCCTGCTTGGCCTGGTCGAAGGCCGTCTGCGCCTGGCGCAGCGCGCTTTCCGCGGCGATGCCGGTATTGCTGGCAGCAAGTCCCTTGTCGCGCAGCGCCTTGTTGGAGTCATAGGCCGTCTGGGCCTGCGCGAGCGCGGCTTCCGCCTGCGTCACCGCAGCGGCGCGCGTGCCTTCCTCGAGCGTGCAGATCACGTCGCCTGCCTTCACCGTCTGGCCCTTGGTGACGTTGACTGCCGTCACCACGCCCGACGTTTCCGGCGTGATGCTGGTGACGTTCTTGGCCTTGGTCCGGCCCCGCAGCGGCACTTCCACCGGCATTGCCTGCATATTGTAAGTCTCGGTGCGCACCGATTGGGCCGGCGCCGAAGCGCCCGAATTCTCGGCGACCCGCTGCGCGATGGTCAGCGCCGGATCCACCGCGCCTTCAGCGCCGTGGTGCGCCGTCTCCGCGCCTTCGGCGTCCTTGCTGAAGAACGAGATGATCGGCTTTTCGCCATTGCCGGGGCCGTTGCCGCCAGCCACGAAGACGCCGCTGCCGAGCCACAGGGCCCCGACAATGACGATGGCGCCGGCAACGCCGTAGGAAACGATCGCACGCATTCTGATACCCTCTATTCCGCTGCTGCAGCATCGTCCCTGTCGGAACGGGCCAGCGCTATCAGTTCATCCCCGTGCGCCTCGATGTAGTCACGAGCCGCTTGCATGCAAGTGCGCCCGTAATCGATGACCCAGGCGTCTCCGGGGTGGTTGTGTTGTTGTTTGAGCCGGTCGAAGTCGGCCAGCGTTGCGTCGATTTCGACGATTCGTTCATTCAGCCGCTGCTCGACCAGCGATTGCGGGAGCTCCGAGGCGAAGCGCAGGAACAGCAGAAATTCGCTCCGGAACTCGTCTTCGCCAAGTTTCTCGAACATCGACTGAATGAACGCCGCCCGGCCGGCCGCCGTGATCGAATAGATCTTCTTGGCGGGCTTGCCGTCCTGCTGTTCTACGCGCGCAGTGACCAGCTTTTCTTGTTCGAGGCGGGCGAGCGACGGATAGATCGCTCCATAGCTGGCGTCGATGAAATACGAATACTCCCCTTCAACGGAGAGCTTTCGGATCTCATATCCAGTCGCGTCGCCATCGTAGAGGATGGCAAGGCAGATGGTTCTGACGTTCATTGGCTTCCTGTCCGGCCGGCATATAACGGTCCAGCATATGCCGGGCCTATATATGGAGGCGGAAAAAAGCGCAACAAGGGCTGGAAGAGGGGCTGCCATGCATTTTCTTCATGGCCAACCGTTTGAATACTAACGGTTTCCGTCAGGTTTCGGCGAACCGCAGCATTTCGGCCAGCGCCCGCAACGCCAGTTTCTCGTTGGCGGCGGCCACGAACCAGGCATTGAGGAAGCGATCCTCGGGGTGGCCGCAGGTCAGCGGCAACCCGTCCATTCCCAGTACCACACCGCCGGCGGCCTGCAGCACCGCCTGGCCTGCTGCCGTGTCCCATTCCGAAGTTGGGGTAAATCGCGGGTAAAGCTGCGCCGCGCCTTTGGCGAGCAGGCAGAACTTCAGCGACGAGCCGACGGATACGTCCTCGGCCACCTCGAGCGTGTCGCACAGCTCGGCCAGCGCTGCGTGTCCATGCGAGCGGCTGGCGACGATGCGCAGCGGGTGCTCGGTCTCGGTTACCTGCAGCGCCGCCGCTCCTTCGATCGCGCCGCGCAGCACCTGGCCGGCGAACGCGCCTGCCGGCCCGCCCCAGTAGATCTCACCGCTGGCCGGCGCCAGCACCACGCCGCTGATCGGGTGCCCACCTTCGCAATAGGCGATGTTCACGGTGAACTCGCCGTTGCGCTTCAGGAACTCCTTGGTGCCGTCGAGCGGGTCGACCACGAAGTAGCGCTCGCCCAGTTCGGGAATGCGTCCCGCCGCGACGCTCTCCTCTGCCAGTACCGGCAGGCCGGTCTCGGCCAGGTAGTCGAGAATGATCGCCTCGGCCCGCTGGTCGGCCTCGGTCACCGGCGAGCCATCGGCCTTTTCCATCGCCACGACCTGGCGGTGGTAAACCTCGAGGATCACCTCGGCTGCTGCGATCGCGGCCCGGTTCATCAGGTCGACCAGAGGCTTGCTCATTGAATTTCGACATCCAGTCCAAGGTCGAGCGGCCGGGCGCCCATGGTGATCTGGCTCGACGAGATATAGTCGACCCCGGTCTCGGCGATACCGCGCACCCGCTCGAGCGTCACGCCGCCGGAAGCCTCGAGCCGCGCCCGCCCATCGTTCAGCTTCACCGCGGCGCGCAGCAACTGGTTGTCCATGTTGTCGAGCATCACGATCGTCGCGCCCGCATCCAGCACTTCGCTGAGCTCGTCGAGACTGGTGACCTCGATTTCGATCGCCACCAGGTGCCCCGCCGCCTGGCGCGCCGCCCGATAGGCCTTGCCCGCTCCGCCGGCCACCGCGATATGGTTGTCCTTGATCAGGATGGCGTCATCGAGGGCATAGCGGTGGTTCCAGCCGCCGCCGCAGCGCACTGCGTATTTCTCGAATGCGCGCAGCCCCGGCGTGGTCTTGCGCGTGTCGCAGATGCGCGCCCCGGTCCCCGCCACCGCCTCTACAAACTTATGCGTATGTGCGGCGATGCCGCTGAGATGATTCAGGAAATTGAGCGCCGTCCGCTCGCCGGCAAGCAACTGCTGCGCATCGCCGGCGACAACCGCGACGATGTCGCCCTTGGTGACCGCAGCGCCGTCCGAGACCTGCGGATCGAACGATACGGCCCCGCCCAGCTGCCGAAACACCTCCAGCGCCAGCGGCAGACCGGCGATCACGCCGGCCTCGCGTGCCGAAAGCGTTGCCGTTGCCACCGCATCCACCGGGATCGTGGCCTGGGAGGTCAGGTCGCCTGCTAGTCCCAGGTCTTCGGCGAGGGCGCGGCGAACCGCCTCCTCGACGAGGGCAGGGGGCAAAACGCCGATAATGGTGTCGCGCATGTCGGGGGCTCTGAGGCTGCGGCGAGCGGTTTACGCGACGCCGCCAACCCGCGCAATGCCGCCGCTCGGCTCAGGCAATTATCTCCGCATTCGGAACAAATCGGGGCCGCGCCCGTTCCGACCCAGCGCCAGTTCAGGGCGGGTTGGCTGTTGCATCACAAGAAGAACGGAGAAAAACCATGCAGCTCAAGCGCTTATTGCTTACGACCACGAGCCTTTGCATGCTCTCGCTGCTCCCTGTCGCTGCCCTGGGGCAGGACGCAGGGTTGACGGCGGCCTACAATGCCTATGTCGAGGCCCGGAGCGGCGATGACGCCGATGCCAAGGCGGCCGCCGAGGCGGCCTTTCTGGCCGAGTGCCAGCGTGTCGGTACGCCGGACCTCAAGCAGTGTATCGCCGTCGCGACTGGAGCCGCCAAGGCGGAGCAGCCCGCGCCCCCGGCCGAGCAGCCGGCTCCCCCGGCCGAGGAGCCTGCTCCCCCGGCTGAGCAGCCTGCTCCTCCGGCCGAGCAGCCCGCCCCGCCGGCCGAGCAGCCCGCCCCGCCGGCTGAGCAGCCCGCGCCGCCGGCCGAGCAGCCTGCACCGCCGGCCGAGCAGCCCGCCCCGCCGGCGGAACAGCCGGCCCCACCGGCCGAGCAACCCGCTCCCGCCGAGCAGCCTCCGGCGGCAGAACAGCCTGCCGCCGAACAGCCGGCCACCGGCGCACAGGCATCGCCCGCCAGTGATCCGGCGCTGATCGCTGCGTTCGAGGCCTATGTTTCGGCCAGCTCCGGTGGCGACGCCAACGCCAGGGCCGCGGCTGAGGCAGCCTTCCTTGCCGAGTGTAACCGGCTCGGCATCAAGTCACTCGACGAGTGCCTGGCCTTGATGGGTGGCAGCGCAGCGCCAGCTACGCCCGCTGAGCCGGCTACGCCCGCAGCGCCCGCCGAGCCGGCCCAGCCGGGTCAGCCGGCGCCATCGGGTGAGGCTCCGGCCACCGATACGTCCGGCCAGCCGCTCGAGGTGGTGCCCGATCAGGAAACGCCTGACGCTCCTGCCGCTCCGGTGCTCGACAGCGCCAAGGATGCTCAGCAGGCCGGCACCGAACAGCCGGCACCTGCGGAGCCTCCGGCCGCCGAAGCGCCGCCTCCGGCCACCGATGCCGATGCCCAGGCCTCGACGCCGCCGCCGGCCCAGGAGGTCGAGGCGACTGTTGCCACCGAAGGCAAGCGCGTCGATCAGTTGCCGGCGCCGGAAGCACCTCCTGCCGCGCAGGGGGCCAAGAAAGATGGCGATCGGCTGATCATCAACATCGGTGTCCAGATCAACATCTTCACACCCTACGAGGATCGCGACCGGATTGGCCGTGGCGATGAGGCCTACTACGAAGAGCTGGACAACGGTCGCTACCGGCAGACCGTCATCCGGCCTGACGGCACCCGCGTGGTTACCGTGTGGAACCGCTATGGCGAGATCATTCGCCGCGTGAAGGTGCTCCCCGACGGGACCCGCGTCATCCTGGTCTTCTCGCCCGATGATCGTCGGGACGACGACTGGCGTGATCCGGGCGATGACCTGCCGCCGTTCTACCTGCCGATCCCGGTGGACGACTACGTGCTATACAGCGAGCGCTCCGACGAGGGTGACATCGAGCGGTTCCTGAGCGAACCGCCGCTCGAGAAGGCCGCCCGGGTCTATACCGTCGACGAAGTCAAACGTTCTGCCCGCATCCGCGACACGGTCCGCCGCGTCGAGATCGGCGACCTGACCTTCGACACCGGCTCGGCCCAGCTCGGCCGCGATCAGGTCGGCTCGCTCGGCAAGGTCGCCGAGGCGATGAAGAAGATCCTCGAGCGCAACCCGGGCGAGACCTTCCTCATCGAGGGCCACACCGATGCCGTTGGTTCGGACCAGTCCAACCTCGTCCTCTCGGACGAGCGCGCCGACAGCATCGCCAACCTGTTGAGCGAGTTCTACGACATCCCGCCGGAGAACCTCACCACGCAGGGCTATGGCGAGCGCTACCTCAAGGTCGAGACCGACGGCGCCGAGCGCGCCAACCGTCGCGTCACGGTCCGCCGCATCACCTCCCTGGTCTCGGGCGGCCAGGGCTGACGAGCGGCGCCAGCCACAGACAAACTTGGAACCCGCGCTTCGGCGCGGGTTCTTCTTTGTCGCGAGGCATTGCCGCCGGCTGCTGGAAGCGGCCGCCAAACCCTCACTCGCCCTCGCGAATTCGCCATAGACAAGTCAAACTCCACGGGGCTAATTGAACGTCGTTTACTGGAGTTTGCTTCATGGCTCGTCGTGCCGATCATTCGAAGGAAGAGCTGGCGAGCCTCGTCGTCAACACCGCCGAGGAGCTGATCGCCGAAGAGGGGATCGACGCCTTCTCGGCGCGCTCGTTGAGCCGCGCCATCGGCTATACCGCCGGCACGCTGTACCACCATTTCAAGGACCTCGACGACATCGTCACCCAGGTCAACACCCGCACCCTGGTCGGTCTCGCTCGGGCCTTCGCCGAGGCCACGCCATCAGCCGACCCGCGGCAGATGCTGCACAACTATGCCGATGCCTTTCTCGGCTACATCACCTTGAAGCGGAACCTGTGGAATGCGCTGTTCGAGTTCCGCCGCAAGCCCGACCAGCCGGTGCCGCCCTGGTATATCGAGGCCATCGCATCGCTGATCCGGATCATCGCCCAGTGCTTCAGCGACATCCGGCCCGACCTCGACGAAAAGACCGCCCGCCAGTCCGGCCAACTGGTTTTCGCCTCGATCCATTCCGTCGTCTCGCTCGACAGCTCCGGCCGGCTCAGCCTGATCATGGATCGCGACATCACCAAGGTCGTGCACGAACTGGTCGACATGCACATCCTCGCCTACACCCACCGGACGAAGTAGGGCCCGCTGTGGAGGCGGACGACTCGGGGGGTCGTCGGAGCGCTTAGAAGAGCTCCGGCCGCGCTGCGGGCGGTGCAATCGGTCCTGACATGCTCGCACCTAACCGGCGGCAGCCGGGCTCTTTTCCACATCCGCCGTCGGTCCCAACCCATTGAATCCATTTAGCGTAAACATCTAAATAAACGACGTTCAATTTTTGACTTGAACGGCGTTTAAAATCGGCTATGTTGATCCTCGTGAACAGCGTTCAATTTAACGCCGACACCAACCGAAGGGAGACGTACCGCGATGTTGAACGTTCTGAAGACCTTGTTCCTGGGGGCCTCGGCGCGCGCCGAGGAGCAGCTCACCGACCATTTCGCCATCGACCTGATCGAGCAGAAGATCCGCGAGTCCGAGGGCGCGCTGTCGCTCGCCAAGTCGACCCTCGCTGCCCTGATCATCCGGCAGCGCAACGAGACCCAGACGCTGAGCCGCCTCGAAACCCAGATCGCCGACCTCGAGACCCGGGCGCGCCAGGCACTGGCCGCCGGCCGCGAAGACCTCGCCGCCGATGCCGCGGCTGCCATCGCCAGCCTCGAGAACGAGCGGGCCGTGCGCCGAGATACCCTCGATCAGCTCGCCAACCGCGTTGCCCGCACCCAGGCCTCGGTGGAGAAGGCCAACCGCCGCATCATCGACCTGCGCCAGGGCATGATCTCGGCCCGGGCTGCCGATGCGGAGCGCAAGGCGCAGAAGTCGCTCAACCGCTCGATCGGCAACACCAGTGCGATCCGGGAGGCCGAGGACCTGATCGCCCGAGTGGTCAACGGCCCCGACCCGTTCGCCGAAAGCGAGGTGCTCGACGAAATCGACGCCGGGCTAAGCCAGACCGGCATCCGCGATCGCCTCGGCGAGGCCGGCTTCGGCGACAAGACCAAGGTCCGCGCCGACGACGTGCTCGCCCGCCTCAAGTCCACCAGCCTCTAAGCCGCAACCCCATTCGAACCAAAAGGAAACACCGAAATGAACTCCGATAACAACCAGATCTACATCATGTTCAATGCCGCCGGCGTCGCGGCCGCGCTGTTCCTGCTCTCGCTGTCGCTCTGGCTCGCGCCGGTCGACCTGTCGACCAAGGGCTATTGGGGCATGGGCATCGTGCTCTTGATGGGGAGCCTGGTGAACCTGGTCAAATACCGCACCGACGACCGCAACGCCCGGGACGTCGTCCGCCAGCTCGAACAGGCCAAGAACGAGAAGATCCTCAAGGATTACGTCGGCAACCAGTAGTCCCAGTCACCGCCGATGTTTGGAAGCCCCGGGCCGGTGCCCGGGGCTTTTGTCGATCACCCCAGCCGATACGGCACCACTTCGCGCCGATCGACATCGATCTCCAGCCGCGCATCCATCGGTGGCACCGAGCGCTGGATGCAGTTGGTGCGTGGACAGATGCGGCAACTGATCCCGATCGGTTCGAACCCGCGCGTCAGCTCGAGGTCCGCGGCATAGGTCAACTTGCCCGCATGCGCCACTTCGCAACCGAGCGCATAGGCGTAGCGCCGCACTGGTCCACGAAACCCGCCGGTGTGCTTTTCCTCCGACCAGGCGAGGCAGAGATAGCGGTTGCCGTCCGGCGTCTCGGCGAGCTGGCGCGCGATACGCCCGTTATGCTCGCCGAACACCCGGTGCACGTTCCATAGCGGGCACGCCCCGCCGAAGCGTGGGAACTGCAGTGGCGTTGCCGAGTGCCGCTTGGTGATGGTCCCAGCTGCGTCGACCCGCGCAAAGAAGAACGGCACGCCGCGCGCCTTGGGGCGCTGCATGGTCGAGAGCCGGTGCCCGACCTGCTCCATCGAGGCGCCGAACGCGAATGCCAGTTCCTCGACGTCGTAGCCACTCCGATCGGCCGCCGCGAGGAACGCCCCATAGGGCATCTGCAACGCGCCGGCAAAGTAGTTGGCCAGCCCCAGCCGGCAAATATCGGCCGCCTGCCGGGTCTTGAACTCCGCCCCGGCGACGATCTCGTCGATCAGTTCCGCCTGTTCGATCAGCGCCAGTTGTACCCCGAGTTGAAAATACTGCGTCGCCGGCGCCAGCCGCCCGTTGAGCACGATGGTGCGCGATCCGCGCTCGTACCGCCGCAACTGATCCGGCGCGATCGGCTCCTCGAATACCACCGAAATCCGGTGCCGGGTCGTGAGGTAGCTCGCCAGCCGCTCGAGCCGACCATGCAGGGCGAGGCCGATACTCGCCGCGAGGTCCTCTGCCGCGAGATCAAGCGGATCGACGTAGTTGTTGGCATAGTGGAAGAAGTCGCGCACCTCTTCGTAGCTGGTCTGCAGTCCTGGCCCGCCCACCATCGCAGCGTCGGCGCCCATCAGCCGCTCGTTCGCCTTGCGATAGGCCTCGTAGAGCCGCAGCAGCGCCCGCGCTGTATCCGGCGCGCTCGTCGCCACCGATTTGAGTTCGATCAATCCCGGCGCTGCCGCTCCGAACAGGGGGTCGGCCATCGCCTCGCGCAGGTCGGCCAGCACCCGGTCGGCCCCTTCCGAGGTCAGCTCCCCGAGGTCGAGGCCGAAATTCTCGGCCAGTGTCAGCATCAGCGAAGCCGTCAGGGGCCTCTGGTTATTCTCGATCTGGTTGAGATACGACACCGAGATTTCGAGCCGCCGCGCCAGTTCGCGCTGCGTCAGCCCGGCCTTGGTGCGTGCCGCCCGTACGCGGGCTCCGGCGAAGATCTTTCGGTCGGCCATTCGCAAGTTCGCAATTTCACAATTTGCAACTTTGCAGAATTAGCAGGTCCGCACATTCCTGTCTCTCGTCCCGTATACGGAGCGTGTAAGCTGGGCGAACGAGTTAAGCAGGGGCTGTCATGCAGAAGATTATCGCCGCAGTCGATCAGCGGCGCAGCGAGGCCCGGCTCGGTGGCGGCCAGAAGCGCATCGACGCGCAGCACGGCAAGGGCAAGCTCACCGCCCGTGAGCGCCTTGAGGTGCTGCTCGATCCAGGCTCGTTCGAGGAATACGACATGTTCGTGACCCACCGGGCGGTGGATTTCGGCATGGAGCAGAACATCATCCCCGGCGATGGCGTGGTCACCGGCTGGGGCACCATCAACGGCCGCCTCACCTATGTATTCAGCCAGGATTTTACGGTTTTCGGCGGCTCGCTCAGCGAGACCCACGCCCAGAAGATCTGCAAGATCATGGATCTCGCCGTGCAGAACGGCGCGCCGGTGATCGGCCTCAACGATTCCGGCGGCGCCCGCATCCAGGAAGGCGTTGCGGCCCTTGGCGGCTATGCCGAGGTATTCTGGCGCAACGTGCAGGCCTCTGGCGCCATCCCGCAGATCTCGGTGGTAATGGGCCCCACCGCCGGCGGCGCCGTCTATTCCCCCGCCATGACCGACTTCATCTACATGGTGAAGGACACCTCATACATGTACGTCACCGGTCCGGACGTGGTGAAAACCGTTACCTCCGAGATCGTCACGCACGAGGAACTCGGCGGCGCCTCCACCCACACCAAGGTGAGTTCGGTAGCCGACGCGGCCTTCGACAATGACATCGAGACCCTGTTCGAAGTCCGCCGCCTGTTCGATTTCCTGCCCTTGAGCGCCGCCGACAAGCCGCCTGTCGTCGCCGTCAACGACACCATCGATCGGGCCGAACCCAGCCTCGACACACTGATCCCCGACAGTGCCAACAAGCCTTACGACATGCGCGAGGTGATCATCAAAATCGCCGACGAAGGGGATTTCCTCGAGATCCAGAAGGACCACGCCGGCAATATCCTGGTCGGCTTCATCCGCCTCGACGGCTCCACCGTCGGCGTCGTTGCCAACCAGCCTCTGGTGCTCGCCGGCTGCCTCGACATCAACTCGTCGAAGAAAGCCGCACGCTTCATCCGCTTCTGCGACGCCTTCTCGATCCCCATCCTGACGCTGGTCGATGTCCCCGGCTTCCTCCCCGGCGTCGCCCAGGAATATGGCGGCATCATCAAGCACGGCGCCAAGCTGCTGTTCGCCTATGCCGAGGCCACCGTGCCCAAGGTCACGGTGATCACCCGCAAAGCCTATGGCGGCGCTTATGACGTGATGGCATCCAAGCACATCCGCGCCGACGTCAACTACGCCTGGCCGACGGCGGAGATCGCCGTGATGGGCGCCAAGGGCGCGACGGAAATCCTCTACCGCTCCGAGCTCAGCGACAAAGACAAGATCGCCAAACGCACCGCCGATTACGAAGCGCGCTTCGCCAACCCTTTCGTTGCCGCCGAACGCGGCTTCATCGACGACGTCATCATGCCGCACGGCACCAGGCGGCGCGTGGCACGGGCCTTCGAAACGCTGCGGAACAAGAAGCAGAGCGTGCCGCTGAAGAAGCACGGGAACATCCCGCTGTGAGCCGGTTCGCTGTGCATGTGGGCGACATCACCAAGCTGCAGGTTGATGCCATCGTCAATGCCGCCAACAGTTCTCTGCTCGGCGGCGGCGGAGTCGACGGTGCCATTCATCGAGCGGCTGGTCCCGAACTCGCGATCGCCTGCCGCGCGCTCAATGGCTGCAAGACGGGCGATGCGAAGATCACCATGGGCTACAAGCTGCCCGCGCGCCACGTCATCCACACCGTGGGCCCGGTGTGGCAAGGCGGCGATGTTGGCGAAGACGATCTCCTGGCCAGCTGCTACCGCCGCTCGCTCGAGCTTGCGAACGACAACCGCCTGGCGTCCATAGCCTTTCCCGCTATTTCTACCGGCAGGTTCCTCTTCCCTCCCGATCGTGCCGCGGCAATCGCGATTGAGACGACACGCGATCATCTCCAACGCCCCGGAAGTGTAGAAAGCGTCGTCTTCTGCTGCTTCGACAATCGCGCCGCGAGCCACTATCTGCGGCTGCTGTCCAGGACGGAGGCGTAGCCATGTCGGTCGAGATCAGCAAATTTCTGAGCTTCGTCCTGCGACACGACCCCGCCAGTATCGGCCTGCATCTTGATGAACAAGGTTGGGCCTCAGTGGATGAACTGCTCGCCAAGGCCGGCGCGTCCGGTCGACAACTGGATAGAGAGACCCTGCTGAATATCGTCGCCAACAGTGACAAGCAGCGGTTTACGCTGTCGGTCGACCAAACCAGGATACGCGCAGCACAAGGGCACTCGGTCAAGGTCGACCTCGGTTTGGCGCCCGCGGTTCCTCCGCCCCGCTTGTTCCACGGTACGGCCGACCGCTTCATCGACAGCATCCTGAGAGATGGGTTGAGGGCTCAGAGCCGCCAGCAAGTGCATCTTTCACACGACGAACCGACGGCAATTGCTGTCGGATCACGTCACGGTAGGCCCGTGGTGCTCTCGGTCGATGCCTCCGGCATGCACCGAGACGGGTACGCCTTTTATCAGGCAGACAACGGCGTCTGGCTCACCGATGCCGTGCCGGCACAATACCTTTCGCGGACCCCCTGAATGTTCTCCTCCCTCCTCATCGCCAATCGCGGCGAGATCGCCTGTCGCGTCATCCGAACCGCTAAACGCATGGGCATCCGCACAATTGCCGTGTACTCCGACGCCGACCGCGACGCTGTGCACGTAAAGCTTGCCGATGAAGCCGTGCATATCGGCGGTTCCGCCGCCCGCGACTCCTATCTCTCGATCGACAAGATCGTCGCCGCCTGTAAGGCCACCGGCGCCGAAGCGGTCCACCCCGGCTACGGTTTCCTGTCGGAGAATCCCACTTTCGCTGCCGCGCTCGAGGCGGAGAACATCATCTTCGTCGGCCCGCCGGTCAAAGCCATCGAGGCGATGGGCGACAAGATCACGTCGAAGAAGCTGGCCGCCGCAGCGGGCGTCTCGACCGTGCCCGGGCATATGGGCCTCATCGCCGATGCTGAAGAAGCCGTCACCATCTCGCGCTCCATCGGCTACCCGGTGATGATCAAGGCTTCGGCCGGTGGTGGTGGCAAGGGCATGCGCATTGCCCACACCGACGCCGAAGCCCGCGAAGGCTTTGAGCGCTCGAAGTCCGAGGCCGCTTCCAGCTTCGGCGACGATCGCATCTTCATCGAGAAATTCGTCACCGAGCCGCGGCACATCGAAATCCAGCTGATCGGCGATCAGCACGGCAATGTCCTCTGGCTCAACGAGCGCGAATGCTCGATCCAGCGCCGCAATCAGAAGGTCATCGAGGAGGCGCCGTCGCCGTTCCTCGATGCCGCGACCCGCAAGGCCATGGGCGAGCAATCCGTCGCCCTCGCCAAGGCGGTGGGTTACACTTCGGCCGGCACCGTCGAGTTCATCGTCGACAAGGACCGCAACTTCTACTTCCTCGAGATGAACACCCGGCTGCAGGTAGAGCATCCCGTCACCGAACTGATCACCGGCCTCGACCTGGTCGAACTGATGTTCCTCGCCGCATCAGGCGAGAAGCTGCCGCTTACCCAGGCCGATGTCGGCATAACCGGCTGGGCCATCGAGAGCCGCATCTACGCCGAGGACCCGTTCCGCAATTTCCTGCCTTCGACCGGCCGGCTCACCCGTTACAGCCCGCCGGCCGAGGAGGCCGGCGCCGAGCTGGTGGTGCGCAACGATACCGGCGTCGCCGAGGGTGGCGAGATCTCCACCTTCTACGACCCGATGATCGCCAAGCTCTGCACCTGGGCTCCGACCCGCACCGAAGCAATCGACGCCATGGAAGTGGCCCTCGACGAGTTCGAACTCGAAGGCGTCGGCAACAACATCCCGTTCCTCTCGGCCGTCATGGGCCAGCAACGCTTCCGCTCTGGCCGCCTCACCACCGGCTATATCGCCGAGGAATTCCCCAACGGTTTCAGCGGCGTAACGCCGGATGCGGAATCTCTGACGCATCTGGCGGCACTCGCCTGCTGCTCCGCCTTTGCCCTCGATAAGCGGCTCTATCCGACGACGCCTGAGCCGCGCGCGGTGCTCATCGGCGCCCAACGTTGGGATTTCTCGGTGCGGGCCGACGGCATCGAGTATTGGCTCACGGCGCCGGACGGCAAGAAGCTCTTGGTCGAGAGCGGTTGGAAGCCGGGCAACAGCCTCTGCATCGCCCGCGTCGATGGGCGCCTGCACCACGTCAAGCTCGATCGCGTCACCGGCGGCTTCCGCCTGCGCTGGCGCGGCGCTGATCTGGTCGCCAAGGTATTGCTGCCGCAGGTCGCCGACCTGATGCCGCTGATGCCGATCAAGCTGCCGCCGGATCTTTCGAAGTTCCTGCTCTGCCCGATGCCCGGCCAGATCGTTCGCATCGACGTCGCCGAAGGCGATATCGTCGAGGACGGCCAGACCCTCGCGATCGTCGAAGCGATGAAGATGGAGAACGTGCTGAAGGCCGAAAAGCGCGCGCGGATCAGCAAGGTCCGCGTCAAACCAGGGTCGGTGCTGGCGGTGGACGAGGTGATCCTGGAGTTCGAGGCGGTATGAGCGCCGGCCCCACCTTCGCCGACTGGGCCAAACTCGCCCAGAAGGACCTGCGCGGCACCCCGCTGGAGTCGCTGAACCGCGACTATGGCGATCTGCCGATCAAGCCGGCCTATTTTTCCGAGGATGCCTCCGCGGAGCCGGGGCTTCCCGGCGCCGCACCATTCACCCGCGGCGTCCGCGCCACCATGTATGCCAACCGCCCCTGGACCATCCGGCAGTACGCCGGCTTCTCCACTGCGCGCGAATCGAACGATTTCTATCGCAAGAACCTCGCCGCCGGGCAGAAGGGCCTCAGCGTCGCCTTCGATCTCGCCACCCACCGCGGCTATGACAGCGACCATCCGCGCGTCACCGGCGATGTCGGCAAGGCCGGCGTCGCCATCGACAGCGTCGAGGACATGAAGATCCTGTTCGACGGCATCCCGCTCGATCAGATGAGCGTGTCGATGACCATGAATGGCGCCGTGCTGCCGGTGCTCGCCATGTTCATCGTCGCCGCCGAAGAGCAGGGGGTGCGCCAGGCGCAGCTCGACGGGACCATCCAGAACGACATCCTCAAGGAGTTCATGGTCCGCAACACCTATATCTACCCGCCCGAGCCGAGCATGCGGATCGTCGGCGACATCATCGCCTACACCGCCGGGCACATGCCGAAGTTCAACTCCATTTCGATCTCCGGCTACCACATGCACGAGGCCGGTGCGACGGCGGTCCAGGAGCTCGCCTACACCATCGCCGACGGCATCGAATATGTCCGCTCGGCGCAGGCGAGGGGCCTGGATATCGATGCGTTCGCGCCACGGCTGAGTTTCTTCTTCGGCATCGGCATGAACTTCTTCCTCGAGGTGGCCAAACTTCGCGCGGCGCGGACGCTCTGGCACAAGTTCATGACTGAGCTGGGAGCAAAGGATGCAAAGTCGCTGGTTCTGCGCACCCATTGCCAGACCTCCGGCGTATCGCTGACCGAGCAGGACCCGCACAACAACATCGTACGCACCACCATCGAGGCGCTCGCCGCCGTGCTCGGCGGCACCCAGAGCCTCCACACCAACTCGTTCGACGAAGCCATTGCCCTGCCGACGGAATTTTCCGCCCGCATCGCCCGCAATACCCAGTTGATCCTGCAGCACGAGAGCCGTGTTACCGATGTCGTCGACCCCCTCGGAGGTTCCTACTATATCGAGGCGCTGACCGCCGACCTGGTCGAGCGGGCCGGCGCCCTGATTGCCGAGGTTGAATCCCAGGGCGGCATGACCGCCGCCGTCGCAGCCGGCACCCCAAAACTCGAGATCGAGAAAGCCGCGGCCCTGCGTCAGGCCCGCGTCGACCGCGGCGAGGATGTCATCGTCGGCGTCAACCGCTACCGGCTCGACAACGAGCCACCGATCGCCATTCGCGAGATCGACAACAACAAGGTGCGCGACGAGCAGGTCGCCCGCCTCGAGCAGATCAAGCGGCAGCGGGATCCGGAAGCCTGGGAGGATTCGCTCGACGCGCTGACCTATGTCGCTGCTTCCGGCAAGGGCAACCTGCTTGAGGCGGCCATTGCCGCCGCCCGCGCCCGCGCCACTCTCGGCGAGATTTCGGCGACTCTCGAGCAGGTCTTCAGCCGCCACTCCGCTACGACCCGCGTCATCTCCGGCGTCTATGCCGAAAGCTACGCCGCCGACCCGCAATACGCCCAGCTCACCGGCCGGATTGCGGCATTCAGAGAAAAGGAAAAGCGCCCGCCGGCGCTGTTCATCGCCAAGATGGGGCAGGATGGGCACGACCGCGGCGCCAAGGTCATCGCGACCGCCTTCGCCGATCTCGGCTTCACCGTGCATATGGGCGATCTGTTCGAGACCGCGCCCGAAGTCGCCGACCACGTGGCCAAGCTGAAGGTCGACGCCGTCGGCGTCTCGTCCCTTGCGGCGGGCCACAAGACGCTGGTCCCCGAACTGATCGGCGAACTCCGGGGCAGGGGCCTCGGCGACGTCACCGTCATCGTCGGCGGCGTCATCCCCGAGCAGGACTATGACTTTCTCCGCCAGGCCGGCGTCGCCGAAATCTTCGGCCCAGGCACCAACGTGCTCGAGGCGGCCTTCTCCGTGCTGAACCAGATCGAGGGGAGGTTATCCAACCGATGATCGGCCGCCTCAACCATGTCGCCATCGTCGTCCCCGACCTTGCCGCCGCCGCAGCGAAATACCGCGATCTGCTCGGCGCCGACGTGCACCACCCGCACGACCTGCCCGAGCACGGCGTCACGGTGGTTTTCGTCCAGCTCGAGAACACCAAGATCGAACTGATGACGCCACTGGGTGAGAACTCGCCAATCAGGAAATTTCTCGAAAGCAATCCTTCGGGCGCCATGCATCACGTCTGCTACGAAGTCCCCGACATCGCCTCGTCGATCCGCACCTTGGTCGAGGCAGGTGCCCGTGTGCTCGGTGACGACAAACCCAGGATCGGCGCTCACGGCCTGCCGGTGGTGTTCCTGCATCCCAAGGATTTCGACGGCACGCTGATCGAGCTGGAAGAGGTGAAGCCGGAGATGCAGCCGGCTTAGGCAGCGGATGTCGCGCGTAGCCGCGGTTGTCCCACCGCCTGTGCTGTGGCTTTCCCCAGCCGTGGCATCGCTGCAATTGGCCGCCGCGGCGCCCTGTGCTACGAGCGCACGGAAATCGCCCGGGGCCACTATGCTCAAGATTCTCAGCAGCGCGCTCACCGACATTGTCGGCGGCTATGAGCAGCGGCGCGTCTGGATCACGCTGGCCACCGAAGACATCTTCGACCAGCACCGCCGCACGACATTGGGGCCACTGTGGCTGCTGATCAACTACCTGGCCTTCGCCGGCACCTTCATCTTTGTCTTTAATCCTGGCCCGGTCGATCCTCATTATGCGATTTACGTCGCAGTTGGCCTGTTGGTCTGGACCTATATCAACGACAACATCACCCAGGCAGCCAACCTGTTCCAGCGCGAGGAGAGCTTCATCAGCGGCACCACGCTCCCGCTCTCCGTCTATGTCATGCGGCTGACGTTGCAGAACGTGATCCGTGCAGCTTATGCGGTTCTGGGGTGCGCCGGTATCCTGCTGCTGATGGGGGCAGCGCCGGCCATGGTATGGCTATGGTCCCTCGTTGGTGTTCTGATCGTGCTGATTGTTTCGCCAGCCATGATCGTAGTGTTCGCCTTCCTGGGCGTCTTCTTCCCCGATAGTCAGTTCATCGTGTCCAACCTGATGCGAGTTGCCATGTTCGCCACGCCGGTTTTCTGGGTGCATGGTGGCGAGGGAGGACTCCGCGGTGCCCTCTACAACTGGAATCCTTTTACCTACCTGCTGGACGCCGTGCGCCAGCCGATTGTTGATGGTACGGTCCCGGTCCTGGCGCTGAGCGCATGCGTTTTGATTGGTGTCGCCTTCTGGGTGTTGGCCATCGTTCTCTTGGGCGCGCTGCGGCGGCAGGTTGCTTTGGTCCTCTAATGGTCTCGATCAACGCAAACGACCTGCGGCTCGCTTATCACGTGCGTGAGAAGCTAACGCTTCGTCCACGAGCAACGCGCGTGTCACAACACACCGGCGGCACCATCACCGGCGCAGGGCGCCACAGGTTTGTCACAGCCCTTGATGGCGTCAGCTTCGAACTTGAAGCTGGCGATCGTCTGGGCCTTGTCGGGGCCAACGGTGCCGGCAAGACCACTCTTCTCAAGGTTCTTTACGGTATTTACGAGCCGACTGCCGGCAACCTCGAGATCAAGGGCAAAGTGGATGCCCTGTTCAACATCAGCATCGGCTTCCGGCAGGAAGCCACTGGCCGTCGTAACATTCTGCTCCGCGGCTTGATCAATGGTTGGACGGAAGATCAGATCGCCGCCAGAACCGAAGAGATCATCGAGTTCTCAGAGCTCGGCGACTTCATCGATATGCCGTTCAGGAGCTATAGCCAAGGTATGGCTGCTCGCCTGGCGTTCGCGATCGCGACCACGATGGAGCCGGAAATCCTCCTGATGGACGAGTGGATCGGTGCGGGCGACGCCGCCTTCCAGGTTAAGGCCAAGCAGCGCATGAATGAACTCGCCGAGAAGGCCGGCATCATCGTCCTTGCCAGCCATAGCGAAGAGCTGCTGAAAAAGACCTGCAACAAGCGGCTCGAACTGGAGCGGGGCAGGGTGAAATCGTTCGGGTGAGCTTAATTGAGCGCGCTGTGCAGCGCGCGCTCCACTGCCTCGCGACCCGGCATCAGCGCCTCATGCACGGAACGGCGCAGCTTCATGATCCTGAACTGCTTGGTTTCCTCAACCACTTCGAAGAGGCCAAGCATGGCTTGGTAGCGCCCACGCCTGAAGTCATGCAGCACGACAAACGTGTCTGCGTCTGACAGGAGCGCCGCAATGAACCCACACTCGACGCGTCGCCGGCCATCAATGAAGATCATTGAGTAGCGCTTCTTCGAAGCCAATGGCCACGTCGAATAGTTCAACTCGGGATCAGCCTGGGATTTCCCCGGACCAATGAGGTCGTCCAACACCATCTTCACTCTCTCCCCGGTATCCAAGCTGGCGCGAACGCTCGCCTGATAGGGGCCGTAGTCATCAAGGCTGGTGATCGAGTAAGTGGCGCCCTTGTCCAGGAGCAGCGACGAGGCGACCAGCGTCGTAAATCCTGAGCCCCACTCGAGGATGTGCGCTTCCGTTCCGCGAAGGGCGTAACGGACGATGATCTGACAGTATTCTTCCAAGTAGGGATTATCGTAGAAATGGGATGCTATGATCCGTTGTCCGTTGAAATAGAAAGAGAATAAGTCGGGCTTATAGTTCATCGGTCCGTCGGCTTTGTCGCCTGCCCTTGGTGTGGCGCGCCGCACCCATGGGAGATGGCGATCGAGCAGACGTCGGGCATCGGACGGCAGAAATCGCCTGTAGAGACCTATCGCCATAATGTAGTGGGCGCGGTTCATTTCATAGAAACTTCGCGCGACCGGTCGGTAGTCGTCGGTGCCGGAGATCAGGTTATGCAGCTCGAACGGCTTGGTGCCATGCATATGGACGATGACGGGGGTTGACGGATCGGCGGCGAATGGCCGCCAGTTCATCGATTGTGGCAGATACTGCCACTGCCCGTCGTAGAACTTGTTCAGTGCTCCCTGATCGTAAAAGCCGCCGTCACCGTGAAAGTAGAAATCGTTCTGCTCGCAGAACCGGATCAGGTCGTTTCGCGTGCTGCGAAAGCCAGACAGGTTGATGGCCATCACGCCGGAGTTGATGACCGGACGATACTCCACCGCCACTCCCGTATCGACCGCATATTCTGGAGCTACGGCGAAGATGGCGGGAGTCTCGCTGATCACCGGATCGGAAAGGAAGATGACGTCGATGTCGGTGTACAGCACCACATCGTCCGAGGTGTCGATCAGAGGAATGTCCAGGCGCAAGTAAGCGCCGTGCGCCACCGTGGGGTTGTATCCGTCCTGTTTCTTGGCCGAAGAGATCAGGTCTCGGAGTGTGCTCTTATGGAAATGCACCGTGACTCCGAGGGCCTGCAGGTACGATGTCAGTTCGTTCGGCGGACCATCGTAGATAAAATGCGGGTCAAGCGTCGTGTTCTGCAACGCAGAATGGACGGCCACCAGCGTGGGCTCAGCGAAAGACGACAGACCGCCTTCGTTCAGGCAAAAGTACCATTTCATAGGCGGTCGCTTCCTGGTTCTGCAGCTTCAGTGGCGATTGCCGCTTCCACAATCCTGAGACCGGACTTGGCGGAGACGGCGCCGATGATACGCTCGACGGCATGCGCCAGCGTTCCGTCCGATTGCCCGGCCTCGTCCTCAAACTGCTCAATGGTGAGATTGAGCGCCAGGAGCGGGGCGAGAGCGCTCAGCCGGCACCAGAACATCGTCCCGGCGATGAACCGGCTGTCCGGATCTTCCGCAACGTCGACGAGTCCGATACGAGAGCCAAGGGTTTCCAGCCATCTTCTGTTGAATGTCACCCGAGAGGGCTCCGCAAGCTCCAGGACCGATGCGGGCGGCGCTATCAGCCCGACCGTCGGATCCTCGCGCAACAGGGTCAAGTGCTTGGAAACAACGGCCGAGGATCCAAGCAGCGAGCGGAATGCATCGGCTCGCAACTGATGACCATCGGATCTGTGCATCGACTTTTTGCCGTGCACCTTGCAGCAGTAATCGTACTCAAGCGTATTGATTACCTGCAGCAACTCAAGGAACGGGTATACGTCACGACCGCGGTTGGCGTAACAGTCCAGACGGGCGTTCGGAAATTCTTCCAGCAGCCGTCGGGCGATACTGGCCGGGGCGCTTGCTGGTAGCGTTACGAAGAGATCTGCCTCTGCCGCGCTGTGCAGGAACGGAAGGATCTCTTCGATGAGGTCGGTATAGTGTAGGTGCAGAACCAGCGCCGTGTCAGAGCGCTTGGCAAAGGCGGCCTGGCTCTCCAAAACAAGACCGCGAAGCTCCGCCGACATCGGAATAGTGTTTCTGACCACGTTCGCCGTTGCATGCAGGTTTCCGTACCCGAACTTCCTATCCGGTTCGAGGTGAGCTCCCTCGGCCCACTCGTTCCAGGCGTTGACAAATACCAGCGGCGGCTGCTTGGTCCCTTCCTCCACGCGTTTGAGTGTTGCCTCACCCGCTCGCCTCAGCCAGCGTGCGTAGGATCCCGGATTTGCGCCGTGAAAGTTGTGTCCGCGGCCCGGCTTGCGGGCCTCGTTGTCCCAACCCGGCGACACTGTTTTGATTACCGGGTAGTCAGGTTGCGGTCGGGCAAGATACGACGACGCCATGTCCTCGTAACTATAGACCTGTCCGGAGAACTGCGGGTTCACGATCTGTAGTTGATCTCGAATGTCGCCCGAGACCGCCATGTGGGGAGGAAACTCGATGGCACCATCGAAACCGTATGGGCGCGGGTCCTCGATGCCAAATGTTTGCGCACAGACCAGGTAAAGTTCTCCAACCCCCAGCTCTTTCGCGCGAGCACGCCACCTGCCCGCGGTTGCGGCAGCGTCCGGAAGCAAGCTCACTCGGTAGACGATGAGGACTGCTCGCCCGTCAACACGGATGTATCTAGGATCCTTTAGTGCGGGGGCAATGTCGTCAATAAAGGCGAGGTCGTCTTCCGGCGAATGGTTCTGAGCAAGCAGGACATCGGATTCCTGGCCATCCCAGCGTCGCGTCCAGTTCTCGTTCGCCCAGCACAGACAGAACTCGACGTCGATGCTCCGATCCTCCAGCAGTTGCTGCACCGGTCGCTCAAGCAGACGTTTGCCGCCAAACCAGTAGTGGTGAAAACAGAAGCCCCGAACGCCATAAGCTCGCGCCAGTTCCGCCTGCTGCCGCATGATCTCCGGCAGGCGAAGGTCGTAGAAGCCAAGTTCGCCTGGCAAATGCGGCTGATAGTGACCGACGTACTGAGGCACGGCCTTGGTAACATTGGTCCACTCGGTAAATCCCTTGCCCCACCAGGCATCGTTCTCGGGGATGGGGTGAAACTGCGGTAGATAGAATGCCACCACGGACAACGCTGCCCGGCTGAAGTCGGCGTCGTCAGGCAGCTTGGGCACGTAAGAGATTCCCAGCGAGGTGGCCGGTGAGGGCAGCGACAACACTTGGGCGACGTAGTCGGTATACACTGAGGGGCCGAGCGCAACCGCCAGATCCGCCTCACCAAGCTGCACTTGGCCGCTATCTGGTCTGCTTGCGATCTCTGCTACACTGAGGCTTCTGAGTGCTGGACTGGAAAGCAAGCGCGCGCGCAGCCGTTGCTTCACCTTGGGCGAGATCGGCGCGTTACGAACCAGCGACTTGGCCTTGCCTATGGCATACAACAGCGGCCGCCGTTTTGCGCTTGCACCACCACGTTCCGGCGCCGGCGCGCTGCCCTCAGCGCGCAGTTCTGCGGCCATCGCGCGCAGTCCGCGCTCGCGGGCCAGCTTCATTACGTATCCCAGCGCAGCACGTCTTGAATGACCCTGTGCCACGTAGTCATCGATACGCCACGCCAGCGAGCGGGCGTAATATTCCAGTACCGACAGACGACGCAGCCGCGGCGCGTGGAGTTGAATGAGCTGTGTGTCTTCGTGCGGATCGAGCCGGAGGCGCTTGGCCTCCTTTGGCAAGATGAACCTTGCTGCCTGCTGGCGCCGACCCAGGCGGCGGTACCGGAGCGTCACGTGATCGCGCTCGGTGAACCCATCCCCGCGATCCAGATAGAGGTTCATCGTCTCGTCGCGCATATCGATTGAGTTGACGGCGAACAGATACCTCGCATTGGGTAGGGGTCTGCCATTTGCCCAGTGCAGCTCGACCTGTGGATCGGGGCCGATGACCTCCCAATCGTCGACATTGCTGCTGTTCGCGTGCTTTCTGACGTCGTGCAGCGGCGTTACTCTGACGCGCATGCCAACGTACTGTGCGATCGTTGCCGGCAGGCCGATGATCCGGTCCACCACCCTCGAAATGCGCCACGCAGCGCTCTGTCGGATGCCGTCCAATTCCTCGCGGAGGCGGACGATCTCCTCCTCTTGGGAAATCAGGAGCGCGGGGGGCGGCTCTTCCAGCAGTCGGGCGAATTCCTCGGCTTCGCTATCGTCGTGCGCAGAGGTCAATCGAACACCTTCGCATCAGACAGTGCTGGCGCCTTTGCGTCCTTTGCCGAAACCAACGGCCTCCCGTCCAAGGGCCACTCCAGGCCGATCGCAGGGTCATCCCAGCGGATGCTCCCCTCACTTTCTGCATCCCAGAAATCGGTGGTCTTATACAGAAACTCAGTTCCGTCCTCGAGTGCCAGGAAGCCATGTGCGAACCCAGCCGGAATCCAGAATTGCTTGCGGTTCTCTGCGGTGAGTTCCACGGCTGACCATTTGCCGAACGTTGGTGAACCCCTGCGAACGTCCACCGCAACGTCGAACGCCGCTCCCGCAACCACACGTACCAGCTTGCCCTGAGCATGCGGTGGCAGTTGGTAGTGCAGGCCGCGCAGCACACCCTTGTGGCTGATCGAGTGGTTGTCCTGCACGAAGGCGCCAGAAAAGCTCGTCGCCTCCCTGAACACTGCTTCGTTGAAGCTCTCGAAAAAGGCGCCGCGCTCGTCGGTGAAGACTCGCGGCTCGAACACCATCAACCCATCGATGTCCAGTTTCTGGACGTTCATCAGCCTCGCCCTTCGCGCAGCAGTGTCATCAGATACATGCCGTAGCCGCTCTTTTTTAGTGGTTCTGCGAGTCGCGCCAGCGCCTCGTCGTCGATCCAGCCGTTGCGCCAGGCAACTTCCTCCGGGCAAGCCACCTTGAAACCCTGCCGTTTCTCAAGCGTAGCAATGAATTGCCCGGCTTCCAGCAGGGAGTCGTGCGTACCTGTGTCGAGCCAGGCGAAGCCGCGTCCCATCCGCTGTACGCTGAGCTCTTCGCGCTCGAGATACAGCCGGTTGAGGTCGGTGATTTCCAACTCGCCGCGGGGAGATGGTCTGAGGCTGCGCGCCAGCTCCACGACCTGCTCGTCATAGAAATAGAGCCCAGTCACCGCGTAGTTGGATTTCGGAACCACCGGCTTTTCTTCGATCGATATCGCTGCACCGGCAGGATCGAACTCGACCACCCCGTACCGGTCCGGATCGTTTACGTGATAGGCGAACACCGTTGCGCCGCGCTCCCGCTGATCGGCACCGAATAAGAGCTTGGGCAGGTCATGACCGAAGAAGATATTGTCGCCGAGGATCAAGGCCGAGCGGCCGCCGTTGACGAACTCGGCACCCAGGATAAATGCCTGCGCCAGTCCATCCGGGCTCGGCTGCACGACATAGCTCAGCTCCATACCCCATTGCCGCCCATCCCCAAGCAAAGTGCGGAACCGCGGCAGATCTTCAGGCGTCGAGATCACCAAGACCTCGCGCATGCCGCCGCTCATCAGCGTCGAAAGGGGGTAGTAGATCATCGGCTTGTCGTAGACCGGCAGCAGTTGTTTGGAGACGGTCAGCGTCGCCGGGTGAAGGCGTGTGCCCGCGCCACCGGCAAGAATGATACCGCGGCGGGTCATGGGTTGGGCTCCGGGAGTAGGCTGTCCAGCGTGCCGTGCAGGTCGGCTGACCAGCTCGGCAGATCGATGCCGAGCGCGCGCCGCAGTTTGTGGGTTGAAAGCCGTGAGTTGTGCGGTCGGCGGGCAGGGGAGGGGAACTCCGAAGACGGCACCGGCACGATCCGCTCAAGGCTCGTTCGCAGGGGCAGGCCGCGCCGCAGTGCGGCATCGACGACGTAGCACGCATAGCCATGCCAACTGGTTTCGCCAGCGGCGGTCAGATGATAGGTGCCGATTTCTAGCGGTCGCGACCGTTCGATCTGTTCGATCGCCCTGCGAGCAATCTCGGCAATCAGCCGGGCGCTGGTTGGCGCGCCAATCTGGTCGTTGATGACTCTGAGCTCGTCACGACTTTGCGCCAGACCCAGAATTTTGGCCGCGAAGCTGCTTCGTCCGGGCGCATGCACCCAACTGGTACGGAAGATCAGGTGCTTTGCGCCCGCCTCGGCAATCGCCAGTTCCCCGTCGCGCTTTGTCGTGCCGTAGACATTGCGCGGCGCCGTCTCGTCGTCTTCGACATAGGGCGACGGTTTGTCGCCATCGAACACGTAGTCAGTCGAATAGTGGATCAGCCAGGCCCCATGCGCTACTGCCGCCGAAGCCAGCGCGGCCGGTGCGGTGGCGTTCACCAGCCGGGCCAGTTCAGGTTCGCTCTCCGCCTTGTCGACCGCGGTGTATGCGCCAGCATTGATGATCACGTCTGGCTCCGTGCGATCGACGATCGCACGGAGCTCCCCCGGACGGGTCAGGTCGGCGCCATCACGTCCGAGCGCAACGATCTCGCCGAGCGATGCCAGCAATTGGGTCAGCGCAGTGCCGACCTGGCCATCGCGGCCAAAGATCAGCAGTTTCATCCGTACTGCCTCGCAACCCACTCGCGATAGGCGCCGCTTGTCACGTCCGTGACCCACGCCTCGTTGGCAAGATACCAGTCCACGGTCTTGGCGAGCCCGCTCTCGAACGCCTCGGCAGGACGCCAGCCGAGTTCACCCGACAGCTTTCTCGGGTCGATTGCATAGCGTCGGTCATGACCGGGCCGGTCGGCGACATGGGTAATCTGCGTCGCATAGCTCGCGCCGTCAGCTCGCGGCCGCTTGGCGTCAAGTAACGTGCAGATCGTCCGCACCACTTCGATGTTGGTCTTCTGGTTGTCGCCGCCGATATTGTAAGTTTCGCCTGGCACGCCCGCCTCGAGCACGCGGCGGAGCGCCGAGCAATGGTCGCTGACATACAGCCAGTCGCGTACCTGCAGGCCATCCCCGTAGATCGGTAAAGCCTTGCCGTTCAATGCGTTATGGATGATCAGCGGAATCAGTTTCTCAGGAAACTGCAGTGGACCGTAATTGTTCGAACAATTGGTGACAATGGTAGGCAGCCCGTAGGTCTCGCGATAGGCCCGCACCAGATGGTCCGACGACGCCTTCGACGCTGCATAGGGGCTGTTCGGCTTGTAGGCGTTGGTCTCGGCGAAAGGCGCTTCGTCACGCTCCAACGTGCCGTAAACCTCGTCGGTGGAAACGTGGAGGAACCGGAAGCTTTGCCGCTTCGCCTCGTCCAGCGCCGCGACATAGGCCTTCACCGCCTCGAGAAGGTTAAGCGTTCCCATCACGTTGGTTTCAAAGAACGGGGCAGGGCCCGAGATCGAGCGGTCGACATGGCTTTCTGCGGCGAAGTTGATTACCGCCCGGACATCGTGACCGCGCAGCAGCTGGCCGATCAATGCGCTGTCGGCGATCGAACCACGCGCGAAATGGTGGCGGGTATCGCCCTTCAGCGAAACGAGGTTGGCCAGATTACCCGCGTAGGTAAGCGCATCGAGCGTCACCACCGGTTCATCGCTGGCCGCCAGCCAATCGAGCACGAAGTTCGAGCCGATGAACCCGGCACCGCCGGTCACCAGGATAGTCATGGTTCAGATGTTCCCTTCCGCGGGCGGACCTTAGCCGCAATATCCATGCCCTGCCACCGCGTCAGAGCTTGCCGAGCAAGCCTGCGGCATAGAGCGACACCTGCCCCAGCGCTGTTTGCCTGTACACGCCCGAGTGCCAGAGACTGACCAGTCGGTCCGGCAAGGGACCTGTCCGCGCCTGGCAGAACCGGTCGAGGACGTCTGTCGCCGCCGGCGTCAGCAGGTCGCGGCACGCTTCCAGCGCCGTTACATTGTCATTGTTCCAGCGCGTGAAGCGGCCACCAAGCGCTGCACTGATCCTGTTTATTCGTGCTTCCCAGCCTTGGTTCGAGCCAACGAGGTTCTTGTTGTGCTGCCGATACCGTACATGCGGCATCTCATCGTAGACAACGTACCCGCCAGCTCCTGTGACGATCAAATAGGCGAACCAGTCGTGACTGACGAAAGGAGTTCGCAACGCCGCTTGCCTCACCAGGTCATGCGCCGCACGATTGAACACCATGGTGTTGCCGCCACCGATGCTTTGCACCAATGCGTTGGCAAAATCCGGTCTGCGTCGGAACCGTGGCGAGCGGGACAACTCCCTTCCGTCAGCATCAGTGATGATCGTTCGCGCGCAATAGAGCGCCGGCCGGTTACCGTGCGCCTCGAGCGCCGACACGGCAGCCTGGGTTTTCTCAGGCAACCAAACGTCGTCCTGATCGCAGAAGGCAACATAGTCTGCGTCGACGTTGGAGTTGATCAGTAGAGAGCGGAAATTTGCGGCAAAGCCGTGTTTTGGTCCGTCGAAGCGCTCGAAGCTCCCCTTGGTCCAGTTCGTCGCCCAGCGCTCGAGCACTTCGGGCGTGCCATCTGTTGAGCCATCGTCCGATGCCCAGATGTCAGTCACAGGCCACGTCTGTCGTTCGATTGAGCGCAATTGCTCATCGATGAATCCGGCGCCGTTGTAGGTCGCCATCAGCACGGCCAGCCGCCCCCCGGCCGTCCTCATGTCCTGCGGTCCCCGCTCGACGCTTGCCGGTTCGCAACAAACTGACAAGCGCGAAGACCAAAATGTCTGCGTCGCATAAGCACGTAGCCTTGAAAGTCCCCGTCCCGAAGGGCGGGCATTGTCGACGGTCCACACTGACGACTGCGCCGTGCACCATAGCCAGCGTGACTGAATGATCAAGCGGCTTTGCTTGGAGAGACTTTTCCTTCGCCGTGTCAGAGCTTTGTGCCGCAGGGCGTTGTGGAATCGGCAACGAGTCGAAGCTGACCGAATGTCTTGCTCCGAATGCAAACGAAGTACGGGGTGGCCTCAGTTGCGAATGGGGAACAGCCGTCGGCACGAAACGACGGCAAGTCTGTGCTGCTGATAGGCGCAGGAGCGAACACGCCTCAAATGCCTCCCAGAGGCCGTAGGAAACTGACGATGACCTCATTGAGCGGGCCGTCGATGCCATGGGAGGGATCGCGCTCGGACCAGATCATAGTGCTCATTGGGGCGGTATCGTCGATACGTCTGGCCAGATCGTACCCCCACCACACGGTGACCAGGCTGCCATCACCATCTACCGGGTTCTGATGGTACTCAGGCTTCTGGTGGTGCACCACTTCGCCATCCGGCCGCCGTTCTGCGCAAATGATCGTCGGTAGGCGTCCGCGGACCATTGGCGTGGTGGCGATGTGAGCCCCGCCAGGGCGCAACGTTCTGGCCACTTCCCGGAAGACCGCGACCGGATCAAAGACGTGCTCCAGCACGTCTTGGGTCACGACAAGATCGAAGGTAGCATCCTCGAAAGTCTGCCGCTCCAGATTCTCGCAGCGCCAGCCATCCTTAGGGTGCATCGAGCCTTCTGGGACCGATGGGTGATATTGCGTTGCCGTGTAGTGTCGGCACTGCTCCAGCATCTTCTTGCTGGCACCGCGTGTGCCCGGACTCGACTCATGTATCCGAAGGTCTCGCCACGTGGGAAAGAAGCGCTCGATCGCGACCATAAGCGCGCGCTCTCTGGGCACCGTGCCGCAACGCGAGCAGACGTAGCTGTCCCGCAGATTCGGTCCCCATGCGTTGAACCGCACTGTCCGCTCGCAGAACGGACAGTGTCCCTCATTCGAGAATACAGGCATGGCTTGCGACATCCGTAGTTCATCTCCAGTAGCCGACGACGCTAGTTGGCACCTCGTCTCGTGGCAACCAGCGGCCCTCATAAAGCGCGTCTCACCTTCATGGAGAGATTTTCTTCCCGCGACAACGGTGGTGAACCGTCGCTGCCGTGGCAAAGCACAACGGGCGCCGCCGATGAGATGCGAACTCGCCTGTGACGTGCTAACTCACCTTCATCCTTGGAGGAGGACATCATGCTCAAGGGGCTCGATCCCATCCTGAATGCCGACGTGCTGCACGCGCTCAAATCCATGGGGCACGGCGACGACCTGATCATCGCCGACATGAACTTTCCTTCGGATTCGATCGCCCGGCAGACGGTTTACGGCAAGCTGCTGAAGCTCGAGAACGTCACGGCCGGCCGGGCCGCCGAGGCGATCCTGTCGCTGCTGCCGCTCGACAGTTTCGTGCCGCACCCGGTGCTGCGCATGGAGATCGTCGGCAAGCCCGACGAGGTGCCGCCGGTACAGCAAGAGGTGCAGGCGGCGATCGACAGGGCCGAGGGCAAGCCGTCGCCAATGGGCTCGATCGAGCGCTTCGCTTTCTATGAGGCCGCCAGGCAGTCCTACGTGGTGATCCAGACCGGCGAGCGCCGCTTCTATGGCTGCTTCATCCTCAAGAAAGGCGTGCTGCCACCCGAAGCGTAGCCGAAACTGCGCATTCACTAGTGAAAGCAGACACTACTCACTAATGAATGCAAGCCCCTCTTTATGCGCCGGGGGCGGCCAGTGCGTTCGCCAACATGTTGACTTCTAACATGTCAGCTTCATACCATTCCTCAGCATCCCGCATATAAGGGAGCGCTCCCTGGGGAGGGACGGAAGGCAGGGGTTGAGGGACTTGGGTTGCGCCATGGCGCGGCCCACCTGCACGTTCAATTCCCATCGAGCGCCGGCGCGGAGGCGACAACGCCGCTGGAAGCGGCGCTTTGAGGGAGAACAGACGTGAAACTCGAACTCTACAACCGCGTTGTGGCCATGCAGGCCAACCGCCGCAGCTTCATGAAAGGCGCCGCGGCGCTGGCCGCCGGTACGGCGCTCGGCACCAGCTTCGCCGGTCGTGCCCTGGCGCAGGACAACCTGCGCGCCCAGATCCTGCAGATTCCTGGCGTCGGCAAGGGCTCGCCCACCGATGCGGACTGGCAGAAGGTCGGCGAACTCTGCCTCGGCGCCACCAAGGCGAATGTCGCCGAGGGCGAATTCGCCGGCGTCGAGCTGACCTTCATGGGGCTCAACAACCAGAACCTGCACAACTTCCTGTTCCGCGGCTTCCTGAAGCCGTGGGAGGCCTATACCGGCGCCAAGATCAACTGGATCGACCTCGCCCAGGCCGATTACAACGCCCGCCTGCAGCAGTCGATCGCCACCGGCACGGTGGATTTCGACATCACCGAGATGGGCGCGCCCTTCGAGGGCGATACCGCCGGCAAGGGCCTGCTCGACGAGATGCCCGACTGGGTCGCCACCCAGATCGATTCCAAGGATCTGGTGGGCTATCTGCAGCCGCCGGTCGGCACCTGGAACGGCAAGACCTATCGCGTCAATCTCGATGGCGACACGCACACCTTCGCCTATCGCAAGGACTATTTCGGCGAGGGCTCGATCAGCGGCCAGCCGGTCCCGACCCATTGGGAAGAGATCGCCACGCTGCCTGCCGCGCTCGCCGGCAAGAACGATCCGCTCACCGGCGCGCAGGCCTATGGCTTCCTCGATCCGCTGAAATACCAGTGGGGCGGCTTCGGCTTCTACTTCCTCGGCGATCGCGCCGCGGCCTATGCCAAGCATCCGGACGATCCGGCCTGGCTGTTCGACCCCGAAACCATGAAGCCGCGCGTCAACAACCCCGGCTGGGTGCAGGCGATCCAGGACGTGCTCGATCTGGTGAAGGCCAATGCCTATCCGCCTGACCAGCTCAATGCCGATCCCAACACCACTGCGTTCAGCCAGTTCCTCGGCGGCACCGGCGCCGCGCTCTGCTGGTGGGGCGACGTGGGTTCCAACGCCCGCACCTCCGATACCTCGGTGGTCGGCGATGTCGTCGGCTTCTCGATCAACCCGGGCGCCAACAAGGTCTACAATTCCAAGACCGCCGCCTGGGAAGAGAAGGAGAACTTCGCCCCCAACCTCGCCTATCTCGGCTGGGGCGTTTACGTGACGAGCCGCGTCTCGGGCGACGAGAAGAAGCGCAAGGCCGCCTGGTCGGCCGCCGCGCATCTGGGCGGCAAGGACATCTCGCTGTGGATGGCTGCTTATCCGTCGGGCTTCCAGCCCTACCGCAACTCGCAGTTCCAGTACGACGAGTGGGTGGCCGCCGGTTACGATCGCGACTTCGTCGAGGATTATCTCGGCTCCAACCTCGACAGCTACAACCACCCGAACGGCGCCATCGAGCCGCGTATCCCCGGCATCTTCCAGTACTACTCGATCGCCGAGGATGAGCTGGTGAAGGGCATTAACGGCCAATACGCCTCCGCTCAGGAGACGGCCGACGCCATCGCCGCGGCCTGGGAGAAGATCACCGACCAGATCGGGCGCGACAGCCAGATCAAGCTCTACAAGGCTTCGCTCGGCATGTAGTGCCGCGCTCGGCGTGATTGACAATCCACGGCTGGTGGCGGACCGTCACCAGCCGATTTAGTTCCGAGCCAGAACTCTGCAAGAGGCGTGGATGGCGTTGACTGAATCACCGAGCTACGGCGCCGTCTCGCGTCGCCGCAGGGATGGGGGCAGGGCGTTGATTGCCGCCGCCACCGTTCTCTTCCTCGCTGTCGGCCTGTTGCAGGCGCTGAACTCGGCCGGTGTGCTGCCTCTCGGTCTGAAGGACTGGCGCCCCACCCTCTATGCCTATCTGCTATGGGCCGTGGCACTGGGCGCCGGCATGGTGATGATGCGCGGCGAAGCCGGGCTGAAGGCGCTGTTCATCCTGCCGGCCGCGCTGTTCACCGCGGCCATGGCGATCTTCCCGACCTTGTTCGGCCTCTCCATCGCCTTCACCGACTGGAACCTCGCGTCCTTCACCGGACAGAAATTCAACGGCATCGACAACCTGCTGCAGTTGGTGCGCGATCCGTTCTACTGGAACGCCATGCGCAACATGGTGATCTACGTGCTCTTCGTCTTCGTCGAGTACGCCATCGCCTTCGGCCTCGCCTTGCTGCTCAACGCCGAGATCCGCGCCCGCAAATTCTGGCGCGTCGTCTTCCTCATTCCGCTGATGCTGTCGCCGGTCGCCGTCAGCTGGATGGTCGGCAAGTCGATGCTCGAATACCGCTTCGGCCCGGTGGCCCGGTTCGCACGCTGGCTGGGTGTCAACAATCCGAGCTTCTTCACCGATCCCTGGGTGGCGCGGCTGTGGATCGAGGCGATGGATGCCTGGGTGTCGATCCCGTTCGTGATGATCCTCTTGCTGGCGGGCCTGCAGGCCATGCCCAAAGAGGTCATCGAGGCGGCCAAGGTCGACGGCGCTTCGCCGTGGCAGCGCTTCTGGCAGGTGATCTTCCCGCTGATGCTGCCGGTCTCGATCACTGCGATCGTCCTGCGCATCATCTTCAAGCTCAAGCTCGCCGACATCATCATCACCGTCACGTCCGGCGGTCCGGGTGGCGCCACGGACAGCGTCTCGAGCTTCATCTACCGCGAATACCGCGACCGCTCGAACGTCGGCTATGGCACCATGCTGGCGATGTTCTACCTCGTGCTGATCGTGATCTTCGTGACCCTGCTCCTGAAGTTCCTGCGCAAGTATATGCAGAGGATGACCTGATGGCCGCCGAAGCTACTCTGTCTGCTGCGGCCTCGGCCGATACGGGCGCGGCCACCCGGCGCCTGAAGCATGTCGCCGGCAAGGTCGGCATCTATGCCGCGCTGGTCACCTGGGCCTTCGTGTCGCTGTTCCCAGTCTACTGGACCATCACCACCTCGATGAAGGTGGCCAAGGATGTGCAGCTCGGCCATTTGACTCCGTGGGTGGATTTCCAGCCCAACTGGCTCGGCTGGCGCTCTCTCGGCCTGTCGCCCGACACCATCGGGCAGGTCTCGACGGTTCGCGACGAGTTCCTCGATCGCTTCCTCAATTCGATCTACACCGCCTTCGGCGCCTCGTTCCTCGCCGTGCTGATCGGCTCGCTCGCCGCCTATGGCCTCAGCCGCTTCCAGTACAAGTTCCTCTGGATGAAGAACCAGGACCTGAGCTTCTTCTTCCTGAGCCAGTTGATCCTGCCGCCGGTCGTCCTGGCGTTGCCGTTCCTAGTACTCTACCGCGAACTGGCGCTGCTCGACAGCATCATCGGCCTCGTCCTGCTCTACACCCTCACCGTGCTGCCGATCGTCATCTGGATCATGAAGGACCAGTTCGACACCATCCCGATCGAGCTCGACGAAGCGGCGCAGGTCGATGGTCTCGGGCCGTGGGGCACCTTCTTCCGCATCATCCTGCCGATGGCGCTGCCGGGGATGGTCGCGGCCTTCATCCTCAGCCTGATCCTCTGCTGGAACGAGTATTTCTTCGCGGCGCTCCTGACCGGCTCGGAAGCCAAGACCCTGCCGGTGATGGTCGCCAGCCAGACCGGCTCGCAGGGTATCAACTGGTGGAGCATGGCCGCCCTCTCCACCGCCGCCATCGCCCCGCTGGTGGTCGTCGGCGTGCTGCTCGAGCGCTACATCATTCGCGGACTGACGGCGGGTTCAGTGAAGGGGTAGGGCGTCGACGCGGCGGCAAGCCGTGTCTCCCCACCGGCGCCGGTGGGGAGACACTGTCTCACAGCTCCCGCATCAGGTCCTTGTTTCGCTCGTAGAGTTCCCGGAACACTCGATACCGCCGGGCGTAAAGATTGCGAAGGTTCTCGTCCGGCGTGATCTCGTGGTCCACCGGGTTCCAGGTGCGGATGTCGTCCGGTTGCACGTCGCCGATCGCCAGGGCTGCAATGAACGCGTCGCCGTATGAAGCGCCGACCGTCTTCTGCCGCACGATCTGGGTGCGACCCGAAACGTCCGAGGTCGCCTGCGCCCACACCCTGTTCTTGGTGCCGCCACCGGCGGCGAGGATCGCCCTGGGTGGCTGGCCGACATCGGCATAGGTCTCGAACACGTGGTGCGTGCCGAAGGCGATGCCTTCGAACAGCGCCCGGTAGATGTCGCCGCGGGTATGCGTCAGGTTCATCCCGAACAGCACGCCCTTGGCCTCGGTGTCGTGGATCGGTGTCCGCTCGCCCGAGAAATAGGGCAGCATCACCAGCCCGTTGGCGCCGGGCGGCGAGCCCTCGGCCTCGAGCGCCAGCGCCATCACGGCGGTCGCCGGGTCGAGCTCTTTGCCGAACTGCTCGCGGAACCAGTGGCTGAGCGTCCCCGAGGTCGCGAGCCCGGACATGGCCGCGTGCTTGCCGGGGAAGAACCACGGCGCGTACCAGAGCCGGGCATCCGGCACCCGCACCGGGGTGATTTCGATGATGAAGATGGTCGAGCCGTACATCAGCAGCATGTCGCCGCTGTCGAGCACGCCGACGCTCAGCGCCTCGGCGCCGGCATCGATCGTGCCTGTGGTCACCGGCGTGCCCACCGCAAGGCCCGTCTCTGCCGCAGCTTCCCCCGTCACCGTGCCGGCGATGTCGGTGGTCCAGATCGCCTCGGGGAGTTTGTCCAGCCCGATGATGTCGTCGGCCAGCTCGTCGGTCCATGCGAGTTTTTCGACGTCATAGAGCGGCGAGAAATTGGCCGCCGAATAATGGTCGATCACATAGCGGCCGGTGAGCTTGTGGACGATATAGGTGGTCGAGGTCAGGATCCTGGCGGTCCTGGCGTAGAGCTCCGGCCGGTTCCGCTTCAGCCACAGGATTTTCGGTCCGATCGACTGGCTGGTCAGCGCGTTGCCGCAGCGGCTCAGCAGCACGTCCTCGCCGATCCGCGCCGTCAGCTCCTCGATTTCCTTGGCGGCCCGCGTGTCGACGCCATAGAGCACGCCGTTCATCAGTGGCTCGCCCTCGGCATCCACCGGCAGCATGCAGGGCCCGATGGCGCTTGCCGCCACCGCGACGATGTCCTTGGGGTCGACACCGCTGTCGGCGATCAGCTTCTGGCTCAGAAAGCAGAAGTCGCCCCACCAGTCCTCACGTGGCCGGTGCTCGGCCCAGCCGGGCTGCGGCACCAGCATCTTGTGCGGCCGGGCGGCGCTGGCGACGATCCGCCCCTCCGCATCCACCAGCACGCCCTTCGATTCAAACGTCCCGATATCGATGCCGAGATAGTGCCTCATCCGATGTAATCGTCCCGGTCGAGGCTGAACTTGCTGTCGATCCGCGGCAGGGCCTCCACCAAGAGCGTCGTCAGTTGCTCAAGATCGGCCATGTCGCACACCTCCAGCGACGAGTGCGAATAGCGCATCGGGAAGCCCACATCGATCGAGGCCACACCCTGGCCGACCAGCTGCACATAGCTGAGGTCGGTCAACGCCCCGATATGGGCGCTCCGCTGCAGCGGCAGTTGCTTCGCCGCGGCGCTCAGCTCGAACAGCTTGACCATCGCCGGATGCGGCAGCGTGCCGTTGAGCGTGCCGCGTCCATGGAACGAGTAGAGCGACATCGCCGGCCCGCCGCCCAGTTTCACGTCGCCGCGCGCCGCCATGTCCGGCGTATCGGTGGCGAGGATCAGGTCGAGCTGGATCGCCACATCGGGCATCAGCACCTGCGCCGCCGTCACCGCACCGCGCAGGTTGAACTCCTCCTGCACCGAGAAGACGAAATGCACCGTCGGCCGCTTCTTCACGTCCGTCAGCGCCTTCGCCACCTCGATCATCACCGCGCAGGCCGCGCGGTCATCCACCGCCGTGCCGGCGATCCGTCCATTGGCAAGCTCGGTCACCTTGGGCGCGTAGACGATCGGCGTTCCCACATCGATCCCGGCGGCCAGCACTTCGGCGGCCGATCTGAACCCGGCGTCGATATAGAGCTCGGGGTAGGGCAGCACCTTGTACTTTTCGTCCTGCGCGGTGGCATGGTGGCTCTTGTGCGCGATCAGCCCGGGCACGTCCTTGCCTTCGCCGATGCAGAACAGCACTTCCGTGGAGGGCAGTGCCCGCTCCGGCACGCCGCCCAGCCGCTCGACCCGCACCATGCCGTTGGCTTCGATCTTCCGCACGATCAGCCCGAGCTGGTCCATGTGGGCGAACAGCATGACGCTGGGCGCACCCTTGTCCCCCGGCAGCGTCGCGATCAGGTTGCCGAGCCGGTCGGTGGTCGAGGTGATCCCCAACCCGGCCATCGCTGCCTTGAGGTACTTGCGGACCCGCCCCTCATACCCGGAGAGCCCGGGAATGAGCATCAGGTCGATCACCCATTGCTTGAGGCTCATCAATACCCCCGTGCGGCGCGGACCAGCCGCATGAACTCGGCCGCCCGGTCGGCATCGACGGCCTTCCAGGTGTCGCCATCCACCTTCAGTGACGAACCGACGATGCAGCCATCAGCCACTTTCAGCACGTCGGCTACGGTGGCGTGCTTGACGCCGGTATTGGCCAGCACCGGGGTGGTCGGCAATGCCTTCTTCACCGCCTCGAGGTCGACCATCTTGGCGGCCTCGCCGGTGATGGCGCCCGAAACGAGGATCGCGTCGGGGATCGACGAGAACACCGCGCTGCGGGCCCGGTCGCTCAGCGGCCGCTGGTCCAGCGAATAGGCGAACTCCGCCGAGACGTTGTAGAGCAGCGCCAGGTCCTGCCGACCGAGCCGATCGCGATAGCGCATCGCCTTGCCGGCATCCGGCGTCCACGGCCCCATGTCCGACGCGTAGGTGCCGGTGAAGATCTCACGCACGAAGCGCGCGCCCGTCGCTGCGGCGAGCGCGATCGAACTCTCGGGGTCCCACAGGACGTTCACCCCGAACGGCACCGTGATCTCCGAACGGAGGCGCCCGATCACGTAGCCCATCGTCGCCGTCGAGGCGGTATCGACGTTGAATTCGTAAGGCCGGTCATTCTCGTTGCCGAACATCACGGCATCGAACCCGGCGGCCTGCAGCGCCTCGAGGTCCTTTCGGGCTCCCTCGACGATGGCCTCCACGCCCCCCTCGTAGTCATGCAGCGGCGAACCGGGCAGAGCGCCGAGATGCACCATGGCAATCACCGGCTTCTTGTCGCCGAACACCGTCTTGAATTTGCTTGTCATTGTTTTTTGTAAACCGCTTTACTAGACGCCTATGCGTAGCAGCGGCAAAGCCCGGCGTCTACGGCCCGCGACTGGGCGGCGGCGTGCTCCACACCAATCCTTAACCACGATCGGCTAAAGTGCGGAGTAATGAGTGCGAGGTTCCCCAGATGGAACTGCTCTTTCTCCTCTTGCTGATCCCCGTGGCCTGGCTGCTGTTGCTGCCCGGACGGATCGCCAAGCGCGCCCGCAAATACCGCTTCACCGGCGCCGGCATTCTCCTCGGCGCGCTGGTGGCCGGTTGGGTCGGCGTGCAGGCCATGTCCAAGCCGCCGGTCGAAGCGGTGGATTATGCCGCCGGCGACAGCGACCTGCGTGCCATCCTGCTGCAGCCCGAAACCGCTCCGCGCTACAGTTTTCGCGATTAGGTTGGAAGATCTCTGCACTGTCTCACTTCTGGCGGGCAGAAAATCTCAACATCCTCGATGTCATCCCGGCGAAGGCCGGGACCCATCCTGAGATGCGGCGGCTCTTGCGCAAATACCCACTGCCTCAGGATGGTCCCCGGTCTGCGCCGGAGTGACCCGGTGGGAGCTGTTCTATCCGGGTAAAACTCGAGGCCTCAGCTTGCCATCCAGCCACACAGGATCAGCCACCGCTCCCGGCGCAAACCTTCCGATCCCCGCCGCCCCGATCGCCTCTGCCGGGTAGAGCGATGCCATCCTCAGGCACTCGCCCAGTTCCAGCCCGAACACCTGGTGCATGTATCGCACCGCTGCATCGAGCGTCAGGTCGGCGCCCGCCAGCGTGCCGTCGTCGAGCCGCAGCGCCCCGTCCCGGCGATGGATCGTTCGTCCGTTGAGCGAAAAGCTCGTCATGTCGGTGCCGGCTTGCGACATCGAATCCGACACGAGAAAGATCCGCCCCGGTCCGGTCTTTGCCCTGAGCGCCAGCCCGAGCGTCGCCGGGTTCACATGAATGCCGTCGGCAATCAGCCCGGCCCACATGCTGCCATGGTGCAGCGCGGCGCCGACCACCCCCGGGTCGCGATTGCCGATCTGGCTCATGGCGTTGAACAGGTGCGTCGCCATGCCGGCCCCGGCCCTGATGGCCGCCGAGGTCACCTCGAACGAGGCGTCCGAATGTCCGATGCTGACCACGATGCCGGCACGCACCAGCCGGGCGATCTGCTCGGGCGTCACCGTCTCGGCCGCCACCGTCACCAGCAAATGGGGCAGGGCGGCGCGCGCCCGCACCAGCCGCACCAGGTCCGCGTCGTCCATCGGCCGGATCAGTGTCGGATCATGCGCGCCCTTGCGCGCCAGTGACAGATGCGGCCCCTCGAGATGCAGCCCCAGGAACCCCGGCACCTTCCGCCGCGTCGCCTCGGCCCCGGCTGCCAGCACGGCATCGGTGACCGTGGCTGTGTCGGTGATCAGCGTCGGCAGCAGCCCGGTCACCCCGAATGCCCGATGGGTGGCTGCCACCTGCGCCAGGTCGTCGGCCGTGGTCCGCGGTCCGACCAGGTGTCCGCCGCCGCCGTTTACCTGCAGGTCGACCAAGCCGGGCGCCAGCACCCCGCCATCGAGGAGCACCTGGATGGCGCCGGGCGGCGCAACGCCGATGGATTGCACGACGCCGTCGGCGACCACGAGCGCGGCATCATCGTGCCACGCTTCGCCGTCGAAGATGCGGGCGCCGGTATAGGCGGTGAGGGTCTGGGTCATCTCGGATAAATGTCCCGGGCGTCAGGGTCAGCTTCCGCCCGGGACTTGCCATCAGCCTTCCTTGGCCATGGACTTCTTGAACTGCGGCAGGTGCTTCTGCTGCGCTTCCAGCATGCGCTCGCGGTACTGGCCGTAGATGATGTCGGTGTCGTGCAGCGTCACGCCCGGGATGGTCGGCGAAGCGAACACCGGCAGCTCGATGCCGCGGTCGGCAAGCTTCTGCGCGCTCTCAGCCAGCAACTCGTGCATCATCATCATGGCGAGCACGGTGGACGAGCCGGCCACCGGACGCGACCAGCCCTTGATGTCGACGATCGCGTCTTCCACCGGCGAGCCGGTATCGATCACGATGTCGGCGGCGTGCGGCAGGCGCTTGCCCGATGAGTGGGTCGCCGGCTTGCCGGCATTGGACTGCGCCGTGATGGCGATCACCGTCAGCCCGCGCTCCTTGGCGTAAATCGCCGTGTCGATGCCCGAAGCGTTGGAACCGGAATGGCCGAAGATCACGATGGTGTCGCCGGCGTTGAGCGGCTGGTGGTCGAGGAACTTCTCGGCGTATTTCTCGGTGCGTTCGAGCCACAGCAGTTCACGCACGCCACCGGCGCCGAGGATGTTGTGCCACATGACGCGCGGGTCGGTCAGCGGGTTGAAGCCCACATACGAGCCATAGCGCGGGTAGGTTTCCTGCACCGGCAGGACCGAGTGGCCCGAACCGTAAAGGTGCACCAGGCCCTTGTTGGCGAGGGTTTCCGCGACGGCGGACGAGGCCTTGTCGAAGGCGCCGGCATTCGCTGCGGCCGCCGCCTCGGCGATCTTCACGAGCTTGCTGATATACAGGGTGGACATAGGTTTGCCTTTCAGAACAAAGCGTTACACGTAGAGGGTGGAGCGGATCTCGTAGCGGTCCGCACGCATGGTGGAGAGGGCGTATTCGAATGGCCCCCTCGAGTCGTAGGCGATGCGTTCGACCTCGAAGGCCGGCGTGCCCGCCGTGAGCTGGATCAGTTCGGCGTCGGCCGCCGCGACGCTGCCGACGCGGTAGACCTCCTTGGCCTTTACCGGGGTGATGCCGCAGTGCTCCTTGAGCCAGCCATAGAGCGACTGGACGGCGGCCGCATCTTCCAGCAGCCCGGGCACGCGTGCCTCGGGCAGGTGGCTGGTCTGGATGCCGATCGGCATGCCATTGCCGAGCCGCAGTCGTTTGAGCTGCACGACGGAATCGCCGATGGCGATCTCCAGCGCATCGGCCATTTCTTCATCGGCCACCACGCGATTGGCCTCGATCAGCCGCGTTCCCGCCTGCAGCGACAGCGTCTTCATCTCGTCGGTGAAGCTGGTGAGGCCGCGCACGCCGGCCACCACGGTGGCCGAACGGACGAACGTGCCGCGCCCATGCTCGCGCCGCAACAATCCTGCTTCCTCGAGATTGCGCAGGGCGTGGCGTAGCGTGATGCGCGAAATGCCCAGCATCTCGCCCAGCCGATCCTCATTGGGGATCTGCATGCCCGAGCTCCATTCGCCGCGCTCGACCAGTTCGCGCAGCGCCATCTCGGCCTGATGCCACAGCGGTTCCGGCCGCCGCCGATCGGGCTTTATGAGACCGTGTGGTTCATCCATGCCCATTCCTCCAGTTCGGCCCATAGGCGCCGGCAAATGCCGCGCCCACCAATCCTGCCCGCGGCCCGAACTGCCCGGGGCGGATGTCGATCGTCCTCAGATGCGGCGGCAATTGCCGGTGCAATGCCGGCAGGATCAGCGGCCGCAGCACATCCACCGATGCCGCGACGCCCCCGGCGAGGATGATCGCCTGCGGCGCCAGCAGCGCAACTGCGCCGGCCAGGGCCGTGCCGAGGGCCTGCATGGCGGGGGTGAGCGCCTCGATCGCCGCCGCGTCGCGTCCCCGCGCGGCCCGCACCAGGGTTGCGCCGTCAGCCAGGCCGATCGCGCGCGCCGCCGCGTCGAGCGCCCGGCCGGAGGCCTGCCGTTCGAGCCAGCCGCTGACGTCTTCGCCCGGGTCGCGAACATCCGCCACCGCCCAGCCGAACGAGCACGCCGCGCCGCCATCGCCGGCGACGATCCGCCCGCCCGCCAGCACCGACGAGCCGATGCCCGTGCCGATGGCCAGCAGCATCGCATCTTCGAGGCCCATCGCCGTGCCGGCCGATGCTTCGGCCAGCAGCGCCAGTTGCGCATCGTTGCCGAGCCCGATCGAGACCTCGGGCAGTGCCGCGGCCAGGTCGAGCCCGTCGAGATAGGGGAGGTTCGGCACCCAGCGGCACACCGTGCCCTGCGCCAGCCCCGGGATGCCGAGCCCCAGTCGCGTCGCGCCGTGCGCGCTCAGCTGCTGTCGTACGAGGCCCAGAAAATCGTCGCGGCTCTGTGGCGCCGCCCATTCGCCGCTGGCATCCACTGCTTCCGGCTTGGCCGGATCGGCAATGCCGGCGCGAAACCGCGTGCCGCCGAGATCGATGGCAAGGATCGTGCTCATCCCTTCACCCCCGAACTGACCACGGAATCGACGAAGAAGCGCTGCAGGATGACGAACAGCAGCACCGGCGGCAGTACCGCGAGTGTGGCTCCGGCCATCACCAGCCCGGTATTCATGGCGCCGCGGTTGTAGCTGAGGAGCCGTGAGAGCGAGATGACGATCGGGTATTGCTCGGCGCTGCCCTGCAGCACGGTCAGCGGCCACAGATAGCTGTTCCAGTGGTAGACGAAGGCGAACAGCACCAGCGCCGCAATGGCCGGCATCACGGCCGGCGCAACGATCTGGAACAACACCCGGAGTTCCGACGCCCCATCGACCCGCGCCGCCTCGATCAGTTCGTCGGGCACGCCCTTGATGAACTGCCGCATCAGGAAGATGCCGAAGGCGTTGGCGAGGTTGGGGACGATCACCCCGGCGAGGCTGCCGTTCAGTCCCAGATACCCGGTGATCCGGTAGAGCGGGATCAAGGTCACGATCGGGGGCAGGAACATCGTCGCGATCAACAGCGCGAACAGTGCTTCCTTGTAGCGGAACTCGTATTTGGCGAACGCGTACCCTGCCATCAGGCTGGTGACGATGATGGCGATCGTCGTCACCAGGGCGATCACCGCCGAGTTGAGGAACGACCGGCCCAGGCTAACCACCTCGGCTACCTGCGTGTAAGCGTCGAGGTTCGGCGCGCCCGGCAGCCACACCGGCGGTACCTGCATGGTCTCCTGCGGCGTTTTCAGGCTGGTGAGGATCATCCAGGCCAGCGGAAACGCTGCGATCACCGCGACCACGATGATCGCCAGCACCAGCAAGGCGCTGGCCGGCGTCGCCTTGAAGCGCGGGCCCTCGAGCGGGCGGCGGTCGGCAATTGCGGTCGTCATGCGGATTTCGCCTCCCGCGAGCGGGCGAAGGCGAACAACAGCGCGATCGCGACGATCAGCGCCAGCATCAGCGTCACCGCCATGGCCGAGCCGAGCCCGCCTTGGGCGCGTTCGATGCCGACGCGACGGATGTGATAGGTGAGGACATTGGTGGCGTTCACCGGGCCGCCCTGGGTGATCAGCGCCACCGGCTCGAACACCTGCACCGCGTTGATGATGGCGATCACCGACGAGAACAACAGCGTGTTGCCGAGCAGCGGCAGGGTAATGGAGAAGAAGCGCTGGATCGGGTTGGCGCCATCGATCCTCGCTGCTTCGTAGAGCGAATCCGGGATCTGCGTCAGCCCTGCCACCACCAGGACGGTGAAATAGCCGACCTGCTGCCAGACATTGAGCAGCACGATCGAGAACAGCGCCGTCTGCGGCGCGCTCAGCCAGGTCTGCGGCGGGATACCGACCCAGCCGAGGATCTGGTTCAGCGGTCCCTCGGTCGGCGAGTAGAGCTTTGAGAACACCAGCGCCACCGCGATCATCGGCACCATGTAGGTCGAAAACAGCACGGTGCGCAGGAACACCCCACCCGGCGCGATCTTCTGGTGCACCAGGAGCCCCAGCAGCACCGACAGCGGCAGGATGATCGCCACCGAGCCCACCGTGTAGAGCGCGGTGTTGACCAGCGCCGCCTTGAAGTCGCGGCCCACCGAGTTGTTGGCGAAGATATCGATGAAGTTCTGCACGCCGACGAACGTCGCGGTCTCGAACCCGGTCTGCGTCGACCAGTTCTGAAAGCTTAGCCAGATCGTCAGCAGCATCGGAATGATGATGAAGACCGCCAGCAGCCCGGTCGCGGGCGCCAGCATCACGATCGCCGATCGGTGTTGGGTCGAATGCATGGACTATCCCATCCACCGGTGTCACCCCGGCCAAGGCCGGGGCCCATCCCGAGCTCTCTCCACATCCGTTGCCGGTCGTGCAGTCTCGGAGATGGATCCCGGCCTCGCGCCGGGATGACACCGTGGGTTGTTGGTCGGTCGGGGCAGGGCCCCGACATTCTTACTTCGCGTTGCGCTCGAGAATTTCGGTCGCGTCGGCCTGTGCCGTCGCCTGCGCATCGGCAGCCGAGAGCTGGCCGAACTGGATGGCTTCCAGCGTCTTCTGCAGCGATTCCGAGAATTCCTGCCCGCCCAGCACCACCGGGAACGGCTTCGCATTGCCCAGCGTCTCGGTGTAGCCCTTGAGGAAGCTATCGGCTGCGAGCTTGTCGGCGAACGCGGCGCCATCCGAGGTGCGCGACGGCAGGATGCCCATCGACATCAGGATGTCACCCATGGCCGAGGCGCCGTTCGGACCCGATTCCGGCCCGTTGAGCCAGTTGAGGAAGTCCCAGGCGGCGGTCTGTTCCTCGGCCGAGGCCTTGGCGTTGACCACGGTCATCCAGGAGTAGGAGATCGAGCGGGCCGTATCGCCGGACGGTCCGACCGGGATCGGGGCGGTGGCGATATCGGCGAAATTGTCGCCCATGCCGGCCTTCAGCGCCGATTCCCACCAGTTCGCCATGATGATCATGCCGGTCTTGCCGGAGACGAAGCTGTCGAGGAACGGCCCCGTGGTGTTGGCGTCGGCAGTGGCCATCGCCGGATCCGAATAGCCCGACTTGATCAGCTTCTCGTAGAGCTCGAACGTCTGCTTGGCCGCCTCGCTGTCGAGGGTCGGCTTGCCGTCGACCACCAGGTCGCCGCCGTTCGAAACCAGCAGCGACGAGAAGGGGTGCAGCACGCCCGCCGCCCACGAGTTGATCAGGCCGAAGCCCTGCTGGCCCTTGGCCTTGTCGGTCAGCTTCTCAGCCGCGGCGAGGAATTCGTCCCAGGTCTTGGGCGGCTCGGCAATGCCGGCTTCCGCGAACAGCTTCTTGTTGTAGTTCAGCGCGTAGACGTCGATCTCGTTGGGAATGCCGTAGAGCACCCCGCCGATCGAGGCCGCGCCGATCACGCCTGCCGGCCAGTTGGCCTTGGTGTCGGCCGCAATCGCCTCGGGAACCGCCGCCACCAGCTGGTCCTTGGCGAGGTCCGGCAGCCAGGCATCGTAGATGCCGGCGATCGTCGCCCCGCCGGCGCCGCCGCCCGACGTGCGCAGCGTCGTCAGCAGGTCGCCGAACGGAACGGCGCGAACGGTGATCTTGGTGTCGGGGTGAGCCTGGGTGTAGGTCGCGGCGGCCGCCTCGAGCTTGGCCACCGTATCGGGTGCCCAATGAGTGAGGAACGACACATCCGCGGCCTGAACCAGCGCGGTGCTCGAAAGCAGGACCGCGACCGCCCCCGCGGAACGCGTGAAAGCCTGGAACAGCTGCATGTTTGAATTCTCCCTGTGCGCGCCAGGCGGGCTCCGTGCCCGACTGACGTTATAGAGTTATGACGTTATAACGACATTGGTCAAGAGGGCTGAACATGGCCGGCGCCCGCGTCATGCAGCCACGCCATGGCTCCCCTACAGCTTCGTGATCCGGCTGGTAGGGATTTGTTAAGCCGATTGTCGTTGGCTCAAATCTCCTTGTGTTACCGGAGTTTGGCATGGATTGGCCGTCCCTGAAGGGAGCTTTGGGCCGCCGTCTCCAGCACTTCGGCGCGGCGACTTCGGGCAATGTTGCAATCATCTTTGCGGTGACGCTGCCCATCCTGCTCGGGTTTGCGGCCCTGGCCGCCGAGTATGGTCACGGTCTGGTGGTGCAGGGCCGCAACCAGCGGATCGCCGACATGGCGGCCTATTCCGGGGCGCTCGTCTACAGCGCCACCAGTTCCCAGGCGGCAATGCTAGCCGCCGGCCAACGGGTGGCCAAGGTCAACGGGCTCAATCCCGCCAGCATCACCATGCGGCTGGGCCCATCGCCCCGATCGTCCTCGAGCCAGGCGGTGGAAGCGCGCGTCGACGTCCAGCAGCCGCTCTATCTTGCCCCCATCCTCGGCGTTCCCGCGACGCTGGGCATCGTCACCACGGCCTACGCCCAGGTCGGCGGGGCTTCGGCGGCGTGCATCCTCGCGCTCGATGGCGCCAAGAGCGGCGTCACGCTCAGCGGCGGCACCTCGGTCACCGCCAGCAACTGCGCCGTTTCGTCGAACAACACCATCACGGTGCCGTGCGGCACCAAGATCACGGCCAAGGCGGTGAGCTACAACTCCGCGGCCGCACCCTCCCAGCCCTGCAGCGGCATTACCGCCTCGGCGATCACCAAGGTGGCGACCGCCGACCCGTTTGCCGGCAATGCCGGTGTGGTGTCCGCCAATGCCCGCATCGCCACGGTGGCGGCCATGACCGGTCCAGCCGGTCCAGGCGTCCCGACCGTGCCCGCCGGCACCAGCATCGAGTTCGGCTGGGACCAGGCCACGACCAAATCCAGGGCCACCACCATCGGCTGCACCGCGAGTTTCGCCAGCAACACCTGGACGCTCACCTGCCCGAATGGCGGGACCTACAATTTCGGTACGTTGACGCTTGGCGGCGGCATCAACCTCAACTTCAACACCACCGGCTCGGCAACCACGACCTACAATTTCAGCGGCTCGATCACCACCAGCGCCACGGTGGCCTTCGGCCCCGGCAAGTACAATGTCGTCGGCAACATCACCACCAACGGCACCACCAGCTTTGGCGCCGGCACCTACAAGCTCGGCGGCAGCCTGATCGCCGGCGGCGGCGCCACCACGACCTTCGGGGCCGGCACCTTCGAGATCGCCAAGGGTATCGTCACCGGCGGCGGCACCACCACCAGCTTCGGCGCCGGCAGCTTCTGGATCGGCGCCAATACCACCACCTGCAACGGCACCGGCCTGTTCAGCATCTGCAATACCAGCACCCTGACCATCCCGGGGCCCAGCGTGTTCAAGCTGGCCGCGGGCGTCAGCAACACCGGCGGCTCGACGCTCTACCTGGGTAAGGACAGCACTCAGAACAGCTTCCAGATCGGCGCCGCCAATACCGGCGATGCGCTGAGCCTGGGCGGCGGGTCCAAGACCTATCTGTCCGACGCCCTGGGCACCGGCAACGTGTTCCAGCTTGCCGGGCACCTGAGCGCACCCAGCGGCGGCGGCAGCTGTCTCGTCATCAGCGCCGCCCCGCAGCACGACATCAAGGGCAATTTCAACGTCGCCGGCGCCGTCATCATGGGGGCAGGGGTCTACACCATCGATGGCTATTACGCCCTTGGCGCCAATGGCGGTGGTGGCTCGCCCTGCAACGGCTACACCATTTCGGTGCAGGCCATCGGCGTCACCATCGTCATCTCCGGCAAAGCCACACCCGGCTCGGGCAGTTGTCTCAACCAGGCCTTCTGCGTCGCCGCCGGCTACAGCAACATCACGCTGACCGCGCCCGACAGCGGCGATACCGCCAAGTTCGCGGTGATCGGCCCGATCAGCGCCGCCAACACCAAGGGGGCGACCTTCGCCGAGGGGGGCACCAACGGCAAGATCAGCGGCGTGTTCTACTTCCCCAACGGCGCCATCAGCATGACCGGCGGCGCCGGCGTTTCCGGCGGCACCTCGTGCCTGCAACTGATCGGCTCATCCGTTACCCTCGCCGGCGGCACCACGCTGGCGTCGGAATGCGCCATGGGCGCCACCGGCGGCGGTGGCAAGGTGACGCTGGTTCAATGAGGCGACACCCCCCACTCGGCCGCGACCAGCGCGGCACTTCGGGCGTCGAGTTCGCCCTGCTGGCGCCGGTGATGCTGCTGATCCTCGCCGGCATGGTGGATTTCGGTATGACCTTGTGGGCCCGCCTGCAGCTCGAGCAATCGCTTTCGACCATCACCAACTATGCCATCGTTTCCGCCGACAACGTCTCGGCCAGCGGCGGTGTGGCGCTTGCCGACCGGCTGGCCGTGCTCGTTCCGCCCGATCAGGATCTCGATCTCTCGATCAACAATGGCTCCACCTACCGGCGCACCAGTGGCGCGGTGACGCGCGGCGGCACTGCGGCCGATGCCGACAAATGCTGGTGCCCCACCGGCACGGTCGCCAACCTCGCTTGGGGTGCAGCCAAGACCTGCGGCGCCAGTTGTGACGACGGCAGCAAGGCCGGCCGCTTCGTGCTGATGTCCACCGGCAAGGATTTCACCCCGATGTTCTCGACCTACGGCATCGTCCCCGAGGGCATGGTGACCATCCGCTCGATGGTGCAGGTCAAATGATGATCCGCCTCATTGCCGACCAGCGCGGCGCCAGCGCCGTCGAATTCGCCATCGTCGCGGTGCCGCTGCTGCTGCTGCTTTTCGGCACCATCGAGTATGGCCGGCTGATGTGGACCCGTCAGGCCATGCAGTCGCTGGCCAACGAAACCGCCCGCTGCATGGGGATCGTGCAGACCCAGTGCGCCAGCGCCGGCGCCTACAGCGCCACCGCCACGCGGACTCAGCTGATCGCCGCGGCCCGCGCCTTCGCCGTCGAACTGAAGCCCGCCAACATCACCTTGAGCCCCTCGACCAGTTGTCATGGCATCGCCGGTTTCTCGTCGGTTCGCATCACCTACGCCTTCACCAGCGCCGTCCCCGAGTTCATCACCGCCCTTGCCACCGGACCCGAACTTTCCGTCACCGCCTGCTTCCCCAACCAGGCCTGATCGGCGCCTTGCCCGCCTGCCGCGCAGCAAGCTATGCACGCTCGCTCAATGGGTTGCGGGGGAACGCTACGCGTGAGGAGACGTTTGCATGTCGAGGCTCCTCCCGGGGAGCGGTATCTCGACGGCGCTTTCGCCGACGCTGCTCGGGTGAAACGCAGACTGGAAAAAGAGGCCAACTGAATGGCACGCACCGCAGCATCATCGCCGCATTGGCACATCGCCGGGTACGAACCTCCGCCGCTCGCCCCCATTCGAACGGAAGCCGAGCTGCTGGCCGAGGCTGATGCCTTGAAGGCGCTGCCGAGTTTCGAGAGCGCCGTCAAACGCTACACCCGGGACATGGTGGCGTTCAGGGAGGCGGCACGGCCCTACGGCAAGCTGATCGCCAACGAGGACCGTTTCCGGGTGGTCAATTTCTTCTTCCCGCTCTGGGCGGAAAGCCTCGCCAGTGGCGGCAGCGGCGCGCTGACCTATGGCGAGCTCTATGAGGTGTGCAGGCGCGGCGAGGTCACCTCGCGGGTGCTGAAGAACACCCTGGCGCTCGCCGTGCATCTTGGTTTCCTGACCCGCGCCCCCAACCCGTCGGATCGCCGCAGCCGGCTCTATGCCCCGACCAAACTGATGGTCAGGTTTCCCTATCAGTGGATGGTGCCCGCGACAGTGGCGATCGATATGCTGATCCCCGGGCCGTCGCTGACCGAACGGATCCAGAGCGATTTCCGCCTGTTGATCCACTTTTTTCGCAGCGCCGGCCGCGAGTTCGACGCCGGACTTCAACCTGCGAGGCTGGTCCCCCGCTTCATGCAGTTTTCCGGCCACAAGGAAGGCGCCACCTTGCTGGCCATGTCGCTGCTGGCCGCCGAGATGGCGGAGCTTCCATATCCGACCCGCTCGGAGGTGGCCGAGCAGTTCGCCCTCACCAAAAGCCAGGTGTCGCAGCTGGTTGCCACCGGCGTGGAGATGGGTTTCTTCGCGGTCACCGAGGGCGTGACGCATCCCACCGATGCGCTTCGCCAGGGTCACGCCGACTGGGTGGCGGTCGCACTGGCCTTCCTCAATCACCACCTGCGTCCGGAGGTTGGCGCCACCGCCTGACAGCCTTTGTTGCAGCCGAACTCCAGGGGTTGAACGGCTCTGCAGAGCAAAAACGTACCCGAACGCGGATCAATATCGCGGCGTCATGTGCTTCGCGCTAAGGCGAAAGCACTGGCTGGCGATGCAGGCAGGTGAAGACGAGGGCTAGAGCCCGTTACGGCCGCGAGCCGGACTCCCGGGACTTCATGGGAACAGGACCTTCCGAAGGTGCCGCGTGCTGAGCAAACACGGGCACGGGCCGGGAGAGTTTTCGGCCGCGTAGCCTCGCTGCGCGGGGCTCGAAAGAAAGTCCGGCACCTCGTCCGAACATCTCCCGCTCGCTGTGAGGTCGCGCAATCGGGGGTGCGGATATGCGTTCTTTGAGTTTGATGTCCGGAGTTTTGCTCCTGGCGGTGGCGCCGGCGGCCCGTTCCCACAGCGTCGCGCCCGTACCGGTGTTCCGCAATCGCGAACCCCATCTGCCGCGCGCATGATCCGGCACGTGCGCGACGGGTTGCTGACCCAATTGGAGCGTATTCCTTCGGGGTGGGGCATCCCGCTGTTGCTCATCGTTGCCGGGCTGGCCTGGCTCGTGGCGATGAAGCTCTTTCACGTCATTATCTGAACGCGGGCGGTCGGATTCTCGGCCGACAGGACGGCGCCTGCATGCCGGGCATGTCGCGTCGCCGGCCTTCGGTGAGCAAAAACGTACCTGAACGCAGATCACCATCGCGGCCTCATGTTCTTCGCGCTAAGGCGGAAGTACTGGCTGGCGATGCAGGCAGGTGAGGACGAGCGTAAGAGCCCCTGTTACGGCCGCGAGCCGGGCTCCTGAGACTTCATGAGAACAGAGCCTTCCGAAGTGCCGCGTGGTCGCTTTTCGCGAGAACACGGGCACGGGCCGGGAGAGCTTTGCCCCGCAGACCGCTTTGCGCGGGCTCGAAAGAAGGTCTCGCCGCACGTCCTCCCAGTATCTGCAGGTTGCCGCGGGGGTTCTGCAATCGGGGGTTCGGAATATGCGCTTGGTGAGTTTGGTGTCTGGGGTTTCGCTGCTTTCGGTCGCCATGGCGACAGCAGGCTATGCCCAGAGTTTCACCGTCGGAGACGGTCAGACCGTCACCACGACGCAAACCATGAATGGCGTATCGGACATCGGCATCGTTGAAGCGGGTGGGACGATCGCCACGACCGGCAGCGGCATGCGGGCGATCGTCGCGAATGGCGCCCAATCGGTGATCGTCAATCACGGAGTGATCAGCACGACCGGTTTTACTGCCCGGGCCATCCAGTCGTACGGCGGCGGGGCGAGCATAACCAACTACGGGACCGTGTCGACCGAGAGAGGCTTTGCGGCCGGCATTACCGCCTATGGCGGGAACAACACCATCGAGAACTACGGCACCATCAGCACACTTGGAAGTTACGGCGATGCGATGGTTGCCGTCGGCGGCAATGACATGCTGGTCAACTATGGAACGATCACCATGAGCGGCCTGTACGCCGGCGCCATGTCCGCCTCGGGTGCCGGTTCCATCGTCAGGAATGACGGCCATATCCTGGCGACAAGTGAGGCCAGCTATATGCTCAGCGCCGATGGCGCGGACTCCGTCATCATCAACAACGGCACGATTGTAGGCAACGCGGACTACGTCATAGGCCTCGTGGCCTCGGGTGATAGCGCCCAGGTTACAAACACCGGTGCGATCTCGACCACCGGCAGCTCGTCCTATGGTGTGGCAATCTCATCCAGCTGGGTTGAGGCTTCCAATACCGGTTCCATCGCCGCCATGGGCTCCGACGTCATAGCCGTGGCGACCTATGGCGGCTACTGGGGAAGAACAGTTACCAATAAGGGGACCATTGCCGCCAATGGCCTCAATGCCATCGGCATCTATGTCGGCGGCGACAACGACGTCGTCATCAATAGCGGAACCATCATTGCCGAAGGCACGAATAGTCGCGCCATAGATTTCCAGGGCGCCGGAAGCACCCTGACCCTACTCTCGGGGTCGTCGATCGAGGGCATGATAAACTACGCGCCGGGCGCCGCCGGGTCGGGCACGCTCGACGTCGAGCGCGGCCTCAGCACGGCTCTGACCTTCACCGGGGCGTTGCCGGGCACCATCGACGCCAACGGCATGTTGCTGGCCGTGGACTCATCGAATCTCAAGGTGGTCACCGCCGATGCGTCATCCATCGAGGTCACCGGCACGGAAGTGGATGCCTTGCTCGACAGTGTCTTCAACGCGCTCGGCAATCGCGCTGCAGGCAGCACGCGCGCCATGTCGTCGGAGCCACTTGGCTACTACGCCGCGTCCCAGGGCCCGGCGGCCTTCGCCGTCGCTGGCGAGGCACCGGCCGGACCGCGGGCCTGGCTGAACGCGTTCGGCGGGGTAAGCCAGCTCGAGCTGGCAGCGGGAGGGCAGGCGTCGAGCCGGATCGGCGGCCTGGTGGCCGGGATCGATATCGCCACCACCTCGTCGGACACCGCCGGGCTGCTGCTGGGCGGCGCCATGAGCGCGACCGCCGTTGACGGCGCGGACGTGACCGCCAACGCCGGATTTGCCGGCATCTACGGCACGTATCGCTTCGACCAGTCTGCGCTGGACCTGGCGCTGCTGCTGGGCGCCACGCGCTACAGCAGCGAGCGAACCGTACTCGACAACACCGTGGTCGGGGGCGTGACCACGGCGCTCGCCGATTACAACGGCTACTTCATCGCGCCCGAAATCGGCCTTGGTCGCGATCTCGACCTGGGTGGTCAGACCGTGAAGGTCAGGGGGGCGCTCCGGTACACCGGGCTGTTCTTTGACGGATACTCCGAAACCGGCTCCGCCGGCGACCTGACGATCGCCGCACGGGAGGCTCACCAGCTGACGGCCAAGGCTTCGATCGCCACGCCCTTGGTGCTGTTCGGCGACGCCGAAGCCGTCACGCGCCTGACGCCGCGGCTGGGTATCGATGGCTCGCTGCAAATGGGCGATCAGGTGGTGAGCGGCTCACTGGCCGGCACCCCGATCAGCCTCGACACCAGTTCGGGCGCCAGCGCCAGGCTCTCGGCCGGCATGCAGTTCGAGCATCTGGTCTCGGACAGATGGTCGGTCATTGCCGATGTCGAAGGCGGCATGTCCTCCAACAAGTCCCTCGCGGCCCAGGCAAGCCTGGAGTTCAGGCTGCATTTCTAGGGAGACGCGGGCGCTCCTTGGCTGCTGCCCGCTCGATCATTCAGGGTAGACGCCGGCAGACGCGGCATTGCGAACCAGTTCGCGGTGCCGCTTCTGCTTGCGACATACCGAAGGGCTGCTGCGCAACGACATGCGCGCATCGGGAGGCTGATCCTTCCGATCGAGTCGCGTCACGACGCTTGCGGTCGGCGCTTCCACAGCGCAATGGCCTAAGCCTGTTCCAGTGCCTGCTGCCAAACCAGGCAGAGGCCAGCTCACGCCTGGCGGCTTCTGGATGCGATTAGTTGGAGAGGGCTGGCTGGGGAACCTGGATTCGAACCAAGATTGACGGAGTCAGAGTCCGCAGTTCTACCATTGAACTATTCCCCAAGCGCTTAGCCTGGATGCCGTCCGGCGTGACCGTCAGCATTCGGTGCGCCTTCTAGCGGCAATCGATCGTCTGATCAACACCCCTTTTGCGCCATTCTTCAGCCTTCGCGATCCGGCGGTCGCGCCGTTCAAGTTTGCGGCAGATTCAGGGCGTTGCGTTGCCGGGGATCATCCTCTACCCTCAGCGGTGACACTGAAATATGCCCGCGTCGGGCGCCCACGGCTTCGGCCGGCGGCCGGCGACCGCGCGGGGAAATGGAGCAAGGTTGACCGATCAAGATCGGTCCGCCGCCGCGGCCGGGACCGAGAGCCTGGAGCGGCACCGTGACGGGCAGGGCGCAGGCCCGAGCCCGACCACCGCGAATCCCGGGGGGCAACCCGGATCTGGCGGAGCGGAGCGGCGGACGCACCTCGCAGGCAATCCCTCTTCGCGCCGGTCGCGAGGCCCGCTTTACGCGGCGCTGGATCTCGGCACCAATAATTGCCGCCTGCTGATCGCCCGCCCGCATGAGAACAGCTTTCGCGTGCTTGATGGCTTCACCCGCATCGTGCGGCTCGGCGAGGGCCTGTCGACCACCGGGCGGCTCTCCGATGCGGCCATGGAGCGGACCATGGAGGCGCTCCGTCTCTGCCGCAACAAGCTGCGCGAGCACGAGCCGGCGCGCATGCGCCTGATCGCCACCGAAGCCTGCCGCTCCGCCGCCAACGGCGCCGAGTTCATCGCCCGGGTCGAACGCGAACTCGGCCTCGTGCTCGAGATCGTCGACCGCCAGACCGAGGCGTCGCTGGCGGTGACCGGCTGCGCCGACCTGATCGAGGAAGAATCGTCGGGCGCCCTGATGTTCGACATCGGCGGTGGATCGTCGGAGCTCGCCTGGCTGGATTTCCGCGGCGGCCGGCCGCGGCGGCAGGGCCGCATGTCGTCGTCGATCCGCTCCTGGCAGTCGCTGCCGGTGGGTGTGGTGTCGATCGCCGAGAAGTTCGGCGGCGTCAACGTGACCCCCGAGACGTTCGAAGATATGGTGGCGTTCGTCGCCGGCCAGTTGCGCCAGTTCCGTGGTCGCGAAAAGCTGCGCCAGATGATCGCCGAGCACCCGGTGCACCTGATCGGCACCTCCGGCACCGTCACCACGCTGGCAGGCCTCCATCTCGGCCTCGAACGCTACGAGCGCCAGAAGGTCGACGGGTTGTGGATGACCCGTGCCGATGTCGATGCCACCATGAGCGCGCTGCTCGGCATGAGCTTCGACCGCCGTGTCGCCCATCCCTGCATCGGCAAGGACCGTGCCGACCTGGTGCTGCCTGGATGCGCCATCTTCGAGGCGATCCGCCGCGAATGGCCGACCGAGCGGGTGCGCGTCGCCGATCGCGGGCTGCGCGAGGGCATTCTTATTTCTCTGATCGACGCCGACCGAGCCGGTCGCGCCAGCAACCGCAGGAGCCGCTGATGCCGAAGGGAACAGGGCAGGGGTCGGGCCGCAAATCGGCGACCGGCCTCAAGGTTCACGTCAAGACCGCCAAGGGCCGGAAGATCGGCTCGACCCTGTGGTTACAGCGCCAGCTCAACGACCCCTATGTCGCCAAGGCCCGGACCGAGGGGCTCAGGTCGCGTGCCGCCTACAAGATCAAGGAACTCGACGAGCGCTACCACCTGTTCAAGAAGGGCATGCGCGTCGTCGATCTCGGCGCGGCCCCCGGCGGCTGGTCGCTGGTGGCGGCGCCGATCGTCGGCACCACGCAGGACAAGCCGCTGATCGTCGGCATCGATTACCTCGAGATGGATGCGATCGAGGGTGTCATCCTGCTGCAGAAAGACTTCAACGACGAGGATGCCCCGGCGGCGCTGATCGAAGCATTGGGTGGGCACAAGGCCGATATCGTGATGTCGGACATGGCGGCGCCGACCACCGGACACCGCGCGACCGACCATATCCGGATCATGCAGCTGGTCGAACTTGCCGCCGATTTCGCCGTCAAGGTGCTGGCGCCGGGCGGCACCTTTGTCGCCAAGGTGTTCCAGGGCGGCACCGAGCATGAGCTGCTGCATCTGCTCAAGCAGCACTTCACCACCACCATCCACGCCAAGCCCAAGGCGAGCCGCGCCGATTCCGCCGAGACTTACCTCCTGGCGCGCGGGTTCAAGGGCAACGCGGCGGATTAACGGGCGCGTGAAAGTCGCGATCCGCCCCAGAACCTCGCCCCATAATCGCTATGTGGAGCTCTTCGCGGCGGCCTTCGAGAAGGCAGGCTGGGAGGTCGGTACTCTGGATTGGCGTATCGCGCCGGTCCTCGCCGGCCGTCTGATGATCCTCCACTGGCCCGACGAGTTCTATGCATCGCCCGATGCGCGGTCGCGGCTGCTCAGTTGGGCCCGCATCGCCTTGATGGCTGCATCGCGAAGGCTCTTCGGCGTGCGCTGGATCTGGGTCGTGCACAACCTGGTGCCGCACGACCAGCAGGCCGGGGGGGCCCGGCCTCTGGCGCGCCTTCACCACGGAGCTCGATGGGCTGGTGTTTCTGTCGAGCCGATCCCGCGCGACCCTGGTGTCGGAACGCCCCGACCTCTCGGCCTTGCCCCACCTCGTCACCCGGCATGGGGACTATCGCGCCGGCGCCCTGACGCCGCCTTCGCCCTGGCAGCGGCCGAAGGGAACGACCAGGCTGCAGTTCATCGGCCAGGTCAGGCCATACAAGAACCTCGAGACGCTGGTCGAGGCGGCGCGCCTTCTCGATGCCGCGATCGAGCTGGGAGTGGCCGGCTTCGCGACCACGGATTTTGCGGCAGAGCTGCGCCGCAAGTCCGCCGGCGTGCCCGCTCTGCACCTCGATCTGCGCGCCGCGTCCCTGGACGAGATCGAGCTTGAGCGGATCGTCGACGGCACCGATGCGGTCATCCTGCCATATCGCCAGATCCTGAATAGTGGAGCGGCACTGCTGGCGCTGTCGCGCAATCGGCCGGTCATCGCTCCCGCACTCGGTGGCCTCTTGGAGTTGCGTGACGCGGTGGGGGCGCAGTGGGTCTATCTCTACGAGGGCGAGCTGACGCGCAGTGTCCTCGAGGACGCAGCGGCATGGGTTCGAGCTGCCGAGCGACCGCCGGTGTGCCACCTCGAGCCGTTCGACTGGGCTGTCGTCGGGCCGGAAATTATCCGTTTCGCCGAGAGCCTGATGGCAAACCAGGCCAGCTGATCACTCGGCCGGCGCGCTGCTCTCCACCCGGTGGCTGTGCATGTTCGCGCTTTTCGGCACGCGCAGGAAGATCAGGGCCGAGATCAGGGTCAGCGTCGCCATCACCCAGAAGGCGATGTGGAAATCGTTGAGGTCAGGCGTGCCGCCATGCAGCAGGTGCGCACCCTCGAAGATGCCGCCGCCGATCGCCACGCCGAAGGCGAGCGAGAGCTGCACGCTAACCTGGCTCAGCACGTTGGCCTGCCCGGCATCCTTGTCGGCGACATCGGCGAAGATGAAGGCATTGGTGGTGGTCCAGAACAGCGACTGGAAGAAGCCGGTGACCACCAGCAGCGCCAGCATCAGCGGCGTCGGCGTGTCCGGCGTGTAGAGGCCCATGGCCAGCACGCCGCCGGCCGTGATGGTGCAGGCGATCACCAGTGCCTTGCGGAACCCCAGCCGCGCGATGAAGCGTTCGGCCATGAACTTCATGGTGAAGGCGCCGACTGCGGATGCAAAGGTCACCATGCCGCTCTCGAACGGGTTCAGGCCAAAGGCGAGCTGCAGCATGAGGGGGAACAGGAACGGCATCGCTCCGGTGCCCAACCGGAAGATGGTGCCGCCGATCATGGTCAGCCGGAACAGCGGCTGGCGGAAGATCCTGAGGTCGAGCAGCGGATACTCGGTCCGGCGGAAGTGGAACCAGTAGGCGACCGCGGCGACCACGCCGAGAAACAGCGAGCCATAACCGAAGCTCGCGGGCAGGGCCGGGAGCGTCAGCACCGAAATGCCGAACACCAGGCCGGCAAAGCAGAGCCCGGCGAGGAGGAAGCCGGTGAAATCCATCTTCCGCGGTTCGTTCCGGTGCCACTCGGGCAGGTATTTGTTGACGAGGATGATACCCAGGATGCCGATCGGCAAATTGATAAGGAAAATCCAGTGCCAGCTGGCAAAGGTGGTGATGAAGCCACCGATCGGCGGCCCGACGATCGGCCCGACCAGCCCCGGAATCGACAGCCATGCCATGGCATCGACCAGTTGCTGCCGCGGCGTGACCCGCACCAGCACCAGCCGCGCCACCGGCGTCATCAGTGCGCCGCCCATGCCCTGGAGAAAGCGTGACAGGACGAAGGTCAGCAGCGAGTCCGAGATGGCGCAGCACACCGATCCCACCATGAACACCACTATCGCCCAGGCGAAAACCCGCTTGGCGCCGAATTTGTCGGCCATCCAGCTCGAGATCGGAATGAAGATCGCCAGCGCCACCATGTAGGTGGTGAGCGCCAGTTTCAGCGCGATCGGCTCGGTGCCGATGTCGTGCGCGATGGCCGCCAGCGAAGTCGCGATCACCGTCGAGTCCATGTTCTCCATGAACAGCGCCACGGCGAGGATCAACGGGGTCAGGCGGAGCGCGGACATCGGCGGGGACTTGGTCAGAGGGTGGCGGGAACGGGCTTGGCGATGGGCTTGATCTTGTGCCCCGACACGTCGCTACCTGCGTCGGGTGGCAGCCGCATGAACGGGATGGCGCTGCAGATGGCGACGGCGGCAACTACGAACCAGGCGATGTGGAAATCGGCCAGCACCAGTTCGCCGCCATGCATGTTGGACGCGATCTCCAGCGCACCGCCGGCGACGGCAACGCCGGCCGCGACGCTGAGCTGCTGGCTCACCGCGTTGATCGCCGTTGCCTGGCTGGCATGCGCTTCGTCGACATCGGCGAATACCAGCGCGTTGACGCCGGTAAAGAAGAACGAGCGGGTGAGGCCGCCGAACAGCAGGGCGCCCATCAGCAGCCAATGCGGCACGGCCGGGGTGAACAAGCCGTTGATGGCGAGGAAGCTGCAGCCGAGCACGGCGGTGACCATCAGCGTCCGCGGGAAGCCGAATGCAGCATAGAGCCGTTCGGCGCCGAACTTGGAGAGGATCGCCCCGATGGCGGCGATGAAGGTGGTGAGCCCCGACTCGAACGGCGTCAGCCCGAAGGTCAGCTGCAGCATCAGCGGCATCAGGAACGGGAATGCGCCGATCCCGATGCGGAACAGCGAGCCGCCGATGATGGCGTTGCGGAACAGCGGCAGCCGGAACATGCTGGGATCGAGGATCGGGAACGGCGTGCGTTTCGCGTGCCGCAGGTAGAGCAGCCCGGCAATCACCCCGACCACGATCGAGCCGTAGCCGGCGACGGTCGGGATCGCGGGCAGGCTGATCACCGAGAAGCCGAACATGATGCCGGCAAAGGTGATGGCCGAAAGGATCAGGCCGGGCACGTCCACCGGTCGTTCGTTTCGGGTGTCGGCGGCGTGCAGATACCTGGTGACGAGGACCAGCCCGATCAGGCCGATCGGCACATTGATCCAGAAGATCCAGTGCCAGCTCAGATAAGTGGTCAGGAAGCCGCCCAGCGGCGGGCCGGTGATCGGGCCGATCAGTGCCGGGATGGTGAGCCAGGCCATCGCCGACACCAGCTCGTTGCGCGGCGTCGCACGCACCAGCACCAATCGCGCCACCGGCGTCATCATCGAACCGCCAATGCCTTGCAGGAAGCGCGCCAGGACGAACGTCAGCAGCGAATCCGAGAAGGCGCAGCAGATCGAGCCGATCATGAACACCACGATGGCGACGCGGAAGATGTTCTTGGCCCCGAACCGGTCGGCCATCCAGCCCGACAGCGGGATGAAGATGGCGAGCGCCACGAAATACGCAGTGAGCGCCAGCTTCAGCGAAATCGGCTCGGCCCCGATATCTGCCGCGATCGCCGGCAGCGAGGTCGCAATGACGGTCGAGTCCATGTTTTCCATGAACAGCGCGACCGCAAGGACGAGGGGGATGATGCGCACGGGGGAGCCTCTTTTCGAGGCAATGTTAGGATTGAAACTATCTGGGTGAGCTTTAAGGGGCTGAGGGCCGCAACGCAACACGTAGCTCAGTCATTAATAGCTCGGATGCTATGCGATTGACCCCTCAAGCCAACACGTGGCTTATTGAGGCCACATTTCGTTCGGGTTGAACCATGAAGAGCTTTTCGTCGTCGAGCTTCGCCAGCAATCATGCCGAGGCGCTCGACCTCGCCTTTGCAGCAGTGCAGAAGAACCCGCAGGCGCTGTTCACCAACTTCCAGTGGTTCTTGTACGCCGGCAAGGACACGATCTTTTTCACCGCCTTCTCCAGGGAGCGGTTCGACAAGGCGAAGCTGAAGGAACTGGTGACGCAGGTGGTGGCGCTGGCGCCGCAACTGACGCACGGCTTTGTCGGCGCCCGTCCGGGCCATCCCTTCACCGAGAGCCAACTCGACGCCATCACTTCGGTGGAGCTGGTCGACAGTTTTGACGGCTACCCGGACAAGTGGCTCAGCAAAAGCGCCGATATCTTCGATCATCCCGATCTGCCGCTGTTCCGCTTCATGGCGGCGACGCTGAAAGATGGGCCCGATGCCGAAGGGCGCATCTCGGTGATCCAGGTGCGCGCCGCGCACTGCGTGCTCGAAGGCTCGGACTCGGCGCTCCTGTCGCGCTCGCAGACCGCCGGGCACGGCATCCAGTCCAACAAGGACAACAAGGTCAGCTTCGGCGACCGGCTGAAGGGCGCGCTGCAGGCCGGCATCGGCGTGTCGCTGCACCTGTTCTTTGCCCACATCCTGTCGCCCCCCGACAAGCCGTTCGGCTTCAAGACCCTGCCGCTGCGTCGCGATCGGCTGCGCAAGCTGGCGAGCCGGCTGGGCGTACGGCAGCGCTCGCTCTATTTCGCGGTGGTCACGCACGCGCTTCATTCCGATACCGACCGGCGCCTCAACGAGGCGGTGATCGCCGCGGCCTACACAATGCTCGATACCCGTCGTACCGATGCCGACGACGATTTCTTCCGGGTCCGGGCGCTGCAGGCGAAGTTCCCCTACAAGGCCGATTTCGTCGAGTATGTCCGCTCGGTGGACGATGTCGTCAGCCAGATCGAGAACAAGGACATCACCTCGTTCCAGACCCAGGTGCTGGCGCTGTTCGCCATGCACAGGAAGCTTCACAGCTGGTTCCCGTTCCTTTACGGCCCGCGCTTCTGGCGCTTCTCGGGCCGCATCGACACGGTGCTGACCCTGGTGCCGCCGCACCGCACGCTCGGGCCGGTGACCCAATGGATGATGGAGCCGATCTATTGCGGCGCCTATCACCCGGCCTCCAACATCGCCACCTTCTGCCCCGGCCGCGAATTCATGACGGTGAACTTCGTCATGGAGCAGCGCCACATCGACGCCGTCGAGCGGATCGAGCCGCTGATCCAGAAGATCGAGGCGCTGGATCTGCCGGAGCCGGTGAAGGGTGCTGCCGTCGAGGCGTGAGGTCATGGTGCTTAGACCCGCAGGTCTGTGGTAGGCACAAATCTCACCACAACCACCGGTCGTCATCCCGGCGAACGCCGGGACCCAGTGCTCAGGCTGTTCGACCAGCGCGTAACCATCCGATCTTGCTGTGAAGGACCGGCGCGGTCCGTGCATACCCTACTGTTCGAGCAGTGGGTCCCGGCCTTCGCCGGGATGACGGCGGTGGTTGCGACAGATCGGGACACCGTCAAACGTTGGGTCGCCTCACCCAACAATCTCGTCCCACAGGTCATCCCAGCGTGGGTTTGTGGCTTCGATCAGTTCAACTTTCCACGCGCGCCGCCACTCCTTGATCCGCTTCTCCCGTAGGATTGCGGACTCGGCATCGCCCTGCTCTTCGAACCAAACCAGTCGCGTCACGCCGTATCTCGCGGTGAAGCTGTCGGCGATCGCGTGGGTCCGATGTTGCCAGGCACGAGCCAGCAGGTCGGACGTCACGCCGGTGTAGATCGTGCCGCGCTTGCCGCTCGCCATCATGTAGACGAAGAACTGTTTGTCCACCTGCGCCCCCGAAGCATCGGATCAACGCAGGCGGACGCTGTCAACGCAGTGTCGTCCTAAGCCACCTGCCTCCCATACTTGCTCGCCACTTCCTCGGCCAACCTGCCGCCGATCTCCGCCAGGTGGTCGAACTCCTGTTCGAAGCTGCCGACGCCGGCCGTGGCCGAGCGGAGCTCGATGATCAGGTCCTGCATCTCGGAAGCCGGGACATAGGCGCGGACATCGTCCCAGCCGTCCCAGCCTTCGCGGGTGTCGGAGCCGACGATCTGGCCGCGTCGGCGCGGCAGGATGGCGTTGATGCGGGCCGTCGCGTCGCTCGGGCAGTGCACCGTCACCTCCATGACCGGCTCCAGCAGCACGGGTTCGCATTGCGGCATGCCTTCCCGCATGCCGATCTGCGCCGCCTGCCGGAACGCCATGTCGGACGAGTCGACCGTGTGGTACGAGCCATCGGTCAGCGTCACCGCGACATCGACCACCGGGAAGCCCAGCGGGCCGCCCATGCCGAAATACTCGCGTACCCCGGCTTCCACCGAGCTGATATACTGGCGGGGCACCACGCCGCCGGTGATTTTCTCCTCAAAGCCCAGCCCACCGCCGCGCGGCAGCGGCTTGATGGTCAGCACCACATCGCCGAACTGCCCGTGCCCGCCCGACTGCTTCTTGTGCCGGCCGCGTACATTGGCGGATTTGCGGATCGTCTCGCGATAGGCGATGCGCGGCACCGAGGTGGTGACCGGGACGCCATATCGCCCGGTGAGCCGCTCGATGACCACCCGCAGGTGCATCTCGCCATGGCCCTCGAGCACGGTTTCGCCGGTTTCGGGAACCTGGGTCAGGTGCAGCGAGGGATCCTCTTCGAGGATACGCTGCAGCGCCGTCGACAGCCGCACGTCGTCCTTGCGCTCGCGCGGCGACACGGCCATCGCCATCATGGGCATGCTCTCGGGCAGCGGCATCAGGTCAGGCACCAGGCGGCCGGCCGCCAGCGTATCGCCGGTGCGGGCGGCTTCGACCTTGCCGAGCGCCACCGTTTCGCCCTCCCGTGCCGCCTCGCGCTTCTGCGTCTCCTGGCCCGTCACCCGGAAGATGCCGGAGACCTTGCTCTCCCGGCCATCGGCCGAGCGAAGCGTCGCGCCGTCGACAACCGAGCCGCTGAGCACGCGCGCCACGCACATCTTGCCGCTGCGGGCGGTTTGCATGGTCTTCATGACCTGCACCACGGCGCCGGGCCCGTCGGCGAGCCCGAGCCGGGCACGGGTTTCCCGCACCGTCGGCGCTTCGTGGCGGATCGCCTTGAGCAATCGGGTGATGCCGTTGCCGTGCTCGGCCGACCCGATGAACACCGGACAGATCTTGCCCGCCCGCATCTCATCGACCAGGTCCTTGAAGATCAGGTCTTTTTCCGGCTGCACATCCTCGAGCAGCTGCTCCATCAGCACGTCGTCGAAATCGGCGATCTGCTCGAGCATCGCCGTACGTGCCGCAACTTCTTCGGCCTTGTCTCCATCGGGCAGGGCGACGATCTCGCTTTCCTTCGCCTCGTGGTAGACATGCGCCCGCTCCAGCGCCAGGTCGATGCAGCCGGTCACCACGCCGCCCTTGGTCATCGGCAGCTGCCGCAGCACCAGCGGCACCCGGCTCGCCGGCTGCAGCATGGTGAGGATGTCGCGCACCTGGCCGGAGAGTTTGTCGATCTTGTTGAGGAAGATGAGGTGCGGCAGCTGTCGTGCTTCGAGATCCCTGAGGATCAGTTGCAGCGCCGCGACTTTCTTGGGGTCGGCTTCCGCCACCACCACCGCCATATCGCACCCGGCCAGCACGGCCAGGGACTCATACTGGAATTCGACCGAACCGGGGCAGTCGATGAACGTGTAGCGGTCGCCCATGAACTCGGTTTCGGCGACGTTGACCTCGATGCTCATGCCGTTGGAACGAGCTTCCGGCGAGGCATCGCCCACCATGTTGCCGTCCTTGGCATTGCCTTGTCGGGTAATGGCCCCAGTGCGCATGAGGATCGCTTCGAGCAGCGAAGTCTTGCCGCTCGCGAACGGCCCCACCAGCGCGATGCACCGGGGCCCGGCTTGTCTGCCGTTGTCGTTTGCCATCTACTCCTCCTCGTTCGTGATTTGTTCCTCTGACGACGTCCTCCGGGTGCGTTTCCTCGCGACCGAAAGGCGCGTCCGCAGGGGCCAGTGTAGCGCTTGAGGAGAGCGCAGCCAATCGCGCGCTCGGGGGTGTGGAAGGTCGCGAGGCCTGGTGAGGGCAGCGCGCACCAGCCTTGCAGACAACCACCCTTCCCAAACCCGGGGGGCGGTGGTAATCACCCTCGCCAACCCGTGAGCCGGCGACGAGTCGTTCCGCTCACGGGCTTCCGTTTTTCTGATGCTCAGAAGGGAAGGGTGCACCCCTTGGCGAAGATCATTACATCCATCACCGGCGATAGCGCGCTGACGTTCGACGACGTGCTGCTGCAGCCTGCGCGCTCCGATGTGCTGCCGACCGATGTCGACATTCGCACCCGGGTGACCAAGGACATTTCCCTCAATATCCCGATCCTGTCGTCCGCCATGGACACGGTGACCGAGAGCCGCATGGCCATTGCCATGGCGCAGGCCGGCGGCATGGGCGTGATCCACAAGAACCTCGATATCCTGGTGCAGGCCGAGCACGTCCGCGCCGTGAAGAGTTTTGAGAGCGGCATGGTGGTCAATCCCATCACCATCGGACCCGACGCAACGCTCGCCGATGCGCTGGCGCTGATGGAAGCCAACCACATCTCCGGCATCCCGGTGGTCGAGAATGGCGGCCAGGGCGGCCGCAAGGTCGGCCGGCTGGTCGGTATCCTCACCAACCGCGACGTGCGCTTTGCCAATAACCCCCGACAGCGCATTGCCGAACTGATGACGCACGAGAACCTGGTGACGGTTCGCGACGGCGTCAGCAAGGACGAAGCCAAGCGCCTGCTGCATGCCCATCGCATCGAAAAGCTGCTGGTGGTGGATGACGAGCGCCGTTGCGTCGGGCTGATCACGGTGAAGGACATCGAGAAGGCGCAGCTCAACCCCCACGCGGTGAAGGATGCGCAGGGGCGCCTGCGCGTCGCCGCGGCCACCGGTGTCGGCGATGCCGGCTTCGAGCGTTCGCTGGCGCTGATCGATGCCGGCGTCGACCTGCTCGTCATCGACACGGCGCATGGTCACTCGACCGGCGTGCTGAAATCGGTGGAGCGGGTGAAGCGCGAGAGCAATTCCACCCGCATCGTCGCCGGCAATGTCGCGACCGCCGAAGCCACCCGCGCGCTGATCGAGGCGGGCGCGGATTCGGTGAAGGTCGGCATCGGTCCCGGCTCGATCTGCACCACCCGCATCGTCGCCGGCGTCGGCGTGCCGCAGCTTGCGGCGGTCATGGCCTGTGCCGAAGAGGGCGACAAGCATGGCATCCCGGTCATCGCCGACGGCGGAATCAAATTCTCAGGCGATCTGGCTAAGGCATTGGCCGGCGGTGCTTCCTGCGCCATGGTCGGCTCGCTCCTCGCCGGGACCGACGAGAGCCCGGGCGAGGTCTACCTCTACCAGGGCCGCTCCTATAAGTCGTATCGCGGCATGGGCTCGGTGGGCGCCATGGCCCGCGGTTCGGCCGATCGCTATTTCCAGCAGGAAGTGAACGACAGCCTGAAGCTGGTGCCCGAGGGCATCGAGGGCCAGGTGCCGTACAAGGGCGCCGCCGGCAACGTGCTGCACCAACTGGCGGGCGGGCTCCGCGCCGCCATGGGCTATACCGGCGCGCCGACCCTGCAGGCGTTCCGCGACAACTCGGTGTTCGTGAAAATCTCCGGCGCCGGCCTCAACGAGAGCCACGTGCACGACGTCTCGATCACCCGCGAGAGCCCGAACTATCGCGGCGGCAACTAACAGCCGGGTTGCTCCGTTGCTGCCAACTCCACCGGGTCATTCTCGCTTTCGCGGGAACGACCCGGTGGCTCCCCCAAGCAGCGAGGCCCGCGATTGAACGTCACTCCGAACGCGCTTTGGTTGATCGCTGCCATACTCGCCCAAGGCGCACTCGCTTTGGGGCTGCTGTGGTACCTCGGCACCATCCGTATCCCGATGGTGATGAAGGGCGAGGTGCGGATCGACGATATCGCACTCGAACGCAAGGGCTGGCCGAAGCGTGAGTGGCAGGCCTCGAACGCCTTCGACAACCAGTTCCAGTTGCCGGTGCTGTTCTATGTCGGGGCCGGGCTGGCGCTCTATTTCGGCCCGACCCTGTTCGAAGTGGCGCTGGTCTGGCTGTTCGTCATCTCCCGCTACCTGCATGCCTTCGTGCACATCACCGACAACCACGTGGTCCGCCGCTTTACCGCCTATTTCATTGGCCTGGTGCTGCTCTGTGCGTTCTGGCTCGATCTCGTGATACGGCTGCTGTTCGCGGCTGGGGGAATGTGATGGCGCTGGTTTCACGCATCGATACGATCTTCGTTCCGGCGCTCGAGCCTGTGGCGGCGGCAGACTGGTATCGCCGCCTGTTCAGTCTGGAAACGGTGTTCGAGGAGGCGGACTATGTCGCCCTGCGCTTTCCCGGTGAAGCGCCGCGTGACCGTACGGCCCTGACATTGGTGAGGGCCGAGGCGATCGACCGGGCGGCCCATCCGGCGTTCAACTTCTTCACCGCCGATCCCGACCGGCTGCACGCCGAAATTACCGCTGCCGGCAGCGAGGCAACGCCGATCGAGCAATCGGGCGGGATGAGCCACTTCAGTTTCCGGGACTTCAGCGGCAACTGGGTCAATGTCTGCCACTTCCAGGCCGTCGCGTCGCGCCCTTGATCCGCGTGCCGCATCGTGTCACGGACGCGGCTGACGAGAAGAGGATCTTCGCATGAGACTGCCCGGCCGGATCGCCGCCGCCATCGCTGTGCTTGCCGATATCGATGCGCATAAGCGCCCGGTAGCCGAGGCGTTGAAGGCCTGGGGGCTCGGTAACCGCTTTGCCGGCGCCGGCGACCGCGCCGCTATCGGCAACCTCGTCTACGACGCGCTGCGGCGCAGAAGCTCGCACGCCTTTGCCATGGGGTCGGACACGCCGCGGGCGCTGGTGCTCAGCGTCGTGGTGCGCGAATGGGGCGAGAACATCGATGAGCTCAATGCGAGCTTCGAGGGCGATCGCTTCGCCCCGGCCGCGATCGAGCCGGACGAAGCGGCAAGGCTGACCGCCGCCGATCCGCTCGCCGGGGCGCCCGACTTCGTGCGCGCCGATGTGCCCGAATGGGTCGCGCCGCATCTCGCCGAGAGCTTTGGCGAGGACTGGGTTGCCGAGGCGCACGATCTCTCCGGCCGGCCGCCGCTCGACCTGCGCGTCAACACGCTGAAGGCCAACCGCGACAAGGCGCTGCGGGCGCTCGGGCGCTTTGCCCCCGATGCCGCGGCCATTATCCCCGAGGGCATCCGCTTCCCCGCCGGCGAGCGCGACAGCCGCACGCCGAACGTGCAGAGCGAAGAGGGTTACATCAAGGGCTGGTTCGAGGTGCAGGATTTCGGCAGCCAGATCGTTGCCGCGCTGGCCGGTGCGCGCGGTGGCGAGCAGGTGCTCGACCTCTGCGCCGGGGCCGGGGGCAAGACCCTCGCCATGGCCGCGGCGATGCAGAATCGCGGCCAGATTTTCGCCTATGACAGCGACCGGACCCGTCTCGCTCCGATCTATGACCGGCTGAAGCGCGCCGGCGCTCGCAACGTGCAGGTGCGCGCTCCGGGCGACGGCGCGCTTGACGATCTGGTCGGCAAGCTAGATCGCGTAGTGGTCGATGCGCCATGCACCGGCACAGGCACCTGGCGTCGCCAGCCGACCGCCAAATGGAAGCTGACGCCCGAGCAACTCGCCGGGCGCGTCGAGGAGCAGCACGTCATCCTCGTCGATGCGGCGCGCTACCTCAAACCGGGCGGCACCCTGGTTTACATTACCTGCTCGGTATTGCCCGAGGAGAACGCCCGGCAGGCCTCGGCCTTCCTCGAGGCCAATCCGGAATTCACGGCCATCGCGGGCAACAAGCTGTGGATGAGCGCCTTCTCCGGCACCAGGCTCCGGGCCCGCTTCTCACCGGAAGGTGGCGTATCGCTGACCCCGCGGCTTACCGGTACCGACGGCTTCTATTGCATCGCCATGGAGCGGTCGAAGTGATCCGCGACGAGGCCGGCAGCGTCTCGCCCCTGCTGATCTTCGCGCTCGGCTCGGTCGCGTTCCTGCTGATCGTCGGCGCATTGATCTGGTTCGCCTTGCCGGGCGCCGCCACGGCCAGGCACCAGTTCGTCTCGCCCTCGGGCCGCGTTGCCCTGGATGTCGGCGAGCATTGCGCCGAAGCGACTTGTGAGCGCCAGGTCATCGCCGAGAGCACCGCCGCCGACGGCAGCAAATCGCGCCGCTCCTGCCGCGTTCCCCTCACCGGCAACCACGCCATGCTGTCCAACGCTTATCCGCTATGGGCTGCCGATGAGCGGGTCGTCGATATCGTCTACGCCGACGCCGAGGGCCAGGGCGGCAAGTTCACGCTCGATATCACGGCCGATTGCACTGGGGCGGAGTGAACCTGAAGCGGCCTCGTGCGTTTCAGCCGGCATGAGCACGCTCACAGCATCCGACCTCAAAACTCCGCGCGCCTTGATTCTACTGGCGGTCTTCCTTGCCGTGGTGATCGGCATCGGCGCCGCCATCGGCGTCACCACCGCGCCCGGCGAATGGTATGCCGGCCTCGCCAAGCCGCCGTTCAATCCCCCAAACTGGGTGTTCGGCCCGGTCTGGTTCGCCCTTTATGTGCTGATCGCCTTTGCCGGCTGGCGCACTTTTCTGAGCGAACCAAACGGCACGGGGATGAAGCTGTGGTACGGGCAGATGGCGCTCAACTGGCTTTGGTCGCCGATCTGGTTCTCGCTGCACCTGCTCTGGCCGGCCTTCGTCGTGATCATCGCGATCTTCGCGCTCACGCTGTGGTTCATGGCCAATCGCTGGGACCGGGATCGGGTTTCGGCCTGGCTGTTCATCCCCTATGCGGCCTGGGTCGGTTTCGCCAGCCTGCTGAACCTCGCGATCGCGACGTTGAACTAGGGCAGGGGATGCCCTTGGCTAGTGCAGCTCGCGCGAGATCGGTTCGCCGAGTTCGAGGCGCGTGAAGCTGACGTCCAGCCCTTCGCCGGTCGGCGAACAGGTCATCGGTCCCACCTCCACCGTCTCGCCCATGCCGAGGAAGCACAGCCGCACCAGCTGCCAGCCGCCGTCCACATCCTGCAACTGCACGCGCAGCGCCTCGGCATGCCGGGTGAGCCGCAAGGTCACCGTGTTGCCGATGGGGCGATCGAGTTTCAGCACCGACCAGTCGGATTGGTCGTCACGGGTCACCACGACCGAGAAATGCATGGCGCCGTCGGTGAACTCGACCCCGCATTTCATCCAGTTCTCGCCATCGACGAACAGCATCGCCCCGGCCTGGTCGTAGAGCCGCTGGTAGTTGGCATGGAAGCTGACTTCGAAGCTGAAATCGCCGGCGACGGCGGTGGCGCGAAAGTGCCCATCGGCGTGCTTGAAGCCATAGAACGTGTTGTTCCAGTAGTCGGTGTCCCGGCCGGTTCGCACCAGGAGGGTCCCGCCGCGTTCCTCGTAGAAGGGCGGCTGGTTGCGCCAGAAGGTCTTGCCGGTTTTCATCAGGTCATCCCGCTACTGCAGAGTTCTGGGAAAGGCTCGCCAAACCCGCGCCGCGCCGTTCCTTGCCGCGCGCCCACTGAATCACCGGGTTCTCCACCAGATGATACGACAGGTGCGCCACGGTCAAAGTGATCACCGTGATGAGGCTGCAGGTGATCACGAAACGCACCGGATCCGACGCCTGTCCGTGGTCGATCTGCGGGTCCCAGTAGAGCCGCACCAGCTCCAGCACTGGATAGTGCCAGATGTAGATGCCGAACGAGATCCTGGCGATATAGCGCGTCACCGGGTTGTCGAGCAGCCGCCCCAGCAGCACACTCGAGGGCGCGGCGGACAGGAACAGTCCCACCGCCAGCACGAACCACGGGAAGCCGTAGGGCACGCCGAGCCAGCCCCAGCCATCGGCGGTCTCGGCCGAGAGCTGCCGATCCATCAGGTAAATCCCCCAGGCCAGCCCCGCCAGCCCGATCGCGTCGAACAGGGCGTTGCGATATTTGGCCCACCGCACCTGCAGCCCGCCGGCCAGCGCACCGATGGCGAACATGGCGAAAAAGCCGAACGGGTTGAAGCGCGGCATCCAGGATTTGGCGCCGCCGATCAGTCCATAGTCCCAGCCGCGCTGATAGGTGTCGACGCGGTAGAACTGGACGAACAGCCAGTGCGCGACGAGAGCGAGGCCGATCACGCCCAGCCACATCAGCCGCGATTGCCAGCCCGTGCCGGCCCACCGGCCAACCAGGAACAGGGCGGCAAAGCCCAGCGGCAGCAGCAGGTATGAGGTGACCTCGAAGCTGATCGACCAGAGCGGCCCGTTGACCTCGACCGGGAACAGCGTCACCCAGTGCCAGTCGGCGACCGTGAAAATGCCGGCCGCCAGTCGCAACAGCAGCTGTCCATCGAGCACCGCGCCGAACACCGTGATGCTGAGCACGAACGTGACCAGTAGCGCCAGCCAGAAGCCCGGCAGGATGCGAGCCGCCCGGCGCATAGCGTAGATGCGCAGCGACGGGGCGGGCTCGCCGCGATCCAGCGCCTGCCAGAACGGCCGTGACAGCAGGAAGCCCGAGAGCACGAAGAACATCGCCACGCCGAACGTGCCGATCTGCGCGAAGATCCGGAACCATTCGACGCCGGCCAATTGGTCCTGCCAGCTCATCCGCTGCGCCAGGTGGTGAAACAGCACCGTGAGGCAGGCGGCGGCGCGCACGAAATCGGCGCCATTCAGACGGTTGTCGGTCATTGCTCCCCTCGCCGGCACGCCGCATCTGCCGTGCGGTTCGTCGTGCAATCGATTTCATTTTTGGCATCCGGACGGTGCCTGACGCAACCCCATGCGTGACATCGCCGAGGTGCTGGCGATCCTCAGTCGCTCGGCGCCTGCATCAGCCGCAGCGCCAGGCAGGTGATGTCGTCGGCCTGCTCTTCGCCTGCGGCGAAGTCGTCCACCGCACTGAGGATCGAGGGGAGAAGGTCCGCCGGCCGGGCACCGGCGGCGGCGTCAAGCAGCGCCTCGAACCGCTGGTTGCCGAACTGCTCCTGCCGCGGGTCCATCGCTTCGGTAACGCCGTCGGTAAAGGTCACCAGCAGGTCGCCCGGCGACAGCCTGAGGCGCCCGACCTTGGCGGATCGTCCATCGATCAGCCCCACCGGAATACCGGTCGTCGGCAGGCTTTGCCGCCCGCCGGCAGAGAGCACATAGGGCGCGTTGTGCCCGCAATTGCCATACTCGAGTTCTCCGGTCCGGGTGTCCAGCACGGCGAAGAACAGGGTGGCGAACATCGAAGCGTCATTGTCGCGGCAAAGGCTGGTGTTGATACGCGCGAGCGTCGCCTCGATCGTCTTCTCTTCGGCCGCTGCGCTTCTCAGCGTGGTGATCGCCACCGACATGAAGAGGCTCGCGGGGATCCCCTTGCCGCACACGTCGCCGATAGCGATGGCGAGCTTGTGCCGGCCGAGCATGAAATAGTCGTAGAAGTCGCCCCCCACGTCGCGGGCCGGTCGCATGGAAGCGCTGAGCTCGACCCGCCCTTCCAGCGGCCTCAGCAGTTCGGGACGCGGCAGGAACGAGCGCTGGATGATTGCGGCGCTGGCCAGCTCATCACTCTGCCGGCGCTTGTCGACGATCTGCTCGGCAAAACGCTTGAAGGTATTGGCGAAGGTCACCAGTTGCGGCGAGGGGTGCGCCAGCTCGTCGAGGATGCGCGAGTCGAACTCGCGCCGCTCCAGCGCCGAAAGTGCATTGCCGTAGAGGCTGAGCGCCCGGTTCATGCCGTCGAGCTGTCGCCCCAGCTGGCTGATCACCGAGAACAGAAACTCCGGTGCCTGCCGCCCCACCTCGGTCAGTTCCTCGCCGGTGAGCCGGTAGACCATGAGCGGCGTGGTCGCCTCGATCGTGGCCGTGCGCGGGTAACCGGCGAGCACGCCCAACTCGCCGATCAGTCGTGGCGCGTCGAGCGCAGCCAGTTGCACCCGCTCGTAATCCGACTCGGCGTAGACCGCGACCGATCCCTCGGCCACGAAATAGGCGAACTCACTGATCTCGCCCTGCCGGACCAGCACCTCGCCGGGCGCGTACCGAACCGGCGTCCGCCGGCGCAGCAAAGCATCGAGGGCGCCGATGCCGACGTCGGCGGTCCTCGTCAGGGTGTAGCGGTTCATCGCGCGGTCGGCAGGGCTCATGACAGTCTCGTGTCAGGCTCCCGCTGTAGACCCCGCTTGTTCCTGCCGCAAGAACTTCAGGATGACCCGGTTGCCGTCGGGTCGTGACTCGTACAGCAGCTCCTTGCTGAAGCTGCGGATCAGTTGCATGCCCAGGCCGCCCGGCATGACTTCTTCGAGCGGGCGGCGGATCGGCCGGGCCGGCGCCTGCGACACGTCGAACGACTTGCCGTTGTCTTCGATATACATCGCGACGTCGTTGCCCTCGACCGACAGGCCGACATCGACCGAGAGTGGCGCCGCGTCGCGACCGCGGCCGCCATGCCGAACCACGTTGGTGAAGAGTTCCTCGAGGCAGACCTCGAGCGCGAACACCAGCTTGCCGGGCAGAGCCTCGCGCTCAGCCACGCCATGCAGCCAGCTCGACGCCGTCACGGCACCGTCGATGGTGCCGGGAAACTGCGCGCGGTGCGGCTGCGTGGCGCTCATCGTCAGGCCAGCACGCCGGCCTCTGCTTCTTCGCGCGTCATCACGATCGGGATGATCGTGTCGATGCCGCTCGAGCGCAGGACCTGCTCGACATTGGGTTGCGGGGTCAGCAGCACCATGCCGCCATTCTTGGCGCGCAGCGTCTTGCACGCACTGACCAGCGTGCGGATGCCGAGCGAGGCGAGGAAATCCACCTTGGCGAGATCGACGATGACGCTTGTGTTGTCGCGGGCGACTTCGGCAAACGCCGGATCGACCAGCAGTGCGCCGGCAACGTCCATGCGTCCGCTCAGTTCGACGACGGTAATGCCGTTACCGGCGTCGACGACCTTCCATTCCATACCAGTGCTCCCTTGCGCTGCACCGGCAAACGCCCCGCCGGCCGGACGAATACTGTTTATGGACAGGGAAATGTAACGGTCAGATGACAGTTCGACGACCAGTTCTGTGACAGTGCCAGTTTCCGTCGTTGAAATCGATGGGGGCGGCGTGCGAACCGCATGACTGGCAATGGGGGTGGCCGGCATGAACATGTTCACGGATTTCGGTTTACTGGATCGGGCGAACGACGAGACGCGGAGTTTCTTGGCGGGGCAGGTGATTTTCAACGCCGGTGACAGCGCGCACGAGTTCTTCGTCATCCGCAAAGGCAAAGTACAGGTACGCCTGGGCAATCGCACCCTCGACACTTTGGGCGAGGGCGAAGTGTTTGGCGAGATGGCCCTGATTGACGCCGGCCCGCGCAGCGCCACGGTATTGGCCGACACCGATTGCGTGGTGACTCCGGTGAGCGAGAAGCAGTTCCTGTTCATGATCAGCGAGGCCCCGTATTTCGGCCTCAGCGTCATGCGCGTTCTGGTTGAGCGGCTGCGCCGGGCGAATGAGGCTCTGCCCGGTGATTGGATCCGCCGGCATGGTTCTGGGATCGAGTAGATGACGAGCTTGCTTGACGAACTGCTGCGGGGTCTCTCCGACCCCGTCATCCTGTTCGGCCATTTCACCTATTTCCTGCTGATCGCCTCGATGCTGATGCGTCGCATGGTGACCCTGCGCATCCTCGCCGTGGCTTCGGGCCTCGCCAAGATCGTCTATCGGGCGTTCTTCGTGCTCGATCCGGTAAGCGTGCTGTGGGAGACGATCTTCGTACTCGTCAACGTCGTCCAGTTGCTGATCATCTGGTACTACGAGTACCACCATCGCTTCGACGAGGAGCACCAGCACTTCGCCGACAACATGCCCGACACCGTCGATCGCAGCGCCATCAAGCGCCTGCTCGACCTGGCCGACCTCGAGCGGCTGGAGCCGGGCAAGACCCTGACCAATGAGGGGGAGGCGGTGCCGCAGCTGGTCTACATCGCCGACGGCATCGTCAAAGTGGAGCATGCCGACCGTGTCGTCGCCATCTGTGGCCCGGGCGACTATATCGGCGAGCTGAGTTTTCTCTCCGGCAATCCGGCCAGTGCGACCGCCACGGTGGTCAAGCCGACCCGCGCCCTGGTGTTCGATCAGGCCAAGCTGACCGCAGCCATCGGCAATGACGCGCAGCTGCGGCGCACCCTCGAATCGGCGCTCAACAAGAACCTCGCCGGCAAGCTGACCCGCTCGAACGATCAGGCGCCGATCAACCAACCCGCGTAAGGCTTGCACAATCCCCGGCCGGGCTTTATTTCCCGCGCATGACAGACATCGCCGCCGCCCCCGCCGAGTCCATTCTCATCATCGATTTTGGGTCCCAGGTGACCCAGCTGATCGCGCGCCGCCTGCGCGAGACCGGCGTCTATTGCGAAATTCATCCGTTCCAGAGCGCCGCCGAGGCGTTCGCCCGGCTGAAGCCACAAGGAGTGATCTTCTCGGGTGGCCCCGCCTCGGTGACCGATGAGGGCAGCCCTCGCGCCCCGCAGGAGGTCTTCGACTCGGGCGTGCCGATCCTCGCCATCTGTTACGGCCAGCAAACCCTGGCGCTGCAGCAGGGCGGCAAGGTCGAGGGCGGTCACGCCCGCGAATTCGGCCGGGCCGATGTCGAAATCAGGGAACAGAGCCCGCTGTTCGACGGCTTCTGGAAGGTCGGCGGACGCTATCCGGTCTGGATGAGCCACGGCGACCGCGTCACCGAGCTGCCCGAGGGGTTCACCGTTGTCGGCACCTCCGAGAACGCCCCCTTCGCCATCGCCGTCAATGAGCGCAAGCGCTACTACACCACCATGTTCCACCCCGAGGTGGTGCACACCCCGGATGGCGGCAAGCTGCTGCAATCCTTCGTGCACAACATCGTCGGGCTCAAGTCCGACTGGACCATGTCGGCCTATCGCCAGCGCGCCATCGACAAGATCCGCGCCCAGGTCGGCAAGGGCAGGGTGATCTGCGCCCTGTCGGGCGGCGTCGACAGTTCGGTCGCCGCGATCCTGATCCACGAAGCCATCGGCGACCAGTTGACCTGCGTGTTCGTCGACCACGGCCTGATGCGGATGAACGAGGCCGACGAAGTCGTCTCGATGTTCCGCGATCACTACAACATCCCGTTGGTCCACGTGGATGCCGCCGACAAGTTCATCGGCGCGCTCGAAGGCGAGGCGGACCCCGAGACCAAGCGCAAGACCATCGGTCGGCTGTTCATCGAGGTGTTCGAGGACGAGGCCAGAAAGCTCGGCGGGGCGCAGTTCCTCGCCCAGGGCACGCTCTACCCCGATGTCATCGAAAGCGTCAGCTTCTCGGGCGGCCCCTCGGTCACCATCAAGTCGCACCACAATGTCGGCGGCCTGCCGGATCGCATGAACATGCAACTGGTCGAACCGCTGCGCGAGCTGTTCAAGGACGAGGTCCGGGCGCTCGGCCGCGAACTCGGCCTTCCGGATCGCTTTGTCGGTCGCCACCCGTTCCCCGGACCCGGCCTCGCCATCCGCCTGCCGGGCGGCGTGACCCGCGAGAAGCTCGATATCCTCCGCCGTGCCGATGCCATCTATCTCGACGAGATCAGGAAGGCCGGGCTCTACGACAAGATCTGGCAGGCCTTCGCCGTGCTGCTGCCGGTGCAGACCGTCGGCGTCATGGGCGATGGCCGCACCTACGAGTTCGTCTGCGCGCTGCGCGCCGTGACCTCGGTAGATGGCATGACCGCGGATTTCTTCCCCTACGACATGAACTTCCTCGGCCGCGCCGCCACCCGCATCATCAACGAGGTGCGCGGCATCAACCGGGTGGTCTACGACGTGACGTCGAAGCCGCCCGGCACCATCGAGTGGGAGTGAGCTCGGTCAGCCGTATCGCCGAGGCTTCTGCCGTCCGGCCGTCGCCGCGGCAGCTGGCCTGGCAGCAGCTCGAGTTCTACGGCTTCATCCATTTCGGCATGAACACCATGACCGATCGGGAATGGGGCCTCGGGCACGAGGATCCGGCTCTGTTCGATCCGGCGCACCTCGATGCGGACCAGTGGGTGGAGAGCCTGGCCTCTGCCGGCATGCGTGGCCTGATCCTCACCTGCAAGCATCATGACGGGTTCTGCCTGTGGCCGAGCGCGGTGACCCGGCACTCGGTGGCGTCCAGCCCATGGCGAGGCGGTCGTGGTGACCTCGTCGCCGAAGTCTCGGCGGCCTGTGCGCGGCGCGGCATGAAGTTCGGCGTCTATCTCTCCCCATGGGACCGCACGGAGCCCGCCTACGGCACCGGGATCGGCTACGACGACTGTTTCGTCGCGCAATTGCGGGAACTGCTCTCGGGTTATGGCCCGATCTTTTCGGTCTGGTTCGACGGCGCCAATGGCGAAGGCGCCGCCGGCAGGAAGCAATATTACGATTGGGACCGCTATTTTGCCGTGGTGCGAGAGTTGCAGCCCGACGCCGTGATCAGCGTCTGCGGCCCCGACGTGCGCTGGTGCGGCAACGAGGCCGGCCATACCCGACCCGATGAGTGGAGCGTGGTTCCCGCTGCGCTGCGCGACGCCGAACGGACCGCCTCCAACTCGCAGCAGATCGACGACGGCAAGTTCTCCCGCATGGTGCGCTCGGACGAACAGGATCTGGGGAGCCGGGCGGTCATCACCGCCTCGAGCGATCGGCTCGTCTGGTATCCCGCCGAGGTGAACACTTCGATCCGGCCGGGCTGGTTCCACCATCCCAGGGAAGATGCCGAGGTCCGCTCCGCCGACGAACTGTTCGACATCTACTGTGCGTCGGTGGGGGGCAACGCGACGTTCCTGCTTAACGTGCCGCCCGACCGCGCCGGCTTGGTGTCCGCGCCGGATCGGCTCGTCTTGTCGCAGCTGGGAAAGCGCATTGCCGAGCTTTATGGCGCCAATATCGCCGCAACCGCCGATCTGTCGCCTGCCGGTGCGCTGGACCCGCAGGGCGCCTGGATCACCGACGCCAATGGCGGCAGCCTCGTTATGTCGTGGCCGGAAACGCGACGGGTCGGCGCCGTGATCGTCGAGGAAGACATTGCCTTGGGCCAGCAGGTCGAACGGCTGACGGTGGAAGCCCAGGCCGCCGATGGTCGGTGGCTTGCGCTTGCGGAGTGCGCCTCGGTGGGCTATCGCCGCATCCTCCGCTTCTCGCCGGTGGAAACAGCGGCCGTCAGGCTGTCGGTCACTGCTGCTCGCGGTCGGGCGCGGCTGAGCAACCGGGTCATCAGCGCCGGGGTGCTCGGGTGATGATCTGATGAAGCAGGATCGCCCGAATGGTGTTTCGGCCCGCATGGTGCGCCTCGGCTACCTCGTCGCCGGCTTCGTCCTGCTGGCGCTCGGCATTATCGGCGCGTTCCTGCCGCTGATGCCGACGACCATCTTCGTCATTCTCGCGGCCGGCTGCTTTGCCCGCTCCAATCGCCGCATCGAAGACTGGCTGCTCAATCACAAGAGCTTCGGCCCCACCATCAAGGCCTGGCGCGCCGAAGGCGCGATCTCGCGGCGCGGCAAGACGCTGGCCACGGCCGGCATGGTGCTGGGCTACGTGCTGTTTCTGATCGGCGCCCGCCCGGACCTGCCGCTCGCGCTGTTCGTCCTTGCGGTTTTCGGCGCCTGCGCCTGGTACGTCCTGTCGCGACCGAATCCGTCGCAATGACGGAGGGGGGCGGCGTTTCGACGTCAGGCGCCCCGGAGAGCTGGCGGGAGCCGCAGACTGGCTCGGCGCCGTCAGTCGTCGAGTTCAGCGACATCGGCCAGCCGGACGAAGCGATAGCCGCGGGACAGCAGGTCCTCGACGCCGAGCGCCACGCCCGCTCCGGCCGCCCGCCTCGGTTGGTTGATATGGGCGATGATCACGTCGCCGTCCTGCGCTCTGCCGATCCGGGCGGCTGCCACTGAAGCCGAGACGCTGGCGCCGAGGTCGGCGTTGAGCGAGAAGCCGGCGGTGCGATAGCCCAGCTTGTGGATCAGTTTGAGCGCATCCTGGCTGTAGAGCGCGGTGGCGCCGCGGTACCAGCGCGGCGCCGGGCCGCCGGCCTTGCCGATGCTCAGCGCGCCGCCCTCGATCTCCGCCGCCACCGCCGCTGCGGTGCCGGCAGGGGTGATGCCATAGGGCTTCTGCGTGCCGATAACCGCGGGCACATGGTTCTGGCCATGGTCCTCGAGCTCGAACAGGTCGGGATGCTGGAGCAACAGCTGCACCGTGTCCGGGTTGCGCCGCAGCCAGCGACCGGTGACGAAGATCGTCGCCGGGATCGCCCTCGCCACCAGCACGTCGAGGATGCGGTGGTCGATCGCGCCCGAGCAGGCGTCCAGCGTCAACGCCACCTGTGGCGACTGGGGCCCGCCGGGAGTGATGTGGAGGCGCGGCTCGACCAGAGTATCGGCCTGGGCGGGCAGGCTCGACAGCGCAACGGCAAAGACTGCAAGGCGCAGGGCTCGGTACAGCAAGGAGGTCCCCCATGGATGCCGGCCACCATAGCCGACCTCTATGGCGCGAGTTAGAGCGCCTCGGGAGAGGCCGCAGACTTTGAAGGGCCCCTAGGCCTTCACCCGGATGCTGACATTGCCGCTGCCGTGCTGCAGCACCAGGTTGTAGAGCCGCCGCGCGTTCTCGGGCGACAGACGAATGCAACCATGCGAGGCGACGCCGCCGAGGCGCTTGGTGTCATAGGTGCCGTGGATGGCGTAACCACCGCGAAAGAAGATCGAGTAGGGCATCGGCGCCCAGTCGTACTTCCTGGAATAGTACTCGGTGTACATCCGCTGTACGCCATAGGTGCCCTTGGGGGTGGCATATCCCTTGCGGCCGGTCGAAACATCGAAGCTGTATTTCGGCGCACCGCCCACCGATACGCGCATGTGCTGGTCGGAGAGGTCGATGACGATGGAAACGTTGGCTGCGGCGGCGGGCGTTGCAATGGCGAAGAACGCGAGAAGAAGTAAAACGCGACTGAACATCTTCAATGACTCGTACTGGCGCTGGCGAAAGCTTGGCGCAAGGCCGTTGCGCAGAGATTAATTTGGTCGCTGGCATCTGCTCCCTCACGCGCTCGTTACCCCACGGCGAGCGCAGCTCGTCCGTCCACGGCGAGCGCAGCTCGTCCGCCCGGCGAGCCTGGCTCATCCGTGCAGCGAGCGTTTCGCCTGCCTCGAGAGCTGCGTGTGTACGGGTTTGCATTCGCGCGGTCCCATCACTATGGTGCGGCCGAATTCGACCCCGTTTCACTTGAGCTTCATGTCCAACGAAAACATCATCCGCGAGATCGACGAGGAACTGCGCAGCGACCGCGCGCGCAACCTGTGGCGCCAGTTCGGCCCCTATGTCATCGGCGCGGCCGTCGCCATCGTTCTGCTCGTGGCGGCGAAAGAGGGCTGGGACTGGTGGCAGAACTCCAACTCGGCGCAGTCGTCGGATCAGTTCTATGCCGCCTTGCAGCTGGCTGACGGCACCGATGCCGACGCCGCCAAGAAGGCGCTCGATGAGGTGATTGCCGCCAATCACGCCGGCTACCCGACGTTGGCGCGCTTCCGCGAAGCCGCGCTGCTGGCTTCCCAGGGCAAGACTGCCGAAGCCGTAGCTGCCTATGACGCGCTGTCGACCGGCCAGCCCAACGCGCACCTGCGGGAACTGGCGCTTGTCCTGGCCGCCAACCTCCTGGTTGATGGTGGCGATGTCGCCCAGGTCGAGCAGCGTGTCGGTGGCCTCGTCGGCCCCACCAGCGCCATGCGCAATGCGGCGCGCGAAGCCATTGGCCTCGTGAAGTACAAGGCCGGCGATCTCGCCGGCGCCCGCCAGAGCTTCGAGGATGCGGCCAACGATGCGCAGGCCAGCCAGGAGCTGCGCACCCGCATCAACATCTACCTCGCCCAGCTGACGGCCGAAGGCGTCGCTGCGCCGCCAGCCGAGGCTGCGGCCGCAACCCCCGCCGTCGTCGATCCCGCCACGGCGGCTCCGGCCGAGACATCGGTCGGCGATGCTCCGGCACTCGACACCGCTCCGGCGGCGGAAGCTCCGGCCATGGAAGCGCCCGCCATGCAGGCGCCTGCGATGCAAGCGGCTCCGGCGATGGAGGCCGCTCCGGCGCCCGCCACCGACGCTCCCGCAACGACCGACGCACCTGCCGCGCCTGCGAACTGAGTTCGCGGCTCCGGCCTTGATTTCGCCGCGCCTTTGAACAGGGAGAGGTCTCGCGACCTCTTCCTGAAGCGCTCTAAGTACTGGGGTCTCGATTGACCGTTACCGTCGCCATTGTCGGCCGTCCGAATGTCGGCAAGTCGACGCTGTTCAACCGGCTCGTCGGCCGCCGTATCGCCCTCGTCGACGATACGCCGGGCGTCACGCGCGACCGCCGCGAGGCCGAGGGCCGTATCGGTGACCTGCGCTTCAAGGTGCTCGACACAGCCGGCTACGAGGACAAGACAGACGGCTCGCTCGAAGACCGGATGCGTCAGCAGACCGAGATCGCCATTCGCGATGCCGACGTCATCCTGTTCATGATCGATGCCAAGGCCGGTGTCACGCCGCTGGACGAGCGCTTTGCCCAGGTGCTGCGTCGCGCCGGCAAGGATGTGCACCTGATCGGCAACAAGGCCGAGGGCAAGTCGGCCGAGCCGGGGCTGCTGGAAGCCTACAATCTCGGCTTCGGTGAGCCCGTAGCGCTTTCCGCCGAGCATGGGCAGGGCCTGGCCGACCTCCACGCGATCGTCTCGAAAGCCGTCGACGCCGCTGCCGAGAAGGCCCAGGCCGAAGCGCCGTCGCTGGATGTGATGCCCGAGGTCGATGTCGACCTGCCCGAGGATGACGGCTCGACCGAAGATGGTCCGGTCAAGCGCTGGGATCCCAAGCGTCACCTCAATGTCGCGATCATCGGTCGCCCCAATGCCGGCAAGTCCACACTGATCAATCGCATGGTCGGCGAGGAGCGCCTGCTGACCGGCCCGGAAGCCGGTATTACCCGCGACTCCATCCTGGTGCCCTGGGAGTATGAGGGGCGGACCATCAACCTCGTCGATACCGCTGGCATGCGCCGCAAGGCGCGCATCGAACAAAAGCTCGAGAAACTGGCGGTCAGCGATTCCCTGCGCTCGATCCAGTATGCCGAAGTCGTCGTGCTGCTGCTCGATGCGCAGATCCCGTTCGAAAAGCAGGACCTGACGCTCGCCGACCTGGTGGAGCGCGAGGGCAGGGCGATGGTCATCGCCGTCAACAAGTGGGACACCATCGAGGACAAGAACGCCAAGCTCGCCGAACTGCGCGAGCAGTGCGAGCGGTATCTGCCGCAGCTCAAGGGCATCCCGCTGGTCACTATCTCGGGCCTGCAGGGCCGCAATATCGACAAGCTGATGCAGGCGATCTTCGCCATCGAGCGCAAGTGGAACAGCCACGTCTCGACGGCGCGGCTCAACCGTTGGCTCAGCGGCATGACCGAGAGCCATCCGCCCCCGGCCGTGTCGGGACGCCGCCTGAAACTGCGCTACATGACGCAGGCCAAGATCCGGCCGCCGAGCTTCATCCTGTTCGCCTCGCGGCCCGAAGTGCTGCCCAACACCTACCAGCGTTACCTGATCAACGGGCTGCGCGATGCCTTCGACATGCCCGGCACGCCGATCCGGCTGTGGGTGCGTGGCGGCAAGAACCCGTTCGACAAGAGCGAGAAGTAAGGTAGTCGCCTGGCCCGGCTGGCTTGCCGGCAGTCCGACGCGTATCCATAGGGCACTCCGCGTTGGGCTAGGGGACGTCCTTGTCAGCTACGTCAGCGTTAATGGTTGCGACCATCTACACGGTGGTGGATCCCTGGGCATGGGCGGGTCTGGCTCTTGCGCTCTTTGCTGGCGTGCTGCGGCTGCGGCGACGGCTTGTGCTTCTGGGACTGCTTGGCTTCTTCGGACTTCGTGTTTTCCAAACCTACGTTCCCACGACGGGTATTCATCCGTGGCCCTACATCATGGGGCTAGTAGCCGTGATCCTGGCAGTTGCCGCCCACGCGGTCGGGCTGGGCCTTTCGGCCTTACTGTCAAAGGCCAGCCATGAGAGGGGTGACCCCACACCCTGAGCTCGGATGCGAGGGAACGCCGCATTGCGCCTCTGCCGATCCTCGCTATACTCCGCGCCTCCTAAGCGACCCGATGCTGAGTGCGGGGCCGCAACCTTGAAACGACATTGTTCCTCGAAATCCTGATTGTCGCCGTCCTGACACTGGTCAACGGCCTGCTTGCAATGAGCGAACTGGCGGTGGTCTCGTCCCGCCCTGCGCGCCTCAAAGTTCTCGCCGCTGAAGGCAAGCGCGGCGCCTCCGTCGCACTGAAACTCCAGGAAGATCCTGGCAAGTTCCTCTCCTCGGTGCAGATCGGCATTACCCTCGTCGGCGTCCTCTCGGGTGCCTTCTCGGGCGCCACGCTCGGTGAACGGCTGGGCGCGACGCTGGCCGGCGCCGGCATCAATCCATCGGTTGCCGCGCCGCTCGGTGTCGGCATCGTCGTCATCATCATCACCTACCTGTCGCTGATCATCGGCGAACTGGTGCCCAAGCAGGTCGCCCTGCGCGATTCGGAAGGCGTTGCGGCCCGCGTTGCGCCCGCCATGGCGTTCATCGCCTCGATCGCCGCGCCGCTGGTCTGGTTCCTGGATATTTCCGGCAAACTGGTGCTGCGCCTGCTCGGTCAGAGCGGCGAGGCCGATGAACGGGTGACCGATGAAGAAGTGAAGACCCTCATCGCCGAGGCCGAGCACGCCGGCGTGCTCGAGACCGAGGAACGCCACATGATCTCGGGTGTCATGCGCCTCGCCGATCGCTCGGCGCGTGGCCTGATGACGCCGCGTCTCGATGTCGAGCTGCTCGATCTCAGCGAGACGCATGAGGAAATGATCGAAAAGCTTCGTGCCACCCGTCACTCGGTGCTGCCGGTGCAGGACGGCGCCGTGGACTCGATCGTCGGCGTGATCGTCCGCAAGGATCTGGTCGAGAACGTGCTCTCCGCCACGCCGCTCGACATGCGCACGCTGGTCAAGCAGGCGCCCGTGGTGATGGATCGCTCCAGCGCTCTCGACGTGCTGAAAGCCATCCGCGGCTCGTTGGTGCACATGGCGCTGGTCTTTGACGAGTACGGTCATTTCGAAGGCATCGTCACCCCGGGCGACATCCTCGAGGCGATCACCGGCGCTTTCCAGGAAGAAGAGGGTGACGAGAAGGCCTATGTCACCCGCGAGGACGGCTCGTTCCTCGTCTCGGGCTGGATGCAGGTCGACGAGTTCCAGGCGCATCTGGGCGTTCCCGTGCCCAAGGACGCCAAGTTCGAGACCGTCGCCGGCTTCGTGCTGGCCGAGCTCAACCACCTGCCGGCGGTGGGCGAGACTTTCGAGCGCGGCCATTGGCGTTTCGAAGTGCTCGACCTCGACGGCCGCCGCATCGACAAGATCATGGTGACGCGGCTGAACTAGCCGCTTCCCTGGTAGTCCCGCGAAAGCGGGAACCTCCGTTCAGGGCGTCCGGCCGAACGCTGATCTCCGCTTTCGCGGAATCCGGGGAGACGGGCGCTTACAGCGGCCGCAGCTCCGACTTTTCCCAGTCGAACAGCATGCGGTTCTCGGTGAACTCGGGCGCGATCATATCGATCAGCTTGGGGGCCAGCACTGCGGGACGGGGCAGGGTGTCGGGGTTTTCACCCGGCATCGCCTTGGCCCGCATCGCGGTGCGCACGGCGCCCGGGTAGAATGCATTGACCCGCACCGGCGTGATGCCGCCGACTTCGGCCGCATAGCTCTTGGCCAATGCTTCGACGGCAGCCTTGCTGGCCGCATACGGGCCCCAGTTGGGGCGCGCCGAATGCGCCGACGACGAGGAGACGAAGACCACGCGGCCCGCCGCCGATTGGCGCAGCAGCAGGTCGAGAGAGCGGACCAACCGGTAATTTGCGGTGACGTTGAGGCCCATCAGTTTGTCGAACTCCTTGGGCTCGACATGCGCAAGCGGCCGCAACTCGCTCAGCATCGCCGCGTTGGCCACGAACCCGTCGAGATGCCCCCAGCGCTCGAAGATCGCCAGCCCCAGCCGGTCGATGGCGTCGAACTCCAGCAGGTCCATCGGCACCAGCGTGGCGCTGCTGCCGGCTTTCTGGATTTCATCGTCGAGCTCCTCGAGCCCGCCAATGGTGCGCGCCACCGCAATCACATGCGCCCCGCGTCGTCCCGCCTCGAGCGCCGCCTGGTAGCCGATGCCGCGCGATGCGCCGGTAACGAGGACGATCTTGCCGGCGAGGGAGGGTGTCATGCGTGAGGTTCCGTTGAAAACGCTGGCTGCTTCTACCCACGGCGTCACTCCCGCGAAAGCGGGAATCTCCGTTGGCGATGCGGCGGAAGGTCCATGGGCGCGACTACAAACCCGGCGTCATCCCATCGCGCGCCCGGAATCCATTCCGCTCGCACTAGCTGTGATGGTGACATCGAGTGGCGGCGCGCCGGCGTGACAGGCCGGCGCCCGGTCAGCTCGCTTCCTTCATCAGCGACAGCGTCTTGGGGTCGTTCTTGCCGCGGCCATTGAGGTCGGTGAGCTTGGTCGGGTAGTCGCCGGTGAAGTGATGGTCGGTGAACTGCGGGCTCAGCGGGTTGCGCTTCACCCCGCCGACCGCGTCGTAGAGCCCGTCGATGGAGAGGAACGCCAGGGAATCCGCACCGATGAAGCGGCACATCGACTCGAGGTCGGGGTGCTGGTTGGCGATGAGGTTCTCCGGATCTGGCGTGTCGATGCCGTAATAGTCGGAGTGAAAGATCATCGGCGAGGCAACGCGGATATGCACCTCGCTGGCGCCGGCATCGCGGATCATCTGCACGATCTTCACCGAAGTGGTGCCGCGCACGATCGAATCGTCGATCAGCACGACACGCTTGCCTTCGATCTCGGCCCGGTTGGCCGAGTGTTTGAGCTTGACGCCGAAGGCGCGGATCGACTGGGTCGGCTCGATGAAGGTGCGGCCGACATAGTGGTTGCGGATGATGCCCAGCTCGAACGGGATGCCGCTGGCCTGGGCGTAGCCGATCGCCGCGGGCGTGCCGCCATCCGGCACCGGCACCACGACATCGGCCTCGACCGGCGCTTCCCTGGCGAGGTTGATGCCCATCCGCTTGCGCGCCGAATAGACCGGGCGGCCGGCGACGATCGAATCCGGACGGGCGAAATAGACATACTCGAACAGGCAGATGCGCTCGGGCCGCGGCGCGAACGGCTTCACCGAGTCGATGGTGATGCTGCCGTCGGGCTGCGTTTCGCAGATCACCACTTCGCCGTTCTCGACATCGCGCACGAACTTGGCGCCGATGATGTCGAGCGCGCAGGTTTCCGACGCAAAGATCGGCTTGCCGTCGAGATCGCCCAGCACCAGCGGGCGGATGCCGTTGGCATCGCGGGCCCCGATCAGCTTGGTGCGGGTCATCGCCACCAGCGCGAACGCGCCCTCGAGGTGCATCAGCGCATCGATGAAGCGGTCGGAGGAGGCGACTTTTTTCGAGCGGGCGATGAGATGCAGCACCACCTCGGTATCCGAGGTCGACTGGCAGATCGCCCCCTGCGAGATCAGTTGCTTTCTCAGCGTCAGCCCGTTGGTGAAGTTGCCGTTATGGGCAATGGCGATGCCGCCCACTTCCAGCTCGGCGAACAGCGGCTGCACGTTGCGCAGGATCGTCTCGCCGGTGGTCGAGTAGCGCACATGGCCCATGGCGAGATGCCCAGGCAGCCGGCCGACGGTGGCCGGGTCGGTAAAGTGGTCGCCGACGAGGCCGAGCTGGCGTTCGGAATGGAACTGCTTGCCGTCGAAGCTGACGATACCGGCTGCCTCCTGGCCGCGATGCTGCAGCGCATGCAGTCCGAGCGCCGTGAGGGTTGCCGCCTCGGGGTGGCCGAGGATGCCGAAGACGCCGCACTCTTCGCGCAGTGTATCATGGTCCCACTCCGCGATCGGCTTGGCGTTTTGGGTCATGCGGGCACCTTTGGTTTCAGAACGGTCCAAAGAAGACGGGACCGCAGATGCGGCCCCGGTCACGAATATGCAATGCGCTCACCCGAATTTCATCAGGTTCTGGCGGCTGCTCCGTCGGTCGGCGGCTCCAGCGGCGCATCATTCTCCAGCTGATCGGTACCCTCGTCGTTGGGCACGTCGGCATCCGGCGCCGGCACGTCGTCAGGCGAGGCATCCTCGCCCGTGCCGCCGGCACCGCGATGCAGCAGATCGGTGACCTGCTTTTCGAGATCGGGGGGCAGCAACGCAATCAGGCTGTCGCCGAAATTTCTCAGGATCGGCAGCGAACGCGACTCGGCGGCCCAGGACGGCAGGTTCGCCGGCATCAGCCACAGCCCGAACACCACCACGATCACCGCGATCAGCACGCCACGAGCGACGCCGAAGATGAAACCGAGCGTGCGGTCGAGCGGCCCGATCCGGCTGTCGACGACGAAATCGGCGATCCGCATGGTGATCAGGTGCAGGATGATCAGCGCCACAATGAAGGTGCCCAGCACCGTCACGATGTCTGCCACGATCGGCTCGGCGATGTAGCCGCGCGCGATTTCCTTGTGGTTGAAATAGGCATAGGCGGCGATCGCCGCGGAGCCGGCCCAGGTCGCTAACGACAGGATTTCACGCGTGAATCCACGTGCCGTAGCCAGAATCGCCGAGATCAGGACGAGAACGCCGATGCCGACGTCGAATGCAGTCAACATTGTAGAAAATCCGCCCCTGGGGACCTGCTTCAAGGTCCCGTGTAACCATTAATCGTGGCAAAGCCAAGCACGTAGGAAGGGGCGCATGGCCGATGTTCACGGAAAGCAGGAAGCGTGGCCAAAGCGCTACTCCGCCGCCTGCCGCTGACCGCGGGCCGCGATGCGTCCGATGAGCTCGGCGAGCTCGGCATACTCGCCCACCGCAATGCCATTGGGCACGTCGCCCTTGCCCAGCCGGCCGGTTACCGCCCCCTGGAAACCGAGCTTCTGCGCCTCGCGCAGGCGCTGTGCCGCATGGGCCACCGGCCGTACTCCGCCAGCCAGCGAGATCTCGCCGAAATAGACGTTGGATGAGGGGAGCGGCGAGCCGGTCAGCGACGAGATCAGCGCCGCCGCCACGGCGAGGTCGGCCGCCGGCTCGTTGATCTTCAGCCCGCCCGCGACATTGAGGTAGATATCGTTGGCGCCGATCCGCACCCCGCAGCGCGTTTCCAGCACCGCCAGCACCATCGACAGCCGCGACGAATCCCAGCCGATCACCGCGCGCCGCGGCGTGCCCAGCGGCGAGGGCGAGACCAACGCCTGTACTTCGCACAGCATTGGGCGCGTGCCTTCCATGCCGGCGAACACCGCGGACCCCGCGGCGTCCTTGTCGCGCTGGTCGAGGAACAACGCCGATGGATTGGCCACCTCGCGCAGGCCCAGCGTCGACATCTCGAACACGCCGATCTCGTCGGTGGCGCCGTAGCGGTTCTTCACCCCGCGCAGGATGCGGAACGTATGGCTGGCGTCGCCTTCGAAATACAGCACCGCATCGACCAGGTGTTCCACCACCCGGGGGCCGGCGATCTGCCCGTCCTTGGTGACATGTCCGACCAGCACCACGGCCGCGCCGGATTTCTTGGCGAAACGGGTCAGGGCCTGGGCCGAGGTGCGCACCTGCGTGACGGTACCTGGAGCGCTCTCGACCCGGTCGGTCCACAGCGTCTGGATCGAATCGATGATCACCAGGTCGGGCGGCGGCCCGTTCTGCAGCGTCGCTAGGATGATTTCGACATTGGTTTCCGAGGCCAGCAGCACGGCGCGGTCGCCCAGCCCCAGCCGTTGCGCCCGCAGCCTGATCTGCGCCACCGCCTCTTCGCCCGAGACATAGACGATGCGGCGCCCGCGTTCGGCCAGCGCCGCGGCCGCCTGCAGCAGCAGGGTGGATTTGCCGATGCCCGGATCTCCGCCGATCAGCACCGCAGAACCCATGACGAAGCCGCCGCCGGTCACCCGGTCGAGCTCGCCGATCCCGGTCTCCACCCGCGCCGCGGTCTCGGTTTCACCGGCCAGCGGCAGCAGTTCGATCGGCCGGCCTCCGGCAATCGCCGATTTCGGCCCGGCCCCGACGCCCGAATCGACGATTTCCTCGACGATGGTGTTCCACTCGCCGCACGCCTCGCACCGCCCCTGCCACTTGGTGGTCAGAGCGCCGCAGGCCTGGCAGACATAGGAGGTTTTGGTACGCGCCATGAAGATGCCCCTGGAGTCGACGAGAGGTAGCCGACTATGGGAGTAAAGGCAAGAACGAAGAGTGAACAACGTCCCGCCAGACTACGGCCGCGGGGGAATCGTCCGAGTTAGTCAAAATCGTCGCCGTCTCGCCAATAGCGGCGGCGACCGCGCGCACATGTTTCAGGTGTAGCAGGTTTCCAGGCGTGCACTTCGCTTGACACAGATGCCCGATCCCTGCCCTTTGGCCACAGGGATGGGGGGCTTCCGTGGCTATTATTATCATCGCCGTCACGATCGCGTCGCATCTCGCGTTGGCGGTCGTGCTGTTCTTTGGTGTGAACTGGATCGGAGAACATGCCGAAGAGTTTGGTTACGCCAGTACAACACTGTTTGAGGATGCAAACGAAAACGTCGCCCTGAACTTCTTTCTGCGGGCGATGTCGCCTGCTGTTTTCATCATCGCGCTGGCTGCCTTCACCGTCGCGGTCGGCCGGTCCGAATGGCGACTGGGCATCTACTGGATTGCCATCTACTACTATCTCTTCCGCGCAGGCGTCATTATCGCGCTGAACCGTCAACGGCTAATCAGTTGGCCGAGGTTTGCACTCCACACGGTGGCTGGGATCGGCTTCGCGATGATCGCCTATCACTATCTGATCCTGCCAAATCGCTCACTCCTGCCGGACGTGGAGCAAATGGGGAATGAGCTTTGGCTTGCTATTCTGGCCTTCCTTTACGCGGTCGCGAACAAGGTTCCCCTGTCTGGTGGACCAGGGGCAAAACGGCGAAACAGTTTCGTCGCCGTGCACTACCAGCGAGCCCGCTCCCTGTTTGGCAGTATCATCGAAGGACGAGCATCTGATGATCGACTAAAGCTGATCATCTACGGAGTGCTGGTTTACGAGGACTATGCGAGACCGGCTATGATCCGGTCGGTGGAACGCCTCATGTTCTGGAAAAGGAACCGAACAACCGGCATAATGCAGGTGGCTGCAGATGAACCCCTTAGCGACGCCGAAAGCGTAACACGAGGTACGGACCTACTGGTTCAGTACTGGGCGGCCCATGCTGGCGAGCAATACGTGTCTGATCGGGTACGCAAAACCATAGCCGACTACAACGCCGACGATGAGTACATCGACCGGGTGGGAGACGTTATGGAGATCATAGCCAAGCGCGCTGATCCGAGCTTCCGACCTGCCTACGAAATGACCGTTTGGGGCGTCGAAGCCACAAGCGAAGCAGAAGGTGACTGAGCTAAGGTCGAGGCGACCGCTGCACCGCCCTGGGCCTCTCGTCTCGGCGTCCCTTTTTTGAGGCGAGCGATCACGGGTAGGTCTCCCAACGCTGGACCGCGGTCGCTCACCGTCGCGGCCACTCCCCGATCACCTCATATCGTCCCTGCCCATAAAGGCTCCGCACCAGTGCGAACCCATCCACCCGCAGCGTCGGCGGCCGCTCCAGCACCAGTTCGGGGGCATTCACCCGGTCGTAGCAGAGCGTCAGGTGAAACGCCTCGCTGGGCGCCGAGCGCACTTCGAAGCCGCGCTCCAGCATGCCCCAGCGCAACAGGCGCGCCAGTTCCACCAGCGGGGTGTCCGAACCGGGACGCAGCACCAGCGGCGGCGAGCCGACCTTGCGGCGGAAGCTGGCAAGCCGGGTGAAGGCGACGTCGAACGGCTGGAAGCCGATGGCGTCGCCGGCGGCCATTGCGACCGCCAGGTCGCTGCCGCTCAACTCCTGGTAGAAGCCGACGCCGACCAGCGAGATGTGAAGCGTCGTCGCCGGCAGCAGTGCCGCGGTGATCCCGTTGAGGCGCCGCTGCTCGTCGACGATCTGCTGCAATACGGGCCGGATCGCGCCGCCCACCAGCACGGCGAAGAACACCGGGTCGCGGCCCTGTCGCGGAGGCACCCTGATGGACTTGAGCGGCCGCGTGTCCTCAGCGAACATCGACAGCTGTGGCAGGTCGGTCATCTCATCGGTCCTCCGTTTCAGGGACGGCTAAGGAACCAGTGAGGCAAAGCGACAGTCAAGAACAAAAAGAGAACAAATTGTGTGAAAGCCGCGCGCTCGACCTTCGCCCAACTTGCCTCGGGCGCCGCGCATTGCCAAGCTCATCGCCTCGCGACTCCGAACGGCCCGACCAGCGGCCGGTACAAGCTCACATAGGGAAGAGATGACCAAGATCACCGGGATCGAGACGATCCGCACGCGCGCCGACGGCACCTGGCTGTTCGTCAAGGTTCTGACCGACCAGCCGGGCCTCTACGGCATCGGCTCGGCCTCCGATCACTATCGCGCCAAGGTGGTGCAGACAGCGATCGAGAACGTCACGCCGCTGCTGATCGGTCGCGACGTCAGCCGCATCGAGGATATCTGGCAGTCCGTCTACACCCAGAGCTACTGGCGCAACGAAGCCATCGGCAACACCGCGCAGGCCGGCATCGACATGGCGCTCTGGGACATCAAGGGCAAGGAGGCCGGGATGCCGGTCTACCAGTTGCTCGGCGGCAAGACCCGCAGCGCCGTCGCCGCCTACGCTCATGCCCAGGGCAACTCGCTCACCGAGCTCGAGGACGATGTGCGTCGCTACTGGGAGGAGGGCTATACCGTCATCCGCTGCCAGCTCGGCAATTACGGCGGCGGCGGCTTCCTCGACCGCGCCAATGCCCGCGGCCCCAAAGGTCACTGGCCGCAGGACAAGGCCTTCGACGACGATGCCTACCTGCAGGCCATCCCCGAGATGTTCGCGCACCTGCGCGACAAGCTCGGCTGGGGGCCGAAATTCACCCACGACGTGCACGAGCACCTCGCGCCCACCAACGCGGTGCAACTGGCCAAGCTCCTCGAACCCTACCGGCTGTACTTCCTCGAGGATCTGCTCTCTCCCGAGCAGGTCGGCTGGTACCGCCAGGTACGCCAGCAATGCGCTACGCCGCAGGCGATGGGCGAGCTGTTCGTCAACCCGCACGAATACCTGCCGCTGATCACCGAGCGGCTGATCGATTTCGTTCGCGTCCGCATCTCGAAGGGCGGCGGCATCACCCAGGCGCGCAAGATCGCGACGCTGTGCGAATGGTTCGGCGTGCAGACCGCCTGGCAGGAAGGTGGCGACAACGACCCCGTCAACCAGATGGCCGCCATGCATGTCGATCTCGCTTCGACCGCCTTCGGCATCCAGGAAGAGAACCACTTCAAGCCCGAGGAATATGAGCTGTTCCCCGGCCACGCCACCCTTGAAGGCGGTTATCTCTACGGCAACGAGCAGCCGGGCCTCGGCATCGATATCGATGTGAAGAAGGCCGAAGCGCTGCTCGACCCGGACAAGGCCGCCAAGTCGCACTACATGGCCGAGGATCGCCGCCGCGACGGCGGTATCGTGCGCCCATGATCGGCGAGGGGAGGGCGGGTAAGGCTGTCCTCCTCCACCAGCTCGCCTGGCCGACTGCCGCGGCCGCGCTGCTAGGCGTAGGCCACCCAGCCGCGGAAGCTCAGCCCGGCATAGAACAGGCTGACACCCGAAAATCCTGCCTCGCGCAGCATCGCTTCCTCGTCCTCCGGGGCGAGGATGGAAAGCCGGGTGCCGATCGCCTCGCGCGAACTCTGCAGCTGCGCCGGGTCGACCCCGTCGGGCGCGCCGAACGCCACATGCCGCGCGATCCACATCGAACGCTCCGGCTCGGTCTGGGCAAAGCTGATATGGGCCAGCACCAATGGCGCCCCCCGCCTCAGCCGACAATGCAGCTGCCGCAGCGTTTCCAGCCGTTGCGCCTGTGCAATGAAATGGAATGTCAGGATCGATGTCGCCCCGTCGAACGGTCCTTCCGGCGCGTCGGCGATATAGCCCTCATGCAGTCGAATCCGATCGGCGTAAGGGGAGGTCATCTCCGCAGCCAGCCGCAGCATGTCCGCCGACGGATCGACGCCGTCGAACGACCAGCCGGGCTGCGCCTCGGCGAACGCCCTGAGCTCCAGCCCGCCACCCGCCCCGAGCACGAGCACCCGGCCATCGGCCGGAACCCGTTCGGCCAGCAGCATGCGCGCCATCCGGTGCAGGCCGTGAAAGCCGGGGACCTGCCGTGGCGGCCCGTCGGCATAGGAATGGACGGCAGAGCCGGAAAATGGAGGGGTCATGGGCTACCTGCGTTGTGCTCAGACGCCGCAGATGATCACCGGGCCCGGCAACGTCAAGGCGCCGACGGCAGAAACACCAGCATGCCAAGGACCTTGAGCATTTCGCCGATTCAACCATAGGGCGAAATGCCCTAGTGTCGGCGCGATCGACGACCGGGGAGACGGACCATCGCAAGCGTCATCGACTGGCAGGCGGACCTCGCGCACCTGGCCGACGGCATCGTGACCCGTCACCGGCACCCATTCCACCTCATCACCCAGGCGGCGTTCGAGGCGAAGGTGGGCGAGCTTTCCCGGCGGCTGCCCGAGCTGTCCGACGATGCCGCACTCGTCGGCTTGCGCGGCATTGCCGCCAGCATCGGCGACGGCCATACCTTCGTCGTCGCACCGCCACGGCCGAAACTCCCGATCGAGTTCTGCTGGTTCGGCGAAGAGCTGACGGTCATTCGCGCCGCGGCGGCGCAGCGAGCCCTGATCGGCGCCCGCGTAACGGCCATCGGCGACCATCCTGCCGCGGCGGTGCAGGGTCGCCTCCAAGGGCTCATCCCGCAGGGCGAAAACCAGGGATACATCTTGGCGCGGAGCGTCGAGCTGATGCGCGAGCCGCAGGTGCTGGCAGCCCTCGGTATCGCGCCGGTCTTCCATTTCGTCGATGCCGGCGGGCGCGAGTCGGTGACGACGCTCGCGGCAGATGAGGCGCCGTTGCTGACCGCCGGGGCCGCCCTACTGTCGATGCAGCGAATGGCTGAACCGTTCTGGTTCTCGCGGCTTGCCGACCAGGATGCCGTCTATGTCCAGTTCCGCTCCTATACCGGGCTCGAGGCCAATGCCGGCCGGCTGTTCGAAACGCTGGCGAAGCGACCAGCCGACCGGCTTGTCATCGATCTCAGGCAGAATGGCGGCGGCAACTTTCTCGCCGGTCGGCAATGGCTGCTGGTTCCCATCGAACTGCTGGGGCTGGTCGCCGGCCAGCTCTTCGTGCTGGTCGGCCGTCGCACCTTCTCGGCCAGCATGGTCAACGCCATCGATTTTCACCGTGAGACCGAAGCGATCCTGGTGGGCGAACCGATCGGCGCGCGTCCCCATGGCTACCAGGAGAATGGTTGGTTCACGCTGCCGGCCTCCGGACTGAGGGTTTCGGCGGCCACACGGCTCTACCGTTTTGGCCCCGAGCAGGACGTGACGTTCCAGCCGGACCAGCGGATCGACATGACACGTGCCGATTTCATTGCCGGTCGCGATCCGGTGCTGCAATGGGCACTCGGCGCGGCTGGGCCATGAAGCGACCTATGCGCCGGCCAGGTCGGGCATGCCGCTGAACACTTCGAGGATCACCCCGATATCGGGCGCGCTGTCGAGGTAGTGCACCTCGATGCCGGTGAAGCTGCCACTGAGGATCGATCGGCCGCCCCGCGCCGCCTGGTTCGCCAGCGTCTGCCGGAAGTCGGGCGTCCGCACCGCGACATGGTGCACGCCGCCGACACCGCCGCGCTCGGCGAGAAACCGACCGAACATGTCGGCCTCGTCCTGCGGTTCGATCAATTCCCACATCACGCCACCCACCATGGTCATGGCGATGCGCGATTTCCATTGCGCAGGCTGGCCGTCGACCAGCACGTTCTCGGCATTTTCGGGCCCGATCTCCATGAAGTCCCATGGCCCGATGCCATATTGCTCTTCATAGGCGCGCACTGCCGCCTCGAGATCAGGCACCACGATGCCCAGCTGCATGGTCTGGGTGAAAGTCGGCTGCTTCCGCGACATGACGTGCTCCCGTATTAAACGTAATTGTTGATCAACATGATTGTTGAATATGAGTGATCGCCGGCTGTCAAGACGTGGGTTGGCTCGATCGCGCTGCTGCCGTTAGGGTGCCCGTCTTTTCAAGACTGAGGAGTGCGGGCATGCGGTTCGAAGGGCAGGCGGTTTACGTCACCGGGGCAGGGCACGGCATCGGACGGGCCACCGCATTGCGGCTTGCGGCCGAAGGCGCCGCGGTCGCCGTTTCCGATATCGACGGCCCGGCGGCCGAGGCAGTGGCCGCCGAGCTGGTCGCGATGGGGCACCACGCCTTCGCAACCGTCTGCGATCTCACTAACCGTGCCGCGGTCGACGCTTCGATTGCCGATGCCGTCGGCCGTTTCGGCCAGCTCAACGTGCTCGTCAACACCGCCGGTGGCGATTGGGATGAGCCGGCACTGGGCGAGATCCCCGATGAGCTGTTCGAGCGCAAACTGAACGTCAATCTCACCAGTGTGTTTCGCTGCGTTCGCGCCGCCCTGCCGGCCCTCATCGCCGCCGGGCCGGGCAGCAACGTCGTCAGCATCGGCTCGATCAACGGCGACTGGGCCTTTGGCGGCTACGCTTACTCGGCGGCGAAGGCCGGTCTCGAAATCCTCACCAAGAACTTCGCGGCCCGCTATGGCAGCCGCGGCGTACGATTCAACCTGATCAGCCCCGGCACCATCCGCACCCGCAACTGGACGGTTCGCGAAGACGATGGCGGCAAGCGCGCCCGCAAATACCCGCTCGGCCGCATCGGCGAGCCCGAGGACATCGCCGCGGCGGTGGCCTTCCTCGCTTCAGCCGACGCCTCCTGGATCACCGGCGTCAACCTGCCGGTCGAAGGCGGCATCATGACCGGCGGGCTGCATGATCTGATCATGGAGGGGTGAGGCGCGACCGCTCACCCCACGTCGTCCTCTGCCGCCTCGCGCTTGCGGCCAGTGATCATCGCCAGCGGCAGGTTCTCGCGGTGGCGGAGGCTGGCGATCAGCACGCCGCCCAGGTGCAGCGCCACCAGCACCAGGATCTGCCGCGCCAGCGCCGCATGCAGCACCTCGATCCATTCGACGCCCCAGAACGCGTCGGTGGTCTGCAGCCAGCCGACCGTCACCTGTGCGGCGACCGTCGCGATCAGCGCCACCACCATGGCGCCGCCGGCCGGGTTGTGCCCGATATGCCGCCGCTCGGCGCCGCGCGCGATGTCGCGCAGATAGCCCAATGTCGCCCTGGGTCCGCGCACGAAGCTCAGGAACCGCGCATGCCCCGGGCCGAACAGCCCCCAGCCGACCCGGACGACGATCAGCGCCCCGGCAACGTATCCGGCCAGCTGGTGCAGTCCCTTGGGATGCCCCGATGTCAGCCAGGCTGTGGCGATGCTGGCGGCCAGCCCCCAGTGCAGGACCCGCACCAGCGGGTCCCACACCAGGATCTTGCCTCTTGGCTCAGTCGGCTTCGACATCGAGCATCTTCAGCGTTTCGGGGTCGAACAGGTTCTCCATCCGGGTGCCGTCGGCCTTGCTCGCGTAGACCTCGTAGCAGCCCTTGTCGTCCTTGATCTGCTTGACGGCCCAGCCATCCTTTTCGAGCTGCGCCTTCAGCGCATCCTTGGGTTGAGCCTTGGCGGCGGCAACGTTGCACACGTCGGCAGCGAAGGCCGGCGTGACCAGCGTTGCGGCGACGAGCGCCAGGGCGAGCATCTTCTTCATCGGGATTTCCCTTTCGTGGCACCGGCCTGTCGCCGGCGGCACCGGTTTGGCTGAGCTTGCTTACGCCGTGCTGACGCCTTGCCCGGTCCCGCGTAAGGTTCGTGTCAGGATCGCGTGGCATGCGGAGCCCGTGTTCGGAGATCTGCGATGCGGCTGCTGCTGGTGGAGGACGATGACATGCTCGGCCAGGCGGTCCGCGATCACCTGGTCGCCAATGGCCATGCGACCGACTGGGTCCGTCGGCTCGACGCGGCCGAAGCCGCCCGCTTCGCCATGCCCTATGATGTGCTCCTGCTCGATCTCAACCTGCCCGACGGGCGCGGGCTCGAGTTCCTGCGGGCGCTGCGACGCCAGGGTGACACCACGCCGGTGATCATCACCACGGCAATGGACCAGCTGAGCATGCGCATCGATGGGCTGAACGCCGGAGCCGATGACTACCTGGTCAAGCCGTTCGATCTGGGCGAACTGCTGGCCCGGCTCGGCGCCGTCGGCCGCCGCTATGCCGGCAACCCCAATCCCTTGCTGGTGATCGGCCCTCTCGAGGTCGATGCGCCGCGCCGTGTCGCGACGGTATCGGGTCGGCCGGTCGAGCTCTCGGCCCGCGAATGGGCCGTACTGGAACGCCTGGCGCAGCACCCGGGAACTTTGGTCTCCAAGGCTCAGCTCGAAGATGCGCTGTTCGGCTTTGGCGACGAGGTCGAAAGCAACGCCGTCGAGGTCTATGTCAGCCGGCTGCGCCGGAAGCTGGAAGCCGGCGTGATCCACACGGTGCGCGGCCTCGGCTACCGGCTGGCGCCGCCGTGAGCCAGCCCAGCATCACCCGTCATCTCGTGCTGGTGCTGACCGTCGGCGCGACGACCCTGTGGCTGCTTGGCGGCCTCGTCACCATGCTCGTTGTCCGCAGCGAACTGGAGCGCACGCTCGACGGCGGGCTGCGCGAAACTGCCGAACGTGTTCTGCCGCTGGCCATTGACGGGCTGACCGATGACACCGATGGCGACCACGACCCGGGCGGCCGGCATCCGGGCCTGCCTGAGTCGGGGCGGGGGGAGTACGTGGTCTACCAGGTGCGCGATGCCGATGGCCTGCGCATGCGGTCGCACGACGCACCTGAGGAGCCTTTTGCCGCGCCGCTCGTCGAGGGGTTCGTCACGGCCTCGCCATGGCGGATCTACACCACGGGCGACCCGCGCTCCGGCCTTTACATCCAGGTGGCCGAGTCGGTGGAACGGCGGAACGCCGCGCTCTGGGGCAGCGCCGCGGCGCTGCTATTGCCGCTGCTTCTGCTGATCCCCGCGTCGATCCTCGGGATCCGCTGGGCGGTCGAGCGCGGCATGCGGCCGCTGCGTCGGCTGGGAAACGAGGTGGCACGCCGCGACGTCGCCAACCTCGAGCCGGTGGGTGACGCGACTGCGCCGCAGGAACTGCGTCCGATCTCCAGCGCGATCGACGGCCTGCTGCTCAGGTTGCGTGCCGCCTTCGACGCCGAGCGTGCTCTGGCCGCCAACAGCGCACATGAGCTGCGCACCCCGATCGCCGGCAGCCTCGCCCAGGCCCAGCGCCTGGTGGATGAACTGGCCGGGCACGCGGCGCAGGGCCGGGCCCGCCGGGTCGAGGAATCCCTGCATCGGCTTTCGACCCTGGCGGACAAGCTGCTGGCGCTGTCGCGCGCCGAGGCCGGGGTAGCGCGGCTTGCCGAGCCGATCGACCTGCTGCCGGCGCTGCGGCTGATCGCTGCCGACGCGCAGCGCGCCTTCGGGCCGCGGCTCACCCTGGTGGTGGCACCCGGCGCCCGCCTCGTCGCCCAGCTCGACCTCGATGCCTTTGGCATCGTCATGCGCAACCTGCTCGAAAACGCCCAGCTGCACGGGCCGTCCGGCGGCCCGGTCGAGATCGCGGTCGGCGCGGGTTTTGTCGAGGTGAGCAACGCCGGGCCGGTCGTTCCCGGCGATCGTCTCGCGGTGCTGGCGCGTCGGTTCGAGCGGGGCAGCGCCGAGGCCCCCGGCTCGGGCCTCGGCCTAGCCATTGTCGAGAGCATCACCCGGCAGGTCGGCGGCCGGCTTGAGCTGCTGTCGCCACGCCCTGGTCACGCCGACGGGTTCACGGCCCGGATCGTGCTGGGCAGCTAGATCAGCGTTGCAGGACGTTCTCGTCCAGCTCGGCGCGGCTGCGCAGGATGCGCTTGGCTCCACCGAAACCATCCCATAGCCGCTGGTGCGCCTGCCGGGAGTTGGCGTTCTGCCGGTTGGGGTATTCGGCTGCCCAGGCCAGCAGAGCCGCAAACGCTTCGTCTTCCGGCCCCTGGCCGCCGCGACGGCGAACATTGTCGAGACACTCATCGACCGGCAGGTCGAGGAAAATGAACTCGGTGGCACGGGGCAGGGCGGCCGGCAACAGCCAGCCATAGACGCCCTCCATCACCCACGACCCCTCGGTGGCACGTTCGGCCACCTCGTGGAACACCACCTGCTTGTCGCGTTCCTTGCCGCCATAGGCATCCTGCCAATAGACATCATCGAGGCGCACCAGCGGCACCGCCAGGCGCTCCGACAGCCGCTCGCCCAGCCAGGTCTTGCCCGACCCGCTATTGCCGGTGATCAATATCCGCACATCGTCAGCCATCATTGGCCGCCTTGGGCGAAAGCAGCGACCTGGCGCGTTCGGTGCGTTCCGTTGCCATCACCGACATCGCAAACTCCATCGGCAGGCTCCAGAGGAAGGCACTTAGCGGCTTCATTTCGTTGAGGTCGTATCCAAGATCGCTCAGCCGCACGAGGAACCAGTCGGGTTTCGCCACCGCCGACATGTCACTCGACTTCTCGGCCAGTTCGATTACCGGGAGCATCGCAGCATAGGTATCGAACCCCAAGGCATAGGCCATCGCCTCGTCGAAGTGCCCAGACTTGATCTGCGGGTAGCGGTCGCGGACCGCGTGCTTGATCGATAGCAGTCCTGCGCGCGTAAACGGCGTAACTCCAAACGGCATGCCAGACCTCATCTCTGGGTCGACGTCCGCCGATTACGCGTCGACCAGGGCTGAGGTCGGTCGCAAGCTGTCCGCAGAGCTCCCTTCAACCCGGCGGCAGGTTTGGCTGGAGCGGCCCTCGGCAGGCTAGCGCTCGCAATTGTACAAGGCAACCGGGCGCGGCACGTGAGGTGGCGGCCTAGTGAGCCTGGCCCGACACCAGCACGGCCGCCGCGTGGTTGGCCCTGGACAGCGCCGTGCTCATGGCGGCCCCACCAGCCACCTCGGCGGCCAGCGTGCCGACAAAGGCATCGCCCGCGCCATGTGTGCTGATCACGGCGACCGGCTCCGCGGCAATCAGCAGGGTTTCGTCACCAGCGGCATATGCCAGCCCGGCAGCCCCGGCCGTCACGATCACCTGCGGGAAGCTGCGCGCGAGAAGCAGTGCCGCCGACTTTGCCTCGTTGAGGGTGCCAGGTACGGGTGACCCGGCGAGGGTCGCCGCTTCACCGGCGTTGACAACGAGCAGATCGACCTGCGCCGCGAGTTCGGCGCTCAGCGGCCGGGCAGGGGCGGCGTTGAGGATGACCAGGCTGCCCGATGCTCGAGCTGCGCCGGCAGCCAAGGTGTTGGCCGCGTCCGGGACCTCGTTCTGCAGGATCAGCACGCGAGTGTCCGACCAGAACGAGGCGTCCGGAACATCTGCTGCGCCGAGGGCCAGGTTGCTGCCGGAGACGATCACCGCGCGGTAGTCGCCGGTCTTGTCCGACAGCGCGACGCTCATCCCCGAACCCGCCCCAGCGATCACGCGCAGGCGCGAATGGTCGATCCTCCGACCGTCGAGATCGGCTCGCAACGCCACGCCGAACTGGTCATTGCCGATGGCGCCGATCATTGCCACGCTGGCGCCCGCCTTCGCCGCCGCCACCGCCTGATTGCGCCCCTTGCCGCCAAGCTTCGGCGCCCAGGATTGGCCGACGGCCGTTTCGCCTTGCTGTGGCCAGGCCTGGGTCTGGACGGTGATGTCGTAGTGCAGGCTGCCGAAGACGACAACAGTGTTGCTCATGCGGGCCGCGGCGCGGACAACGCGGCCTGCACGATCGCCTGCACCGATACCGCGTCCTGTCGCGCCATGGCCTCGTCCAGGCTGTTGGACGCATCGAGCCGGTCGACCACGGCCATCATCGAGGTCACGGTGGCGATGTTGACCGAGCACTCGTGCACCGGGTCGAGCCCGGTCATATCGGGGAAGGTGTCGAAGTAGATCGGCCCCTGGTAGCCGTCATGTCGAACCTGGCGCAGCAGCTCGATCGTCTTGAGCGTGTTGACCGCGCCCACCATCAGCCCGTCATCGCGTTTGCCGTAACCGTCATTGAGGTGCACGCCGAGCAGTCGGCTGTGGCGTGCGATCAGTGCGGCGGCAAAAGCCGGCTGCTCGTCGGCATAGAGCGAATGGGCGAAATCGAGAGTCACGCCCAGGTTGGCAAGCCCGATCTCACGGATCGCCAGCAGTGTCGTCGCGCAATCGGGCAGCAGCGAATAGGAGCGCGGCTCGTTCGGCTTGTACTCGATGCTGATGTCGCATTCCGGCTGGTACGCCGCCACCTCGCGGATGCCGTCGATCTCCATCGACCACAATCGATCGTAGTTCGCCTGCAGCGCGTAGTCGAAGCCGTCCTGGCCCAGCCACAGCGTCATCAGCGGCGCGCCTGCCTCGAGCGCCGCATCGATGCCACGCTTGGTCAGGTCGATGGCGGCGCGTCGAATCGCGGGGTCTGGATTGGTGAATGCGCCGATCTTGAACGCCGGCTCGGTATAGTAACGCATTGCGAGGCCGTTGATCTCCAGCCCCAGGTCGCGAATGCCCTGCGCTGTGGCAGCGACGCCGGCGCCGAGGTGATCTGGATAGTTCAGATCGACATGCGTCAGTCCGGTCGCCGTCGCCGCTCGCGCGGTCAGCTGCAGGACGCTCGGCTTTCCCGTGAGGCCAGGCCATGCGGCGTCCGGTCGCGAGGCGAACGAATTGAGCCGGGTTGCGAAGTGCAGCGCTGTCACGGCCGTCCCTTCCTCCCCGCTCAGGCCGTCGGTGCGGCGCTCTCGATATAGTTGCGCGAGTAGCGGCCCTTGAGGCTGGTCAGCACTTCATAGCCGATGGTGTTGGCGATATCGGCATGGTCGTCGACGGTGACCTGCTTGCCGATGATCTCGACCATCTCGCCCGGCGCCGGCGGCCGCGGCAGGTCGGTGATGTCGACCCCGATCATGTCCATCGACACCCGACCCACCACCGGGCAGGGCTGGCCCTGGATCACCACATGCGTGCCGCGGTGATTGTTGGACGAACTCAGCGAGCGGAAGAAGCCGTCGGCATAGCCGATGGCGACGATGGCGAGACGGCTGTCGCGCGACATCGTCTGCAGGGCGCCATAGCCGACTGTTTCGCCGGTCTTGACGTCCTTGGTCATCAGCACCGGCGCCTCGAGCGTCACCACCGGGGCCATCGGGTTGCGCCGGCCGGCGACGGCGCGGCCGCCATAGAGCGCAATGCCCGGGCGAACCATCTGGAAATGGTTCTCGCGGTTGCTCATCAGCCCGGCCGAGTTGCTGAGCGAGGCCGGAACGCCAGGGAACTGGGCCATAACCGAGGTGAACAGCGCCAGCTGCGTGCGGTTCTTCTCATGCGCCGGAGTGTCCGCGCAGGCCAGGTGGCTCATGATCATCTGCGGCGCGTAGCCGATCGAGTCGACCAGCCGCTTGACGATCGAGGTCTCGTTGAGCCGGAAGCCGAGCCGGTTGATGCCGGTGTCGAAATGCAGCGCCGCCGGCAATGCCTGGTTGGAGGCGGCGCAGGCCTGCAGCCATTCCTCCAGCATGGGGATCGAGGCAAGGCACGGCATCAGCCGCTCGCCGACATAGAGCGGCGCTGAGCCCGGGTAGAGCCCCGAGAGGATGAAGATGTGGCTGTCCTCGGGCAACGCCGCCCGTACTGCGATGCCTTCGTCGGGCGTTGCGGCAAAGAAGAAGCGGGCACCGGCCTCGTAAAAGGCGCGCGAGGCCTGGGCGATGCCGGTGCCATAGGCGTCGGCCTTCACCACCGCGCCGGTCAGCGCGCCGCGGCTCACCTTGTCGAGGGCCTGCCAGTTGCGCTTCAGCGCCCCCAGGTCGACCGTCAGCCGCCCACCGTAGCCGGTCGCAATGGCCGGTGCCGCCATCACTATTCCATCCTTTCGGGCAGGTAGTCGGCTCGCGCCAGGTTGCCGAAGCGCGTGAACTGCGCCTCAAAGCTCACCTGCACGGTGCCCGTGGGGCCGTGACGCTGCTTGCCGATGATGACTTCGGCCTTGCCGTGCACCTGTTCCATCTCGCCCTGCCACGCCATGTGTTCCGGCGTACCCTCCTTGGGCTCCTTGTTCTTGAGGTAATATTCCTCGCGATACACAAAGAGCACCACGTCGGCGTCCTGCTCGATGGAACCGGATTCGCGCAAGTCCGCAAGCTGGGGATGCTTGTCGTCGCGGTTTTCGACCTGTCGGCTGAGCTGGCTGAGCGCGATGATCGGCACTTCCAGCTCCTTGGCCAGGGCCTTGAGCGTGGTGGTGATTTCGGTCAGTTCCTGCACGCGGTTCTCGCTCGCCTTCTTGGACGAACCGCTGAGCAGTTGCAGGTAGTCAACGATCAACAGGTCGAGCCCCTTCTGGCGCTTCAGGCGCCGGGCGCGGGCGGCGAGCTGTGCCACCGAGATGCCGCCGGTATCGTCGATATAGAGCGGCACCTGCGCCATCAGGTTCGAGGTGTCGACCAGCTTGGAAAACTGGCTCTCGTGGATATTGCCGCGGCGGATGTCGGACGAGGAGATCTCGGCCTGCTCGGCGAGAATACGCGTCGCCAGCTGCTCGGCGCTCATTTCGAGGCTGAAGAAGCCGACATGCCCGCCGTCGACGGTCTTTGAATGCCCATCCGCCTGCACTTCGCCGCGAAAGCTCTTGGCCACATGGAAGGCGATGTTGGTGGCGAGCGAGGTCTTGCCCATGGCAGGACGCGCCGCGAGGATGATCAGGTCGGAGCGCTGCAGCCCGCCCATCAGCCGGTCGAGATCGGTGAGCCCGGTCGAGGTGCCCGACAGCGTGCCGTCGCGGCCATAGGCCTCACCGGCCATCTTGATGGCTTCGGTCAGGGCCGCCGAAAAGCTCTGGAAGCCGCCATCGTAGCGGCCCTTTTCCGCCAGGTCGAACAGCGCTTTCTCGGCCTCTTCGATCTGCTTGTTGGCCGTCGCCTCGACATCGGAGTCGTAGGCGATCTGCACCATCTCCTCGCCGATCTGGATCAGGTTGCGGCGGATCGCCAGATCATAGATCGACTGGCCGTAATCGGCCGCGTTCAGCACCGTCGTTGCCTCCGCCGCCAGCCGCGCCAGATACTGCGGCATGGTCACTTCGGCGGTCAGCGCGTCGGCGAGGTAGGTCTTGGCAGTGATCGGCGTCGCCGTCTTGCCGGCGCGGATGATCTTGGCCAGCACCTCATAGATGGTGCGGTGGATCGGCTCGTAGAAATGCTCGGGCACGAGGAAGTCGCTGACCCGGTAGAACGCTTCGTTGTTGACCAGGATCGCTCCGAGCAAAGCCTGCTCCGCCTCCACGTTGTGGGGCGCAAGGCGGAAGCCCTTCTCGTCTTCCGGACGCAGGCGATGCACGTTGTTGTCGGCCATGGCGACTCGAAGTCTCCTCCCAAAGTGTAAGGATTGGTTTACCAGCGGCACCGGCCTGGACGACTAGAAAATGTGACGCTGCGGTGGCCGAATCGGGTCATCGCGACGACGCCTGTGGTTAGTGTTGAAAGCGGGGGAAACCAAGGCGGCGCGTTTGCATTCGTGCGGTCAGGTCGACCGCCGATTCGTACCCGTCATGCCGCGGCGTCGCGCTCCAGCGCGGCGATGATACGGCGCATCATGCCGTAGAACAGCTCGCGCTCTTCGGGTTGCAGCGCGTCGGTCGCGATGCCGTTGACCTCAATGGCGGAAACGAAGGCTGCCTTGGCCCGCTCGCGGCCAAGCGGCGTCAGCGACACCCGGGCGCTGCGCCGGTCGTTCGGATCGGGTGTCCTCAGCACCAGCCCGTCTCGCTCCATGCGGCTGAGCGTGTTGGCCATGGTCGGCTGCTCCACCGCGGCGAGCTGCGCCAGCGCCTTCTGCGTCATCGCGCCTCCGTCCTGCAACGCGAAGAACACCGGCATCGGACCGGAATTCCCGCCCGCCAGCCGCCGCTCGATGGCGCGCGCAAACAGCCGCGCCGCCCAGTTGGTGAGGTAACCGGCCGAGGTTTCGCGAATATAGCTCATGTGCATAGCTTGCTATTTAAATCCATAGTGTGCTATGTAAATCCGAATGCAAGCGAAACGCAAGGAGGCCTCGATGTCGATCAAGAGCAGTTCGACCCGTTATGGCAGCGTCGCCATCGCCATCCATTGGCTCACCGCCCTGATGATCGTGGGGCTGTTTGCCACCGGCCTTCTGGCCGCCGCGCAGGTTGACCCTGCGGCCAAGCTTGCCTTGCTGCGGGCGCACCTTCCGCTGGGGGCAGGGGTGCTGCTGCTGACCTTGCTGCGCATCGTCTGGTGGTTGGTCGCCGACCGCCATCCGGCGCTCCCGGCCGATCAGCCGAACTGGCAGAAACTCACGGCCAGGGCCGTGCACTTTGCGCTCTACGCGGTGGTGCTGGTGACGGCCTCGAGCGGCATCGCCACGATCATCATCTCGGGAGCGCTGCCGGCCATTGTCGGCTCGGCTACGCTCCCCAACCTCGAAACGGTGCTGCCGCGCGCCGTCCACGGCATCGCCGCGCGCCTGATGCTGGGCCTGCTCGCCCTCCACATCGGGGCGGCGCTGTACCATCAGTTCATCCGCCGCGACCGGCTGCTCTCGCGGATGGGCGTGGGCGCCGCCTAGCGGCCGGCTATCAGCGCCTCGATCCCATCCAGCAGGCGTTCGAGACCGAAGCGAAAAGCCCGCTCGCCCCAGAACTCACCTTGCCTCGCTTCGGTAGCGGCCCGGCCGACCCGCGCCGTGAGCGGAAACCTGTTGGGGTCGACGAACCGCTCCAGCTGCGGCATTGCGTGCCGCCACCACTCCGGATCGCCGAGACCGGTTTGCTCCCGCTCCGCCAGCAGCCCTGATTGCAGCGTTGCGGCATGGGCGGCATGGTTGATCACGGTGGCCAGCGCCTGTTCCATCTCGAAATCGGTAAGGCCGATGCTCTCGAGCACCGCCAGTTCGGTCTCGTTCTTCTGGATTTCGTGTGGTCCCATCGGCGAGCGAGCAGGGCGCGCCGTCTGCAGCCAGCGATTGGCGAGAAACAGCCTATGGTTCGCCTCCGCAATCTGGGTCAGACCGCTGCGCCAGTTGCGGCCGCAGGGCAAGGCGCCGGCCGGATAGAGATTGCGATAGGCCCGGTCGACCATCAGCGCCAGAAGCGCCGCCTTGCCTGGGGCGAAGCTGTAGGTGGCCATCGTCCGCACGCCGAGGCGCATTGCGATGGCGCGCATCGACAGCCCTTCAAGGCCTTGCGAACATACCAACTCGGTGGCCGCTGCGACGAAGTCGTCGATGGTCAGCCCGCTCCGCCCGACCGGGCGGGCATGGTCGCTCCACAGCAGCGCGATGGTTCCGGCAAGTGAGCTGTCGATGTCGTCGCCGGCCAACGCGGTCTCCGCGGCTGATGGTCAGCATTCCTTAGCACCCCGACGTCGTTCGACCATAGGTTTGACGATTGCCTCGAATCGATACAGTGTATCGATATGCTGTATCGACAAGGGGGTGATCATGATCAATGACGGGATGGTTCGGATTGAGGAAACCTCGGCCTGGGCGTTCGCCAGCGCTGCACGGCTTGATCCCGGGGCAGCAGCTTCTGCATCGGGGACGGTAACGATCGCTCGCCCGCCCGACCTGGTCTGGGGGCTGTTGCGAGACGTGTCGAACTGGCCGCAGGTTCGAGACGATGTCCGCGACGTGGTGCCGCTGGAGGACGGCGCCTTCACGTGGTCCGCCGGTGCGGTCCCGGTCCGCTCACGTTTTGCCCGAGCAGAGCCCGGCCATCTCCTGACCTGGTCCACGCAAGCTGCGGGCCTCGAGGCCGTACACATCTATCGTTTCGAAGGTGTTGGTTCGGATACCAGGCTGCACGCAACAGAATCGATGAGCGGTCCGCTCGCCCTGCAAGCCATCACCGACGCGCAACTGGAAGCGCAGATCGCCTCCTGGCTGGCCGGTCTCAAGGTACTGGCCGAGGGGCGCTGAAATGCAAGAGGCCGGGATCGCTCCCGGCCTCTGCGCAACTCTGATCGGGCTGGCTTAGAACCCGAAGGTGATACCGGCCTGCACGATGTGGTTCACCGCATCGGTCTTCACGTCCACGCCCGCGGGGATCATCAGGCCGTCGGCCTCGGTGTCCGCATCCGAAAGCACACGATAACGATAGCCGACGTCCAGCGCGATGTTATCGGCCACATCGAACTTCACGCCCGCGCCGAGCTGATAGAGCAGGCCGCTGGCGGTCACTTCGCCCGGCAGGTCGCCCGAAACCGACGTCTTGCCATAGCCGACGCCGGCGCCGACGTAAGGCGTAAACCCACTGTCATTGGTGAAGTCGTACCACAGGTTCGCCAGCAGGTTGTAACCGGTGCTGGTCAGGTTGGCGTCATCGGGAACCGGGGTGTTGGCGAAGCTGTCGACATCGGCCTGAATGTAAGAGAACTCGATTTCGCCGCGCAGGTTCTCGTGCAGCGTCGTACCGATAGCACCACCGATGATGAAGCCACCATCGAGGTCGGTCTCCAGGGTGAAGCCAAAGCCGGGGACCACGTCGACGGTCGTATCACCCGAAGCGAACGAGCCGCCGGCGAAGAACGTTGCGTAGAACCCGTTGGAAACCGCCGCCACCTCAGCGACCGGCTCGTTCACCACGAGGTCAGCGGCCATGGCCGAAGTGCCGGAGAGCAGCGCCACACCAAGTGCGGCAATAGCGAATCTGATCAATTTATCCCCCAAAGAATGTGCGGCGAATATGTCAGGACGTTTCCACCAGTTCCAGTCCATTCCATCGACATACAACAATGAAACGCCAAACTGTGTCTCCGGTGCAATAGTCGCGTCCCGAACAAAAGCCCGGAATTTCTCTCGGCCTCAATTCTCCGCATGACGTTGGGTTGCAGGCCGATGGTCGGGCCGGCGGACAGCCGGCGCACCCTGTTGACGATCGCAGCTGTCGTTGCGGATCCAGGGCGCCAGAAAACAAAAAAAGGCCGGGATCGCTCCCGGCCTTCTCGCGTATCGATGTGATACGTTCTTACTCGTCGTCGCCGAAGGCCTCGGATGCGGCGGAGCCGACTTCGGCCTGGCCGGCTGCGAATTCTTCGGCAGCTTCGTCGTCGTAGTTGATCGCGGTGAGATCTTCACCGGAGGCCTGGCGGGCGGCCTCGTCTTCCGAGCGGGCGACGTTGACGGTGATCGACACCGCAACTTCGGCGTGCAGGTGCAGCGGCACCGAGTGAACGCCGACGGTCTTGATCGGGTTGGCGAGGTCGACCTGCGAACGCGAAACGGTGAAGCCGTCCGAGATCAGCGCATCGGCCACGTCACGCGACGACACCGAGCCGTAGAGCTGGCCGGTTTCGCCGGCCTGGCGGATGATGATCACCGACTTGCCATTGAGGCCCGACGCGATCCCCGCAGCGGCTTCGCGACGCTCCTGGTTGCGCTGCTCGATATCGGCGCGGTCGCGCTCGAACCGCTTGCGGTTGGCTTCGGTGGCGCGCAGCGCCTTCTGCTGCGGCAGCAGGAAGTTACGGGCGAAACCGTCCTTCACCGACACTTCGTCGCCGATGTGGCCGTGCTTGCCGATACGCTCGAGGAGAATGACTTTCATTTATCTGTCCTTTGCTGTCCTGCCCTTGGTGAGACGCTCTCGAACCGGAAAGTCTGCAACTTTCCTGATCGCGTCCGGGGAGGCAGTTAGGAGCCGCCGACGATCGGCAGCTCCAGCGAGTCCCTGGGCCGGTTCTTACTGAACGGCGTAGGGCATGATGCCGATGAAGCGGGCGCGCTTGATGGCCTTGGCCAGTTCGCGCTGCTTCAGGGCGGAAACCGCAGTGATGCGGGAGGGGACGATCTTGCCGCGCTCCGACACGTAGCGCTGCAGCAGGCGAACGTCCTTGTAGTCGATCTTGGGGGCGTTCGGGCCCGAGAACGGGCAGGTCTTGCGGCGGCGCTGGAACGGACGGCGGGCCGTGGTCGTGGTCAGGTCTTTGATGGCCATCTTGGCTTATCCTTCCGTGAGATTAGAAGCGGCGCGGGCGGCGGTCGCCGCGGTCGAAACCACCACGGTCGCCACGCGGGCCGCCCGGACGGTCGCCGCGGTCGTCATCGCGGTCGCGCTTCTGCATCATGGCCGACGGGCCTTCCTCGAGCTCATCCACCCGGATGGTCATGAAGCGCAGGATGTCTTCATTGATGCCCATCTGGCGCTCCATCTCGGCCACAGCCTGGTGCGGGGCGTCGATGTTGAGCAGGGTGTAGTGCGCCTTGCGGTTCTTCTTGATGCGGTACGAGAGCGACTTCAGGCCCCAGTACTCGTTCTTGGTGACCTTGCCGCCACCGTTGGTGAGCACTTCGGTCAGAGCCGCGGTCAGCTCTTCCACCTGCGTGGGGGAGACGTCCTGGCGAGCCAGGAAAATGTGTTCGTAAAGGGCCATAAGCGCCTTCCTTCAAGTTGGTTCACAACACTTCCACTCGGCGCGGAGCCCCTTTGAAGCCGGAAAGGCGATCAAAGCAGTCTTCTAAAGAGCGGGAACACGGGAGGACGGGCGAACCCTGTTGGCAAAATAAACCAACCCTCCGTTCAGCCCCCGGCCGAACGAATGCGAGGCGGGCTATAGGGGAAAAGCCTGCAGAAGGCAAGCGCCACGGGATTCGTGGGCAGACCAGGGCGGCGGCAGCGGAACGATATCGGCGCTCCGGACCTTTCTCCCTGATAAGGAGACCGCCATGACTGACCGCAGAAAGCCGACGCCTCCGGCGACCCAACCCGACGCTATCCCTTCGGACATTCCCGATGCCGAGCCGACCGAGAAGGAACTGCCGGAAGGACAGTTGCCGGGGATGCCCGTGTGGCGCGATCCGCTGCTGAACCCAGGCCCCACGCCCTCCGAGCGGGAGACCCCACCGCTCGATTGAAGGTCAGTCTGATGCCGCCGCTTCGCCGGCTCGCCTCGGAATCTCATATCCCTCCGACACCAGCAACGAGGTGATCGATGGTGTCAGCGCCCGACAGCCGCAGTGCTGCGCATGCTCGTAGTGCCAAGCGGCGCGTTGCGCCTTGGTGGCGTTGGCCGGCATCCTGTGTTCGCGGTGCCACTCAGAGTTGATCTTGCCCATCGTCGCCGCCTCTTTCATCGTCCCGACACTTGCGCTAGGCAGGCCGGGCGGCTCCACTATGATAAACTCGCCGGGACCGCCATGACCACCACCGAAGCTGTCGCGTCTGCTCCGCCCGATCGCAACGCGATCCGCGCCGCCGATGCGGTGATCCGCCCGCACATCCGACGCACGCCGGTTATCGAGGTCGCGGCTGCCGATTTCGGGCTCTCCGGCGCGCCGTTTTCCTTCAAGCTCGAGTTCATGCAGCACTCCGGCACCTTCAAGGCGCGCGGCGCCTTTGCCAACCTGTTGATGCGGCCTGGCGCGGCGAGCGGCGTGGTGGCCGCATCGGGCGGCAATCATGGTGCCGCCGTCGCCTATGCGGCGCACCGGCTCGGCATCAAGGCCCATATCTACGTGCCGCGCATCCCGTCCGAGGCCAAGATCAATCGCATCCTGCAATATGGGGCCGAGATCGTCGTCGGCGGCGACACCTATGTTGATGCCTATGCCGCGAGCCATGCCTTCGCGACCGAACGTGGCCTGCCCGAGATCCATGCTTACGACATGTTCGAGACGCTGTGCGGGCAGGGCACTGTCGGGCTCGAATGGCTCGAGCAGGCGCCCGGGCTCGACACCTTGCTGGTGGCGGTGGGCGGCGGCGGGCTGATCGGCGGCATCGCCGCAGCCGCTGCCGGGCGCGTGCGCATTATCGGCGTCGAGCCGGAGAAGGCGCCGACCTTGCACGAGGCCATCGCGGCGGGACGCCCTGTCGACGTGCCGGTGAGCGGGGTTGCGGCCGACAGCCTCGGCGCCCGTCGCATCGGTAGCCTCAGCTTCGCGCTCTCGGGATTCATCGATCGTTCGGTGCTGGTTACCGACGCGGCGATCGTCGCGGCGCAGCAGGCCATCTGGGACGTGCTGCGCGTGGCGGTCGAGCCGGGTGGCGCCGCGGCCATGGCCGCCGTTCTCTCTGGACGCTATGTGCCGGCGCCCGGCGAAAAGGTCGGCGTGCTGCTCTGCGGCGCCAACACGACGGCGGTGAAGTTCGACTAGCCCGCCTTGACTTTGCCATCCCCCTCCTGCAAACGCCGCCGCCAACTGGACGCCTGTCCGGGCGGGGCATAGGCTCGGCTTCAACGACGAAGAACAACAGCGGAGGCCACCACCTTGACCAAGCGCGCATTCACCTTTCCGGGGCAGGGCAGCCAGGCCGTCGGCATGGGCAAGGACCTTGCCGACGCCTATCAGGAGGCCCGCAACGTCTTCGCCGAAGTCGACGACGCGCTGGGCCAGAAGCTTTCCGCCATCATGTTCGAAGGCCCGGATGAGACGCTGCGCCTCACCGAGAACGCCCAGCCGGCGCTGATGGCGGTCTCCGTCGCGGTGACGCGCGTGCTCGAGAGCCGCGGCTTCTCGCTCAAGGACAATGCCGCTTATGTCGCCGGCCATTCGCTCGGCGAATACTCGGCGCTGGCGGCGGCCGGCGCGTTCAGCCTCGCCGATGCGGCGCGGCTGCTGAAGATCCGCGGCCAGGCCATGCAGCAGGCCGTGCCGGTCGGGCAGGGCGCCATGGCGGCGATCCTCGGGCTGGATCTCGAAACCGTGCTGCGCGCCGCCAACGACGCCGAGGACGGCGAAGTCTGCGGCGTCGCCAACGACAACGCCCCGGGCCAGGTGGTGATCTCCGGCCATGCCGGCGCGGTCGGCCGCGCCATCGAACTCCTGAAGGCCGCCGGCGCCAAGCGCGCCCTGCCGCTGCCGGTCAGCGCGCCGTTCCATTGCGCCCTGATGCGCCCCGCCGCCGACGCCATGGAGCATGCGCTCAACCAGGTTACGGTGAACTCCCCCGTCGTGCCGGTGGTCGCCAACGTGCTGGCCAAGCCCATCACCGACCCCGAAGAGATCAAGAAACGCCTCGTCGAGCAGGTCACCGGCATGGTGCGCTGGACCGAATGCGTCGGTTGGCTGGTGAAAGATGGCGGCGTGACCCAACTGGTCGAGCTCGGCTCGGGCAAGGTGCTTTCCGGCCTCGCCAAGCGCATCGCCCCGGAAACGGCGGCGGTATCGATCGGTACGCCCGCCGATCTCGATGCGTTCCTCGCCGAACTCGGCGCTTGATTCAGTTTCTCCTGAGGAGTCCGTAAATGTTTGATCTGACGGGCAAACGCGCCCTCGTTACCGGCGCTTCGGGCGGCATCGGCCGTGAAATCGCCAAGGCGCTGGCGGCTTCGGGCGCCCGCGTCGCGCTGAGCGGCACCCGCGTCGGCGCCCTCGAAGAGACTCGCGACCTGCTCGGCGGCGGCGATCACCCGATCCTGCCCACCAACCTCTCCGACCTCGACGCGGTGGATAAGCTGATCCCCTCGGCCGAGGCGGCTTTGGGCGGCATCGATATCCTCGTCAACAATGCCGGCGTCACCCGCGACAACCTCTTCATGCGCATGAAGGATGAAGAGTGGGACGAGGTGCTGGCGGTGAACCTCACCTCGGCCTTCCACCTGACCCGCGCCGTGCTGCGCGGCATGATGAAGCAGCGTTTCGGCCGCATCATCGGCATCACCTCGGTGGTCGGCGTCGTCGGTAATCCGGGGCAGGGCAATTATGCCGCGTCCAAGGCCGGCCTCATCGGCATGAGCAAGGCGCTGGCCTATGAGGTCGCCTCGCGCAACATCACCGTCAACACCGTGGCGCCCGGCTTCATCGGCTCGGCCATGACCGACGAATTGAACGATAAGCAGCGCGAAAGCATTCTGGGTAAGGTGCCGGCCGGCCGGCTCGGCGCCGCCGACGAGGTTGCCGCCGCGGTGGCGTTCCTCGCCAGCAACGAGGCCGGCTACATCACCGGCCACACGTTGAACGTCAACGGCGGCATGGTGATGCTCTGATCCGATTGTCGGAGCGCCAGCGGCAAAAGCCGTAGACTTCTGCGGTTCGCGAGCGCGACAAAAGAAAGGTGTATCGGAGCCGAAGGCTGGGGAAACCGGGCCTTGCGCAATATGGCAATGGCGGGGGAAGTATGTTACCTCCGCCCTGATTTCGGGTTCGGCCCGTACTTGCGAGGGTACGAAGCCGCGCCTACAGTCTGTCGCGAACGGCGGCAAAGGTCGGTGGGCCCGGACAGTTCCGGTGTCTGGGGCCGCGTACGAACGAACAACCTGTTTGGTAACAAGGGAAGTCAAATATGAGCGATATCGCTGATCGCGTCCGCAAGATCGTGGTCGAACACCTGAACGTTGATGCGGAAAAGGTCGTCGATAAAGCCAGCTTCATCGACGATCTGGGCGCGGATTCGCTCGATCAGGTCGAGCTGGTCATGGCTTTCGAAGAAGAGTTCAACGTCGAGATCCCGGACGATGCCGCGGAATCGATCCAGACCTTCGGCGACGCCGTCGCCTATCTGACCAAGGCCGTCGGCTGATCGCCGACAGCTAACGGCTCTTCTTCGATGGAACTGCGCCGCGTCGTCGTCACCGGGATGGGGATCGTCAGCCCTTTGGGCTGTGGGATCGAACCAACCTGGGCCAACATCCTCGCATCCAGGAGCGGTGCCAAGCGCATCGACGACTTCCAGGTCGACGATATTGCTTGCCAGATCGCCCACCGGATCCCGTTGGGCAGCTACGCCGACGGCAAGTTCAACCCCGACGAGTGGATGGACACCAAGGAGCAACGCAAGGTTGATCCTTTTATCGTCTACGCCATGGCGGCGGCGACGCAGGCCATCGAAGACGCCGGCGTCCAACCTCGGACCGAAGAAGAAAAGCACCGCATCGGCACGCTGATCGGCTCGGGCATCGGGGGTATCGGGGGGATCTACGAGACCTCGATCATCCTGCACGAGAAGGGCCCGCGCCGCGTCAGCCCGTTCTTCATCCCGGGCCGCATCATCAACATGGCGTCGGGCAATGTCTCGATCCGCTTCGGCCTGAAGGGCCCGAACCACTCGGTGGTGACGGCCTGCTCGACCGGTGCGCACGCCATCGGCGATGCGGCCCGGCTCATCATGCTGGGCGATGCCGACGTGATGGTGGCCGGCGGCGCTGAATCGCCCGTGAACCGCATCTCGATCGCCGGCTTCGCCGCCTGCCGCGCGCTGTCCACCGGCTTCAACGACCAGCCCGAGAAGGCCTCGCGTCCCTACGACAAGGACCGCGATGGCTTTGTCATGGGCGAGGGCGCCGGCATCGTCGTGCTCGAGGAATACGAGCGCGCCAAGGCCCGCGGCGCCAAGATCTACGGCGAAGTCATCGGTTATGGACTGAGCGGCGACGCCTACCACATCACTGCCCCCTCAGAGGACGGCGATGGTGGCTTCCGCTGCATGCAGATGGCGATCAAGCGCGCCGGCATCGACCCCTCCGAGATCGACTACATCAATGCCCACGGCACCTCGACGCCACTTGGCGATGAGATCGAACTGGGCTCGGTGACCCGCATGCTGGGCGATGCCGCACCCAAGGCGGCGATGAGCTCCACCAAGTCGGCCATCGGGCACCTGCTTGGCGCAGCTGGCTCGGTCGAGGCGATCTTCTGCCTGCTCGCCATGCGCGACAGCATCGTCCCGCCGACCATCAATCTCGACAATCCCTCGGTCAATTCGGTGATCGACCTGGTTCCCCACACGCCCAGAAAGAAAGAGGTCAACGTCGCCCTCTCGAATTCTTTCGGCTTTGGCGGCACCAATGCCTCGCTGATCTTCCGCAAGGCGAGCTGAAGCAACCGGACCTGGACGCCGCAGTGGCGGCCGGGTTCGTATTGATGTCATTTTTCAAGCGATTAGTGCGCGTTTCTGGAGGTCCGACCGATGGCTAACGAGCGCAGCGAGAAACGAGCCCGCAAGAAACGGCGGGGCGGCGGCTTGCTCAGTGTCATCAACGCGCTGCTCACCCTGCTCGTTCTCGGCATCCTCGTCGTCGTCGGCGTCTTTCTTTACACCGCCAACCAGTTCTATGCCCCCGGCGCAGTGAAGGCGGAGACCAACTTTGTCGTCGAGAAGGGCGCCTCGATCGGCACCACGGCGCAACGACTGGAAGAGCAGGGCCTCATTCCACAGGGCCAGTTGATCCCGAGTTCGCTGATTTTCCGCGCCGGTTCGATCGGCCTCAAGAAGCAGGGCAGCATCAAGGCCGGCGTCTATGCGCTGCAGCCCAATGCCTCGATGGCGGATATCCTCACCGAGATCACCGAGGGCAAGCCGCTCGATTTCTTCGTCAACGTCATTCCTGGCGACACCTCGTTCCAGGTGGCCGAGCGGCTGAATGCCGAGGGCCCGAACCTTACCGGCGAACTGGTGCCGATCCCCGCCGAAGGGACGCTGCTCGCGGTGCGCTACGATTTCTTCCCCGGCGACACGCGCGCCTCGGTGCTCGAAAAGATGCAGGCCGAGATGAAGAAGAAGGTCGACGAGATCTGGGCCGGCCGCGACCCCGCCATCGACGCGGTGATCAAGTCGCCGGCCGAGCTGGTGACCATGGCCTCGATCGTCGAGAAGGAGACCGGTGTGGCCAGCGAGCGCCCGCAGGTCGCCGCCGTGTTCATCAACCGGCTGAAGAAGAACATGCGCCTGCAGACCGACCCGACGGTCCTCTATGGCGTCACCGAGGGCAAGGCGGTGCTGAACCGCAGCCCGACCTCGTCCGAACTCAAGGCCAAGACGGCGTACAACACCTACCAGATCGACGGCCTGCCGCCCGGCCCGATCGCCAATCCCGGCGAGGATGCGCTGCGCGCCGTCGCCCACCCGGCGGCGATCAAGGATCTCTACTTCGTCGCCAAGAGCGCCAGCCCGTCCGACGGACACCTGTTCGCCGAGACCTATGCGCAGCATCGGAAGAACGTGGCGCTCTACCGCAAGGCAGCTGCCGAGGCCGATGCCGAGGCCGCCAAGGAAGCGCTGGAAGCCCAGCAGGCCGAGGACGCCGGCGAACCCGTCGAGCCCGCGCAGTAATGGCGCCACTCGCCAGTATGACCGGCTATGCCCGCGCCGCCGGTGCGCTGCCGGGCGTCGGCTTTACCGTCGAGATCAAGTCGGTCAACGGCCGCGGCCTCGACCTGCGGTTGCGCTTGGCTGCGGGCTTCGATGTGCTGGAGGCCGAAATCCGCAGGGTGATCGGCAAGTCGATCACCCGCGGCTCGCTGACCGTGTCGCTAACTGTCGATCGCGAAGGCGAGGGCGGCCGCGTCGTCGTCAACCATCAGGCGCTCGAAGCGGTCCTCGAAGGCTTCAGATGGCTGGAGAGTCGTGTCGACGCCGACAAGCCGCGTCTCGACGGCATCCTCGCTCTGCGCGGTGTGCTGGAGCAGCACGAGACCGCGCTCTCGGCCGACGACGAAGAAGCGCTCAGCGCTGCCATCCTGACCGCGGTTGCCGAAGCGGTGGCCGGCCTTGCCGCGGCGCGGCGTGAGGAGGGAGCGCGCATCGCTGCGATCCTCTCCGAGCGCATCGACGAGATCGCGGCCCTCACCAAGGCGGCCGAAATCCATCCGGGTCGCAGTCGCGATGCCATCCTCGCCCGCCTGCGCCAGCAGGTCGCCGATCTCAGTGAGGCGAGCCCCACCCTGTCCGACGAGCGGCTGGCGCAGGAAGCCGTGCTGCTGGCCACCAAGGCCGATATCCGCGAGGAGCTGGACCGGCTCGGCGCCCACATCGCCGCGGCCCGCCAGCTGCTCGCGAGCGGCGGCCCGGTGGGCCGCAAGCTCGACTTCCTGTCACAGGAATTTAACCGCGAAGCGAATACGCTTTGCTCCAAATCCAACGACGTGGCCCTGACAGCCATCGGCCTCGATCTGAAGGCCGTGATCGATCAGCTCCGCGAGCAGGTCCAGAATATCGAGTGACCCCGGCGAGCGCCGCGAAGCGGCCGAGCGCCATGCGCAGGGCAAGAGGACGAAATACGAATGGAATTCACGCGACGCGGAGTGATGCTGGTTCTCGCCTCGCCGTCCGGGGCGGGCAAGTCATCGATCTCCCGCGCCCTGTTCGAGGATGATCCGAACATCGCGCTGTCGGTCTCGGTGACCACGCGTGCCCGCCGTACCGACGAGATCGACGGCAAGCACTATCACTTCATCGACGTGCCGACCTTCAAGAAGATGCGCGAGGACGGCGAGCTGCTGGAGAGCGCCGAAGTCCACGGCAATTTCTATGGCACGCCGCGTTCGCGGGTCGAGGAGCGGCTGTCGGCCGGCCGCGACATCCTGTTCGACATCGATTTCCAGGGCACGCTGCAGCTCTACGAGAAGTGCCGCCCCGACATGGTGACCATCTTCATCCTGCCGCCCTCGATCAAGGAATTGCGCAAGCGCCTCGAGCGTCGCGCGCAGGACAGCGCCGGCACCATCGACAAGCGGCTGAAGAACGCCCGCATCGAGATGCAGCACTACAACGAGTACGACTATGTACTGGTCAACGAGGATCTCGAGGATTCCACCTCGCGCGTTCGCACTATTCTCGCAGCAGCTCGTCTCGCCCGCCCGCGCTTCATCCAATTGGATAAGTTCGTCAAAGACTTGCAGGATCAGATAGACTCTCTTTAACAAGAGTCCGGAGGGTTGCGAGCCTCCAAGCGTCATCAAGGCGCAATCAAATCGTTAAGGGTGCACCTTAACTCTTCCGACAGCTGCCTGTGGATAAGCCTCGGGCATCTGTGGATGGTTCGCTTGGCTACAGTTTCGGAACGTCGGAATTGAGCGGAACCTACCCTCGCGGGGGACTTGAGCATGCCGTTCGAAGTGAAAGCGTGCAGCATCGACGAGATGCATCGGCATCCGACCTTTGCTGATCGGACCCAGGCCAAGGTGAAGGTCTTGCTGCGCGAGACGCGCGCTCCCGAGATCTTCGATCACAACCTCACTTTGCGTGTCTGGGCCAACACCCATGACAAGATGAGCCCGTCGGAAATCAAGACCGCGCTGCTGGTCAAGGCGGCGGCCATCCTCAAGCGCACCGTTTCGGTCGCCGAGATCGAAATCAGCGGCGACGGCGCGGTGACACGCCCGACCGTCAGCGGCTGAGTCATCACCGCGCCGCGCTATCGCCGCGACAACAGCATCACGAACTTGGCGATCGCCCCGGCGGCGAAGCCGAACAGCATCAGGCCGAAGGTGAACGGCCCGAGTGCCTGCGTGATGCCGTCGGGCACGGAGAGGTCCAGGGTGACCCAGCCGAAGAACAGCACGCCCAGCACCAGCAGGATGGCCAGCGTCCGCCAGCGCTGCGCGAACAGCGGCACGGCGAGCGGAATGCCGAACGCCAGCAGCGCCACTACGATGGCGATCACGCCGCCCATCAGCGCCGCGCCCGCGCCAGCTTCAGGAACGTCTCGACCGGCAACACCTCGGCGCGCTCGTCGCCTCTGAGCTCGGCGGCGGCCAGCAGGGGCTCCATGGGCACACCGAGCGATTTGAGGCTCTGGCGCACCATCTTGCGGCGCTGCCCGAACGCCGCCCGGGTCACCGCTTCGAGGTCGCGCACGGCGACGCCGTCCTCGGTCGGCTTTGGCTTCAGGTGCACCACGCTGGAGGTGACCTTTGGGGGTGGGGTGAATGCTTCGCGACCGACATTGAAGGCGATCCGCGCATCGGTGCGCCAGCCGCACAGCACGCCGAGCCGGCCGTAATGATTGTCGCCCGGCTTGGCGACGATGCGCTCGGCCACCTCGCGCTGGAACATCAGCGTCAGGCTCTCGAAAAACGGCGGCCAGCTTTCGACCGTGAGCCAGCGGGTCAGCAGCTCGGTGCCGATATTGTAGGGCAGGTTCGAAACGATGCGGGTAGGGCCGTCGGCCAGCGCCGCGTAGTCGACCTCCAGCGCGTCGCCGGAGATCACCTCCAGCCGCCCGGGATAGGCTTCGGCGATCTGTGCCAGGGCGGGCAGGGTGCGTTCATCCCGTTCGATGGCGATGACTTTCTTCGCACCTTCAGCCAGCAGCGCCCGCGTCAGCCCGCCGGGGCCGGGCCCGACCTCGATCACGGTCGCGGCCTGCAACGGGCCGGCGACCCGTGCGATGCGCGCCGTCAGGTTGAGATCGAGCAGGAAGTTCTGCCCGAGCTCCTTTCTGGCCCTCAGGTCATGCGCGGCGATGATCTCGCGAAGCGGGGGAAGGTTGTCGATCTGCATGGCACCGGGGATAGCGGATTTAGCGGGGAAGGCAAATGGGCGCTTGACCTTGCCACGATGGGAAGGTGCAGGAACGAGGACATGGCCGCCCCTGCTCGGGGCGGAGACGTCCAAGGAGACCAAGATGCACAAGTCCGTTGTCGCCGCCGCCCTGCTGCTGGCGCTAACCCTTCCGGCCGTCGCGCAGCAGAGCCATGCCGGCCACGGCGCCGCCGCCCCTGCTGCGGGCCTGCCGCCGATCTGCCTCGCCAATGCTGCGGCCGCGGCAGCGCCCATGGCCATGCAACATGATCAGGGCGCATCGCCGGCCCACGCCGATCTGATGGCCGGCATGGATGCGATGAACAACGATATGATGGCCGGCGGCACGGCCAGTGATATCGACGTGGCGTTCGTCTGCTCGATGATCCCGCACCACCAGGGCGCCATCGACATGGCCAGGGCTGAACTGAAGCATGGCGATGACCCATGGGTCCGGGAGATGGCGCAGGCAGTGATCACCGCCCAGGAAAAGGAAATCGCCGACATGCGGGCCTGGCTGGAAAAGCAGCCGCAATAGCCATATCGGAGCGGACGGGCCGCCTACGGCGGCCCGTCGACGGTGCCCTACTGCGCCGCCGCCCGTTGCGCCACGCCGCCGGTCAGCTCATCGGCCAGCCAGATCGCATTGAGGAAGCTCGCGTCAGAGCCCTTGCCGGTTCCTGCCAGGTCAAAGGCGGTGCCATGGTCAGGCGAGGTGCGGACGATCGGCAGGCCGAGCGTCACGTTCACCGCCTGGTCGAACGCCACGGTCTTGATCGGGATCAGCGCCTGGTCGTGATACATCGCGACCACGGCGTCGTACTTCCGCCAGTGCGGCAGGTGGAACAGCGTGTCGGCAGGCATCGGGCCTTCGGCCAGGATCCCCTCGTGCTGCAGATGCGCGATGGCCGGGCCGACGGTGTCGTAGTCCTCGGTGCCGATATTGCCGCCCTCGCTGGCGTGCGGATTGAGCCCGGCAAAGCCGATCCGCGGCTCGGCAATGCCGAAGCGGGTGCGCAGGCTGTGCGCGACGATCCGTCCGGTGGTGACCACCAGTTCGAACGTCACGAGCGCCGGCACCGCACGGATCGGCACATGGATCGTCGCCGGGATGACCCGCAAGGCCTCGTGCGCCAGCATCATCACCGGCGTGGGAACTGACTCGCCTTGCGCGCAGAGCGCTGCGAGGAACTCGGTATGGCCCGGATACTTGAAGCCTGCCGAGTAGAGCGCCGCCTTGTGGATCGGCGCCGTAACGATGGCGCGGCATTCCCCGGTGAGGCTCGCCTCCACCGCGCGGGAGATCGACTCGATCACCACCTTGCCCGACAGCGGCGTAGGCTCGCCCGGCTTGTCGGGCACCAGCCCGTCGACATGCACGATCGGCAACGCCTCGTCGAAATGCGCGCCTGCGTCGAGTGGGGTGCTCTCGGTCAGCGCGATCGGCAGCCGCAGGCGCGCGGCGCGGGCGCGCAGGAAATCGATGTGGCCATAGACGATGAAGGGGGGCAGCCCGAGTTCGGCGCGCCTGGCGTAGAGGCGCAGGACCAGGTCGGGTCCGATGCCTGCGGGTTCGCCCATGCTGACGGCAAGCGGCTGGTGGGTGTCGGCCAAGATGTCCTCGTATGTTCGCGTCGCAGCGGCGCCGCCCCGGTCCGTCGCTGCCGACTGACCTAGAGCCGTTCGACCTGGCGCCGAACGGCTCCTACATGGACTTGCTAAGCCAAACTGTCGCGAAGCCCGGCGTTTTCCCGCCGGGCCGGCAACACTCCGTTAGCTGTAGATGATCTTGGCCTTCTGGCGCAGCTCGGCCTTGAACTTCTCGGCCTCGGTCTTCATCGCCTCGCTGCCCTGCTCGTTGCGCAGCTTGTTCTTGAGGAACGTGGTGTCGCGCGCCTCGTTCTTGGCGCAGACCGCCAGCATCGACACGCCGGCCTCGGTGACGCGCGGCTTGGTGATGCCGCCGACGTTCAGCTTGGCCAGCTCGCTGGCCAGGGCGTCCGGCAGCTGCGTGGCGTGGCGGCGGCCCATGTCGCGCACCGCGGCGTCGGTGAAGTTCAGCGACACCTGCACGGCGCTGTCGCAGCCCTTGAACGCTGCGCGGTACTTGTTGGCCTGGCCGGTGCGGGCCGAAGCATTGCCTGCCGTGCTGATGAACAGGATTTCCTTGAGGATGTAGTCATAACTCGAGGCCTGGTCGAGCTTGGCTTCGGCCGCCTTCTCGAGGTCGAGGTCCGACACCTTGACGCGCGAGGCGACCACCATGCCGCTGACCTGCTGCCAGGCGATGGCGGCGCGCAGGCGGGCCCGCATGGTGTCCATGTTGACGCCGGCCTGCTGCAGGATCTGGCGCAGCTTGTCGGTCGACACCTTGATGTTGCGGGCGACCTGCTGGAACGCGTCATCGACCTGCTGGTCGGAGATGACGATGTTCATCCGCTTGGCTTCCTGGATCTGCAGCTGCTCGTCGATCAACTGCTCCATCGCCTTCTTGGTGCCGCCGCCGCCTTCGAGCGCCAGCAGTTTGGTGCGCTGGGCGATCTCGATATCCGAAATCGGCACGCCGTTGACCGTCACCTTGGTCGCGGCAAAAGCCGGCATGACGCTCAGGGTTAAGCCGATCAGCATTGCAGCGATGAGGCGGAGCATTGTCGTCACCATTTTCAGTTCTTTGGGAAGGCCACCGGATCGCCCCCGGCTCGGCCAACTCAATGTTGGAAGAATACGGCCAAAATCGGTTGGGCCGGGATCAGGAGAAGTTGCATACCCGATCGATTGCGTCGATCGAACTCAATAGTTGATGATCCCGAATTCGGCCCCCGGCGCCTTCAGTTTGAACTGCACGCCGAACGTAACCGAATTGGGGGTCTCATGCGTCGCCGCGTTGGCTTGCGCGAAGCCACCGGCGAGGAAGAAGCCGTCGTCGTAGATCAACTCGCCGCGCGCCTCGAGCCATTCATTGGCGGCGACGTTCCACGACAGGCTGCCATTGGCGCGCAAGTAGTCGAGCGGCAGCGGCGTGCTGGCCCGTACCGTCACCTCGTGCTGGTCCGCCACCACGCCGGTCGCCGGATCCGCCGGCAGGTAGACATAGTCGCTACCGATCGAATAGGGCCCGACGGCGTAGGTGCCGCCGAGACCGGCCCGGGCCACGCGCGGCCCGTTGGGGTCGAGCTGCATCTTGGCGCCCAGCGTCAGCCCGTCATAGGGCGAGCCGCGCGCTCCGAGCACGATGTAAGACGCATCGTCCTCGAGCCCGCTGCCGACGCCGGTATTGACCGGATCGACCGTCCCGAACGCGTTCACTCCAGCGAGGCGGAAGCTCTGGCCGGCGATGATCTCCAGCCATTGGCCGGCCGAGAAGTTGGCGAGGTAGCGCGCCCCGATATTGGCGCGCAGACCCGTTTCCTGCCGGTCGCTGCCGGTGAAGCGGTCATAGGAGAAGAGGTTGGTGTCATCGAGCACGAAGCTGTGCGCGTTGTCGTTGGTGATCCCCACCAGCGAGGTGTCGCTGCCGCGATAGACCAGTTGCGCGATCGGCTCGAGCAGGTGCGTGTCGAGTCCGCTGGTGGCGAATAAGGGCCAGCGGAAGTCCACTGCGGCGATCGGCGTCGCTTCGAACAGGAACTGGTCGGCCGGCTCGCCCGCGCTGGCCGCGTCGCCGCTGTCGTAGTTGGTGATGTCCGCCCGCAGGCCGAGATAAGGCGTCACCACCACGCCGCCCGGCGCGATGATCTGGTTCTGCCAGCTCAGCTCGCCCGAGGCGTGCGTCTTGGCGCCCTCGTAGCCGAAGACGTAGGGAATGCCGGCATAAAGCGCCGCGGCGTCCTCGTCCCGCTGTACGCCGAGCAGGTTGCCGTTGGCCCGCACCTGGCCCCATTCGCCGAGGTCGAAATATCCCGCGCCGCGCGCGTTCGGCAGCGTCACCGCCTGCTGCGCCTGCGCCGAATCGGCGGCAGCCTGGGTGCCGAACTGACCCAGCTTCAGGAACTGCTGCAGCCGCACGTCGGCGTAAAAGTCGCTGCTCAGGTGGGTGGCGTAGACCTCGTTGGTCACCCAGTCGTCGGTGTTGAAGTCGTAATCGTCGAAATAGGCGGCGTCGGTGAAGGCGCTGTACGACCAGCCCACGGTCCAGTCCGCCACCGGCTCGAAGCGCCCCGAACTCTGGATGGCGCCGCGCCATTCACGGTTGCCGATTCCCGAGAAGGCGCCCGGATCGAGCTGGTAGATGCCCGACGCCTTGACCGTGAACGTGCCGTAATCGAAGCGCTGCTGCCACTCGGCCGCCATCAGGAAGCCCTGGCGCGACATCAGCGACGGCGCCAGCAGGATCTGCGTGTCGTCGCCGACATTGATGAAGTAGGGGGCGGTGATGCGGCCGCCATACTCGGCCTTGTAGTTGACGCTGGGCAACAGGAAGCCGTTGCTCTGCTTGGCGCTCGGATCGGGCAGCGACAACCAGGGCAGCCAGGCCACCGGGATGCCCAGCACCTCGAGGGACGGCTGCTCGAAATAGATGGTCTTGGTCTCGGAGTTCTGGATCAGCTTGGCCGCTTTCACCTTCCAGCCGATACGGTTGCCCTTGGCGTCGATGCAGTCTCCGCAGGGCGTGTAGGTCGCCTGGTTGAGCACCGTCTCGAGCGTGCTGGAATACTGCACGTCGTTTGCCGTCACCCTCGCCCCGTCGGTGGTGGTGAGGGTCAGCGACTGGATGAAGGCCTGCTTCATCCCGCCTGTCACTTCGATGTTCTGGGCGGTGTACTGGTTGCCCGCAGGGTCGAGCAGCTGGACGTTACCCACGCAGGTCAGGTTGCCGGTCTTCTGCTCGTAGCGCAGGTCCTCGCAGGCGATCGAATAGCCTTCGTACTGCATCAGTACGCGGCCCTGCGCGCTGATCACGTCGCTGCTGCGATCGTAGGAGAGGACATTGGCCTCGACCTTTGCCGGCGCGCCGGGTTCGGGCAGCGTGGCAAAGAAGCCCTCGGGCAGGAACTGCGCGGCGGCGGGCGAAGCTGCCAGGAGGGCGAGCGCAACCGCCGCACCGAACTGGCGCAGGCGCGTCCCCATCCCCCGGTCGCGGCGCATCTTGCTCACGTCCGCCCGTCTTCCCTGTTGAGCAGCACCGTCACCCCGATGACGATCGCCACCACTGCCGGTCCCGCAACTGCAATGACCGGATGCATCACGCCGGCGCCCCCGGCACGTCCGGCCATCTCGGTTACAACGTAAACCAGGACGCCAAGGACGATACCATAAAGTACCGCCCCACCATACTTATTGGTTCTTCGATAACCGGCCGTAAATGCGAACGCAATGACCAGCGAGCCACACAATGTGAGTGGCAGCGCAAGCAGCCGCAGGAACCGGGTTTCGGTCTCGGCGCGTTCTCGCGAGTCGCTGAGCTTGGCCGCCAGCGATCCGGCCAGCTCCCACACCGTCATGTCCTTGATCGAGGCGATGCGAGCCCGCATGTCACCCGGCGTGCGCGCCGTCGGCAGCCGGAAATCGGTCATCGCCTCGGGCATCTCGTTGGAGCGGTAGCGAGTCGCTTCCGCCATCACCCATTCGCCCCCCGACAGTTCGGCCGACGCGGCCTCGATCCGGTCGCGCGGCGAGTCCATCAGAAACACGTTCACCCCGCCCAGTGCCGTCCCCGACGGGTTCACATAGCCGGCTTCGAGAATGTAGTGGATATCGCCCTGCCGCTCGTCGAGCCACAATGTGCCGGCTCGACCGACCTCGCCGCTCGATGTGCTGCTCGGCGACAGCGTGCGGTTGAACTGGATCACCGCGGTATCGACCACCAGCGTGATCACCACGCCGCCGAAAATGGTGATGGCCAGCGGCGCCACCATTACCCGCCAGACCGATTGGCCCGAGGATTTGATCACCGTCATTTCGCGCGTCGCCTGCAGGTTGAGCAGGCCCGCGACCGTGCCGACGAGGAAAGTCAGCGGCAACGTGTCGATCAGCCAGCGCGCCGCCGACAGCACCACGGCCGTCAGCGCCAGCGCCTGACCGCCCGTAGCCGACAAGGCGGCGAAGCGCGTGGTGTTCAGCGACTCGGCCAGGAGCACGATGACGAACAGCACCACGAGCGTCAGCCCGACATTGCTGCCCAACCGCCGGACGATGATCCAGTCGATCCGGTTCATCGGCTGTGGACCTCCCGGGGCAGGGGCGCGAACACCCGCAGCCGGTAGAGCAGAATGGCCACCGAGAGCACGATCAGTACGATCACCCCGCTGGTCTCGCGGGCCCAGCCCGCAACCGGGGCGTAGGAGGTGACGGCGCGCTCGAGCAGCACCACCCCCAGCACCGCGATCTCCACCGGCAGCACCGGTTCCTTGCGGCGACCCGAGGGGAATGCGCTGATCGCCGCCACGAACAGGCAGAGCGCCAGCACCCGGAAGCCATCCGAGGTGCGCTCGGCGACGCGGCGGAGCGACTCGGCGGGCCACTCGCCTTCGGTGAGCCCACGCATGATGATGCCGTAGGTGCTCTGGTCGCCGCGCCGCTCGCCCGTGTCCTCGTCGCCGGTCAGGCGCTCCAGCGCGATGTCGTAACGGACGAAAGAAATCTCCGAGAACTGCCCATCGGCGGTGCGATACTGGATGGTTCCGTCGGCCAGCTGCAGGACGTAGCCGAACTCGTCGGCGGTGATCAGCGCCGAGTCGGCGATGTAGGTGCGTCGGGTGTGCTCGTCACGGCGATCGTCGGCGAAAAACGAGGTGATCTCGCCGTCCGCACCGCGACCACCGACGGTAATCGTTACGCCGTCGCCCAGCTCGGCAAAGCGGTTGGGCACCAGCGAGCGCCCCACCAGGTCGGCCGCCGCCTGCGCCTTGATCTGGTTGTTCTCGCGACTCGCCCACGGGGCGACGACATGCGACAGCAGCAGCACCAGCAGCGTGCCGACCGCGGCATAGCCCAGGATCGTGCCCAGCAGCACCGGCAGCCGTTGCGATACGTGGACGATGTGGAGTTCCCGCGACGCCTGCATGGCGCGCAGCGCCCGGGCCAGCCCGATGGCGAGGCACACGTAGAGAAAGGCGATGGCAAGCTGCGGCAAACCCAGGATGGTCTGCCAGAACAGCGTCCCGAGCCCGCGATCGCGGACGGCGCCGACCTCGACGATTCTCAGCAGCTGCACCAGGTACAGGATCGTCAGCGCGACCCCGAACAGCGCAGCGGCTTCGGCGGCAAAAAGCCTGAAAAGATAAGTGCCTAGCCGAGTCATGCCTACACGGGGTTCCGACGCGCATCCACCTGCCGGGCTGCCCCCCGGCGCGATGAACCGGGCGGACTTTGCCCGCGCTCCCCCACGCTTGGCAAGCCAATCGGGCAGGGTGGTGGCCGTTGCCCACCGGGTGTTGCGGGATTGACGCGACGGGCGTAGCCACTATCAGTCGAACAACGTCCTGTTGCGGACCCCGTCCGCCCCCTCACCACAAGGTATTTCATCCCATGCCGAACCGGATCGAGATCAAGACCGCCGCCCTGCCGCTGAAGGCGACCGGCACGCTGGTCGTCTATGTCGCCGAGGACACCGCTCCGACCGGCGGCGCCGCCGACGTCTGGCAGGCGACCGGGCTTGATTGGACGAGGATCGCCGCAGCGGCGAACTTCAAGGGCAAGCAGGGCCAGGTCATCGACCTGCTGGCGCCCGCCGGCGTCAAGGCCGATCGCCTGCTGGTGCTCGGCAGCGGCAAGGCCGGACAGGGAAGCAGCCTTTCCGCCTGGACCGATCGGGGGGGCTCGCTCGCCGGCAAGCTGGCCAATCTCAAGGCCAACAAGGTCGCGGTGCTGCTCGATGAAGCCGGCATGACGCCCGAACAGGTGGCCGAACTCGCCGCCGGCCTGCGCCTCAGGCACTACAAGTTCGACGCCTACAAGGCCAAAAAGCCCGACGACGGCGCCGACGGCGCCCTTGCGGTGACCCTGCACGTCGATGGCAAGCCGGCGGTCGACAAGGCCATCGCCGACCGGCAGGCGACCGCCGAAGGCACGCTGCTGGCGCGCGATCTGATCCACCTGCCGCCCAATGTGCTGGGCACGCTGGAGTTCGCCGCCGAGGCCGCCAAGCTTGCCGAGCTAGGTGTCGAGATCGAGCAACTCGACGAGAAGGCCATGCGCAAGCTCGGCATGAACGCCTTGCTCGGCGTGGCGCAGGGCTCGGCCCGCCCGCCGCGCCTCGTCATCATGCGCTGGAACGGCGGCAAGGCAAAGGAGCAGCCGATCGCCTTCATCGGCAAGGGCGTGGTGTTCGATTCCGGCGGCATCTCGCTGAAGCCGGGCCTCGGCATGGAAGACATGAAGGGCGATATGGGCGGCGCCGCGGCCGTCACCGGGCTGATGCACGCGCTGGCCGCCCGCAAGGCCAAGGTCAACGCCATCGGCGTGATCGGGCTGGTCGAGAACATGCCCTCGGGCACCGCCTATCGTCCCGGCGATATCCTCACCGCGATGAGCGGTACCACCATCGAGATCGTCAACACCGACGCCGAGGGGCGCCTGGTTCTCGCCGATGCGCTCTGGTACACCCAGGATCGCTTCAAGCCGAAGTTCATGATCAATCTCGCGACCCTCACGGGCGCCATCGGCGTGGCACTCGGCAGCGATCACGCCGGGCTGTTTTCCAACAACGATGACCTGTCGGCCAGGCTGCTGGCCGCTGGCCTCGCCACCGGCGAAAAACTCTGGCGCCTGCCCATGGGCGCCGCCTACGACAAACAGATCGACAGCCGCTTCGCCGACATCAAGAATTCGGGCGGCCGTCCGGCCGGCTCGATCACCGCCGCGCAGTTTCTCGCCCGCTTCGTCAACGATGTGCCATGGGCGCATCTCGACATTGCCGCCGTGGCGCTCGCCTCGCCCAGCAGCGAGACCAACACCGCCTGGGCCTCCGGCTTCGGTGTGGCGTTGCTCGACCGGCTGGTGCGCGACAATTACGAGGCCAAATGACCGGCGCCCAAACCTCCGGCGCACTTGCCGATCTGCCGCTCGTCGCCAATCCTTCGCGCCTGTGGCTGCCGCCGATCGCGGCCATCGCCCTGTTCGCCGGGCTGGTCGCGCTGCTGCCCAGCCTGCTGCTGTTGATGAGCCTCGTCGGGCTCCTCGGCATGCACCCCAGCGTCGAGCTGACCCTGCTGGCCCTGCCGACGCTTGCGGTAGCGGTGTTCTTTCTTGCCGTCGGCAGCGTGGTGATCGGCGACCTGCGCCTCGAGCGGCCCGTGCTGACCATCGATGAACACGGCGTCTTCGACCGCCGCGTCAGCGATGCGCCGATCGCCTGGGCCGAGGTGGTCGAGGTCGCGCCGGCCCCCGGGGGCGGTGGTGTTCTGCTGGCGCTGAAGACGCCGCGCGAAACCCGCCTCAGTCCCTACCGCGCCGGCACTGCGGGGTTCCGCCAGCCGGCCGCGGGCCTCGCCAACATCCCGGTGCGCGCCATGGATCGTCCGGCCGCGCTGCTCGCCGACACACTGACCGCGCTCGCCCTGCGCCATGGCGCCGTGCCGCCGAGCGAGGAGGCCGCGTGACCGAGATCCTGTTCTATCACCTCGAGAGCCAGCCGCTCGAGCGCGTCTTGCCGGTGCTGCTGGAGAAGTCGCTGGAGCGCGGCTGGAGCGTCGTCGTCGAAACCGGCAGCGACGAGCGGGCCCGGGTGCTCGACGACATGCTCTGGACCTATCGCGACGACAGCTTCCTGCCGCACTCGCTCGCCGGCGGCGATGCCGACCACCTGCAGCCGGTGCTGATCACCACGCGCCCGCACAACCCCAACAATGCCGAAGTCCGCTTCTTCGTCGATCGCGCCGTACCGCAATCGGGCGAGGGCTATCAGCGCATCGTCTTCATGTTCTCCGGCCACGACCCTGATGCGGTGACCGAAGCTCGCGCGGCATGGAAAGCGCTGCGCGACGGCAACGCAGTCACCTACTGGCAGCAGGACGGCAACGGCAAGTGGGCGAAGAAGGGGTAGGCAGTCGTTCCCTGAAGGGCGGCTAAGCCCCTGGCTCCCAGCCCGGTTCCGCCTGCTCGAACTTCGAGAACTGGAACCCGGGCGCCACGGTGCAGCCGACCAGCGTCCAGTCGCCGAGGCAGGCGGCGCGTTGCCAGGCATTGCCGGGGATCACCAGTTGCGGTCGCTCGCCGGCGGCGAGGTCGTGGCCCAGCGCATGCGCACTGACCAGCTTGCCGTCACGCGAGATGTCGAGCCGCATCGGCGCACCGGCATACCAGTGCCAAACCTCCGCCGCGTCCACCCGGTGCCAGGCGCCGGTCTGCCGGTCGCTGAGCAGGTAGTAGATCAGCGTCGAATGCGGCCGGCCGGTGCTGTTGGGCGTATCGGCGAAGGTCTGCTTGTAAAAGCCGCCTTCAGGATGGGGCTCCATGCCGAGCAGGGCCACCACCTCGCTCGCCGTCATCGTCTTCATCCCATCGCCCTCTCGGCCTGCTCCAGCTTTTCGCTGAGCGTCAGCCAGTTTTCCTCGACCCGGGCGATCTCGCCCTCGAACCGCGCCTTGTCCTTGCCCAGCAGGATCACCCGCTCGGGCGCGCCGTCATAGGTCTTGGGGTCGGCGAGGAAGCCGTCCACCCGCGCCAGTTCGGTGCGCAGCCGCCCGAGCTTCTGTTCGAGATCCTTGATCGACTTGCGCAGCGGCGCCACTTCGGCGCGCTTGGCGGCGGCATCCTGGCGCGCCGCCTTGCGGTCTTCGACCACCGGCGCCGCCGTTTCCTTCTTGCCCTTGCCGTTGCTGTTGGAAGTCAACAGGCGCTGGTAAGTGTCGAGATCCTCGTCGAATTCCTCGATCGTGCCGTTCTGCGCGATCCACAGCTTGTCGACCGTCGCGTCGATCAGGTGGCGATCGTGGCTGATGATCAGCACGGCCCCCGAATAATCGTTCAGCGCTGCCACCAGCGCGTCGCGGCTGTCGATATCGAGATGGTTGGTCGGCTCGTCGAGGATCAGCATGCCCGGTCCGCCGAAGGTAATCAGCCCCAGCAACAGGCGGGCGCGTTCACCGCCCGATAGGTTCTTCACCTTGGTATCCATGCGCGAGGTGGTGAGCCCCATCTGCGCCACGCGCGACCGGCGCTTGGCCTCGCTGTCATAGGGCATCAGCTCGACGACGTGCTCGAACGGCGTCTGCTCCGGCTTCAGCTTGTCGAGCTGGTGCTGGGCGAAATAGGCGATCTCCAGTCCTTTGCCCTTGCGCATCTCGCCGCCCATCGGCTTGAGGTCGCCCGACAGGAGCTTGGCGAAGGTCGACTTGCCGTTGCCGTTGACGCCGATCAGCGCGATGCGGTCGTCGGGGTCGATCCGGTTGGTGATGTGCCTGAGGATCACCTTGTCGCCATAGCCCACCGAGACATTGTCGAACGTCATCATCGGCGAAGCCGGGACCTTCTTGGGGTCGGGGAAATTGAACGGCGACGAGCTCTCGTCGAACATCGCCGCCGGCGGCTTCAGCTTGGCGATCATTTTCACGCGCGCCTGCGCCTGCTTGGCCTTGGTGGCCTTGGCCTTGAAGCGGTCGACGAATTTCTGCAGGTGGGCGATCTGGTCGAGCGTCTTCTCGCGGCTCTTGTTGTTGAGCTCCATCTGCATCCGGCGCGTCTCTTCGAACGTGTCGTAATTGCCCTTGTAGAAGGTCAACTTCCGATGCTCGAGATGGGCGATCGAATTGACTGCCTTGTTGAGCAGGTCCCGGTCGTGGCTGATCATGAACACGGTGTAGGGGTAGGTGGCGAGATACTTCTCGAGCCACAGCGTGCCTTCGAGATCGAGATAGTTGGTCGGCTCGTCCAGCAGCAGCAGGTCCGGTTGCGAGAACAGCACGCCCGCCAGCGATACGCGCATGCGCCAGCCGCCCGACAGCTCCGAGGTCGGCCCCAGTTGCCGGTCCTTTTCGAACCCGAGGCCCTTGAGAATCGTCGAGGCTCGCGCTTCGGCGGTATGCGCGTCGATCTCGGCAAGGCGCGTGTGAATGTCGCCGATCCGATGCGGGTCGGTCGCCGTCTCGGCTTCCGCCAGCAGGGCCGTCCGCTCCTTGTCGGCCGACAGCACCACGTCCAGCACGCTGATCGAGCTCGCCACGGCTTCCTGCGCCACCGCGCCGATCCGGGCCTTCTTGTTGACCTCGATGCTGCCGCCCTCGGGCGCGATCTGCCCCAGGATGAGCTGGAACAACGTCGTCTTGCCCGTGCCGTTCTTGCCCACGAAACCGGTTTTGGATCCGTCGGGCAGAACAAGCGAGGCATTCTCGAACAGGGGACGACCCTGGATGCGATAACTGAGATCGGTAATGGTCAACATGGCGCGGCCGATGCATCCGCGGCGCGCGGAATGCGTTAGGTGTGAGATAGGGTCAAATCGAAGCCGACCCAATAGACTGAGAACCCGGAGAAGTCCAATGCGCCTCATCCCCGCCACCCTCGCCCTCTGCCTCGTCTCCGGCGCGGCCCTCGCCCAGGAACTGGCGCCGCTGAACGATCTGGCCGCTTGCCGTCTCAACTCCGAGATGGTGTCGCTGACGTTCAGCTACGAAGGCGGTGCTTGCGAGCAGACCGGCAATGGCAGCGTCGACCTGGTCGAATCCGGCACCGCGACAGTCACCATCCCGATCGTTTCCACCGCCGACGTCTGCACCATGCAGGCGGTGAAGGTGACCCATACCGGTGCGATCAACGCGGTGGCCGAGGTCTCGGCGCTCGATGTGCAGCTGGTCAGCCCTGGCGGCGAGGTGCAGGCCGAAGGCAAGGTCGACATTGCCCCGGCCACGCCGGATTGCGTGCCGCCGGCGCCGAAGGACTAACCGTCTTCCAGCGTCAGGCGCATGACCGGCGCTGTACCGAACTGCGTCTCCGCCACGCCGGTCTGGACGAAGCCGACCGCCTGGTAGAAGGCGAGGGCACCGTCATTGGCAATGACGTGCAGCTCGGTGGCGCCCATGGCGCGGGCCAGTTGAGTGGCTTTTTCGACCAGCCGGCGCCCGATGCCGAGGCGCTGCACTGCCGGGTCGACGAACAGGCCATCGAGTTCCGCCTCGCCATCCGGCCGCGGCAGCACCACGGCGAAACCGACGGGAGTCCTCCCGTCGTCGGCGACACAGGCATTGGCCGACGTCAGCTGCTCGACCGGCACCTGCACGAATTCCGGATGGGCGAGCAACGCCTCGCGATCGCGTTCGTTCGCCATCACCGTCTTCCAGACGAGGGCGAGCAACGCCGGCTGATCGGCGGCGACTGCCGTCCTGATCTCATACTCAGAGGCCATCGGCCCTCCGCTTGCTGCATTGCCGGCGACAAACGCCCGTCTTGCGCCCGTCACGCCTACCCGTTAGAAGGCCGCACCCAATTCAGACCCACTCCAAGGACCAGACACATGGCCATTGAGCGCACCTTCTCTATCATCAAGCCCGACGCGGTCCGCCGCAACCTGATCGGCAACATCCTTGCCGTGTTCGAAAAGAACGGCCTGCGTCCGGTCGCGCTGAAGAAGATCAAGATGTCGCGCGCCCAGGCCGAGGGCTTTTATGCCGTGCACAAGGAGCGGCCGTTCTTTGGCGAACTGGTCGAGACCATGACCTCGGGCCCGGTCGTCGTGCAGGTGCTGGAAGGCGAGAACGCCATCCTGAAGAACCGCGAAGTGATGGGTGCCACCAACCCGGCCAATGCCGCCGAGGGGACCATCCGCAAGCTCTACGCCGTTTCGGTCGGCGAGAACTCGGTGCACGGTTCGGACGCTCCCGAGACCGCCAAGGAAGAGATCAAGTTCTTCTTCAGCGACGACGAGATCGTCGGCTGATCGCCGATCCGATAGCGATTTCCGAGGGCCGCCTCCGGGCGGCCCTTTTGTTTTGCTAGTGCCGCGACCACGATGTCACCCCCCGCGAAAGCGGGAACCGCCGTTCGCGATCACGCAGCAGGCCAGAAGAACAGCGGTTCCCGCTTTCGCGGGAATGACCCGGTGGGTGTAGTACTCATCGAGCAAACAGCAAAGATGCACCCCGTGAACCTCCCCGAGACCATCCATCCGCAGCTCGCCGTCGCCCTTGCTGCGCGCGGTTACGACACGCTGACCCCGGTGCAGCTGAGCGTGCTCGCGCCGGAGGCCGCGGAGCGGGATCTGCTGGTGTCGGCACAGACCGGTTCGGGCAAGACGGTGGCCTTCGGCATGGCGATCGCCCCGACGCTGCTGGGCGAGGCCGAGCGGTTCGCCCATGCGACAACGCCGCTGGCGCTGCTGATCGCCCCGACGCGCGAGCTGGCCCTGCAGGTGCAGCGCGAGCTGCAATGGCTCTATGCCGAGACCGGCGCCCAGATCGCGGCCGGGGTAGGGGGCATGGATATCCGCACCGAGCGGCGGGCGTTGGAGCGTGGCGCGCACATCGTCGTGGGCACGCCGGGGCGCCTGCGCGACCATATCTCGAAGGGGGCGCTCGACCTCAGCCAGGTCCGGGCTGTGGTGCTCGACGAGGCCGACGAAATGCTCGATCTGGGCTTCCGGGAGGACCTCGAGTTCATCCTCGAAGCCGCGCCCGAGAGCCGCCGGACCCTGTTGTTCTCGGCGACCGTACCGCGCGCCATCGCCGACCTGGCCAAGACCTTCCAGCGTGATGCGCTGCGCCTCGTCGCCACCAGCGCCGGCGAGCAGCACGCCGATATCGAGTACCAGCAGATTGTGGTGCGTAACGACGAGCGCGAGCACGCCGTCATCAACATGCTGCTGCTGCACGACAGCTCCAACACCATCGTCTTCTGCCACACCCGCGAGTCGGTGAAACACCTCACTGCCCGCCTCGCCAACCGCGGCTTCCCGGTGGTGGCCCTGTCGGGCGAACTGACCCAGGCCGAGCGCTCCAACGCGCTGCAGGCGATGCGCGACGGTCGCGCCCGGGTCTGCGTCGCGACCGACGTTGCGGCCCGCGGCATCGATTTGCCCAACCTCGACCTCGTCATCCACGCCGACGTGCCTTCCAACCCCGAGACATTGCTGCATCGCTCCGGCCGCACCGGCCGTGCCGGCCGCAAGGGCATCTGTGCGCTGATCGTGCCACTGCACCGCCGCAGCGCCGCGGCTCGCGTGCTGCGCGCCGCCAACCTCGAGGCCACCAGCCGCGGCGCCCCGACGATTGCCGAGATCGACGCCCGCAATCGCGAGCAGATCCTCGCCGGCGCCACCGAGATGAGCGCCCCAGACGAGGCCGAGGCCGGTTTCGTCGCCGAGCTGCTGGCCCGCCTCACCCCCGAGCAACTGGCCGCAGCCTATATCCGGCGCGAGCTCGCCGCCCGTCCGGCGCCCGAGGAAGTCTCGGAGCAGGCGATCCCTGCCTTCAACGAAAAGCCGCCGCGCCGCGACAAGCGCTTCCTCGAAGAGGACGGCGCGTCACGTGGCAAACCCGAGCCGATGCAGGACGGTCGGTGGTTCACCCTGTCGATCGGCCGCAATCGCCGCGCCGATCCCAAGTGGATCCTGCCGATGATCTGCAAGGCCGGCGATGTCACCAAGCGCGACGTCGGCTCGATCAAGATCCTCGACACCGAGACCCGCTTCGAGATCGCCGCCGACAAGGCCGATGCCTTTGCGGCGGCCATCGGTCGCGTCGGCGGGCAGATCGAGGCCAACACCACCATTGCGGCGTCCGGCCCGCCCTCCAACGCCAACAAGAAGGGTTACAATCGCGACAGCGCCCCGCGCTTCAAGAAGCACGACGACGCGCCGCGCTACGACAAGCCCCACCGCGAAGATGGCCCGCGCTACAAGGTGCGCTCCGACAAGGGCGCCAAGCTCGCCACCAAGCCGGCCCGTGAGATCACCCCGCCGGTGGCCTTCGATGCACCGCCGGCTGCCCGCGAACCGGTGCTGTTCAATCGGAAGCCCACCGAGAAGCCGAAGGTGAATCCCAAGGACAAGGGCAAGCCGAAATACAAGAACCGCGAGAAGCGCGATCCGCCGGTCGATGCCGTTGCCACCGCCCCGCGCAAGAAGCCGAAAAAGGGCTACGATCCGCTCGGTTGACGAGCGTACCTCGGCTGCCGCATCCTCCCCCCGGCTTTGGGGGAGGAAACCATGCCTTACGTTCGTATCGAGATCACCGACGGCGCGACTTACGAGCAGAAGCTGCAGATCTACAAAGAGACCACCGAGATGCTGCAGCGCATCCTGAACAAGAAGCCCGAATATACCTTCGTCGTCATCGAAGAGGTCGACAACAAGAACTGGGGCCACATGGGCACATCCGTGGCCAAGATACGAGAGGCGGAGGCCAAGGCCGCCAAGGCGCCCAAGGTCGACAAGGCCAAGGACAAGCCGAAAGCCAAGTCCAAGCCGAAGACATTGAAGGCCTGACGTGCCCGAGATCCTCGTTCACATCGTCGAGGGCCGCTCGACCCAATCCAAGAAGGCACTGATGAAGGACATCACCGAGGCGGTGGTGAAGAACTTCAATGTGCCTGCCGAGCGCGTCGTCGTGCAGATCGTCGAGAGCCCCAGGGACAGCAAGTCGAGGGGCGGCGTGCCCTTCGACGAGCTGTAGCGCCGCGCGCCGGCCCTAGTTCGCGCACTCCGAGTCGTCCTCGCCGCAGCAGTTACTGTCACCGCAGCACCCGTTGTCTCCACACGGCTGCTCGACCACCGGCGTGTCGTCATCGCCGTCCATCAGGCTGCGCGGCGTGTCGTTGACGAAGCCCTTGTTGAAGCACTGCCGGGCGTTCTCCACCCAGAACTGCCGCAGCAGCGGGCTCTGCACCTCGGCATACTTGAAGTTCGCCTTCAGCGCGGCACGCTGGTCCTTGGTCAGGTCGGCGGGGTCGCCGAGGATCGTCGACTGGGTCAGGTCGTAGGTGCCGATCTCGCAGGTATCATCCAGCGTGACACAGGTGCCGGCGAGATTGCACAGCCGGACCGCGCCATGGAACAGCAGCACCTCGGTGCCCTCCGCGTCCACGTTGAAGTCGAACGCCGTGCCCCGCACGCCGATGGTGCCGGTCGGCGTCTTGATGACATAGCGATCCTTCGGCGCGCCGCCGGTTGCGAAACGAAACGTCCCCGACAGCGCGTTGATCGCCAGCTTGCCGGCCGACTGATCCTCGCGCAGCAGGTAATCCTCGATCAGCAGCGAAGAGTTCGGGCCGACCACCAGCTCGGTCTTGTCGGAAAACTTGATCTGCACCTGGCCCTTGGCGCCGGTGCTCACCTTGTCGCCGATGAAGATGTCGGCGCCGACGGTCAACACCCGCGACTGGCCCGACGTATCGGCCTCCGCCTGCGGATTGACGCCCAGCGCCGTACCGCTCGCCGCCATCGCCGGCAGGCCCGTCAGCGTCAATGCCACCCACAGCCCTGCGGCCGCCATACCTTTGAAAGTGCTCATATTGTGTTGTTCCCCACCACTCTGGCCGTCCCCGCTCGGGTCATTCAGAAGCGTTATTGCTCAAAGCATAGCACAATGATTAATCTGACTACGCATTAGGCATCAGCGAGTCAATTGTATGCAACAAGTCGATCTGCGGTCGACCGGGCTCTCCCCCAAGGAATTGCCCGTATGGCAATATCTCAACGACCTCTACACCCGGCACCGTCCCAACCTTTCGGGTGAGTTGGCAAGCTACATCCCCGAGTTATCAGCAGTCGATCCCGATCGGTTCTCGCTGGCCTTCGCCACCACCGACGGTTTTGTCTACGAAGTGGGCGACACCGACGCGCTTTTCACTATCCAGTCAGTCTCCAAGGCGGTGATCTACGCTCTCGCGTTGGAAGATCATGGCCGCGAGGAGGTGCTGCGCCACATCGGCGTCGAGCCGTCCGGCGAAGCCTTCAACTCCATCACCTTCGACGAGCGCAACAATCGGCCGTTCAATCCGATGGTCAACGCTGGCGCCATCGCCGCCAGCGCCATGATCAAGGGCGCCGACCACGCCGAGCGCTACCAGCGCATCCTCGATATCTTCCAGCGCTTCACCGGTCGCATCCTCGATCTCGACGAGGCGGTGTACCGCTCCGAGACCGTCACCGGAAACCGCAACCGCGCCATCGCCTACCTCGAGCTCAATGCCGGCATGATTTCGGGCGACGTCAACGAGCATCTCGACCTCTACTTCCGCCAGTGTTCGCTGCTCGTCCGTGCGCGCGATCTCGCAATGATCGGTGCCACCCTCGCAAATGGCGGTGTCAATCCGGTGACGCGGCAACGCGCCATCAGCACCGACAATGTCCGCTCCGTGCTCTCGGTGATGAACACCTGCGGCATGTACGACTACGCCGGCGGCTGGCAGTTCAGCGTCGGCCTGCCGGCCAAGAGCGGGGTAGGGGGCGGCATTGCCGCGGTTCTCCCCGGCCAGCTCGGCATCGGCACCTTCTCGCCCCGCCTCGACGCAGTCGGCAACAGTGCCCGCGGCGTCAAGGTCTGCGAGGACATCTCGGCCAATTTCCGCTTGCATCTGTTCGAGGATCGCGGCGGCGGCCTCGTGCCGTTGCGCCGCGTCTACCGCTCCGACGAGGTGCACTCCAAGCGCGTCCGCCGCCACGAGCAGGCTCGGAAACTCGATCGCTATGGTCACTTGATCGCAGTCTACGAGCTGCAGGCCGAACTCGGCTTCATCGAGGCCGAACGGGTAACGCGGCGGATCATCGAGGACCTCGACAGCGCCTACTATTTCATCCTCGATCTGACCCGCGTGCTGCGCATCGATGGTGTCGCGGTTACCCTGCTCAACACTGCCCGCCGCACCCTGCAGGAAGCCGGCAAGGGCTTCGCCGTCGTCAGCATTTCCGGCGAGTTGCCGCATAGCTTCGAGCAGGACATCCACTTCCCCAATGTCGACCAGGCGCTGGAATATTTCGAGGACCGGCTGCTGGAGCAGGCCGGCACCGGTCAGACCGACGCCACCGTGCCGCTCGCCGAGTTCGACCTGCTTGCCGGTCTCGACGAGGCCATGCTGGCCGCTTTGGTGAAGCGGCTCCGCCCGCTGTCCTTTGAGCCCGGCACCAAGCTGATCGCCCAGAATGCCCGGGCCGACGAGCTGTTCTTCCTCACCCAGGGGCATGTCGATATCACCGTGCGGGTCGGCAATGCCCCGAGCCACCGCGTCAGCACCGTCGAGCCGGGCACCGTGTTCGGCGAGCTGGCGCTGTTTGGGCACTCACCCCGAACCGCCGACGTCGTCGCCGTCAGTGCCGGTATCGCGCTGGTGCTGGATCGCGATGGCCTCGAGGACCTTGCGGCCAACGCTCCGGCCGCACACAACGCGCTGGTGATGGCGGTGGGCGCCAGTCTCGCCGAGCGCCTGCGCCGCGCCAATGCCGAGATCCGCGCCCTGTCGCGCTAGTTCCCGGGGTCGGGGATATTCAGCAGGTGGCCGCAGGCTTTGCAGTGTACGGCATCGGGGTCGTGCCGTTGCAGCCCGCATTGCGGGCAGGGGAAGAGCACCTTGTGCGGGCGGAACAGCGATTGCGCGAGGCGCACGAACAGCGTGATGCCGATGATCATCACCGCAATCGAGGTCAGCTTGCCGGCGGTGCCCGGCAGCGTCACGTCGCCATATCCGGTCGTCGTCACCGAGGTGACGGTGAAGTAGAGCGCATCGACATAGCCTTCGATGCCGGAGCCGGGGCTGGCGAAGAACGTCAGCACAAAGCCGGACACCAGGAACAGGAACGTCACGATGTTGACGATGGCTTCGCCCTGTTCGCGATACTGCGTCAGCTTGAACTTCTTCAGCGGCCGCCACAGCACGCCGCTCTGCGACAGCGTCCAGAGCCGCAGGATGCGCAGGAAGCCGAAATTGGCCAGCCATGCCGGCAGCAGCAGGGTGATGAGGATGAACACATCGACGATCGTCGTCGGTTGCCGGAGCCAGCGCAGCGGGTCGGTCGAGGCGAGGCCACGCGCCACCAGGTCGGCGATCAGCAGCACGGCCACCGCCACATCGATCCAGATGAAGCTCGGTCGGTCGCGCAGCAGCGGCGTGGCGATGAAGAAGGCGATGATCGCCAGATCAACCAGCAGCACCGCGAACTGGAAGCGCAGCGCCGTGCTCGAACTGCCATGATAGAGCAGCCTCAGGGTCGAGCGCAGACGCGTCAGGCCGTGCTCGGAACTTGCCTTGTCCATCGCGTTGTCTCCTCAGCCGGAGCTTGCCCGGGCCGCGCGCGCTGTCAATGCTGCACGGCTGGCCGCCGTTGCAGCACATTATGCGCCACCAGCAGCACAGCCGCGCCGCAGGTGGCCAGCACCGCCGCGACCAAGAACAGCTCGAGATAGCGTCCCGGCGCCGCCACCAGGCCGAAAATCCCGGCCGAGAGCATGCCGGAGGCGACCACCGTCACGTCGAGCAGCGAGGTCGACAGGCCGACGCGGCCGCGGATCGCCTCCTGCATGTAGCTGATCGGAACGCTCATCAGCACCGCGATGGCGATCGCCCGCGGCACCTGCAGCCAGAACACCTCGGTCACCCCGCTCGCCTGCGTCAGCAGCACCTGGTAGAGCGCATAGATCAGCGCCCCGGCTGCGATCAGCGTATGCTTCCTGAACCGCCGGCCGAGAAACCCCCAGGCCAGCATCAGCGGAATCTCGAGCAAGGCTCCGATGCCGGCGGCGATGCCGACATCTCCGATATTGCCGCCGAAATGGCTGACCATCGCCAGCGGCGTCGCCGTGCCGCTGACCTTGATCGCCACGTTGATCAGCAGCACCCCGCAGATGCCGACCAGCATCGGCAGCGCGATGCCGCCCTTGCCATCGGTATTTGGCGTGGGCAGGGCGGAGACGACGCGGGTGGCGGGGTCGGCCAGCATCGTCAGCGAGATCGCCCCACATACGAGATAGGCGGCGGCCGCCAGCAGGTAGACGTCGAACACCTGGTAGACCGCGGCGATCCAGCCGGCGAGCGGCGGCACCATCACCCACGATGCCGCATAGATCGAACGCAGCACGGTGATGCGGAACTCGGCGTCCCTGGGGCGGGTCTGGTCGTAGTAGACCCGGGCATAGGCGAAGGTCTGGCTGAACGCCGAGTTGCCGAACGGCAGGATCACGCAATAGGCGATGACGAACGCCATCGGGCTGCGCAGCCAGTACATCAGGCCCATGCCGACGGCGCCGAGCAGTGTGGTGGCCAGCATCAGCAGCCGGCGGTCGCCGATCCGGTCGGACAGCCAGCCGAGCGCCACCGAGGCGACCACCCCGACAATCGAGGCCAGCGTCAGGATCAGGGCGAAATCGCCGTGTCCGATCTGCAGCGCATCGATGGCGATGATCGCGTCATAGGGGGCCGTCGAGGCATAGCCCACGCCGATCGACAACAGGCTGGCGGAAATGAGCGCCGCCATCGGCAGACGCGGCTGGGCAGTCTCGGTCATGGCAGGAATTCTCCCCCGCGATCCCTACTGTAGAATCGCGGGGGCGCGCCAATGCTTTAGTGGCTTGGCCCCTGAGCGCCGGCTCAGTTGCACATATAGCCGCCCTCGGCCGACTCGTCGGGCCAGCAGCCATCGGGGATAGGTTCCTCGTTGTCGACGACCGGGGTGCCGTTGCTGTCCCCGTCCAGCAGGTTACGCGGCGTATTGGCCACGAACCCCTTTTGGAAACACTCCTTGGCCTCCTCGACCCGGAACGCGCCGAGCAGCGGAGCCTGTGACTGGGCGTAGCGGAAAGAAGCTTTCAGATCTTCGCGTGCGGCGCCCTTGAAGTCGTCGGTGTGCCCCAGAATTTCGGATCGGCCGAGGTCGTAGGCGCCCAGCTCGCAGGTGTCGTCGAGCGTCACGCAGGTCTTGTCGAGGTTACAGAGGATGACCTGGCCGTGATACAGCAGGACCTTGGTTTCCTCGCTGCTCGAATTGAAGTCGAACGAGGTCCCGCGCACCCCGATCGTGCCAGTCGGGGTCTTGATGATGTAGCGGTCCTTCGGCGCTCGCCCGGTGGTGAAACGGAAAGTGCCCGACAGCGCATTGATGGCGAACTTGCCGGCAGAATCGTCCTGCCGCAGCAGGTAGTCCTCGATCAGCAGCGCCGAGTTGGGGCCGACCACCAGTTCGGTCTGGTCGGTGAACTTGATTTGTACCTGTCCGTCCGCGCCGGTAACCACGCGATCACCGATGAACACGTCGGCGCCGACAGTCAGCGTCTTGCTGTCGGACTTGGTTTCGACCGCGGCCGCCGGCTTGACGCCCAGCGCCTTGCCGCTGGCGGCCAGAGCAGAACCGGAGAAAGATAGAAAACCGAGCGCAACCAGTGCGCAGGCGAGGGGGGCTCGCCATATCATCTTGTGCATATGCGTCCTCAGCTATGCATTGACATGGATATCGCCCGGCCCCCCGGCGGGTGCGATCGGCGCGTCTACTACACAAGTATTAGTGGAAGCGCCAGCCCTCGACGCATGCAAGCGCCGCTTGCAGCGATTTGCTGTCCCGGACCCGCAGATCTGCGCCTCCTGCACTTCTCATCGTCGCCGTGCAGTCCTATATCGGGCGCCGCTGGGGACGACCCCGGTGATCCCAGGGTCGCTCTCGCGATCCCAGGATCGCACTCTCGCGATCCCAGGGGCGCACTCTCGCGATCCCAGGGGCGCATTCTCGCGATCCCTCTCGCGATCCCCGAAATTCAGCCGGGACGGCCCGAGCAAGGAGCAGATTTCCATGGCCTGGGTCTTTCTCGTCATCGCCGGATTGCTGGAGGTCGTCTGGGCGATCGGTCTCAAATATACCGACGGCTTCAGCCGGATCGGGCCGACCGCCATCACCGTCGCCGCCATGGTCGCCAGCGTGGTTCTGCTCGGTATCGCGCTGCGTGAGCTGCCGGTCGGCACCGGCTACGCCATCTGGACCGGCATCGGCACCATCGGCACGGCCGTGCTTGGCATGCTGCTGTTCCAGGAGCCGGCGACGGCCCTCAGGCTGGCCAGTATCGGGCTGATCGTCGCCGGCATCGTCGGTCTCAAGCTGGTCAGCTGAAACGGCGGGGCAGGGGAGCTGTTGCTTCCGCGCCAGCCTGCCGGGCCAAAATTCTCGGATAACGCAAAAGTTGATGGAACCTTTTGCGCTTTTCCGTAACGTGATTTGCGGGGGCTCCGTCATGCGGAGCTATTCCGCGCCGAGCGTCAGCGCATCTCGAAATGAAAGTAAAGGGGAGCCATGCTGTTCCGCTCTGCTGAGGTCGTGTCTGTCCTCATGCTCGTTGTCGCCCTGATCGCCGCCAAGCACCTGCCGCTGTTTGCCGCCCTGCCGCTGTCGCAGATCACCGGCATCGTGTGCTTCACCTTCGCGATCTACCTCAGCCTGCGCATCTACAATGCGGAACTGAAGAAGATCCGCGCCGAAGAATAATCGGCCAAGCACCGCTGACCTCCCTCAGGTGAAATCTGCGGCCATCGCCATCGGTGGCCGCGGCCGGCGTTTGTATCGGCGCGGCGTGACATCACGCGCGATCGGCCGCTCTGTTACCGTCCGGAGCTGCGTGATAAATCATGCACGCCATGAACGCCATTACGACGCCCCGCACCGCCCGTTCGGTTTGCCCGCACGATTGCCCATCGACCTGCGCGCTCGACGTCGAGGTGATCGACGCGCGGACCATCGGCAGGGTCCGTGGCGCCAAGGACGATCCGTATACGGCGGGCGTCATCTGCGAAAAGGTGGCCCGCTACGCCGAACGGATTCATCACCCGAACCGCCTGACCCATCCCCTTCGCCGCGTTGGCAAAAAGGGATCCGGTGAGTGGCAGCGGATCAGCTGGGACGAGGCCTTCGAAGAGATCGTGGCGCGCTGGCTCGCGATCGAGGCCACCGATGGCCCCGAGGCGATCTGGCCCTATTTCTACGCCGGCACCATGGGGCATGTGCACCGCGACGGCATCGAGCGGCTGCGCCATGCCCGCGGCTACTCGCTGCAATACGACACCATCTGCACCGGCACCGCCTGGCCGGGCTTCATCGCCGGCACTGGTGTCCTCGCCGGGCCGAACCCCGAGTCGATGGCTGAAAGCGATTGTGTCGTCATCTGGGGCACCAACGCCGTTGCCACCCAGGTCAACGTGATGACCCACGCCGTCCGCGCCCGCAAGGAGCGCGGCGCCAGGATCGTCGCCATCGATATCTACCGCAACGCCACCATGGAGCAGGCCGACATGGCCCTGGTGGTACGGCCCGGAACCGATGGCGCGCTGGCCGTCGCGGTGATGCATGTGCTGCTGCGCGATGGTCTCGCCGACCGCGACTACATGGCGAAGTACACCGACTTTTCGCCTGAGTTCGAAGCGCATCTCGCGACCCGTACCCCGCAATGGGCGGCAGCCATCACCGGCCTTGATGTGGCCGAGATCGAAGCCTTCGCCCATCTCGTCGGCACCACGCCAAGAACCTACTTCCGCCTCGGCTACGGCTTCACGCGCCAGCGCAACGGTTCGACCTCGATGCATGCGGCGCTCTCGGTGGCGGCGATGACCGGCAGCTGGCAGCACCAGGGCGGTGGGGCCTTCCACTCCAATTCGGGCTCATGGAAGCTCGACAAGTCGATGATCACCGGCGCCGACATGGGCCCGGGCGGGCGCGAGCTCGACATGTGCGAGATCGGCAAGGTGCTGACCGGGGATGAAAAGGCGCTGAATGGCGGCGGCCCGGTCAAGGCGCTGTTCATCCAGAACACCAATCCGGTCAATGTCAGCCCGGAGCAGGGCCTGACGCGCGCCGGGTTCGCGCGCGACGACCTGTTTACCGTGGTGCACGAGCAGTTCATGACCGATACGGCAAAGCTCGCCGATATCGTGCTGCCCGCCACCATGTTCCTCGAGCACAACGACTATTACCGCCGCGGCGGTCACACCCGCCTGCTCTATGGCCCCAAGCTGATCGATGCTCCCGGCGAGTGCCGCTCCAATTTCGAGGTGGTCAACGAATTGCTGCGCCGCCTCGGCACCGACCATCCCTCGATGCATCTCACCGATCGCGAGATGGTCGCCGAGACTTTCCGCCGCTCGAACTTCGGCGAACTCGACGAGATCGAGAAGACCGGCTTTATCGACGGCGCCTGGCCGGCCGAGAAGGCGCGCTTCGCCGACGGCTTCGCCTGGCCCGACAGGCGCTATCGCTTCGAGCCGGATTGGGACGCAGTGGCGCGGCTCAAGGGCTATAACTGGGTCTGCGACCCCTCCGAGATGCCTCGTTTTGCCGACCACTGGGACGTCACCGAACGGGTCGACGCCGAGACGCCGTACCGCCTCGCCACCAGTCCGTCGCGCAGTTTCCTCAACTCCACTTTCGCCGAGACCGCCGGCAGCCGGAAGCGTCAGCCCGAGCCAACGGTCTTCGTGCACCCTGAGGATGCCGCCGATCTCGGCATTGCCAATGGTGACCCGGTCACCCTGGGCAACCGTCGTGGCGAAGTCGCCCTCAAGGCGGTGTTCTTCGATGGCATGCAGCGCGGCGTGCTGATCGCCGAGGGCATCCACCCCAACTCGGCCCATCGCAACGGCGTCGGCATCAACACGCTGATCGGTTCGGATCAGGTGCGTCCCTTCGGCGGCGCCGCCTTCCACGATACGTCGGTGTGGATCCGCCGCGACTGACGGCGCCGCTCAGTTCGGGCTGGCCTGCGCTGGTTGGATCGCGCGTGTCTGTATCGCGCTGCAGTCGCGGATGGTGGCGGCGATCTCGCTGATCGCCTCCTGTTGCCCCTGGTCCGCCGATTGCCCGGCCGCCAGCAACAGCGCTTCGGGCAGCTCGGTTTCGTTGGCGCTGCAGTTCGGGCCCGGTTCGAACAGGTCTGCGAGTTCTGCCGCCAGATCGGCGATCTGCTGGTCCGCCGGCAGATCGAGCCCGGCGAGGTAGCCGGCAACCGCGGCGCCACATTCGCCCCAGCGGGCAACAACACCCTGATATTGTTCGGCAATCACCGGCTGACAAACCTCGACCACCTGCGCGATGCTGGTCGCCGCCGCGCGGGTGGGGCCGGACAGCTGGCACTCCGGGACCTGATCGATACGGAACGATTCCAGCAGTGGCTGCTGGTTGTCCGCATAGCGAAAGCTCTGGCGCAGCGAGTCCCGCTGTGTGGTGTCGGCGGTGAACGAGGCGCCGAGCAGTTCCGATTGCCGGCTGTCGGTCTGCCCCACTTCGCAGGTCCCAGCCATCGTGACGCACGAATTGCCGGTGCCGCACAGGATCGCCGTGCCGTGGTACATCAGCACCCGCGTCACCCCGTCCGCGACGAAGAAATCGAAGGCCGTACCGCGAATGCCGATCGTGCCGGTCGGCGTCTTGATGGCATAATCGTCCTTCCTGGAATTACCGGTGACGAACCGGAACGAGCCCGAAAGCGCGTTGAGCGCCAGCTTGCCGACCGAGCCGTCGTTGCGCAGCAGGTAGTCTTCCAGCACCAGTTTCGAGTTGGGCCCCACCACCAGTTCGGTCTCGTCCGAGAACTTGATCTGCACCAGGCCATGGGCATCGGTGATCACGGTCTCGCCGATTGCCAGGTCCGCACCGGCAGTCAGCACGCGGACATTGCCGCCAAGCTCGGCGCGGGCATCGACGTCCACTGCGAGCGCAGTCCCTGTCGCTTCCGCTGCAATTGATTGACCGCCCAGCACGAGAAATGCGGCAACCAGAAACGCCACAAGTCTGTTCATCGAAGCAACCTGCACCCCTGGTACCGCGCCGGAAACAGTAAATCATCGCCCGCCGCGGCGATAGGGGGCAGCCGATATATGACAGTGATAAGTCTTCGCTATACGGCGCCGTACGCCTGCCAGAAAAACCACACCGTCAACCCGCTCGCATAGATGATGACGAGGGCCCGCAGCCATAGTGTGGGCACGCGATGCGACAGCCGCGCCGCGACATAGCCGCCGATCGTCGCGCCGACCAGCGCGAACGAGCCATGATACCAGTCTATCGAGCCCGAGAGCGCAAAGCGCACCACGGCGATCAGCGCCACCGCGCTCGAAATCCAGCTCTTCAGCCCGTTCATGGCATGGATGTCGGGCAGTCCGGCCAGCGCCAGGAAGGCCAGCAGCAGGATGCCGAGCCCGGCATTGAAGAACCCGCCATAGACGCACAATGCCGCCAGCAGCGCATAGATCGCCACGGTGCCGGCAATCTTCATTCCCCGCGCCGCTCCGGCGCGACGGGCGATGAACGCGTTGATCCGGCCGCCGAAGGCGAACAGCAGCACGGCGAACAGCATCAGCCAGGGGACGATCTTGCCGAATGCTTCGTTCGAAACATGCAGCAGCAGTTCAGCGCCGACAAAGCCGAAGATCAGCGCGATGCCCGTGTAGGGCAGCAGCTTGTCGCGATGCTTGACGATATCCTTCCAGAACCCGGCAGCGCCGCTCATGTAGCCGGGCAGCGAGGCGTAGGTGTTCGAAGCATTGGCAATGACCGGCGGCACGCCTGCCGCGAGCAGCGCCGGAAACAGCACGAACGAGCCGCCGCCGGCCAGCGAGTTGAGCGTGCCGGCAATGAGCCCGGCGGCGAGCAGGAGGATCTCGGTCATGCGAGTTCCCTAACCCGTCGCGCCGCCGCACTCCAACGACAAACGGTGATTTCGGCCATCATCGGCACGAATGGCGGCAAGTTGACAAAACCGCCTCGATCCACCACATGTCGCGCGTGCTGCTGGCGCCTGCCGCTCGCCGGGGAAACCCGATGGTGAAGTCCAGCCGCGGATCATCCGTGACGCATCTCATGATCGTTCCCTTCGAGGCGGTTCATGGCAAGGCGAGCCCCCATGAAGAAATCCGCCTCTTTTGAAGAGGACCGACATGACTTTCTCTCTCGATACCCCCAGTGCCGCTACCCTCAAGGCCGAGGCCAAAGCGCTGCGCGCCGAACGCGCGTTGCAGGGCACTCCGCTCGGGCAGGGCGCCGCGCTCGAAGAAATCGCCCGCCAGCACGGCTACCGCGACTGGAACACCGCGTCAGCGGCGATGCCGGAACGCGCGGTCAGCCCGGTGCAGGTTGGCCAGCGCGTCAAGGGCACCTACCTCAGCCAGCCGTTCATCGGCATGGTGATCGGGGTACAGCTGCTGGCTGACATGAACCACTACGAGGTGACCGTGAAGTTCGATCGTCCGGTGAACGTGTCGAAATCCGAGCTGATGGGGCCGATCTACCGCCAGCGCGTGCGCGCCACGGTCGATCTGCGCGGCATCTCGGCGGCGCGCACCAGCGATGGCCAGCCGCATATGCGCATCCAGCGTGCCTGACAGGACTTTTCGGACCCATCCGGGATCCGGAGAATTGCTTTTCAACGGCGGGGCGAGCCCCGCCGTTGTCATTCCCGTGTGCGGGTTGTCTTCCATCGGTAGCTGCCGATATATGGACACTCGTCCCGGTGGCGTCCGCGTCACCGCCTGCAGCAGACACGGACCTCTCCAGAAATGACCACCCAGACATTGCCGATCGATCTTTATTACGCCGCCACGCCGAACGGCCGGAAGATCACCATCATGCTCGAAGAACTCGGGCTGCCCTATGCCATCTACCCGATCAATATCGGTCGCGGCGACCAGTTCAAACCTGACTTCCTCGCCATCTCGCCCAACAACAAGATCCCGGCCATCGTCGATCCCGAAGGGCCTGAGGGCAAGCCCGTGTCGATCTTCGAGTCCGGTGCGATCCTCAAGTACCTGGCCGAAAAGTTCGGCAGGTTCTATGGCACCAACTGGTCCGAGCGGATCAAGATCGACGAGTGGCTGTTCTGGCAGGTCGGCGGTTTCGGGCCGATGCTGGGGCAGAACAACCACTTCTCGCGCTACGCTCCCGAGAAGATCCCCTACGCCATCAAGCGCTATCAGGATGAGAGCCACCGGCTCTACCGCGTCCTCGACACCCAGCTCGGCAAACAGGCTGAACTGGGCCAGTCCTATGTCGCCGGCGACTATTCGATCGCCGATATCGCCATCTTCGACTGGTCGCGCGGCTCGGACAATCACGGCATCGACATCGCCGAATTCCCGGCCTTTGCCGCCTGGCGGCAACGCGTCACCGAGCGGCCGGCCGTGCAGCGCGCGCTGGGCATCACGCTCGACCAGAGCCAGCAGATCAGCGCCGCCAGCGACAAGGAAGCGCAGCGCATCCTGTTCAACCAGCGCTGAGGCTTCGTCCCGTAGCGGGTGCCGGCTCGACCGGCATCCGCATCATCGGCCGTTCCCGGGCCCTGACCTTCACCGCCCGAAGCCGCTGCATTTCCGGGGCGGGGGCGGCGCCGAAAGCAATCTCCCCGGCCGTCGCCGAAAAACCCCTTGCCGACCCGGGCGATTGCCCCTATCAGACCCGGCGACGGAGAGGTGGCCGAGTGGTCGAAGGCACGCCCCTGCTAAGGGCGCAGACCTCTAAAGGGTCTCGTGGGTTCGAATCCCATCCTCTCCGCCACGTTCCCCTCAGTCTCACTCTGTGCTCGGTTCGCTAGTCATGCGGGCCGACGATGTCGATGTGTCCGAGGCTGTCGGCCGTCGCGGCGAGGTTGGCTCGCCACAGCTCGAGCAGGTCTCTGGTTCTCGGCGGCCCTGCGCCCCGTGCTACGCCCGACGCAATGGCCCCCAGCCGCGCAACGTTCTGATTCAAGCGCGCAATCGTGGCGCCGAGTCGCTCACGCGCTTCCGTTGCGGGGAGGCAGTCGACAAACGCCACGCCCGCGCTCAGTTCGATCAGGTCGAAGCTCGCCAGGGCCTCGCGCAGTTGCGACAGGAACTCAGCCTCCCCCGTCGCGGTGAGCGTGAAGAGGGTCTTTCCAGGGCCACGGTTTCCGGGTTGCTGGGCGTCGACGGCCAGCAGGCCCTCCTTGGTCATCTGCTGCAGCGCGTGATAGACCGAGCCCGAGTGCAGGCGCGTCCAGGTGCGCACCTGCCAGTCATCGAGCGTCTGCTGGATCGCGTATCCGTAGGATGCGCCGCCTTCGCGGATCGCCCCCAGCACCAATAACCGCACGACATTCATCTTGCTCTCCCGATTCGCATCGAGGGTAGACAAATTTGGCTACCCGGCATAGATCGGCTAGCCAAATTTGGCTACCGGAGTTTCACGATGCCCGTTTCCATTGCCGACATCCGTTGCTTTCTCGAGGCCCTCGCCGCCGTCAGCGTCCACGACAGCACGCCGGACCTGTTCTTCTTTCACGGCGACGCGCAGAATTTCCCCTTTGCAACCGTCGTCACCCACGACGATCCCTACGACAATCGATCGCGGCTCGACCGGGAGGGTGTGTTCCGCCTCAACTTCGCGACCGACAAGCCGACATTCGCTCGGCTGTTTCCGCGATTGCTGAGCCGCAAGGAGCTGGAGGCCGCGACGATCGACTACAGTGCGTCCGACGTGCTGTTTCCGCACCCGCTCTATGGGCGCATGCGCTGGGTGAGCGTGGTGGCGCCCGATCTCAGCTGGCCGCAATGCCAGGACCTGCTGGTCGCCGCCCACCAGTTGCGGGAACTGCGTCCCGACAGCTGGTAGTTGGGCGCTGCGCCTCGTTTGGGGCCGTCCCCGCAAATGCACCACGCTGACGTAACGCTGGCTTAACACACGATGTTGGAAGCTCGTTGCGGATCGGAGAGCCAGGCTCTCTCCTGATTCAGGAGTGTTTTTGATGAGTGCGACGGTGCTGGCAGCCTTGCTGGCCGGCGGCTTGGGGTTAGTCGCCGGAGGTTACTACTCGACGGTCGGTTGGATCGTGGTGGGTAATCTGCTGCTTGTGACCACTGCCACGGCCGCGTTCGCCGCGCATGCCGACTTCGTCACTGTTGTGGGCTGGACTGCGCTGTCGATCGTTGCGTTCAATGTCGGCCTGATGCTCGGCCTGATCATTCGGCGTCCCGTCGTTCTCAGCCCGGCCTGATTGCATAAAGTTTTAGTCAAACGCTGAACCGGACGGCAAAGTCCGGCTGGCATGATGCTCCCCATGAAAGCGCCAATTGCGCCAAGGGGGATCGCATGAGCGTCCAGACAGCTACAGCTTCCAAGAGCAAGATCGCAGCCATCGTTATGGCCACGATGGTGTCATTTGCCGCCGGCGCGATGTCGACGGCGGCAACCGCCGGCAATGTGCACGCACCGCTCGGCTACCAGGTGATGTGTCTCAAGAACCCGGCCGAGTGCCAGGGCGGCGGCAAGTCGAAAGTCACCGTCACCGCCGACGTCATGTCGACGCTGAAGCGCGTCAACGGCCATGTGAACCGCACCATCAAGCCGCGTTATGACAGCGGTGCCGATGTCTGGTCGGCCAGCGCCACCTCGGGCGACTGCGAGGACTACGTGCTGGCCAAGCGCAAGGCGCTCATCAAGGCCGGTATTCCGGCGAGCTCGCTGCGCATTGCCTACGTCAAGACCCGCAAGGGTGAAGGGCATGCGATCCTGGTGGTCAAGACCAACGGCAAGGACCTCGTGCTGGACAACCTGACTGCGAGCATCAAGCCGCTCAGCCAGTCCGGCTACCGCATCATCTCGATGTCCGGTGCCAATCCGCGCAGCTGGAGCTGATCCCGGCTCCCGGTCAGGTGGGCGTGCCGCGCTTGAGTTTGGCGAGAACGCCATCGAGCAGCGCGTCGTGCTCGGCAAAGACCCCAAAATCGTCCGGCGCGCTGACATAGCCTTCCGTCAGCGCCCGGATGCGCTCGGCTTCGACGAGCACCGGCAGCACGTCGCCACCCGTTTCGACGGCCTCGAACAACTGCCGGCGCAGGTCGTCGAGCTTGGAGGTCGTATCGTTGGCATAGACCATCTCGGCGCGATCGGTCGGGAACGCTGCTCCGCCCACCTGCACCAGATAGCTGAGCGACACCAGGTAGTAGCTCGCCTCGCTGAGCAATTGCTGGTCGAGCTCGGCCAGGGCCTCGGCCGGCGGAGCCGCCTTGCGCCAGCGCAGGGCTTGTTCTTCCAGCGCCGCGCCCAGGTCTTCGCGTTGCACGACGTCGAACGTCGTACGGATCATCTCGAGGGTGAGGTAACGTGACAGCGCTTCGCGCAGCGTCACCGAAGTTGCCGGCGCTTCCAGCGGCGTGGGGCCCAGATCAGCCGCCCGCAGCGGCACGGCGGCAACGGACAGGCTCAAAAGCAGGGCGCCGACCAGCGGCAGCAATTTCGACGCAGAACGCACCTTCAACCTCACGCGATGCAACGAGCGCATCCCTATCAGCAACCGCCCCCGAGGTGGTGAGTAACCGCTCGGTAAGGATAATTTCCGCGCGTTGTCGCTCGCGCGGCGAGGCCCGGAGCATCCTTGCCGGGTGGATACCTGGAGCGTTTCGTGGTGGTATGATACCGCCGATCACAAGAACGGAGATGAGACCGGCCATGCCGTCCCTTCTCTGCGCCCGAGCGCCGGCGCTCGGGCGCAGATCCTCACCATACCTTAACCAGCAAACCAGCACTCTCGCCGCCATTCACGACACGCGAGCGAACCGTTCCGCCGAGGCCTAGACCGATGACTGAAGCCACTTTGATCGTACCGGTGATCCTCGCAGGCGGGCAGGGGACGCGGCTCTGGCCGATGTCGCGCGCGGCGCGGCCCAAGCAGTTCCTGCCATTGACCGGCCCGACTTCGCTCTACCAGCAGACCCTCCAGCGCGTCGCCGATCCGGCGCGCTACCATCCGGCGGTCATCGTCACCAATGCCGAGTATCGTTTCCTCGTCGCCGAGCAGGCGCAGGAGGCCGGCGTCGCGACCTCCGCCGTGCTGCTCGAACCGGTGGCGCGCAACACTGCCGCGGCGATCGCCGCTGCGGCAATCCACGTACGCGGCACGTTCGGGGAAGGGGCGGTGATTCACGTGCTGGCCTCCGACCACGCTGTCGAAGCCGACGACAATTACTGGTGGAGCGTCGAGACGGCTGCCGCGGCCGCGCGTGCCGGTCGGCTCGTCACCTTCGGCATCACCCCCACGGCGCCCGAGACCGGATACGGTTACATCGAAGCCGGTCCCGACCTCGGCAACGGCGTGCGTTCGGTTGCCCGCTTCGTCGAAAAGCCCGATCACGACACCGCCACCCGCCTGCTGGCCGATGGCGGCTACTACTGGAACTCGGGCACCTTCATGCTCGGCGTCGCGAGTTTCCTGCGTGAGGTCGAGGCGCTGGCTCCCGACACCTTCCGGGCTGCCCTTGCCGCTGTAGCCAACGCCAGAGCCGATCTCGATTTCATCCGTCTCGACCAGGCGGGTTTCGCCGCGGCGCCGAACATCTCGGTGGACTACGCCATTTTCGAGAAGTCCGGGCAGGTGGCGCTCGTTCCGGTGACCTTCCCGTGGTCCGATCTGGGCGCCTGGGACGCCGTGTGGAAGGTCTCGGCAAAGGACGCCGCGGGCAATGTCGTCGCCAATGGCAATGCCACGCTGTCCAACACCCGCAACTGTCTGGTGGTGTCGGAGAAGGCCCACATCGCGGTCGACGGGCTGGAAGATGTCGCCGTCATCGCCTCCGAAGACGCGATCTATGTAGGGCGGCTGTCGGAGGCCCAGCGTGTCGGTCCGATGGTCAAGGCGCTGCGCGCCAACCCGGCGACGGTCGGGCTGACCGAGATTCACCGCACCGCCTATCGGCCATGGGGCGGTTACTCGTCGGTGCTCAACGGCGAGCGTTTCCAGGTGAAGCGGCTGTTCGTCAAGCCCGGCAAGAAACTCAGCCTGCAGAAGCACCACCATCGCGCCGAACACTGGGTGGTGGTCACCGGTACCGCCGAGGTGACCATTGACGGCAAGGTGACCATGCTGACCGAGAACGAGTCGATCTACCTGCCGCTCGGCTCGGTGCACCGGCTGGCCAACCCCGGCAAGATCCTGCTCGAACTGATCGAGGTGCAGACCGGCTCCTATCTCGGCGAGGACGACATTATTCGCATCGAGGACGAGTTCGGGCGGACCTGATCGGCCCGAACTCTGTTACGCCGCCGGGCGGGAGCAGGGGCTCTCAGGATGCCCCGGCGATTGCATAAGCTGGCCTGAGCCGGTAGTTGCTGCAGGTCAGCATCGCTCACGCAGCACTCGTTTCACCGGGGCCGATCAATGAAAGTCACCGTGTTTGGTTCAGGCTATGTGGGCCTCGTCACCGGCGCATGCCTGGCTGACGCCGGCAATCATGTCGTCTGCGTCGATATCGATGCCAAGAAGATCGAGCTGCTCAATAGCGGTCACGTCCCGATCTACGAACCCGGGCTCGAGGGCATCGTCGCCAGCAGCCGCGCTGCCGGGCGCCTGTCGTTCACCACCGATATTGCCGCCGGTGTGGCTCATGGCGAGGGGCTGTTCATCGCCGTCGGCACGCCGCCGGATGAAACAGGCTCCGCCGACCTGCAATATGTCCTCGCCGTAGCCCGCAGCATCGGCGAGCACTGTACCGGCTTCAAGGTCGTCGCCGACAAATCGACTGTTCCGGTCGGTACCGGCGACCTCGTCGCCGCCGCCATCACTGCCGAACTGGTGAAACGTGGCTTCGCCGCCGACCCGGCGGAGCGAGCGCGCCTTGGGCAGCCGGCTTTCACCGTCATCTCCAATCCGGAGTTTCTCAAGGAAGGCGCCGCCGTCAGCGATTTCAGCCGCCCCGATCGCATCGTCATCGGCGCCGATGCGACGCCGGAGGGCAAGCGCGGCCTCGAACTGATCCGCCAGCTCTATGCCCCGTTCACGCTCAACCACGACCGTACCATGGTCATGGATGTGCGCTCGGCCGAGCTCACCAAATATGCCGCCAACGCCATGCTGGCGACCCGCATCTCGTTCATGAACGAGCTCGCCAACCTGGCTGAAGACCTGGGCGCCGATATCGAACTGGTGCGCCGCGGCATCGGCTCCGATCCGCGTATCGGCTACAGCTTTCTCTATGCCGGCACCGGTTATGGCGGCAGTTGTTTCCCCAAGGATGTCAGTGCGCTGCGCCGCAGCGCCGCCGAACAGGGGCGGCCGCTGCGTATTCTTGCGGCGGTGGAAGAGGCCAACACCGCCCAGAAAGACGTGCTGAGCGACAAGATCCGCGCCCGCTTCGGCGACGACCTGGCCGGGCTCACCGTCGCCGTCTGGGGGCTCTCGTTCAAGCCCAACACCGACGATATGCGCGATGCGCCGAGCCGCGTGCTGATCGCCGACCTGGTGCGCCGCGGCGCCTCGGTCCGCGCCCACGACCCGGTGGCGATGGAAGAAGCCGAACGCGTCCTGGCGCTCGATCTCGACGGCAAGCTCGAGCGGGTCAGCTTCGTCGGCTCGCCGATGGAAGCCGTCGCCGGCGCCGACATCCTGGCGATCGTCACCGAGTGGAAGGCCTATCGCAACCCGGACCTGCCCGCGGTCGCCCGGCACCTGAAGCGCAAGGCGGTGTTCGATGGCCGCAACCTCTACGAGCCTTCTGCCGTAGAGGAGGCGGGCCTCGCCTACTTCCCGATCGGTCGGCGACAAATCGGTTGAGCCGCCGGCCCCGCAAGCTTTTGCTGCCAGGCCGCCATTCGGGAGCAAATCACACGCTGCGATGACCCGAGCGGGAGCAAACTCCATGCCGGAGCAGGATTGGCATTTGACAAGTCTATAAGATCGGTCAACTAATCCACTGTCGGGCCAGGATTGCCCGTCGCGTGAGGTATGCCGATGACGATCCAGATCCGAAAGCCGCGTATTGTCGCCTTCACCGGCTCGACCCGACGGCCGTCGAAATCGAGGGCTCTGGCCGAGGCCATCGGCGCCGCCGTGCGCGGGCAACTCGACGCCGATGTCGCCACCTTCGATGTGGTCGATGCCGGCCCCGGCCTCGGCGCCGCCTTCACTCGCCACCAGCTGACGCCGGAGGCCGCCGCGATTGTCGATGCGATCGAGCAGGCCGACGCGGTGATCGCCGTCAGTCCGGTCTACAAGGGCTCTTATACCGGCCTGTTCAAGCACCTGTTCGATTTCGTCGATCAGAATGCCCTGGCCAATAAACCGGTGGTGGTCGGCGCCACCGGCGGCGGGCACCGTCATGCGCTGATCGTCGAGCACCAGCTCCGGCCGCTGTTCGGCTTCTTCTCCGCCCTTGTCGTGCCGACCGCTGTCTATGCTTCGGACCACGAGTTCCTTGATGGTCGCGTCGTCGAGCCCGCGGTACTCGAACGGATCGAGCAGGCCGGCACGCAACTGGCCCTGCTGCTCGCCGCGCAGCTGCAGGCGGCAGGGGCCCGCCCCGAGCTTCCCATCGCTCACCCGGAGCGCCTCGAACAGCCCGAGCAGCGACGGGCCGTCGCCTCGTAAACGCCACTTGTATAGCTAATCGCTGGAATTTATATCTCAGGCGCAACTTAGCGCCTGGGATGAATTTCGGTCATGCTGACTGCCAAGGGAAAATACGGCCTCAAGGCCTTGGTGCACCTGGCGCAGTTCCCGCCCGGCGAGCTGGCTTTGGTGGCGGACATCGCCGCGTCCAACAACATTCCGAAGAAATTCCTCGATGCCATCCTGGGCGATCTTCGCAATGCCGGGATCGTGCAGAGCCGCAAGGGCAAGGGCGGTGGCTATCGCCTGGCGCGTGCCCCCGAGGAGATCAAAGTCGGCTCGATCGTGCGTGTCCTCGATGGCCCGCTGGCGCCGATTCCCTGCGCCAGCCATACCCGCTACGAGGCCTGCGATGATTGCGATGTGGCGACCTGCCAGGTCCGCCACACCATGCTCAATGTCCGCAACGCCATCGCCGAAGTGCTGGACCGCACCACGCTGGCTGAGATGCGCGATGCCAATGGCGAAGTCCTGCCGATCGAGCTGCAGACGGCCTGATCGGCGTTCGGCCGCCTAGTGTAGCTCTGCCAGCCGCTTTTCGCCCGCCTCGATGCGGAACGGCAGCACGTTTTCCGGCGGCGGCAATGGGCAGACCGCGAACTCGGTGAAGGCGCAGGGCGGGTTTATCGTCTTGTTGAAATCCAGCACGATGCTGTTTTCGGTGACCTCTTCGCCATAGAGGAAGCGCGAAGCCGGATAGGTCGAGTCGCGCGAGGTCGGGTCGCGGATCACGAATTGCGGCGCCTCTGGCGTGCCGTGCGTAGCGATCAGCTCGTAGGTCTTGCCGTCGTGGCTGAACACCGCCTTGTGCGTCACGGCGACGCCTGTGCGGATATTGCCGGTGGTATCGACATCCATCTCGAGGGGGGCCTCGAACGGCACCCACTTGGCGACGATCCGCCAGCTCTCCTGTGCCGGGAAGTACTCGATGCCCGCAAAAGCCGCCGGCGCCGTCGAGGCGGTGTCGCGGATGCGCAGCGCGTTGTCGCCGTTCACCGTGGTGACCTCGCACAAGAGGTCGCCGAGCTGGAACTTGGGCGGGTTCTTCTTGTTCGGCGTGATGCGAATGGCATCGCCTTCGGTGGGCTTGAACGTCACTGTGCCGTCAGGCTCCTGCGTCACGGTTCCCAGATGCGGCGGACCCGATGGGATGACGATGTCATTGTCCGCGGCGGTGCCGACGCTGGCCGTGCCGGGATCCAGGACGAACCGGCCGATGATGTTGAGCCAGCCGTTCGGCGCCTTGAGGTTGGCGAGACGCCTGGTCTTCCAGGCATCGAGTGCGGTGAGGTAGTCGGCAGATGCAGTCATTGGAGTCGTCCTTGGGGTCGGGGCGTTTTCACGCCGGCATGCGGGGAACGCTGCCAAGCAGTTTTCGGGTGTATTGATGTTGGGGGTCGGCCAGGATTTTGCGAGTGGCACCGGCTTCGACGATCCGGCCCCGCTCGAGGATCACCATCTCGTCGCAGAGCGCCGCCACGACGCCCAGATCGTGCGACACGAACACCAGCGTCATCTCGGCCGCCAGTTGCTGCAGCAATTCGACGATGCGGATGCGGGTCGACAGGTCGAGCGCGCTCACCGCTTCGTCGGCCAGCAACAGCTTCGGCTTGGCGACAATGGCGCGCGCAATGGCGATGCGCTGCCGCTGCCCGCCGGAGAACTCGTGCGGATAGCGCCCGAGAATGCCGGGCTCCAGCCCCACCGAAACGAGAGCCGCCTCGACCAGCGCGCGCCGGTCGCCGGGGATTCGCAGCGAGCGCAACGGCTCCGATACGATACCGAGGACGTTCTGGCGCGGATCGAGCGAGGAATAGGGATCCTGAAACACGGCCTGCACCTGGCGGCGATAGTCGCGCATGAAGCCGGCATTGCCGGTCTCGAGCCTGGTGTCGTCGAAGCGGATCTGACCCGCGCTGGGCCTCGTCAGCCCCAGCAGCAGTCGGAGCAGGGTGGTCTTGCCCGAGCCGGATTCCCCTACCAGCCCGACGCTGGCGCCGGGGCGGATCTCGAGCGACACGCCATCGAGCACCAGCCGATCGCGCGTATAGCCGAAGCTGACATTGTCGACGCTGACGAGGCTCATGCTCTGCCCTCCAACGCGTCGTCGAACGCCTTGGCGGCCGCCACCAGCGCCCGCGTGTAGTCGTTCCGCGGCGTGCCGAACACCTCGCGCACCGGCCCGGCTTCCACTGCAACGCCGCGCTGCATCACCACCACGCGCTCGACGATTTCCGCCACCACCGGCAGGTCGTGGCTGATGAACAGCAGGGCCATGCCGCGCTCGCGCACCAGGGCGTCGAGCAGCTTGAGGATTTCCGCCTGCGTGGTCACATCGAGCGCTGTCGTCGGCTCGTCGGCGATCAGCAGTTGCGGCTGGCACGCCAGCGCCATGGCGATGGCCACGCGCTGCCGCTGCCCGCCGGAGATTTCATGCGGATAGGATCGGGCGATCCGCTCCGGCTGGGGCAGGGCGACCAGCTCGAGCAGCGCCAGCACGTCGCGCTCAAGCGCCGCTCCGTTGAGCTCGCGCCCATCGCGTCGGGCCCGCCGCCGCAACGGCTCGGCCACCTGCTGCGCGACCCGCAGCAACGGGTCGAGCGCCGTCAGCGGTTCCTGGAACACGAAGGCCGCCACGGTGCCGCGTAACCCGTCCAGCATCCGGTCGGGCGCCCCGATCACCTGCTGTCCGCCCAGCGTCACCGAGCCTGTCGCCTTGATGGTGCGCGGCAACAGCCCGGTCGCCGCCATTGCGGTCAGCGATTTGCCCGACCCGCTCTCGCCGATCAGCCCGAGCCGCTCGCCGGCGGCAATCGAGAAGGACAGCTCGGAAACCAGCGGCTTGCCGTCGACGCTGAGGTTGAGCCTGTCGATCGAAAGCAGGTTCATCGCGAAGCCCTCCGCGTCGGATCGCCGATATCGCGCAACCCATCGGCGAGCAGGTTGACGCCGATCACCAGCGACACCAGTGCGATGCCCGGCGCGATCGCCCCGATCGGCGCCGTATATACGGTCCCCTGTGCCTCCTGCAGCAGCCGGCCCCATGACGCGTTCGGCGGTGGGGCGCCCAGCCCCAAATAGCTGAGCGACGCCTCGGCGATGACCGCCAGCCCGAACTGCAGGGCAAAGTTCACCGACAGGGTTGGCCAGATATTGGGCAGCACATGCTGGAACACGACGCCGATCCAGGACGTGCCCGAGGTGCGCGCCGCGGTGATGTAGTCCATCAGCAGCAACCGCTTGGCGAGAATGCGCGTCAGCCGAGCGACGATCGCCGAGAGCGCGATGCCGAGCGCCAGGATCGCGGTGCCGAGGCTCGCCGTATCGCTTGCCGCCACCACCAGCATGGCGATCAGCAGCGTCGGAAAGGCGATGAGGATATCGAGCGTCGCCGCCAGCGCGTCATCCAGCAGCCGCGTTGCGAACGCCGCCAGCACCCCGAGCGTCACCCCGATCAGCCCGCCGATCGCTACCGCGGAGATGCCGACGATCAGCGCGATGCGCGAGCCGATCATGATCTGGGTGAAGAAATCCCGGCCAAGCCGGTCGGTCCCCGCCCAGTGTTCCCACGATGGCGGCGCCAGCCGGCCGCCGGTCAGCGCCGTCGGATCATACGGCGTCCAGACCAGGGTCAGCAGCGCCACCGCGACATGGAGGCCGACCAGCAGCAGCCCCAGCCACAGCGTCGCCGAGCCGCGCGAACGGGACGCACTTGCCGCGACCGCGCTCATGGCGCACCTGCCCGCCCGCGCAACCGCGGATCGATGAAACGCTGCAGCAGGTCGGCGGCAAAGCCGATCAGCAGCACCAGCAGCGTCGAAATGAACAGCACCCCCTGCACGTTGGGATAATCGCGCTGCTGGATGGCGAGCAGCAGCATCGAGCCGAGGCCCGGCAGCGCAAACACCTTCTCGACCACCACGGCGCCGAGGAAGGTCGTCGCGAGCTCGATGCCGAGGATCGAGATCACCGGCACCGCGCCATTGCGGACGCCGTGCCGCAGCAACGCCTCGGTAAAGCCCGATCCCAGCGCGCGCGCCGTACGGATATAGTCGCTGCCGATGACGTCCTGCGTCGCCGACCGGACATAGCGCAGCAGCGACGCGGCGATCACCAGCGCCACCGTCAGCACCGGCAGGGCCAATGCCACTGCGGCTTCGCCAAAACTCGTCCAGCCCTTCAGCGGAAAACCGCCCGACGGGAACAGCCTGAGATTGATGGCGAAGATCGTGACGATCAGGATCCCGAGCCAGAACACCGGAATGGCGATCCCCAGCTGGCTGACGATCGAAATTGCCGCGCCGTACCAGCGATCTGCCTTCACCGCCGCGATGATCCCCAGCGGCAGCGCGATGGCGATCGCGAGGAGGAACCCCAGAATGGTCAGCGGCACGGTCACGCTCAGCCGATTGCCGATCTCGCCGAGCACGCTCGCCTTACTGACAAACGAGGTGCCGAGGTCGAAGCGTGCCAGGTTGCCGACGAAGCTCACGAACTGCGTCAGCAGCGGCTGGTCGGAGCCGACCTGCGTCCGCGCCGCGGCGATCTGCGCTTCGGTGGCACCCACGCCGAGCAGTGCATTGGCCGGATCGCCCGGCAGCAGCCTCAGCAGCACGAACAGCACCACTGCCGCGATCAGCAGCGACAGCAGCAGGATGGCAAAGCGGCGGAGCAGGTAGGTGAGAATGGAGTGTGGCCTTCGCAAAATGAGAGCGCCGCACTCTAGCGTGCGGCGCTCTCGTCGTCATGGATCAGGGTCTGGCGACCCAGAACTACTTCGCCTTCTGGATTCCGTAGGCGAAGAACTGCGAGTTCAGGCCGTTGATCGGATAACCGCTCACATTGGCCGCCGACACCACGATCTGCGGGTAGAGGTAGAGCCAGTTGCTGGCCGCATCCTCGGCGATCAGCTTGTTGGCTTCGGTCAGCTTCGCGGTCTGCTCGTCGATCGTTGCGGCCGCCTCGGAATCGGCGATCAGCTTCACCACTTCAGGGTTGTTGTAGCCCCAGTAGAAGTCGGGGTTGCCGTAGAACACGATGTCGCGGTGGTTGACGTGCTCCTGCAGCGTCGCCTGAAAGTTCTTCTCCTGGTAGATCTTGGTGTACCACTCGTTGGCGGTGATGATGTTGATGTTCACCTTCACGCCGACCTTGGCATATTCGGCCTGCAGGAACTGCGCGACGATCGGATGCGGGTCGTAATCGGGGGTATCGAGCGTGAACTCGAACCCATCGGGATACCCGGCCTCAGCCAGCAGTGCCTTGGCGCTCTCGACATCGTAGGGGTCGACCCCGGTGAGGTCGACATACCAGGGATCGGTCGGCGGCACGAACGAGCCGATCAGCGTGCCGTACTCGCCCCAGATCGAGTTGAGCAGCTTCGCCTTGTCGGTGGCGCGCGCCAGCGCCTTGCGCACCTTGACGTTGTCGAAGGGCGCGACGCGGTCGTTATAGGCGAGGATTTCCTTGGTGGTCGAAGCGCCCTCGGTGACCTTGTAGGCGGGGTTGCCGCTGAACTGCGCCAGCGAATCCGGGCTCTGCACCGAGGTTATCACGTCCACCGCGTTGGTGAGCAGCGCGTTGTTCAGCGCCGTTGCGTCGGTGAAGTAGGTGTAGATCACCTCGCCGTTGGTCGCCGCGGTGCCCCAGTACTTGTCGTTGCGGTTGAGCGCCAGCGCCGAACCACGGCGCCATTCACCCAGCGTATAGGGACCCGTGCCATCCTCCGTGGCGGTGATGTCGGTCGCCTTGTCGTTGACGATCCAGACATAGCTGAGGTTGTAGGGCAGGGAGATCGAACGGGCCGACAGCGTGATCACCACGGTCTGGTCGTCAGGCGTCTCGATGCCGGTGATGGTCGACAGGCTCTTTTTGCGCGAACTCTTCGATGCTTCGGCGGTGACGCGCTCGATCGAGTATTTGACGTCAGCCGCGGTCAGCGGATCGCCGGAGTGGAAGGTGACGCCCGGCTTCAGCTTGAACGTGTAGGTCAGGCCGTCCCCGCTGCTGGTGTAGCTGTCGACGAGCTTGGGCTCGACCGTGCCCGCATCAGTCAGCTGGAACAGCGCCTCGTAGACGTTGCCATTGAACGCCTCGTTGATGCCCTGGCCGGCCCCGGCGGTGTTGTCGAGGTTCTGCGGCTCATACAGCGAGCCGATACGGATCGTTGCATTGGCATCGTAGTCCTGCGCCATGGCAAGCGGCGCCACGGCAACGCTGCCCAAGAGCGCAGCGGCGACCAGCGCACGGCGGATGGAAATCTGGTTCATTCGGAGAACTCCTGGTTTCGGCGTGGACCGTCTACATGAAAGCGGTCTCACATTGCCACCTGTGTACCCCGGCAGGCGGCAAAACCCCATGCTTCTGTCGGCTATTTCGATCTGCCGCATTGCCCGGTCGCGGAACACTCTTCGATCGGGCGCGACGAACGGAAAATCTCGTTCCGGACGAGGTCTGGTCACCCGCAGCGGCACGATTTCGCCATGCATGCTCTAGGTCGTGCCGAACTGCACGGCGACCGGTGCGGCCGCACCTTCCTTCTGGAGGGCGATGCCCTCGGCCAAGGTGTGGCTTAGCAGCTCACATGCGGGCTCCCAACTCGTCATGGCGCGTGACAACTTCCAACCGACCGCCGCAACGCAAAGGGCTGAGCGGTCCGCGTTGCCTCGAGCGGGCAGGCTGACGGTCGCCAGGGCATCGTCATAGGCGCCACGGAAGAAGGCGCGCAATTGAGCGGGGTTGCCCAGGCTGGCTTCGATCAACAGCAGATGCAGCGGATCGAAGAACAGGGGACCCAGCATCACTCGGTCGAAATCGATGACGACCGCTTCCGTGCCTCTGAGGATAATGTTCTCACCCGCGAGGTCGCCATGGATCCACCCGGTCGGAGCGTCCGAAACAATAGCGGCGACCCTCGCGGATAGTTGCTCGCTCTCGTTCGGCAGCACCTCCGCCAGCAGTCGCCGGGATGCGTCGAGCCAGGCGGCTCGGTCGGGGGCCGTCAGCGCGCCGCGATGGGCTCCAGCCACACGTCGCGTCAGTCCGCTCAGGCACGCGTCCTGAAACGCCAGCGGCACCCGCCGGAACGGCGTGCCGGCGATGAACTCCTCATGCAGCAACGACAGCTCATGGTCGTAGTCGAGGTTGGGACACTCATAGGCGGAGCGCAACATCCCCACTTTGCGCAGCAGTTCAGCGGCTTCGTCGTGCGGCACGCTTCGGATCACCGCCCCCTCTTTCAGGTCGAACGCAACCGGCATCAATACGCGGTTGACCAGAAGCACCTGCGCTCCAGCCTGATCCGTCTTTCGCGGGGTGCGCCAGGCGAACCACGGTGGAAGCATCGCCCCGGCCAGCAGGATGGGAAGCTTGAACATCGCGGTGGGCTGAAAGTCGAGCCAGAGCTTGCTGCCGCTCAGCGGCGCAGGTAGCCGGGTGCCCCGTCGGGTGCTGAACGTGGGCCCGAGAACCCACAGGCCGGAACGGATCGGCATCTCGCTGTGGCGAACTACTTCTGCAGCAAAGGCCTTGCGGGCAAGAATAGATCTGAGGCCGCGACGGATCTTGAACAACGTGCTGCTTCGGCGCATGCGCACATACAAGCCAACTGTTTCGGTCTTTATTCTTAGCCCGCTGGCCAGGGTACGCCAAGCGGGGGCACGCGGAACCGCTGACCCTGCCAGTTTGGTGTCGCCTTGGGCGGCTCGCGGAACCTTTCGCGCGCATTGGACAAATGCCTGAGCTAAGAGTTCGCCCAGGGGCGCCTGCGGCGCGTTTGATGGTGGGAACGATGGCCGGCAGTGGCACTCTACGGATTCTGGTAACCGGCGGCGCGGGGTTTCTCGGCAGCCACCTCTGCGACAGGCTTATTGCGGCCGGTCATGACGTCATTTGCGTCGACAACTTCTACACCGGCAGCAAGGACAACATCCGTCACCTCCTCGGCAACTCGCGCTTCGAGCTGCTCCGGCACGACGTCACGTTCCCCCTCTATGTCGAAGTGGATCGGATCTTCAATCTCGCCTGCCCGGCCTCCCCGATTCACTACCAGCGCGATCCCGTACAGACCACCAAGACCAGCGTGCACGGCGCCATCAATATGCTTGGCCTCGCCAAGCGCCTTCGTGCCCGCATTCTCCAGGCGTCCACCAGCGAGGTCTATGGCGATCCAGAGGTCCATCCCCAGACCGAAGATTACTGGGGCAGGGTCAACCCCATCGGCACGCGGTCCTGTTATGACGAGGGCAAGCGCTGCGCCGAGACCCTGTTCTTCGACTATCACCGCCAGCACGGCCTCGAGATCAAGGTGATGCGCATCTTCAATACCTACGGCCCTCGCATGCAGCCTGACGATGGCCGTGTGGTATCGAACTTCATCGTTCAGGCGCTGAAGGGCGAGCCGATCACCATCTATGGCGATGGCAACCAGACGCGCAGCTTCTGCTACGTCGACGACCTGATCGAGGGCATGTTGCGGCTGATGGAAACGGGGCCCGAGGTGCCGGGCCCGATCAATATCGGCAATCCCGGCGAATTCACCATGCGGGAACTGGCCGAGATGGTCGTTCGCCAGACCGGCAGCAAATCGTCGATTGTCTATATGCCCTTGCCCTCGGACGATCCGCGCCAGCGTCGCCCTGATATTTCGTTGGCGCGCGAAAAGCTCGGATGGTCGCCCACCGTGGCGCTCGAAGAGGGGATGGCGCGCACCATCGACTATTTCCGAACTGTGGTGGCGGCCTGAGCATGCGGGTCGCAGTGATCGGAGGCGCCGGCTACATCGGAAGCCACACCGCCAAGGCGCTGGCGCGAGCTGGTCATGAGCCCGTGGTCGTCGACAATCTCTCCACCGGTCATCGGGAAGCCGTGCGGTGGGGGCCGCTGCACCAGGTCGATATCCGCAACCGGGCAGCGCTGAACGCGGCGTTCGATGCCATAAGGCCCGAAGCGGTCATGCACTTTGCTGCCCTCGCCTATGTCGGGGACTCGATGCGCGATCCGTTTGCCTACTACGACACGAACGTGGCAGGCACGCTGGCGCTGCTCGGGGCGATGCAGGCCAGCGATTGCCAGTCGATCGTCTTTTCCTCATCGTGTGCCACCTACGGCGTTCCCGATCGGCTGCCCATCACCGAGGCATCGCCGCAGCACCCAACCAATCCGTATGGCGAAACCAAGCTTGCCTGCGAACGGCTGCTGCATTGGGCCGGGCAGGCGCATGGACTGCGGTGGATGGCCCTGCGTTACTTCAATGCGGCGGGCGCCGACCCCGAAGGCGAGATCGGCGAGACGCATGAGCCCGAGCCGCACCTGATCCCGTTGGCGCTCCGGGCGGCCGCGGGCACCGGAGGCGCTTTGAAGGTCATGGGCACCGACTACCCGACGCCGGACGGCACGGCGTTGCGCGACTATGTTCATGTCTCCGACCTCGCAGCTGCGCACGTCCTGGCCCTTGAGCACCTCGTCGCGGGTAGCGCGTCCCGCGCCGTCAACCTTGGTACCGGTACGCCGCATAGCGTGCTCGGCGTGATCCGCACCGTCGAGGCGGTCACCGGCCGGGCAGTACCGCACGAAATGACCGATCGCCGGCCGGGCGATCCCCCTGAGCTCTGGGCCGATGCCAGCCTTGCCCGCTCGCTCCTTGGTTGGTCGCCACGCTATCCGTCGCTCGACCAGATGGTGGAAACCGCCTGGGCATGGGCGGCAAAAACGCGCTGATTTCCCTGCATTCAACTGCCGCTCGCGCTAAACTCCCGCTCTATCCGAGCGAGTGATTCAAATGAGCATTTCCTACGACGCCATCCTTGCCGACATGATCACCGTCGCACGCGAGGCGGGGGCGTTGACGCTGGGCTATTTCCGGCGCTTTCGCGACATCGAGATCGGCATCAAGGGGCCGGCGGATTTCGTGTCCGGCGCCGACAAGGAATCCGAGCTGCTGATCCGAAAATTCCTGTTCGAGCGCTATCCGGACTGGAGCTTTACCGGCGAGGAGTTCCCGCCCGTCGACAAGGCCGACCAGGAGTATCGCTGGCTGGTCGACCCCATCGACGGCACCACCAATTTCATCAACGGCATGCACTACACCATCTCGCTGGCGCTGCGCAGGGGCAACGAGACGGTGATCGGCGTGCTCTACAATCCGCCTGCTGATGAGATGTTCACCGCCATCGTGGGGCAGGGCAGCTTCCTCAACGGCGAGTGGTTGGCGGTTTCGGAGCAGACCGATATCGGCCTGATGAACATCGGCACCGGGCTGCCGACGCCGGGCCTTTCCCTCTATCCCGGTTCATATGAACGCCTCGATGCCATCCGCGCGCCGGTCGGCGCGGTGCGCATCGTCGGCAGCGCCGCCAATTCCTGCGCCTATGTCGCGATGGGTAGGCTCACCGGTTATTACGAGGAGACCGGCTTCACCGACACGGCGGCGGGCATCCTGTTCGTCCAGGAAGCCGGCGGCATCGTCACCGATTGGTGGGGCAGGGGACCTGAATATTACGAGCAGACCGGCGCCATGATCGTCGCCAACAAGGCGACCCATGCGTACCTGATCGACAAGCTGAAGGACGTGCCGAAGAAGGAGCCGAAAGCCACCAAGGGAGTGTGAGGGCGGAGTTTCCACTGAGAGAGACGGCCCCCTCCCATCCTCCCCCATAAAGGGGGAGGTGCCCCGCCGTGTGCTTGGCGCGATCGAAGGCAGAGCCTCGACTCTTCACCTCCCCCTTCATGGGGGAGGCGGGGGAGGGCGTCTTCTTCAGTCAGCAGAGAGCGCCGCCGCCACACCCTCGGGATCATCCGTCGTGATCTGGTCCACCTTCAGCTCGAGCAGTCGCCCGATCACCGCCATGCCGTCGTCATCGGCGCGCCGTACCGTATAGGCATCGATCCGGCGTCCATGCGCGTGGAACGCGCCGATGATGTCGAACCCATCGCGGTCCGCTTCCAGCACCAGCCGGTACTCGAGATAGTCCAGTTCCGATTTCGGCGAAGCGGCCACCGCATCGGCGACGAAGGCGGCGTAGTCGCGCGTTTCCATCAGCCGCTCCAGCGCACCCTTGTGGCAGGGATCGTAGCCGATCCTCAGCCCCGTGGTGGCTTCCGTCAGCACCCGCACGGCCTCGGCGTCGCCCGACGACAGGATGAAGTGCCGCGCCACCGGTTGCAGCGCCGCGGCGAAATTGGCGATCACCTGGGGGTTGAGTGCCGCTGCATCCTCCTTGTAGTCGAGCTGCAGCAGCCCTTCCGGATGCGCCCCATCGCGCGCGATCAGCGCCGCGAGATCCTCGAGCAGCATCACCTTGTCGTCGATCGGCTGCCCGTCATTGTCCCGGAGGTGCAGCCCACGCAGCGTTTCCGCCGAGGTCTCACGCACCAGCCCGCTGCCGGTGGTCTCGCGCTCCAGCGACAGGTTGTGCAGCACGGCCATGCCGTTGTCGGCATGGATCACCAGGTCGACTTCGACGCTGGCGCCCAGTTGCATTCCCTCGATGATCCGACGGCCGGTGAACACCGGGTCGGAGCCGGTTCGCCGGCCACGGTGCCACTTGAAAAAGGTGCGATGACCCGCGCGGGTCACCGAGATCGCGTCGGCCATATCTCTCAGTTGCTCCGGTGGATCGCCGCGTTGTCGCGATAGGCCGCGAAAGCTCTCGGCCTGAGGTCGATCGGCTGGCCGTGCGACCAGTCGCGCGCCTCGCTGGTCATCGACTTGAGCCGTGTGCCATCGGGCAGCTCGATGTCGACGATGGCGTGCGTACCGTAATCGGTGACGCGGTGGATCTTGGCCATGCCGGCACCAGTTGCCGAAACGATCTCCAGCGCCTCGGGCCGCACCGCGAGCGTCGCGGCGCCATCGCCGGCCGGCAAGGGCACCGCAAAACCCGAATGGGTGAAGGTGCCGTTGGCCACTATGCCGTCCACCAGGTTCATCGTGCCGATGAAGCCCGCGACGAACGGCGTTGCCGGCTCGCGATAGACCACGTCCGGGCGGTCGGCCTGCTCCGTCCGTCCGTCGCGCATCACCACGATGCGGTCGGCCAGCGCCAACGCTTCGTCCTGCCCGTGCGTCACGAACAGGGTGGTGATCTTCAACCGCTGCTGAATGTCCCGAACCTCCTCGCGAAGACGTTCGCGCAAGTGCTGGTCCAGACTCGCAAAAGGCTCGTCGAGCAGCAGGATCTTCGGCTCCAGCACCAGCGAGCGGGCCAGCGCCACGCGCTGCTGCTGGCCGCCCGACAGCTGATTGGTGGCGCGGTGGCCGAAGCCGCCGAGCCCGACCAGTTCCAGCACCGCCTCGACCTTGCGCTTGATCTCGGCCTCGGGCAGGCGACGCAGCTTCAGCCCGAACGCCAGGTTCTTGAACACGTTCATGTGTGTCCACAGCGCGTGGCTCTGGAACACCATGCCCGTCGGCCGCTTCTCGGGCGGCACCCGCGTCACGTCTTCGCCGTCGATCGCCACATGGCCCGATGTCGGCGTCTCGAAGCCGCCGATCATCCGCAGCAGCGTCGACTTGCCCGAGCCAGAGGGGCCCAGCAGGCACACCAGTTCGCCATCTCCCACGCTCAGCGTGAAATCGTCGACCGCCTTGGTGGTCGAGAAGCTCTTGGTGACGTTCTTGATATCGAGCACGGACATAACTGGTTCCTATCCGCCAAAGCCCTTGGCAAAACTGCCCGAACTGATGACGCGGCGCGCGAACAAGAGCGCGATGAAGCTCGGCACCCAGAGCAGCACGGACAGCACCGCGCCGTACTGGATCACCGGCTGGTTGTTGATGAAACTGATCATCAGCACCGGCAGGGTGCGGATCTGCGGCGCGCCGATCAGCCAGGCGCCTTCGGTTTCGTAAAACGTGCCGACGAAGCTGAGGAGCACCGCCGCTGCGATGGTCGGTCCGGCCTGGGGCAGGGTGATCGACCAGAACACCCGGAACGGCCCGGCGCCGACATCGCGCGCCGCCTCTTCCATCCGTCGGTCCACCGACTGGAACGCCGCCACCGGGATCCAGATCATGAACAGCAATGTGCCGACCAGCTGGATCAGCACCACGCCCCAGAACGTGCCGATCAGGTTGAGGCTCAGGAAAATGCCGGCGATGGCGACGAGCAGGCCGAACTTCGGAAAGGCATGTCCGGCGAGAAAGGAGAAGAACAGGATGTTCCGCCCCGGAAAATCCATCCGCGCAAAGGCATAGGCCGCCGGCAGGCAGATGATGGCCGAGAGCAGCGTCACCACCGTGGCGAGGCTGAGACTCATGGTGATGGCGCTCCAGACATCGGCCCGCGCCAGCGTCTGCTGCCAGAACTTCAGCCCGAACTCCTGCGGGATCACCGAGGGATAGCGCCACACATTGGTGAAGGCCCAGGTCCCCACCACCAGCAGCGGGAACACGATGACGATGGTCAACGCCACGGCAAAGAAGATGCCGGTCCAGTCGATGCGTTTTTCCACGAGTGCGCGCGCCATCTTACGTCGTCCGGTTCTTGGCGACGGAGCGGACGTAGAACAGTCCGAACACGATGCAGAAGCAGAAGGTGATCACCGCCTGGGTGATGGCGCTGGTCGGATCGTTCAGGTCGCGGAAGGTGCGTTGCATGAACGGCCCCATCATTTCCGGCGCGGCCGGGCCCAGCACGTAGGGCAGGGTGAAGGCGGAGAAAATCCCGAGCACGGTGAAGCTCACCGCCACGAGGATCGAATTGGAAATGCGCGGCAGGATGATGTGCCAGAGCAGCGCCAGCCGCCCGGCGCCGACATCGCGTGCTGCCTCGATCGATTGGTTGGAGACATTGCCCAGCCCCGACAGGAGGATCAGCACGGTGAGCGGGATATTGTCCCACACCAGTCCGATCACCGGGCCCCACGGCGTCAGGTAGGGCGAGCGGATATGCGGCAGTCCGACCGAATTGAGCAGGAGGTCCACCGTGCCATTGGGGCCGAGGACGCGGATGACGGCGTAGCTCAGGATGATCGAGGGCACGAACATCGGAAAGATCGCGAGGCCCTGCACATAGGCGGCGAGGCGGCCTTTTGCGAAACGCAGGTAGAGCGCGATCGGCAGGCAGATCAGCACCAGCAGCAGCGCGCAGACGCCGGTCGTCCACAGCGTCACGCTCAGGTTGTTGAGGCTGTACTGGTCGGTGAAAAAGAACCTGTAGGTCTCGAGCGAGAAGCGCTCGGCGCCCCCCTCATCGGGCAGCCAGATGGTGCGTCCGATGGCCGAAATGATCGGCCAGATGATCATCCAGGCGACCAGCAGAACCGGAGCGGCGACGAGCAGGAGGCCGATCGGCCTCCCGCTCTTTTTGGTTCCGACAATGTCGGTTGCAGGCGTCAGGCTCACGCAGCGCGGTCCACGTTCGGCGCGACTTCGCGGTACCAGCCGTCGTTGATCGCCTTTTCCCACTCGCCGCCCGGAAAGACCGGGATGGTGGCGGGAATGACGTCGGCGTATTTCTCGCGGAGTTCCTTGCTGACATTGTCCCACGACACGCCGGGGAAGCCGCCGAGCTCGGTGATCACCGCCGACTGGATTTCCTCGCTCAGCACGAAGTCCGCGAGCTTCAGCGCCGCATCCTTGTTCACGCCGTTGCTGAACACGCCGATCTTGGTGAAGCCGCCCGCCAGCGCCAGGTCGGTGAGCTGCACGAGGCCGGTGGTCTCGGGCAGCACGCCCGTCGAGATCGCCTGCAGGGCCTGGTCGGACCAGGCTGGGATCATGGTGACCGCGCCCTGCGACAGCAGCTGGATCGACTGGGTGTTGCCCGAGGTGTAGGCGCCCTTGTCCATCAGCGACGGCGCCAGATCCTTGAGCATCTCCCAGGCCGGCGGCAACGCCTCGGCGCCGAACGCACCGAAATTGTCGACGGTGAACTTGCTGGGATCCTTGCCGTTCGCCTCCCAGATGGCGCGGCGCACGAAGTTGCCACCCGAGCCACCCTTGTCGGGGCGGTTATAGACGAACTGGCCGGGGTTCGCCTTGATCCAGGCGACGAGGGCTTCCCAGGTCTTGGGCGCGTCGGCCGCCGCGAGCTTGGTGGTGTCGTAGGCGAGCAGCACCTGGCTGCCGCGGTAGGGCAGGCTGGTCGGAACGTCGAACGCCAGCGGGTTGATCTTCGAATAGTTCGAGAGGTTGGCCTTGCTGAAATCGACCCAGAGCCCGGCCTCGATGCCGCCCTTGGGCAGCCGCGTGTCAAAACCTTCGGCCATGTCGGCCTGCGGGTCGGTGTTGGTCTGCATCGCGGCCACGGCGCGTTCGGCAATGGCCTGCACGCCAGCGGAATCGCCGCCGTCGACGAGGTTGAGGGTGACGCCCGCATTGGCGGCCTCGAACTTCGGCTTCACCACGTTGGTCCAGAAGTCGAGGATGTTCTGGTCCGAGCTGGTGTACCAGTCGATCTTGCCGGCTTCGGCGAAAGCCATCCGCGGCAGCAGCACCATGCCGGCGGCAGCGCCACCGACCGAAAGCATAAACGCACGACGTTTCATCGTTGTCTCCCTGGTTCGCCTGCGGGCCATCCCGCGGCAGGTCAATCTGACGCCGACCGTGAGGACCAGACTAATCTCGGCTGGCCCGCTGGCAAGCGAAAAATGGAACGGAAATTCCATTGTGACAGCGCGCGCCTGATTTATTCCGCGCACCTGTTCTTGCCGCTTAAACCGCACTCCGATGACAGCAGGATGACAGTGCGAAAGCCCCGGTTTCCGGGGCTTTCAGCGTGTTGATGACGTCAGTTTTGCGACAAGAAATGCCGCCCGACTTCGGCGAACAGTTCGAGGTCGGCGAGAGAGTCCGTCAGCAACGTCTTGGGCTTTTCTCCAGTCGTCACAGCATGGTGGAACGCACCCAGTTCGACTCGGAAAGCATCCTCGTAGAATGGCCCGATGATCTCGGTGCCGGTCGAGTGGAGATCGGAGGTGGTGATCTCCAGCCGGGTCGGCAGGTTCCGCACATACGGGGTGTCGTAGTTGATCTTGAAATGCTGGTTCAACGTCAGCACTTCGATGCCGGCATCGAAGCGCGCGACATCGTGGATCACCGCCTCGTAGAGCGCCGTGAACGTGCCATAGTCGAACATGACGAGCACGTTCTCGCCGCGATGCTGTCGCGCCGCGGCAACCGCGTGCGGCGCGCCGAAAAGTTCGCGCATCGCAGAAAAGCTGTGCGAGGAAAGTCCTGTCAGCACCTGGTAGGCGCGCAACTGGTCCGGCCGCGCCTCGCCCATCACCGATTTCAACAGCGCCTGGGTCTGCGTCCGGCCATCGGCGATCGCTTCGGCCGGCACGTCGGTCGGGCGGAAGATGTTGCGCGATTGGTCGACGAAGAACTGGCTTTCACGGATCAGGTCGCGGATCCGCACATGCCGGATCTCCTCGCGCGGCGGCAACCTCTGCTTGAGCGCCGTGAAGGCCGGCGCGAACCGCCGCATATAGCCGACGAACACCGTCCTGGGGTTGGTCCTCTCGAGCTCCAGCAGCGGCTTCAGCTCGGCGGCCGTGAGCGCCGCCGGCTTCTCGATGAACACATGCTTGCCGGCGCGGATGGATTTTTCGAGCAGCGGCGCATGGAGGAAATCCGGCGTCAGGATGAACACCGCGTCGATCGTCGGATCGGCGATCAGCGCCTCCGCCGTTGCATGCCGGTTCTTCACCCCGTAGCGCTCCGCCACATGCGCCACGAGGCTGGGCGACACATCGGTTACCGCCGCGATCTCGAAGCGCTGGTCGTCCGCCAGCAGCGGCAGGTGCATCAGCTGCGCAACTTCACCAAGGCCGATCAGGCCAACTCTGAGCTTTGCCATCACGCGATCGCCTGCATGTACACGTAGTTGCGTTTGGCCAGCTGCAGCGGCGTCTCTGCCGCGTTCTCGGCAATATCCTGTTCGACGACGATCGGGCCATCAAAGCCTTTGGTGTCGAGGAAGCGCATCACCGCCTGGATATCGACGGCGCCATCGGGCAGGGGCGCCATCACCCCGGCCCCATAAGACGCTGCCACCGAGAGCTTGCCGTCGAGCACCAGCTGGCGCACCGCCGCATCGACATTCTTCAAATGCATATAAGCGATCCGCCCCCACACCTTCTCCATGTAGGCGAGGGGATCCTGATCCCAGAAGGCGTGATGGCCGGTGTCGAAGCAGAGGTCGATCTCCGTCTCCTCGAGCAGCCGGTCGATCTGCCGCTCGAACTCAACGGCCGTGCCGATATGCGGATGAAAGCTCGCCTTCAGCCCGAACTCACCCTCGATCACTGCCTGTGCTTCACGCACCGTGGCGGTGAGCCCATTCCAACCGTCACGATCGAGCACCCCTTCCTGGCCCGCCGGGTACCAGTTGCTCTCGTCCATGATGACGAGGTGCTTGGCGCCGAGGTCCTTCAGCAGCGGCGCCAGCTCACGCAGCGTCGACATCAGCACCGGCGCAGAGGCCCGGTCGCCAAACGTGTGCACATGCGTCGCGCCGATTAGCGTCAACCCACGCTTTTCGAGTTCCGGCCCGAGCACCGCCTTGTCCTTGGGCAGGAACCCGAACGGCCCGAGCTCGGTGCCGCGATAGCCCGAGGCCGCCACCTGATCGAGGTATTCCTGCCACGTATAGGCATTGCCGGTGGGATAGTTGATGCCCCAGGAACACGGGGCATTGCCGATAAACATGAGCTAGTCCTGGTCGATGTAGATTGGGTTGGAAATGGCGCGCCGGATCGGCTCGTCCACGAGGTGCGAGCCCTTGAGTTGCCACGGCAGTTCGCCGCGGTCGCTCGCCGCCTTGGTGAATTCCTCCACCAGCCACGGCCGGCTGGCCTTGGCGATGATCTCGGCGCGGATGAAGCCCTGTGTGCCCTCGAGCAGGGCGATCTCGCCCTCCCAGTCGCCGGAGAGGATTTCCTGTTCGCCAACCACACCGGAAGCGTCGATCCAGTGCAGCAGGTCGCCCCTTGCACCGCGCACCCTGGCGCGGGCCCTGAGCAGCGGCTTGCGCTGCACCGCCGAGCCCATCGGCGCATCGCCGATGCCGATCTCGAGATGCGGGCCCTTGGGTCCCTCCGTGATATAGCCCCGACCGGCCTTCATTGCCGCGAGGACGGCGTCCTCACTGAGCTCCGGCAGCCACAGCACCGTGGTCGGTCGCGCCAGCACCAGCGGCCCCTCCGGCTGCAGCTTCGCCGGCTGGTGGAAATCGCTGCCGCCGATGGCTGAGATCCGCAAGCCCGAGGCCAGCCGTTCCTGCCAGCGCGCCAGCGACACCCAGTTCCAGGCCATCCAGGTCGATTGCCAGACCTCCTGGCAATCGGCGGCCGGAAACTCGTAGTCCCAGGGGATGGTCGGCTTGTCGTGGTTGATCGACAGGAGGCCGCCCTTGCGATGCACCATCTCCGCCAGCACATGCGCGTCCGACGGCTTGGTCATGCGGAAGTCGATCCACTCGTCGACCCCGTAGACATTGGCGTGCCCGACGGCGGTGGTCACCTCCATACCGCGCACGAACACCAGGTCCGGCGACGAGGCCGGATGGAAATAACGCCGCTGCGTGATGGTGTTGTGGTCGGCGACGGCGAGGAAATCGAGCCCGGCCTGCACGGCTGCCTTGTGCAGCGTCTCGGGGGAGCCGGCAGCATCGGAGTGGAAGGTATGGCAATGGAGGTCGCCCCGATACCACCCGGCGCCGGCGCGCACCGGCAAGGTCCGCTCCGGTTGCGGGTTGGTCGGGCGCTCACTGCTGTCGAGATCGACGGTCACCGTCACTTCGGCGCCATCGGCCGGCACCTTGTAGAGCCCGAGAATGACGTTCCATTCGCCTGCCGGCATCGGCCCATGGATGTAGCCGGGGGTGGCGCTGTCGGTGGCGACATGGAAGCGATCGCGGAACCCGCCGGACCAGCCCCGGAACCCGCCCTCGGACGGGTAGGCGGTCATGGCAGGATCGAACATCCCGAGGTCGATCACGCAGTCGTCAGCCTTGGGATAGGCCAAGGTTACATCGATCCGCGTCGTGCCCTCGGGGACGGTGATCGGGATGTAGAAATAGGGGTTCTTAGCCTGGTCGGCGCGGGTGACATTGACCCTTACGAGCTGAGTCATGTCGGTGCGAAGCCATCAGCGGACGGCCCCCTCCCATCCTCCCCCACAAGGGGGGAGGTGCTACATCCAGTGTCTGGCACGATCGAGCCACAGCCTCGACTCTTCACCTCCCCCTTCATGGGGGAGGCCGGGAGGGGCCCTTCCGTCTCAGTCAGCACCCTCACAGCGGCATCTCCCCATCCGCCGGAATCCGCTTGCCCTCCGCGTCGAACAGCGTGGCGTGCGCGCCATCAAACGTGAACGCCACATTCTCGGTCGTCTCGACCGCGTCGTCGGTGAAGATTCGCGCCGTCACCCTGCCGCCGTCCTGGCGCTCGAAGGTCACGAGCTTTTCCGGGCCCATGTTCTCGTTGGCGAACAGCTTGCCGCTGACCATGTTGACGTCGTTGATGGTGCCCATGCTGAGGTGCTCGGGCCGCACCCCCAGCGTCAGCCCGGCGCCCTTGCCGAGCGCCGCCTTGATCCCCGAGGAGATCGGCAGGTCCCGCACCAGCACGCCATGGGCGCGCAGTTGCAGCCGCTCGCCCTCGATCGTGCCTTCGACGGGGATCATGTTCATCGGCGGGTTGCCGACGAAGTTCGCAACGAACGTCGTCGCGGGCCGGCGGTAGATCTCGATCGGTGGGGCGAACTGCACGATCCGGCCGCGATCCATCACCGCGATCCGGGTGGCCAGCGCCATGGCTTCCGCCTGGTCGTGCGTCACGTAGACCGCCGTCATCCCCATGTCGCGCTGCAGGTGGTTGAGGAAGCCGCGCGCCTCGAGGCGAAGCTTGGCGTCGAGGTTGGAGAGCGGCTCGTCGAACAGGTAGACCCGGCTCGGATAGACCAGCGCCCGCGCCAGCGAGGTGCGTTGCTGCTGCCCGCCCGAGATCTGGCTCGGCAGCCGGTTCAGCAACTCGCCGATCTTCAGCACGTCGGCCACTTCCTTGGCCCGCTTGTGGCGCTTTTCGACGCTCTCGCCGCGTACCTTGAGCGGGTAGGCGATGTTGTCGGCGAGGTTCATGTGCGGGTAGAGCGCATAGTCCTGGAACACCATCGAGATCTGCCGATCCTTGGGGTGCAGGTGCGTCACGTCATCTGGCCCGATCATGATCTTGCCCGATGTCGGGGTTTCGAGCCCGGCGATCATCCTCAGGCTGGTGGTCTTGCCGCAGCCCGAGGGGCCGAGCAGGCAGATGAACTCGCCGTCCGCGACCTTGAAGCTGATGTCCGAGACGGCGTTGAAGGTGCCGAAACTCTTGGTGACGTTCTGGAATTCGACCGAGGCCATTACGCTTTGATTCCACCGAAGAAGCGGAAGCCGAACTTCCAGCTGACGAAGAGATAGAGGGCGACGACGGGCAGGGAGTAGATCAGCGAGTAGGCTGCGAGCAGCGTCACGATCGGCGTCCCCGCCTCCGAGTAGAACGAGTAGATGGCCACCGACGACGGCATCAGGTCATCGGAGCGGAGCAGGATGAAGGGGATCAGGAACGAGCCCCAGATGTTGACGAACGCCCACACCACCACGACCACGATGCCCGGCCGGATCACCGGCAGCGCCACGTCGAAGAACGCCTGTACCGGCGAGGCGCCGGCGACCATGGCGCTTTCCTCGTAGGTTTTGGGAATGCCGTCGATGAAGTCGCGGAGGATGAACATTGCCGTCGGCAACAGCCCACCGGCGAACACCAGGATCACCGCGATATGGGTGTCCATCAGCCCGACCGACGAGACGATCAGGAAGATCGGCACCATCGCCGCCGTGCCTGACACCACCGACGAGAACAGCAGCAGCACATAGGTGATCATCCCCTTGCCGGGAATCGACGAGCGGGACAGCGCATAGGCTGCGAGCGTCGCCGCCGCGGCGACGAGGATCACCCCGCCGACGCTCTGGATCAGGCTGTTGAGCAGCCCGCGCATCGCAAAGCCGTTGCCGAACACCGTCACGAAATTCTGCAGCGTCCACGGGTCGGGAATGGCGATACCAAGCTCGGCCCGCGCGTTGAACGGCGCGAAGATGAACCAGATCAGCGGCAGCGCGAACAGGATGCCGATGATGGCGGCCAGCGCCGAAAAGCCGATGCGGGCGAGCAGTTGCGGAAAGCTCAGCCTCATTCTTCCACCGCCTTGGCTTTCTTGCGTCCGAACGACAGGTAGATCAGCGCGAACACCAGGTTGATCAGCATGATGATCACCCCCACCGCCGCGCCCTTGCCGAAGTCGAACTCCCGGAAGGCGATGCGATAATTGTAGATCGACAGCAGTTCCGTGCGGTAGCTCGGCCCGCCATTGGTCAGGATGAACGGCGTGAACACGTTGAACGTCCACATGGTGATGAGGATCAGGTCGGTGACCACGTGTCCGCGGATCAGCGGCAGCCCGATATCGCGGAACTTCTGCCAGCTCGAGGCGCCCGCCACGTCCGCCGCCTGGAAATAGCTCGGCGGGATCGAGGCAAAGGCCGAGTTGAACAGCATCATCGAGAACGCCGCGCCACGCCAGGTGTTGAAGATCACGATCACCCAGAACGGCTGCTGCAGCAGGAAATCTCCCGCCGGCAGGCCAAGTCCCCTCAGGATCATGTTCAGCGTGCCGTTGTCGTAATCGAGGAAGGCGAACCAGGCGAAGCCGATCACCACTTCGGGCAGGATCCAGGCTGCAATCACCGCAGTCTCGACGATCCGTTTGAGGGCAGGGGGGATGGTCTGCATCAGCCAGGCCAGCAGCAGCCCGAGCAGCGCCTGCCCGACCAGCGCCGACAGCAGCACGAACTGCGTGGTGAGGATCAGCGAAAAGCCGAACTGCCCACGGGTGAAGAAGGTCGCCGGGTCGAACAGCTGGAAGTAGTTCGCGAGCCCGACAAATTCCGGGTTGAGCGCAGTCTTGCCGAGCAGCGTCCGGTTGGTGAACGAAACGACGATCACCCAGAAGAACGGCAGCAGCACGAAGACGCCGACCAGCGCCGCCGCAGGCGCCAGGAACGCCGCGCCGGCACGGTGCGACAGGAGCGAGAAGTTCTTCTTTTTCATGCCTCGCTGCTCCTGACTGAAGCAGACGGCACCTCCCCCCTTGTGGGGGAGGATGGGAGGGGGCCGTCTGCCTGCGGCTTCATCTCTTCAAGCAATGTGACAAACCCCAATCGAAAAAAGGAACCTCCCCGGCCGCAGACAGGGTGCCGGGGAGGCGTTCCCAGGGAGCGCCCGGCTCAGGGAGGGCCGGGCGTGGGAGGACATGTTGCGAAGCTAGAGCTTCGAGACCGTGTTGGCTTCGCCGACGATGGCGATCACCGCCGCCTTGTAGGCGGCCATCGCGTCTGCCGGGCTGGCTTCGCCCGAGACCACGCTCTCGGTCATGCGCTGAATTTCGGCGGAGACCTTGTTGTAGTTGGGGTCGTTCGGACGCGCGGTGGTCAGCGGCAGCAGGCTCTCCTGCGTCTTCTGCAGGTAGACATTGTTCGGCGTCGCCACGTCGTCGCGGATGCGGCGGGCCTCACGATAGCCCTGGAACGCGGTCAGCGACTGCTGGCTGTTCATGTAGCTCAGGAGCGCCCAGGCTTCGGCCGGGTTCTTGGTGGCGGGGTTGAGCACGAAGCCCGTGCCGCCCGAAACCGTCACATAGTCCTGCCCGCGATAGCCCTTGCCCGGCTCCTGCGCCGGCATCGAGGCCCAGGTGACTTCCGCGTCGCGGTTATCGAGCCCGAATTCGGCGCCCGGCGCCATCACCGAGTTGAAGAACCAGTCGCCCTCGACGAGCAGCGCCGTCTTGCCGTCGCGGAAATTGGTGAAGGTGCGGTTGCGGCCATCGCCGAGGAGCTGTGCCCGCTGGTCGCCCAACTGCTCGTCCACATAGATGGTCTTGTAGAGGTTGAGGGTATCGAGGATGCCCTGGCTAGAAACGATATACTTGCCGTTCTCGTCGACGACGCTTTCGCCCGTCCCGAGGATCGCCATGTAGTAGCCCTGCATGGTGGTGGCTTCACCCATGTTCACGCCGGCATTGAGCTGCAGCGGGAACGAATCCGGATTTGCCTTCTTGATGGCGCGGGCCGCATCGAGCAGCTCGGCCCACGACTTGGGCTGGAAGCTATCGGGGTCGAGGCCCGCCGACTTCAGCAGTTCCTTGCGCACGAAGATGGCGCGCACGTCGGTGCCGAGCGCCAGGCCGTAGGCCTTGCCACCGTAGCTCATCAGCGACTTGGCGCCGTCCGAGATGTGGCTCCAGCCTTCCCAGCTGTCCACCGCCGGGCCCGCCACTTCGTCGAGCGGCTTCAACAGCCCGCCTTCGACGAAAGAGGGGATCAGGAAGCCGTCGAAAGCCGCGACATCGGCGCCGGCGCCGGTCGAGAAATCGAGCGCCAGCTGCTGGGTCATCTGCTCGTCCTTGCCGCCGAACTCGTTCAGCGACACGGTGACGTCCTTGCCCTCGGCCTTCATGGCCGCGGTGAAGCCCGGGATCACGCTTTCCTTGATCCAGGTGGCCGTCTCGCTGTTCACGCCGCCCACGACGCAGCGGCAGATTACCGTCAGGTCGACCGCGAAGGCCGGCGTGATCATGGTAGTGGCAGTTGCAAGCCCCAGATACAGGGCGCGCAGGCGATTGCTCATCGCGAAATTCCTCCCTTGGTGGCGCCGCTTTTTGGGGCGCCGAATTGGCGATAGCGACGGTCAATCCTCCCCGCCGCAGCTCACGAGCTCAGAATGAACACGCTTTCATTCATCGTCAAGGCGTAGAATGCCCGTTGCGAATGACAGCGATATGACGAGTGTGTAGAACGTTTGTTCTATTCTCCTCGCCATCAGTCATTGTTTCGCAACATCAGTGGTTTAGCCTGATCGGGTGACGGATCGGCTTGACATCGCCTGAAGCGAACCGGCAGAACAGTTTTGCACACGATTTCAATCTAGGGCAGCAAGGCAGACCTTTTTGAGCGATCCGGCCACCCGCAATCGCAGCCGCGCCACCGCCGATATGGTGGCCCGCACCGCCAACGTTTCGCGCGTTGCGGTCAGCCGTGCCTTCAACCCGCATGCCTCGATCAAGCCGGAAAAACGCGACCTGATCCTGAAGGTGGCGCAGGAACTCAACTACACCCCGGATATGGCCGCCCGCTCGATGGTCACCGGCCGCTCGCACCTGGTGGGCATCATCGTGCCCGATGTTTCCGGGCCGTGGGAAAGCCAGGAGCTCGACGCCATGACCACCGCGTTGCAGGCGGAGGGTTTTGCGACGCTGCTGTTCCGCACCCGCGATGACCTTTCGCTCGATGAGACGCTGCTCACCTACATGAAGGGGTTCAATCCGGATTCGGTGATCGCCTATGCCGAGAACGTGCGCCCCACCACGCTGGCCCGCGTGCTCGATCGCGCCGTACCGATCTATATCGGCTACCCCGACGAGGAGGCAGCCGAGGCGGAGGCGGCGCCGCTGTTCGACCGTCTCGACGTGTTGCAGCGCGAGGGCATCGAGCAGGCCGTGGCGCTGGTGCAGGGATATGGGGCCCGCCGCTTCGCCTTTCTCGCTGGCAAGAGCAATTCGCTCGCCACCCAGTCGCGCGAGCGTATGGTGCGCAAGGTGATTGCCGAGCGCGGCCTGCCGCCGCCGCTCCGCATCCAGGGCGACTACATGTACGACACGGCCTATCGCGAGACATTGAACCAGTTCCGTCTCGGCGAGCCGGTGGACGCCATCTTTGCCGCCAATGATGTCGGCGCGTTCGGCGCCATCGATGCGCTGCGCACCGAACTCGGCCTGCGCGTACCGCAGGACGTCAAGGTCGTCGGCTTCGACGACATCCACCAGTCGCACTGGAAAAGCTACAACCTGACCACCGTGAAGCTCGACCTGGCCGAACGCACCCAGGCGCTGCTGCGCCTGATCCTCCGCCGCCTCAAGAACCCCACCTCACCCTCGCTCACCGAAACCGTGTCGACCCGCCTGGTCGTCCGCGGCTCCGTGGGCTGATCAGAGCCATGACCCGCAAGATCCATCTGGTCTTCAAGACCCACCTCGATATCGGCTTCACCGACCATGCCGGCAAAGTCCGCGCCCAGTATCACGAGCGCTTCATCCCGCAGGCGATCGACACCGGCGAGCACTTTTTCGCCGAGGATCCCGAGCGGCCGAAATTCATCTGGACCACCGGCGCCTGGCTGATCTGGGATCATCTCAACTCGCAGAGCAGGGAGCGGGTGCAGCGGCTCGAACGCGCCATCGATCGCGGCCTCATCCGCTGGCACGCGCTGCCCTTCACCACCCATTCCGAACTGATGTCGCCGGCCGTGTTTCGCGCCGGGTTGAGCTACAGCCAGGAACTGGACCGGCGCTTCGGCAAGCAGACCATCGCCTCGAAGATGACCGACGTTCCGGGCCACACCATCGGCATCGTGCCGCTGCTGGCCGAGGCCGGCGTCAAGTTCCTGCACCTGGGCGTCAATTCCGCCTCGCCGCCGCCCGATGTTCCCGATGTCTTCCGCTGGCGCGCCCCGGACGGCGCCGAAGTCGTCGTGCTGTATCAGAAATCCTACGGTGAAACCTCGTTCCCGGAGGGCTTCGACGAAGGCCTCGGCTTCGCCCATACCAACGACAATATGGGCCCGCAAAGCGTCCCGCAGACCGCCGACGCCTGGCGCGAGCTGCAGGGGCATAACCCGGGGACCGAGATCGTCGCCTCGACGCTCGACGCCTATGGCGAAATCCTCTGGGCTCGCCGCGCCGAATTCCCGGTGGTCGACCTGGAACTGGGCGACAACTGGATCCATGGCGCCGGCACCGATCCCGGCAAGATCAAGCGGTTCCTCCATCTGCAGCGCCTCTACGATGGCTTCGCCAAGGAGGCGCCGACACCGAGCCGCCTCGCCTTTGGCCGTGGTCTCACCATGGTCGCCGAACACACCTGGGGCGTCGACATCAAGTCGTACCTGCGCGACGACCAGGCCTGGGACCGTCCGGCTTTTGAAGCGGCGCGGGCCGCCGACTACCGCTTCCGGTATTCCGAGGCCTCGTGGGACGAACAGCGGGCCTATCTCGATGCCGCCGTCGCCGAACTCGAGCCCGCCGACCGGGCCCTCGCCGAAGCGGCCGAGGACCCGGCGATCGAAGGCACCGGGTGGTTCGTCGAAACCGACCCCAATAGCGGCGACGTGATCCTCATCCGCTCGCCCGCCGGGGTCGAACTGCATGGCGCGAACGGCAGCCTGCTCGGCTACCGTTACGAGAGCTACGACGCCTCCGATGTCGCGGCGCACATGGATACCTACCTGACGCACCGCGCCGAGTGGGCCATCCTCGACCACATCAAGCCCGGCCTCGATCGAGCCGCCAGGGCGCGCTCGGCCGGTTTCGCGCCAAAACTGGTGGACGGGGTGGCAACCCTCGACACCGCGGCACACCAGGCCCTGGGGGCGCCATCACGCATCGCCTACCGCTTCAGGGCACTCGACAGCCGGCACCTCGAGATCACCGTCGAACTGCTCGACAAGCCTGCCAACCGGATGCCCGAGGCGAGCTTCGTCACCTTCACGCCGGCCGGCACGCATGACTGGCAGTTCCTGAAAATGGGCCAGTGGCTCGCTGCCAACCGCATCGCCAGGAAGGGCGGTGGTCAGCTCCAGGCGGTCGCTGCCGTCCGTACCGATGGGGTCGAGCTCCGGCCGCTGGACACTCCGCTGGTCGCGCCAACGGCGACGAAGTTCATGCCGTTCAATCCCGACCCGCCGGACTTTTCGGCCGGCCTGCGCTTCAACCTCCACAACAACAAATGGGGCACCAACTTTCCCATGTGGTGGGGGGCTGAGCGGTTCGAGGCGAGGTTCGTGCTGGAACTCTGATGCTCCCCGCGTGTCGGGGCGGCGGCCAGACGATCGGCGCTGAACCTAGCCCAGCACCGAGGCGGCGATCACTCCGGCAAAGCCGACCAGCGCCACCGAGGCGACCTTGCGCACCACGCCGGTATGCTTGTCGCCGGCCGCTGCGCCGATTGCCCGGCCCACCAGGATCCACGCGAACCCCACGAGCGGCACCAGCAGCGCGAAGCCGAGCACGTACCAGCCGATCCCCGGGCCGTTGCTCGGGATGATGCTGAGCGAGAAGATCAGCGCCTTGGGGTTGAGCAGCGTCGTGACGAACACTGCCTGCATGCCGATGCCCACCTGGCTCTGCGTCAGCCCGGCATTGCGGCGCCAGAGCTTGATCGCCGTCCAGACCAGGTACAGCACCACCGCCGCCTTGAGCGCGATACCGACCAGCGGATAGCTTTGGATCACTGGCCCCAGCACGATCCGGATGGCACCGACCGCAATCAGGTAGCCGGCCAACTCGCCCACCAGCAACCGCGCCGACTGCTGCACCCCCACCGTGGCGCCGGATGTCGCCAGCAGCGTATTGGTCGGCCCGGGGGTGCCGAGCAGGGTGAGCACCGCAAGAGTGAACAGGATCGGGTCGGTCATCGGGGCAGGGGGCCTTCGCACGTGCTACGCGCGAGTCCAGCCGATCAGCCACCGGCGCGCAAGAGCTTCACCTGAGATAGTGCGCCCGCATCTGCCGCGGCGTCAGGCCGTAGGCGTTGCGGAACTGCACATAGAACTGGCTCAGCGCCGAAAAGCCGCTTTCGAACGCCACGTTCTCGATGCTGAGGCTCCCCTCGAACAGCAGCGAGCGCGCCCGGATCAGTCGCATGCGCACCACGAACTTGTGCATCGGCACGCGCATCACCTCGGTGAAGAGGTTCAGCGCATAGTTGGGGTGGAGGCCCACGACCTTGGCCACGTCCTCGGCGCGCAGCGGCTCGGAAAGGTTCTCGAGGATGTGGCGGATCATCGCCACCACATAGCGCAGCGGTGAAGCTGCCCGCGTCGTCGAGCCGACACTTTCGATCCATGGCTCCATCAGGACGTCCCAGCCGGTCACCGCCGCCCGCCGCAGCATCAGCGCGATCTCCTCCTTGAGGATATCGGTGCGCTCCGCATCGCCCGAGCGATAGTCCTGATACCAGCGCGTCAGCGTGTCGGCGCCGATCGTCTCGGGGGGCAGCATCACCACGCCGCCGCCCATCATCGTCTCGGTCAGTTGCCCCAGGTTGGGCATGTGCAGGAAATTGTCGAGCGGCAGGTAGACGTTGCACTGCCGGCTCTCGTGGTTCGGTCCATAGTCGATGGCCGTGGTCTGGTGCGGGATGCCGGCCCAGAACAGCACCAGCCGCCCGGGTGGGATTCGCAGCGGCCGCCCGTCGATGACGTAATCCATGCTGCCGGCCGTCAGCCAGTTCAGTTCGATATGCCCGTGGAAGTGCTCCTCCGGCATGATCTGCGGATCGAACCAGCGGATGCCGAAGCGGCCGAAGGCCTGGGTCTGGGCGTAGAACCGCCGATCCGGACGCGGCACCGGCGCGGTGGCTTTCTCACGGGGTTTGCCTGGCGAAAAATGGTGCTGATGCTCATTCATCTCAGGTTGTGACAATCTTTAAAAACCGGAAATACCCATTCAGATAACGGGATTGTCCCGCCGTTGGCAAGGTCTACCCTTTTGAGGCTGGGACAAGAGGCGGCGGGTTGGAGGCCTACCGTCTGGTGCGTGTTGCGCCGGTCTCGAGCCTAGGGAGGAAACATGCGTAAACACCTATTTGCCCTTGGCGGGGCAAGCCTTCTGCTTGGCGTGTCGCTGCTTGCAGCTCAGGCCCAGACGGTCGCACCCACCACGCCGCCCGATCCGCCGAAGTTCGATGCCCAGGGCACGCCGAACTTCGTCGGTATTTCCGACATTTATGAGTACAAGGCGCTGCCCGAGTACCACGAGCCCGACTTCGTGAAGGCTTTCGAGGATGCCGGCAAGCTGCCGCCCCTCAAGGACCGCCTGCCCAAGGAGCCGCTGGTCTTCAAGGCTTCGAACATGCCCGACGGCATCGGCGTCTACGGCGACGTGATGCGTCACGTCATCGGCGGCCGCCCGGAAGGCTGGAACTACATGGCCGGCCAGTCGCAGGGCTGGGGCGGCATCGATATCGGCACCATGGAGTGCCTGACCCGTACCGGTCCGCTGTTCGAGATCAAGGCCGAGGAACTGGCGCCGATGCCGAACCTCGCCAAGAGCTGGGAATGGTCGGAGGATGGTCACAAGCTGACCATGCACCTGGTCGAGGGCGCCAAGTGGTCGGACGGCGTGCCGTTCACGTCCGCCGACGTGATGTTCTTCTGGCAGGACAATGTCCTCGATCCCAACGTGTCGCCGCTCAACGGGGCGTCGCCTGAAACGTTCGGCGTCGGCACCACGCTCGAGGCACTGGACGATTACACCATCGTCTGGACCTTCAAGGACGCCTTCCCCCGCCAGTACATCTACCAGATGGCTTACGGGACGTTCTGTCCGGGCCCGGCGCACATCTTCAAGCCGCTGCATCCGAAATACTCGTCCAACACCTACGACCAGTACAAGAACGCCATCAAGCCCGAGTACATGAACATCCCAGTGATGGGCGCCTGGGTGCCGGTCGAGTATCGGCCGGACGACATCGTGGTGATGCGCCGCAACCCCTACTACTGGAAGGTCGACGACGCGGGTAACCAGCTGCCCTACCTCAACGAGGTGCACTACCGGCTCTCGACCTGGGCTGACCGCGACGTGCAGGCTGTGGCCGGCACCGGCGATTTCTCCAACCTCGAACAGGCCGAAAGCTATGTCGAGGCGCTGAAACGCTCCGCCGATCCCAGTGCCCCGGCCCGTCTGCAGTTCGGCGCCCGCACCATCGGCTACACGCTCTATCCGAACCTCTCCGGCAATGGCTGGGGTGAGCCCGATGCTCGCGGCCAGGCGATCCGCGAACTGAACCGGAACGCGGACTTCCGCAAGGCCATCAGCTATGCGCTGGATCGCCAGCGTCTCGGCGAGGCCCTGGTGAAGGGGCCGTTCACCGCCATCTACCCGGGCGGCCTCTATGCCGGCACGACCTACTACGACAAGGCCTCGACCGTGTACTACCCGTACTCGCTCGACGACGCCAAGGCGCTGCTGGAAAAGGCGGGTCTCAAGGACACTGACGGCAACGGCATCGTCAACTTCCCGGCTGGTACCGCCGGCGGAGCCGACGTTGAGATCACGCTGCTCGCCAATGCCGACTACCAGACCGACAAGAACCTCGCCGAAGGCGTCATCGCCATGATGGAGCCGCTGGGGATTCGGGTCATCGCCAACTTCCTGACCGGCAACCAGCGTGACGCAACCGAGCAATCGGGCAAGTTCGACTGGCGTGTGGCGCGTAACGGCGCGGAACTGATCGCGGTGGTGCAGAACACCGTCGCCTTGGCTCCGACCGGCCCGCAGATCAGCAACTCGCACCGCGCCGGCACCGACGGCACCATGGATCTGCTGCCGTTCGAACAGGAGATGGTCGACACCGTCAACGCGTTCATCGCCACTGACGATGCCGCCAAGCGCACCGAACTGATGAAGACCTACCAGAAGCTCTACACCGAGAATCTGTTTGGTATCGGCCTGACCCAGTATCCGGGCGCGCTGATCATCAACAAGCGCTTCGCCAACATCCCGGCCGGTGCCCCGATCTTCATGTTCAACTGGGCCGAGGACAACATCATCCGTGAACGCGTGTTCGTGCCCGCCGACAAGCAGCAGGGCTATGAACTGCATCCCGACACCCTCCCGGGTGAGCCGGGCTCTGCCGGGCCGGTGAAACTCTGATCCCGACCTGACGGAATCCGGGCAAGGGGGCCCTGGTCCCCTTGCCACCTGACCGGAGGAGATTTTCGATATGCAATTGCTGCGTTTTCTGGTGATGCGCGTGCTGGCGGCCCTGCCGGTCCTGCTGGTTCTCAGCGTCGTGACCTTCGCCATCATCCAGGCCCCTCCGGGCGACTACGGCGACTACATCCGCTCCATGCTGATCAACCAGGGCGGAGCGACCATCGAGGAAGCCGAGAAGCAGGCCGCGATCTATCGCGAGCAGAACGGCCTCAACGAGCCGCTGCCGGTGCAGTACGTCAACTGGATGGTGGGCATCGTCACCCGCTTCGATTTCGGTCACTCGCTGTACTACAACAAGCCCGTCGGCGACGTGGTGGCGGAGCGCCTGCCGCGCACCGTGCTGCTGGCGCTGACCTGTCACTTTCTCGCTTCGGTCATCGGCATCGGCATGGGGATCATCGCCGCCACCCGACAATATAGCTGGATCGATACCGCCTTCGGCGTCATCTCCTTCCTCGGCATGACCGTGCCGCGCTTTCTCCTGGCGCTGATCATCATCTACATCCTCGCTTTCAAGCTGAACGTGCAGGAGATCGGCAGCTTCTTCTCGTCGAGATATGGAGGCGCGCCCTGGAGTTGGGACAAGTTCGTCGATCTCGTCAGCCATGTCTGGCCTGTGGTCTTCATCGCCACCTTCGGCGGGCTCGCCTACAACATGCGCGTCATGCGGGGAAATCTGCTCGATGTGCTCAACGCGCAATATGTCGAGACGGCCCGCGCCAAGGGCCTGTCCGAAGGCGCCGTGATCATGCGGCATGCCGTGCCCAACGCGCTGCACCCGCTCATCGCCTACCAGGGCGTGGCGCTGCCCTACATGCTCACCGGTGAAATCGAGGTCGCCATCGTCTTCGGCCTTGCCACCGTCGGCCCGGCCATCGTCGGCTCCATGGCGGTGGGTGACGTCTATGTCACCGCCACCTTCGTCCTGGTGCTGGCCGCGACGCTGATCATCGGCAACATTATCGCCGACCTGCTGCTTGCGGCGGTCGATCCGCGTGTCCGTCTTGGCGGGGAGAACCGCGAATGAGCACCATCGCCGACAAGCCCACCCTCAGCCCCGCAGAGACCGGCGTCGCCAAATCGGCCGAACTCGCGACCCCCGCCGAGCACCAGCTGCTGCCCGCCGACCCTGCGGCGGATGGCCAGCCCATCGTTGGCGGCCGCTTCGCCCATGGCAACGAGACCTATGCCACGCTGGTCTGGCGCCGGTTCCGCCGTTCCACCATGGGAATGATCGGCCTCGTGCTGACGGTCGCTTTGATCCTCATGGCCATCTTCGGCGATTTCTTCGCCCCGATGGATCCCAAGCGCGCCGAGATCGGCTTTGCGCCGCCCGACCATGTCGAGTTCAGCGCCCCCGACGGCAGCTTCAGCCCGATCCCGTATATCTACCCGATCGTCGAGACCGGCGAGTTCGATCCCGTCACCTTCCAGCCGATGACCGGTCCGGACAAGACCAATCCCACGGCGCTCGGCTTCTTCGTCAAGGGGCACCGTTACAACCTGCTCGGCATCATTCCCGCCGACATCCATTTCTTCGGTTCGGTCGATGGCCGCCCGATCCATTTCCTCGGCACCGACAAGTTTGGCCGCGACATCCTCTCGCGCGGCATCGTCGGCTCGCAGATCTCGCTGACCATCGCGCTGGCGGTGGTGTCGCTCACCACGGTACTCGGCACCTTGATCGGCATCGCCTCGGGCTATCTGGGTGGCCGCCTCGATGCCTGGGTGCAGCGCTTCGTCGATCTCGTGCTGGCGTTCCCGCAGCTCCCGCTCTACCTCGCGCTCACCTCCTTGATCCCGGTGACGGCGCCCTCCAACGTCTTCATCGCCTTCGTCATCGGCGTCATGGCGGCGCTCGGCTGGGCCCAGCTGGCCCGCGAGGTGCGCTCCAAGACCCTGGCGCTCGCCCGCATCGAGTATGTGCGCGCTGCCATCGCGGTCGGCTCGTCCGACTGGCGCATCATTCTGAGGCACATCCTGCCCAACGTCTCGAGCCACCTGATCGTCGCGGTGACCATCGCCATTCCGAGCGTCGTGCTGCTCGAGAGCTTCCTCGGCTATCTCGGCTTCGCGGTGAAGCCGCCGCTGATCTCCTGGGGCCTGATGCTGCAGGACACCGGCACCTTCTCGGTGATCGGCTCCTATCCCTGGATTCTAAGCCCGGTCGTGTTCGTGCTGATCACCGTCTTCGCCTTCAATGCGCTTGGCGACGGCCTCCGCGACGCCATCGACCCCTATTGAGGTGAAGAGATGAGCACTATCGACAGCAACGATCTCTCGCCGCCCGAACGTTACGACCTGGGCAGCCACGGCCGCGAACTGATCCTCGACGCCCGCAATATCGCGGTCGATTTCAAGGTCGAGGGCGGCATCGTCAACGCGGTTCGCGATGTCTCGTTCCAGCTCCACAAGGGCGAGACCATCGCGCTGGTCGGCGAAAGCGGTTCGGGTAAGTCGGTCACCGCCCGCACCGTCATGCGGCTGCTCACCAAGCGCGCGACGATCAGCGGCAAGTCCCGCATCACGCTGGGCGACAAGGACATCCTGAAGCTCCCCGATGCCGGAATGCGCAAGCTCCGCGGCAACGACATCTCGATGATCTTCCAGGAGCCGATGAGCTCGCTGAACCCGATCTACACCGTCGGCGCCCAGCTCTGCGAAATCCTGCAGTTGCACAATCGGATCAGTCGCGGCGAGGCGATGAAGCGGGCCCAGCAGCTGCTCGAGGATGTGCAGATTCCCGAGCCGGCGGCGCGCCTCAGGCAGTATCCGCACCAGATGTCGGGCGGTCAGCGGCAGCGCGTCATGATCGCCATGGCGCTCGCCAACCGGCCCGACGTGCTGATCGCCGACGAGCCGACCACGGCTCTCGACGTCACCGTGCAGGCCCAGATCCTCAACCTGATCAAGGATCTGAAGTCGAAATACGGCATGGCGGTGATCCTCATCACCCACGACCTGACCATCGTCAAACAGTTCTCCGACTACGTCTATGTCATGCAGAACGGCAGGGTGCAGGAGCACAACACGACCGAAGCGCTGTTCGCCAACCCGCGCCACAGCTACACCCGGCACCTGCTTGCCTCCGAGCCCAAGGGCGCCGCGGTTCCGATCGCGGGCGACTCGCCGACCGTGCTCGAGGGCAAGGATGTGAAAGTCGCCTTCACCCTGAAGCGCGGCGGCTTCTTCAGCCCCGATTTCTTCGAGCTGGTCGCGGTGGACAAGCTGTCGCTGAACCTGAAGAAGCACGAGACGCTCGGCCTCGTCGGCGAGTCCGGTTCCGGCAAGACCACCTTCGGGCAGGCCTTGATCCGCCTAATCGGCAACCAGGGCGGTGAGATCCTGTTCGATGGTGAGCGCATCGACACCAAGGATCGTCAGCAGATGCGGCCGCTGCGCTCGCGCATGCAGATCGTTTTCCAGGACCCCTTCGCCTCGCTGAACCCGCGCATGAGCGTGCGCCAGATCATCGAGGAGGGCCTGATCGTCAACGGCATCGGCGCCAATTCGCGCGAGCGGGTGGAGCGCGTTCGCCAGGCGCTGCGCGACGCCGGCTTGCCCGACACCATTCTCAGTCGCTTCCCGCACGAGTTTTCGGGCGGCCAGCGCCAGCGCCTCGCCATAGCCCGAGCCATTGCGCTGGAGCCCGAGTTCATTCTCCTGGACGAGCCGACTTCGGCGCTCGACCTCTCGGTGCAGGCCCAGATCATCGAACTGCTGCGCAAGCTGCAGGCCGAGAAAGGCCTGAGCTACCTGTTCATCTCGCACGACCTCAAGGTCGTCAAAGCCCTGTGCCACCGGGTGATGGTCATGCAATACGGCAAGATCGTCGAACAAGGGCCGGTCAGCGAGGTTCTGGAGAACCCCAAGACCGAATACACATCGCGGCTCGTGCGAGCCGCCTTCGAAATCGCGGCCTAGCCGGCCCGACCGCTACTTACGGAGACACCCCAATGGCCAACCCCAAGATCACCTTCATCGGCGCCGGCTCGTCCGTGTTCATGAAGAACATCGTCGGCGATATCCTGCAGCGCGAGGCACTGACCGGCGCTGAAATCCGCTTGATGGACATCAACCCGCAACGCCTCGAAGAGAGCGCCATCATTGCGGGCAAGCTGGTGAACACCCTCGGCGTTCCTGCCACCGTGAAGACCTTCTCGAACCAGCGCGAAGCGCTCGATGGCACCAACTTCGTCGTCGTCTGCTTCCAGATCGGCGGCTACGAGCCCTCGACCGTGGTCGATTTCGAGGTGCCCAAGAAGTACAACCTGCGCCAGACCATTGCCGACACCCTCGGGGTCGGCGGCATCATGCGCGGCCTGCGCACCGTGCCGCATCTGTGGTCGATCTGCGAGGACATGCTGGAAGTCGCCCCCGAGGCGGTGATGCTGCAATACGTCAACCCGATGGCCATCAACACCTGGGCCATCGCGGAGAAATACCCGACCATCAAGCAGGTCGGGCTCTGCCACTCGGTGCAGGGCACCGCCATGGAACTGGCCCACGATCTCGAGATTCCCTACTCCGAGATTCGCTACCGCTCGGCCGGCATCAACCACATGGCCTTCTATCTCAAGTTCGAGCATCGCCAGCCTGACGGCTCGTACCGCGATCTTTACCCCGACCTGGTCCGCGCCTACCGCGAGGGCAGGGCGCCCAAGCCGACCTGGAACCCGCGCTGCCCCAACAAGGTGCGCTACGAGATGCTGACCCGGCTCGGCTATTTCGTCACCGAGAGCTCCGAGCACTTCGCCGAGTACACCCCGTACTTCATCAAGGAAGGTCGCGAGGATATCATCGAGAAGTTCGGCATTCCGCTCGACGAATACCCCAAGCGCTGCGTCGAGCAGATCGCCAAGTGGAAGACCACCTCCGACGAATACCGCAAGGCCAACACCATCGAGGTAAAGCAAAGTAAGGAATACGCCTCCGAGATCGTCAACTCGGTGTGGACCGGCGAGCCCGGCGTCATCTACGGCAACGTCCGCAACAACGGCGTCATCACCAACCTGCCGTTCAACGCCGCCGTCGAGGTTCCGTGCCTCGTCGACGCCTCTGGCATCCAGCCGACCTATATCGGCGACCTGCCGCCGCAGCTGACCGCGCTCATCCGCACCAATATCAACGTGCAGGAACTCACCGTCGCGGCGCTGATGACCGAGAACAAGGAGCACATCTATCACGCCGCGATGATGGATCCGCACACCGCTGCCGAGCTCGACCTCGAGCAGATCTGGAACCTCACCGACGATCTGCTCGCCGCGCATGGTGACTGGATCCCGGCCTGGGCCCGTCCTGCCAAGAAGCAGCGGGTCGCCTGACGGCCGTCCGACCAGCGACATCTCCTCCCTGACCTGACCCCGCGGCATGCCGCGGGGTTTCTTTTTTACCCCTCTGAGCTAATGGGGAGACATGGCCACGCTCCTCAATCCCACCCCTGACGCCACCATGCTCAGCCGCGCCCTGGCACGCTGGTCGCTGACCCGTCCGACGCTGCTGGTCGAAACCCCCAGCAGCTTCGTCTATCGTGTCGAGCGCACCGGCCAGCCGCCCGCCGTGCTCAAGCTCCTGAAGCCGGGTACCGGCGATGACGAGCGCAACGGCGGCAGCCTGCTGGTCTGGTATGCCGGCAACGGCGCCGCCGCGATCTACGGTCTCGCGCGCGACGCCGTGCTGATGGAGCTGGCCGCCGGCGAGACGCTCGGCGATGTTGCCCGCGCCGGCCGCGATGCGGAAGCCACCGAGATTCTCTGTGACACCGTGGAAAAGCTGCACGCGCCGCGCGACACGGCTCCACCGGCCGCGCTCACCCCGCTGCGCCAGCGCTTCGAAGCCTTGTTTCGGGTCGGCGCCGGCGCCTGGCCGCGCCAGGCGCGGGACCTGGTCGGCCGTGCCACCGGCATCGCCTACAACCTGTTCGACCGCCCCATGGCTGCCCTGCCGCTGCACGGCGATGTGCATCACGACAACATCGCGCATGGCAGCCGGGGCTGGGTCGCGATCGACCCCAAGGGCCTTATCGGCGATCCGGCCTACGACTACGCCAACAGCTTCCTCAACCCGGAGCAGGGCGACGATTTCGTCATCAGCGCGTCACGCGTCGGCAGCCACTCCCGTACGATTGCGGCGCGCACCGGCATCCCGCGCCGCCACCTGCTCGCCTGGGCTTCGGCGCACGCTGCCCTCAGCGCCGCCTGGGACATCGAGGACGGCAACCCGGTAACGCAGCAGATCAGCATCCTGCCGCTGCTGCTCGGCGCCTACGATACTGCCTGAGGGAAATCTGTTTCAGCCGATGCGCTGAACTCTCCGACCCCTCCTGCATTCTTCCCTGAGGGGCGGCGCCCCGCCGTCCCCGCAGCAGCGCTTTCAAAAGTCCCGAAAGCGCTCCAACAGGGAGAATGGCCATGAAAGTCAGCGAATGCATGAGCACCGATGTCGAGCTCTGCTCGCCCGATGATACCATCCGCTCCGTCGCACGTACCCTGCGTGAGATCGACGCCGGCGCACTGCCGGTGGGTGAGAACGACCGGCTGGTCGGCATGATCACCGACCGGGACATCTGTATCCGTGCGGTGGCCGAGGGCATGGGCCCCGAAACCCGCGTCCGCCAGGTCATGAGTTCCAGCCCCCGCTGGTGCTACGAAGACGAGGAGCTGTCCGAAGTTTCCGAGCAGATGGCCGAGTTCAAGATCCGCCGACTGCCGGTGCTCAATCGCGAGAAGCGGCTCATCGGCATGATCTCGCTGGGCGATGTCGCCCTCGCCGACTCGGGCCGCGCCAGCGCCCATGCGCTGCAGGAAATCTCCGAACCCGGCGGCATGCATAGCCAGCATTAGGCCGACAGAGCAGGCAGTCCCACCCGGCCTCCTGCAGGGGAGGCTCGGGTCTGGTCATCTTCCGGGGGCTGCCTGCAGCAGCGCGCTCAGATCTTCCAGGCGAGTGTCACTGCGCCAACGGCGATCAGACCGACACCGATCCAGCTCTGCAGCGTCAGCTTCTCCCCCAGGAACAACACTCCGAAGATCGCCACCAGCACCACGCTGAGCTTGTCGATCGGGGCCACCTCGGCCGCCTGTCCAAGCTTCAACGCCCGAAAATACGCCAGCCACGAAGCGCCGGTCGCCAGTCCCGAGAGCACCAGGAACAGCCAGGTCTTGCCCGAGATCGTGTCCAGCGGTTGGAACTTGCCCAGCGCCAGAACGATCCCCGCCAGCACCACGATGATCACGCCGGTGCGGATCAGCGTGGCGAAATCGCTGTCGATGTTCTCGATGCCGATCTTGGCAAAGATCGCCGTCATCGCCGCAAACACCGCGGAAAGCAGCGCCCAGAACAGCCAGCTGTCGAGTGGCGAGGTCATGATCATCCTTCCCCGAGGAACGCCTATGGTGCGAGAAACGCCTTGGGCGGTGCGCCGGTGAGCTTCTCGAACGCATGATTGAACGCCGCCTGATCGAAATAGCCAAGCCGATATGCGAGGTCCGTCAGGCTGTTCGGAGCACCGGCATTCAGGGTTTCCACCGCTTCCAGCATCCGGTAGCGGTCGATCACCCATTTGGGCGAGGCCCCGACATACTCGTCGAACAGCCGCTGCAGGGCCCTGAGCCCCAGTCCGAACGCGCCGGCCAGTTCTCCGGCTGACACCAGTTCGAGGTTGGCCTCGGCGAACTGCACGATCCGCCTTGCGAGGCTCGCCTTCTCGTCCGGCTCCGGCAACCGCGCGCGAACCAGGTCTTCCATCCGCTCCGCCATGCCCAGAGGATCGTTGAGGCCGGCGAATTCGCGCTGCAGTTCTGCCGATGTCTGCGAGAACACCGTCTCGACCGGCACCCAGCTGTCGCTCAGCGCGCGCACCGCTCGCCCGAAGAACGGCCGGAACGCTCCTGGCCAGAACTTCGTCGCGAAGACGCGCCCTGTGCCGCTCAGCGTCGTCTCGAACACACCGGTAGCGGCCCCGAAAATCCCGGTCTCGCCGCGTGAGTCGATCACCACGTGCTGGTTGGGGTGGCTGAGATTGCGCTGCGTGTAGGGCGGCCGGGTCCCCAGGTCGTAGAGGATCATCCAGTGGTGCTCGACCCACTCGCCGAGGTCGTCCGACGGCGAAAAACGGGTCAGCTCGAAATGCTTGAAGCTGGTTCGCTTGTGCAACAGCCCGCGCGCCGGCTTCACGGCCGGATCGACCGGTTTGGGATCGTTCTGCCGCATGGAGTCAGTGCACGCCGCTCATCTGCGATGTCCGCACCAGGGGGTGCTGCACGAACTCGGTCCTTTCCACCAGAAAGGCATCGTCCTCTGGGTAATACTGCGCCCGCTGATAATCGTCTCCGGCAAACCGTTTCACTGCCTCGATATCGGTCCACCAGCTGAGCGTCGTCACCGTGCTCAGCCCGTCGGCCCCGGCGCCGGTAAGGATCTGGAACCCCAGATTGCCCTGCGTCGCGGCGTAATGCGCAGCGCCGGTCTCCTCGATATAGGCCACGTAGCGTGCTTCATCCGCGGTACGGATACGGGCCGACCATTGGCGCAGGATCATCCACCGATCTCCTTGTGTCGCGAAACTACAATTCCCTGCGGTCACCGCCCGCTAGGCTCCTCGTCCAAGCAAGGAGCAAACCATGAAGACCGCCAAAGGCACGATTCTGCACAACAACTGGGACGAGAAGCCGTATCACGAAGCGACGCCGCTGAAATCGACCGAGGCAAAGATCGATATCGTCATGCATGGGGACATAGAAGCCACCGGGCCCGGTCGCTATCTGATGCAGTACCCCACCGCCGAGACCTGCCACTATGCCGGCTATCTGGTCATGGCGGGTACGCTCGACGGCAAATCCGGCCAGTTTATCATCTATGAGGTCGGTGACTGGACCAACGGCGTGGCCGCCAGCAAGTGGCAGATCGTTCAGGGCTCCGGCACCGGCGATCTGCAGGGGATCGCAGGGCAGGGGAGCTACGCCGCCGAGCACGACAAGACGGTGCACTACCAACTCGACTACGAGTTGAACTAGTCCTCGATTTCCCCCTCCGGTGGTTCTGGAGGGGGATCGACGAACCTCACCCCATCCCGCGCACCACCTCCAGAAACGCCGCATGCCCCAGCGCCTTGCCGGCGGCCTGCTTATATTCCTTCACCAGTCCGGCATGCGTTTCGCGTGCGAACTTCCTCAGTTTTGGGTCGCGCGCCATCTCGGCCTTTGCCACCGCCGGATCGAGCAGGCCAAGCCCATCCAGCACCGGATAGTGCAACTGGGTTTCCACATGCGGCAGTCCGAACAGGTAGTCGGCAAAATGCTCGCGCCGCGGCATCTCGGTCTTCCAGCGCTCCAGCCGCTGCCTGGTCTCAGGATGGATGCGGTTGGCCCGCACTTCGCGCCAGAACGGCGTATCGTCGCGCTCGGTCATGTAGTGGGTGTTCACGAACGTCCTGAAGTCGTCGACCTGTCGCCCGACGCGCCTATTGTAGTCATCCCGCAGCGGCTGCCCCATCTTGGCGGGATCGCGCAGGTACTGCCCCGCGAACATCATCATCTGCACGATCGTGCCATGGATCGAGGTCGACTCGAGTGGTTCGAGGAAGCTCGAGCTCAATCCGACCGCCACGACATTGTTGATCCATGCCTTCTCGAGGCGCCCGATCTTGAACTGGATATCGCCGCGCACCTCGATCTTGCGCCCCAGCACCCGCTCCACCTCGGCATGCGCCTCGTCAGGCGTCCGGAATTCGTCTGAGTAAACGTAGCCGCAGCCATATCGGTACTGCGTCGGGATCTGCCACATCCAGCCCGCTTCCTGCGCCCAGGCACGGGTATAGTTGGCGATCTCCTCGCCCGGCTCAACCGGCAGCCAGAAGGGCAGGGCGCGGTTCACCGGCAGTTCGTGCTGGTAGGAGATCCATGGCGCCTGCATTTCGCCGACGATCAGGCGTTTGCGAAACCCGGTCGCATCGATGAAGAAGTCGCCCTCGAGCTTTTGTCCGTCCTCGAACACGAGAGCCGTGACGTCACCCGTCTCCCCGTGCCGCTCTACTCCGGTCAGTACGTTGTCGACGATCTCGACGCCGCTGGACTTCTCCTTGAGGAACTTTCCCACCAGCGACTGGTCGAAATGATAGGCCGGCAGGAACGGCCCCAGAGGGATCAGCGACCCGTCCGCCTTCTGCGCCCAGGGCGCCTTCTTCTGCTTCAGCAGCGGCCCGAACAGGTGCATGTCCTGCACCGGTTCGTTCACCGACACCGCATAGACGTTGAGATAGTCGGACGGCGCTCCCGCCGGTGGCCGCACCACCGCATGCGGATCATCGATCGGCCCGTAATAGGTATAGCCCTTGCGCCGCCAGTCTTCGTGCCGGATGCCGAGCTTGTAGGTCGCTTCCGTCTTGCGGAAGAACTCGAAGATGTCGATGCCGAAATGCGTCAGGAAGACATGGAACGCGGCGGTCGTCGCTTCGCCCACCCCCACTGTCGGGATCTTGCTCGACTCCACGACGCTCAGCCTGGCATCGAGCTTCAGGCGCTTGATCGAGTCCTGGATAATGAAGGCCGCGATCCACCCGGCCGTCCCGCCGCCCACGATGACGAAATGCGGTTGTCCCGCCATTGCCGAAGTCCTCCCTCATCGAGAGCAAAGACGAAGCCGGGCAGGGCGGCAAGAGGTGAACGATGAAGTAAAGTCCGGAAAGCTAAGATGCGGCACCGGCGCCCCGCCCGTGCCTCAAGTTACCGAGCGAGCAGATCCAGTTCTTCGCTGGAGCCATTTTCGTCGTCCACCGACAATGGCACGCAGAACGACAGCCCGACGGTCGCGGCAAACAGAAAAACGCCGATCAGGACCAGTGCTGCGATGAGGATCGTGCGCCGATGTCTCAGTTCGACGAATGATCGACTGCCGTGCCCCATGCTCCCCCTCGCGGGACACTGGAGCACAGCAGATTGCGATGCGTCAAATCACACTGATGCTGCCGCATCTACAGTCGGTAGATGCGTTCCGCGTTCGCCGAGAACAGCTTCTCCTGTTCCACTTGGCTCGCGCCGGCCACGATCTCGCGGCTTGCATTCACCCATTTGGTCAGGTCCGCGAACAGCGTAACCACCGGATGGTCGCTGCCCCACACGACGCGATCCCAGCCGAACGTCTCGATGACGAACTCGACATAGGGCCGGATCGTATCCACGGTCCAGGTATCGTCGACATTGGCCAGAATCCCCGACACCTTGCACACCACGTTCGGCAGTTCCGCCACCCGCTCCATGCGCGTCGTCCAGCTCTCCCATTCGCGCTCGGCGATCTTGGGGTTGCCGCAGTGGTCGAGCACGAACTGCGTCTCGGGACACGCTTCGATCAGCGGCGGCGCCAGCATCAGTTCGTGCGACTTCACGCAGATATCGAAGTTCATCCCGTAACGCGGCAGCAACCGGATGTTGTCGATGAAGGTCTGCGTCTGGCTCAGTTCAGCCGGCTGGCCCTGCAGCAGGCGCCGGATCCCCTTGACCCGCCCGAGCGCCTGCATCCTCTCGAGGTGACGCTCGAAATCCGTATGCTCCGGCCGCCCGTTGGCGATCGCCCCGATCACCCGATCGAGCCCCAAGACGAATGCGGTCTCCTCGGCGATCTGCGGTTCCGCAACGTCCACCTCCATATGAAGCGCCGCCTCGACCCCCAGGGGGGCCGCCTCGGCCCAGTAGCTCTCGACATGCCATGGCTTGTTGATCGCCGGGGCGCCGCTCAGCCATGGATAGGAGAACCTGTCAGGGGAGATCAGGTGCAGGTGCGTATCGATAATGCGCATGAAATCAGCCGCTTGGGAGTGAGTGTCGGCTGACATGTTAGCACGTGCTTGCCGGCTGGGTAGCACTCAGATCGGCGATCGCGCCAAACCCTTGGCAAGGATCGGGCCTGTCGGCTTGCCGGTCGGCGAGCCCGGCGCATCCTCGAGGGTGATCTCGTAGAGCTGCCCGGCCTGCGGCAATGGCAGCGTCGCGCCATCCAGCACGATTTCCTCCGACCGGGCGAAGCGCCCCAGCGACACCGCTCCGATCTCCTCGTTCGGCTTGGTCCAGACTTCGAGCACCTTGCCGGCCGGCACGTCGAATGCCTCGAGCGGTACGATGTGCACGCTGTTGTTGGCGAACGCCTCGACGATCGCTCCGGGGGTCGCATCATCTGACACCAGCACCGCGATCACCACCGGCTGGGCCGGTTTGCTGAACTGCTGGCCGGCGACAAAGCCGATACCTGCGGCAATCACGATGCTCGCGGCCAGCAGCCAGCTCTGCTGGCGCATCTGGGCGCGGCTCGCCGGGGCGAGGGCCGCCGTCGGTTCCAGTTCCGCCTCGATCCGCTTCCACAAGCCGCTCGGCACGTCGGCAGGGATCACCGTGTCGTCCAGCGCCTGCATTCTGCCCCGCAGCATCGCCACCCGCTCTGCCAATCCAGGGTCACGATCGAGTTGCGCCTCGAACGCCGCGAGGTCGGCGCCGTCCAGCAGCCCCAGCACGTAATCGCCGACCTGCTCGTCAAATGCGGCGCTCATCTCAGGCACTCCTGCAGCGCTGCGATGGAGCGTCGTATCCACGATTTGGCAGTGCCCAACGGCACGGCCAGCCGTTCCGCCACCTCGCCATTGCTCATCCCGACAACGTAAGTCAGCAGCACGGCGCGCCTTTTCGGCTCATCCAGCTGCTCGAGGCAATGCTTCAGCCCTTCACTGTCCGGCAGCGTCTGGAACGCCGAAACCGCGTCGTGCTCGCGGGCGCTCATCGCTTCCAGCGTCGTTGCGTCATGGAATTCCAGTCGCCCGCCGTCGCGCAGCAGGTTCAGCGCCCGGTTGCGCACCATCGTCGTCAGCCAGCCGCGTGCGCTGCCTCGCGCCGGGTCGAACTGCCCGGCCCGCTGCCAAACCGCAACAAACGTCTCCTGTACCACTTCCTCGGCAAGGTCGCTCCGCCTGACGATTCGCCGCGCCACTGCGAGCAGCCGTCCCGCCTCGCTCTCGAACAACGCCGCCAGCGCCGCACGCTCCGCCTTGGCGACGCGCGCCAGCAGGGTTTCCGGGGTGATGGCCTGTCGGATGTCGCTCACCGTGTGCTCCATTCGACGATTACACGCGATCCGTCCACTCGGATGCAACGCACGAAAGTTTTTCCGCGCGCTGCATCCAAGGGCCTTTCGCCGCGGGTAGTCCCTGTGAGAGCGCCGAGAAACATCTCGCCGCTGCTCCTCAAAGAGACGAAAAGCCAAGGAGACATCCATGACTGCCCGCACCTCTCTCGTCGCCCTCGCCGCCATCGGCTTTGCCGTACTGCCCGCCGCGGCCCTTGCCGCCCCGGCCGTCGCCCTCGTCGGTGACAAGACCCTTGTCAGTTTCGACACCGAAACCGGCGCCGCCGGCGCCTCGGTGGACGTTACCGGCGTCGACAGCCTGCTGGGCATCGATGTCCGCCCCGCCGACAACGCCCTTTACGGGGTCGCTGCCGACGGCTCGGTGGTCATCATCGATCTCACAAGCGGCGCTGCCACGGTGAAGAGCATGTTGTCCGAAAAGCTGGCGGCCGGCGTCTCCGCCAGTGTCGATTTCAACCCTGTCGCCGACCGTCTCCGCATCGTCGGCTCCGACGGGACCAACCTCCGCGCCAATGTCGACGACGGCATGACCACCGTTGACGGCAAGCTGAACTTCGATGCCGCCGATGCCAACGCCGCAGCCACCGCCAGCGTCGTGGCGGTCGCGTACACGAACTCGGTGGGCAAGCCCGAAAAGACCGCGATGTACGACATCGACACCAAGCTCGGCCTCCTGCAGCAGACCACGCCCAACGACGGCGTTCTCGCCACTCGCGGCGCCCTCGGTGTCACCGGCGCCACCTATGCCTTCGACATCGCTGCGACTGCCGACCTCACCAATACCGCCTACCTCGCGACAGGCGGCGCGCTTCATACGGTCAATCTCGAAACCGGCGCGGCCACCAAGACGGTTGATCTGGCAATCGAGGGCGATGTCCGCGACATCGCCATCCTGCCGGCGATGTAACGGGAGGAGGGGCCGGCCCTGCGTCGGCCCCCGCTCTCAGGCGCTACAGCTTCACCGCCATCCCGCTACGGATGCTCTCGTCTGCCGCGATGCAGATTCGCAGCGACTGCACCGCGTCGTTCATGTGCCGGCTCAGGTCGATATCTTCGACGATGGCGCGATAGACATAGTCCTGCTCGCGTGCGCACAGCGCATCGTGATGCGGCTCTCCCTGCATCGAGATGTACTCGTCGGAATTGGCAAAGGCCCCATCGGCAGTGAGCGCCGCCCGGTGCACCCGAATCTGGTCGGTACGGGTGTGCGTATCGAGATCGTCGGAGCGGGCGCCCGGCTCCATGACGATCGACACCGCACCGTTGGGGCTCATCACGTCCTTGATGAAGAACGCGTTCTCCGAAACCATCGGTCCCCACGCTGCCTCGTACCAGCCGCGCGAACCATCTTCGAACAGCACCTGCAACGCCCCGTAATTGTACATATCGGGCGCGATCTCGTCCGAAAGCCTTACCCCCATGCCGCGGACCTCCACCGGCCTCGCATCGGTGATCTGGCACATCACATCGACATAGTGCACACCGCAATCGACGATCGGCGATGTCGTCTCCATCAGCGTCTTGTGCGTCCGCCAGTTCGCGCCGCTCGATTGCTGGTTGAGGTTCAGGCGGAAGGCGTACGGACCGCCGAGCTTGCGCGCCTCATCGATGAACCGGATCCAGCTCGGGTGGTGCCTGAGGATATAGCCGACGACCAGCTTCCGCCCATTGGCCCTGGCTGCCGCCACGACGCGCTCCGCATCGGCCACCGTCATCGCCAGCGGCTTCTCGACGAAAACATGCGCGCCCTGTTCCAGCGCCATTACCGCGTAGTCGGCGTGGGTGTCGGTATAGGTGTTGATCGAGACGAGCTCCGGCCTCAGTTCCTGCAGCGCGCCGGCATAGTCGGATCGCACCGTGTAACCGGCCAGCTCTGGCTCGAGCTCGGGCGGGCGCCGGTTCACCAGTCCGATGATCTCGAACCCCGGGTGTCGGTGATAGGCCAGGGCGTGGCTCCGCCCCATATTACCCAGACCTGCCACAAGTACACGAACGCTCACGTCAGACTCCTGATGAGACACCGCTGCGGGCTTTGCCTCGGCGGGAGGGCAAAGCCCTCAATGTATAATGCCAAAAAAATACCACTTGTCGAGCCGCGCCTCGGACGAAGCCCTCCTGTGGGACCGATCTCACAGGGAGATCATGGCGCGAGGCCAGAAACCGCTTGGCCAATGGTCTTTTATTGGTATTATAGCGAGCAACGAAGAACGTCATCCTGCGCTTGGCCAAGACAAGGCCGAGCGGAGCAGGGTGGTCTGGTCCGGGATCGGTGATTGACCAGCAACAGCAATGCCCTGTTCAGTGCCCAAGCCATCATCCTGCCGCAGGGTGGTCCGCTTTACCTGCAGCTGAAGCGCTGGATCGAGGATGCGGTGGCGCGGGGCGCCATCAAGCCCGGCGATGCGCTCCCCTCGGAGCGCGATCTGGCCGCGCGGGTCGAAGTCTCACGCGTCACCGTGCGCAAGGCCGTGCAGCATCTGGTGCGCGATGGCGTGCTGATCCAGCGCCACGGCTCGGGGACCTTCGTTGCTCAACATCAGAACCGCGTCGAGCAGTCGCTGAGCCAGCTCACCTCGTTCACCGAGGATATGGCGCGGCGCGGCATGGCGGTGCGGGCCATCTGGCTCGACCGTGGCATCTATGATCCCTCGCCCGAGGAGACCATGATCCTGGGGCTGTCGCCGGGCGAGCAGGTCGCCCGCGTCGAGCGGCTGCGTCTTTCAGGCGATATGCCGCTCGCCATCGAACGTGCCGCGCTGTCGGCAGCGACGCTGCCCGATCCGGCCTCGGTCGGCTCGTCGCTCTACTCGCATCTCGAAAAGACCGGCAACCGGCCGGTCCGTGCTATCCAGCGCATCCGCGCCGCCAACCTCGATGAGGACGATGCCCGTCTGCTCGAGATTCCCCCGGGAGCCGCCGCGCTCCACATCGAACGGGTCGCCTACCTTCCCTCGGGGAAAGTTGTAGAACTGACCCGCTCGGTCTATCGCGGCGACACCTATGATTTCGTCGCCGAGCTCAGAGTCGGTGACGCCGCCCGCAATGATCGCAAACCGTGAGTGATGCCGTGACCACAGCCGCCAACGCCAGCTACATGCGCCAGGAAGTCGAAGAGACCCCGTCGGCGATCGCCCGCCTGCTGTCGGAGGGCAAGGCCGATTTCGCCGCCGCCGGCAAGGCGCTCCGCGCTGCCGACCCCACCGCCATCGTCACCATCGCGCGCGGCTCCTCCGACCACGCCTCTTCGTTCCTCAAGTACTCCATCGAGCTGTTGGCTGGCGTGCCGGTCGCCTCGGTCGGCCCCTCGGTCTATTCGATCTATGGCCGGGAGCTGAAGCTCAGCGGCACCGCCGCCATCGCCATCTCGCAGTCGGGCAAGAGCCCCGACATCGTCGGCATGACCCAGTCGGCGAAAAAGAATGGCGCGCTGACCTTCGCGCTGACCAACACGCCGGATTCGCCGCTCGCCCAGGCCTCGGATCAGACCATCGCGCTTCGCTCCGGCGAGGAGAAATCGGTCGCCGCCACCAAGACCTTTGTCGCGTCGGTCGTGGCCGGGCTCGGGCTCGTGGGAAACTGGTTGGAAGACAAGGCGCTGCTGGCCGCTCTCGACTCACTGCCTGAGGTTCTCGAACAGGCCGTGCATTGCGACTGGTCGCCGCTGCTGGGGGCGCTCGACCAGCATCAGTCGCTCTACGTCCTGGGGCGCGGTCCGGCGCTGGCCATCGCCAGCGAAGCGGCGCTCAAGTTCAAGGAAACCTGCGGCATCCACGCCGAGGCCTACAGCGCTGCGGAGGTCATTCATGGCCCGGCCCGCATCGTCGAGCACCATTTCCCGGTACTGGCCCTTGCCGCCCGCGACGCCGCCGAGGCTTCGGTCGCCGAAGTCGCCGAACGGCTGGCCGGGCAGGGCGCCCGCGTCTTCATCACCTCGGTCAATGCCCAGAGCGCCGAACGGCTGCCCTTTGCCGCTTCCGGCCATGCCATCACCGACGCCCTGGCGCTGATCGTCAGCTTCTATGGTTTCGTCGAAGCCCTGAGCCGTCGCCGCGGCTTCGATCCGGACCGTCCGCCGCACCTCAAGAAGGTCACGGAGACCATCTAGGCCCGCGCTGGAGCGTGTGTTCTCGCGGCTCTCCACGTTTTCGGGGAGGGACGTGGGGCCTTCCCGCACCAAACCATAGTCAAGTTGCCGAGCAGGAATGGACCAATGACCAATAAGCAAGCCTTCACCGGAGCCCGCATCTTCGACGGCGCCGAGTGGCACGACCACATGGCCCTGGTGATTGCCGACGGCAAGGTCGAGGGTCTGATCGCCGCCGATTCGCCTACCGATGCCATCCGCGTCCCCGCCGATGGCGCAATGATCGTTCCCGGCTTCCTCGATCTGCAGGTCAACGGCGCCGGTGGCGCTCTGCTCAACGACACCCCGACGCTGGATGCGATCCGCACCATCTGCGCCACCCTGGCGCAGTTCGGCTGTACTGGCTGCCTGCCGACGCTGATCACCGACACGGTGCCCAAGAACGAGGCCGTCATCGCCGCTGGTGCTGTCGCGACCGACCAGCATGTCCCTGGCTTCCTCGGCCTCCATCTCGAGGGCCCGCATTTGTCCATCGCCCGCAAGGGGGCACACGATCCGGCACTGATCCGCCCGATGGACGAAACCGACCTGCAGCGGCTTCTCGCTGCCAAGCGCGCACTGCCGACTCTCCTCATTACCGTCGCCGCGGAAACCGTTGGCCCGGAACAGATTTCCCGCCTCGCGGCGGCCGGCATCGTCGTCAGTATCGGCCATTCCGACGCCACCTATGTGCAGGTTGCCGCTGCCGTCGAGGCCGGAGCCTCGATGGCGACCCACCTGTTCAACGCCCAGAGCCAGATCGGCAATCGCGAACCGGGCCTGGTTGGCGCCGTACTCGACCTGCCGGGGCTCGATGCCGGCCTCATCGCCGACGGCATCCACGTGCACCCGGCCTCGATCGGCATTGCGCTGCGCGCCAAGCGGGGGCCGAGCCAGATCTTCCTCGTCTCCGACGCCATGTCGATCACCGGCACGGACTGGACCGAGTTCGAGCTCACCGGCCGCACCGTCTACCGCAAGGACGGCGCCCTGCGCCTCGCAGATGGCACCCTCGCCGGCGCCGATCTCGCCATGATCGACGCCATTCGCTACGTCCACCAGACCATCGGCGTGCCGCTCGACGAGGCGCTGCGCATGGCAAGCCTCTACCCCGCCCGCGCCATCCACGCCGAAACCGATCGCGGTCATCTGACCCAAGGGGCCCACGGTGACTTCGCCGTGCTCAGCGACGACCTGAAGGTGCGTTCGACCTGGATTGCGGGGGAGAGGGTGTTCGGGGCCTGAGGGGGATCGTCATCGTCCACCGGTCGTCCGCATGGGCCAGCGGGCGGCTATGAACCGCCCGACGGGTAGCCTATCCGCGGCCGATATACGGCATGGTAGTCGCCATCACGGTCATGAACTGCACGTTCGCCTCGAGCGGTAGCCCACTCATATAAAGGATTGCATCCACGACGTGTTGCACGTCGAAGGTCGGCTCCGGCTCCATCGTGCCGTTGGCCTGCAGCGACCCGGTGGTCATCCTGGCTGTCATGTCGGTGGCCGTATTGCCGATGTCGATCTGTCCGCAGGCGATGCTGAAGGCCCGCCCGTCCAGCGAGATCGCCTTGGTCAGCCCGGTGATCGCGTGCTTGGTCGCCGTATAGGCAGCAGCGCCTGGTCGCGGCACATAAGCCGAGATCGAACCGTTGTTGATGATCCGACCGCCCTGGGGCGTCTGGTCCCGCATCGCCCGAAAGGCCTCGCGCGCCACGTAGAACGCGCCGTTGAGGTTTACGTCGACCATGCCCTGCCAGGTCGCGATATCGGTGTCGCCGAAGCTGGCCTGGGGAGCGAAGCGGCCGGCATTGTTGAACACCACGTCGACGCGGCCCAGCTTCGCCTTGAGATCGGTGAAGTAGCGATGCACCGCTGCCGGATCGGTGACGTCGCAGACGCCACTATAGCTGGCGCCGCTGAGCCGGGCCGTCTCCGCCAGTTCAGTCTCGCGCCGTCCCAGGATCGCCACCCGAAAGCCGGCTTTCCCCAGCCCGATCGCTGTCGCCCGACCAATCCCCGAGGTCGCGCCGGTCACCACCGCCACCTTGCCGTCTGTCATTTTCTGCTTTCCCGCCCTAGTTTGCCGTCATATGGACGAGGACTTGCGGCATAGGCAAGGCAGCCATTAGCAAGGATCAATGTCCTCCTCCCGTCGTCCCCCTCGCAGCCAGGCGCAAAGTCCGACCGTCGAGAGCCTGCTTCGGCGCGGCATGGAATTGCACCAGGCTGGCCGTGGCGGTGAAGCGGCAGGCTTGTACCGGCAGATCCTGCGCCGCGACGACAGTCATCCCGCAGCCAACCACCTGTTCGGCCTCACGCAGTTGCAGCAGGGCGAGACGGCCGCCGCCATCCGCCACATCGCTGTGGCGCTGAAGAAGGAGCCATCGAACGCCCAATATCTGGGCAATATGGGCGTGGCGCTGACCAGGGCGGGGCGCAACGATGAAGCGGTAGAAGTGTTGCTTCGCGCCGTATCGATCACTCCGACATCGGCGGAAGCCTACGCAAATCTTGGCTTGGCCTCGCGCGCGCTCGGGCGCTTCGACGATGCCGCAGAGGCATATCGCCGTGCCACCGAGATACGACCAACTGAAGCTGTGTTTCATTTCAGATTGGCGGGCGCCCTTCGCCAGGCAGGAGACCATTTTGCGGCGGAGGTATCCTACCGCCAGGCGATCAAGCTGCGGCCCGACTATGCTGAAGCCTACACCAGTCTCGCATTCATCCTGATCGACCAGGGCCGCTCGGACGAGGCTCTGGCCCTGCTTGATAGCGGGTTGATCGTTCTTCCCGACGAGGCCCCGCTTCATCTGCAGCGGGCTCGCGCCCTCTACGCCCGCGGGGAACTGCAAAGTGCGATATCTGGCTTCGACCGCGCCCTCGCCCTGAGGCCGGCCTATGGCGATGCGCATCTTCAACGAGCCGTCTCCGTTCGCTATCGGCAGCGCGACAGCGCCGTGGAGGCCATGGCGGCTGTGTTCAACTCGGACCGCGTTGCCACTGAAGACCGCATCTTTGCCGGCTTTGCGCTGGGCAAGGCTCTGGCTGACCTCGACGATCACACCGAATCCGTCGCGGTATTCATTGAGGCAAATCGACTGCAGCGGCAGCGAGTCGCGTTCTCCTTGAGTCGCGAGGTCGAGTTCATGAAGTCGACTGTTGCGCGCTTCCGGGAGGTTGAGGAGAAGCCACTGACCGCCGCTTCGGAGGCGAGTCCGATCTTCATTGTCGGCTTGCCGCGCTCGGGCAAGACCACACTCGAGATGCTTCTTTCTTCTCACCCGAGGCTCGCCGGTGCCGGGGAACTTCCAACCGTGGGCCGGCTGGTGCGCGAACTGATGCGGGAGGCGAATGGGGCTCCGTTGTCGGTGATCGCCCCCGACCGCTTTGCCGCGCTGGGGCGCGCCTACATCGAGGAGGCCGAAAGGTCGGTCGCAGATGGCAAGCGCGTCATCGATACCATGCCGTCCAACCTCTACCATCTCGGGTTCATCCGCCTCGCGCTTCCCCACGCCCGGATCATCCATTGTGTTCGGCCTGCAGCGGACCACCGTGTCGCCATATTCGAGAAACTCCTCACCGGCGCCGGGTTCGAGTACGCGAACGACCTCGCCGAGTTGCGCGGCTATCATGCGGCCTATGCGCAATTGATGGCGAATTGGCACGCGCGGTTCCCAGGCTTCATCCATGACGTGGACGTAGGTGCCCTGATGGCCGATCGGCAGGTTCTGGCCGAGCCTTTGCTGGCCTTCTGCGGCCTTGCCTGGGATGACGCGCTGCACGCGCCTGTTCAGTCCGAGCCCCAATACGATGACTGGTCTCGTGACGAAGGCGCGGCTAACCACTCGGCGCACATGGCCGTCTGGCGGCAACTCCATCCCGAGCTTTGGACCTGGAAACCGGCTTTCTAGGCTCGCGGGCGGCTCGTCGGCCGCAAGTGTTAATGGTCGGTTTCCAAACCTGTGCCGAATTTGCAACAGGCGATCCGCAACCACCTTGGCGCTGCCCCAATTCAGCCATTCTGCGATTGCGCCTCCCGAACTCCTGCGTAGAGTGGCTAATGCGAATCCATGCATGGGATCGTTTGTCGGTCGCAAACGCGACGGCAACACACACAAGAGTGTGGTCGCGTTTCGACAAGCCGCCGGGCAACTGGCAAAAACGAATGACTGACTTTGGAGGTCAATAATGAAAATCAGGAGCCTTCTTCTGGGTTCTGTGGCGGCAGCGGGTCTCTCGACCGGCGCCTTTGCGGCCGATCTCGGCGTGCTGACGTCGCTTGACGTTTGCGACTCGCTGGGCCTGTCGGGTCTGACGATCTCGTCCGACACCAACTGCCTGCAGATCACCGGCGAAGTGAAGTACAAGTTCGTCTGGGGCGACTACAAGGACGTGGCCGGTGATCTTCCGACCTACATCCCGACTCCCGCCGATGGTGGCGTCGATGTTGGTATCGGTGGCAACGGCCTGAATGACTGGCAGTCGCGCTTTGATGCCTGGATCAAGTTTGTCGCCACCGCTGACTCGGACTTTGGTCCCGCCAAGGCGGTCCTGAAGCTGAAGCAGGTGACCGACGCCCGCGTTGTCGATGAGGGTGCGCGTTCGTACGCTGGGTCGACCACGGGTTACGACCCTGCCGGCGGCCAGGTTGTTCTCGACGAAGCTTACGTCTCGATCGGTGACTCGACCGTGATCATGGCGGGCAAGAAGGGCTCGATCATGAACAAGGGCGACGATGAGCCCCTGACGTGGCTGGATCTCTTCAATTCGTCTGACGTCGACAAGGGCGTGAGCTGGGGCCCGCTCTCCGGTGGCGACGGTCTCGGTGACGGCGGCATGGTCATCCAGGTCAAGTCCGACCTCGGCAATGGCTTCACCGTCAGCGCCGGCCTCGAGAACCTCGATGACGATAATGCTAACGGCGGTGCTGGTACTGCTGTCGGCGTGATCGCTTACGCTGGCGAAGGCATTTCGGCCCACGTCACTGCCGCCGCTGCTGGCGTGCTCGATGGCGACGTCGAAGCCTGGGGTCTGCATGCCGGCTTTGCTGGCACGTTCGACAACTTCAAGGTTGTTCTGGCTGGTGCTTATGGTCATGACGACCTCGCAAGCACCGACTACTGGAACGTTCTGGCGTCGGCCTCGGCTACCTTCGACATGTTCACCATCGCTGCTGCCTTCGAAGCAGTGGATGACGGTCTGGGTGGTGGCACCGATTACGGTGCGGCTGGTTCGGTCGGCGTGACCGTTTCGGAAGGCGTGACGCTGAACCTCGGCGCTCGCTGGTTCCACAACGACTCGGTCGGTTCGGACTCGTACCAGGTTGCGGCAGGCGTTTCGGCTGCTGTCACCGAGACGATCACTCTGACCGGCGAAATCGGCTACGTGAACGACGACTACCCGCCGGTTTGGGACTCGATCTACGGGTCGGCCAAGCTGGATTGGTCGCCGGGTGGTGGTTACACCGCCTCGATCAAGGGCACCGTCGGTACCACGAGCAACCCGGCTCTGCCGGATGTCGGCTACAAGATCGAATCCGAGTTCAAGAAGACCTTCGAGTAAGCCTTACGGCCCAATCGGATTGGAAAGGCCCGGCGTCAGCCGGGCCTTTCTGCTTTTTGGCGCTGATCACGAAGCCGTCAGGTTTCGTTCATTTGGCCTCATTTATCCGTTCATCCTGACATTCGGTAATTGTCAGTGGCGTTGACGCACTTCTCCGATTCAGTGATTGGCGCTATGGCTCGTCGTCGGCGTCGCGCCGGCAGTTTTGATTGATCCGGGGGCGGCATGAGCGGCATCTTCCTGCGCTGGGGCGTACCAGCCTTCGTCACGGTTATCGGCGGTACGGCCGCTGCGATCGCGACGAGCGGCAACGCCGTCCAGCCCGACCTCGCGGCACGTTCGGAAGCCGTCCTCGCGGACCCGCAGCACGAGTGGGCCGCGGTCAGCTTCAACATGCGCGATGCCACCATCACCGGCACCGCAACCACCCAAGCCATGATCGATGAAGCCGTCGCCAGGGTTGTCGCTGTGCATGGCGTGCGCTCGGTGACGTCAAACGCGGTGCTCGCCGAGTATGTGAGCCCGTTTCCACTTATTGCTACCGTCAGCGGCGGGGTCGTCACCTTGACCGGCGGCGTCCCGGACGAGGAGGCGCGCGCTGCGATTCTTTCCGCCGCCGGCGCGGGGATGCTGGACGAGACCCGTCCGATGTCGGGTGCTCCAAATCGTGCAGCCTGGATTGCTGCGGCGCGCTACGCGCTCCGCTATGCGAGCCAGCTCGACGAAGGCGAGGTCGCCCTCGCGGATCTGGATCTGACCATCTCCGGGCGAGCCAGGTCGGCCGAGGCCTATGAGGATCTCGAAGGCGTGGCCGCTCTCGAGCTGCCGGCGTCGGTAAAGCTGGCATATCGGGAAGTGCAGCCCGCCCTGCGGTCACCATTCGAGTGGCACGCGGAGTATGACGGCCGCCGACTGACTCTGTCCGGCGCCACGCCGAGCGACGAGCTGGTCCGCGAGCTCGAAGCGCTGGCTCCCGCCGGGACGGTGTCCACCAGCCTCGTTCTCGCTTCAGGCGCTCCCGCTGGTTTCGCTCAATCCGCCAAGCTGCTGGTGCAGAATTTGCTGAAGCTGGAGAGTGGTAGCGCCAATATCTCCGGCGATACTTCAACACTGGCGGGCTCTCCTGCCGATACGGCGACTGCTGAAACGGTGCGGGTCGCGATGACCCCCTCGGGCACTGCCGTAACGCTGGGGCCGCCGCAGGTCGCCGAGTATTGGCTGAGCGCCGAGCGCGGCCCGGCGGGCATCGTGCTGGATGGCTTCGTTCCGGACGCGGCGCTGCGCGATCGGCTGGAAGCGCTGGACAATGTCGATGCGGCCGGCCTGGAACTGGGGCGCGGGGCACCGGAACGCTTCGAGTCAGGCGTCGACTTCGTCATCGAGACGTTGCGCCGGATGAGCGAAGGTCAGGCGTCGATCCAGGGCACCGTCATATCGGTGGAAGGCCGGGCGGCAACCGTCGCCGACTTCACGGCCATCGAGACGCGGCTCGAACTCGGCGCGCCGCAGGGACTCATCCTCGCTGGTATGGTCATCAAGCCGCCTTTGGCGACACCATTCACCTTTGCAGCCGAGAAGACGGCGGCCGGACAATTCACGCTGTCGGGCTATGTGCCCAGCGCAGCGGTTCGCAAGGCGCTGCTCGGGCAACTGCCGACCGCCACCGATACCATGGTCATCGCCGACGGCAATCCGGCCGACTTCGAGGCGGCGGCGGTGAAGGCGCTTGGCGTCTTGGCGCTGCTCGACAGTGGCAAGGTGAGCTATGATGGCGCCAGCTGGAGCCTCAGTGGTGCCGTCGATACCCCGCAAGAGGCGTTCGCGGCCGAGTCGGCCTTCGCCTCGACCGGTCTTCGCTCGGCCGGCTGGACCTATGCGGTCAGTTTGCCTGGTGCGGCAAAGGTTGCGGCGCTGCCGGTGGTCGATCCCTATGTCTGGCGTGCGCAGAAATCGGCCAATGGCACCGTCACCTTTGGCGGCTTCGTGCCGACCGAACAGTTGAAGCGCTACCTCGCCGGGCATGCGGGAAGCGCAGTCGTCGATGGTACGACGCTCGGCGCCGGTGCGCCCGATGGCTTCATCCCGTCGTCTATCGCCGGGCTCGATGCCTTGCTGGCGATGGACGAAGGCACGCTGGCGCTGTCGGCAGGCAACTGGTCGCTGACCGGCAAGTTGCCGACCACTACCGCTCGCTATGCCGTCGAAACGGGACTGCGCGCTGCGACTGATGTCTCGGCCTGGCACGTCGCCATACAGGCCGCCGATGCGGCGCCGGTCGTTACGCCATTCGTCTGGTCGGCCACCAAGGCCGCCGACGGCAGCGTGACGTTTTCCGGTTACGTCCCGACCGAGCAGGTGCGCCGCTTTGCGGCTGTGCGCGCGGGCAAGGTTGCCAGCGATACGACGCTTGTCGGCTCAGGTGAGCCGCAAGGCTTTATCCCGGACTCGCTGGCTGGTCTCGACGCCCTGCTGCGGCTTGAAAGCGGTGAGGTGAAATATGACGGCAAGGGCTGGTCGCTGTCGGGGCAGCCGTTGACGCCGGCTGATGCCGAGGCGGCGCAGGCGGCGCTGGCGACTGCTTCCGACGGCGGCGCCGGCTGGACCCAGGCGCTCGCCGAGCCGACACAGCCGGCCGCAGCCGAGCCCGCCCCGGTGGAGCAGACTGCCGAGGCCGCCACCGAGCAGCCAGCGGAAACCGCTGCAGCAGTTGGTCAGCCGGGTGATGCCGCAATTGCAGACACCCCGGCAGCAGACGACTCGAGTGCCGCTGACGTGGCAGAGGATGCCGTACCCGCGGATGAACCCGCAGCCGTCGATCCAGCCGAGCCGGCACCGCCAGCGGAACCGGCGGCGGCTGCCCCGGCGGACCCGCAACCCGCCGATGACGTCGCGGCAGTGGCGACCGAAGCGGTCACCCCCGTTGCGCGCAACTATCTGTTCGACGCCAGGAAGGCGATCGGCGGGCCGGTGGTCTTTTCCGGGGCAGTGCCGGCTGAACCGATGCGGCGCCACCTGGCGGTGATCGCCGGTGCGGAGCCGTCGGAAGGCCTCGCCATCAACCCCGACTTGCCGGCGGATTTCATCACCAGTGCCGATGCCGGCAGCCGTGCCTTGAGCCTGCTGGCCGATGGCGAGTTCGGGCTCGACGGCGACAAATGGGTATTCATCGGCCGCGCCGAAACCGAAGCGACCAGGCAGGCGGCGCTGACCGCGCTTGCCGCGGTGCCGGCGCTCGATCAGTGGGAAACCAGCGTGACGCTGCTGCCGCCCCTCGATGTCTGTCGCGACAAGGTCGGCGCGCTTGCCGCCCGCAATGCCATCACCTTCCAGTCTGGCAGTGCCAGGATGGCCGAGGAGTCGCTGCCCGTGATTGACGAGCTGGCGGGCGACCTGGCCCTGTGTCCGGAAGCGACCGTCAATGTCGAAGGTCACACGGACTCCGACGGCGAGGACGAGGCCAACCTGGCATTGTCGGTGTCCCGTGCCGAAGCGGTTGTCGATGCGCTGATCCTGCGCGGCATCGGTCCGGAACGTCTCTACGCCATCGGCTACGGCGAGAGCCTGCCGATCGCAAGCAACGAAACCCGGGCCGGCAAGCAGGCGAACCGTCGCATCGTGTTCACCCTGGCCGACGAGTAGCGAGACGCGATGACCCTGGATTCGTTGACGTACCTGCTCGAGATCTACTGGCCGTTCGTGCTCGGCGCCGCGCTTGTCGGTCTCGGAACCGGGTGGTTGTCGCTCGGCAAGCGCAAGGGGTGAGGCGGCGGCCATGCTGAATCCTGCCCACCTGCTCGAGATCGCCATGCTGCTGCTGGTGGCGTTCCTCGGCGGAGCCACCATCGGGTCCTTGGCGCGTTTGCTGGTGCAGCGGCTGGTTCGACCGACAGCGACGCCGTCGGCCGTTACCGCCGCGAGCACAGCGCCGGCGCCGGCGAACGTAGCTCCGCAGGTCGCCGAGGCCCCGGCCCTGGTCGCTGCGCCGGTGATCGGCGAAGTCGCGCGGACACCGACGCCGACAGCTCCGGCCGACATCCCTGCACCCGATTTTACCGAAGCCTTGTTGGCGTTGGCCGGCGACAAGCCAGGTGCCGTGGGGACGGCGGTCCACATTCCCCGAATTGCGCCGCTACCAGGCGCTCCGGTGTTGAAGCCGGTGGAGCCGATGGGGCCGGCGCGCGTCGCCGGCGCAACCACATCTGGTCGCGCCATAGCTCATCCCGGCACCGCTGCCACGCCGACGCTCATACCGGTTGCCACGGGCGCCAGCGCTGAGGTCATTCCATTCCCGGTCGAGAAAGCGGCTGTCGAGCCCGAGCAGGGCGATCCTGCCGGCGCGACAGCGCTGGTGGAGCGGGATGAGGTTGAGGTGGTCGCCCTCAGTGCTGCGGACATGGCAACCGACGCGGCAAGCGCTGACACGCCTGAGACCATGCAGTTGCCGGCGGGTATCGACGACATCATCGCCGATGTCGCGCAGCTCGAGCCCCTCGACGCGCTTGCTGCGGCCGATGCGGCCCAGAACGAGAGCGCGGGCCTGGCTGCCGAGAGCCTAGCTGTCGAGGTCTCGCAGGCGCAGGATAGTCCGGCTGACGACTCTGACCCCTCGGAGGCCATGGAAGCTGGCGGGCCTGACGCCGATGAGGATGCGGCGCCTAAGGTAGCTGCCACACCACCAGACCCTGCCGTCGAGGATGATGAGGCGGCCGCGATGCGGGCGATCGAAGGCAACTGGTCGCCGCGTCGCGCCAGTTCGGCCAAGGCCCGCCGTATCGAGCTGCCCGAACTTGCCGCCGACGAGGCCGTGCTTGCCTCGGGTGCTGCCGTGTCATCGGCAGCGATGGCGGTAAAGCTGGCAGTCAGCGCCGGGAGCGACGAGCCCCCGGGAAAGCCCGATGGCCTGGCCGGTCCACGCCTGGGCGCCAAGGACGATCTGACTCACGTCATCGGCATTCTGCCGATCATCGAGACCGCGCTGAACCGACTGGGGCTCTACCACTTCGATCAGATCGCCGATCTGACCGATGAAAATGCCGGCTGGATCGAGGCACATCTGGGCATTGCCGGGCGGATCGGCCGCGAGCACTGGCGCGAACAGGCGCGAGAAATCGCCGCGGCGATGGCGAGCGCCAGGAAGGCCGCAGGCAGTTAGCGTTTTTTCAGGCGGCCTTGGCGCGACGCTTCAGCAGACGCCGGACGAACTCGGCGATCGGGCCGACATCCTCGGCAGTGTTGAGCAGGGCAGGGGAACCGGTGCCCTCGATCACATAGCCCTCGGCATCGCGCCGGCGGCGCAGCATCTCTTCGAAGGTCTCGCGGCGCACCTGCTCGGTCAACTGCGTCCGCATCAGCAGCAATGGCGAATTGGCCAGCGCCTCGTAGAGCTGCCATTGCGGCACGAGGATATCGTCGTGCTCGAAGGCTTCGAGCAGCCCTGTGAGGTGCGGATCGAACAGGGCTCGTACCCGGTTGCGCTTGTCGAGATAGTGGGTGCGGGCCGCGAGCACATCGAGCAGCCCCTCCGTTGTGGCCGGATAGTCCGGCGCCAGCATGCGCCGCGCCATGGTGCGAAAGCCCGCTTCGGAGCGGTTGCCCTCGAGGTCCCTGAGGTTGTTGCGCAGACGGACGAGGCCGCGCGGATCTGAGACCGGACCGGCATCGACGAGGATGGCGCCGGTAACGAGGTTCGGACGCTCCGCGGCGAGCGCCATCACCACCTGGCCGCCATAGCCCTGGCCGACGAAGATAGCGCCATCGACGGCCAGCGCCGCCAGCACCTGGATCAGGTCGAGCGCATCGACGGTCGAGATATAGCGGGATTTGTCGGTTCGGTCGGAGGAGCGACCGCGCCCCTTGAGATCGATCAGAACCACCGGCCAGTCGTCGCCGTAGACGCGATGGAAGTGGTTCGCAAAATCCGAGAAATCGCTCATGTTGCGCTGATAGCCGGGCACGCAGACCAGCGGTATGCGCCCGACGGCGAGGCGTCCCGAGACGTGCACCGCCACCTGCTCATCGGCTGGCCCGATAGTATAGCGCGTCACCGGCAGGGTGGCGAAGCTGCGATGATCATCCGGAAGTGAGCGCGGGCGGGAGAACATCATCGAGCAATAGCAGACTTTCGCGACGTCCCAAGTACCGGCTGCGCTGTTCTCACCCGTTGTCGGTCAGCCGGGGATCTTGCGCAGCGCTTCGCCAATGCTGAGGTCGTCCTTGCCCAGCCGTGCCCGGTAAACCAGGTAATTGCCCAGCACCCGCTTCACATAAGTGCGCGTTTCCTGCACCGGGATCAGTTCCACCCATACTACCGGATCGATCGCGTCCGAGCGCGGGTCGCCGAAGGTGTTCAGCCATTTGCGGGCATTACCGGCGCCGGCGTTGTAGGCGGCGGCGGCAAGCAGCAGCGAGCCGTCGAAACGTTCGAGCTGCGCCTTGAGATAGGTGGAGCCGAGCAGGGCGTTGTACTCGGCATCGCTGGTCAGGCGGCTGGCGGAATACTTGACCCCAAGCTTGCCGGCCGTCTCCTTGGCGGTCGCCGGCATCAGCTGCATCAGGCCGCGCGCGCCGGCCGATGAGACCGCATCGACCTGGAAGCGGCTCTCCTGCCGGGTAATGGCGTAGATCGCGGCATGGTCCATCGACGCCAGCTTGGTGCTGGGCAGGCCGTCCTTGGGGAAGTTGAACAGGTCGAGCGGGATGCCACGCTTCTCCGCGGTATCGGCGATGGCAATGGCCAGGTGGTGGGCTTCGAGCGTCTGGGCCAGGCGCGCCGCGAGCAGCAGGTCGGCGCCGTCGGTGAAACTGTCGGCGAAGCTGCGGAGCAGGGGAATCGCCAGTTCCTTGTGGCCGTTATCGGCCAGAGCCCGCACGGCGCGCACCAGTTCGCGGCTCTCGAAGCCGGCCTCGGCCTCCTTCCAGGCCGGCATATCGCGCAGTTCGGTCGACGTCTCGCCGAGGGCCGAGCGGGCCAGCTGGCCATAATAGATCGTTCCGAAGGCGGCCGCCTTGCTGAACGCCTCCTTGGCGCCCGCCTCGTCGCCCAGCGCCTGTCGGGCGCGACCGAGCCAGTAATTGGCCTGCGTGACGGAGTCCGGCAGCGTCGAGTGTTTCGTCATTTCCTCGAAATGCGGCGCGGCAGCCTTTGCGTCCTTGAGGAATGCCAGCGCGATCCAGCCCGCGTGGAAATGCGCTTCCACCAACCGACCTTCGGGACCTTCTCGATACCCGTCCGCGGCGCGATAGGCGCGCTTCACCTCGCCCAGCGCCAGCAACTGGCGGGCGAGGGCACGGCGCTCGTACCAGAACTCCTCGGCGTCGGGCGGGATGCCCTTGGCCTTGTCGAGCCAGTTGATCGCGTCGTCCCACAGTTCGAACTGCCGGGCCCGCTGCGCCCGGCTGAACTGATAGACCGAATCGCCGCGCATCGAAGGATCGACTGCGTCGAGCAGCTTCTTTGCGTCCTTGGCGTTGCGCGACACGGCATTGCGGGCGACCGCCAGCGACTTCTGCGCCGGTGTCATGTACTGCATCAGTCGCTCAACGCCGCTGGCGCGATCGTGCATCATCAGATGCACGGCACGAGCCCAATGCGCGTCTCGATCGATGAGGCTGCCCAGCTTGTCCAGCACGCTGGCCTCGGTGGCCTTGTCGAGAAAGTTCTCGGTCCAGATGGAGCGGGCGATGCGAGTGGCGCGATCCTTCTGGCCACTCGCCAGATAGGCCTGGGCCAGCGCGACCTGCGCCGTGAGCGTGTTGGGCATGGCGCCGCCCAGTTGCTTGATCAGCGTTGGGCCATCGGCATTCTCGCGCATCAGGGCCTGCTCAAGCCGGGTCCTGAACACGGCGCCGGTGGCGAAATCCGGCGCATCGGCCATGAAGCGCTGCACCGAGGCGGCAGGCACACCACCATTGCCGTAATAGATCGCCGCCCATTGCACGGCGCGACGCTCCGCTGTGTTGGTGAGGCCGCGCGCCAGCTCATACGCCTCCGGCTGCTTGCCGTCGCTGAGCAGTTCAAGCGCCTGGGTGAACTTGCCGGACGCGACAGGCGCGCTCGCCGGTGCCTTGTTCTCGATCGAACCGGTGGTGACGGGGTCGACCAGCGAGGCCTGCACTGCAGGTGCCAGCGGTTGGCGGGCGACCGGCACCACCACGTCGGCACTGGTCGAGTCGTTGGCGCGTGACAAGAGGATCGGCAGCATTGCTGCGCCGAGCACGCCAAGGGCGACAACTCCTGTAGCGATCAGGCGGCCCGCGCCCCTCGCAACAACCATGGTAACCGTCCTGTTGGTCCGCGATACGAAGTCCAACAAGGTGCCCCCACCCTTGCAGTGCCCCAAGCTTGCACGCGGTGCGTGAACGTTTGGTTAGCCACTCGGTCCTTGTGGGTGTGCGTCACGCCCTCCAGCGACAGCTTGCTTGTCGCGCCGCACGAGAGAAACTATGGTGCGCGACTATGGCCCCCCGATGATCGGGATGTGGCCACATTTTGGCCATACGGCCCGCCAACCACAATCGCGACCGCCAAGGGGCGGCGCCCATACGACAGGAACTGACCCGAAATGTTGCGAGGTTCGATCACAGCGCTCATCACTCCGTTCGCGAACGGGGCGCTGGATGAGAAAGCCTTCAGCAACTTCGTCGATTGGCAAATCAACGAGGGCTCGCATGGGCTTGTGCCCGTCGGCACCACCGGCGAGAGCCCGACCGTCAGCCACGAAGAGCACCGTCGGGTCATCGAGATCTGCGTCGAGGTGACGGCCAAGCGCGTGCCGGTGGTCGCCGGCGCCGGTTCGAACTCGACCGCCGAAGCCGTGTCGCTTGCCCGCTTCGCCGAGGACGTCGGCGCCGACGCCGTATTGTCGGTCGTGCCCTACTACAACAAGCCCACCCAGGAGGGGCTGTTTCAGCACTTCTCCGCGGTGGCCTCGGCCACCGCGCTGCCCATCGTGCTCTACTCGGTGCCGGGCCGCACTGTTGTCGACCTCACGGTCGATACCATCGTCCGCCTCCGCGAAGCACATCCGAACATCATCGGCGTCAAGGATGCGACGGCCAACATGGAGCGGGCCAGCGCGCAGCGAATGCGGCTGGGGGCCGAGTTCATCCTGCTCTCGGGCGAGGATGTCACGGCGCTCGGTTTCAACGCCCATGGTGGCCATGGCTGTATTTCCGTGACCTCCAATGTGGCGCCGCGTCTCGGTGCGCTGTTCCAGAACGCCTGCCAGCAGGGCGACTACGCCGAAGCGCTGGCGCTGCAGGACAAGCTGTTCCCGCTGCATAAGGCCCTGTTCCTCGAGAACAATCCCGGTGGCGTCAAATATGCGGCCGCCAGACTCGGGCTTTGCCGCAATGAATTCCGCCTGCCGGTGATCCCGGTGTCGAAGGACAACGAGAAGGCGATCGACGCGGCCTTGTCGCACGCGGGGCTGCTGCCCAACTAAGTGAGTGAGTAGCGAGTAGGGGAGGCGCTTCGCGACCTGCCCCCTGGCTATTCGCTATTCTGATCACTGGAAACCATGGCCAAGACACCCAACAAACCGGCGATGATCGTCACCGGCCCGATCGCGGAGAACCGCCGGGCCCGCTACGACTATGAGATCACCGACACGCTCGAGGCCGGCATCGTGCTGACCGGCACCGAAGTGAAGTCGTTGCGCACCGGCAAGGCCCAGATCACCGAGGCCTATGCGTCGCCGGAGCGTGGTGAACTGTGGCTGATCAACGCTCACATCCCTGAATACCTGCAGGCGAACCGCTTCAACCACGAAGAAAAGCGGCCGCGTAAGCTGCTGGTCAAGAAGAAGGAACTGGCGCGGCTCAGCCAGGACGTCGAACGCGCCGGCAACACCATCGTGCCGATGAAGCTCTACTTCAACGAGCAGGGACGCGCCAAGCTGCTGATCGGTGTCGGTAAGGGCAAGAAAAGCTTCGACAAGCGCGAAACCGAGCGCAACCGCGACTGGAACCGCGACAAGTCGCGGATCATGAAAGAAGGCGGGCGGGGGTAGGCCCCCGCGCCGACCTCCCGTCGGGAGCTATTTCAGCGCTTCGCTGAAGAACTTCGCAAACGAGCTTTCCACCAGAGCACTGACCTCGGGCTGGTCGCTGTAAAAGCCATAGCCATGGTCGGCTTCGGGGACGAGGACGATCGAGGCGGCAGGGTAGGCGGCGATGACAGCTTCGTTCTCGGCCGGTTTGATCACCACGTCCTTGTCGCCATGGACCACCAGCATGGCGCCCTTGTAGGCGCTGATGCTCTCGAGCGGCTTGGAAGCCAGCAATTCATCGAACCACTGCTTGCTCAGCTTCTGCTGCTGCCCGAACATGGTGGTGTAGTCGGCATAGCCTTTGTCGCTTGAGGCTTCGGCATAGAGCCGCTCATATTCGGCTTCCGACCCACCTGCAAAGAACAGCAGCAGATCCTTGCCGGGATTGGCCGACGGGGCGAGCAGGCCCATTGCCTTATACGGGTTACCTTCCGTCTCGCCGATGGTGAGCGCGATGCGCCCGCCCATGCTGTAGCCGAGAATGCCCAGGCGGGCGGGGTCGGCTGGAAAGTTCGCCAGGAGATAAGCGAGGCTGGCATTCGAGTCCGAGATCATGTTCGTCAGGTAACCCTCGGTGAACGGTTCCTTGCTGTCGCCGCTGCCGGGGAAATCCATGCGGATGGTAAGGATGCCGGCGTCGGCCAGCGCCTTGGCGAGGCGGGTGAAGCCGCCGCCTTCCTGGCGGCCACCGCCGTGGCCGTGGTTCATCACCACTGCGGGGAAGGGGCCTTCGCCATCCGGAACGACGACGGTGGCCGGCACGGCGCGCGCGCCGTTCATCACGGTCACCTCGCTCACCGTCTCTGCCTGCGCCATCGTTGCGGCCACCAGGGCGAACGAGGCGACCAACATCGTCAGTCCGGTCTTTGCGGCATGCATGGGCGCTTCCCTTTGAAGGTGTTTAGAAAACTATGTGACAAGGTTGTCATTTGAGCGCGCGAGGTGTCAACGGACGCGAGGCGGTCTCGATTTTGGCACTGTCTGTGGAGGAGTGCCAAGACGCCTTGACGTTCACCTAATGTTCGATCGATTCTGAGCGTTCGCTGTTGCAGAAGGTTGATTCGAATGAGTGAACTTGACGTGATGAAGCTCAGAGGTCTCGTGCTCGCAAGTGCCGAAGGCCGGTCCACAGGCGATGCGATACGCTTCGTCCGAGAAAAACACAGCCGTGAACTCGCCAAGGTCGCTGACTATCTCCTCGACAAGGCTCTCGGGGCGATGCTGCAAAGCGGCGCACGGCGCAAGGCCACGGCTATCCTCAACGACGGCCACAACTTGTTTGGAGAGTTCCCTGTTCGAGGTACGCGCCAGGTTGAAGTAAAGACCGAGTCAGGGAAATCCGTGAAACAGTACAGAAAGCTGTACGACGTGAGGATCGGCCAACTGAGGGACGAAATACAACGATTAGAGCGCCGTCGCCTCCCGGAGCACAAAGAGGTCGCCATCCTAAAAGCGATGGTGGCCAAGGCAGAGAAGTTCGGCACCGACGAAACGCCGGTAGGCGAGGCACTACTTAGGGCACATCAGAACGAGTAGCTTGCGCGGCGATCGCCTTCGCCGCCCGCCCCACCACGTCCTCGAACATCGCCGTGGTCAGCACCCCGGTATTCGTGTTGTAGCGCGAGCAATGGTAGCTATCGAACAGCGTGGCGCCGCTGCTGAGCCGGTGCTCGGCGCCGTGCCCGAATGCGAATTTCGAGCGTTTCTCGCCCAGTGTCGACAACAGGGAATCGTGCGCGATGCGCCCGAGCGCCAGAAAGGCGCGGGGTTGGTGGTGCTCGATGGCGGCGCCGAGGAATGGTCGGCAGGTCTTGATTTCGTCGCCTGTCGGCTTGTTCTGCGGCGGCACGCAGCGCACCGCATTGGCGATGAGCACGTTCTGCAGCTCGAGCCCGTCATCGGGTCGCTGCTGGTAGTGGCCCGTTGCGAGGCCGAACTTTTCCAGCGTGGCGTAGAGCAGGTCGCCGGCATAATCGCCGGTGAACGGGCGGCCGGTCCGGTTGGCGCCCTTCAGGCCCGGTGCGAGGCCGACGATCATCAGGCCGGGATGCGCGTCGCCCCAGGTGGGCACCGGCCCGTTGAAGAAATCCGGATAGGTCCGCTGGTTATCGTGGCGGAACGCCACGAGGCGGGGGCAACGCGGGCAGTCGTGCGGCGGGTTGGTCTCAGGCAATGGCAACCATCAGCAAGGGAGGGACTCAGCTTCCCTTAGGGTCCACGGTCGCCATGGTGCGGTCAACCGGCGCGCTCCGTTCCACGTGCGGGGCGGTGCGATCGACCGGCGGCGTACGCCCGACGATCTTGGCGAGATCGGCGACGTCCATGAAGAAATCTGCCTGCCGACGCAGGTCGTCGGCGATCATCGGCGTCGGCGTGGTGAGCGTCGAGACCACGGTGACGCGCTTGCCCTTGCGCTGCAGCGCCGCTACCAGCGCGGTGAAATCCCCGTCGCCCGAGAACAGCACCAGGTGGTCGTAGTACTGGCTCATCTCGAGGGCATCGACCGTGAGTTCGATGTCCATGTTGCCCTTGATCTTGCGGCGTCCGGACGCGTCGGTGAACTCCTTGGCCGGCTTGGTGACGACGGTGAAGCCGTTATAGTCGAGCCAGTCGATGAGTGGCCGGATCGAGGAGTATTCCTGATCCTCGACCAGGGCAGTGTAATAGTAAGCGCGAAGCAGGTAGGCCTTGGACTGGAACTCGGCGAGCAGTCGTCGGTAGTCTATGTCGACGCCGATGGCCTTGCTGGTCGCGTACAGATTGGCCCCATCGATGAAGAGAACGGTCTTCTCGCGCGGATCAATTGACATGCCTATTCTCCTGACCGGGCGGCCGGCCTCTCAGGCTGCCCGGCATAAACTATCGTTGGCTTACCGCTAGGATCGAAGGGTAGCCTATTTAAGGCGTGGTCCGCTCCCTAAGTTCGGAATACGCGCTTAATCCCGGGAATTTGCAATCCCCATAAATTTGGACGGAACCGGTCGGGTTTCCGGATGGGAGCGCAACCCATTGTTTCGTCACACGAAACAAAAACTGCGTAGACAGCACGCGGCTGTGGTAAAAACACGCTCTTGTGTACCGGGACCGAGAACCTTGTGCCCACCGGTTCGCTCGTGTATGAGGACCGCTTGATCCCACAACATCCTGGAGACGTACGTGGCCCGCGTCACCGTCGAAGACTGCATTGAAAAGATCGAGAACCGGTTCGATCTCGTGCTGATGTCCGCGCACCGCGCTCGCATGATCTCGGCCGGCTCGTCCATTACGGTCGACCGCGACAACGACAAGAATCCTGTCGTGGCGCTGCGCGAGATCGGCGATGGCACCATTTCTCCCGAAGACCTGCGCGAAGACCTGATCCACTCGCTGCAGAAATACGTCGAGGTCGATGAGCCCGAGAAGCACGCCGCGCCGCTCCTCGATGCCAATGCCGACGAGGACAGCGACACCTTCGACACGATCTCGGAAGACGAGCTGCTGCGCGGCATCGAATCTCTCGCGCCGCCCGAGCGTCGCGACGATTGATCGCCGCCTGATCTCGCATATATAGTCTTGAGGCGTCGGGCGTTTCCGCCCGGCGCTTTTTTGTTTGCCAAGCGTTTCCTGTTTACATACTCGCTCGAGCGGGATCAGGAAGTGTCATGCGACGTTTCCGGGCAATCTCGCGCCGTTGGGACGTAAGCCGCCGAGGCGGGGCCGCGTAGGAGAGTGCGGTAACCCTATGATGCGTCAGTACGAACTCGTCGAACGGGTGCAGGCCTACAACCCCAATACCGACGAGGCGCTGCTCAACAAGGCCTATGTCTATGCCATGCAGAAGCATGGCACGCAGAAGCGCGCCTCGGGCGACCCGTACTTCGCCCACCCGCTCGAAGTCGCCGCCATCCTCACCGACCTGAAGCTCGACGACGCCTCGATCGCCGTGGCGTTGCTGCACGACACCATCGAAGACACCGATGCGACGCGTGCCGAGATCGACCAGCTGTTCGGCCCCGAGATCGGCGCCATCGTCGACGGGCTGACCAAGATCGATCGACTGCAACTGGTGACGCGCGAGGAAGCGCAGGCCGAAAACCTCAGGAAACTCCTGCTCGCCATCTCGGCCGATGTGCGGGTGTTGCTGGTCAAGCTCGCCGACCGGCTGCACAACATGCGCACGCTTGATTTCATGCCCGAGAACAAGCGCAAGCGTATCGCCACCGAGACCATGGATATCTATGCGCCGCTCGCCGGCCGCATGGGCATGCAGGACATGCGCCAGGAGCTCGAGGACCTGGCTTTCCGCGTGCTGCAGCCGGATCACTACCAGGCGATCACCGACCGGCTCGGCGAGATGAAGTCGGAATTTGCCGACACCATCAAGACCATCAAGACCGAGCTCAGCGAGAAGCTGAAGGGCGACGGCATCGATGCCAGGGTGTCGGCGCGGGTGAAGTCGCCGTGGTCGATCTTCACCAAGATCGAGCGCAAGCAGATCGCGCTGGAGCAGCTGTCGGACATGATCGGCTTCCGGGTGATCGTCCCCACGGTGGCCGATTGCTACAAGGCGCTGGGGATCGTCCACACCAACTGGAAGGTCGTGCCTGGCCGCTTCAAGGACTATATCTCGGTCCCCAAGCACAATGACTACCGCTCCATCCACACCACCATTGTGGGGGTAGGGCGGCAGCGCGCCGAGCTGCAGATCCGCACCGAGGAGATGCACCGCATCGCCGAGCTCGGCATTGCCGCGCACGCCCTCTACAAGGAGGGCGCCACCGACATCCACAAGATCGAGAATGAGAGCAAGGCGTTCGTCTGGCTGCGTTCGACCATCAGCCACCTCACGGCCGGCTCCTCGACCGAGGACTTCCTCGAATACACCAAGCTCGAGCTGTTCCAGGACCAGGTGTTCTGCTTCACCCCGCGCGGTCGGCTGATCGCGCTGCCGCGCGGCGCCACCCCGATCGATTTCGCCTATGCGCTGCACACCGATATCGGCGACACCTGCGTCGGCGCCAAGATCAACGGACAGATCGTGCCGCTGGTGACGCAGCTGCGTTCGGGTGACGAAGTCGAGATCATCCGCGACCAGAACCACCTGCCGCCCAGCAACTGGGAGACCATCGCCGCCACCGGCAAGGCCCGCGCCGCCATCCGCCGCGCCGTGCGTCAGCAGGCGCAGGCGCGCGCCTATGCCCTGGGCGAGCACATGGTCTCGATCCTGCTCGAGCGCGAGGGCACCGGCCTTGACGACGGCGAGTTCAAGGCGCTGGCCGAGGGGCTGGGGCAGCCCAGCAAGCGCGAGCTGCTGATTGCGCTCGGCGAGGGCAAGATCGGCGGCGAGGACCTCGACACCCAGGTCATGGAGGTGAAGGGGATCAAGCGCCGGCGCAAGAAGATCGACCTGCCGGTGCCCGACAAGGCCGAGGGCTGGTTTGCCCTCAAGGCGACCGACGAGTTCCGCTTCCGTGTCCCGGGCAATCCGCGCTCCGGTCCGCGGGCCAAGGCGGCGCTGACCCAACTCGATTTCAACACCCGCGTCGAGGTTTCGCCTGAGGGAGTGGTGCCCGGCGATCGGCTGGTCGGCATCATGACGCCCGATACCCCGATCACCATCTACCCGATCCACTCCGACGCCCTGTCGGAGCTTTACGACAGCGATGTCGCCTGGATCGACGTCCGCTGGGACCTGGCGGGCCGCGAGGAGCACGACCACCCCTGCGTCATCTCGATGCAGGCGCAGAACAAGCCCGGGTCGCTGGCGCAGATCTCCACGGTGATTGCGGCCTGCGAGGCCAACATTCATAATCTGGTCATGCGCATGGAATCGCCTGATTTCCATCGGTTCATTTTCCAGATCGAGGTCCGGGATCTCGCCCAGCTCACCGACGTGCTGAACTCGCTGAAGCTGACGGCCGGGATTTCGGACGTACAGCGCGCCAGTGTCGCCGAGGCCCGGTCGCTGGACCGGCTGGAATGGACTGCGCCAGAACGGCAAGAGGAGCCCGCGTGACCACCGACGAAGTACTGGACCTGTTCCGCGAGAGCGGCGCATTGCTCGAGGGGCATTTCATCCTCTCCTCGGGCCTCCGTTCGCCGATCTTCCTGCAGAAAGCCAAGGTGTTCATGCACCCGGCCAGAGCCGAGAAGCTCTGCCGCGCCCTGGCACAGAAGATTCGTGCCGAAGGCTATGGCGACGTCAGCCAGATCGTCTCCCCGGCGGTTGGCGGCATCATTCCAGGCTACGAGACCGCGCGTCACCTGGGCGTGCCGGCGATCTACACCGAGCGGGTCGAGGGCAAGTTCGAGCTGCGCCGGGGCTTCGAGCTGCAGCCCGGCGAGAAAGTGATCATCGTCGAGGATATCGTCTCCACCGGCATATCCATCCGCGAATGCATCGAGGCGATCAGGAAGACCGGGGCCGATGTCGTGGCGGCGGCGTGCCTGATCGATCGCTCGGCCGGCGAGGCGGAGGTCGGCGTGCCGCTGGTCTCGCTGGTGCAGTACAAGGTGCCGGCCTATCCGGCCGATGCCTTGCCGCCCGAACTCGCGGCCATCCCGGCGGTCAAGCCGGGATCGAGGGGGCTGTCATGATTATCGGCCTCGGGAACGACCTGTGCGACATCAAGCGGGTTGAAAAGACCCTGGAGCGCTATGGCGACCGCTTCACCCATCGGATCTTCACCGAACTCGAGCGGCAGAAATCGGACCGCCGGGCGCAGCGCGCCGCATCCTACGCCAAGCGCTTCGCGGCCAAGGAAGCATGCTCGAAAGCGCTGGGAACCGGCCTTAGTTTCGGCGTTTATTGGCGCGACATGGGCGTCGTGAATCTCCCTTCGGGCAAGCCGACCATGAAGTTGACCAATGGCGCTGCCCGCATCCTGGAGCGGCTTGTTCCGGCCGGCCACAAGCCACATATCCACCTGACCATTACCGACGACGGCGGCATGGCCCAGGCGTTCGTCATTATCGAGGCGCTGCCGGTTGACCAGGCGGCGGCCCTCCCATAACCACTTGACCCCCAGGGGTAGAGGCGAGAAATGAGCCAGTCCATGTCGAAAGCCGAAGCCAAGGCCGGCAAAAAGAAGAACGAGCTGCTCGAAACGATCATCGTGATCATCGAGGCGCTGGCAATCGCCCTGATTTTCCGCACGTTCCTCTACCAGCCGTTCTCGATCCCCACCGCCTCGATGCAGCAGACGCTGATGATCGGCGACTATTTCGTTGCCAACAAATGGGTCTGGGGCTTCGGCAAGTACTCGTTCCCGATTGCGCTGCCGTTCAACGGCCGCCTCTTCGGCAGCGAGCCGCAGCGCGGCGATGTCGCGGTGTTCCGCAACGAGATCACCAACGAGGACTATATCAAGCGCGTCATCGGCATGCCCGGCGATCGCATCCAGATGAAGGCGGGGCGCCTCTATATCAACGGCACCATGGTCGAGCGTGAGCAGATCGGCACCGCCGAGGATACCGACAGTTACATGACCACCGTTCCGGTGACCGTCTACACCGAGACGCTGCCCAACGGCGTCAAGCACACCATCCAGGAAATCTCCGACGACCAGCAGCTCGACAACACCGCCGAGTATGTCGTTCCGGCCGGGCATTTCTTCATGATGGGCGACAACCGCGATCGCTCCGCCGACAGCCGCGTGCTGAACCAGGTGGGCTACGTGCCGCTCGACAACCTGATCGGCAAGGCCGAGGCGCGCTTCTTCTCGATCAAGAACAACCTGCCGCCGTGGCAGCTCTGGGAATGGCCGGCCAACGTCCGTTGGGACCGGATGTTCCAGTCCGTGAACTGATGGGGAAGGGGCGTTCGCACGAAAAGCTCGAGGCTCGTCTGGGATATCGCTTCGCCGATCCAGACCTGCTCGATCGCGCGCTGACCCATTCCAGCGCCGTCTCGCCCGGCAAGCGCATCGAGCGTTCTTACCAGCGGCTCGAGTTCCTTGGCGATCGTGTGCTCGGCCTGGTCGTGGCCGACATGCTGTATCGCCGCATGCCCAAGGCCAATGAAGGCGAGCTGTCGCGCTCGCTGAACACCCTGGTGCGCAAGGAAACCTGCGCCGCCATCGCGCGGCAGCTGGATCTCGGCTCCGAGATGAACCTGGGCGACAGCGAGGCGCGGACCGGCGGCGCCAACAAGGACGCCATCCTCGGCGACATTGCCGAAGCGATGATCGGCGCCATCTTCTGCGATGGCGGGCTGGGACAGGCCTACGAGATCGTCGAGCGACTGTTCGGCGATCAGCTCGATCACGCCGGCCATGTGCGCGCCGACCCCAAGACCACGCTGCAGGAATGGGCGCAGGGCAGGGGCCTCGAGCCGCCGCTTTACGCCGAGATCGAACGTACCGGCCCCGACCACGCGCCGGAATTCACCATTGCCGTGCGGTTGGGCAATTTCCCCGCCATCACCGCCACCGGCCCCTCCAAGAAGCTCGCCGAGCACAAGGCCGCCGAAGCCTTCCTCATTCGTGAGAAGGTCTGGCGCGACACGATATGACCGACAAGAACGAAATGCCCGAGGCCGCCGAACTGCCGGTGGCCGGTGAGAACACCCGCTGCGGCTTCGTCGCCCTGGTCGGGGCGCCGAACGCCGGCAAGTCGACGCTGCTCAACGCGCTGGTCGGCACGAAAGTGTCGATCGTCACCCACAAGGCGCAGACGACGCGCTCGATGATCCGCGGCGTGGTGACCGAGGGCGACGGCCAGATCGTCTTCATCGACACGCCCGGCATTTTCGCACCCCGGCGCCGGCTCGACCGCGCGATGGTCGAGGCCGCCTGGACCGGCGCGGGCGATGCAGATCTCGTCGCCCTGATCGTCGACGCCGAGCGCGGCGTCACACCGGACATCGAGGCCCTGCTGCAGGGGCTCGAAAACGTTCCGCACCCCAAGGTGCTGGTGCTCAACAAGGTCGACCTGATCAAGCCGGAAAAGCTGCTGAAGCTCGCCGAAGACCTCAACGGCCGGCTGCGCTTTGAACAGACCTTCATGATCTCGGCCCTGACCGGCAGCGGGGTCGCCGATTTTCTCAACTGGGCGCTCGAGCGCATCCCGCTCGGGCCCTGGCATTTCCCCGAGGACCAGCTCACCGACCTGACGCTGCAGATCACCGCCGCCGAGGTGACGCGCGAGAAGCTGTTCCTGCGCGTCCACGATGAGATCCCCTACAACGCCACGGTCGAGGGCGAGAAGTTCACCATCAACAAGGATGGCTCATACCGCATCGACCAGGTGATCTACGTCACCCGCGACACCCACAAGAAGATCGTGCTGGGCGCCGGGGGACAGACCATCAAGGCGATCGGCGCCGAGGCGCGCAAGGAACTGATGCAGATCTTCGAGGTGCCGGTGCACCTGTTCATCTTCGTCAAGGTCCGCGAGAAATGGGGCGACGACCCCGAGCGCTATCGCGAGATGGGGCTGGAGTACCCGCACCAGAAGTGAGGACGCGCCGAGGCGTGACGGTCCATGCAGTGGGACGGTGAGGGGCTCATTGTCGGCGTTCGCCGCCACGGCGAGTCGAGCGTCATCGCCGAGGTGATGGTCGAGGGCAGGGGCCGGCAGCTCGGATTGATCCGCGGCGGCCGCTCATCCAAGCTCGCCGCTACCCTGCAGCCCGGAAACTCCGTGCAGGTGAGCTGGCGCGCCCGGCTCGAAGAACATCTGGGCACCTTCACGCTGGAGTTGCTGGAAGCCCGCGCCGCCGGTCTGATCGCCGACCGGCTGAAGCTCTATGCCAGCCAGATCGTCTGCGAGCACCTGCGGCTGCTGCCCGAACGCGATCCGCACGATCGGCTGCTCGGCATCGCCATCCGCATTCTCGACCAGGAGGGCACACCGCTCGAACTCGGCGCTTCGGTGGCCCGGTTCGAACTGATCCTGCTCGACGAACTCGGCTTTGGTCTCGACCTTTCGAGCTGCGCCGCAACCGGGGTAATCCGTGACCTCAGCCACGTGTCGCCGAAATCGGGGCGAGCCGTCAGCCGCGCCGCGGCCGAGCCCTATCTCAACCGGCTGCTGCGACTGCCGCCCTTCCTCGTCGGATATGCCGATCCCACCCCCGATGACGTGGCCGACGCTTTCAGGCTGACCGGGTATTTCCTCGACATGCATGTGTGGATGACGAGGCAGCTGGAACCACCGGCGATCCGCGATACATTCGTCGAACTGGTATCGAAGCCCGAGATTTGATCCAACGACGCGGCTGGCGCGTTGCAGCTGGGGAGAAACCGAAAATGGCGGATCACCTGCGTATCGACACGGCATCGCTGATCATCGCCGCTCCTGCCGAGACGATCTATGGGGCCTTCATTGATGCCGAGGCGTTGCTGGCCTGGCTGCCCCCCGAGGGCATGACCGGCGAGCTCCTCGAGTTCGAGCCCCGCCCCGGTGGCGCCTTTCGCATGGCGCTGCATTACGGCACACCCGGCCACGGCAAGACCACCGCCGATACCGATGTCGTCGAATCCGAGTTCGCCGAACTGGTGCCCGGGCAACGGATTGTGCAACTGGTGCGATTCCGAAGCGATGATCCCGCCTTTGCCGGCACCATGCGCATGGTCTGGGATCTCGAACCGGCCGAAGGCGGCACCCGCGTCATCTTCCTCGCCGAGGATGTGCCGCCCGGCATCAGCAAGGAGGACCACGATACCGGGCTCCGGTCGTCGCTGGAGAACCTCAAGGCCTACCTGATGGGGCAATAGGGAGGCGCCGTTGACAGCCTCTGTCGGTCCGGACATCATGTGGCCGCTGCAGTGGGGCGCATCGGCCGAGGCCGAAGGGGCAATGCCCACCTACGATGTGTAAACCGTAGTTGCGCCCATGCCGAACCTCGAAAACCTGAAGAAGCAGGCCAAGCAATATCTGCGCTGGCACCGCGAGCGGTATCACCCGGTCGCCGCCGAGATCAGAGCTGCGTTGCCCAGATTCCGGCACCTTGATGATCATCAGGTGTTGGAGGCGGCGTTCAAGCTCAGCGACGCGCAGGAGCTTGTCGCTCGCCGGTTGGGTTTCAGTGGATGGCAGGCGCTCAAGACAGGAACTGCAGCCATGGGCACGCAAGTCAAACAGCCGATCGGTACTCCCGTCCTCAGCGGTACGGAGGCCCTGCTTTACGTCGCTGACATCCACGCATCGTCCGCGTTCTTCACCTCGAAGCTCGGCTTCGCTATCGACTTTCTCTACGGCGATCCGCCGTATTACGGCCTGGTCGTGCGCGACCGGGCGCGGCTTTGCCTGAGGTATGTCGGCGAGCCGGTATTCATGGGGGATGTGCGCGAGCGCCAGCAACTGCTCTCCGCCTCGATCACCGTGGACACAGCAGCCGAGATCAAGCAGCTCTTCCTCGAGTTCCAGCAGGCCGGCGTCGGTTTCTTTCGCGAACTGCGCAGCGAACCGTGGCACGCCCGGAACTTCATTGTTCGCGATCCGGACGGAAATCTCATTCTGTTCGCCGGGCCGGCCGACTGAGCGCGGCGTCCAACGATACCGCTAAGCGTATTTTGCCGGCTTCGAGCCTGATGGCGGTGGTGGTTCGTCGCCGCCCAGCTTGCGCCGGAGCTTGCTCAGCGCCAGCGACCGCATCTGGAACGGGGTCGCGCTCAGCGGGGTGATGACCACCACTTCGGTGCCGGTTGCCTCGTCGATGGCAGCGACACGCATCTGCTGTCCGACCTGCACGAACTCGAAGAGGACACGGCCGGCCGGACGATTGTCGTCGGGGCCGGCCATCTCGGTCAGCCTTGCGCGAAGTTGACGATGCCCTGCGCGTCGAACTGATAGACGTCGTCGCGGAAGCTCACCGTGCCCTGCCGGTTGGCCCAGGCGGTGATGTAAGTGGTGTGGATAGGGATCTGCACGTCGAGCTTGATGTCCTCGCGCATGCCCTGTTCCCACGCCGCCATCACGCTTTCCGGGGTCCAGCCGCCGCCATTGTCGCGCAGCAGCCAGGCCACCAGTTCCTCGATATTCTCGCAGCGCATGCAGCCCGAGGAATGGAAGCGGGCGTTCTCGCCGAACAGCGCCTTCTGCGGCGTGTCGTGCATGTAGACGTCGTACTTGTTGTAGAAGTCGATCTTGCAGTGCCCCATCGAGTTTTCGCCGCCTGGGTCCTGCCGGAAGGTGTACTTCACTGCTTCGGTGGTCTGCCAGTTGATCGCCGTCGGCGGAACCTCGTTGCCCTTGCCGTCGAAGATACGGATGCGGAACTTGGTCAGGTATTCCGGATCCTCGTTCATGTACTTGATCATATCCTTCTCGATGATGCTCTTGGGCACCGTCCAGTAAGGATTGAACTTCACCTGGAAGATCTTGGAGTTGAGGATCGGGGTGGCGCGATCGACCTTGCCGACCACAGAGTTGTGACGCTGCACCACCTGCGCGCCCTCGACCGCCTCGACCATGGCAGCCGGGATATTCACCACGACATAGCGGTCGGACAGCGCCGACGCCCACTGGTCGATGCGCTGGGCGTTGAGCCGCAGCTGGTTGAGCCGATAGTCCGCCGGCACCGAGAGCGCATAGAAGGTCGCTTCATCCACCGCGCCGTTGATGACGAGGCCATGGCGGGCCTGGAACAGTCGCACTGCGGCGTCGAGGCCGGCGTCGAACTCGTCGCTGACGCGCTTTTCCAGCGGCATGTCGCCGTTGATCATCAGGCGGCGCTTCAGCAGCGCGGCGGCGCGGCGCGACACACCCAGCTTCAGCCCGAAGGTTTCGCGCGTCGGCGCTTCCCAGCTGCCATTGGCGGCGATGAACGCCTCGTAGTTCTGGATGGCGAGCTGCAGGTTGTACGAGGTGTCGTAGCTGAGGATCGGCTCGATCGTATCGACAAGGCTCTTGGCGGTGGCGGTGTTGCCGGCCTGGTCGACATTCTTGATCCGGTTCTCCTTGTTGAGGGAGTCCCAGAAATTATTGTCCTCTGCTCGCACGATTGCCGGCATCGCCAGACCGGCGCTCATGGCCGCCATGGAGGTGAGGAGGTTCCGTCGATTCAGCCGCATCAATTCACCCAAAGTCGCCATTCCGAGAGGTTGTCCCTCATAGCATCGCCCCCAGGATGGCTCCAACGCGGTCAAGCAGGTGTGAACTGCCGGCCGTTTGAACGCACAAAACCAAGGGACTTGCAGTGACGAGGATCAGCCTGCAATTGTTTCGATGCATAGCGGAATTCTGGGCGTAAATAAGAAACGCCGGCTTAAGGCCGGCGTTTGCTGAACCTGCTGTGGCAAGGATGCCACACTGGTTTGGAGGCAGGGGCTAGCCCCGCCCGGGATCAGAGCTTGTAGAGAATCTGGTCGACCCAGAAGCGCTCCAGGCGGCCGAGTGCCTTGTTGAGGCCCTCGAAGGTTTCGCCGTTGAGGCCGCCGACCTTTTCGATCGACTTGAGGTGGCGATCATAGAGTTCGTCGATCACCTCGGCCACTTCCTCGCCCTTGGGGGTGAGACGGATGCGGACCGAGCGGCGGTCGGAACGCGAACGCTCCTGGAAGATGTAACCGGTCTCGACCAGCTTCTTGAGATTGTACGAGACGTTCGAGCCGAGATAGTAGCCACGCGAGCGGAGCTCGCCGGCGGTCATCTCGGCATCGCCGATGTTGAACATCAGCAGCGCCTGGACCGGATTGATATCGTCCCAGCCCATCCGGTCGAACTCGTCCTTGATCAGGTCGAGCAGCCGGCGATGGAGCCGTTCGACACGGCTGACGGCTTCTAGGTAGAGCGGCTTCAGCCCCTGGGCTTCTTCCGGAACCATTGCCTCTGCGGCGTTGGATTTGATTGCCATTGTTGCCTCACTGTCCTGTCGTCTTGCGCGATTTCTTCGCGTCTCATAGGCCCCAAACTACGGGGGCCCAAATAAGATCGCCTTAAGCCGTAGACTTAAAACTATCTTACGGAAAAAGTTCAGGAATTTGGCTTTACGAGAGGTAACCGCAGGTCAGAAAATTGTAACCTGAATCGTCCGTTACCGGCCCCGGCGAGGGCTCAGTCGTGGGCGCGGCGCAGGCGGAAGCTGAGAAAGAACAGCACCGCGATACCGCCCACCATCAGCAGCCGCAGGGCGAAGCCGAAGGCACCGATTTCGACGCCCGGCACGCCGCCGAGATAGAGCGCCAGTTCCACCACCGTGGCCCCGACCAGCAGCACCGCACCCCAGCTGGCGCGCAACCACAGGCCGACCGCGGCGAACAGGCGGGCAAGGCAGAACACCATGAGGAACGCGAAACCGGTGGGTCCGAGCTGCGCGATCGGGCTGACCGCCCCGGACGAAACGCCGAGCAGGCGCGACGCATCGGCGAGCCCCAGCAGCAGCGCGACAATCGCGATGATCCTGAGATAGCGCCCGGCAAGTTCGCTCTTCAAATCCATAGGGCGTGGATAGCGCGGATGGGTGAGTGCGACAAGCGCAGCCTTGGCGCGAGCCGCCGGCGGCTGATAGAAGCGCGGCGATCCGGATGCGTCGGCCAAGGTCGCAGACCGGTTCCGAGGCGCGACAATGAGAATGCGGAGCGCCCGATGGCGGCAGGCTCCGGCGGAGTGACCCATGAGCACGAACTGGCCCAAGCACGACATGAGCTTCCTGGGAGGGCGGCGCCAGCGACGGCTGCGTCGTACCGGCTGGATGCGCAACATGGTCCGCGAGACCGTGCTCACCCCGCATGACCTGATCTGGCCGCTATTCGTCATCGACGGGCATAACGAGCGCACCGCCATTCGCACTTTGCCCGGCGTCGAGCGGCTGAGCGTCGACCTCGTGGTCGAGGCGGCGAAGGCCGCCGCGGCGGAGGGCATCCCGGCCCTGGCGCTGTTCCCCAACACGCAGGACGATCGTCGCAACGCCGACGGCAGCGAGGCGTGGAACCCGGACAATCTCACCGGGCAGGCGGTACGCGCCATCCGCGATGCCGGCATCGACATCGGCCTCATCACCGACGTGGCGCTCGATGAGTACTCGTCGGACGGCCAGGATGGGCTGGTCCGCGATGGCGAGATTCTCAACGACGAGACGGTCGAGGCCATGGTCAAGGCCGCGCTGATGCAGGCGAGGGCAGGGGCCGACATCATTGCGCCCTCCGACATGATGGATGGCCGTGTCGCCGCCATCCGCCGGGCGCTCGACGGCGAGGGCTTCGATCACGTCGCCATCATGGCCTACTCGGCCAAGTTCGCCTCGGTCTATTACGGTCCGTTCCGCGAGGCGGTAGGCTCGGGCAGCCGGCTCGTCGGCGACAAGCGCACCTATCAGCTCGACTACGCCAACTCGGACGAGGCCATGCGCGAGGTGGCGCAGGATATTGCCGAGGGCGCCGACATGGTGATGGTGAAGCCGGGCATGCCTTACCTCGATATCATCCAGCGCTGCAGCGACGCCTTCGACGTGCCGCTGTTCGCCTATCAGGTGTCGGGCGAGTACGCGATGATCCGGTTTGCCGCGGCGGCGGGAGCGATCAACGGCGAGGGGGCGATGATGGAAAGCCTCATGGCGTTCAAGCGGGCAGGGTGCGACGGCGTCTTGACCTACTTTGCGCTTGAAGCAGCCCGGTTGCTCAACGCTTAGCCGATCTCAGCGCGGCGCAACGGGCGCTTGAACCCGATCAGGAAGCGGTACTCGGCGCGCTCCTGCAGCGCGGCGAGCGTCTCGATCGCCGGAACGCCGATCTTCCGCGACAGATGGAGGACATTTGTCCCGCCGACGCACAACCCGACATGGGCGCCCCAGCTGTCGGGATTGTCGTGAACGAGCACCAGGTCGAGCGGCTCCATGCGATCCACCATGGCCGTGTGATCGCGATCGAGCCACAGCTCGCGCGAGCGCAGGCCGGGCAGCGTGAAGCCGTGATGCTCAAGCACCGCATACGCATAAAGCTGGCAGTTGGCGCCTCCCGCCAAACTGCGCGTCGCGGACGCGCCGGGGTAGCGGCCAGCGTCGTACCGCACCGACCGTAAGTGCAGGGGTATGGCAATGCTCGAGCGGTCGAGCTCAAAGATGTCGGCATCCATGTCCTTTGCCTAGCACCGGCCCGCGCAAATCGCCAACGGACGCAATGGCGCCGCCGCGGGCCGACGGATTTTTCGCGTTCCCACTTGTGTGCGACCTCATGGTCCCCATTTGTTGGTCATGAACCAGGGCACCACCATGAACGACCACCTTCCCGACCCGTCCAACGCGCCGGAACTGTTCGATGGCGTGTTGCTGCGCCGTGCCGCGGCGTGGCTGATCGACTGCGTGATCATCACCTTCATCACCATCGCCGCGCTGCTGGTTGGCGGCATTTTCGGCATCGTGACGCTGGGGCTCGGCCTGCTGGCCCTGCCGATCATCATTCCGGTGGCCATCCTCGGCTATTATGCCGCGACGCTCGGCTCGCCGATGCGCGGCACCGTCGGCATGCAGATGATGGATATCGTGCTGACCCCGGTGCGCGGCACGCCGCTCAACGGCTGGAGCATCCTCATCCACCCGATCCTGTTCTGGGTGACGGTGTGGATTTCCTGGCCGTTCTCGATCCTGTTCGCGCTGTTCACGCCGCGCCAGCAGATGCTGCACGACCTGGTCGTCGGCACTCTGATGCTGCGCCGTTCGCCCATGCAGCGTTTCTGGCGCTCCGGCGGCATGCACAACGCCTGATCCCGGTGCGCTGAGGCATGATGGGCCATTGCCGGGCCCTCGGGTCGCGTCTATCCTCTGGGCATCGCTCGAAGGACGACGATGACCGATCAGACGCCCGAGAACACCCAGCTCTTCCTTACCGCGGCCATGCCATGTCCGTATCTGCCGGGTCGTCAGGAACGTAAGCTCTTCACCCACCTCACCGGCCGCCGTGCCTCCTCGCTCCATCACCTGTTGAGCGACAACGGCTTCCGGCGCAGCCAGAACCTGATCTATCGCCCCGCCTGCGACGGCTGCTCGGCCTGTCAGTCGGTGCGTATCGTGGCGCAGGAATTCGCGCCGTCGGCGCGCTATCGCCGCATCCTCAAGGCCAACGCCGATATCGCGGTGGAGGTCTGCCAGCCGCGGGCCACCGCCGAGCAGTTTGCGCTGTTCAAGCGCTATCTCGATGCCCGCCATGCCGGCGGCGGCATGACCCAGATGAGCTTCGTCGACTACGAGTACATGGTCGAGGACACCCCGGTGCAGACCGTGGTGGTGGAGTACCGGCTGACCTCGCACGCGCAGCGGCCGCTGGTCGCCGTTGCGCTGACCGACGTGATGCCCGACGGGCTGTCGATGGTCTACAGCTTCTACGATCCGCTGCTCGACAAGCGCGGGCTCGGCAACCTGCTGATCCTCGATCACATCGAGCAGGTGAAGCTGGCGGCGCTCACCTACGTCTATCTCGGCTACTGGGTGAAGGACTCGCCCAAGATGGCCTACAAAGGCCAGTTCCGTCCGCTCGAAGTGCAGCGCGGCCCGTTGGGCTGGCGGCGGCTCGAGTAAGCCTCAGCGCTTTCCCCGCAGCCAGCGCGAGAACGCCCGCAACTGCTGCAGCTGCGGCAGCCAGCGCATGTGCAGGCGTCGGCGCAGGCTCATGCCGACCTTGATCGGGTGATAGATGCGGTCGGGCTGGCGAAAGCGATGCGGGGCAGCTCCGTAATAGCGGAACCCGCGCGGCGGCCGGTAGGCGTGCGTGGTCTTCATCGACTGGAGTTCGGCGAACGTGCCGTCATAGTGCAGTCCGCGGCGCTCGGCCGGGGCCTGGGAATCATGGCCGCCGATTTCCGCCACGAGGAAGCCGTCGGCCCGCGCCATCGAGGGCAGGATCATTTCGAAATGCCCATGCCAGCCGGGCTGCAACAGCGTCAGGCGATAGTGATCGAGCAGGCGCCGGGAGACGCGCGAGATCGGCATGAAGACCAGCAGGGGGTCGGCTGGGGCCGAAGCCGGCTGGCGGTAGATCGGGGCGAAGTGGAAGGTCGGATCGGCGCTCAGCGGCCGGATGCGCGTCGTCAGCAGGTCTCCGGCATAGGTCGCTGCCGCGCCGAAGAACTTCGCCCAATCGCCGGAAAAGTCGACGTCATACTCGACCAGCCAGAACCGCTCATAGGCCGCGAGTCGCGGCGACAGAAAGGCCGTCAGCCAGACGAGGTCGACATAGCCCCACGGGTTCGGGCGTTCGAGAAACTCCTCGTAGCGGAGCGGGAAGTGCTGGGCGCTGTCGGCCATGCGCACCACCAGGTCGGGCTGCATGCCCTGGGGCAGCGTCTGCTCCTCGGCCCCCTGCTGGTAGACGAGGAACACGTCGAGCACCGGTCCCGCCTCACGCTGCAGCCGCGCGTAGTGCTCGGCGACTTCCGGTGTCCAGATATGCGTGACGAACGTCGCGCAATCGCGCGCCTTTGGGTCGGTCGTCTCGCGGCTCTCATTCACGTTTCGTTGCATCTCGGCTTTCTGCTACGCGCGTCCTAGCAAACGGTTGCGCAAAATCACCCAATGATCACCAGCTTTCTTCCAGCTGAAGGCGATGCGATCGGCCAGCGGCAAGTCGGTCTTGATCGGATGATAGAGTTGGTCGCGCCGCGAAAAAGCCTGCGGCGACTCGACGAAATAGCGAAACGATCGGGGCGGGCGGAAGGTGAAAGTGGCCGCCGCCTTGCCCACCATGCGCGGCGTTGTGTAGTGCAGCTGCCGCCGCTCGGCCGGGGTATGGTCGGTGTCGCCGCCGATCTCGCGCACTGAAAAGCCCTTCGATGCAGCGAAGGAAGGCAACACCATCTCGAAATGCCCTGCCCAGTCTTCGGTATCGAGCCGGGCGCGGTAGGCATCGATGAGAGCCCGACTGACACGAACGGCGGGAAAGAAGCCGATCAACGGTTCCGCCAGGCCCTTGGGCTGTCGGTATCCGTCGGCGTTCCACCAGTCCGGCGTCACGCTCAGCGGCCTCAGGTCGATGCCCAGCAGGTCGCCATCATATGCCAGCGCCGGTCGAAAGAACGTCGTCCAGTCGCCGCTGAAATCGACGTCATACTCGAGTACCCATACCCGATCGTAGCCGGCCGCCGGCGCCTTGCCGGCCGCCGTCATCCAGACGAGGTCGGCGCAATGGAACGCCCACGCCTCGCCGCCCTCGGCGAAGCGGCGCGGAAAGGCGGCGGCGATCTCCGCCAGGCTGACCATCACGTCTGCCCTGGCGGTTGCGGGGACAGGCGCTGACGGCGCCACCTGGTAGACCAGCAGCACGTCGAGCACGCTGCCGGCCTGTTGCTTGAGCCGCTGATAGTGAGCGGCGATGCTGGGACTCCAGCGGTGCGTGACGAACAGCACGCAATCGCGTCGAGGCACTATCCGACGAACCTGTTGTTGCGCGGGAAGCCCGTCGGCGGCTGTCGCCCGGCGGAGGCGCGTTCGGCCAGCCACTCGGTCAGTTCGGCCATCGCCTTGGTGTAGGTGCGACCAGAGGAGTCGGTCCAGGTGAGACCGACGCCGGAGGGAAAGGTCTTGAGGTCGCTGAGGCCGCCATCCTTGTACTTCTGCAGCCGAACGCCCTTGCCGCGGCTCATCTCGGGGAGCTGGTCGAGCGGGAACACCACCATCTTGCGGTTCTCGCCGATCACCGCGAGCATGTCGCCCTCGACCGGCGCGATCAGCCGCGCCTCCTCGGTGTCGGAAACGTTCAGCACCTGCTTGCCCTTGCGGGTATTGGCGATCAGCTCATCCTCGGCGACGACGAAGCCGTCGCCCTTGCGCGAAGCGATGACCCGCTTGCGGCCGGGACGGTAGACGAACAGGTCGACCAGGTCCTGGCCTTCCTCGATATCGACCATCAGCCGCACCGGCTCTCCCTGGCTGCGGCCGCCGGGCAGGCGGTCGCCGGCCAGCGTGAACACCTTGCCCCCGGTGGTGAGCAGCAGCAGCTTGTCGGTGGTCTGGGCGTGGATGAACAGCTTCAGCCGGTCACCGGTCTTGAAGCCTTTGTCGTCGATCTCGGTGGTGTGGCCGCGCATCGAGCGGATCCAGCCCTTCTCGGAGAGGATCACGGTGATCGGCTCGCGCTCGATCATCTGCGTCGCCACTTCCTCGTGGTCGATATTCATCGCCTCGGCAAAGTCGGTCTTGCGGCCCCACAGCGGGTGGCGCGTCACGCCGTCCTTTTCGAACTTGGGGTAGGCCTTCTTGAGGTCGGCGATCTGCTTGGCGATCTCGCCCCATTGCCGTTTGTCCGAAGCGATGAGCGCGTTGAGATGCGCCTGCTCCTCGCTGAGCGTCTTGTGCTCGGTGCGGAGCTCGATTTCCTCGAGCTTGCGCAACGAGCGCAGCCGCATGTTGAGGATGGCTTCGGCCTGCACGTCGCTGAGGCTGAACGTCGCCATCAGTGAGGCCTTGGCATCGTCCTCCTCGCGGATGATGCGGATCACCTCGTCGAGGTTGAGATAGGCGACGATATAGCCGTCGAGCACTTCGAGCCGCCGCGCGATTTCGGCCAGCCGGTTGTTGGTGCGGCGCACCAGCACGTCCTTGCGGTGCTCGAGCCAGGCGACGATCGCCTCCTTGAGGCTCATCACCCGCGGCACCACTCCGCGATCGAGGACGTTCATGTTGAGCGAGATGCGCTGCTCGAGATCGCTCAGCTTGAACAACTGCTCCATCAGGATCGCCGGATCGACCGTGCCGGCGCGCGGCTCGATCACCAGGCGCACGTCGTCGGCGCTCTCGTCGCGGATGTCCTTGAGCAGCGGCAGCTTCTTGTTGAGCAGCAGCTCGGCGATCTTTTCGACCAGCTTGGACTTCTGCACCCCATAGGGGATCTCGGTGACGACGATCTGGTAGACGCCGCGCCCTTTGTCCTCGCGTTCCCAGCGGGCCCGCAGCCGGAATGAACCGCGACCGGTTTCGTAGGAGTTGAGGATCGAGGCCTGGCTCTCGACCAGGATGCCGCCGGTCGGAAAATCCGGCCCGGGGATGTAGTGCATCAGGTCGGCGGTGGTGGTGGCGTCGCGGCCGTTATTGATCAGGTGCAGCGCCGCATCGCAGATCTCGTCCACGTTGTGCGGCGGGATCGACGTGGCCATGCCTACGGCGATGCCGGTCGAGCCGTTGGCCAGCAGGTTCGGGAAGTTCGCCGGCAGCACCGAGGGTTCATCGGTGGCGCCGTCATAGGTCGGCTTGAAATCGACGGCGTTCTCGCCGATGCCCTCGAGCAGCCGTGAGGCCACCTCGGTCATGCGCGCTTCGGTATACCGATAGGCCGCCGCCCCGTCGCCGTCGATATTGCCGAAGTTCCCCTGGCCGTCGACCAGCGGGTAGCGCATCGCGAAATCCTGCGCCAGGCGGACCATGGCGTCGTAGATCGACTGGTCGCCGTGAGGGTGAAAGCTACCGATCACGTCGCCGACCACCTTGGCCGACTTCTTGTACGCGCCGCCCGGATCGAGCCTGAGCAGCCGCATGGCGTGCAGGATCCGGCGATGCACCGGCTTCAGGCCGTCTCGCGCATCGGGCAGGGCGCGCTGCGTGATGGTCGAAAGGGCGTAGGAGAGATAGCGCTCCTCGAGCGCCTCGCGGAGATCTACGACCTGCTTGTTCTCGCCATCGGGCGGCAGGGTGTCGGGATCGTCGCTCATCGGGTGGTCTCAGTCATGCGAATCATTTTCGCACTATAGCGATTGGGGCCTCAAACCGGGGGTGCAGCGAGGCCGCATCCCCGTGAGTTTAGGGCCCTGCCAGAGGATCAGTTCGGGGTGAGCACCCCCGCCTCCCTATCGGTTGCGCCATCAGTGACTTCGACTACGATGGCGCATCGCCACGTTAGGTTCGCCCTATGCTCCGCTTGATCCTCGTTCGTCACGCCAAATCCGCCTGGGACGATCCGGGGTTGGCCGACTTCGATCGCCCCCTGGCGACGCGAGGCATAGCGGCAGCGGCGTGGATCGGGGCGACATTGAGCAGCCACGGCTGGCTACCCGGGCGTATCGTCTGTTCCACGGCGCGCCGAACGCGCGAGACGCTCGATCTGGCGATCGCCCATCTGCCGGCAAACCTGCCGAAAGCCGATATCATCTGGAGCGACGCGGTCTACGACCGGCGCGATCACGACTATCTGGGGATTGCCGCGGAGCAGGGGCGCGATGCCCGGGTACTGATGCTGGTGGGGCACAACAGCGCCACCGAGGAAACCGCCAGGCTGCTGAGCCGCGGCGACCGCGACCTCGGGGCTTTCCCGACGGGCGGGATCGCCGTCATCGACTGTGACCTCGAAGCCTGGACCGATCTCGTTCCCGGATCAGGCCGGCTGGTGCATTTCCTGAGGCCGCCCAAAGGCTAGGGGCGCCGCTACGGCGCCCCTGCTGCTGCCATCAGAGATTGCAGCGGTGATAGCGACCGTCATAGCCGAGGAACATGTCGGTTTCGGCATTGTACGACCGATACCGGGCCTCGCAGGCGGCAACGTGGCTGTCAAAGCCGCTATAGCGGTCGACATTGCGGTTCATGCTGCCCACGATCGCCGCGCCGACCGCGAAGCCGAAGATGCCGGCGGCGACATTACCCAGGTTCGGCTGGTTCCAGCGATACCAGTTGCGATAGTCGTTGGAGCCCCAGCGATTGTGATTGCGACGCCAGTCATCGCAACCGCGCCAGTTCGGATGCTCGATACAGCGTTCCGAGACGTAGCGCTGCTGCTGGCCCATGTTGACCTTGACGGAAGCCGCACTGGCCGGTGCCGGGATCATCATGATGCCGGCGAGCCCGCTAGCGAGGATGGCGGAAGCAAGTTTCTTCATCTCATGAACTCCAAGTCTTCTTGTTGCGTGCGCTGACGCGTGACTCGGAGAACCCACCCGGTCGCCTTTGGTTGCTTCACAAAGCGGCCCCGGCGAGCGTCATCGCCGGCCGGGGCCGCCCTGGTTCAGGCCTCAGAGGGTGCAAAAATGATAGCGCCCGTCGGTGCCCAGATACTGGTCGGTGCGCGGATTGTACGAGCGATAGCGCGCCTCGCAGCGGTCGACATGGGTATTGTAGCCGGAACCCTGGTCGGCCTGATTCATGCTGCCGGTAATGGCGGCGCCCAGCGCGAACCCGAACAACCCGGCGGCGAAGTTGCCGAGGTTGCCGTGGTTCCAGCGGTACCATTGCCTGTACTGGGCCTGGCCCCAGTGGTCGTGGTTCCGGCGCCAGTCGCTGCAGCCTTGCCAGTTCGGGTGCATCTGGCACTGGTTGGCGACGTACTGGCCCTGGTTGCCCATGCCGCCATTCATGCCGCCTCCCATGCCTCCACCCATCCCCATGCCGTAGGATGCGGCAGCGACGGGGGCGGGGATGGCGAGCAGGGCGGTGAGGGCGACTGCGGCGGCTGATGCGATGAAGGTCTTCATTTTCGGGTTCTCCACCCATTGGCGGTTTGCAAGCCCTGCAAATCAACACGCAGCGCATTCCTCGCGTTGCTTCACTTTCTCGGCACAGCTCTCGGGGGCTTTCAACGCCGCGGCAAGTCTGCGATAACAGCCTCGTTCGCGCGACTGGCGAGATCAGATGGGGCACCATCGGGGAACGCGAACGTCTAGCTGCCGCTCGCCTGGGCACCCCCCTCGAAATCGTCCATGGGAGCCCGCATGCGCCACCAGATCCCTTGCCTTTGCCAGGCTGTCCTCAGCTTGGAATCGCCGGAGCCGGCGTGCTACACGCACGCCAGCCGAACCGCCCCCAATCCCTCTGCCTCGGGAGACGCCAAATGAGCGCCGCCACGTCCCTTCCGCTCTTTCCCCGCTTCTTCACCAACACGCTGGCCGAGACCGATCCCGAGATCGCCGAAGCCATCAAGCTGGAACTTGGCCGGCAGCAGCACGAGATCGAGCTGATCGCCTCCGAGAACATCGTGTCCAAAGCCGTGCTCGAGGCCCAGGGCTCGATCATGACCAACAAGTACGCCGAGGGTTACCCGGGCAAGCGCTATTACGGCGGCTGCCAGTACGTCGATATCGCCGAGAACCTGGCGATCGAGCGCGCCAAGGAACTGTTCGGCGCCAATTTCGCCAACGTCCAGCCGAACTCCGGTTCGCAGATGAACCAGGCGGTGTTCCTGGCGCTGCTCGAGCCCGGCGACACCTTCATGGGCCTCGACCTCAACTCCGGTGGCCACCTGACCCACGGGTCGCCCGTCAACATGAGCGGCAAGTGGTTCAAGGTCGTGTCCTATGGAGTACGCCAGGACGATCATCTGCTCGACATGGACGAGGTCGCCCGCCTGGCCCGCGAGCACAAGCCCAAGCTGATCCTCGCCGGCGGTACTGCCTATTCGCGCGTCTGGGACTGGGCCCGCTTCCGCGAGATCGCCGATGAAGTCGGCGCCTATCTCATGGTCGACATGGCCCACATTGCCGGGCTCGTCGCCGGCGGCGTGCATCCCTCGCCGGTGCCGCACGCGCACGTGGTCACCACCACCACGCACAAGTCGCTGCGCGGCCCGCGCGGCGGCATGATCCTTTCCAATGACGAAGCCATCGCCAAGAAGATCAACTCGGCGGTGTTCCCCGGCCTCCAGGGTGGGCCGCTGATGCATGTCATCGCCGCCAAGGCCGTCGCCTTCAAGGAAGCGCTGCAGCCCGAGTTCAAGGCCTATGCCCGCCAGGTCGTGGCCAATGCCCGCACCCTCGCCGCGACGCTGATCGAGAACGGTCTCGACGTGGTTTCGGGCGGCACCGACAACCATCTGATGCTGGTCGACCTGCGCAAGAAGAACGCCACCGGCAAGCGGGCGGAAGCCGGCCTCGGCCGCGCCTATATCACCTGCAACAAGAACGGCATCCCGTTCGACCCGGAAAAGCCCTTCGTGACTTCGGGCGTCCGTCTCGGCACGCCGGCGGCGACCAGCCGCGGCTTCGGCGAAGCGGAATTCCGTGAGATCGGCAAGCTCATCGTCGAGGTGCTGGATGGCCTGCGTGAGGCCAACTCCGACGAAGGCAATGCCGCGGTCGAAGCGGCGGTGCGCGACAAGGTCATGGCATTGACCTCGCGCTTCCCGATCTACGCCGACTGATGATGTGCGTTGGGCACCCCTCATCCGGTCGCGGCGACGGCTCCCTGGCCGTCGTCCGACTGCGCAGTCTGGTTCCTTTTCCCCCGAGGGAAGAGGGGCCGGGGGCGGGTGAGGGGCGCTGGCCCGTGACTGACGAGGTAAGTTGATGCGCTGCCCCTATTGCGGAAACGACGACACGCAGGTCAAGGACAGCCGCCCGACCGAGGATTCGAACGCCATCCGCCGCCGCCGCATCTGTCCCAGTTGCGGCGGACGCTTCACCACCTTCGAGCGCGTGCAGTTGCGTGAACTGCTGGTGGTGAAGAAATCCGGCCGCAAGGTCCCGTTCGATCGTGACAAGCTGGCGCGCTCGGTGGGCACCGCTTTGCGCAAGCGCGATGTCGAGCCGGAGCGCGTCGACCGCATGATCTCGGGCGTGGTGCGCCAGCTCGAGAGCCTCGGCGACGTCGAGGTCACCTCCGACCAGATCGGCGAGTTCGTCATGGAGGGGCTGAAGGGTCTCGACGACGTGGCGTTCGTGCGCTTCGCCTCGGTCTACAAGAACTTCTCGGCTGCCGACGATTTCCGCTCCTTCCTCACCAAGCTTGGCGATGACGAGCGCCACCAGCCCAATCACGACGATTGAGATTGCGGTTCCTGCGCCCAGTGGCTAAGCCAGCGGGCAGAACCTTGCCCGCTGCGGCGCGCACAACAGAATGACTTTCCAGATATGGCCCAGCCCAAGCCACGCGATCCCTCAGCTCCCCGCACCGCCAATCAACGCGGCGCGGCGCGGCTGGCAGCCGTCCAGGCGCTCTACCAGATGGATGTCGGCCGCCAGACGCTCGAGGACACGCTGAGCCAGTTCAGCGCCATCCATGTCGGCCGCGAAGTCGAGGGCGAAGAATACCTGCCGGCCGATGCCGATTTCTTCCGCCAGATCGTCACCGGCGTGATCAAGGCGCAGTTGCAGATCGACCCCGCGGTCGATGCCGCGCTGGTCGATGGCTGGCCGATGCCGCGCATCGACGCAACGCTGCGCGCCATCCTCCGCGCGGGCGCGTTCGAGTTGCTGCGCCGCAAGGACATCCCTGCGCGCGTCGTGATCACCGAGTATGTCGACGTCGCCAAGGCGTTCTACGAGGATGACGCCCCCAAGATGGTCAATGCCGTCCTCGACGGCGTGGCCCGCGCGGCGGGCCGGGACGATGAGCCGGCAAAGGCCAGGTAGCAACGCCATGGATGAGCGCGCTTCCGGCATCGGCTCGCCGCTCCGCAATATCGGCCTGCTGGCGGTCGCCCAGGCGATCCTTGGTTCGAACCAGGCGATCATCATGTCGATCGCCTCGCTCACGGCCGCGACCATGGTTGCCGACAAGGGCTTCGCCACCGTCCCCGTGACGCTCATGATCATCGGTACCGCGCTGGCCACCGGGCCCGCCGCGCTGCTGATCCATTCGCTCGGACGCCGGGAAGGGCTGATGCTCGGCGCCTCGATCGCTATCCCTGCCGGCATCGTGGCGGCGCTATCGGCCTGGCTCGACCAGTTCTGGCTGTTCTGCCTGGCGCTGGCGTTGTTCGGCATCCCCGCCGCCTTCGCCAACCAGTACCGTTTCGCCGCGGCCGACAGCGTGCCGCCCAAGCTCAAGTCGCGGGCCATCTCATGGGTGTTGTTCGGCGGGGTGGTCGCAGGCTTTCTGGGCCCGCAGATCAGCGCCCACACCAAGGGTTGGGTCCCCGGCCATGAGTTCGCCGCGACTTACCTGGTAATGGGCCTGCTGGCGCTGCTTGCCATCGCGGTGCTCAGCCGGACCCGCCTGGCGCCCACGGTGAAGCGTGCCGAAGACCGCAAGGCCGGGCGCCCGCTGGGCGTGCTGCTGCGCGACACCGGCATCTGGGTGCCGATGCTCGTCGCCGCGGCCAGCTACTCGCTGATGGTGCTGGTGATGATCGCGGCGCCGCTGGCCATGGTCTATGTCTGCGGGCACACCACCGAGGATGCGGCATTTGCCATCCAGTGGCACATCGTTGCGATGTTTGCGCCGAGCTTCATCACCGGAGCGATCATTCACCGCATCGGCGCCCGGCTGACCGCGGCGATCGGGCTACTGCTGATTCTTCTCGCCGCCGGCACGAATCTGCACGGCACCAGCACGCTCCACTTCGATATTGCGTTGGTGTTGCTTGGGGTTGGCTGGAATTTCGGATTCATCGCCTCAACCGCCATGCTGGCCGCAGCCTATCGGCCGGAAGAGGCCGCCAAAGTGCAGGCGGCCAACGAACAGGTGGTGTTCGGGGTCATGGCTCTGGCCTCGATCGCCTCGGGCCTGCTGCTGCAGCTGATCGGCTGGGAAGCCATCAACCTGTTGGCCATCCCGGTTGCTGCGGTAGCCATCCTGGCGCTGGCATGGGTGAGCTTTCGTCCGGGAGCCGCAGAGGGGCAGCCAGGCTAGGGCGTTTCACGATTGAGCTGCACTGCCTTGGTGGTTGCTCGGTGGCTGGAACTTGCGTCATTCCCGCGAAGCCGGCGGTGGAGACGGGCCGAGACAGCGTGCCTCGCCCGAGGGAGTTCTGGCTCTCGCGCGCCCCACATTCGGGTGTCAGTTCAGCATTGGCGGAGGACCCACGAGCCTCGCGCACGTGGCTGAATGGGTCACCCTCTCGCAGGGATCCGATGGATCTGGCTGGACGGGTCCCCTCGTCAGATCGACGAGAGGATCGACTCGAGGAACGTGCGGTCCTGGCCGTAAGACGGGGTGCGGCGGCTTTCGATCGAGAAGGATTTGCCGTCCTTGACGCCGAGGCGCTCGGTATCGACGACCTTGTTCTTCTTGTCGAAGTAGACCACCAGCAGGGTGCGCTCCTTGCTCAGCTCCATGCCGAATGCCGTCTGCTGCACCTTTTCGCCCAGGTAGTACCAGGCGGTCTCGGTGGCGAAGGAGTTGGTGACCTGGGGCGAACCGAGCACGGCGGTGACCAGCGCGGCGCTCTGGCCGACGCGAATCTGCGCCACTGCGTCTTCGGATATTTCGTAACCGCGCGCCTTGGACTGCGTGAGACTCATGCCGCTGCCGCAGGCGGCCAGCGACAGGCTGACAAGCACAGCGGCCGTCATCGGGAGCAGGCGGTTAGTGACGGTGCGCAGAGGCATCAATTTGACTTTCCCGATCGCTGTCTACTATTAGCACGGCCTTAGTCGGCCGGGCACTGTGTAGCTGTCAAAGGCGCCCGCTGGCAAGCTGGCATGCATCCTTGCCCGAACCCTTCCACACCGGCAGCACCTTGTCCCGCAGGACCGCGGAGTGCGACTGATGATATTGAACTTGTTCAGGAAAAACCCGTCCTCCGACGCTGTTTATGCCGTCTATACAGCCATTGTGGCGCAATCCCGGCAGCCCGTCTTCTATGCCGACTGGGGCATTCCCGACACGGTCACCGGGCGTTTCGACATGATCTCGCTGCACCTGTCGCTGCTGTTTCGGCGTCTGAGAGTCGAGAAGCAGGCCGGCCATGAGTTCAGCCAGGCGCTGTTCGACCTGTTCTTCAAGGACATGGACCGCTCGCTGCGCGAGCTGGGGGCAGGGGACATGGCCGTGCCCAAGAAGGTGCGCAAGATGAGCGAGATCTTCTATGGCCTGATGACCACCCTGAACGAGGCGATGGATCGCGACGACCGTCCGGGCGTCGAGGCGGTGTTGCGCCGAAACGTCTACGCCGAGGCCGAGGCCGGCCATGCGCCGCAACTGGCTGCCTATCTGTTCACCCAGTACGACAGCCTCGCCGGCCAGTCGCTTGCCGACATCTCCGGGGGGCGCATCGAAATGGCGGTGGCCGCATGAGCGAGCAGCAAGTGCGCATTGCCGATGCCAGCATTCGACTCGATTCGATGCCGGCGGCCGGGCGCGACCTGGTTCTGGTGGTGGACGCGGCCGATCGGCTGGCCATCGCCGATCGGCTGGGCATTACCGCGGTGGAAAAGCTTGAGGTCAAACTGCATGCGGTGCGCTTCCGGGGCGGCATGCGCGTCACCGGCCGCCTGGTCGCCACCACCGTGCAGCCGAGCGTGGTGTCGCTGGAGCCCGTGACCCAGGAGATCGTCGAGCCGATCGAGCGGGTATTTCTGCCTGGCGGCGAGAAGGCCTATGCCGGGCCGGCCGATGCGGAAATCTTCGTCGACCTTGACGGAGAGGATGTGCCGGACCATTTCGAGGGCAACGAGGCCGACCTGTCGGCACTGATCATCGAAACCCTGTCATTGGCGCTCGACCCCTATCCGCGCCAGCCGGGTGAAACCGTGGGCGCACTGCGCGACGATGGCGATACCGAAAGTGATCTGCCCTTTGCCGGCCTCAAAATCCTCAAGACTCCCGAGGACAAGAGCTAGAGCGCTTTCAGGAAAAGGTGCAGACTTTTCCACCTCGGAAGCGCGACAAAACAAACAGCCTCGAGGGTTTCGACGTTTCGCTGAAACGGTGAAGCGCTCTAGGCCCCCGACGCGTCGGGGTGATATCTTGTCTGGGGTAAGCGTTTGAGTATGTTGAAACCCGTCTCCGTCAGGGGACGCTGGACCGGGCGGCGATGAGCGATTCCATCCGTATCTCCGTTGACGCCATGGGCGGCGACAAGGGCCCGCGCGTGGCCATCGAAGGCGCGCGCCTGTTCTGGCGCGAGCGCAAGAACACCAGCTTCATCTTCCACGGCCGCGAGGCCGAACTGACGCCGTTGCTCGACGAGTTCCCCGACCTTCGGAAGGTCTCGCGCATCGTCAATGCCGACATCGTCATCTCGATGGAGGAAAAGCCCTCGCAGGCGCTGCGCAAGGGACGCGGCACCTCTTCGATGTGGGCGGCGATTCAATCGGTCAAGGACGGCGAGGCCGATGTGGCGATCTCCGGTGGTAATACCGGGGCGCTGATGGCCATGGCGACCTTCTGCCTCAGACCCATCGAAGGCATCTCGCGGCCGGCGATCGCGGCGCTCTGGCCGACGCTGCGCACCGATATCATCGTGCTCGATGTCGGGGCGACCGTGGGCGGCGACGCCAAGCAGCTGACCGATTTTTCGATTCTCGGCGCCGCCCTGGCGCGGGCGCTGTTCGACCAGGAACTGCCCACCGTCGGTCTGCTCAATGTCGGCACCGAGGAGATGAAGGGCCACGACGAGGTGAAGGAAGCCGCGCGCATCCTGCACGCCGCCAGCGGCGAGGGCTTCATCTATCACGGCTTCGTCGAGGGCGACGACATCGGCAAGGGCACGGTCGATGTGGTCGTCACCGAAGGGTTCGCCGGCAATATCGCGCTGAAGACGGCCGAAGGCACGGCGCGGCAGGTGGGGGCCTATATCCGCAACGCGCTGAAGGCCGACATCATCTCGATGCTCGGCGCGGCGATCGCCGGCCAGGCGCTGCAGGCCTTGCGTCGCAAGCTTGACCCCCGCAACATCAATGGCGGCGTCTTCCTCGGCCTCAACGGCATCGTCATCAAGTCGCATGGCGGCACCGACGAGGTCGGCTTCAAGGGCGCGCTGAGCCTTGCCTACGAGATGGCCCGCAGCCGGGTCATGGACAAGATCGGTGAAGGCATGCGCCGCTTCCCCACACTCAGCGTGGCGCCTTCGAGCGAGGCCGCGCCGGCTCCCGAAACCGAGGCGAAATCCGCGTGACTGACAAGAAATCCATTATCCGCAGCGTCGGCTCCTATCTCCCGGCGCGTGTCGTGACCAATGACGAACTGGCCAGGACCGTCGATACCTCCGACGAGTGGATCCAGCAGCGGACCGGCATCAAGCAGCGGTACATCGCGGCCGAGGGGGAGAACACCTCCGACCTTGCCGCCGCGGCAGGGCGCAAGGCGATGGAGAACGCCGGCATTTCGGTGGACGACATCGACCTGATCGTCGTTGCGACCACTACCCCGGATATGACCTTTCCGGCCACCGCGGCGGTCGTGCAGCAGAAGCTGGGCATGCATCACGGCGCGGCCTTCGATATCCAGGCCGTGTGCTCCGGCTTCGTCTACGCCGTGGCCACCGCCGACTCGTATCTGAAGAACGGCCTCGCCCGGCGCGCCCTGGTGATCGGCGCCGAGACCGCCTCGCGCATCCTCGACTGGAACGACCGCACCACCTGCGTGCTGTTCGGCGATGGGGCAGGGGCGGTGGTGATGGAGCTGGGCAAGGCGCGCGAGGAGCGCGGCGTGCTGGCGACCTCGCTGCGCTCCGACGGTCACCACTGGAACAAGCTCTATACCGATGGTGGCCCCAGCTCGACGCAGTCGATGGGACACATCCGCATGGAGGGCAAGGAAGTCTTCAAGCACGCCGTCGGCATGATCACCGACGTGGTCTACAAAGTGCTCGAGGATACCGGCAACACCATCGAGGATCTCGATTGGTTCGTGCCGCACCAGGCCAACAAGCGCATCATCGACGGCGCGGGCGTCAAGCTCGGCCTGCCGCCCGAAAAGGTCGTGGTGACGGTCGACCGGCACGCCAACACCTCTGCCGCCTCGGTGCCGCTGGCGCTGCACACTGCAGTCGCCGACGGGCGCATCAAGCGCGGCGACCTGGTGATGATCGAAGCCATGGGCGGCGGCTTCACCTGGGGCGCCTCGCTGATCCGCTGGTAGCAGAGCGGCCGTTTCGGCGCGGTTTTTGGCGCCCGAAGGGCTCACGCCTTTGATTGGCAAGCCAGATTGCCAGTGACGTGACGCCGCGTTAATCTTTGCCACAAATCCGTAGGTGGGGGCGCCTGACGGGCACCTGTATCCAGCTGGGCAAAGAACGGAGGGGCGGCACATGACGCAGAGAACGGTCACGCGAGCGGACTTGGCGGAGGCGGTCTACGAGGCGGTGGGATTGTCCCGCACCGAATCGGCGGAGTTGGTGGAGCGCGTGCTCGACATCATCGGGGATGCCCTGGTTGAGGGCCACAACGTAAAACTCTCCTCCTTCGGCTCGTTTCAGGTGCGCTCCAAGAACGAGCGGATCGGCCGTAATCCCAAGACCGGCGAGGAGGTGCCGATCCTGCCGCGTCAGGTTCTGGTGTTCAAACCCAGCAACGTGTTGAAATCCAAGATCAACAAATCTATGGTCCGGTCTGGAAAATAAGACTCTTTCCGGGCGGGTGAGTCCTTTTGGACAAGTCTCCAGACGCGTTTAGAACCATCTCCGAAGCGGCCGATGAGCTCGACCTGCCGCAGCACGTGCTGCGCTTCTGGGAAACGCGCTTCTCCACCATCAAACCGCTGAAACGTGGAGGCGGCCGGCGCTATTACCGGCCCGAGGATGTGCTGCTGCTCAAGGGCATCCGGCATCTGCTCTACGATCAGGGCTTCACCATCAAGGGCGTGCAGCGGATTCTGAAGGATCAGGGCATCCGCTATGTCATCGGCATTGGCGAAGGTCGGCCGGTCGAGGCGCTGGAGCGGCAGCCCGCCGACGCCGAGCTTGAGGAGGATTTCGCTCCTGAGGCAGAGGCGATCCCCGATGAGGATATGACCGAGGCCCCACCGACGCCTGCCCGGTTGCGGCTTCCCGGCTTCAAGCCGAAACCGGCCGGCCTGACGTCGGCTGATCGCGACAAGCTGTCGGATGTGCTGCGCGAGCTGCTGGATTGCAAGCGGCTGCTGGAGCGGGCGCGCGAAGGCTAAGGTTCGGCGCCGTCTTCCGGAGGCGTCGCTTCGAGCACGCCGAACGATTTCGACGAGCCATCTCCATGATTGACGACCACGCCGTCGACGCCAAGTCCGCGGCGCAGCAGTTCGCGCACCGCGGCGGCCCGGCTGGGCATCCGATTGGCAAAACGAAAATCATCGAGTGCGCGCAGCTCATCCGCTTCCAGCATGATCTGGAGGCGTTCGCCGCGCTGCAGGTCGTTTCCCTTGTAGGTTTTCTCGGCCATCGCGCGAACTGTCGTTGTCTTCTTACTCATTCAACTCATTGCACAGCGAATGGTTGCTGCCAAGGCATTACTCATTTCGCAGATTGCGCCCAAGCTGCTGCGTCCCGACAAGCAGCTACTTGCGCACAACAGCCTCACTCGCTTTGTGCTCGACCTCATCGGCTCCGATGTGCAGGGTGGATGGCAAAGGAGAGCACGATGCTCGCCAGCCTGCCGTCACATGGATTGAATGTCGGAACCGTCCTCGTGCTCGAGGACGAGGTTCTTGTCGCGGTGGTGATCGAAGATCTGCTGCTGGATCAGGGAGCGGCCGAGGTGTTCGTCTGCCGTGACGCGGATGAAGCGCAGGCCCTCGTGGCGCTGCGGAACGTTGATTGCGCCATCCTCGACGTGAAGATCGGCGATTCCGACAGCTTCGGCCTTGCCGATGATCTCAACCGGCGTGAGGTGCCATTCTTCTTTGCCACGGCATCCGGACCAGAAGCGGTGGCCGAGCGGCACCGCCACCGCCCGATTCTCGCCAAGCCGTACTCGAACGATCAGTTGCTTGAGTTCATGCAGGCGGCAATCCTGGCCCAGCGCGAGGAGTTGAGCTGAGACGCCGCAGGGGCAGGCGAGGGCTCATCGGCGCTGCGCCGGGACGCAAAAGAGGGGCCATCGGGCCCCTCTTGCTGTTTCTGCCAAAGCTCGGCCTGTCAGGCCCGCTTCGGGATCTGCACGTCGCGGAGCATGATCGTGAAGATCATGGCCAGCACGTAGAGCGCCGCGACCCACAGGAACATCGCATTGATGCCGGCCCCGTAATGCGTCAGCACCACGTCGCGCGCCGCCTCGGGCAGGGCGCTGGCGATGTGCGGGCTGAGGCCGGTAAGGCCGTCCGGCAGTTGCGCCGCGATATCGGCCGGTAGGGTGGCGTTCTGCTGGGTGAGGGCGAAGGTCATCACGGCGCCGTTGATGGCGAGGCCGATCGAAGCGCCGATGGTCCGCGCCTGGGTGATCAGTCCCGTGGCGGCGCCGATATCGGCGAGCGGCGCCGCAGCCTGGATGGCGACCATCAGCACCTGGAACTGCAGCCCCATGGAGATGCCGAACACCGCCATCATGATCGCCAGCGCCCAGAGCGGCGTATGCGCGTCGATGAAGGTGAAGGCCACCATCAGCGCCGCGCCGACCGCCATCGCGGCCACCGGCATCCACTTGTACCGGCCGGTCGCGGCGATCACCCGCCCGGCCAGCATCGAGATCACCATCGAGGTGGCCGAGGCCGGCAGGAACAGGAAGCCGACTTCCGCCGGTCCGAGGCCGGTGAGCGTCTGGAAATACAGCGCGAAGTAGAAGAACATCCCCAGCGTCACCGAGCCGGCGATCAGCGACACGATGGTGACGATGCTGATCGTATGGTTGCGGAACAGCCGCAGCGGGATGATCGGCTCCTCGGCGCTCCGCTCGACCATGATGAACCAGATCGCGGCGCCCACGCCGATGACCGGCAGGACGAAGGTCAACAGGTCCGGCCCGGCCGGGTCGAGCACGTGGTCGCCCCAGTAGACGATGGCAGTGGTGGCCACTGCCAGCAGCACGCCGCCCAGATAGTCGACCTTGTGCTTCTTCTCGGTGAAGCGGCTCTGCATGGCGACGGCGATGATGCAGAGGACGATGATGCCCACCGGCAGGTTGACGAGGAAAACCCAGCGCCAGCCGAAGATGTCGGTAATGTAGCCGCCGGCGACCGGCCCGAGGATCGAGCTCAGCGCGAACACGGCGGACGAATAACCCTGATACTTGGCGCGGTCGCGCGGGCCGAACAGTTCGCCGATCATGGCGAAGGCCGACACCATCAGGCCGCCGCCGCCGATGCCCTGCAACACCCGGGCGGCGATCAGCGATTCCATCGACCAGGCCATGCCGCACACCGCCGAGCCGATGATGAACAGCACGATCGCCGTCATCACCACGTTCTTGCGGCCGTACATGTCGCCGAGCTTGCCGTAGAACGGCGCCACGGCAGCCGTCGAGAGCAGGTAGGCTGAACCGACCCAGCCGAACAGGTGCAGGTTGCCCAACTCGCCCGCAATGGTGGGCAATGCGGTGACGACGATCTGCATGTCGAGTGTCGCCATGAACATCGCGATCAACGCGCCGAAATACACCAGCAACGTCGTGCGGTCGGGACGGGCCGGCGCTTCGGCCGCTGCCGGAACAGGGGATGAGTCAACAGTCATGGATGCCTCCGAAACTCGGAGGCGGGTTATGTGCCTCGGGCAAATGCATGTCAACGACAATTGTGTGACATAGGCATATAATTGACCGAAGCATGCATTCATGCTACCGCCACGCTCATGACCAGCAGCAAGAGCGGCGTCGGCCGCGAACCATTCCCCGATCTCCCCACCATCTGCCAGACGCGCGGCGATCGCGAGATGGTGGAACTGGCGGAGCAGGCTGGTTTGTCGCCCAATGCGGCAGAGGCCGTCGCCGCCATCGACGCGGTGATGCACAAGGTCCGCCGCTCCATCCAGCGCCGGGACTTCGGCCGCCAGGTGATGGCGCAGATGGACCCCAGCCTCGATGTCAGCCACCTCGATGCGATCAGTGCGATTGCCCACAAGGGCGAGGAGATCACTGAAGTGACGGTCGGCCTGGTGGCCGAGCGCCTGGCCATCGACCCCTCGCGCGCCAGCCGGGTAACCTCCGAACTGGTGGAGCGGGGCTATGCCAGGCGCGTCGCCTCGCAGCAGGATGCCCGGCGCATCTGCCTAGAGCTGACCCCCAAGGGCGCCAACTTCGTCGAGGCGGTCCGGCGCAACAAGGTGCAGATCTTCGCTCGGGCGCTGGCGCAGTGGAACGAACACGAACTGATGGTGTTCGCGGCGCTGTTCGAGCGCTTCTCGAACTGGGCCACCGACGAGAACGGCGTGGCGCGCTCGGCCGAAAATATCCGCCGTCTGCTCGATGAAGCGGACGCGACCGGCAGTGAGACCGTCGGCGCCAAGTAGCGGCTGGACGCGGCGCCCACCTCGCCGTAACCCTGGGGCATGTCCAGGACCACAGCAGCGACTCTCGCTCTGAGCAAAGCCGGCATCGGCTTCACGCATTTCCCTTATGACTATGATCCGGATGCGCCGCGCATCGGGTTGCAGGCTGCCGCGGCGCTCGGTAAGGCGCCCGAGCAGGTGTTCAAGACGCTGATGGCCGAGGTCGACGGCAAACCGGTCTGCGTGGTGGTGCCATCCGACTGCGAGGTCAGCATGAAGAAGCTTGCCGCGGCGTTCGGCGGCAAATCCGCCAACATGATGAGGCCGGCCGACGCCGAGCGGCTCACCGGCTTCAAGGTCGGCGGGATCAGCCCGTTCGGCCAGCGCAAGCGGGTGCCGACCGCCATCGACGAAACCGCCGAACTGTTCGACGAGGTGCTGATCAACGGTGGCCAGCGCGGGCTGCTGATCGGGCTAAGTCCCGCGGATGCCGTACGCGCCACCGAGGCGAAGCTGGTCGACCTGGTCGCCTGAATCACAAGGGCCCCGCCGGCATCGCCGGCGGGGCCCTTGCATCGCGTAAGTCGCGATCAGAAGTGGAAGTTCACGCCGGCCTTGAAGGTGTGGGCGTTGAACGAAACGTCGTCAGGCGTGCCGAGGTCGTAAGTGACCTTGCCGAGATCGACATAGAGATACTCGGCCTTGAGCGACACTTCTTCGGTGACCGCGAATTCGACGCCGGCACCAGCAGCCCAACCGACATGCGTGCCGCTGAGGGTCTCGTTGGGATCCCAGTCATGGTCGGTATAGTCGGCGCCGGCGACGGCAAGGCCGGCCGTCACGTAGAACAGGGCGCTGTCAGCCGCGAAGCCGGCACGACCGCGCAGGGTCGAGAGCCAGTTCACGTTGACTTCGCCTTCGTAGCCGTTGTCGAGGTCGTCCTGGTTGTTGATGTTGGACCAGGCGATGTCGCCCTCGATACCGAGGACGAAGCTGTCGAACTGGGCATTGTAACCAAGCTGCCCGCCGACCAGCCAACCGGTGGCGGTCGAATCGTCGAACGGCTCCAGCGGCAGCACAGTCACCGGGCCCGAACCGGCGCCGATATGCACGCCGGCGTAAAAGCCGGACCAGTCGTATGCAGAGGCAACGGGGGCGACGTCGGGAGTGTCGATAATCAGGTCGGCCGCCATGGCGGAGGTCGAGCAGAGCGCAAGTGCGGCGCCCAAGACGTAGTTACGGATCACGATCGGTCCTTACATGTGACTTGAGTATGGCGGCAATGTAGCAGGACATCGCGCCTCCGGCTGTAGCCGCAAGGCAACAGCCGGCCTGTAACCGGACCGAAATGATCAACGTATGCAGGTAGTTGAGCAGAAATTGCGCCCGCGGTGCGACCTAGAAAACCGCCAGGTACTTCAGCAGCGAGATAATGCCGATGATGATCACCACGATCTGGATGATCTGCTTTACCCGCGCGTCGACCGGCAGGCGCTGTACCAGCCAGAGGATGAGGACGACGACCAGGAAGGTGATGAGAATTCCGATGAGGACTGACATCTGTAATCTCCGTGACGCTGCGGAAATGCAGGTGTGTCACAACGCGCCAACTGCAAAATCGTGGCAGCTCGCCTCGAAAAATTCGTTTCGAATCCGGGCGTTGTCCCGAACAGGCGAGTGACGGAACCGAGCCGGGGGCCCATCAGTTTCTGCTCGATGACCGACCCGACCGACCTTATCGCTCCGCGTGGACTGCATTTCGGCCCGCTCGGCGGCAACTGGGTTCACTTGTGCATCGATATGCAACGGCTGTTCGCCGAACAGACCGAATGGCACGCACCATGGATGGAGCGGGTACTGCCCGAGGTGGTCCATCTGGTGGAGATGCAGCCCGAGCGGACGGTGTTCACTCGCTTCATTCCGCCCCGCACCGCCGATGATGTCGGCGGCACCTGGCGACGTTACTATCAGCGCTGGGCGGCGATGACCCGCGATCGGCTCGAGCCCGGCCTGCTCGAGCTGATCCCTGATCTGGCTCGCCACGCCCCGCCGGCGCGCGTCGTCGACAAGCCGATCTACAGCCCGTGGCTGGGCAGCAGGCTGCATGCCGAGCTGGCGGCGGCCGGCGTCGATACCGTCATCGTCTCCGGCGCCGAGACCGAGGTCTGCGTCATGGCCGCGGTCATCGGCGCCATCGACCTGGGCTACCGGGTCGTCATCGCCACCGACGCCATCTGCTCGTCGGCCGACTCCACCCACGACGCCATGCACCACATCTACGACAGCCGCTTCGGCATGCAGGTCGAGACCGCAAAAGTGGTCGAGATTGTGGAGACGAGGGGGCGATAGGGCGGCTATTCCCCGTCTTTCCACCGCCCCATCCACCTCGCTAACCATTCGTTAAGCCGTCGGCTCAAATGCCATTGATCGGCGGGCCGCGGTGGTGAACCTCGCGCAGGCTGCAACTTGCGCAGTCGCTGCTCTCACCGTTGACCCGACCATGACCGCCGCCGACGATTTCGACGGGGCCGGACCTTCGCGTCCTGCCCTCAGCTATCCTCAGATCATCGAGGTGACCGGCACGGCGCGCAGCCACAACCGCATCACCCGCGGCCGGATCGCCGTCGTTGCCGCCTTGCTGGTGACCGGTTTCCTGTTGATCGGCGGAAGGCTGGTGCAACTGGGGCAGGTGAAGCTCGACGACGCCATCGAAGGCATCACGCGCGACGTCATCCAGGCGTCGCGTCCGCCGATCGTCGATCGCAACGGCATCACCGTCGCCGTGGATATTCGCGTGCCGTCGCTCTACGCCGAGCCCCGCAGCATCGTCGACGTCGCGAGCACCGCGGCGCAACTGCGAACGGTGCTGCCTGACCTTGACGAAGCCTGGCTGCGACAGCGCCTGAGCGGCGACAAGGGCTTCGTCTGGATCAAGCGCGAGCTGACCCCTGCCATCGAGGAGCAGGTCATGCGGCTGGGCCTGCCCGGCATCGACTTCATCGAAGAGAGCAGGCGGTTCTATCCCGCCGGTTCAGAGCTCGCTCACGTGATCGGCAGCGTCAATGTCGATAACCAGGGCACTGCCGGCATGGAGTTGGCCATCGATCGCGACGACCTGGCGGTGCTGCAGGAGGTAGGGTTGGCGCGCGGCACCGATCTCGAGCCGAAAATGCTGTCGGTCGATACCCGGGTCCAGTACGTGGTGCGCAGCGAGTTGCTTGCCGCGCTTGCCCGCTTCCGCGCCATCGCCGCGGCGGGAGCCGTGCTGGACGTGCGCACCGGCGAGATCATCGCCATGGTCTCGCTGCCCGATTTCGATCCCAACGCCCCAGCCACCGCGCTGCAGCCCGACAGTTTCAACCGCATCACCAACGGCACCTTCGAGCTGGGCTCGACCTTCAAGACCATGACCATCGCCGCGGCGCTCGACAGCGGGGCGGTTGCCATCGGCGACATGATCGACGCGCGGGAAGGGGTGCGCTTCGGCCGCTTCCTGCTCGACCACGGCCGGCATGAGATCATGTCGGTCTCGGACGTGTTTCGTTATTCCGACAATATCGGCACCATCCGTATCATGGAGAGAATGGGGAAGGATCGGCTCAGGGCCTTTCTCGGTACCGCCGGTTTCGACCAGCGTTCGCCGATCGAACTGCCGGAGCGCGCTGCCCCACGCGTGCCCGAAAGCTTCTCCGATGTCGGCGCCGCCACGGCTTCGTATGGCTACGGCTTTGCCGCCACACCGCTGCACATGCTGAGCGCGGTCGCCGCACTGATGAACCAGGGCAAGCTCGTACCGCCCACCTTGTTCCGCCGCAGCGAGGCGGACGCCGAACAGCTGGCCCGCCCGATCGTCAGCGCCAGGACGAGCGAGGAGATGAAGTACTTGTTCCGCATGAATGCGCTGCTCGGGTCGGGCCGTAACATGGAGGCAGAGGCGGTCGGCTACCGCGCCGGTGGCAAGACCGGCACGGCGGAGAAGGCGATCGATGGTCGCTATTCCAAGACGAAGAACGTCACTGTATTCACCTCCGCCTTCCCGATGGAAAACCCGCGCTACGCCATGCTTGTCATGCTGGATGAGCCCCAGGCCGACCGCGCCCAGGCCACGCGGGAGGCGGGCTGGAACGTTGCGGTGGTGAGCGGGCAGATCATCCGCCGCATCGCGCCGATGCTGGGCGTGCTTCCCAGCACCGCCGCCGTTATCGATGACCGGCTGATGTAGGTGGAGGTAGGTCCGAAGACGGGAGTATCCGGCGGCGCTTCCACCATCACGGGATATCGATAACTGAGACCAAGTGTAGCGTCCGCCGCAATCTTAGCCCGCAGTTTGGCGCTCGCACCACGCGTACCACATTCCGCGCAATGCGGCTTCGAGGCTGCGAGCAAACGCAGCGCCGTCGAACAGCGGCGAGGCCATAATATGCGATCGCAGTCCGAGGCGAGTCGCAGTGAGACCTCGGCGATCATGCGCCATGTCGACCGCCTTCTCGATATAGCTGTCCACGTCCGTTGTAACCCAGTCGACCAGGTTTGCGGCATGGAGGATGCTCTCACCCATATGTGAAACGTAGCTCGTACCGCGAGTCGTGAGCACCGGCACGCCCATGAACAGGGCTTCAACGGTCGTAGTGCCCCCGTTGTACGGAAACGGATCGAGTGCGAGGTCGATGCGCGCATAGCCGGCGAGGTGTTCGTAGTAGTCCCACGTCAGGGGCTCCAACTCAATGCGCTCCGAGCCCACCCCACGGGCAGCGAACTGGTTCAGCAGGCGTTGCCTCACGGCAGGGTTGTCCTCTCTCAGAAGCAACCTGCTGTTTGGCACCCGTGCCAGGATCTCAGACCATGCGTCGAGAGTGCGGGCACTGAGCTTCGACACGTGGTTGAGGCTACCGAAGGTGAATTGGTGAGCGGCAGCAGCAGGCGCTGCCGCAACATCCGGCACGCGTTCGATAGCCTCGAAGCAAAGGTGAGGGCCGGGCAGGTACCACGGCTGTTCTACCCACTGAGAGCGCTCCTCATCTGGAATCAGCCACCGGTTGGCGAGCACGTAGTCAATGGTGTCCAGCCCGGTGGTGGCGAAGTACCCCAGATACGAGCAAGCGACGGGGGCCGGGCGGCGTCCCAATACGCTGAGCCTGCCGCCGTTCGTCGGGCCTGCTAGATCCACTACAATGTCAATTCCGTCGGATCGAATCATCTCCGCCAGGACGTCATCGGTGACCGAGCGAGTCGTGCGCCAATGAGGGATGATCGACTTCAGTCGCTCGTTGACAGGATCACCGTTGTCGATGCCCGAGTAGGCGAAGAGCGCGTACCGGGTCTGATCAACGTGAGAAAGCGGGGACGTCAAGAATCGCCCGACCGGGTGCCGGCGCAGGTCGGATGAAATGAGACCTATGCGGAGGGGTCTATCCTTGGTCGGTTCGTTCTCAAAGGTGTCATACCTAGTCACCCCCTTCGTGATCCGCTCCGCCGCAATCAGGGCGTCCGCCAGTGTCTGCTCGGGACGCTGGTCAAGATAGTTGGCGGTGAACAATAGGCGCTGATCGAGGTTCGGCGATTCCGATCCACGGTCGCGGGCGCGCCGGTAGGAGTCGACCGCCTCGTCGTTGCGGCCCGTTCGGCGCAAAATGCTGGCCAGCGCAGCGTGATAGTCACCCTCCTCGGGGGACAGTTCGATCGCAAGGCGCAGCACTTCTTCTGCTTCTGCCGCGCGTCCGTTGTGGCGGAGCGTCTGTGCCAGATTGTTGCGGTAGTCGGCACGTAATGGAGCCAGCTCTATCGCATGCTGGTGACTGGCGATTGCCTCATCGAATAACCCTTGCTGCCCCAGCGCTGCCCCCAACGCGCTGTGCACACCAGCGCGATCCGGAACCAACTCCAGCGCCCGTCGGTAGGCGAGCACAGCTTGGCCGCTGTTTCCCATTCGGCGCAGGACATTGCCCAGGTTGCTCCAACTGTCGGCTCCGTTCGGTTGGAGCTCAACGGCCCGGCGCAGGACCGGCACGGCGTCGTCTAGACGGTTCATGCCGGTAAGCGCCAAGCCATAGTTGTTCAGCGCCTGTGGATCGGCCGGGCGCAGTGCGACCGCCCGGGACAGAAGCTCGGAAGCCTCTTTGTTCTGGCCGTGCTGCAGGTGGACTGCTCCACGCATCATCAGGGCCTCGCCGTGGTACGGGTCTAACTCGATAACCCGATCGTATCCCTTTGCCGCGAAATCGAGATCACCACGACGATGTGCCAGCACCGCGTCAGAAAAGATCAGGTCGATGCTCGGTCCGCCCACTTGCCTCTCCTGATTCAACGTTGGCAACGGATGGTCGGAGTATCCCGATGATGCGGCCGCTGGCAACACGCCGGGCCGTTCGACGCGGCCATGACGCTTACGTCTCGGGGAGGCACATACCTCCGTTGCCTAGCATGCCGCAAAAATGCCTCTTGCCTCTAAAGGCTGGTTTCTGTAGGCCTCCGCTCCAGTCGGGGTGTAGCGCAGCCTGGTAG